>Ga0193706_1000036_pt1 | contig 141850 bp, 137 predicted proteins | sample U3c1metaG_FD_160130 | JGI IMG/M metagenome (GOLD analysis project Ga0193706, IMG submission 160130) | Soil microbial communities from a riparian zone of the East river system, Colorado, United States - U3c1 | ecosystem: Environmental > Terrestrial > Soil > Riparian zone | place: USA: East...
TGGTGGCGTCGGCGGTCGTGGCTGTCGCGGCGGTGATCGCGGCGGCGGCGGCGGCGATCGCTGGTAACGCTTCAGCCGATCCCGAGCGTCGAGTTACTCGACGCTCGGCCTTTGTGATTCGCCGAACACGCGTGCCGCTACTCGACGCAGGGCGGACCTCCCGTCATGATCATCGCGGCGAACTTGTTCGCGGCTTCACGCGAGATCGACGCGGCAGCGCTGCATCCCGGTGGCCCACCCCATCGAATAGCGCGCGTTGATCTCGCCGCGAGAATTGAAATGAATCGTCGCGCCGGCCCGCCATCGATAGGCGTCGACGCCGAACGGTCCGAAGTAACCCGCGCCTCGTAGGGCCTCGGCCGCGCGTCGCGTGGCGGCGAGCAGCGACTCCGCCTCGCGGGGTTCGAGATCCGCTGCGAGCGCCGTCCCTTGCCAGGCCCCCGCGTCGTCGCAGGTTTGGCGCGTCGCTTCCCCCACCGTGAGGACGCCGCTCTGCGAGAGAAACCCGTGCAAGGCGTAGTCGGCCGTTCGCTCGACCCAAGGTTCGACCTGCAACCCATCGCCTGCGCGCAACGAAGCGTCGACCCACGTCGCTGCCGATGGATCGAGGAGTCCGTGGGCCACGCGTCGCCGACCGCGTCCGGCGAACCCGAAGGGGCGTTTGAGCAGCCATTGACCACTCGGGCTTTCGCCGGCGATGACGGCGGCGAGCTCGGCGATGGTCGTGACGAAGCGCGCACCCGGCAATATTTGCCCGATCTCGGCATTGAACCGGCGATGGTTGACGCGACGAAGCACGGTCATGTCCGGCGCGACAACGGGTGTCGCCCCCGCCTTCACCAGCCGTCGCAGCGCCCACGCGGTCGGGCACCAAGCTCTGCCCCAGCGAGGCTCGGTCAGCGTGTCATCCTCGCCGAGTACCACGTCCCCCGGTCCCAGCAGCGGCGTCAGCGCATGCAACCAATCCGGCATTCGCTGCATCGTGCGCGCGCTCGGCGTGTGCGCATCCGACGTTCGTAGCTCGTGTTCGGCGTCGAGGTTCAGCACCCACGCGCTCGGCCCACGCGGCATCAGCCCGACCATGCCGCCAGATCGTCGATGAACCGATCCGACATGCCGCTGCGCAGCCTGCCCTTTCGATTGATGGGCGCCCCGCGCATGACGGTGGGGGTGAGTGGTGGAACGAGGTAGCTCGTCCACACGCTGAAGCTGTCCCCTCCCGTCCACTTGCGAAACCACGAGAGCGCGAACCGGACGTGCGGGATTTCCTCTTCGCCGATCCGTTCCTCGAGCTCGGCGCCCCGCGCGTCGCCCGCCGCGCGCAGTCGCTGTGCAAAGCGCTGTGTATGGTCGAGGTTGCCGCCCTCGAAGCCCATTCCCATGAGCGCCGTGAAATGGGCGGCCGTCGGGCAACGCGGCACCCGCTCCCAGAACCAGTCGCGCACCGGAAAGCTACCGTAGGTGAAGCCGAGCGACGACAAGTAGTCGCGATAGAGTCCCATGTGCCGCACTTCGTCCTCCAAGACGCCGAGCAGCCCGCGTCGGAACGCGAGGGGCGTCTCCGGAAATGCGAGCAGCGCCCACGCCATGAGCTCCGCGGCTTGCAGCTCGTGGTGGAGGAAGGTGTGCATCAGCTCCGCGCGCCGCTCGGGCGATCGCAGCGCGCCCGCCCCCGGGCTCTTCGGTGCGCGTGCCGTCGGGCCGAGCTGCCAGGGACGCCCGGGGCTGGGGAGACGACAGGCGGAAGGCGCCTTTTCCCACGTTTTCGGCACGGGCGGGGGCGCGAGCTTGATCGCCAGATCGGTGGAGAGCACGAACTGCCGGGCCCACGCTTCGATGGTGCTCATGGTGGTGCCAGTCGCATGTTGGTAACGCGCGGCTGGCCATCGATATAGCATGCACGCCATGAGCGCCATCATTCGGATTCTCGACCTCGAGCCCGGCTCCGCCCCCGTGGCGTCGGATTCGGCCGACCAGGTGGCGCCTCCGCCGCCGGGCAGAACGCGATGGATCGACATCAAAGAACAGGGCGAAGCGGAGATGAAGATCCTCGGAGAGCGATTTCGTTTTCATCCTCTCACCCTCGAGGACTGCCTTCACTTCGATCAGCGCCCGAAAGCAGAGGAATACGACGACTATCTCTTCGTCGTCCTTCATACCTTCTCCTGTCCCAAGGATACCTGCGACGCGGAGGCTGAAGAGGTGCACGTCTTCCTCGGCAAAAACTACCTGGTCACGGTGCACACCTCCGACATCGGGCCGATCGACATGGTGTGGAAGCGAGCCGCCAACGACGCCAGCCTGGCCGCGCGCGGCGCCGATTTTCTCCTCTACCTCGTCTCCGACGCCGTCGTCGACGCCAACTTTCCCGTCCTCGACCGCATCAACGACGCGCTAGAGTCCATCGAAGACTCGGTGCTCGAACGCCACGATCGGCGCGACCTCACCCGCATCTTCGAGCTCAAGCGCACGCTGGTCCTCATGCGCAAAGTGCTCTCGCCGGAGCGCGACGTGTTCGCCGTCCTCGCCAAGCGGGGCGACCCGCGCATCTCGGAGAAGACGGCGCTCTATTTTCGCGACGTCTACGACCACCTGGTGCGCATCTACGAATCCATCGACGCCGGGCGCGATCTCCTGGGGAACGCGCTCGACGCCTATCTCTCGATGGCCTCCAACCGCACCAACGAGATCATGAAGCGACTCACGCTGCTGAGCGCCGTCTTCCTACCGCTCACCTTCATCACGGGGTTCTTCGGGCAGAACTTCGAGCATCTGCCCTTTCATTCGGACGCGCTCATGTACGCGATGCTGGCATGCTGCGCTGCCATCCCCACGGCGATGGTCGCCGTCTTCAGGCGGAGCGGATGGTTCTGACGCTGCCCGCGCTGCCTACTTGGGCGGCATAGGGGGAATTTTATCGGGAATCACGCATGCCGAGAGGTCGAAGAGCATGAACTCGAGCGCTTTTTCCTGATCGCTCATCATCGTGGTCTTGCAGCCGTCGGGGTAGGCCGTGCCCTTCGACGTGTCCTGCGCCGAGACATGGATGTCCGAGAATACGACCCGACCGCATTGCTTGTCCTCGGCCACACCGACCGGTGTATTGAACGAGAAGTACTGCGTCGAGACAGGGCTCGCGGAGTAGACCCAGCGCTGCGAAACACCGTCCGTCGGCCGATTCACCGTGTGCTTGCCCTCGGTGATGATGAGCTGGCCGAGCCCCGCAGTGCTTCCCACGTTGACGAGCCACTCGGCGAGGGCAAGGCCCTTGGGGAAGGTCATGTCGACGGAGGCCGTGAAGGGATTGGTGAGATCGGGATGGTGTTCGAAGACGGCGACGGTGGGAAGCGGTGCCGGACCTTTTTCGAGCCAGTAGTTGTGCCAGTGCGAAGCGAACACCCGGCCGCCGACGTTCGCGTAGTCGTACATCGCCTGCAGGGCGGCGGGATTCTTGTTCGTCTGCATCGACGTCTCGTACCCCTCGCACGAAAGCAGAACGATGTCGTACTGCTTGAGCGAGTTGACACTGCTCCAGAACGTCGCCGCCGGCGTGAAAGCGGCGCCACCGTTGAGCGATGCGTTGTACTTGGCGGCGCCGTCCTGGCCGGCGTAGAAGTTCAAGCGCCCTTGACCGGCCTCGGGTGTCATCTCCGACTCGGAGATGCCGATCTTGCGCAACAGGCACTCGAGAGCATCCGCTCCGCCCGTCGTGAGGGCAATGCGGGGAAGGTGCCCCTCGCTCTTGTTGCGCGGCAGCCGGGTCTGGTTGCGATCGGTCAATCGCGTATCGGCGCAATTGGCAGGTGCCGGGATCGTGAACTGGCGCCGCCATTTGCCGACTTGGACGACGATGGGCAAGTTGTCCGTCACCGGAACGTTGTCGAGCTTGAACTCCCCCTTCGAATTGGTGAGCGCACTCGTCAAGGGCTCGCCCGAAACCTTGCCGCAGGAATCACACGTGGCGCCGGTGGGGATGTCTTCGACCGCGCCGTTCGGCACGTAGACAATGATGTTGTAGAGCGGGTTGATGCCGGCTGGATCGTAGATGACGCCGCTCACCGACGTCGTTCCGCCGTTGGGGCACGCTTGGGCTTTGCACCCGGCGAGCTTGCAGGTGTTCTGAAAGCACTGGAGGTTCTTGCAATTGAGACTCCCCGTGGCGGCATCGCTCGGGTTGATACCGGTCCCGCCTGACCCGATCGTTCCGGTCCCGCCCGTGCCCGTGGTCGTGCCCCCGGTCGCGCCTCCTGTCCCGGTGCTCGTGGCGCCTGACCCGCCTCGGCCGGATGGGCCTCCCGTGTCGTTCGAGGCGCACCCCAGGCCGATGACACCCACCAGACCGATGCCTACCCAGCGTGTCAACGTGTCGCCTAGGCTCATCGTTTATCCTCGCGCGCGGAGTTTCGTCGCAAATGCCGCCCCCGCCCGGCACACGCCGGTCAGTATGCCCGGCCGGCCCAACGTGTCAACGACGCTGCGCGCCAGGCCCAGGCCTCTGGCGCTGGTTGATGTCTCGCGCGCGACGTGCGGAAATGGCTCTTCACCGTCCCGACCATGTTCTTCCGCCCTTTGGCTCCGCCCTACGATTCGCTGGAATGGGCGAAGAAACCATTCTCCGAAAAGAGCCGCATGGTTTGCGAGGCGTGGGCGATACAGGGCTACGGTACGCCGCTGGCGGTGTACCTGGTCTACGCCTTCAAAATAGCGCTGTACGTCGGTGGTTGGATGTTCTTCTGCAGCTTCACTTCGGGAATGGGGAAATTGGCCGACTTCGGGTCGTGGTGGCTGCGGCCGGAAGCATTTCAGAAAGCGATTCTCTTTAGCATGCTCTTCGAGGGTCTCGGCCTCGGGGCGGGCAGCGGTCCGCTCACCGGGCGGTACGTGCCGCCTTTTGGCGGCGCGCTGTACTTTCTTCGCCCTGGGACCACCAAGCTACCCCTCTTCGAAGGGGCGCCGATCATCGGAGGCTCCCGCCGCACGTGGCTCGACGTCTTGCTCTACGCCGCCAACGCGGCGTTCGTGATCGCGGCGCTCGTCGCGCCGACCCCCTCCCGCGTAGAGCTCGTTCCGATCGCGATCCTCGTCCCCGTGCTGGGGACGCTCGACAAGACCTTGTTTCTTTGCGCGCGCGGAGAGCACTACTTGACGACCATCCTGGTCTTCGTGCTCGCTTCCGACTTCGTTCCGGGCGCGAAGGGCGTGCAGGCTGCCCTCTGGTTTTGGGCCGGCTTCTCCAAACTCAATCATCACTTTCCCGCCGTCGTCGGGGTGATGACGAGCAACAGTCCCCTCACTCCCTTTGGGTGGATGAGACGGCTCATGTACCGCCGCTATCCCATCGACCTCGCTCCTCCCGTCTCGCCGTCATGGTTGCGCACGGTGGAACGGTCCTCGAGTTCGCCGTGCCCATCTTGCTCTTGTGCGGACGCGGCGGCGTCGTCACGACCATCGGTCTCGTCCTCATGCTCGTGCTGCACGGTTTCATCACCGGCAACGTGCCGATGGGCGTACCGCTCGAGTGGAACGTGATGATGGTCTATGGCGGGTTCTTTCTCTTCTGGAAACATGCCGCGGTGACGCTCGCCGAAGGGACGCTGCCGGTGGCCGTCGTGCTCGGCGTGATGTGCGTCGCGCTTCCCCTTGTCGGCAATTTGTTTCCCGCCAAGGTGCCTTTCCTCCTGGCCATGAGGTACTACGCCGGCAACTGGGCCTACAGCGTTTGGTTTTTCCGCCACGAGAGCCATCGCAAGCTCGACAAGCTGAAAAAGAGCTCCGGCTGGATCTACGACCAACTCGAACTCCTCTACGATCGCGCGCTTTGCATCGGTATCGGCGGCAAAGTCATGGCCTTCCGACTCATGCACCTGCATGGCCGCGCGCTGGCCGAGCTCGTTCCCAAAGCGCTGCCTCGCTTCGACGCCTACGAATGGATCGACGGTGAGATTGTGGCGGGCATGGTCCTGGGGTGGAACTTCGGCGACGGCCACCTGCATGGCGAGCAGCTGCTGCGCGCCGTGCAGGAGCAGTGCTCGTTCGACGAAGGAGAGCTACGCTGCATCATGGTGGAGTCGCAACCTCTCGGGCAATCGACGCTGCACTATCGCATCCTCGACGCCAAGACCGGAGAGCTCGAGGCGGGTCACGTTGCAATCGCCTCGCTCCGCGCGCGGCAACCGTGGGGGGCGACGGCGTGACCTACCTGATCTTCAGTCAGGAACCCGCTTGCCCACCCTACGAACGGCTCGCCGCCCATGCGCTTCGATTCTTTTCGGCGACACTCGAGCTTCTCGAACAAAGCGAAGTGTCGGTCAAAATCCGCCTCCTTTGCTCGCGTCCCGCTCTGCGCGGAGAGTTTCGCATCACGGCGCGCGCCCCCGTCAGGGACGACATCTTGAACGCGCGCGACGCAGAAGCACGCGGTCGCGCCGGGGGAATGGCGATGTTGGCCGAAAAGTGCGGGCAAGTGTGGATCATCGAATCCGCCGGCGCGGAAGTGCCGAGCGAAGCGGCGTATCTCACGCTCGTCGCCATCTGTGCGTCGGTCGCCCTCGGCCCGGTGCTGCCGCCCGACGCGTCGACGCTGTTCGGCGTGCGCGGTGCCATCGAACGGCGCGATAAGGCACTGGCCACGGCGTAGCCTGGGCGCACCGGCGCCGCGGCGTCATGGGAACGTTCGACGCGGTCCGTTAGGGAGGCGCGTCGCTGTCCTCGAGACAGGTGATGTGCACGAGGCCAGGCGCCGGAAGTGCACCGCCGACCCAGCGGATAGGGAGCGGCCCCACGCCTTTGGGACAATATCGGGCGTGAGGAAGCACTTTGGTGATGCACCAACCGCTTCCGCAATCCGCGCAAGTCTCATCGTGAATGCAAGCGTCCATGACGCCGGGATCGACGGGCATCATGTCGCAGAGGTGAGCCCCTTGGTCGGTCAGCCGGGGCCGCCGCACACCATCGCTATCCAAAGGGTCGGCCCACCCTCGGTTCGGTTCACATCCGACGGGTTCGGATGGCGTGACCTGGATGTGGCAACGGCCCAGGCCAGCGGAGCTTTGCGCGACCGAATAACCGGGGCAACGCAATTGGAAGGCGCCCACGCATCGCCCGCGAAAGAGCATGAATGGCGGCCTCGATTCCTCCCCGCAGCCGCTGAAAGGGGAGCCGAGGACTCCCTGCGCCCAGGCGATCAAACGCGGATAGACCGCGGGGTTGCTCTCCCCGAGCGAATTGCGTTCGCTCGTCGCCAGCCCGGCGACGCTGATGTCCGGAGGGAGCCGATAAAACGTCGGCGGCTCTGGACTCTCGTCATCCGTCGTCGCGACGATGGAGACGCCGATCAACTTGCCCCGCGGAGAGACAGCCGCCAGCAGGCTTGCTTCGACCTCGCTCGCGGGCATGCGCGTTTGCGTCAGAAGATCGACGACCTCTCGCACGCGTGCCAGCGGCTGAAAGGGAGCGCCCTCCGGCGCAGTGAGACCGCGAACGCGCTGCTCCACGGCAACCGCCAAGGCATCGGCGTCCTTTGCCGTGGCGTCCTTCGTGATCCAAGCCAAGCGCGCATCTTGCGCGGGGCTGATGACCGCATCGAGGGACGGAGCCGATGCTGCAATGATGACCACCGCGACGTCGATCGGATGCCAGGTCGCCCAGTCGGGTGCGAAACCCAAGGCCCTCCGAACGCCGTCCGATCCGAGCTGGCGCATGGCCGGGCCTATCCCGGCGCGCAGCTCGGCGGCGCGCGCGCTCGGTCGATCGTCCACGACGAGAACGATGGCTGCCTGAGGGTTTTGTCCGTTCCGCAGAATCTCGTCGAACGCCCGCCATGACGGACCGGGATCGCCGTTGCTCGACCCGCAGCCGAGGGTATCGATGAGCAGGGCAGAGCCGATGAGGAGCGCGACCTCCAAGGCGCGAGCAGAAGGCATGACGTCATCCCTAGAGGCAATTGCGGTGCCAGGGTTCCTTTTCAGAAAAGTCGCAAAAAGACGCTGAAACAAGGTGCCCACGCACAACCGCGTTGGCACCTTGGTCCACGCGGTTGACAGCCGCCTGCTCGCGCCGATGCGATCTGTGCCCGGTTGACAGGCGCCCGCGCTTCCGATGTCCTCCCCGCCCATGACGCGAGCGCAATCGGCAGGCCGAGAGGTACGCATCCACCTTTGGTTTCGCAGGGCCTCGACGGCGATGCTGTCGGCTGTCTTGACGGCGAGCTGCGCAACGAGCACGACCGCGGCGCCGCCCGCTGCCGTCTATGCTCCGTCGGAAGGCGAGTTGCCGTTTTCCCCCGTCGTTCGCACCGGCCCCATGCTCTACCTCTCGGGGCAAATTGGCACCACCAGCATGACCCCTCCCACCCTCGCCGTCGGCGGTATCGAAGCCGAGGCGCGCCAAACCATGGAGAACATCAAAGGCGTGCTCGCCAAGAACGGCGCCAGCATGGACGACATCGTGAAGTGTACCGTCATGATGGCCGATATGCGCGAGTGGGCGGCCATGAACGCGGTGTACGCAAGTTACTTCCCGAAGCACAAGCCGGCGCGTAGCTCCTTCGGCACTTCCGGCCTCGCCCTCGGCGCGAGGGTGGAAATCGAGTGCTCGGCCTATCGGCCCTGACGTCGAACGCGTCGGACCGCCGCGAGGTGCGGGCATGCTAGGCTGACGGGTTCTACGCGATGAAAGAGCAGCGACAACACAACCGTGTGACGATCTCGGCCGTCGTGAACCTCTCGTCGGAGGACAACTTCTACGCCGGCGCTGCCCGCGACATCTCGGTGGGCGGTCTTTACGTCGAGTCGGAGGCCGCCATCGCCATCGGCACCGAAGTAACGGCGCTCCTCAAGCTCCCCTCCAAAGTCCTGTCGTTGCGAGCGGAAGTGGTGTGGTCGGTCGCCACGGGGTCGAAGACCGTCGGCATGGGGCTTCGCTTTTTGAACATGCCGGCGCCCGCCAAACGGGATATCGAAACCTTCATGCTCCTGCGCCAGCCGATGAGCTTCGCCGTCGATGACCCCGACGAGGCTCCGGCGGTCCCGCCGCCGCTGCCCCCGCCACGCCCCAGGTAGAGGGGGCCTTGGATTACCGCGCCGGCCTCGGTGGTGTTATCGATTTGCGATGAGCGATAGCGCCGTGCTGCGCACGCGGCCCCTCGGATTTCCGTGGGTGACCGACGATCCATTTCTCTTCTGCGTCCATCACGACGACGCGTACCCGACCGGTAACGGAGGGCTCGGTCCGGCAGCATCCCTGTCCGGCAGGAACATCGGCCAGGATTTCGAGGGAAAAGACGGGTGGCGGATGTACCACGGCGATGTCGTGCCGGGCTTTCCGCAGCACCCCCATCGAGGGTTCGAGACGGTGACCATCGTGCGCCGCGGATTCGTGGATCACTCCGATTCCCTCGGCGCCACCGCCCGTTTCGGACCGGGCGACGTGCAATGGCTTACCGCGGGGCGGGGGATTCTGCATGCCGAGATGTTCCCGCTCCTCGACGAGGCCGGGCCGAATCCGCTCGAGCTCTTCCAGATCTGGCTCAACTTGCCAAAGGCCGACAAGTTCGTCGAGCCGCACTTTTCCATGCTCTGGGCCGCCGCGATCCCCGCGCACCGCGCCTTCGATGACGCCGGCCGATCGACGGAGATCACCGTCGTTGCGGGGCGGCTCGGCGACGTCGTGCCCCCCCCACCTCCGCCTCATTCGTGGGCGGTCCGCCCGGAAGCTGACGTCGCCATCTGGACGATGGTGATGGCGCCCGGCGCCCGTTGGACGCTGCCGCCGGCGTTGGCCAAGACGAATCGGACGCTCTACTTTTTCCGCGGATCGTCGCTCGTCGCGGGGGGGCTCGCGGTCCCAAGCCAAACCGCGATTTCGCTGCGCGCGGACGCCGAGGTCGTCCTATCCAATGGGCCCGAAGCATCCGAGCTGCTCCTTCTCCAGGGGCGACCGATGGGCGAGCCCGTCGTCCAGTACGGACCCTTCGTCATGAACTCGCGCATCGAGATCGAGCAGGCAATCGCGGACTACCGCCGTACCTCGTTCGGCGGATGGCCCTGGCCGAGCCACGCGCCTGTCCACGCGCGGGACACCGGGCGCTTTGCCAAACACGCCGACGGCCGCACCGAGCAAGGGCGTTAGCTCGACGCTGTCAGTTCTTCGCCATCCCAGATGTCTCCCCTGTCCGGTCAGGCGCTCGAGTGGGCGTCTACTTTCTCCGATGATCGATCTGGCAGCGAGAATCCGACAGCGTCGTGCTATCGCGGTGTGGTGCGGATCTCGAAGTCGGCGCCGTCCGGCGTTCGCTGCCAGCGCGCCTGCACCGACTCGATCTTGGCGACGCGGAGCACCGTGACGATTCCGGTCGCCACCCCGTCCAGATGAAAGGCAGGTGGCTCGGGCCAACCAGTGAGCCGGGCCAGTGAATGACCGGGCGCGATGATGGACGCCGCCATCTTCCCAGTATCGAAGATGCGGGCGTACATGGTCGACGCCCGCCGCACGAGAGCGTCCGGCGAAGTGAGCCGAAGAACGAAGCGCCAGGTGGTGCTGAACATCTCCCGCGTGGCGTGTTCGACGACGCGAAGGTGCCACACCGTTGGGTCTTCCTTGAGGATGGCAGCCATCGCTTCGTGAAAGGCGCGCAGGCTGGTCAGCGAGCACCAGGAGACTGCGAGAACGTCACGCAGCTCCGTGGCCATCTCGGGAGGCACCTGCGCCAGTGCCTGCTCGACGTTCGCATCGCCGGCAAGCGTACGCGCAGCGCGAATCTCTTCGCGCACGATCGTGCCTCGTACTTTCGGATGGAGAGGAGCCAGTCTCCGAGTCGAAGCAGGAGAAAAGAGTGTGTTTTTTTTTGCAGGAGCCCCCGATCTGCTCCGCTCGTCCAAATCCGGTTCTCCTCGCTCGAGGCCCCTTCATTTCAAGTATGCGCTGGCGATCGAGGGGACGCGAAGGGCTTTTGATGAATCTGTAGTTATTTACGACATTCGTCGCACGTCCTGACCGCGAAACGGTCATGACGTCTTCCCACGCGCACTTACCCGCGTCAGGACCGAACAAGATTGCTCCGCCCGCTGTAGGCTCTGGCGCGCACTGTAAGTATGTCCTGGCACGCATGCGGAGGCTCTGTTGGCACACGAAACTCGAGGTACGGCATTGATTCGCGAAAAGACGGTCCACGTGATCCTGGCGACGGCCATCGCTGCTTTTCTGCCCGCTTGTTCGAGTGACGAAGTCCCGGCCCCACCAGGCGCCGCGGACGGCGCCGCCGGCAGCACGCTGGACGCCGCCGGTGGTCGCGGGGGAGGCGGAACGGGCGGCGCTGCCGGAAGTGCGGCGGGTGCATCCGGCGCGGGCGGCAGCGGAAACACCGGCGGCGCGGGTGGGACGAGCGGCGGCGCGGGTGGGACGAGCGGCGGCGCGGGTGGAACGAGTGGCGGCGCAGGTGGAACGAGTGGCGCAGGTGGAACGAGCGGCGGCGCGGCTGGAACGAGCAGCGGGGATGGAGCCGCGGGACGAGGCGGCTCCGCGGGGACCGATCAGCCCGATGCCTCCGATGCCGCCACGCCGATCGACGCGGAGGCCGGGCTCGGTAGGGACAGCGGCTTGCTCGAAGCGAGCGTCGACGGCGATGTTTCGCGACCGCCCTGCATGAAGAGCCCCAACCAGGTTGTCGTGATCGGCGATTCGTACATCAACTGGGTTTCTCACACCTTTCCGGCTGATCTGACGAGAGAAGCCGGCGTTACCTATCGCCTCTATGCCGTCGGAGCGACCGCCATGGCCACCGGTGGAATCGGCTTGATCCCTGCCCAGTTCGATCAAGCGGTGGCCGCCGATCCCAACATCATCGCCGTCGTCATGACGGGCGGTGGCAACGACATCCTCGTTCCCGACACCCTGCAATTTCCGCAGGGCGGAGATTGTAGACAGAACCTGAACTCGCCCATGATCGCCGACTGTCAGAAGATCGTACAGAAGGCGGTCGACAAGGCCGTCGAGCTGATGAACACCGCCGCCGACAAGGGCGTGAAGGATGTCGTTTACTTCTTCTATCCGCATGTTCCGGAAGGGACGCTGATAGGCGGCGCCCATCCCAATGCCATCCTCGACTACGCCCTGCCGCTGGTGAAGGCGACCTGCGACGGTGCGAGCGCGCGCACGGGCGGCCGCCTGACCTGTCACTTTCTCGATTTGATCCCGGTATTCAACATGCATCCCGATTGGTTTGCATTCACCGACATCCACCCGAATCCCACCGGTTCGGCGGCCATGGCCAAGGCGGTGTGGGCGATCATGAAAGACGCGTGCATCGCGCAGCCTGCGTCGAGCGGTTGCTGCGCGCCGTAAGCAGTTGGCAATGTGGCCAATCGCGCCCTGGTGTGCGCGGCGAGCGTTTTCGGGCGGCCCCTAGGTAGTCCGGGCGCAGCGTCGGCCCTTGTTCGGGGTGCGTCGTAGCCGAGGTGCGATATCGCCGCCGTCCCTCGATTTTCCTGCTTTCGCGGGCTTTGGCGACGGAGCTCGGTGACTGAAACGCGGGAGCTTGCCGCCGTCGCCGCCACGCGTCGCGCGTCGTAGCTCCGGGCACGACAACGCGCGCAGAAGCGCGAGATCTGCGCTTTACCAATCGAAGAGCGTGCCGTTTATCTATTCGCAAGGCTTCGATCCTATCGGCCTTGCAGGTGCCTCGCTCTGCAATGTATCCAAAACACGATCCCCGTTCCAACGCCCCCCACGCCAGTTTCGATTCGAGCAAGACGCAGAATTCCTGCTTTCACAGCGCGAAGCGCAGAGGAACCTGGTGCCATCAGGCCACGAAACTCGCCGTCATCGCGCTGACCGCTCTCGCCACCGGTTGTCTCGGCGACCCCATCTACGTCGACGAGCGCTTCACGCCCGAGGAAGAGCGAACGATTCAGGCAGCGGCTGGCCTTTGGTCCACTGCGACCAACGGCAACGCCACCGTCGATTTCATCTTCGGGCAACGCGTCGACCTGCGCGACACGGGACGGCGAGTGATGGTGCGAGCGGGAGAGCGCGCAGCCGAAAATGCCTACGAGCTCTTTCGCGACGGCGACCCGGGTGGTCGTCACGAATCGTGGGATTCGGAAGTGATCGTCATCGTCCCCGAGCGCATGGATGGCATCGATCTCGAGTACGTGGTGACCCACGAACTCGGGCATCACTTCGGCGTCCACCACGTGACCGACGAGACCGCCATCATGTATTTTCAGCCGAATCCCAGGTCGGCGCACTGCTTGACGCGGGAAGACCTGATGGCGTACTGCGGCGCCAACGCGTGCAACTCGGCGTCGATGCGCGCCTGCGACTCTTCCATCCTCCCCTGACGCCCTCCCGCGCTAGGGCTTGATCCCGGATTCCGTGCCGTACTTTCGCGCCTTCCAGACGCCGAGGCCTTCGTCCAGCACCGTGACTTTGGTGAACCCTTTGCTCATCAGGCTCTGGGCGAGGCCGCGCGATTCCGCGTGCGGGCAGGAGCAATAACAGACCAGCCACGAGTCTTTGGGCAGATCGGCAACGTAGGGGTCGGGGTCGTAGAAGGGGACGCTGACGGCGCCGATGATGTGTTCGGCGGTGTAATCGGACGGCGCTCGCGCGTCGAGAAGCGCCATGCGAGCGTGACGATCGAGCTCCGCCTTGATGGTGTCGGCGGGCGTCGTCCCCGGAAACGGTTGAAAGCCGTTGGGGTCGGGCCCGCGTGGGTTGAGCGGCACGGGACCGAGCGGAAGGGGCGGGGGGCGTGTGGAAGGAGCTTGAACCACCGCGGCGGGCCGGGCTTGCCAGCTTCGCACGAGCGCAAGCACGTCTTCGATGGCGTCATCGCCGAGCACCGCGGCGAAACCCGGCATGGCCGTGCCGAACCTTCCTTCGCGAATGGCGTGTCGCAGGAAGCCGTTGCTCGCGCTGAGCAGAAGCTCGACCTTTCCGATGTTGACGAAGGGGCCGCCCACACCGTTCTGCCCATGGCAACGGGCGCATTCCTCCGCGAAGACGCCGCTCCCGCGCGTCACGTCACCTGCGAGCGGCGCCTCGTCGAGCTTCGGGTGCGGTCGTTTGTCCCAGGTCCGCAGGAAGGCGATGATGGCTTCGACGTCGGCGCGGGAGAGGGGGCCGCCGCGCAAGACCGACCACGCGGACATGGTCGTGCCGCTGCGACCATTGTTGATGGCCTGGCGAAGAAAGTCGTCACTCACCGACGACAAAAACGCGGCGTGGGTAATGGCCGGCGCTTGGTCCGCTTTGTAGCCCGCGCCGCGCGGCCCATGGCAAACGGCGCACATCTGTCCATAGAGCTGCGCGCCGCGGCGCTCGACACGCGTGCGCGGTACGGCGTTGCAACCCGAGGATCCGAGGGTGATGGCGAAAAGAGCGGCCCAGAGAAAGAGCGGAATACGGCGCATGTTCGGGAATGCAGTCGTCCGAGAAGCTCGCACGACTGGCATCGGGAGCGTAGCCGAAAGTGCCGCCGTTGCCATGGCGTCGTCGCCTCCTCGTGCGTCGAGCGCTCTCGCTCTCGACATCGGACGGCCGCCTCGGTAAAGAGAGGCGAAAAGGAGTCCCATGCGCCGCTTCCTGTCGTTGGTGGCAACGCTGTCGCTGCTGGTCGCGGTTCTCTCGTGCCGGTCGGCTCCTACGGTGGGCGGAGCGGGGGGGTCGAGCCCCGCCGTACCATCGTCGCCGGCGGCGCTGGCCTCGGCGAGCCCACCTTCGTCGCCCTCGGGCAGCGCCGTCGATCTGGAGGGGGGCGGGCGCGGGTATCTCGTCGTGCCAGAAGGCAAGGGGAAGCACCCGGCGGTCGTCGTCATCCAGGAATGGTGGGGGCTCACCGATTGGATCCGCGAAAACACGGCGCGCTTCGCCAAGCAAGGGTATGTCGCCTTGGCGGTCGACTTGTACCGCGGGCGCGTCGCGAGCGACCCCGGCGAGGCGCATGAGCTCATGCGAGGCCTACCGGAAGATCGCGCTCTCGCCGATCTCAAGGCGGGGGTCACCTTCCTCACGGCGCGGTCCGACGTCGATGCGGAGCACATCGGAAGCGTCGGGTGGTGCATGGGCGGCGGGTATTCCCTGGCCCTCGCCACCGCCGAGCCACGCCTGCGCGCCGCCGTCATCAACTACGGCCGGCTGGTGACCGCGCCGGACAAGATCGAAGCGGTGCATGGCGCCCTGCTCGGCAACTTCGCAGGTGCGGATCGCGGCATACCCGTCGACGACGTGCGGACGTTCGAATCGAAACTCAAAGCCGCACACAAGGACGCTGACATCAAGGTGTTCGACGGCAAAGCGCACGGCTTCATGAACCCGAACAACAAGGATGGTTATGACCCCGCGGCCGCGACCGACGCCTGGTCGCGTATCGACGCGTTCTTCACCCGCACGCTGAAAGGGAAATAATGCCGCGTCTTCCGGCTCTCGACCCCGCCACCATCGAGTCGCGCACGACCTCCGTCTATCCGGCGCCGTACGACGCCGTGGCTCGTGGTCGCGCCAAGCGAGCGCTGACCCAGGCGCTCGGCCTCACGCAGTTCGGCGTCAACGTTACCGAGCTCGCTCCCGGTGCCGCATCGGCTCATCGTCATTGGCATTCGCACGAGGACGAGTTCGTCTTTGTGCTCGAAGGCGAGCCCACGCTCGTCACCGATGAAGGAGAGCAAGTCTTGAAGCCTGGACAGTGCGCCGGGTTTGCGGCCGGTGTCGCCAACGGGCATCAGCTCGTGAACCGCAGTTCGCAGATCGTGCGCATCATCGAAGTCGGGACGCGCGACCAGCGCGATTTGGCCAACTACCCGGACATCGATCTCAGCTGCGCGCCGGGACGTTACGATGCCAAAGCAAAATTCACGAAGAAAGACGGCTCGCCGCTGGGATAGCTAGTCGAATCGCACCACGAGCTTGCGCGCGAAGTCGCCGTCCGGGATGAGACCGGCGTCGCCTTTTTTCAGGGTGCCGTCGGGGCCCGGTACGCGCCCGATGCCCTTTGCAAACAGCGGTTTTGCCATCTCGATCAGGAGGAGCTCGGCCAGGTGCGCGCCCAAGCATTGGTGCTGCGCCCAGCTGAAGAGCAGCGGTCCCCCTTCCGGCGCGTATTCGCGCATCGGATTGAAGCTGCCGGGGTTCGGAAAAACGCGGGCATCGAAGTTGGCCAGGAGGGGCATCGTCACCACCCAGGCGCCGCGTTCGGCCGTTGCTTCGTGCTTGGAACCAGCGTGAAAGACGTAGGTCATGAACGCGTGTCGGTAGAGCGTGGGTGGACAGGCAACGAAGCGCGCCGCTTCGAACAAGAACTTTTTCACGGTGGCGTCATCGTTCAAGTGCGCGGCTTTCTTCATTGCCGAGCGCTCGTCATCGGAAAGACGGAGCAAGAAATCGACGGCCCCGATGAAGATACGCATCGTCGGCACCGCGGCGGCCATGATGAGCCCTGCCATCGTGCGCACCGCCAGATCCTCGTTGGTGGGAAGCTTGGGATCGCCCGACGTCGTGCGGATCACCTCCAGCATTCGGCCGAGCACGTCGGCGCGTGGCGGGGCGCCGTGAGCAATCTCCTCGCTGCGGCGGCGAACGACCCGGCGCAGGTGGGCCGCCATCTCGCGCCCCGCTTCCATTGCCGCCGTGCGGTACGGTCCACCGGCCCAGAGGGTGAAAATGAAAAAACTCGTCGTCTCGAGCCACGGGATGAGGCGTTCATCCCGCGTGTTGGGGACGCCGTAAAACTTGGCGAGCACCGCCGCCTGCACGGCGTGCATGAACTCGCTCACCACGTCGAGGGTGCGCGATCGTTCCTGGGCTTTGTCGATGAGCGCGCGCGCAAGGCCGGCGACGAGGTCTCGCAGCGGCTCGACCTCCCTTCCTACGGCCGCGACGGCGAGCCGATGCTCTTTTTCGTGAATCGGGCCCCGGTCCATGCCCAGAAAGAAGGCTCCCGTCGTGGCCCGCATCCGGTCGTCGTAGCCGTCCACGCGGAAAACATCGTCACGCTCGAGCACGAGACGAACGTCTTCATGACGGGTGACCAGCACCACGCCGAAAACGTGATGGGTCAGCGACGGGGGGAACGCGACGACCGGAGCGAAACGGTGGAGCAAGCCCGCGACCAAAGGGAGCGCGTCGAGCCGTCCGCGGACGAGCAAGCGCCACCCGATGGTGGCTCCGAGCGCGAGGCCCGCGAATGGCGCCAGGAGCAAGCGTACCAACCTGATGGCCCAGCTTCCCGACAATGCCAGGATGAGCGGCGCCAGGATCACACCGAGTACAGCACCGATCACGACGCCCATCGGCAATGCGACGAGCCGAACGAGGGCCCGGCCGAGCGCGCCGCCGATGTCGGAAGGGGCCGGTCCCACGACCCCTCTGGCGCGCGCCAAGATCTTCGCCGCGAGCGCGTCGATCGAGTCGTCCTCGTTGTCGGGGGGAGCGGCGGAGGAATTGGAGACTCGACCCTGCTCCGACATCGTAGGTGATGGTTCCTTTTACAGATTCCGCGTCTTATTGCCAAGCCGGGAGGCTATAATGGCTTCACTTGTCACCGTCCACGCTCACCATCGTCACCCGAGTGCGCGCGGCCGACGGGCCCGGTGGGGCGGGTCGTCTTCGCGCCGCGCTCGCCGTGGTGAAGGACAGCGCAGCGCATCCTTCATCCCTCGTGCACGCGCTGCCGTTTCATCGCGTGAGAGGGCTCCACTTCGCGCGCTTCACCATCGTCGAAGAGGGGGAGACGAAGCCCACCTTCGGCCCCAAGAAATACCTGCCGGCCGAGCTCGTTCTTTCGCTGGTGTTCGACGGAACTAAGGTGGAGTGCGTAGAGCAGTTCATCGGCGCCGCGCGGCGCGAGCTCGACATCATCTACGCGAGCTGCGAGGCGTATCCCGGTCCCAAAGCGGAAACGGCGCAGGTGCGAGATTATCTTTTCGCACACGACGTCCTGCCGTTCGTTTTCTATCAAGGAATCGAAGGGGCGACCGTCACCGCGGTGGAGAGTACGGCGGCACTTCGCGATCGACTGCGGGCGCAACTCGACGCGCGGCTGATGCACGGCACAGCCGAAACGGCGGCCTCGCTCAGCCACGACCTCCGCCCCCGTCCGCCGATCATCGCCGCGCGGGACCTGCCGCCAGCATTGCCCGTCCTCTCCGAGCGGGCCCTCCAATTGCGCGTCTTGGCCTGGATCCTCGTGGTGGTAAGCCCCTTCGTGGTGCTCGCCTTGCTCACCGGCATGGCGGCGTGGAAGATCGGCGCCTCCGAGGGGGGGAGCGTCGCCGTCGGGTTTGCACCCGTCGCGCTCCTGCTCGCATTGCTGCTTCTCCACGAAGCGGCCGATGCCCGGGCCCTCCAGCGGGAGGAGCCAAAGTCCGTCGCACAGCGCGACTTTTCGCGCGTGCGCATCGTCGAAGACGTGGCGGTGCAGAATGCGCTGAGCCACTGCGTCGTCGTCAAATCGGGCGTTCGCCCCATCGCGTTGCGCATCGTGTTCTGGGCGATACGGCAGCGAGTGAGCATCGTCGATCGTTACGCGCGATCGCTGGGAGGCATCGCCAGCATTCATTTCGCGCGGTGGGTTCCGCTCGATGGCGGCGATCGGCTCCTTTTCCTCAGTGACTACGACGGCAGCTACGAGAGTTACCTCGCCGAGTTCGTCGATCGCGCTTCCGCCGGCCTCTCCTCCATCTGGAGCAACACCCTCGGGTTTCCCGAGACGTGGCTCCTCGTGTTCAAAGGCGCCAAAGACGAAGCCCGATTCAAGAAATGGACGCGGGACAAACAGCTCGAGACCCCCATCTGGTACAGCGCCTACCCGGCTCGCACCGTCGCCAACATTCACAACGATCTTCGCATGTCGCAGCTCTTGGCCACCGACCAGGCGACGCCCGACGACTCGGCGTGGTTGGGATTGCTGTAGCGATCCAATGACCACGATCGCGTTCGATGACGTGCAGGGGATCATCCTGCGCGGATACAAGGAGCTTCTTTTCGCCCGCTTCGTGCTCTTCGGCGTCACGGATGCCGGCGCGGCTCGAAATTGGCTCGCCGGTCTCTCCATCACCGCCGCCTCGGAGCGCGATCAGGAGACGGCGACGAATGTCGCGCTCAGCTGGGAAGGTCTGCGTCGACTCGGCGTTCCCGATGCCGATCTCGATCGATTCACGGTCGAGCTGCGCGACGGAATGTCCAAAGACGCGCAGCGCCAGCGCGCGCTCGGCGACATCGGCAAGCACGCTCCAGAAAAATGGAGCTGGGGCGGGCCGAGCGATCCCATTCATGGCGTGTTCCTGCTCTATGCAACCACGGGAGAAAAGCTGACCGAGCTCGAGGCCCGCCTTTTCGAGAGACAGAAAACGGGCGTCGTGGCGCTACACAAGCTCGAGACCCGGGCTCTGCCCGATGGTGCGGGGGCGAAGCAGTACTGGTTCCGCGAGCATTTCGGGTTCCGTGATGGCGTGGCCCAGCCTCGCCTTGCCCTGCGTTCGCAGACGCCCGACGCCGAGCGGCGCGGCGTTCTGCGGCGGGCCGGGGAGGGCAACACCGTAGCGCCAGGTGAATTTCTTTTTGGCTACGCCAACGAATACGGCAAAGAGCCGGACGGTGCGCCCGAGCGGCTCCGCAACAACGGAAGTTTTCTCGTCGTCCGACAGATCGAGCAAGACGTGTGCGCCTTCTGGCAATTCGTCCGCGACAAGGCCCACAAGCTCGATGTAAGCCCGATCTTGCTCGCCTCCAAGATGGTCGGCCGCTGGCCGAACGGCGCGCCGCTGGTGCGCGCGCCGCGCGAGGAGACGGCGGGGCTCGAGCAGTTCGATGCGTTCGGATACGCCGAGCCCGATCCTGACGGTCACGCTTGCCCCTTCGGCGCCCACATTCGTCGCGCCAACCCCCGCGATGCCTTGGTCCCGGGCGAACGCCAGTCGGTGCAGATCGTCAAGACACACCGTCTCATCCGTCGCGGCCGATCCTACGGCGAACCGATTCACGAGCCGCTCGAACCTTCGCTTTTTCTTCCCAAGCTCGACGCACTGGCCTCGTCCGTCACCGGCGAGCGCGGTCTCCATTTCCTCTGCTTCAACACCAGCATTCACCGCCAGTTCGAGTTCGTGCAGCAGACATGGATCAACAGTCCCAAGTTCATGGGACAGCACGACGGCAGCGATCCGATTACGTCGCCGTTCGACGGCGGCGCGTTCGAGATGCCCGGACTTCCGGCCCGACGCCGAGTCACCGACATGCGGACGTTCATTCGCATTCGTGGTGGCGCGTACTTCTTCATGCCGGGGTTGCGCGCGCTTCGCAGTATCGTCGAGCTCGGCCCCTAGCGGCACCGCCCACCGAGCGGCCTTGTTACGGCGATGCCGCCGTGCCCGTGAGCGCATTCGGCCCGGGACGAGCGCGTTTCATCAGCAGCCAGGTCGAAGGAAAGCCGATGACGAAGGTCTGCAGCGCCCATCCCGTCGAGGCGCCCGGCGTGCCCAGGCGATTGGAGAGCCGCCAGCAATAGAGGGCCTCGCCGACGTGAATGGGAACACACGCCAAGAAGATCCAGGCCATCGTGGACTGCGCGGGGAGCGCGTTCACGTGCTCGCTCCACCACCCATAGAAGGAGGAGCTGAAACCCTGCAATCCGAGGACGGTGAGCCCCCCCACGATCGCGACCCACCACAAGAGGTGGGGTCGCTCGACACTTTCCGACTGGCTCATGGAACAGTCTCCGGCGACAGGTACGCTGACATTGAAACATGTTTCACTTCCGTGGTCAACGGGCCGCCCGGGCCGCAGCATCGTGCCCGGTGACGAACGGCCCCCCGGCGCGTCTGCAGGGCAAAAGATCCCCCCCTCGGTGCAACTGAAACGTGTTTCGCTCGTACCTCGGCGAAACTGAAACATGTTTCGGTCGCGCGCGAGGGTCGCGGTTCTTGGCTGTGAGCGCACTGGGCGAGCTCGAATCGGCGTTTGGTCGGAGAGCGCGCGCGCAAAATCGAATGTTGCGACGTCTCGATACCTCTAGGTCTGCTTGACGTAATCGCTAGAACATGGTTCCGTAACGCACGCGTGGTTGCTGCTTGTCGGCAGCGCGTTTGGGCGTCCCATCCGGTCGAGGTCCCAACAAACCTCGCCTGGAGCGTGTTGATATTGCCGCTCATGGCGAGAGAGCAGGAACGAAGCATGTGCGCCGAATCGAGTAAGACGACTCCGAATCAACAACTCGGTGAAAGCTGCGAGCGATCAGGTGCCAGGGATGTTCGTTGGCACGCCGATGCGTCACCGCTCGATAACGTGCGTCGCCGGTCGGGCGGTGCGCTCCGTCATCGAGGCGCCATGGTCGTGGCCCTGCTTTCGCTGAGCGCGGCCGGCTGCGAAAAAGACACGGTCCCGGACACTCCGAGTGCCGGAGGAAGCGGCGGCGCCGGCAGCGGCGGTAGCAGCGGCGCAAGCGCGGGTGCCAGCGGGAGCACGGGAACGGGCGGCACTGGCGCAACGGGCGGAACGGGGGGAGGGAGCACCGGCGGCTCGACAGGTTCTGGCGGCTCCGCAGGCAGCGGTGCATCGGGCGCGGGCGGCGCAACGGGCGGAGCTGGCGGCAGCGGCACCGGTGGCGCTGCCGGTGCAGGCCCTGGCGGCGCCGGCGGCACCGCTGGCGGTGGTACGGGTGGTTCGGCCGGCAGCGGCACAGGTGGAGCGGGCGGCGCCACCACCGATGGAGGTGGCGGCTCGGCGGGAAGCGGTGGCGCGGGCGGCGGAACGGTCGACGCCGGCAATCCGCCCACTCCGCGCGATCCGGAGTGCGATCTCAACGGTCGCTGGCTCGTGGCGCAGCGCAACCTCCTCGCCTTGCCGCTGTTTCAATGCCAGGCCAGTCACAGTTGGTATTACTACGAGATAAGGCACGACGGCACAGGGTTCGTCGTGACCAAGGGGCTTCATTGCGGCTTCCAGTCCGTCAAGAAGTCCAACCAATCGGCCGATGTCTCCAATCCCGCCATGTGGCCAGCCATGCAGGCCAACATGATGAGCAATGGTCGAACCGGCACCTTCCTGAAGGAAGCCGACAAATGCCATCTTACCCTGCCGACCGAACAGGTCATCCGCGGGGCGACGGTTTCGCACTATCGAAACGCAGCCAATCCCTTGCCGGTCATGGGTTCGCCGGCGGCAGGCCCCGGGGGCATGCCACCCGGCTGGGAGGACTGGGACAACGACGGCAATCCGGGATTCTCCCTGGTCATCAATTCCCCGGCCGCGAAAGGCACCCTTTACCTCTGCACCCGGGACACCAACACCATCGACAACACCGCGCCGCTCAGCGCGACGCTCTTCAAGATCCCGATGACCTTCACCACCTCCCAAGTGGCGCTCGGCACCGCGGCCGGGTCGAATCCTCTCATCACCAGCGGCGGGACGCCCTACGAAAACGTCGATTCTCACTTCACCTATTTCCAAAAGCTCAAGGACGGCGAGGCAGTGGGCGACGACACCCAGATCTGCGAACAGATTCGGACCTTGAAGGGCTCCCTTCCGGGTGACGTCAACGATCAGCCACCTTCGGCCGACTGCAAGTGAATCGCCGCTCGCGGGTTTTTGCGGCGCTGATTGGGGGAGGGGTCTCGGCGTTGGTTGGCGCAACGCCTCGCCCGGCGGCTGCGTCGCCGCTCTTCGAACTCGCAGGTGGCGTGCAGGGAAGCGGCGGCCTCAACGCACGTGCGATGGAGGGCGGCGCCGCCAGCACCTATTTCAATCCGGCCTTCCTCCCCGATGCCGAGAGCGGATTCGATCTGGGCGTCTTCGTGTTGACCGACCAGATCGGCATTCGTCCCTTCAGCCGGCCCGACACGAGCACGGACATTCCGGTGAATTTTCCCGATGCCCAGAAGGCGGGGGGGGGCGGCTTCGACAACTATGGATTGCCGACCAGCTGGCTACAGAACGGCAAAGCGGCCGACGCCTTCGGCAACCCAGTGCTGCCCGCGCGTCCTCGTCAGGCGGCGGGCAGCGGGCAGAAAGTACGCGCCTACCAAGTCATCGGATACGTCACCAAGCTCTTCCAGGGGCACCTGGCGATCGGGCTCTATACGATGATTCCCTATGGTCAGTACACGGGCGCACAGGCCTTCTTCGCCGACGAGCGCGAGCAATATTTTACCAATAGCCTCCACTCCGAGCTCTACTCCGACCGCTTGATCGCCACGTCCCTCGCCTTCGGTCTGGGCGTCAAGATCATTCCCGAGCTGTCGGTCGGTCTCTCGGCCACCCTCGCCTTGAAGAGCACGGCTTCGACGCCGACGTTCTTGAACGACCTCAATCGGTTTCAGGACATCCGCATCAACCCCGACATCGGCGTCAATGCATCGCTCGCGCCCCATCTCGGCGTCGTCTACAAGCCGTTCTCGCGCCTCCAACTATCGGCAACGGTCCACACGCCGCAAAAATTCGAAGTGAATACCGACTTCAAATTTCTCATTGCCAACGGCTATTTCCAAGGCGCGCAGATCAACTTCATCCACGACTACCTGCCCTGGCAACTCGCGTTCGGTGCCTCCTTCGAGGTGGTGAAGACAGCGGCCGACACGGTGACGGTCGCCGGCACGGCGCTTTATGCCAAGTGGTCCGATTATCTCGACCGCCACGGCGATCACCCATCCGGTCCCTACGCGTGGCACGACACGCTCGCCCCCACCCTCGGAGTCCGTTACCGGCACGATGCCATGCGGCTGCTACTCGACGGCACCTACCACCGCTCGCCGGTGCCCGATCAAACCGGTCGGACCAACTATGTCGACAGCGATCGCATCGGCACGAGCGCGGGCTTCGACTACGCGTTTCCCCTTTGGGGCGGAAAACTGCGAGCGGGCCTGCAGGGGCAAGCGCACCGACTCGTGGCGCGCGAGGTTCACAAACTGCCGACCCCGCCATCGCCGTCGGGCGATCCCGGTGATCCGCAGCTCGTCGTCGACGAAGTGCCCGACAGCGCGGTCTTCGGCGGAAAACCACTCGAGGGCCGCGAGGGGCTGCAGACGAACAACCCGGGATGGCCCGGCTTTTCCAGCTCGGGTTGGATCTTCGGCGGCGGCGTGTATCTGAGCTTCAACTATTGAGGGACGCTCGAAATCGCGATCGCGGCGCGGCTCGACGAGCAAGCAACGTCGCCGCAGCGTTCTCCTAAGCCCCCATTGCGATTGGCAATTAGCCGAGAAAACACCCGCCGAAACGCGGAGCTCGGCTTGCCAGAGCAATCGAAACATGTTTCACTTCGCGACGATGCGAGCCCGTGAAGACAGAGGACGTCGGATACTGAAGGTGGCAGTCGAGCTAGCGGAACGCGGTGGTTTCGATGCAGTGCGCCAGCGCGAAGTCGCCGCGCAGGCCGGCGTAGCCTTGGGCACGCTCTACAAAAGATTCGCCAGCAAGGAAGAGCTGCTCATGGCGGCGCTCGAGCTCGAGGTCGAAAAATTCGAGCTACGACTCAAGGCGCGCCCGCTCAAGGGTGCCAACACGGTCGAACGGCTCGTGTCCCTATTTGCCAATGCCCTGACGGGTTTCGTCCGAAAACCGAACCTGGGGCGAGCCACCATCCGTGCCACGACCGCAGGGCCCCTCTCGCCGAGCTTCATGACGTACCACGCCATGCTGGTCGGTCACATCGTCGACGCCATCGACGACGAGGAAGCGATCGCGGCCGGCGCCTCGCCGCTGACCGCCGAGCAGAAGCGCATCTTTGCCCTTCTCCTCCTGCAGGTCTGGTTCACGTCTCTCGTGGGGTGGGCCACGGGCGTGCAGGATCCCAAGTCCGTGGCCCGCCAGCTGCGGCTAGCGGCCGACATCATGTTGCGCGGTCTGCAGGCGGGGGCGCCCACCACGGTGGAGCGCCGTGTTCCCGCCAACGGGCGCGCCCCCAGCACCAAGGTCCGCCGCGTTACAGCGGGCTGACCAGCCGGCCCCCCTGTCGCAGCCATGCTCGGCCGGGCGGCCAGGTCGAGCACGCTCGGTGTCCCTGCCCTGCGCGAGTTGCGTCCGGGAGTGAAACGCGTTCTATTTAGGCGAGCCGCCTCGGAAGGGCGCCCCAAGGAGTCGAAATGGCGATCGTAGAAACCGTGCAAAATGGCAGCAGCGGCCCCCGGCGCATGAAGTTGGCCAGTCCGGCGACGGGGACACCGATCGGCGAAATCACGGTGACGACGCCCGACGAAGTGCGGGCCGCGGTGCGGCGCGCGCGGGCCGCGCAGCCAGGTTGGGAAGCGACCGGCTTCGATGGACGCCGACGCTACATGGAGAAAGCCCTCAAGGTGCTGCTCGCCCGCCAAGAAGAGTTCATCGACGTCATCGTGCGCGAGACGGGTCGCTCGCGGATGGAGACGATCATGATGGAGATCTTTCCGGCCTGCGATTCGCTCTTCTACTACGGAAAAAGGGCCAAGAAGATTCTCGCCGACAAAAGGGTGCCGCTCCACCTCCTGCGCAACAAGAAGATGGTCATGACCTACCGCCCTCTCGGGGTCATCGGCATCATCACGCCCTGGAACGGGCCCTTCATTTTGTCCCTGAATCCGACGGTGCAGGCGCTCATGGCCGGCAACACGGTCGTCCTGAAGCCGTCGGAAGTGACGCCATTCTCCGGCAAGCTCGCGGCCGATCTTTTCCGTGACGCCGGCCTGCCCGCCAACGTCGTCAACGTCGTGGAGGGGGATGGCGAGACCGGGGCAGCGCTCGTCGATTCCGGTGTCGACAAGATCTCGTTCACCGGCAGCGTCCGTACCGGCCGCAAGATCGGGGAAGCGTGCGGTCGATCGCTCACGCCATGTACGCTCGAGCTCGGCGGCAAGGACGCCATGGTCGTGTGCGCCGATGCCGATATCGTGCGCGCCGCGAGCGGGGCGGTCTTCGGCGCCATGATGAACAGCGGACAGTTCTGCTCCTCGACCGAACGCGTGTACGTCGTGGAAGCGGTGGCCGACGAATTCATCCGCCGCGTGGTGGAGAAGGTCAAGACACTGAAGCTGGGGACCACGGGGGACTTCGACCTCGGCCCCATCATCTGGCCGAACCAGCTGGAGATCATCGAGCGCCACGTAGAAGACGCGGTGGCCAAGGGCGCCAAGCTTCTCACCGGCGGCAAGCGCGCCCTCGAGATGGGCAAACTCTTCTACGAGCCGACGGTGCTGGTCGACGTCACCCACGACATGGCCTTGATGCGCGAAGAGACGTTCGGCCCCATCCTTCCCATCGTTCGGGTGCGCGACGAGAACGAAGCTCTGCGCCTGGCCAACGATTGCGTGTACGGCCTTGCCGCCAACGTCTGGACGAAGGACAAAGACAAGGCGGTGCGGCTCGCCAAGCGTCTCGAAGCCGGTGCAGTGTGCGTGAACGATTCGGCCATCACTTATGGCGTCACCGAGGCGCCTTTCGGCGGTCGCAAAGCGAGCGGCGTGGGTCAAGTCAATGGCGATGCCGGCCTCAAGAGCTACTGCTTCGCGCAGCCGATCGTCATCGACCGCTTCGGCCTGAAGGAGGAGCAGATGTGGTACCCCTACACCGCCGAAAAAGTGAAGGTCCTGCAGAAGATCATGAAATGGGTTTGGGGCACGCCGCTCGGCCGGATGATGAGTTGAGAACAAGGAGAACAAGCGATGGCATCTTTGCGTATCGTCGTCGATCGTGATCTCTGTGAAGCCAACGGTGAATGCATGCGCGCGGCGCCGGAGGTGTTCTTGGTCGATGACAACGACAAGCTCGTGGTGAAGGTGGAGCGTCCTGCCGCGGAGCTCGTGGAGAAGGTCAGGACGGCCGTGCGCCGGTGCCCGAGGGCGGCCCTCACGCTGCGCGAAGACTGATTTTCTCCAGGTGCCGCTCTCGAGCCGTCAGAGCTTGAACACGCGCATCGCGTTGCCGCGCAAGAACTTCGGCCATACCTCGTCTTTGAAGGGCACCTGCGGCATCTCCTTGAAGATGCGTTCGAGGGATAGCCCCATCGGGAAATAGCCAGCGTACATGATTTTATCTGCGCCGCGCGTATTGGCATAGTCGACGATGGCCTTCGGATAGTGGCGCGGGGCGAACGCGCTCGTCGAGTAGTAGAGGTTCGGCCACTTGATCATCAGCTTGACGGCGAGGTCGGTCCACGGCTCGCACCCGTGCCGCGTGACGACTTTCAGGTCGGGGAAGAACCAGCAAACCTCGTCGAGAAGCGCCACGTCCTGCGCCATCATCGGAACGCGCGGCCCGGGGACGCCGGCGCAGATGCAGATGGGGATGTCGAGCTCGACGCATTTGGCATAGAGCGGATAAAACTTCTTGTCGTTGATGGGGACCTGGGGGCAGAGCCCACACGGAAACGCGGTGGCGGCCTTGATGCCGTACGTTTCGTGGGCGCGCACGAGGTCGCGCACGCCTTCCATGCCGAGGTTCGGGTTTACCTCGAAGCTAGGAAAAAAACGGTCGGGGTGCTCGCGCAAGCCGCGTTCCGCTTCCGCCGAGGAGTGACCGCGGCTAAGGCCGATCATGGCGCGCTCGACGCCGTACTTGTCCATCTCGCGCAGCGTGAGTGCCACGTTGTCCGAGGAGGAACCCGTGTCGGGGATGTCCTTGAACATGTATTGGGCGGGGAAGTCGAAGCTGTCGCGGCTTTCCTTGTCGAGCAGGAGCGGTTTCAGAAAGTCGTAGCGCTTTTTGCCGTCGGCCGTGGGGATCTGCAGCATGAGATCGACGACCCCCACTTTGTTCGGCATAGCCATGACACCTCGCTCGAAATCGATTGTAGCGCCGGAAGGCGGGCATTCTACTCCTGGACAAAGGAAATGAAACATGTTCTATTTCTGGTGGTGACCGCAAGGAATCACGCTAGTGGGTCAGGAGCTCGTGAGAGATGAAGCCGGGCGAGCAAAGTAAGGTCCTTTCTGCGCCGTATGTGCTGGAATACACGTACCGCCGGAGCGTGGGTCCGGTGGTGGGGCGGTTCTTCGCCGGTCTTTTGGAGGGGAAGATCCTCGGCGGGCGGACGGCTTCCGGCAAAATCGTGGTGCCCCCTACCGAATACGATCCCGAGACGAGCGATCCGGTGACGGATTTGGTCGAGGTCGGTACGAGCGGGGTCGTCACCACCTGGTCGTGGGCCGTGGCACCTCGCGCTCATCAGCCGCTCGATCGCCCCTTCGCTTGGGCGCTCGTCAAGCTCGACGGCGCCGACACGGCCATGCTGCACGCCGTCGACGCCGGGACATTGGCCAGATGTCGACCGGAATGCGCGTCAAGGCGCGCTTTTCCGCCGAGCGCAGCGGCAACATCCGCGACATCGCCTGCTTCGAGCCGGAAGCGCGCGGTCGGAGTGCGCCATGACCGAACCCATCAAACGGATCAAGTCGCCGGTGCGCCTCGAATACACCGTCTCCGCGGGGCGGGCGCTCTCTCGTTTTCTCGCTGCCCTCACCGAAGCGCGGCTCCTCGGCGGGCGCTGCTCGTCGTGCCGCAAGGTGTACATCCCCCTGCGCAGCGTGTGCCCCACCTGCGCCGCGCCGATGAGCGAAGAGCTGACCATTGCCGATACCGGAACGGTGACGACGTTCTGCATCGTCAATGTCCCGTTCGAAGGGCAAACGATGAAGCTCCCTTACGTGTACGCCAGCGTGCTCCTCGACGGCGCCGACCTTCCCATCCTGCACCTCATCCAGATCCCCGCCGAAGAGGCGCGCATGGGGCTGCGGGTGAAGGCGGAATGGGTGCCTCCCGAGGAACGCCGGCCCACGCTGGAGAGCATCCGCTGGTTCGCGCCGACGGGGCAGCCCGACGCGCCTTTCGACTCGTACAAGGAGCACCTCTGATGCGTGAGGTGGCCATCGTAGCGTTCGCCGACGTCTCCTACGCGCGTTCCGAGGACGACGAAGTCGAGCTGATCAGCGGCGTCATCGGGCGGGCCATGGCGTCATCGGGCATCACCAGGAAGGAAATCGGCTTCACTATCTCGGGGAGCTGCGATTACCTCGGCGGTCGCCCCTTTTCCTTCGTCACTGCCCTCGATGCCGTCGGCGCGTGGCCGCCGATTTCGGAGTCGCACGTGGAAATGGACGGCGCGTGGGCGCTCTACGAAGCTTGGGTGCGCCTGCAACACGGAGACATCGACGCCGCGCTCATCTACGCCTTCGGCCGCACGTCGCAGGGAGAGCTCGGCGACGTGCTCGCGACGCAGCTCGATCCTTATTACTTGGCGCCGCTCTGGCCGGACGCGGTGAGCCTCGCCGCGCTGCAAGCTCGCGCCATGATCGATGCCGGGATTTGTTCGGAAAAGGAGATGGCCGAGGTGGCGCGCGCGCGGCGCCGGGCGGCGGCGTCGCGTCGTGACGGGCCGCCCGCGGGCGATGTCGCGGTGGACGAGCTCTTGGCCACGCCCTATGTGACGGCTCCGCTGCACAGTCACGATTGCGCCCCCAATTCGGACGGCGCCGCGGCCATGGTGCTGGTGGCGGGCGATCGGGCGCGCCAGGTGTGCCCGCGGCCGGCATGGATCCGTGGCATCGATCACCGCATCGAGGCGCATGCGCTGGGGGTGCGCGATCTCACGCGCTCGACGTCGACCGAGCTTGCCGCGAAGAAGGCAGGAGCCATCGGCCGTTCTTTCGACATCGCCGAGATCCACGCGCCCTACTCGCACCAGGACATCTTGATTTCACGCGCGCTCGGTCTCGGTGCCGACGTCGCCGTCAACCCTTCGGGAGGCGCCTTCGGCGCCAACGCCTACATCGTGACTGGCCTGGCGCGCATGGGAGCGGCGGCGAGCCGCATCCTCGATGGCACCGCCCGTTCGGCGGTGGCGCATGCCACGTCCGGTCCCTGTATGCAGCAGAATTTGGTGTGTGTGCTGGAGGGTGAACGATGAATCCCTGCGCCGTCATCGGCATCGGGCAGACCAAGCACACCACCAAGCGCGACGATCTTTCCATCGCCGGACTGGTGCGCGAAGCGGCTTTGCGTGCGCTGGAGGATGCCGGGCTCGGCTTCCGCGACATCGACGCCGTCGTGATCGGAAAGGCCCCCGACATGTTCGAGGGGGTGATGATGCCCGAGCTCTACTTGGCCGACGCGCTGGGTGCAGTGGGCAAGCCGATGATGCGCGTTCACACCGCCGGGAGCGTGGGGGGCTCGACGGCGGTGGTGGCCAGTCATTTGATCACCAGCGGGATCCACCAGCGCGTGCTCACCGTCGCTTTCGAGAAGCAATCGGAGAGCGATGCCATGTGGGCGCTCTCGCCTCGCTATCCCTTTCAGCCGCCGCTCGTGGCAGGCGCGGGAGGGTTCTTCGCGCCCATCATGAGAAGTTACATGCGCCGTTCTTCGGCGCCCGCCGACGTCGGGCTCATGGTGGCAGTGAAAGATCGGCAGAACGCGCTCAAGAATCCGTACGCCCACCTGCACATGGAGGACATCACGCTCGAAACGGTGCGGGCCTCTCCGATGTTGTGGGATCCCATCCGGTACCTCGAGACGTGTCCGTCGTCGGACGGCGCCTGCGCCATGGTGCTGGCCAGCGAAAGCGCGGCCAAGCTCTCGCCGCGCAAGCCAGCCTGGGTGCGGGGCACCGCGGTGCGCAGCGAGCCAGCGATGTTTGCGGGACGCGACCAGGTCGATCCGCGCGCCGGGCGCGACTGCGCCGCCGATGTCTACAAGCAAGCGGGCATTACGAACCCGCGGCGCGATGTCGACGTCGCCGAGGTGTACGTACCGTTCAGCTGGTTCGAGCCGATGTGGATGGAAAACCTCGGTTTTGCCGAGCTCAATCAGGGTTGGAGGATGACGCTGGAGGGCGCGACCGCGCTGGGTGGGGATCTGCCGATCAACCCGTCGGGCGGAGTGCTCTCGACCAACCCCATCGGAGCATCGGGGATGCTCCGCTTCGCCGAAGCGGCGCTGCAGGTGCGGGGGCAAGCGGGCGCGCATCAAATCGACGGTGCCCGCACCGCGGTCGGCCACGCCTACGGCGGCGCCTCGCAGTTTTTTGCCATGTGGGTCGTCAGCAGCGACAAGCCTTAGCGCCGGATCAGTATCGAAGAGGACGGGCCTCATGGAATTCAATATTGCCGATTTGTTCGAGAGCGTTGCCGATGCGGTGCCCGGTCGCGTTGCCGTCGTCAGCGGCGACCGGCGCCTCACCTTCGCCGAGCTCGACGAGCGCGCCACGCGCGTGGCGAACGCGCTCTCGGCGAAGGGCGTGCGTCCGGGCGATCACGTCGGTCTCTATCTCTACAACGGCACCGAGTTCCTCGAGCTCATGCTGGCCGCTTTCAAGATCCGCGCGGTGCCGATCAACATCAACTACCGGTACGTGGAGGAGGAATTGGCGTTCCTCCTCTCCAACGCCAACGTCGTCGCGGTCGCCTACGAGGCCGAGCTCGCCCCGCGGGTCATGGCGGTCCGCGATCGGATCGGGTCGTTGCGCACCAGCATCGTGGTGGGGAACGGCCGCGAGGCCGTCGCCGCGCCCGGCGTCGTTGCGTATGACGCTTTTCTCGCTTCGGCGAGCGCCGAGCGCCGCTTCGACAAGCGCTCGGGGGGCGACATCTACATCGTCTATACCGGCGGGACGACGGGAATGCCGCGCGGTGTGATGTGGCGGCACGAAGACGTGTTCTTCGCCGGACTCCAGGGTGGCAATCCAGGGGGGCCCCCCATCGAGCGCCCGGAAGAGCTGGCCGCCAACGCGCTCGAACGAAGCGAGCCGATGACGTTCTTGCCGGCCGCGCCTTTCATCCACGGCGCGGCGCAGTGGGCGGCGCTGATCGGCCTCTTCGGCGGTGGAAAGATCGCGCTGGTCCCCGGACGGAGCTTCAACGCCAAGGCGGTCTGCCGGCTGATCGAAAGCGAGCGGGTGAACACCATGACGCTCGTCGGCGACGCCATGGTGCGTCCTCTCGTCGAAGCGTTGTCCGAACCCGGCGCCAACTACGATCTCGACTCGCTGTTCGTCATCTCGTCCGCCGGAGCGCTCCTCTCCGATACGGTCAAGGGCGCGCTCTGCCAGCATCTGCCACAGATCATGATCATCGACAGCTTCGGCGCGACCGAGGCGGGGCACCAAGGTTCGAGTCTCCCGCCCGAGGACGGCAAACCAAGCCGGCCGAAGTTCATGATGGACGACACCAGCACCGTCTTCGACGACAACCTGCGATCCGTCGTGCCGGGGTCGGGCGTGATCGGCCGCCTGGCGCGCCGCGGCCGGATCCCCCTCGGCTACTACAACGATCCCGAGAAAACGGCGGCCACGTTCATCATCGTCGACGGCGTGCGCTGGGTCGTCCCCGGCGATCTCGCGACAATCGAGAGCGACGGGCTCATCACGGTGTTCGGCCGCGGCGCGGTGTGCATCAACAGCGGCGGAGAAAAGATCTTTCCCGAAGAGGTGGAGGCGGCGCTCAAGGCGCATTCCGACGTGCTCGATGCGGTGGTGGTCGGCGTGCCCGACGAGCGCTGGGGGCAGCGGGTAGCCGCCATCGTGCAACCGCGCGCAGGAAGCAAGCTCACGCTCGATCTGCTCGAAGCCCACTGTCGAACGCGCATCGCTGGTTACAAGGTGCCCCGCCAGCTCAAGGTGGTCGACGAGATCGCGCGCCATCCGAGCGGCAAGCCGGACTACCGCTGGGCAGCCGCCGTCGCCACCGGTGCTTCCCCGAGCGGGAGTGCCCCGCCGCGGGAAAAGGGCGGCAACGCATGACCGGTTCTGCCAAGGTCAAGAAAAGCTACTGGGACCTCGCGGAGACGCCCACCACGACGGCGCTGGCCAAACGGCGGCTGGCTTCCGCAGTGCGAGAGCTGTCGGCGCTCACCGCCACCAGCGATGCACCCGAAGACGTGCTCCTCGACGCGGCGGCCTCGGTGGAGTCCGTGGTCGCGCATCTGCGTGAACACCCCACCCGGACCTTTCGCGACGCGTTCGCCACTTGCAAGACGGAGGAGGATTTCGCCCCTTTTGCCGATCGATCGCTGATGACGGGGCGTTCCAATCCTTTCTCGCCGCCCATGAAATTGTCGATGCAAGGTGACAAGGCGGTGGGACGCGTCACCTTCGGCGCGATCTACGAGGGGATCCCCGGGCACGTACACGGAGGCATGGTGGCCGCGGCTCTCGACGAGACGCTGGGGTACCTCGCCGTCAACAACGACATCGGTGGCCTGACCGCCATGCTCACGGTGCGCTATCGCGCCCCGACGCCGCTCGATACCGATCTCTCCATCGAAGCGAGCGTCGTTCGCACCGACGGACGAAAGGCGTTCGTCGAGGCGCGCATCAGGGCTGGCGAAGCGATCACCGCCGAGGGGGAGGCTGTCTTCATCGCCATCGACCGCGATCGCATGCTGGCCGTCATCGACTCCGCCAAGAAGGGCCTGGAGAAGGGCTGAGCGATGTTCATCGACTACACGCCCGAGCAACGGAAATTGCGCGACGAGCTACGCGCCTACTTCGCGCGCGTCATCACGTCCGAGGTGCTCGCCGAAAACCTGGGCACCGAAGGGGGCGGCCCACTTTACGGCAAGGCGATGCGCCAGATGGGAGCCGATGGCTGGCTCGGCGTCGGTTGGCCCAAGGAGTACGGCGGGCTCGAGCGGTCGGCCATCGATCAATACATCTTCTTCGACGAGGTGCAGCGCACGGGGTTTCCCATTCCGTTCCTCACGCTGTGCACCGTGGGTCCGACCCTCATCAAGTTCGGCACGAGCGAACAGAAGTCGAGGATGCTTCCCCGCATCCTCCGAGGGGAGCTGCATTTCGCGATTGGCTACAGCGAGCCGGCGGCGGGGACCGATCTCGCCGCGCTCACCACCAAGGCCGTTCGCGACGGCGACGACTACATCGTGACTGGCCAGAAGGTATTCACCAGCCTCGCTGAGTACGCCGACTACGTCTGGCTCGCTGTCCGCACCGATCCCAATGCCCCCAAGCACAAGGGCATTTCGATTCTGATGGTCGACACCAAGTCGCCCGGCTTTTCGCTTTCTCCCATTCACACGCTCGGCGATAACCGCACCAACGTGACCTACTACGACAACGTGCGCGTCCCCGTCTCGATGCGCGTCGCCGGGGAAAACGAGGGGTGGAAGCTCATCACCACGCAGCTCAACCACGAACGCGTGGCGTTGCTGGCCCCCGGGCCGGTGACACGCTTCGTCGAGGAAGTGATCGCTTGGGCGAAGCAGACCCGCCTCTCCGACGGGCGGCGCATGATCGACCAGCCCTGGGTGCAGACGCATTTGGCACGCGCGCGCGCCCACGTGGAAGTCCTGACCCTCCTCGCCTGGCGGCACGCCTCGAAGATCGATCAAGGCACGCTCGACCCCGCCGAGGCCTCGACGGTGAAGGTTTTCGGCAGCGAAAGCTTCGTGCAGATCTATTCGCTCTTGCTCGAAGTGCTGGGGCCTCTCGGCATCGTCAAGGCCGGATCGCCTGGTGCCATCCTGCGCGGGCGCATCGAGATGTACTACCGCACCACGCTCGTTCTCACTTTCGGCGGCGGCGTCAACGAGGTGCAGCGCGACATCATCGCCATGGCAGGGCTCGGACTGCCGCGGGCGCCCAGGTAGGAACGACGACCATGGACTTTGCGCTCGACGAAACGCAAAAAGCAGTTTCCGACCTGGCCAAGAAAATTTTCTCCCAGCGCCTCGGCCCCGATGTGCTGAAGAAAGTGGAGGCCGACGAGAGTCGCTTTCTGCGCCCGCTCTGGAAGGAGCTCGCCACCGCGGGTCTCCTCGGTACGGCCATCCCCGAGAGCCATGGCGGAAGTGGGCAGGATTTTATTTCGCTCTGCGCGCTGCTCGAGCAGGTCGGCGCGGCGGTGGCACCGTTACCCGTCTTCGCGACGCTCGCTCTCGGCGCGCTCCCCGTCGCCGAATTCGGCTCACCGGATCTGCGCCAGCGGCTCTTGCCGGGCGTGGCGCAGGGCGAGGCGATCTTGAGCGCTGCGCTCACCGAGGCAGGCTCCGACGATCCACGACGTCCCGCCACCTCGGCGGTGCGGAAAAAGGGCGAATGGCTGGTAAGCGGCACCAAGATCTGCGTGCCGGCCGCGCATCTCGCCGAGCGCATCCTGGTGCCGGCGCGCACCTCGGACACCGGGGTGGGCATTTTTCTCGTCGATCCGCGCGCTCCCGGCGTGAAGATCGCCCGCCAGATCACGACCACGGGGGAACCTCTGGGCGAGGTCGTGCTCAGCGACGCGCGCGTGAACGACGGCGACGTCCTCGGTCACCCCGAGGGGGGGAATGATGTCCTCGCTTGGCTTTTGCCGCGCGCGACGGTGGCGCTCTGTGCGATGGAGCTCGGTGTCGTCGACCGCGCGCTGCGCATGACGGCCGAGTACACCGGGAGCCGCCGGCAATTCGATCGTCCCATCGCCACGTTTCAAGCGGTCGCCCAGCGCGTCGCGGACGCGTACATCGACGTAGAGGCGATCCGCGTCGCCACCTGGCACGCCGCATATCGCCTTTCGGTCGGCCTGCCGTCGGCAGAAGCGGTCGCCATCGCCAAATTCTTCTCTTGCGAAGCGGGACATCGCGTCGTCTACGCCGCGCAACACTTGCACGGCGGGATCGGCTTCGATCTCGATTACCCGCTCTATCGCTACTATTTGTGGTCGAAACAAATCGAGCTCACCCTCGGGTCGGCCGTGACGCACTTGACGCGTCTCGGCGCCGAGCTGGCGCGGGACTCATCCGCGTCGTCATGAAGGACATGAACCATGCGCACCCGCCTCTGTGATCAATTCGGAATCGAGTTTCCCATCTTCGCATTCAGCCATTGCCGCGACGTCGTCGCGGCGGTGAGCAAGGCCGGCGGCTTCGGCGTCCTCGGCGCGCTCGCCTTTTCGGCGGAGCAGCTCGAGCTCGAGCTCAAATGGATCGACGAGCACATCGATGGCAAGCCTTACGGCGTCGATATCGTCATGCCGGCCAGCTCCGTCACCGCCGGCCAGGACGTCACCAAAGAGATGCTCGAGAAGATGATCCCCGAGCAGCATCGCAAGTTCGTGGAAGACGTGCTCGCGCGCTACGGCGTTCCCGCGCTTCCCAAGGAGCAGGAGAAAGCGGAGACGCTGCTCGGCTGGACACCATCGGGCGGACGATCGCACGTCGACGTCGCGCTCCGTCACCCGATCAAGCTCATCGTCAATGCGCTCGGTCCCCCGCCCAAGGACGTCGTCGATCACGTGCACAAGCACGGCGTCAAGGTGGCGGCCCTCGTCGGCCGCGCCGATCAGGCGAAGAAGCAAGTCGAAGTCGGGGTCGACATCATCGTCGCGCAAGGCACCGAAGCCGGAGGACACACCGGCGAGATCGCGACGATGGTCCTCGTACCGGAGGTGGTCGACGCCGTTCACCCGACGCCGGTGCTCGCGGCTGGCGGCATTGCCTGCGGTCGTCAGGCGGCCGCCGCCCTCGCCCTCGGTGCCGACGGCGTGTGGACCGGTTCGGTATGGATGGCCGTGAAGGAGAGCGACCTTTCGCCGGTCGTCATCGAGAAGCTGATGTCGGCCCAATCGAGCGACACCGTCCGCTCGCGATCGATGACGGGAAAGCCGGCCCGCCAACTCAAGACCGACTGGATCAAGGCGTGGGACGGGCCCGACTCACCGGGCACCTTGCAGATGCCTCTTCAGTTCATGTTGGTCGCCGACGCGCTGGCGCGCATCGGTGCCTACGCGGAGAAGCCGGAATCGCGGGCCCGCGACCTGGCCGGCACCGCTATCGGACAAGTCGTCGGTCGCATGAACACCGTACGTTCGACGCGCGACGTGATCTACGACATGGTCAAAGAGTACATCGACGTCGTGGAACGCATGAAGAAGGGGCTCGACGAAGCGGGGTGAAGCATCTTCACCGCGTGTACGGGTTGACCTCGTCGAGCACGCGGGATGCGTTCGGCGGGCGCGATCGCTGTACATCGACGCCGAGCGCGGTGGACGAAGGATGGGCGACGTTCTTCCCCGGCGTGCGCACGCGCTCGCGCGTGGTGCCGTCTTGCTCGGGCGAATGGAGGCGTAGTTGCTTGCTCTCGGAACCGTCGTCGATCGTCGCGGCGGCGCCCGCGGATGCGGCGGGGGCGGGCCCTTGCGCCGCGGGTTCCGCCGGTGACGGTGCTGACGGCTCGTCGTCTTTGGGCAGGCTCTCGACGGGAATCGGAGCGGGACGGGGCGGCGGCGGTTGCGTCGCTGCTTTTCCGGTGAGAGCTGTCTCGGCCGGCGGAGTGTGATCGCCGTTGCCGGTGGGCCGCGTCCAAAAGAGGACCACGCCGAGGGCGACCACCGCGGCGCCCCCGAGACCGACCCACGTGAGCTTCCCCGAATCGAGCCGTGCGGGCGGCACCGTAGCCCCGAGGGGTCGCATGGTGGACCCTTCCGCAGGGTGAAGGAACGGCGGATTTTCGGACGCCGTCTTGGCCGCCATCGCCCGCGCTTTACGCGACACCTGCACGATGCGCTCGATCGAAAGCCGCGCACCTTTGCTGGCGAAAGGGAAGAGCGAACCCGCGAATTCGGCCAGGTTTTCGAAGCGGTTGTCCGGGTTCTTCTCGAGGCACTTCAGAATGGTCGCCTCGACTTCCTCGGGAAGATCGCGGCGGAGCTCGCGCAAAGGGCGCGGCGGTCGGGTGGCGACTTTGGTGCACACTTCGGGCAGGCTCCCCCCGCCAAAAGGGACCACCGTCGTCAGAAGCTCGAACAGGATGACCCCCAACGCCCAGATGTCGGTCCGATGGTCGACGTCGTGCGCCGACTGCATTTGCTCGGGCGACATGTAAAAAGGCGAACCAACCGGGGCCTTGGCGGCGCCGCTCGTCTTCCCGACGTCGGACATCGACAGGTCGGCGATCTTGGAAATGCCAAAATCGAGGACCTTGATGGACATGGCACCGTCCGGACGGCGGAAGCAGAAGAGGTTCGAAGGCTTGAGGTCGCGGTGGACGATGCCGAGCACGTGCGCTTCCGCGAGCGCCTCGCACGCCTGCAGGACGAAGGCGATGGCTTCGTCGAGTCGAAGCGCGCCGCGCGTGGCGAGCCACCGCGCCAGATCCTCGCCTTCGAGCGACTCCATGACGATGTAGGGCGTTCCGTCGGTGAGCTCACCGATGTCGAAGACGCGCGTGACGTGCTCGTTTTTGATTTTGGCTGCGGCTTGCGCCTCGCGGGTAAAGCGCTTCACCGCGTCGGGGTAAGCGACGAGCTCACTGCGAAGGACCTTGAGAGCCACCCGTTCGTCGAGCTGCAAATGATGGGCGGCATAGACGATCCCCATCGCCCCCACGCCGAGGACGCCCTCGATGCGGTACTTGCCGCCGATGATCTCTCCCTTGCCGATCGTCTCGTCCATGAATGCCTCACCGACCGAATAGGAGCGGACGACGCCGCCCCCAGCGTCCAAACGCCCAGTCTATTGCCTTTCGAAGGGGGATCAAGGATCCCTTTCGAAGGGGAACATGGAGGGTTCATGGCGGGCCTCGTTTCGTCGCCCATGGATCGTGGGAAGCGTCGCCATCGACGTCCGATGGGGGCCTTTCGGGTCACTGCGCGCGACGTCAGGTGGGGAACATGCCCACCTCGACGACATCGTCGCGGTGGCGGCGCCGGAAGAAGCCCCCATGTGACGCTGCGTACAGCGACTCTCCATGAAAGCGAAACAATGAAGCGGGCCCCACCATGGTACGGAGCGCGCCGTGACCATCACGCGGCGCGATTTTCTGCAGCACCTCGGTTGGGCGGGGCTGACGGCCCTCAGCTGGGGCGTCGTGGCTTGCTCGAAAGACGACGTCGAAGGGCTCGGTCCACCGACCGGCACACCCGACGGTGGAATAGGGGAGGGCGGGCCGATCGACGTTCCACCCCCCGACAGCGAGACGTCGCGCCGCATTTTCCAGCACGCCGTGGCCAGCGGCGATCCGTTGGCCGATGCCGTCATCATCTGGTCGCGCGTGACGCCCGATGCTCCGGGGACGCTCCGTGTCGCGTGGCAGATCGCGCGCGACCGCGCTTTCGCCGACATCGCGCAAAGCGGCGAGGCTACGACGGACGAAGACCGCGACTACACCGTCAAGGTCGACGTCAACGGGCTTTCGCCGGCAACCACCTATTATTACCGCTTCGTCGCCCTCGGCGGCTCTTCACCCGTCGGGCGTACCCGCACCGCGCCGAGCGGCGCCGTGGCGCGGCTGCGTTTCGCGGTCGTCTCGTGCTCGAGCTACGCGCACGGTTTCTTCCACGCCTACCGCAGCATCGCCGAGCGGCTCGACCTCGACGCGGTCCTGCACTTGGGCGACTACATCTACGAATACGGCACCGGACAGTATGGGAACGCACGCCCGTACGAGCCGGCCCACGAGATCCTCACCCTCGCCGACTACCGCACGCGCTACGCTCATTATCGCAAAGACCCCGACTTGCAGGCGGTGCACCGGCAGCACCCCTTCATCACCGTTTGGGACGATCACGAAAGCGCCAACAATGCTTGGGTCGATGGCGCCGAAAATCATACCCGGGCGACCGAAGGTCAATGGGCCGATCGCAAAGCAGCAGCCCAGCAGGCTTACGCGGAGTGGATGCCGATCCGCGAGCCCGACGGACCAGCGAAGATCTACCGATCGCTGCGCTACGGGGACCTGGCCGAGCTCATCATGCTCGACACGCGTTGCTGGGGCCGCGAGGTGCAAGTTGCGCAGAGCGACAGCCGTCTCGCCGATCCTTATCGCCAACTGCTCGGACCGGAGCAAGAAACTTGGCTCGCCGATCGACTCCGCGGGTCGACCGCGAAGTGGAAGCTCGTCGGCCAGCAGGTCATGATCGGGCAGCTCCCCATCTTCTTCAACAACGACGCCTGGGATGGCTATCCCGCGGCGCGCCTGCGCTTTCTCGATATTCTCCGAGCCAACCACACGAGCAACGTCGTGGTGCTGACCGGCGACATCCATTCGTCGTGGGCCATGAATCTGACGCCCGACCCCAACGATGCGACGGCGTACAACCGCGAGACGGGAGAGGGGGCGCTCGCCGTCGAGTTCGTTACGCCGGGGGTCACGTCTCCCGGGTTTCCCGATTCCCTCGCTGCGACCGCAGAGCAGGCTGCATTGGCCACGCCGCACATCAAGTTCGCCGATGTGTCGAAGCGCGGCTACATCGTGCTCGACGTCACTCCGGAACGAACCCAGGCGGCCTGGTACCACTACGTCGCGCCGGAGCTGCCCTCGGTGACGGAAGCATTCGCCAAGGCGTATGCGACGTACGATGGAGAGAATCGCCTCCGCCCAGAGAGCGGCCCCGCGCCCGACGCGCCTCACCCGCCCGGCGCACCGATCTGAGCGCATTCGCCGAGACAGCAAAACGAGAGAGCGTTCGCCTGGCGACCGCTGGCGGCGTGGCTTTTGCGTCATTGAGCAGCGGCCTCGCCGCATCTCCAGTGGCAGCCTCGCTGAATGGGCCGATCGCGATCGGGTAGGCCGAAGAACTGTCAGAGTCGTCGCTAGCGGGGGGCGCGCGGCGGTGCTGCGTCTGCGGACGCGATCCAGCTCGTGGACCGCAGCCGTTCGACGACTGCTTGCGCGTCGCTGGGATCCGCTTCGACGACGAAGAGGCGCGCCAGGTCCCGATCCCGTTCATCCGGGAACGTCTGGCATACGCTCTTCACGCCTGGCACCGCCGCCAGCTGTTGGAGCGTGTTCGGCCGCGGTCCGTCACGCGTCCTCACATTGATTTGCACGCGTTCCGGCATGCCGGCTCCCGGTCCTCGATCCGCTCAGGCCAGCATCCTCGCCAGATTCAACAGACCCGTACCCACTTCCGGCGTGAAGGTGTCTCCGCGCATGTCGTCGAGCGTCGTCGTCGTTGCTTTCAGATGCTGGGCCACCTGAGCGGGGCTGAGCGCGGGGTGTTTCCCCAGAAGAATCGCGGCAGCGCCGGTCACGTGGGGGGTGGCCATCGATGTCCCGCTCCATGCCGCATACTTGGTGTCGGCCACCTCCCGGAACGAGGAGGGCATCATGGGAAGCGTGGAAAGGATGTTCACGCCGGGGGCGCACAAGTCGATGTGTTCGCCCGTATTCGAAAAGGGAGCGCGTCTTCCGCCTTCGTCGACAGCTCCCACCGTCAACACGCCCGGATGTGCGCCGGGATATTCGATCGGATTGCCTGACTCGAACTCGTTGCCCATGGCCGCGCAGACGACCACGCCGGCATCGAGGAGTTTTGCCATCAGCAGGGCTTCGATCGGATTGAAATGAGCTCCACCGATGCTGAGGTTCATGACCCAGCGACCTTCGCCCTTCTTCTCCGCCGCCCGCCGGACGGCGTTGAGAGCGCGCTGGTACATGATCTCGTCCACGTAATACTCACCGTCGGCGGAGGGCTGGTCTCGGAAGATCTTCCAGACGTGAAGCTTGCAGCGGCAGGCGCCGGCGATGCCGGTTGCATTGTTGGTGAGTGCCGCGATGATCCCGGCGACGTGGGTCCCGTGACCGACCGTGTCTTCCGCGAGAGAGCCGTTGGTCGTGTACCTGAGATCGGGCGGCAGGTCGGGGTGGGTGATATCCACGCCGGTGTCGAGCACCGCCACGTTGACGTCTCGCGCATCGCGGCTTTTTTCGATTTCGAACCAGCGGATGACCCTTAGCGCCCACTGCTTGTTCACCAGGGGATCGGTCGCGTTGGTGGCTCCGCAGAGCCACCGCAGCGGCACGCGGTAGACCGAAGCGACACCGCCAGCCTGGGCCAGTGAGCGAGAGGCGTCCTCGATGTCGGCTCCCGGGGTCAGCCGTACGAGATTCACGCCGCGCAGGTCCTCGTCGTCGACGTCGCGAAGACTGCGGGTGATGGCATTGGCCGCAATCGCGCTTCCGACTGGGCGCAGCAGTGGGAGCGATGAGCGCGCGTGGATGGGAACGACCTCGCGCAGGAGTCCCCGGCGCTGCATGTCCTCGAAGGGAGCTTCGATCTGTTCCGGCATCCGAAACGCCCGGGTTCCCGCCGCCGGAGTCGGCGATTCGGCCACGATGTGTTGGTCGACCGACGTGGCGACCTGGACGATGAGCGTGGTCTGCGAAAGCGTGCGGCGATAAGGCCCGAATGTCGGTTTCGTGAGTGCCATAGCGGTTCCCGTGGCTATCGCGCTGCAGCGCGAGCATCCGCCAGGACGATTGGACGCCTCGACTGTGAAAAATTCGATTCAGTTTTTGGCGGTGGGCCCGCCGTCCACGTCCGGGCCGAACTTCGCTCTGATTTCGAGTCGTCCCGCCTTGCGGCAGATGGGCGGCGGGCATCGGGGAGCCCCGGCGTCGGGCACGCCCGCCGAGAAAAGGGTTCCTGTCGGGAGTCGTGCGAGGACGCGCCATGGATTCCGTTCATCCTTGACGAGCTCGGACTTTTGGTCTATGCCGATTGGTTGGGTGTTTGGGGGCGGGCAGCCTTTGTCGCTCCTCGGCGGAGAGGTCCGATTATGACGTCGGGCGAGTTGGAAGGCTGTGTTGTTGCAGGGAAATACCTGGTCCACGAGAAGATCGGCCAGGGGGGAATGGGCGACGTCTTCCGTGCTGAACAGTTGCCCCTCAACCGCAAAGTTGCACTCAAATTGCTGCGGCCCGAGCTCGCCGCCTCGGACGAGCTCGTCGACAAGCTCATCCAAGAAGCCCGCTTTTTGGCGTCGGTCGAACATGACGCGATCGTCCGGGTCATCGACGTCGACCGGACCGCGCATGGGCAGCCTTTCATCGTCCTCGAGTACCTCGACGGGGTATCGCTCGACCGCCTCGTAACGGAACACGGCTTTCTGCCTTGGCGCTGGGCCGCCAACGCGGTGCTGCAAGTCTTGTCTGCGACCGAGATGATTCATCGCAGTGGCCTGGTGCATCTGGACATCAAACCGGCCAACTGTTTGAACGTCGGATCCACCGAGCCTTTGCGCTACGCGCCTCGCACCAAGCTCATCGATTTCGGCATTGCGAGAATGGTATCCAGGCTGACGGGAGCGCCGGCCATCGGGACACCAGCGTACTGGGCGCCCGAGCAAGCTGGCGCCAGCAACGTCGATGAGCGTACGGATGTCTACTCCATCGGAGCGACCTTCTACGAGCTATTGACTGGCAAAACGCCCAGCGCGGGGAAGCGACGCACGCCGAGCGACTGTAACCCGGCGGGCGGCATCCCCGCCGATCTCGATCGGATCGTCATGCAGGCGCTCGAAAGTGAGCCCAGCCAAAGGTATCCCGACGCGAGTTCGTTTCAAGAAAGCCTCGCAGCGGTCCTCGGTGAGGGAGCCTCCAGGACGACTTTGCCGTCGGCGATGGTCCGTTCGGAGCCGGTGCCATCGGTCACCATCGCGCTCGATGAGCCGCCCGCGGACGCTCAGCTTTCGCGCTTGCGCCGGAAGGTCCAGGCGTTCTGGGTCAACGGGGTACTCGGCGCGTCCAATGACTCCATCGCTCTCGCCGTTCAAGAACGAACGTTGGAGCAGGAGTTGATCGCCGGCCCGGCGAGCTCCCTCGAATCGGCATGCCCCATCCCCGTGCCGGGCCATCGCTCGATGTACAGCGTCTACGACGAGCACGGTCGCACGTTGCTCATTACCGGCGGGCCCGGTTCGGGCAAAACGACGCAGATGCTCTTATTGGCACGGGACCTATTGAATAGCGAGTCTCGGTCGGTTCCGGTGATTTTCACGCTCTCCACTTGGCAACACGGCGCCCTCTCGCTCGGCGATTGGATGGTGTCCGAGCTCTATTCGAAGTACCAGGTTCCCCGTACGCTCGCCGCCAAGTGGATCCTCGACGGGCGCATCTTGCCACTGCTCGACGGGCTCGACGAGATGAGTGCCAGTCAGCGAGCCTCGTGCGTCAAGGCCATCAACGCGTTCATCGATGCCGCGGCGCAGAGCCTGTCCGGGCTGGTCGTCACTTGTCGGCTGGAGGAGTATGGCGAAACGCGCGAGAAGCTCGCCGTCGGTATCGCCGTCCGTATGCACGATCTCGCCATGAGCAGCGTCGCCGAATACTTGAGACGGTACGCCAACCATTCCGACAAGCAGCGCCTGCTGATGGACGAGGAGCTCGTGAGCCTCTTGCGAACTCCCCTCATGTTGAATTTGATGGCGAGCCTGGATGCGCAGACCGTGGCGGCGATCATCGGCGCCGCGGGCCCCGATCGGCTGGACCAGCTCTGGGATGCGCACGTCAAACGGATGGTGACACGATCCGGCAAGCGCAGACTGCCGATGGCCCACACCGATTTCTTGGCGACCTTGCAGAGTCTGGCATTGGCGATGAAGCGCCAGAATCAGACCATCTTTCAGCTCGACGACCTCCAACCCGACGCTCTCGGCAATGCCCCGTCGCGCGTCGTGTATTTCCTCGGTTCGCGCCTGGGGGCCGCCGCCGTCGCAGGGGCCGGCGTCATTCTTTCCCTGGGGCTCACGCCGCTCGAGAACATGGGGTTTCGCGCCGACCTCCCGTTCGGCGCCGCGCTCGGGCTCTCCACCGCCCTCGCGGGAGGCATTCTTCATGGCGGCTTCAGTTTGCTGAAGCGCCGCGCTGCACCCGTGCCGCTGGCGCGCCGCGCACATTGGCTCACCGTGGGAGGGCTCGGCGTACTGACCGGTCTCGTGAACGCGGCCGTGGTGGGGCCCGGCCGCCATTTCTTTGCGGCCATTCTGGCCTTCGAGGTGGGCTTCTTTGCCGCTCCGTTGCTCAGCCCACATCCGGATGTAGGCCGGCCTCATGCCGACATTCGGCCGGTGGAAGCAATTCGATTCTCGCTTCGCCGCGCAGCCAGAGCCGTGCCCTATGCCCTGGTCGTGGCACTGGTCGCCGCCTCCTTTTCGTTTCGTGAAACGGAATCACACGCGGTGGCGGCCAGCGCATTCTACGCCTTCGCGATGTGCCTACTCTTGGCAGGTCTGCGTGAGAGAGAGGTCGAGACCCGAGTTGTGCCCAACGGAGGGATCCGGCGATCGATCCGGCTCTCGACGGGTTTGGCCGGTATTGGGTTTGCCATCACTGCCATCGGGATGGGTTGGATCTATGGGCCTTCCTACGGCGCTTGCGCGGGGTTGACGTCAGCGGCGGCCTTGTGGCTTTGGTACGGAGGTCTGGCGACTATCGAACACGTCGTGCTCCGGCTCCTTTTGCGTTGGAGCCGTCTCGAATATTGCGATGTCGCCTTTCTGGACGCTGCGGCCAATCGAGGGCTTCTACATAGGGTAGGCGGCGGTTACATGTTCGTACATCCGACGTTGATGGAGCGGCTGGTGGCGCAGGCCACCGATAGAACGACGCACTATCGAAAAAGCGAAACATGATCGTCACAGATTGAATCGCGCCGCGTCCCAAAGTTGTAGCAATCAAGGGGGGTCAGCACGGAGTTGCATATGCCACTCAGTTGGTGCCGACCTAACTGGAGCATTCGGCGCTCCTGCAGTTTGCAGTTTCTATCGATTCTCGCGGCGACCGGCGCGCCTGGATGCAGCGGACCCGCTGCCAAGGCTGCCCCCGCATCGGCGCCCGCGCCGGTTGGGAGCACTCCGCTCCTCGTCGGTGGCGCGCCGGCCGCGGTAGCGAGCGCGCCCGCCGCCATGGGGAGCGCGCCGGATCCCGTCGCAAGCGCGGCCGCACCAGCCGTTCGTGCATCGAGTAAGAAGGTGTGCGCCGGAGGGTCGAAACCAGAATCGCTGAGCGATCTGGTCAAGTCGCCCGGAGAAGTGGTTGCAGCCGATCTCAACGGCGATCACCGCGTCGACTTGGTTGTCGCGCAAGCCGATCCAGATACGGGCGTTCGAATTCTTTTCAATACAGGCTCGTCCCTACAGACTGGCCAATGGCGGTGCACCCAACTGCCGGCTGATGGCCCCGCCAACCGTCTGGCGATAGGCGACATCGACGGTGACGGGTTCCTCGACATCGTGGGAGGGTCATGGACGGGCCTCGGCGTGCACTGGTGGAGTCTGCGCGGCGACGGCTCTCTCGGTTCGCAGGGGCAGTTCACCGTCCCGCCTCCCGAGCCCAAAGGTGATTGCGAGCGGTCCGGCAATCACATACAACTTGCCGCGCTCGCGTTGGGTGACGTCGAAGCCGACGGGCATCTGTGGCTCGGCACGACACTGTACAGCCGCGCCATCAACCACGAAGCGTGCATGACGCAGCGACTCTGGCAGTTCGACGCCTCATCGAAGTCGTTCGTCGAGCGGCGGAAGTTCACCGCCCCGGGGGCGATGCGATCCCGATTCGCTGACGTCGACGGCGACGATTTTCTCGACTACGTGGAGTCGAGCTCGACGATCGGTTGTAGCAACGGCGGGCAGAGCAACTGTAGCGACCGCGCCGAGTGGGGCGATTGGTTTGCGCGCAGCAACGGCGCCCGGCGCGCGCTCACCCTCTCGATTCCTGGGTCGAACGGGCACGACGTACCAGCCCTGCGCGGAGTCGACTTCGACGTCTGGCCGAGCGGCCTTGCCCGGCGTCTCAATCAGCCGGCCGGCGAAACCCTCTTCGCATTGGCGATCACGGCCGAAGACGCATGCGAAACGGATGATTGCTGGGACAATCCGAGACAAGGCGGGTACGCAGTCGCCGTGCGCGCCGGGGGCACGATCGACTGGTCCAGCAAAGAAGCCGAGCTCCAGGAGGAGGCGAAGAGAAAGCCCGACCGCCTCGCGACCAGGTCGATCGTGTTCGTCGGGTCCTCGCCGGGTCCTGGGATCGTGGCGGCGTACCGATGGGCTCGCCACTGCGTTACCGCCGACTGTTCGCAACGCGCCTCTCTCAACGCCATCGTCGACAACGGCGGTGCGACGCGCGATTGCCGGCCCGGATTGAAGGCTTGCGCGCCTCTATTCACGACTGATCCCGACGCGCTTTTCCAGGCCATGATCGCGACGGAGCTCCGCGACGACAGGCTTCAGCAGGTGGACGACACGCAAGCACTGCGCAAGGGTCAGCGTATTGCGTACCTGGGGCGTCGCCATGCCTCCGAGATCGACGCTGTTACCTTCAAGCCGGCCGGCGCGGCGGATTTTGCCGCGATTCGGTTCACGTTCGTGCCCGGAGATAGCTGGATCACCGTCAATCCGTCGCACGGTGCCGGCACCCTGCGCATGCAGTACCGGGCCGCTGACAAGCCCGACATCGTGCTCGCGGATTCCAACCGCGGTCTGCAGTTTTTCTGAATCGAACCACGAGCCCCAACGAGAGGAAAACCGCCATGTCATGGGAACCCATGAACCCGACCATCGACAAGATCACTCCCGCTTCTGTCGATAATGATCAGCATGACGTCACCATCAAGCTTCGCGGTGCCGGATTGCAGGCCCCGCTCACCATCGTGTTCGTCGAGAGTGACGGGACCGGCGGCGTGATCCCTTGCAACAACGTCAAGATCACGCTGAGCAACACCGATGCCCAGTTCCGTATCTGCCCTTTTCTGAAAGATGGTGGGTCCTACGACATGTATATGTGGCTCGCTCCGCCCCCGCACGTCGTCGACGGGCGAAAGGGCAGCAAGCAAGTCGACGATGTGCCCGTCAACGCGTTCGCCGTAAAGAAGAAGGTGCTCACGGTCGTCCAGAAGACCAAGCGTCCCTAGCCGCGGGTCGTGCTCGCATGCACAAACTGCGGATCGCGCGTCTCTTGCAAAAGGCAGAGGCCGAGTGGCCAACGAAGCTCGTGCCACTCGAAGCGCGTGCGCTGATCGCTGCGGCGGGGCGTCTGGCTCCGCCGTTCGCCTCGGGGTTGTTCGCCGAGTGCCACCTGGCGCACGCGACGCGCACCGACATGGTGGTTCGACTGCACCCAGCCGACGCCGATGCCATCCTAGCGGCATCTCCTCCGCCGAGTGCGCTCGCTCATGTCCTGCGCCGATGGCGGACGCCGGGAGACCGCATTGGCTTTCTCCCGGCCATCGACCTGGAGTTCGATCTGCCCGGGCGGGTCGTGGGCTTTTTCATTGCGCCGCTCTTCGAACCGGAGCTCATGCGCGGTCTGCCTGCCATTGTCGCGCGGGACGCGGCGCGACTGTCGCTCGGAGCGAGACCGCTGGCGGAGGATCGCGGGCCCGATGTGCTTCGCGCCGTGCATGTTGACCTCTCGCCGCGCATCTTGGAACGCGTCGACTGGTGCCGGCGCATGCTGCCTCACTGGGCGAATTTTCTGCCGGGATGGTCGTGCCAGACGCGGCCCGAGGGGGGCGAGGCTGCCGTTCGCGCCGTTGCGACCATCCCACGCCGCTATGTGAGCGGGTACCTCGAGAGTGTGGGCTGGCGCGGCGACATTCAAGCACTGGACGACCTGGCCACGCTGTTCCTGGCGGACAAGCCCGTCGTCTCGATCGACATGACGATCGGCAAAGAGGGGCCCGCGCGGTGCGTCGGCCTCTATTGGGAGACGCCGTTTGCCCATCCGGATGACGCGTCGCTGGCGCGGCTATGTCGGCGCATCGAGGGATGCGGCTGGGCTCGGGAAGACCGCTGGAATGGGCTGATGACGTGGCTCGAGGCGAGAGATCGCGGGGATGGAGATGCCAGTCGGCGCTCGCTCACGTTCAAGCTCGTCGTTACGGGCGACGCAGCCCCCGCCCTCAAAGCCTACGTCGCCAACTTCGACGAGCTCGGCATCTTTCCCACAGGAACGACCGTGGAAAATGCCGTACCCTGACGCTCGATGGGGTGCTTGACACGGAGCGGCACGGAAGTCGCGCTGGCATGCAGGTGCCTCGTCGGCCGCTCACTGCTGGCGCAGTTCCGCCTCGAGGAATCGACCGTCTCCTCCGAGCACGCGGTGATCTTTTGGGAGGGAGGGGCCTGGCGTGTGCGTGATCTCGGCAGCCTCAATGGCACGTTCGTGAACGGAAAAAGGCTCTCCGCGGGCGGAGCTCGCGCGCTCGCGGTTGGGGACCGGCTCGGGTTTGGCGAGCCCGAGGGCAACTGGAAGCTCTACAGCGCCGACGCTCCCGAGCCCTGCGCCTTCAGGGAAGGCGACGAAATCCGTTGTTTCGGGCGGGGCGGGCTCCTCTTGCTACCGGACGAAGCTGCACCCGAAGCGAGCATCTACGCCCGCGCCGGCAGCTGGGTCGTCGAGCATGCCGGCGCGATCCACGAGATCGAGAGCGGTGATCGCACCACGCTTTCCTCGGGCGCTTGGCGCGTGCTTTTGCCCGAGGTTTCCGAGGAGGCCGGCAAGGCGACGGAAGCCGCGCCGCTGCAAACCTCGGAGCTTACGATTCAGTTTCGCGTCAGTAAGAACGAAGAAGAGGTCGAGGTGGCGGTGTTGCGAAACGGCGTCACGCGCACGCTGCCGCGCCATGCCTGCCTCTACACGCTCTTGACGCTCGCCCGCCACCGACTCGCCGCCAAAGACCAGGAAGAGACCTGGATTCACGCCGAAGATTTGTCCCGAAAACTGCGCTGTAGCCGCGAAAAGCTCAACGTCGACATACACCGCATCCGCCGCCTTTTCCAAATTGCCGGCGTTCACGACGCCGTCCAAATCATCTCGCGGCGCAACGCGCATGAGCTGCGGAGCGGCGGCAGATCGGTCGTCGTCGAGGCGCTATGAGCGCGATCCGTCGCTTCTCATGTTGCGAATGAGGGTGTTCCGTCGTGCAGCTGCCGCAGTTGGCGCCGCGCTACTTGAACGAGCTTGCGCGTGTTTGCATAGGTCGTTCCGACCTCCCTCGCAATCTCGTCGTATTCGGCGCCAATCGCCCGGAGAAGAAGCGCCCTTCGCTGCCGTTCCGGCAGCTGCGAGATGGCATCGAATGCGGTCCTCAGCTCCCTTCGCGCAAGGATGTAGGAAAGGCCGTCGAGGGTGCGATGGCTCGTCGCCTCGGCGGTGTCATCGAGGCGGAGGGATTCGCCGAGCTCGCGCCGGCAAACCCGCTGACGATGACGATCGCGCGCGATATTACGAATGATCGTCGCCCACCAGGATATCGGATTGGTGATCTCGTCTTGCGTGGGTTCACTGGCCTCGATGACGCGCAGCGACGCTTCGGCGAGCAGGTCGTCCGCTTCGACCGGATCGCCGTGCGCACATCGGAGACAGATTTTGTAGAGCGCTCGCCGTCCGGAGGAGAGCGCTTTCAGAGGCTGCATGGCACCTTGGGCGACGGCGGGGGCGGCGGCGGGACATCGTTTCTGAACTGACCGAAATGACATCGCGAAGCTCCCTCCACGCGCGCGGTGCTCTCTATTAGGCATAGCGCTCTACCCGTTCGCTCACCATTTCAAGCGCTTACAGACCCAGGAACGTTCACAGAACGGACGGTGGAGCGTCCAGCATTTGGAACTCGCATCGCGCCCCCGCGCGATGCTGGAGATGCCGTGGGGATGACGCATGACGCACGTGATGAAAGTTACCTGTAAGGGCCGCGCCCAGCTCACCATCTTACTGAGCGGCGAGCGCCTGCGTTTCGTCGACGGAGCGGCCTCGACACTGGTCGAACCGGGAGAGCATCCGTTCATTTGGGTCGCTGCCGGCGAAGTTGGATCGAGCTATTCCGTCGCGATCGTCGAGCCATCCAAAGTCTCGTTTCAGCATGCCGCTGTGCTGGACGATTCTGGGCGCGACGCCGGAATCTACTGGATCAGCTTGTGACCACCATCGGTCCCTTCGTTCGGGGGACGCGCTGGACGGGTTGGCCGTTGTCCAGCGGGACCGGCGGCTACATCGCCGACGCTTGATCGAGGCTCACGCCGAGCACTTTGCGGGCGATGGCGTCGAGGGCCTCGCGCGGACCTACGAAATGGAAGGTCTGGTGCACGTGCGTCAGCTTCTCGCCGGGACCGAGGGCGGCCGCGGGCGAGCTCGATTCGATCTCGTAAAAGCCGCCGAGGGAGGTCTTGCCGGGTTCGGTGGGCCCGTCGTTGTAGCTGTTGATGACGTCACCGCCGTAGGGCTCCTTCTGCTGTTCCCACATGCTGTTCACGTAGCGGGTGGCCGCGGCGGGTTTGGAATAAAGGACGATGGTAAGGAGCTTGGCTTCGTCGCTGTAACTGCCGAGCGCCGGTTTGGCGCGCGCCGGACCGAGGCCGATCTTGCTGCGGTACTGACCGTCACACTTGAAAAGGAGAAATCCGTCGTTCTGGTGCACGTTCAGGCGATCGGGCGGCACTTTGCCGAAATAGCGATCGTTGACGATCTCACCCGCAGCGCCCTTTTCGAACGGCACGATGACGCGCGTGCCGGAAACTGGGGCGAACATGCCGAGGATCCAGACGCTTACCAGCCCTCTCGGCTCGGTCCAGGCGACTTTACCGAGGTTGGTGACGGTGTTGGCCGACGCGAAGCCAATCCATTGGACCGATGACGGCAGGGCGACGCCGAGCCGTTCCTTGGCTTCGTCGCCGGAGACGAGCGAAACCTTGCGTTCGACGCCGATGGTGAAAGTGGTCCCAGCGTAGCTTGTCACCTCCATGCGCCGGAGGAAGGTGACCGAAGAAATGCTCGCATCCTTCGTCTCCCACGCCCCCTCCTGCAGGGAGTGCGGCGTCTGCCAGTTGGTGAAGACGAACGGTTTTCCCGGCGCGAAATAGAGCGCGTATTGCCCCCCTTCCGGTCCCAGCCAAAAGCGGTCTTCGCCGCCATAGTTGTCGAAGGACGTCCCCGTCTTTCTCTCCTCGATGAACTTGCGATTGATAAAACCGAGGCTCCGTCCTTCGGGCTCGACGGCGCTCGTCATGACGCGACCCTGGTATTGAGCCGACACCGCGACCCGCCCGCCGCCCGGCGACTCCAGCACCTTCAACGAGCCGAAAAGCGAGAGAAACGCGACGTCACTGGCAAAGGTCGTGAGCGGCATCGAGGAGGGAGCTCTTTCCGGGGAGCCGGCTTCGTTTTTCGCAGCGGGCGGCGTGGGGGGCGGCGCGCCCGAGGGGGAGAGCGCGGCCGGCTCCCGCGGCGCCTGGCACGCGACGAGCGTCACGGCCAAGCTCACCAGACACGCCGCACGACGTCGTTCCGAGTTCATGATGATGGGTGGCTCGCCGATAGCGCGGCGAGGATACCACCGCGCGACCGGTCAGAGCGCCTGATTGAGCATCGCGCGCCTCACGAGCTCTTCGATGCCATTCTCGTCCTCGAGGCCGGAGCGGACCTCCACGATCGTACCGTCGGCCGCGATGGCCACCAGCGTGGGGAGGTTGCTGATGCCGTAGCGCCGCGCCACCTCGTCGTCGGAGTCGTAGACGATCGGGTAAGACAGGCCTTTTTTCTTGGCGAAGAGCGGCGCGAGGCCCGGCTGGTCGCTGGTGTTGACGCCGACCACCACCAGGCCCTTGTCGCGATGCTTGCGCGAGACGCGATCGAGGATGGGTGCCACGACTTGACACGGTTCGCACCAAGTGGCCCAAAAATCGAGAAGCACCGCACGCCCCTTGAGGTCGTTCAAGTGAATGCGGTCACCACTGCTGCTGGTGACGATGTCGAGCGCGAAATCGGGCGCGGCCTTTCCCACCATGCGGCGATCGGAAAAGAGACGGGGAAGGATCGCCAGGCCGAAGAAAGCACTCAGCGTTACCAAAGCGACGATCGTAGGGTAGAGGATCTTACCTGAATAGAACTCACGCTCGGCCATTCAACCGTAGGGTATAGCGCCCGCTCATGGCGATCGCACGCCCGAAGGGGCCAGTGCGGCCGATGCTTCCCCCACTGCTCGCCCCGCTGGCGTGGCGAGCCGTGGGATGCGAATGCGAAACCGCGCCCCGCCGAGCGGGCTCGGGCCGGCGTCGATGGTCCCGCCGTGTTCGACCACGATCTTCTTTCCAATGGCGAGGCCGAGCCCGGTGCCATCGGATTTGGTGGTCACGTACGGGTCGAAGATGGCCTCCCGCAGGCTCTCCGGCACACCGGGACCGTCATCATCGAAATGCATGACGAACGCCTTCTCCTCGATCAAAACGCCGACTTCGACCCGCCCCTGGCGGCGGTGGGCGAGCACAGCTTGAAAGGCGTTGCGCAGGATGTTGGAGATGACCTGGCGCAGCATCTGGCGATCGAGGTGCGCGGGCATGGGCTCGCGCGGCACGTCGAAGGAGATTTGCACCCTGCGCGGCGGGTCGTTGGTCGGCCCGCCGCGCACGAAGGGCAGCCCCTCGGCGGCATTTTGCAGCTCGTCGCGGATCAGGACGGCGTGGCTCTCCTGCTCGCTCAAGAACTCGCCCAGATCGCCGAGCGCGAGCTCGGCCTGGGGAAGGCGCGCGAAAGAGCTGAACTCACCCACCAGACGGCGCAACGTACCCACCTCCTCTTCGACGACCTCCAGGGTGGTGTCGATCAGCTTGCGAAAGCTCGGATCGTTTCCGTCGTACTTGCGATGGCACTCTTCGACGGCCAGCAAAATGGGCGTGAGCGGATTCTTGATCTCGTGCGCCAGACGTCGCGCCATCTCCTGCCAGGTGCTCATGCGCTGCAAGAATTCGACGCGGGCGCGGTTCGCCTCCATCTCGGAGAGCATCTGATTGAAGCCACGTGAGAGTTCGGTGAGCTCGTCGTTGCCCTGCACGGGAACGCGGACATCGAGGCTCCCGGCGCCCACTGCCTTGGTGGCGCGCGCGAGGGCGTCGATGCGCCGCGTGACACTGCGCGCCAGCTGCGTCCCGAATGCGACGGCGACGATGATGGTCACCGCCAATATGGCGGCGAATGCGTAGAGATCGCCGCGCTTCAACTTGACGTGGGCGCGCTCGATGTGATGGTACGCCCCCACGAACTCGCTGCGGCGCTCGAGTTCGTCGAGGCGCGCGCGGGGCGTGGCGAAGACGGCCACCAGGGTGGGTCCGTCGTCGTCGGTGAGCTGGCGCCGCACCTCGAGCTTCGCTTCGGTGGCGCTATCGACGGGGCGCCCGCGATCGCGGGTGACGAGCGGCGTTCCCTCGGCGGAGAGGACGCCGAGCGAGACCAGATTCGAATAGAGTGGAAAAACCGCGTCGAGCTCCTGTTGCATGGAGGGCGGGTGCTTCAGCAGAGCCGCCGCGCGCAGGGGCTCGCGGGCCGCAATGGCGTCGGCCTGATAGCGCATGCCTTCCTTGAGCGAGCGGGCGAGATCTTGGTAGACGCCGAGCGTGTGGTCGAGATGCTCACCGAGCTCGGGCGTGAACGCCTGGGCAAAGGCGCGGTCGACGAGCGAGCTCGCGAAGTAGATGGATGCGATGAGGGGAATGACGGCCACGAGCCCAATGGCGAACGCGAGGCGGCGTTCCGTTCGGCCGAGTAGCGCCATCCCAGTATTTCTAACGCTTCCGTGGCCATTGTGACAACAAGAGCCCGAGCGATTCCCACCGCTTTCCGAGGGAGTTGGCTGCCGCGGCGCCCCAGATGGCGGCATCGACGGCCATCGGCCCCACCAGCGAGCCTTTCATGGGGGTGATGATGACGTCGCGTACGGCGAAGGCGCGGAGCCATGCTCCCCACGACGGCTCGCGCTGCAAGGCGCGGAAGATGTCGAGCGAGGTGAAGCAGCCGAAAGCGATGGGTCCCAGCGTGTCCTGGGCCGCTGCGAGGGCGTAACGATAGTCGCGCCGAAAGTCACCGGAGAGGAACGTCATGCGCGGCCGCAAATCGGCGGGGCCCACGATGCGGCTGATGCCACCTTTGCGGCGCTGGAGGGCGATGCTCGTGTAGAGCTCCCCCTCGTGAAAAAGCGCAATCAGCGCAAACTCACCGGGCGGGTAAATCGCCTCGAAGGTGTGCTCGAAAAATGGGCCGGTCGGGAGCGAGAGCCGATCGATTCGGTTGGGCCAGATCTCGATGATGCCCGCCTCCACCAGCTCGCGCAGGATGCCGAGCATGAGGCGCGCCTGTGACGCCAGGACGTCCTCTTGGCGGCAGCGCGCACCGAACCGTTCGGCGATGTTCTCGAGTCCTCCCGTCGGGCTGGCGAGAATCCAGCGCGCTCCGTGCTCGGCCGCCAGGGGAGCCAGAGGTGACGGCCAGGTGACACCTTCTTTCTCGATGCGCCCGCGGGTGGTGTGGAGGATTTTGCGTACCTGGCCCCGAGAATGAATGACGATGAGGCCTCCGCGCGGAGTGGACCCGGTTTCGCCCGAGCCTTTCCAGAGCGACAAGAGGCGCGACCAATCTTCGGTGGTCCACCCTTCGAAGCGGACATCCTTGGTCAGCATTCGGGGGTAGTGCTACCACACGCCGCGATGGGTGCGCCCGACCTCCTGACGCCGACACGCTTGTTCGAGCGTTATTTCTGGAGCCTCTACCCGGAGGACGTCCGTGCCGACTTGACACGGGCCCGCGCCACCGACGCCAATCCGGCCGGCAATCCGCACATCTTGCGGTCGCTCGACGAAATCGCGGACACCTTCGTCGTGCTCGCGCCGAGCGCCTTCGCCGGGGCCGATCTCCGCCTCGACGGCTCCGACGCCTCGGTGCACCGACTTGCGGCGGCGCTCGATCGTAAAAAGCGCGATCGCTGGGCGAGCGAACGAGGCCCGGACGGCGCGCCGCTTCTCACGCATGTGGTCGTGCACGGCGCGGTGTACGTGGGAAGGTGCGCCGTCACCAACCACGGGGGCATCTGGCAAGTGCGGCGCCCGCTCTGGGAATCGCTGGTGCGCCTCCAATCGGCGGCGGGACAAGGCAATCTCGCCGTCTTTCAGTGGTGGCTCAAGTCCCTCTCCGACGGCGAGATCGATCGCGGTACACTGTCCGATCGGTACCGCGCCCACGTCGAAGAGCCTCGCCTGCGCCCGGAAACGCTGCCGCCGATACTGGACGCGGAGCGCCGGATCCCGCGGCTTGCCAAAGTGCGCTACGACACGCTCTACAAGCACCTTCGTGCGCACCTTCCCGAGCTCGCCGATCTGGGCGAGCACTTCCCGACCGCGGAGCGCTTTGCCGAGCTCGGGTTCCGGCATCTCGATTTTCTCTGGCTGGGCGGCACGCGAATGCTTCTCGTGCACGGGCCGGGCGCCACCGGTGTGCATTTCTTCTGGCTCGGCAAGGCGGGCTTCGCCAAAGGCGCCTATTACCCTGCGGATGCCGGCTCGGCGTACGAGCTCGCCGTCGAAGGAGAAACCCTCTGCGTCACGATCTCCTTGCAAGGCGCCCGTGCCGAGCACGTCATGCTGTGGTGGGGACCCTAAACCCGTTCGAGCGATGGGGAGTCTCGGCTACGATCTGCTTCGTTGCCCGGAACTGATCCTCCCAGAGGCGGCGCTCATCGGGTCGAGGGCGCGATGAACGGGTGAATGAACCGTGGCTCATCGACGCGTCGGCAAGCGCCGGGCCCCACGAGTTTCGCTTCGGCCTATTGCGCGATGCAGTTGGTGACCATCGTATCCCAGACCAATCCGCCGATTGCCTTCTGCCCGGGGTCGGTCGGGTGGATGCCGTCGCTGAACCAGTTCTGTCCTTCGAAGGGCGGCCGCGTGTCCACGAAGTAGCAGGTCATCGGCCCTTTGAATTTTTCGCACCCTGCCTTCACGACCGGAAATGCATAGTCGACGTTGGCCGCCGATTGGAGCAGCGCGGTGTGCGGATAGAAGTAGTAGATGACGTTCTTCACGCCGTCGGCCTGCATCTGCGTGAACATCGTCTCCGCGGCGGCGGTCGCTTTGGCGACTGTGTCGACGCAGGATTGGTTGGCGGGGGGCGGGTTGTTGAGGCACGACGCGTTGCCGATGAGGATGTCGTTACCCCCGCCGGTCATGACGACGGTGTTGATGTTGGGGTCGGCCTGCTTGGCCTGTGTGTATTGCCCTGGGATCTGCCCGTTCGCCATCTGGGTGCCGCCCACGTAGTACTTGCGGTAGGTCGCCCCTGCAGCGAGCGCTCCGGCTGCTTGTGCCGATTGCTCGGTGTATCGCTGGATGCCGCCGTTTCCCGCGGCGGGATACGAATCGCCAATCCACACCACTTGGCTTGCCGTCGTCGTCCCTTTTTGACAACCGCCGCTTCCCCCGCTTCCGCCCGTTCCCGCGGCGCCGCCGGTTCCTGCCGCGCCGCCGGTGGTGGTGCCCCCCGTTCCGCCGCTGCCCGCGGTGCTACCTCCGCTGCCGCCGGCGCCACCCGTCTCCGGGGCCGTGATCCCTTCATCGCCTCCGCAACCCACGCTCAACCGGAGCGCCAAGGTCAACGACGCGACAAGCTCCAGCGATCCACCTCGGAACATGGGACACCTCCAAGACAAGGCTCGATCCAACGGGCCCGCAACGCGACACTACACCAGCGTCCCGACCGTTAAAATTGAAGAAAACGCACGCCCGTTCTTTTTTATTTCCGCCCGAAATCGGATTGCACTGGGACGAATGAATTGCGGCCCAGCTTCAGCAGTTTGGCCCTCCGCGGTCGGGCCAGCCTGAAGAAAAACGAGGCGATGATGCGGTCCGCTCTATGCGTAAGGCCGCAGATTCTAGCTGGTTTCGACCGGCGGCGCGGGGACGGTCGGCCCCGCGATGCTCACCCGCAGACCGCGCGGTTCGTGCGGCTCGAACGACAGCTTCCATCCGCAGCGTCCGCAGATCTCGCTGGTGATCGCCAGGCCGAGCCCGCTGCCAGACGGATCGCGCTGACGCGCTTCGTCGGTGCGAAAAGTCCGTTCCCCGAGGCGAGGCATCTCCGCCGGTGGCACGCCGGGACCATCGTCGGCGACGACGAGCGTGAAACTCGTCGGACCGGCCTCGAGGACGACGGCGACGTGCCCCCCCTTTTCGCCGTAGGCAATCGCATTTTCCACCAAGTTGGTGATCGCTTGCTCCAGCGCGGTGGGGTGACACGAGGCGTACACCGGCACGTCGGGGCGCGCCGCTTCCAGCGCCATCCCTCGATTGCGCGCGAAATACCGCGCCCGCGCGACCACGCGGTCGACCGTCTCCCCGAGGTCGACGCCCGGGCTCCCGGCGGCGGGATTCCACCCTTCACGAAGCTGACAAGCGAGTCGCAGGTTCGTGGTGAGCGCGTCCAGATAGATGACGTCGCTCAGCGACCCTTTCAAGAGCTCGGACATGTCGCGGCTCTCGCTCTGCTTCGTGGCTTGCTCGAGCGCAATCTGCAAGGACGCGATGGGTGTCTTGAGATCGTGCGCGATGTCCGCCAGGTACCGTTCCAGCGTGCGCTGGCGCTCCTCGAGGCGATCGGCGTCGGCGCGGATCCGTGCATGTGCGCGGTCGAGACCGCTCGAAAGATCGCCGAGCTCGTCGGGAGCAGGATCGTGCGCTGACAAGTATCCTTCCGGGGATCCCACCGCTCCCGCGGCGCGGCGCAGTTTGGCGATGCGACGGGTCAGCGGCTGCACCACCACGAACACGCCGAGCGCCGCCGCCGCGGCGATGACCACCAGCGATCCCGTCAGCATGAAGTAGAAGAAGCGACGGCGGCCCGACGTGTGCGGAGGCCAGGTCACCTGCACCAGCGCGCATGGCCCGCTCTCGGCCGCGCGCACCAGCATGCCCGTCACTTCTTCTCCTCCGAAGTGGAGGAATTTGACGGGGCTCGGTTCGCCGTTCATGAGGCGGCGGTAGAGCGTCGGGTCCAAGGGAGGCGAATCGTCGTTTTCCGAGTCGAGCTTGGCCTCGTCGTAGGCGTCGAGACGCGCCCCGCGCCCGAGACGCGCTGACCAGTGCGCCGGGTCGCGCTGGCAGCGGTCGAGCTCACCGTGGTCGAGCGTGCGGTGAACATAGGGCGCGAACCCGGACTGAATGGCGTCGCGCGCCGTGCGCCTGATCATGGCCCACGAAACGCCGAGCCCCAGCAATCCGCAAAGAATGGAGCCGAGGATGATCCGCGTGCGCAGCCCGCGCCAGATCTTCACTCGTCCACCGGGTCGGGCTCGAAGCGATAGCCGATGCCCCAGACCGTGACGATGTGGGCGCCCCCTTCGGCACCCAGCTTCTTGCGAATGCGCGCGATGTGGCTGTCGACGGTGCGCGCATCGCGTTGTTCGAAGGGGGTGAGCGCGAGCTCGGCGAGCTGGGCACGGGAGATGGCGCGTCCCTCGCGCTCGACGAGGTGAACGAGCACGTCGAACTCGTTGCGGGTGAGCCCCGCGTCGACGTCGTCGATGGTCGCCAGGCGGCTGTCGAGATCGAGCGCGATGTTGGCCCAGCGCATCACGCGCTTGGGCGCCTCCGAGCTGATGCGCAGCCGTGTGCGCAGCCGCGCCACGAGCTCCTCCATCCAAAACGGCTTGGTGATGAAGTCGGCCGCCCCGAGACCAAAGCAGCGAAGGCGGTCGGCGAGGTCACTGCGCGCGGTCAGCACCAGAATCGGAATCGAGCTTCGTCCGCGCAGCTGCTCGAGAACGTTGAATCCGCTCTGCTCGGGCAGCATGAGATCGAGCACGATGGCTCCAAATCCGCCCTCCAGCGCCTTTCTGGCGCCGTCCTTGCCGTTGGTAGCGAGCTCTACCTCGAAGCCGGCGTCGCGCAGGCCGCGCACGATCCCGCCTGCCACTCCGGAGTCGTCTTCCACCACCAGCACGCGTAGGGCCACGAGGATACTTTTACTCGACGGCTGTTGAGAATCCATTGAGTTTCATGAGGGCGTCTTCGTAGAACCCTCCATACATTCTCAACGGCAGGCGCTCACAATCGTGGAGTCGGTGCGAAAGCACCGTGCGGAGGCGAAGATGAGACTTTCGAATTGGTTGGCTCGGGGATTGACGGCCAGTGCCTTGGCATTCACCGCCTGCAGCGGAGTCGACGCCGGGCCGGCGGTCACGGCCGCGCAAGTGACGAACGAAGATCCCGCCGGGCTCGCTCACTTGGGCCTCGTTCGGGAGGCCCTCGCCAAGGTCGCATTGCGGCCCGATCAAAAGACGGAGGTCGACCAGCTCGTCGCCGCGGCCCAAGCGCGACACGAGTCGGTCCGCGCGGCGCACGTCGCGCTGCGCGGTGCGATGGCGGATCAGATCTTGGCCGGCAAGATCGACCGCGCGGCGCTCGAGCCGCAGATCGGCGCGCTGCTCGCCGCTATCGACAAGGCGCGGCCCGACGATCGCACCGCGCTCGTACGCCTGCACGATCTTCTCGACAAGAGTCAGCGCGAGCAGTTGGTGACCGCCGTCGAGTCATCGGTGCTGGCGCGGATGCAGGATCGCAAAGGGCGCGGCCTCCAGCAATGGGCCGCCGATCTCAACCTCAGCGATCAGCAGCGCGATCAGATCCGCGGCGGCATGCGCGACCAGCTTCACCGCGACGGGGTCGGCGCACGCGAGCACTGGCGCGCTGCGCACGAGCAAGGGCGCCGGCTCTTGCAGTCCTTCCGCGAGGACAAATTCAGCCTCGATGGCACGACGCCTCTCGGAGGCGAAAGGATCAAGCGCGGCATCGACGGCATGATCGATCTCGCCAGCGTGGCAGTCCCCGTTCTAAGGCCCGAACAGCGCGCCATCGCCGCCCAAAAAATCCTAGTCCCCGCGGCAGCAGTTTCGCCCTGACGCCTTGGCGACGTAGAGGCGTGAATCGGCGAGGGAGATGAGCTGATCGACGCTGGCGTCCCTGCAATCGGCGAGGGACGCCACGCCGATGCTGACCGTCATCGGTAAGGCCATCGTCTTGTGCACGAACTGGGTCTTTTCGATGAGGATTCGAATGCGCTCCGCGAAGGCGAACGACTTCTTGGTGTCGATGCCACGCGCGATGATGGCGAACTCCTCGCCGCCGTAGCGGGCGAAAACGTCTTCCACGCGCAGCGTGCTGCGGATGACCGCCGCCAGCCGTCGAAGCGCGGTGTCGCCCGCTTGATGGCCGTGGAAGTCGTTGACCTTCTTGAAGTGGTCGACGTCGATGATCATGAGGGAAACGTCGGCCTGGTGCCGCTTGGCGAACGCGAGCTCACCGATCAGGCGATCGTCGAAGTGTTTGCGGTTCATGGCGCCGGTGAGTCCGTCGACGATGCTGAATTCATAGCGTCGCTTCAACGCCATTTCTTCCGTCTCGTCGGCGAGCGCGAAACGGAAGAACACGGGACCAATGCCGATGCGATCGCCGTCGACCAGACGCGCACGCGTGATCGGCCTGCCGCGCACGGTGGTCCCGTTGCGCGAGCCGAGATCTTGCGCGAAGTACTCGGTCTCCGCGGCCTGGGTGATGAGCGCGTGACGGCGGCTCACGCCCGATTCGTGGATCTTGATCTGGCAGTCGAGTGAACGACCGACGACGGTGGTCGGACCGAGGCGATAGACGGAGCCGGCTTCGGTTCCGCTGACCATGGTGAGGGTCCCTCGATCACAGACCGGCATCGCCGACGGAATCGCATCCTCCGTTCCGGTCTGCTCGTTGTCGAGATTGGGCGCGGGCGGCAGGGTGGCGTCGAGCGTTTCCTTGAGCGACACGGTCCGGACGACTCCGGTGACCTCCTTCGTCAAGTCCACGAAATCAGAGACCCTTTTACTTTCGTCGATTTGGTTCTTCTTCATGGGCTCATCGGTGAAATGGAGCTAGGAGCGGGGGAGGGTCGGCCGGATTTTCGCCCTTCGATCAACGGCCTTTCTCGAAAATGATTGAGCGCTCCCGGCAGCCCCGATCTCCGCGGTCGACCGCGCTGCACCTACTCGACGTCACTTGTCGGCGGGTGTAGCTCGGGTGCGCGCCGCGTCGGTCGGCCGGATCTCTTCGAGCTCCTCCAACGTGCGCGGCCAGTCTTCGTGCAAAAGTCGCGAGAGCGCGCGGTCGGCGAGCAGCTTGCCGCCCGTCTGACAACGCGCGCAGTAATTCGTCTCGTTGTCGGCATAGACGATGCGCTGCACCGGCGCGCCGCACACTGGACAAGGCTTACCGTACTTGCCGTGCACCGCCATCCCTTCGCGAAATGCCGTCACTTTCTCGGGAAACCCGTCCTTCGCTTCCTCGCGCAGCGTCTGCGTCCAGAGCGCGAGCGTGGTCGTCGTGGCTTGGTAGAGCCGCGTGATTTCGTCGTCTTTCAACTGCGTCGTGCGCTTCACCGGGGAAAGTCGGGCCGCGTGCAGGATCTCGTCGGAATAGGCATTGCCGATACCGCTGAAGAGGCGCGGATCGGTGAGCGCGCGCTTGACGGTATGGTTTTCGCGCAGGAGCGCCTCGCGAAAGGCGTCGAGGGTCGCCTCGCCGACTTCGATGCCGCCTCGATGAAAATCTCGGAGCGCGTCTTCCCCCTTCACGACGTGCAGCGACGCGCGCTTGCGCGTGCTGGCCTCGGTCAGAAGGAGCGCGCCATGGGGAAAATCGAAGGAGGCGAGTCCCACCTTGCCGGGGATGGGCGCGCCGGCCGGTTTCCAGCGTAGGCGTCCGGCGATCATCAAATGAAGGACCAAGAACAGATCGCCCTCCAGCCCTATGACGATGCGTTTACCGAGCCGCCGAATGCCCGTCACCTTCTTGCCAAAGGCGCTCGACAACGGCGGGGCGAACGTGCGCACGAGAAACGGCGTCTTCAACCGAACGCCGCGCAGCTCGTGTCCCACCGTTCGGGCGGCAATGTGCTCGACGTAAACGGTGACGTCGGGGAGCTCCGGCATGGACCCGATTCATAGCGCAGCGCAGCGAACCTACCAAAGTCCGAGCGCGTCAAACTGCCGCACCTGCTCTTGATCGTCGTCAAAACGTGCGCTTTCTGGTAAGGAGGCGGACGCTCGATACGACTTCCATGGCCAACCCCGAACTCCAAGAGCGCGTGCGCGCCGTCACCCGGCACATCCCCTTTCGCGCCGGCGCCACGCTGTTCAACGTCGTCCTCTCCTCGCTCGGCCGCGACGGTCACGCCCCCCCCAACTGGCGCGTCTCGGAAGGGGTCGCCGACTATCCGGCGATGGAGCTCAACGTCTCGTCCCCTTTCCAGCGCCGCATGTTCTACTTTCCGCGCGCGTACTGGGAGCGGCTCATGGGTCTGCCGTTCGGGCGCTTCATGAGAAGCACGCTCCAAGAAGGGCAGGTCTTTCTCGATATCGGCGCCAACATCGGCTTTTATACGCTCTTCGCCGCGCAGCGCGTGGGACCGAAGGGGCGCGTGTACTCCTTCGAGCCCGATCCCATGACGTACGAGTCGCTGACGCGCAGCGTGCGCCGCAACCAATTCGACTGGGCCCGCTGCATCAATGCCGCGCTCTCCGATCGCGAAGCCACGATGCCGTTTTACACGGTGTCGGACGGCTCGGCGCATTCTCTCGTGCCCGAGATCGAGCGCCGCGCTCATCGCTATTCGGGCCAAGTTCCCGTGCGCGTGACGCGCCTCGACGACCTCGATCGCGAGGGCCTCTTCGACGTTCCCACCATCGACCTCATCAAGATCGACGTCGAAGGCGAAGAACCGCGCACCGTCGCTGGTATGTTGAAAACGCTGCAGCGCTTCCATTTCCCGTCGGTCTGGGCCGAAGTCCGGGGCCCCCAAGGCTCGACACGTGCCCCCAACACGTATCCGCGCGTCGAACGCGAACTGCGCGGCCTCGGCTACACACCTCTCCAATGGAAGAACGGCACGCTCCACGACGTAAAAACGCACGACATCCGCGGCCGCGAGGACGTGCTCTTCCGCCATTGGTGAGGCGCGACGCCAACCGTTGCGCAACCGCGCCCCGGAGAGATGCTCCCGCTTCACCAGCACGAGTGACGGAATGGCAGACCACGGCTCACCTCGTGCACGATCAACCTTCGCCGTAGAGTCGCTTCAAGTCGACGAGCACGCAGCCTTCGGCCTCCCTGCGGCTTCGAAATGCCGCCGAAAACCCGGTACCGCTGAACAACGCGAAGCGAGTGCCGCGCGTGTCGTGGCCACGTGTCGATAGAAGCGTGGCAATGCGACGCAGTCGTTCCACATCGGCATCGCCCATGGACTCGCCCCACTTGGCTTCGCCGATCGCCAGGACGCGGTCGTCGTCGCCCATGACGACTACATCGACTTCGTGCGTTCGGTGCTCGCCCGCGTCCGGCACGAGCCCGCGCGCAACGCGCCTTACGGGGCCCCCGAACGTGCCCGGCTCGGCGAAATTCCGAACCCACGTCCGGCAGAGGGATTCGAAGGCAGGCCCGAGCACTTGTGCCTCGAAAGTTGGCTTCGAGCGCCGCCACACTTCGGCGGCGCGGCCGGGCCGTTCGAGGTCGGACCATGCCGGGCGCAGGATGGCGTGGTGAAAAGTCACGATCGGCTCCGTGATCGCGTAGTGGACGCGCTTCTCGTGAAAAGGGTCTTGCTCGCGCGCTACGAAGCCTGCGTCCGCCAATACGTTGAGAGGGTGTGCCAGCGCGGTTGCGGGCCTTCCGAGACGGCCGGCGATCTTCGCTGAGGTGGTTTCGCCGTAGGCGATAGCCGACAACACGGAGTTGTAGAGGCCGAGATCTCCGATGGCAGGATCCTCGGCGAGTAGATAGCGGGCTTCGCGAAAAAGAGGCACGGCCGGGCTTAGCGCAGTGCGAGCCACCCACGGGTCGAAATCTCTGGGTCCGCGGGGCACGTCGTCAGCCACGAACTCGCGGCGATAGGCCGGCGTGCCGCCGACGATCGAGAAGACCTTGACCGCGAGCGCAAGGTCGCGAATGCGCCAGAATTGGCGCGCCTTGCGAAAGTCGAACGACGGAACGATGAGCTCGAGCCCCGCACGACCGCGGAGGGGAGACTGCCCCGCCAGCAAGCCGCCCATGAAATGGAGTGCCGACCCACAGAGGAGCAGCCGCGCGCGCGAGCGATTTCGCTGGGGGCCGCCCGGGCCGAGGAGGTTGCGAAGGATCGACGGCGCCGCTGGATTCGCTGCTGCAAGAGCTGGAAACTCGTCGAGAACGACCGTCGTGTTGTGCCCGCGCGTTGCGAGCTCGATGAGTGCGGCAAGAGCTTGCTCCATCGAGGAAAAACCGAACGGAGCCGGCGCCTGGGTAAAGCTTGCCAGCTTGACGCCGATGTCACGGATGATCTCGCTCTCGCTGCCATCGATGGCTTCATAATAAAAGCCGCCGGTCGCTTCGGCGAGCGCGTGGAGAAGCCACGACTTGCCCTGCCGGCGGCGCCCCGAGACAATGCCGAGGGCGATGCTGGGGCGGCTATCCCCCGTGAAGCGGACCAGCTGGTCCCACTCCCAGTCCCGGTCGAAGAGGGTGCCCGGCTTCTTCATCAAGCCGAGCTATTATAGGTGGATCTATAATAGCCGCAAGATCAGAATGGTCATGAGCTGGCAAGCTGCCAATCCGCTCAGCCGTGGCTTCCTGCCCAGCGCGAAGAGCACGAAGGCTCTGACCGCCCTCGCCCAAGGGCGGAGCGAGGCGTGAGTGACCGATCGGACCGGCCACGAATCCAGCGTGATGCTCGCGAAATACCATCGGGCCGCCCGAACCGTTGCGGAACTGCGGCTCGAGGATATGCTGCCCCTCGATGAAGCGATCCCCGAGCTAGGCGACCAGACGAAAAAGGGCCCGGAATAGACCCAAAATAAAAGCACGAGTGGCGGAATGGCAGACGCACCGGATTTAGGTTCCGGCGCCGCAAGGCGTGAGAGTTCAAGTCTCTCCTCGTGCACAAATGAGCTTGAAAACAAGCTCGAAAGCGACGTCGACGAGAGCCGAAAAGAGAGCGAGAACGTTGCACTTTTTTCGACAGCGCGTTGCACTTTTTCGGCTAACCCTGCGAACCCTCGTTCGGCAGTCGTGCAGGAGCTGGGCGCTCGGTTGGCGGAGCTCGTCGCATCGGGCGACCTTGAAGCCGCACGCACCGTGAGCGATGCGATCGCGAAGCTGTTGGGAGCCGAGGGCGCGGCCGCACGCGTGCTCGACATCGGGACCGAGCGACGTAGGCGGGGCAAGGAATAAGAATCGCGCTGGCTCGCGCGCGCTCGTTCGCGTTAGGCTCGCCAAAAAAAAGCGGTCGGGCGGCGCCAACCGACCCGACCGCAGGCGAGGAGCGCGAGTCCCCGTGAAAAGCAAGCTAGGCCAGCGTGGTTCGAAGGGCAACCACCGCGGCACCACCCAGATCCCGCGGAAAGAAAAATCCACGTCGAACGTGGTTCTGTTGCCTCGGCGAAATCCGTCTGACCCCGGGCGGCTCGACCTCGGCGGTGTTGTTCGAATAGTAAAGCCACGCGCCGCCGATCTATCACCCTCGCAACGCGCCCGCGGGATGGAGGCGGAAGCCCAGAAGCGTGCGCTTGTTCACGCGCGCATTCGGCGTTTCAATGGGCGCCGCTCCGACGAGACGGACGAGGCATACGCACTACGACGGCGGCATTTCCAAGCTCTCGATTGGGCGCGCTGGGCCGTGCTCGAGCTCGAAGAACTGAAACCGACGGCAGAGGGAGAACCGAGCGAGCACGTTCAAGAGCTGGAGGACGTCCTCGACGCCGTTGAGGCAGGCCAGATCCACTGGCAGACGAGCGGCAAGGACGCGCAGAAGCGTCGTACGATCGGCGCGGTGCGCGAGGTTCTCGAGTGGTACCGACAGCGCCGCGACAGCCACGCATCGCTTTCCCCAAGGAAGCAGCGGCTTCATAGTCTCCCGTCAGTCGATATGGTGCGCGACTACGCTTGCAAGCTCGCACCCGAACTCGCTGCCTTGTCTTCTGCCGAGTGGGCGCGAGCGCTGGATCGCTGGCCTGGTTTGCCGGCCCCCGATGAGAAGTGGGGCCGCGTTGTTTTCGACCTCTTAATATCGGCACGAGACGACAACGGCGCACCGATCTTGACGGGTGCGAAGAACTACCGGTCGTTGGTGCGAACGTGGGATCCGTAGATCAATGTGAAACGGACTTCGCACTGCAGAATCGGTGAGCGCTATGTGTGAAGTCGGTTTCACGCGCTGAATCCAGACGTCAACGGCTATGCATTGCATTGCAGGAGGTAATGCAATGCCGAGTCCTCGCACCATTCGCGAAAAAGCTCGCGTGTCGCAGGTAGAAGTCGCAGTGCGCGCGAAGCGATCCATTCCGGTCGTGCGTCTTTACGAGGCAAATCCGGACGCGGTCAGCAATGAGAGCAAGGCCGCCCTCGATCCTATCTACGACGAACTCGCTCGAGCGGCTGGAGGCTGACAAATGAAGGGCTCGGAGGACAAGCATTCCTTCGATCACAAGCTGGCGCCGCTGGTCGGCGTGCTCGTCGCGATCGGCCGCCCTCTCTTGCACGAGCTCGCAAAAGAGCTCGTCGAACTCATGAACGCCGGCGCCGTCGATCACGAGATTGATCAGCGATCCACCGCGGCACTTCGGAGACTGCGTCTTACGCCCCGTGGCTATCTCGAGGCCGCGCGTAAAAAAGGGACCTTCGCGTCGAAGAAACGTGGGCGCCGGATCGTCGCCCGGCTTCGTGATGTCGAGGCGTGGCGAAATCGTCCGCCGGCCGAGGACTCTGATCATGCGGAGCCGGCTCGCGCGACTGCGGATGACGAAGAGCGGGTCTTGCTTGGCCTTCGTCCCAAAGGCGCGCTGCGTGTCGTCGGTGGGAAGCAGCGATGAGCCCCCTCGTCGACGCTTGGAACGCGGGCAATCGCCGCCGGGAAGAAGAAGCACGGCGTCGGCGCGCTGAGACGCCCGAGCCCGAGATCATCCGCTTTCGCCGGCGGGGCCTTCGCGTCACCGCGCCGATCTTCGCACCACGGGGAGCGGCACGGTGATGCGGACGCGCGGGGGCACGGCGATGGAGATGCCGGTTAATGGGGCATGCCCAATAAGCGACCCTGATTCGCTTCCGACGCCCGCCGAGCTCGGGTTGAGCAAAGAGCAGCTCCGCCGCTGCCAGCGGCTCGCCAACCTGAGCAAGAAGAATTTTGAACAAGTCACGACCGCAGTGCAGCGCTGCATTCGACGGGAAGATGGGGGTTCGATCGACGACTTCATCGACCGCGAGGTCAGTCGTGTCGAGGCACGACACCGGGCGACGGGCGCCGGCATATTTGGCGCGTCACTGCCGCCGCACGGCGGTGGTCGCTTCCGGCGTACTCGGGCCGAAATGGATCGCTTGCGCCAAACCATTTACGACGCCGCGGAAACCGAGCACCCGGTTACCTGCCGGCGCCTTTTCTATCGCTTGGTCGGGCAGGGCGTCATCGAGAAAACCGACGCGCAGTACCAGGGCACCGTCATTCGGCTACTCGGCGAGATGCGCGAAGCCGGCGAATTGCCCTGGAGCTGGATCACCGACAACACCCGGTTTCAACGCAAGCCCGAGTCCTTCTCTTCGATGGCGGAAGCGTTGGAAACGACAGCGCGCTTCTACCGCCGCGCCTTTTGGGACGAGCAGAACCGATACGTCGAAGTGTGGTGTGAAAAGGTGGGGCTCTCCGGCGTTCTCTACCCGATCACGTCGGAATGGGATGTGCCGTTGATGCTGTGCGGCGGAAGCCCGAGCAAGACGTTTCTCTATGAGGCGGCGAAGACAATCGAGCAGGTCGGCAAGCCGACGTTCATCTACTACCTTGGCGACTTCGATCCGTCGGGGGTCGCCATCCGTGAGCGCATCGACCGGGACCTGCGACGCTACGCCCCACGCGCGGACATCGAATTCGTTCATGTCGCGGTGACTGAAGAGCAGATCGAGCAGTACCAGCTGCCGACGCGGCCGACGAAGCGCAGCGATCCGAACGCGAAAAAGTTCGGCGAGAAGGAGAGCGTCGAGGTCGACGCCATTCCCGCGCCCGAGCTCCGTCGGCTGGTCGAGGAATGCGTAACGCAGCACATCGACGACGACGAGTACCAGCGACTGATGGCTGTCGAAAGCGCCGAGCGAGAGACGCTGCAAAGCATCGCGGTGGTTCAGCGGGCAAGTTCGGAGCAGTCATGACCGAGGAAGAGTTGATCGCCATCGTCGCGTCGATCGCGCGCCACCTGACGAGCGAGGACCGCGTGCTCGCCGCTCAATTCGTTGGCGTTCTCGCAACCCACAGCGAAACGATCCAGCTGGCGACGGAGGATCGGACGCGTCGCGACACCGAGCGCGAATGGGAAGAATTGCAGCTCAGCGGTTCAGAGCTCTCACGACGTCAAAGGGAGCCAGCGTGAATGCGCCCGCCAAACCGCCTGTGGCCTTCAAGCCGCTCTCGGTGTTGAAAGCGATCTACAGCCGATCCCACAACCTGCCCACGAACCACCGCACCGTGCTCGCCGCCATGTTGCCGTTCATGGACAACAAGTCCGGGAAAACCCACGTCTCGCAAGCGACGTTGGCGGCCGTGACCAAGCTCTCGCCCCGCGCAGTAGGCTCCGTCATTGGCGACCTCCGAAGCGGGTGGACCACCCGAAAGTTGACGCGCGTCGACCTCCTCCTACCGTTTCGGTTCCATTGCGCGCCGAAGGTGCCGGAGCCCGGAGAGCCCAAGCGCGAGGGGCGCCCGCCGCTCGAGTACACGATCGAGTTAGTTGCACCAGTTGCCGGAAACTCGGCCAAGGAGAATCCGGCACCAGTTGCCGAGATCCCGGCCGAGTTTCCGGAACCTGTTGCCGAAAAGTCGGCGGGGGGGTTTTCGGCAACCGCTGCAGGAGTTTTCGGCAACGGAGCGCATGAGTTTTCGGCACCAGTTGCCGAAGATCTGAGAGAAGCATCTGATCTTGATCTGAAAAGACATGTCGCGACTGACGCCCCTCCCCCTTTGCAGCTCCACCCGGTTGATGGATCCGCGACCAAGAAGCCAAAGCGCCAACCAAAGCGAGCCACGTCACCGGACGATGTGGATCGCGTCTTCCGGTGCTGGTGCGAGGACCTTGCGCCACTCAAGTACAAGCGCGTGCTCGAGCTGACGAAGGAGAGACAGCGAGCCATCGAGAAAGCGCTCACGACGCACTCGGTCGGCGATCTCGAGCTCGCGATCCGTGGGGTACGAAAAGACCCCTTCCTTTGCGGCGAGAACCCCGCCGGCGCGAAGCACGTCGAACTGGAAAGCATCTTCAAGACCGGCGCGCGGATCGACAAACACATCGCGACTGCATCGCAGCCGGAGAGCGCGAGCAAGAATCAGCGTCGGAACGGCACGACGCTCAAGCAGACCGCTCCAACCGCCGGGCGAAGTTGGACGCCGGCCGAGGGAACCCCAGAATGACCACCGCCATCCCCGAAGCAACCCCGCATGCACGATGTCGCAGCTGCGAGGTCGAAATGCCCGACGTTCCCTTCGACGCGTTGAACGTGATCCACCGCTCGCGTCGAATCGTGCAATGCCAGACGTGTGCGGATACGGCTCACGAGGGCCGACTGCGCCGAGCCCGTACAAGCCTCAACAACGGGACCCCTCCCCGCTATCGATGGGCTACGCGCGAAAACCCCGAGCTCGCAAAGCGTGTCATTCCGCCGAGTGCGATCGAGAGAGCGTTCGCGGCGCGGACCGCGTTGACCATTGTCCTTTACGGTCCAGCGGGCGCCGGAAAAACATGTCTCGCACGCGCGCTCTGGGTCGAGATGGCGATCGCCAACGTCCCTCGAGTGCGGCGCGACGAGTTCATCTACCCGGCACGCGTCGCTGACGACGACGACGACCGAATCTACGTCGACGCGCTGTACTGCACCACGTTCGACCTGGCTAAGAGCAGACGCGAACACCGCCTTGGTGATGGCGAAGCCGCCTTGGTCGCAGATGCAATGTCGACCCGGCTGTTGCTGCTCGATGAGCTCGGCGCCGAGCTCGGGCGCGGCGACAGCGTCGTCGAGGAAGTTGTCTTCGAGCGGCACCAAAACGAGCGGCAAACGATCATGTGCACGCCGTTTCGGATGACCGAGCTGGCCGATCGATATTCCGACGGCATCGCTCGACGCATCTTCGAATCGGCAACCGTCATCACGCTCGGATCGGTGAAGCGATGAGCGGACGGGCGCGGACAACGTTGGGGGGTTCACCTGCACCACGGAGGCAATCATGACCACCGAGAAACCGAAGGCGAGCGATGTCGCCGTGCACGTCGCAGAGCTGCTCACGCAATGCACGCCGTCCGAACGCGTCGCGCTTGTCGGCTTGATCGTCGACTTGAACGTCGGCGGTGAACGCGTGGCGAAGCGCAAGACGCCGTTCAACGTTCGCGGAGCGTTTGAGCTGTACGGTGCTCTCTCGAACGCGCTGCTCGAGCTCTGTCCGCCCAAGCTCCTGGCCACGGTTCACCAGCACATCCACGTTCACGTGCGGCAGTGGGCCGAGCTGGCATCGGACGCCGAGGGCGCGAGGCGGGCGGGTAAAAGACCGACCGACCATCGCGGGCAAACCATCGAGGAGAAGATCGCAGCGGCCGCGGCCAAGTTCGACGCGTTCATTCGTACATGCACTCCGACCGACGGCACGCCATCGCCGACATCCAAGGCACCGGTCCCGATCCATTGAAGGGGGCGACCATGACGACGACCAGGCAGCGAAGCAAGTCGAACACCCAAGCCGAGCTCCAGGCGATCGCCGAGAGCCACCGCCGGGTAGATGCAATCGAGGCAGTGCTCGACAAGCTCACGCCTGACGAACGCTTTCTGATCATGTGGTCCCTCATCCGGGACAACCTGAAGACCCGACCCCATCTCGAAGCGGCGGATCGGAAGGGGAGTCGTTCAGCGTTCGAGCGGCGATAGCGTTCACCGCCCAAGTCCGGGAGCTGCTGCGCATGGCCGTGACGTGGGGCAGGGAGGTGGAAACCGAGGCACGCGCAGCGGAGGCCCGCAAGGCCACCCGACGGAACCGAGGCAAGCGTGGCGTGGTGATCGACCTCGCGGCTCGGCTCGCGAAGCGCACCACTCTCCGACGCCGGACGGAGGCGGCGAGCGATGACCACACACGCGCATAGCCCCCCCCGGGGTAACCCCCCCCGCCCGCCGGACGTAGCCGCCTCGGGCACAAATATTGGTCAGTTAGCGAAGGTTACCACTGAAACAGGAACGGACCGCACAACGACCGCGCTGACGAGGGGCACCGTGCCGTGGGCAACCGTCCCGAGGTCGTCATGGTGAGTCACACCGCGGCGCTGATGGCGCTGATCGGGCTCGAGTTGCCCGTCGACACCGCGCTCGCAGCGATTTCGGCCATGCTCGAAGCGACGCGGCTACGTCCGCCGTTGGTCGGTCGCTCCGTGCTCCGTGTGACGCCCGAGTGCGCGCAGCTGCTCAGGCGCGCCGCGTTGTCCGAAGAGTTTAACTCGATCGGTCTCTTCTCGCTCGGGCGCGCCCTCATGCGCCGCGAAGCGAACGACGCCGAGTTGCTCGTCGTCTCCTGCGGTGAAGACGCGCCGCGCATCACGGCCGTGCCCATGCGACTGCTGCGCGCGATCTTCGCTAGCAGAAAATAGGATGTCGCCATGACCGTCGCCGCTCCCTCCCCGACGCGCCAGCAAAGCCGCACGGTCTGCGCCTTCTACCGGCTCGAGCTCTTCGGCTTCGCGCTCGAGCGCGCCGCCGGCGACGAGCGAACGACACCGCTCGTTCTCGCGGTGATGGCCGCCGAGCGAATTGCGCAACTCACCAGCGATCGAATTTGGTCCTAAAGGAGGAACGAGCAAATGGCCTACGGCGTTCTGAAGTCGTTCAACGGGAAACGGGGCTTTGGCTGCATCACTCCGTACAGCGGCCGGGATCTGTATTTCCACGGCACGGCGATCCAGAATCGCGCGGGGCCACTGGAGCCCCGCACGCGCGTTGAATTCGATCTCGACCGCAATCACAGGGGCCGCGTTGCGGTTCGCGTGCGAGCAGTCGAAGGTCAGGCGTAACCGCGATGCTTTCAAACCAAATCGATTGGGCTCCGACCGACGCGAGCATGGCGACCGCTCTGGGCTCGTCGACCGGCGCGGACCTCACCGTGGGCACCAAGATCCGCACCGCCCTGCACGCCATCGGTACCAAGTACGATCTCCGCTTCGACGCGTCGATCAACACCGTCAAGGGAGCCTGGCTTGCAGCGACACAGGTCGTGCACGACGCGGCCGATCACGGCGCTCAATATGCCGAATCGCTCGTCGGCTCGGTCGGCCCCGCGCTTACATTCGACCCATATTCGAACGGTCTCATTCTCGCGCGGCTCGTGAAGATCATCGAGAAGACCGAGTCGAAGGCCGTCGGTCAAATTCTTCTCGCGCATGGTGCTGCACTGAGCGATGCCTATCGGAGCTCGCCCTCCACGGCCGCCTACTTTGATCCTGTGACGCATACGTATCCCCCTCCGGATATCGACGTGCTCATCTTCCGCGATGCCAGCCGGGCTCGTTCGGCGGGAGATAGCGCGGCCCTCGCGGCGCTCGCGCTCAAAGCGCGGATCAGCCTCGGCCAGCTGAACGATGCTCTCGATGGGACCCGCCGCACCGTCGTGATCTCGCCGGACGTTCGCAGCTTGGAGCTCGACTTACTTTCGGCACTCGCGGAGGCGAACGCGTGGCTCGCATTGATTGCCTACTAGTTCCGGCGAGAGCCACGGGAGCAGGATCCATGACCGTTCCAAGGAGAAATGAATATGATCGCCAAAGACATCAAAAGCGCCGAGCATCGTGCGACCCTCGGTCGCCTCACCGCTCGAGCGCAGCAGACTCGCAACACGGAGCATCTCGCTTCCTCGTCAGGCACAAAACGCTTGGCACGCCTTCGAGCCGACGGTGGCAGCGCTCGCCGTTCGAGCGTTCATGAACGAGCCCACCGGTCGTCGCTATCTGGACGCCGCGGATGCCGTCGACGCTGCACTCGTCAGTTTTGCAGCGGCGCTAGAAAATGCGCCCAATTGGCAAAAGGCCGCGGCCGCGATGCCGCCGCTGGTCGACGCTGTCACGGCGTTCGCTGACGCCGTCGGCGTGCCGTACGAGGCAAAGGACGGGTCAGCGGTACCCGCACGGCTTGTCGCGGCGCTCGAGCGCGCGATTGTTGACAACGACGAAACAGGAGCGCAGGCCGCGATGGCTGGCATTCGCCACATGCTCGGCGAGCGTGGCGACCCAGCTCTGCGATCGGAGGCCCATTCACGTCAACAGGTTGCCTTGACGGCGCTCATCGCCGCGTATCCGTATCGACCCGGCCAGAGTCGGCGCGGGGTGATGGCGCTCTCGATCAGGGCAGCGGGTGACGCGCCGCCGACCGAGTTTCGGATTTTCGAATCGGGAATGAACAGGACCTCGAACGGCGATGGCTTGTTCGATGAGCAGGCTGCACGCGACGTCATAGCGCGCTTCCAGAAGCAAGGCGTCGATTTGATGATCGACCTGGAGCATCAATCGCTCGACGAGGAATCGGTCAACTTCGATCCCGACGCCCGTGGCTGGTGCAAGCTCGAGGTGCGAAAAGGCGAGCTTTGGGCGACGAACGTCAGCTGGACATCTGACGGCGAGGCGCGTCTTCGCGAGAAGCGGCAACGCTACATCTCACCCGTATTTGGATTCGATAAGAAGACACGGCGCATTACCAACGTGCTCAACATCGCGATCACCGCGATGCCCGCAACTCACAAGCTCGCGCCGCTCGTAGCGGCTTCTCACAGATAACGGAGGAACCACCATGAAAACCACGGCGCAAACCGACGACCGTCCGAACCACGACCAGACCGATGACGCCGCGGATCTTCGCGTACGCGCGGACGAGGCGATCAACGCATGGAGAACGGCTTGCGCTGCCACCGCCGATGCACGCGAGCGATTGGGTGCCGGCTCTGCCGAGGCCGAAGGCGGGCGCCGCGTCGGATCGCATCTCGACTGCCTGACGACAGCGAATCTACTCGACCTCGAGGTGCGGGCGCTCGAAGCCGAGGATGCTGCGAGCCTTGCCGCGGCCGCGGCGGCCGCCGCATTGCACCTCGCCGAGGTTGCAGAGAGAGACGAGCTCGCGACGGCTTGCGATCCCGTACGCGCCACTCCGTTGCTCGCCGAGCTCGTCGACGAGGAGGAGCGGCTGCGCAACGCGCTGGTTGACGCGAGCGCTCGAGCAGTGACTTTCATTCAGACCATGCGCAACGCCTCGGCAAAACTGTCGGCCCGTCGACGTGCGGACAAGCTGCCGCCTCACGTACTCCCAACTCCCGCCCTTGGTGTGGTTGGTGTGGCTGGTTACGCGACGCCGAGAGACTGGGTCGAAGCGCTCGCGAGCGGCGAAGTAGCGTCGCCTGCTCGACAGACCGAGCGCATCGCGCGCTTGCGCAACGAGGAGGTCGAGCTTCGCGCCGAGCTCGAGCTCTCTCGAATCGCCGACGAGGAACGTCGCGCGGCCGAAGCCTTTGACGCTGAGCGCCGGCGGAAAGACGAAGCGGAGCGAGCGCGCAAGGCGCGAGCCGAGCACGACAAGCTGCTCGCCAAGCATGAAAGTGCGCGCGACAGGGCCACGAAGCTGGCGGAAGATCACCGCGCGCGTACCGCCGGATGAGAAAAACTTGGGGTGCCGACTTTCTCCTGATCGACGCCCCGAGACGGACGGCCGTCGAGGCTCTCTGAGCCTCCGGCAGTCGCGCGAATCCGGCGCGGCTCGGGGATCATGTCGGGTCTTACGAGTGGCCCGCCATGCCCCCCGCGACCAACGGCGATCGGTGCACCGGGCGGAGGTGAAGAGAGCGCCTCCGCTCGGCGCGCGGGTCGTCCTCTGAGGAGTGGGCGGCGGCTTCGGAATTGGCTGCTGAAAGAAGCGCCCTTAAGGCTCTTGGATGGTGGTGGTCGCCCTGCTAACCGTTCGACTCAGCTCGTCCACTCCGGGAGCGCCCGTGCCATGGCACATCTCACACGGAGGCCGGGCGCCGACGCCGTCCCAGCGTCGTGAGCAACCTGTGCCGGCGCATTGTCGGCACCACACGCCGTCGAGGTCCGCGGCGGCAGCGGCGGCCATCGCGAACATCGGGTCCGCGCCGCGATGGCCGTACCCGTTGCCTTCGACGTCGTATACCCAAACAATCCAAGACCGCTTGCCGCATCTCTCGAGCTCAGGTCGCTTCGACATGTCGGCCAACCTAGCGCCTCGGATGCCGCCGCGCGAGGGTGGAGGAGCCGAGCTCCCTTCGCCGGCTGGCTGCGCTCGACAGTGAGCTGCGTCGTCGGCCGTGAAGCGATAATAACCGGGGCGCCCCCCCCCGAGCGCCCCCCCTGGTGCACCGCTTCGCCTACTGGATCGCGGCGCCCGATGGCTGGTGACTCGTCGGTGCGTCGGCGAGATACTGATCCTCCTCATCGTCGTCGACAACCCAACCATCCTCGAACTTGTAAAGGATGGCGTTGATCGCGTCGATTCGCGCGACGAAACGCCCCGTCGCGCTTATGGCGCAATCGACGACCGGTACATCGCGGTCGCCCTGCGCCTTGAGGGCAAAGTGAAGTAGCTGGATATCGAGCTTAAGCGTCTCGACGGCCGCCTGGAGGTGATTGCGGTGATCCCGATAGCTGGGCTCATCGATGATCGACGCGAGCGCTTCGTACGCGATCTCTCGGTGCCTGTGGGGGTGGATGATTCCCCTCCTCTCCGATTCCTTCGGCTGGGCGGAACCATACCCGGGCCAGTCGTCCGCAGGCATATCTGCTTCCCGACCGACGTCGGCGGCATCCTTCTCGCGCTCCGCCGTGGGGGGCTTTCCCTTCCGAGCTGTCTGGCGTTTGCGGTTCGATTGCATCCCGTTGAGTCGAGCGTTTCCCATGGTCACACCTCGCTGCAAAAGGTTGAACGCCTCACGCGGGGTGTGACTCGCGCATTCTCCCCCCCGTCGATGTTGCTACTCCGGATGCGCGCGCCGGAACTGATCCGCGTAACGCATTCGCTCGCAGGCGTGATCGCAAATCGGAGCCCGATCGTCAGAAAAATGTCGGTGCCATTGTGCGTGCGACGGCGCCAAATGTACGGAAATCCCGCTGTGGAAAAGGCGGCCCCGCTCATCGAGCAAACCACTTGGATCGCCGCTGATTGCAGACATCTGCTCGCGTCGCGTCGAGGGTGCGCGCGCGTCTGTCGGTGCAGTGACGTGACGTGACGTGATGTTATCGACGAGGGCGAGTTGCGGCTTCCTCCGGGCGAAGAGGCGTGTGTACGCTACGGCGGTGAGCGACGATGGATCCAAGAAGGCTGCCGCCGATCTTGCGGCGGACGGCGGAGCGCTTGTGGCCGGAGGCTTGGCTGCCGTTCTAGCTCACTTGACCGGCGCCCCGCCGGATCAGGTGGCGCTCACTGGATGGTTGACCATGCTCCCGCCGTACTTTCAATCGGCGATTCAATGGGCAGCTGAGGAATATTTGGATCGGCGAAGGCTGCTCGAGGATTCTGTGCGGGAGCAACGGGGAGCCTCTGCGGACGCCGATCCTTTCACTGCGGAAGAGATGATCGACCCAAACGTTCGCCGCGCGATCTTCGAGACTCTTCAACACCTCATGACGCACGGCGACAGATGCGTGATTCCAGCGATAGGGCGTTTGACGGAGGACTACGTTTCGGCTCGCCGGCGCCCCGACGGATTCTTTCGCGGTATGGGTCGCATGCTGTCGGAGCTCACGTGCCCAGAGCTCGCGCTGTTGCAACGCTTCGCGGCAACGGTTGGAGCGCTCGAATTGAAAGACAACGAGGCTTCCTTGGACTACTGGACCAAGGACGTTCCGGTGCCGGTCGTCCGCTGCGTTATCCAACGTCCTGGCGACGAGAAGCCTGGTTGGCATCCGATCGGCGAGTTCGGAGATATCCAACGGCTGTTCCACCTCCTGAAGATCCACGAACTCGGGAAGGAAGGACGGGCAGGCGGATACGGTGCAAGCTCGGGGCCGCATCGAATTGAGTTGGACGTGGTCGCGGTTCGTCACATTGCACGGATCGTCGGAGCCCCGCAGTTTTAGACCTGCCTCGCCACCTCCCCCGCGCCGCCGTGCACGTTCCCCCAAGGTCCTGTCCTATTTGCGCTTCGGGGTAGGCGTTTTCTGAAACCAGTCGCGCTCGAGGATTCGCCCCTGGCTCAGGTTGCAGAGATCAACGGCGGTCTCCAGGTCGGGCAGCCCTCGGCCGGTTCGAAACCGCCACAGGACCGTGCGGTGCCACTTGTCCCGGATCGCCATGGCCATCGGGCCCTCCTCGTCGAGGATTCGATCGAGTTCAGCTGAAGCGCGAGTGCGACGCGGGACCTTTGCCAACACGCAAACGTATTAGCAACACGGCATCGTGATGTCACGTTGCAACGTGATGTCAGCACTGAAACGCTCCGCCCGCCCACCGAGCACAAACGCCCAGCATCTGAGCAGAGACGGCGCGCGTCGTCGAAAACTATTTTCTTGGTCACGCGTTGCTAGCTAGCTACACGGGACGGGCGAACGCTGGGGACCCGGATGCGCCCCCGCGACGAGACGAAAAGGGGTGTTGCGTTGGTCTTGGCATGGCGATCTGAAGCGGAGCTGGCCGACGAGCTTGCGCAACTCGTTCCGAAGCCCCCCGAGTCCGCCGGTTGGATCGATGCGTATGTTCGGCTCTGCGACGAGGCGGCACACGCGGGGACCGACCTTACATGCGCTGGTGTGCCGCTGCCGATCAACGCTAACCAGGCGCGGTTCCTGGCGGCGAAGCTCGAGCGGGGGCCGGAATTCCGCGAGGAGCGGGAGGTGCGGCTGATCCTCGGCGCGCTCGCGCGTTTTCGAGTGACAATCGCGCCGAGATTGGCGTGGAGCCCCCGTTCGGGGCGATGGCGGCTCCAGACATGGCACGACGATCTCACGGACGAAATCGCCGCGGAGTTCGATCAGCACTACGCCGACCGTCTCGAGGAGAGGCTTTTCAAAAGGTGGCAGTGGCAGACGAGCGTGGCGAGAAGCGACCGGCTCCGAGTCGTGGCCGAGGCGCTTTGCAAGGTATGCGAGTGCTCCTTCGGTTTGACCGCGGAGCGCGCGGAGACTGCCAACCACAAGACGTGCTCCACCGAGTGCGGGGCAGAACTGCGACGGTCGCAGAGCTGGAAACGTCAGCGCCGGCTCGCCCGAAAGCCGAGAAAGCCGCCGCGCTGCTGCTCGGTCTGCGCGGGGAAGCTCCCGAAGGGCAACCGGTCGGGAAAATGCGGGGCGTGCTGGACACCTGCCGAGCTCGTCGACGTCGGGCGGCGGTCGGGCCATCTCGGGGCACCCGCGGCCGGCGGTTCCAAGCCGCACAGGAAGTGCTTTTTGCCTTACAAGAAAGCGCCGCTCACCGCCGAACCGATCAACGTTCGGCCGGCGGTGCAGCTCGAAAACGGAGGAGCCGCCCCCCACGAACGGCAACACGGTCTTCCGCCTGTTCGAAATCCGACCGGGCGTGAGCCCTCGCAACTTCTTTCCGCGACCCCCATGTGCCGCTGCGCTAATCCTCGAGAGCGATCGGGTCGCCGCCGATGAGCACTGTCACGTGCTCTACCAGTTGGTCGCGAGAGATCGAACCGTCGGCGACACCCTCGATCGTTTGCTCCCAAGGCGGGCCGAGGTCGACCGGGTAACCGTTCGCGCCCAAGAACTTCAGAAGCACGAGCGCCGCGGTTCGTTTGTTGGCGTCTTGGTAGCCGTGATTCTTGGCGACGCCGTGAACGTAGACGGCGGCGAGCTCGGCAAGGGAGCCGTAATAGCCGGACCGCGGCGCGTGCGTTGCCGACGCGATCATCCCCGGATTGAGCACCCCGGGCGCCCCACCGCCAATCGCGAGAGCTTCCTCGTGAGCGGAATCAACGTCCTCCGTTTCCAGGAAAACGACGTCGGCGTATCTCACCGAAGGCTAGCGTTTGGCGAGAGCGGCGAGCACCTTGCGGTTCGCCTCGACAGAGAGAGCCCGACGCTGCGCCTGGTCCAACAGCCGCTTCTCCCGGGCCCGCTTCTCGGCGGGCGTTTCACCCGCGGTCGGGCGCGGCTCCGCCACAGGGGCGGCTGCGCGGACACTGCGATGGCTGGCCATTGGGCTTGTTTCTCCGAGGAAGGAACCTGTTGTCAGGGTAGCAACCTGTAGCCAGGTGGCAACATGTGGTCAGGGGCCAGCCGCGCACGAGGGGCCACGGGTCGCCGTTTCCCGCGTCGACGTCGGCCGGTGCCGCGTCGGCCGAGCCCCCCGCGTCCATTGCCAGCATCGACCCGCGGGCGCGCGGCGTCGTGGCCGGGGGGGGCGGTGCCGTCAGGTGCGGCGTCCCCTCCCGCCCCGCTCGCCCCGCCGACCTTGAGGGCCGAATCGGTGCACGACGGTGAAGGCCGCTTATACGGCTCCCGCGGTTTGCTTGACGTTGGCGGCGTTGCGGCGGGAAGCGACGGAGACGGCGAACAGTCCCCAGCCGAATGCGCGTTTCCACTCGGCGATTTCGGTGCGAACGTAGTCAACGAGAGCCGAGAAAAGATCTGATAGCGTGTACGGTGCCATGGTGAACGAGTCCTTTCGTTTGCGTGGTTTGCCGCTCGCAGCGGACGCTGAACGCGCCTCGCGAGCGGCAAGGGCTCTCGGTTCCGCAAGAACCGCGGGCCCGCTATGTTGGACGGCATGTTCGTCTAGAAGTTCAATTGTCGCCTGTTTCCGGCCGGAAAGTGGTCTCAGTGTAGCTAACTAGATACCAACGTAGTGGAGTAGCTACACGTGGTTTCACTCCCGGACGGAGCTGAGCTATGGTCCAAGAAAAGGCCCTCGCGGCGGTGCAAACGCCCGAGAGCCGTGGCCAAAACCCCAACGTGAGTGAGGTTCGACGTGATCAAGGTAGCGCGGAAAGCGAACGAAGGGCTCGATCGAAGATCGTGGCGGGCCGGCGCGGTGCTCGAACAAGATGACCGCCGCTACGTTCAAGTCATGGTCGCCGCGAAGCGGCGCAGGGCGTTCCGCCTTTCGCCATCGTTGAGCCGCGGGGAAGCGGCCGCCCGCGCAACGCTGGTTGCTGACCTGGTGAATCGGCTCCGCTGCGCTGGCCGAGATTCAGTGATCGAGAGCGTTGCCAAGCGTGCCGCCGCTGCGCCGGCGGAAGGCATCGAAAGGATCGTACGACTCGTCGAAGGCACCATCCGGGGCGACGAGGATCCCGTGGAGGGAGCATTCACGCCGACCAAGAAGATGACCTTTCGCGAGCTCGGTGAGGCATGGACGGGCGGCGCGCTGAGTCGCACCTATCCCGATCACGTGCCGTTCAAGGCTACTGCGACCGACGACGGATGGCGCCTCGAGAAGCATGTCTATCCGCTCGTCGAGGGGCTTGCAGTCAGCGACTTCACCCTCGACCATGCGCAGGAAATCTTGCGGCGTCTCTCGCCCAAGCTCTCGCCGGCTTCTCGGCGCCACGTCGCGCAGCTGATGGCGCGGGTCCTCAAGCTCGGAGCGTATCCGTGTCGCATCATTCCGCGGAGCCCGATCCCCGTCGGCTTCCTCCCTCGTCTTCGCGGCGAGAAGGCGCTCGAGTATCTCTACCCAGACGAAGACGCGAAGCTTCTCGCCTGCACAGATATCCCGCTCCCGTTTCGGATGATGTACGGCGTGCTTGCGCGCGAAGGGTTGCGCAGCGGTGAGTTGTCACGATTGACGTTCGCCGATCTCGATCTCGACCGGGGCGCGTTGAAGCTCGACACGAACAAGACGGACGACCCTCGCGCATGGGCGCTCGAGCCCGGAGTGACCGAGGCGCTCAAGCTATGGAAGAAGCACTTCCGCGCCGACGCACCGGATGACGCTTTCGTGCTCGTCGAGCCTGACATTCGAAAACATCCCGAGCCCCGACGGATCAACGTCGATCGCCTCGCGGTGCGGTTTCGCGCGCATCTCAAGAAAGCGAAGGTCACTCGAGCCGCGCTCTTCGAGAACAGCGCGACGCGCCGTCAGGTTCGGATTCACGATCTCCGCGCGACGTTCGTTACGCTCGCACTCGCCAACGGCAAGACCGAGGCATGGATCGCCGATCGCACCGGGCACCGCTCGAGCGTCATGATCAACCGTTACCGGCGCGCCGCCCGCAAGGTCGACGAGCTCGCACTCGGGACGCTCAAGCCCCTGCACCTCGCGATCCCCGAGCTCGCCGCGTTCGTGTCCAAAGTGCAACGCGAAGTGCAACGGCCGTCGCGAAGGGGTTCGAACGGTGGTGGGCGGATGTCGAAAACGTCGAGAAAAGCAGGGGTTCGACACGTTCGAAAACGGTTCTTCGCGAATTTAGGTTCCGGCGCCGCAAGGCGTGAGAGTTCAAGTCTCTCCTCGTGCACCAGGTTGGAATGAGGCGCCTTTCTCGGCGCCGTCTTGCCGCCCTCGCTCCGCTGTCATCGCGGCTCGACGTGTGAAGACGCCTGCCTTGACGTCGAACGCGCTTAGGCGTCTAAATCACGACAGTGAATTTCCCGTCGGCTGAAGCGCGACGCCTCGTGCCGCCCTTCGCGGGCGCGCTGGCGATTCATGCCGTCGTCGCGGCTCTCGCGGTTCACGCCGTGCGGGTGTGGTCGCCCCTCGATCGTGAGGAAGACGACGCCACTCGGCAAGAAGTCATCGCGCCAGTCGAAATCGATCTTCTCGATCTTCTCGATCTTTCGCGACCAGCGCCCGTCGCCCGGGAAGACGCGGGGCGATTGGCAAAAATCGCAAACGTCGAAACAGGAAGCGACATCCGGCGGCGTGAGCTTCTGGCGGTCATCGAAATCCCGCGTCGCCGGCCCTATCGTCTTCCGACCCCACCCCGAACGGCGAGGACGACGCTCGTGCCGTCGATCCGGCAAAGGGAGCAACTGGTCACGAATCGGAGCGACCGATCGATCTCGGAATCGCGCCGGGATCGTGGGCAAAATGGGGCTCGTTTACCGCATCGCCCGCGCCTTTTCCAGACCGCGGGGGATTGCGTCAACCCACTCCGGTCAGCTCGACGGGCGGTTTGGCGGAAGCGCTCGAAGCGTACGATCATCGCGCAGGGCTTGGCCCCGCGGGCGTCGTCGTGTCGTATGTTCGCGAAGCTGCGCTGTCGGACGTGGCACCTCGCGCCGGATCGGTCCAATTCGGCATTACCGTGATGCGCAGCGGCGTTATCGATATCGCGGTGGCGCCCGCCAACGGTGAAGTAGCGGCGTGGACTCCGGTGGGAGATCACATCGCCCAATTGCTGCGCCGCAAACCGCCGCGTATTTCTGCGCATCGCAACGGCGTTCACATCGTGATCGAGCTCGTCGCAAAAGAGACTTGGGCCAACGGAAGGACGGCCCAATCGGGAGATCCGCGACCATGGGTGGCTCTGCCCGTGCTTCGCGAGTCCGACGAAGCCAGGGCTGAGCTCGTAGAAAGGAATCGCGCTGCACTTCCTCCGCCCGGAGCGCCCGCCGAAAAACGGTCGCACGCGTTGCTCGCCGACGTGCCGGGCGTGTTCGTGAGCGGAAGCGGGCGCCTCGGTGAGGTGGCGATCGGGGTCGCCCCTTTCGCCGAAGTCGGGCACGGCGATCCTCCGAAAGTGATCGCCAGCGGGTTCGTTGCAAAAGGAAAGTTCGACGAGGCGAATCTCGCCAGCAACGCGACGCGCGCCATTGCCACGCGCGTGATCAGCGAAACCTCATTTTGACACGGCGGAGCCGCACACTGTTCGCGCGCCTGGTTCATTTGGCGTGGCGGTAGATGGTCGCGTGCGGAAAGACTCCGTAGTTCGTGGCGTCCTCTCCTTGCGCCACCCAATAGACGTCGCTCTGATCCACGGCCATCGACAACCCCCCTGACGCAAATGTCTGGATGGCCAAGGTCTCCAGGGCCGAAGCGCAAGCTCCGACGGGACAACGCAGGACAGCAGCCCGCCCTTGAACGCCTGTCGGCTCGCCCGTCCAATTCATCCAGAAGATCGACTTTCCGTCGGTAACGAGGGCGCTCGGGTGTGCCTGACCGGCAATGAGCATGGCCGGCGCGCCGGCGCATCCCGACAGGGGACAGCGGGAGATGGCGCCCACGGAATAGTCATTGGCCCAGTAGAAGAAATCGGAATCGAGGGCAAGCGACGATGCCTGGTTTTGCTCCATCACCAGCGTAACCGGCGGCTCCCCCCCTTGTTTGGCGACGCGCTTCACCGCGGCGTGGGCCATCCCCCGGTTGGCGATCCAATAGACGTGCGTGGCATCGACGAGAATTTGATCCGGTTGACTCTCGTTCAAAGCGATCGCTTGCGGCGCGTCGGCGCCAGTCAGCGAGCGGCGCATGATCGCCCCGTCCACGTAAAACGTCCAATAGACGTGGGTCTCGTCGACCGCCATCGTAGTGAGACGGACGTTAGGGACGACGGTTTTCGGCGGTCCGCTGCATCCCGCGGAGGGGCAACTCAAGATCGAATGATCCGCGGTCCCCGAGGAACGTGCCCAATAGATATTGCCGCCGTGGACCGCCAACTCCTGAAAGTAGTGAAAAGTGCCGCCACCCAAATCCGCGCTCAATTCATCGTAGGTGACAATCGTGGCCGCGCAGTCGCTCTTTTGGCAGCTGCGGACGCGCGCGAAGCGGGCCCGACTGGCGCTTGGGTTGTCAGGCAACCTCGATAGCCAGTAGACGCGCGCGTCGTCGACCGCGATCCTCATCGCCGTTTCTTCGTTCTCGATCACGATCGACACGCCGGGCGCGATGGCATCCGGAGTCGAGTTGGGGTTCGACGAGCCGCCATCGGAAGGTTTGCCGTCGAGATGGATCGTTCTTGCGCCGCACCCCGACGGCCCCAGTGCGGCCAGGGCTAACCAGAGCGAGAGACGCGCGGACCAGGAGAACATCGTCATTCAGCGCAACGCCGCGTTCTTCGGATGACGGTAGATAGTCGATATCGCTTGACGACCGCCGCCATCCCCCGGCCGATATCGCGGCACGACCCAATAGACGTCGCTGTCGTCGATGGCCATCGACATGCCCATCTGCGGTAGCGTTTGGGTGGCCAAGGTCTCCATCCCCGAGGCGCAACCGTCGATGGGACATCGCATCACGGCCACGCGCATCACGTTGGGCGACGGCGCGTCGGCGACCTTCGTCCAGAAGATCGACTTTCCATCGGTGACGATCGGACTGGGGCGATCCTGGTCGTCAACAATCACCGTGGGAGCACCAGCACATCCCGTCAAAGGACAGCGGGAGATGGTCCCCACGGAATAAGAATTGGACCAATAGAAGAAGTCGGAATCGAGTGCGAGAGCGGAGGGCTGGTTCTGCTCTGTCACCAACGTTTCCACAGGCTGCCCCCCTTGCTTGACGACACGTTTCACCACTCCATTCGGCCTGCCGAGAGGCGAGATCCAATAGGCGTGGGTGTCGTTGACGCGGAGTTGCCCGAATTCGGTCTCATTCAAAGCGATCGCCTCTGTTGTGCCTGTCCCCGTCAGCGAGCGGCGCAGAATTGCCGTATCCTGATGGGACGTCCAATAGGCGTGCGTTTCGTCGATCGCCAGCGCCGTGAGCGCGACGTTGCTTGCAATGACGGTTGGCGCCTCTCCACATCCCGCGGAGGGACAGCTCAGAATGGTGACGGTGGGGTCAACCCGGATCGGCAGACGGATGGGCTGCGTCCAGGCGACGTTGCTTCCCCCGACTGCCAGCGCGTTGTTCTCCTCCTGAAGCAGCGAGCTCAGCGTCGCATCGAATGTCGACTCGTACGTCACGATCGTGGAAGGGCAATCGACTTTCTGGCAGCTGCGCACGCGCGAAACCGGACTGGTCGGCGTTGGCACCATCGACATCCAATAGATACGCAGATCATCCACGGCGATCCGGATCGCCATTTCTTCGTCTTCGACGACAATCGAGACCCCCGGGGCCGTTGTATCGGGGACCACCTCGGGAGTCGGACCACCGCGAGGGCGTCGCGAATCGTCGGCGCTCCCCGGTTTTCCGGAGCAGCCCAGTTGTAGAAGGGTTGCCAGAGGCAGCAAGAGCGAAACTCCCACTGCGGAGGAGAGCCGTCGAATGACGTGACGTAGGGGGACGTGGATTTTCTGATTTCGCATGGGTGCTTTCCGCGGGATGGCGGACGGGGACTACTTGGGGTGACGGTAGATGGTGGCGTGCGGATAGATGCCGAGCGTGCTGGGCGCTCCTTGCGCGACCCAATAGACATCGCTGCTGTCGACTGCCATCGACAGACCGGTCCGGTCGAACGTCTGGACGGCCAAGGTCTCTTTCTGCGAAGCGCAACCGTCGATAGGACAGCGCATGACGGCACCCTGCTGGTCGTCGAGTTGGTTTGAATCGGGGCGAAAGTTCACCCAGAAAATCGACGTTCCATCGGTCACGAGGCCACTCACCCCATCCTGCTCGCCGATGATCACGGCGGGAGCATCCCCACATCCTGTGAGGGGACAGCGTGAAATACTCGTCGACGAAGGCACCCCTCCGCCGCCGCGACCACCCGTCGCCCCGCCTACGCCACCCGTCGCCGCGCCTGCGCCACCCGTTCCCCCGTCTGCGCCACCCGTCCCCCCACCTGCGCCGCCTCCGCCAACCGATGTTCCTGGCGACCCTGAATTCGCCCAATAGAAGAAATCGGAGTCGAGCGCGAACGGTGGCTCGAGATCTTCTGACACATTCCCGGCCAACTCTTCCGCGCGGCCCCCTTGCTTGGCCACACGTCTTACCGTGCCGAATGAGACCCAATAGGCGTGCGTCGCCCCGACGCGGATCTGTCCGGGATACGGCTGGTTCAAGGCGATCGCCTCTGTCCCGCCCGAAGCTGTTAGCGGCCGGCGGAGGATCGCCGTGTCCAACCAGGACGCCCAATAGAGGTGCGTTTCGTCGACAGCCATCGACCTGACGTCGACCTTGTCGGCAATGCGTTTCGGCGCTCCGTCGCATCCGTCCGATGGGCAGCTGAGGATGGAAACGCCCGAGACCGCCGGATGCGTCCAATAAACGTTGTCACCGCCAACCGCGAGCAGGTACTGAGCGCTGCTCGGAGACACGGGAGTGCCTGACGCCGATTCGTCGTAGGTGACGATGGTCGACCGGCAATCGGCCTTGAGACAGCTGCGAACGCGCGCGCGGAAATCCCACAAGATCGATAGCCAATAGACGCGCGTGTCATCCACGGCGACGCGCATCGTCGTCTCCTGGTCCTCCACCACGACGGACACGCCGGGGGCGGTGCCGGGCCGTCCCGTGCTCGGGTCCCAAGTTCCGTCGTCGCTCGAGCTGCCGTCGAGGTGAACCGCTCTCACGCATCCGATCGAAAAAATGGCGACCGCGGAACGCGAGAACCACGCCGAGGCGTGATGCGCGCGGACTCGTCTTTTCTGACTTCGCATGAGTCCTTCCTGCAATGACGACCGACGAGGCCCTGAACGTTCAAGCGAAAGCCATGGATCAAGGGATGGCTGCGATGGCGGCCTCGACCGATGGCGCGAGAAAGCTGTGTGGATAACGACGAGCAAAGACTTCAGCCTTTTGGCGTGCTTCCGAATAACGGCCGACGCCGACGAGCGCATTGACGGTCATCGCTTCGCGTTCTTCGGCGAGGTTGCCGGCGGGAAACGCGCGCGCGTGTTTGGCGAGCTCGGTAAGACATGCCGTGGGGTCGTCCGATCCGAGCGCTCGGCGAGCGGCATCGAGGAGCGCTCGCTCTTTGGCCAAAGCCGAATCGGTCGCCGCCGAACCGTTCGCCTGTGGTTCGGATGGTGAATGAGGCTCCGACAAGGTGGATGGCGCCGTCTTCATGGGCGAGAAAGGAGCCTCGGGGGATTGCGACGCGGGCGTTGGCGTCCGCGCCTCCTCCCTGGCGTCGCGCAGGGCGGGGAGTGTGGGCGAAGGGCGTTCGACGTACACGACGCGCACGCGTTCGGGCGCGAATGCCGCGTGAAGGGCGCCACCTGTCACACCGCCGGCGAGCGTCAACCCGACGGCCCACGTCCACCGTCGCGCCACCAGGGCAACGCCGCTTCTCCAATCATTCGAACCAGCGCCGGGGAGCGCCGACGGTTCACGGATGATCTCCGGCGTTGATTCCGATGCTCCGCCCGGAATCGTGAGGAGCAGTCTATCGAGCACGTTGCGAGCAGCGACGGCGGGAGCCGGCATGTCCGATCGAAGCGCGCGTAGAAGCGCGAGCGGATCGCGATCGGCCTTCTCATCATCGCGGGGCATGATCTCTCCCTTTTGCTTCGAGTTTTCGCACCGCGGCGGCGAGGTCGGCGCGCGCCAGCCGCAGGCGGGAATACGCAGTATTCAGCGGGATATCGAGCGCCGCGGCAATGGTCGGGATCGATTCGCCGTCGATTTCGTGCAGCATGAGAATGGCACGACGCTCGAGGGGGACCGAGCGCAGGGCCGATTCGATGAGCCAGCGCTCTTCGGCCGAGATCAGTTGGTCGTCGGCCGCAGGGTCTTTGGCGGCACGCTCGACATCGAGGCCCGAGAGCTCGAGGCGATTGCGCGCGCGCCTACGATAATCGGAGGCCACCCGAAAGGCGAACCCGAAGAGCCAAGGCCGGAGAGGCCGTGTTGGATCGTAGGCGGAGAGCTGTCGATGCAACTGGCAGAAGACATCATGGGCGACGTCCTCCAAATCCGCGCTCCTGATTCCGAGTCGCGCGAGCGTGTTCCAAATGTACGAAAACTCCGATCGAAAAATGTCGGCGAGCTCGGGCCGGGCCACGTTCGGCGGGGAGGGGGCGGTGGGCACCGAGCGGGGGTGCATCTCATTGATTTGGGGCGAGGGCCATCATCCGTCACCGAAAACGGACGCCGACCGACACGCCGAACGCCGTCCAGAAGGAGGGGGACCGCCAGACCTCGCTTCCGTGTAGGTACAACTGCGATAGGAGCAAGGCTTTCATGCCGTCGAGATGCGCCCTCAGGTCGACGGCGCCGCCTATCGGGATGGCCACTTCGGCGCGCGCGCCCGCCGCAGCGAACCAAAGCGATGTCCCCACCGGCACCTCGACCTCGCTGCCGCGGAGCTGCATGCTGCCGAGGTAGACGATACCGCACGCGGAAAACGGTCCTTGGTTGAAACACGGAGCGAGAGCGCCGCCGAGGACGCCAACGTGCACGGCTCCGCCGGCATCGGAAGCTTGGCGCGTCGGCAGAGCGCCGCGCAACTCGACGCCGAGCGCAAAGTGGCCGCGTTGCAGTTGGGTTCCGAGGCGCCCGCCCGTGGACAGCCCCGGGGTGGCGCCGAGCGCGACGACCGGGCCCGCCGAGACCGACCATTGGATGGATTCGGGCGCGTCGGCGCGCACTTCAAAGAGGGCCCCTCCGTCGTACTGCGTCGCTTGCTCCTTGGCAGACGCTGGCGTGCGTGAGGGGTCCGACGGCGGCGAAGTTGCCTCGGTCGCGGGAGGCGGCGCGCGCTGCACGTCGATCGTCGGCTGACCGTTCTCCGCTGTCGGCGCACCCCGTGTTTGAGCCGCCATCGGATCGAGGGTGATGCTCGTCGCCAGCGCGAGCGACGTGAGAAGCGCTTCACAGTCGTGCGCGCGACCTCTCAGCGCTCGCGTGCCGCGCACGATGCCGTCGCGATCGACGAGCGTCAGTTTCGCTCGCAGGGAACCCTTCTCTTCGAAGATGTCGACGGTGACGGTCTGCTCGGCCCACGGGAAAAACGGGTCGTACCCGAGCCGTTCGGCCACAGCGGCACGAAAGCGGCCCTCATCCGGACAGTGCGCGGCGCCGGTCGTTCGCGTGTACATGAGCCGGCTAGCTGCGGATGCATGGACCTGGCCGCAAATCGCGAGAGCGAGGACGAGCACGACGTTCGTCACTCGACCTCGACTCATGACCCCACGTATAGCGCGTGACTTCGCGGTGGGGCAGAGCGCGAGCCGCCCGAGATTTCTGGGACCTGGCTCGGGTGGAACGGCAAAGTACAACGCGACCGGCTCGGTTGACCTTGTTTTGCCTCTCGCCGCTACTCGAGGCTGTGATGAAGCACGATCGGTCGGAAGCTCAGGATGTAGGTGAACGTGCTCCTTGGCAGGTTCCATCGCCTCTTGCTGCCCCGGTTAGGGGCGATCCACGTACCCCTGCGCGGGAACGGGTGACGTGGGTGATCGCAAGTGAGCGCGCCGGCGCTCTTTGCGCCGGCGCGTGCAGAGGCGAAGGCGCTACCGCCCGGCTTCCCTCGCCGCACCCGAGCGCGCTACAGGCCGAGATCACGGCCACGAGAGCGCCGCAGGCGAAGGCAACCGCGTGGCCCCAGCCTTCTCCTTGGTTCCGGCGCTGCAATGCGTGAGCGTTCAAGTGTCTCCTCGTGCCCCGAGAAGACGTCATCCTCCCGGCGAAGGCAACAACGTCGCCGGGATGGGATGCTCTGCGTCCTCGGACTGCCACATGACGCTCGAGATCCACCAGCGCGCACCATCGAAGTAGAGTTCGATGCTGTTCACGCCTCGCGATTGTTTGGTTTTTTCCAAGCCGATGATTGTCTCGTAGGTGGAGTCGATGTGGGCGATGTGGCCGTACCTGTGCTCGATCCGGTGAATCTCGCGCTCTCGAAAGCCTTTTCGTATCAAAGGCTCCGTGGCGTCCACCAACTGCTGGTGAGTCCAAGTCGTTACTTCGGGACGACCGCTCGGCGATTTTCCGGTAGCAACGAATCGGATCCACGGACTGTAGAGGGTTCGGTCACGGGCCCACTGCCGGGGAGCGTTCGGGTGCGATATTGACCACTTCGTAGAACGCTTGCATGATCCCGTCGATCGACGCGACGTCTTCCGGTCGTGCGGCGAGTGCTTCGGTACACTGGGTGTCAGAAGGCTGCCTCGCGACGCCAGCGCAAGCTGTCAGGCCCAGCGCTAGCGCGAAATATCGCACGACACTGGTCAGGGCTGTTCGCATCACGCCATCTTACGGAGGCGGGCATGGTTCCGCTAGCGCGCTCGAGCGTTCATTGTTGAATCGCGACCGAACGTTCGTCGCGCATCGTTTCGAGAACAGAATGTCAATCGAAACCTATTGACCGAAGTGTGTCGCTCGTTGAGATTGCACTCGCGGGCTATCGCGACAAGCGGGGCGCGCTCTCCTTGTCTCGCTAGCAAATCTGCATTTCAACTCTCGGGCGGTAACACATGTGACCGGCTTGAGCGCGGTGTTTTGCGCTCTTTGAGCGGAACCACGCGTTACCGAGAAAGGTGACATCACCATGAGGATCAGAGCTCGTTTCGTGGCGGCGCTTGCAACATGCGGGGAGCTCGGTTGTGCGGCGGAGTCGTTGGATGACGGGCTCGGCGCGGCCGGTGCACAGCCGGACGACAAGGGGACCGACACAGCGCAGCAGGCGCTGGCCGCGCCTGGCCCTCCGATCCCGCTGGACTACGACGAGATCCGTTTGCCGGAGGATCCCAACGATCCGAATCCGTCGCTCCCGGGGGACCAGTGGGTATGTGCACTGGGAGGTATGAGCGGCAACATGCAGGCAGGAGACGTGGACGTCGACGTGATGAACGGCGCGTGGCGGGTCAACGGTCGCGCACAGCCCGGCGAGGCTCGCCCGAACGTCCGCGCCAACTGTGTCCCACTCAACCGGTTCTCGGGAGTCGTCCCCCCAGGTCAGGGGGACACGACGCGGTGGCTTTCGAGCCCGATGCGGAACGAAATGGCGGAAGCCAGCCAGTGCGACGAGTTCTCGATTGCCGCATACGCGTGGTTGGGTGACGCTTCGACCTTCCTCACGAGAATCATGGGCGGAATGTACGGTGGCGCGGAATGGGTCCACATCGGTCAATCCGACGACCCCAATCGGCAGACCGCTTTTGCCCCCCACACTTGTCAAGGGACTCTCTCCATGTGGGTGCGGTCGCTGTTCGTTGGCAACCCTGGGATCGACAGGCAAGCGAAGTTCCGCGGACCCTTCGGTGTAGGAAGCGCGTCCGCTGTCGGTGAGTACGAGGTCGACCGAAACATGGTCACCATGGCACGTACGGACCAGGCCTTTTGCTATTTTACGTACATCCAAGGGGCATTCGCCGGATACGGGGAGCTTGCCGAAATCGCCCCCATCGTCACCACGTCCGGTGAGGAGGTTTGGGCGCTTCGTACGCGATCCTTGCAAGGAGTGCTGCGGGCCAGGGCACGCTGCTACATGTTCGATCAGACCTGACAAGCAAGGTCTGCGAGGATGACGCGCGAGCAGCGACGATGACCGACCAGCTGCTCGCGCCTATCTACTGTTCGCAGGCGACGATCGCCTATCCACGCGACCCGCGATGCGTTCCGCGCAGTCCGCCAGGGATGTTTTCCCGAGACCTTGGCGGGACGGTTCCTCGTGGCTCCGCGCTCCGATGCGAAGCCTTCGCGCTGTTGGCCGATCCGGAATGGGGCGCGGGTGCTGGGGCGACGCTGGCGTGGGGCGGCGCTGCGCCCAAGGCGTTGCCCTTGCGTCTGCGACGCCGCCGTTTGCGCTTCGGCGCGGCAGCGCTGTCCTGCACGGGGCCAGGTGGGGCTCGAAACCGATTGGCGTCGTCCCGCGCCGCTGCAGGTCGCGGCGCGGTGTGGGTCGCGTCCCCTCGCGCGACATGGCCCTGTCGTAGTCGCTCGACTTGCGGCGCCGCCGGTCCTTTCGGCAGCGCTGTCGCTGCGTTGGCCGCGCGCGCGTTGTCGGGTGGCATCGGCCGGCGCTGCTCGACGACGACCTGACGGTTCGACGTACCGCGCAAAGGTATCCTCAATTTCTCGCGGCGCCGCCTTTCGTCGTGCTCGGCATCGCCGATGAGCTGCAACACCTCTTCGGTGTTGGCTTTCTTTTCGGACGTACGATAGCGCCCGCTGAGCCGCGTTTCGGGCGTGAGCTCCCCGCGCTCGTAGAGCTGCCACATCTCCTGCGCGTAAGGAGGCGGTTGCCGCTCCGGGAAGTACGGCGCGACGAAGCGATGCAGGTTGTCGACGTCTCTCAGCAAGAGCTTGCGCGCGTTCTGATTGCCGGCCGCATTGACGGATTGCGGAAAGTCGATGATGACCGGCCCGTCCGTGCCCATGAGCACGTTGAAGTCGGATAGATCGCCGTGCACGACGCCGGCGGACAACATGCGGACGACTTCGGACAGCAGGTGTTCGAAGATCTTCCTGACCGCGTCGCTCGGAAGGCGCAGGTCCCCCAGCCGCGGAGCGGGATTGCCTTCCGCATCGGTGACGAGCTCCATGATCAGCACGCCGTCGAAGTAGTGGTACGGGACGGGAACGCGCACGCCCGCGTCGCGCAAGCGGTAGATCATGTCCACTTCGGCGGAGCGCCAGGCGGTTTCGTCTTGCGCTCGCCCGTGGCGGGTGCGCTTGTTCATGGCGCGTTGGTCGCGGCTGTTGCGCACCGTGCGACCCTCGGTGTACTGGGCCCGATGCTTGAAGGTGCGGTCTTGCGCGTGCTTGTAGACCTTGGCCACCCTGAGCTCGCCGCTGGAGCGCACCAAGAAGACCTGTGCTTCCTTGCCGCTCATCAGCGGGCGCACGACCTCCTCGATGATACCTTCGTCGACCAGGGATGTGAGACTGTCGGGGATGCGCATTCGAGTCGAGCTTTCTGCGCGTACTTCTTCGCCGAAATGCCGATCGAGTCAACTCGAGTGCACCTTTCCCCGCCTTTTTGTGGACGGGAGGCTTCCGGGATCGGCGAAAGGAAGGCCGGCCGTCACTCGTCCCTCGCGCTCGAGACTCAGCCCGCTCCAGACGATCATCTCGACCCATGGGTGTCGTCGGCGCGGTTGGCGATGGAAGCGAGCACATGCCTTAGGAGTCACGGTGGTGCGATGTAGCAGTCAAAGTCTTGGCGCCGAGGCGGTTGACCAAGGCGGCCGGATCGACATCGCGACGCTCACGCACCTTCCGCTGCGGGGCCGGAAGGTCCAAAGGCGCACGTGTCGAGTTCCCTATGTCGATGAGCCTACAATCAACCGTTGATAAATGAGTCGGCACGAGCGAGGGGTCCCATGAAGTCGAACGCTGAGAGGTCCGAGGCCGAGTTTGCGCAGAAGACCGCGCTGCTGACGCGGGCGTTGGGTCAGAGCGAGCAGGTGTACGAAAAAGTGGAGCAAGCGGCAGTGGACTTGTCCGCGGTCAATGCAGTGCTGAAGGACGAAATCGCCGATGGCGTGCCGCTTGAAAAAATGGAGGGTGCGCTGGCGCGGAGTGAACACGTCGAGGTCAAGGTTCAGGAAGCCGCCGCCGGGCTCGCCGCCGTCAACGACGCCTTGGCGGAGGAAATCGAGGAGCGCCATCGGCTAGAACACCGGCTCTCGAAGAGCGATCGCGCGCTGTCCGAAAGCCGGGCCGAGGGGAGCAAATTGACCCATACCGCTCTCCATGACGCAGTGACCGGCCTCGCCAACCTGACTCTTTTCAATGACCGGCTGCGCAACGCGCTGGCACAAGCGCGGCGGCACAGCTGGCGATTGGCGGTGATGTTCATCGACCTCGACGAGTTCAAGAGCGTCAACGATGCGCACGGACACGACGCCGGCGATGGGGTGCTGAAGATGGTGGCGCGGCGACTGGAGGCCATGGTCAGAAGCGGCGACACAGTAAGCCGCCGCAGCGGCGACGAGTTCCTCTTTTTGATGTTGGAAGCCCGAGAAGAATCGATTGCCGCGGCGCTTGCTACCAAGATCGGCGACAAGATCGCCGAATGGTGCGAGGTCGGTGGCGTCGAGTTCAGGGTGGCGGCCAGCATCGGCATCGCCCTCTATCCCGAGGATGGCGCATCCCCCGAGGAGCTGCTCAAGAATGCCGACACGGCCATGTACGCGGCCAAGCTGAAGAAGCAGGGCCCGGTACTCTATGGCTCGACGGTACGCCCTCACCTCGTGAGCTAGGTTCCGGGCGCCCGCCAAGTCGCTTAGCGCCGCTTCAATTTCGTCTGTTGCACCGCGATCTGTCGCGCTATGCGCACCACCGCCGGCGGCGTTCCGTAGGGGCAAATCGGTTTCGACGTGATCTTCCGTTGGTGAGCGAGCGGCGGAGAAATGCTGTTGGCCCACTCGGGGCGATAAGGGGCAACGTTCTTCCAATGACAGCGCTTGCGCGCTTCGGCCTCCAGGGTGGTATCACCCTCATCGACCGTCTCGCTGTAAGCGGCGGGAGCGGGAGCGGGCGCGATTTCTTCCGGAGGCGGCGCTGCGGGCGCCGGAATGGGCTTGCGGTACATGGGGGGCGCTTCGGGCTCGGGCGCTGCTTCCACATGCCGTCGCCGTTTGGCTGGCCGGCGCTTCTTCGCGGGACGCGACTCTTCGTCCGCTTTTCGTTCGTCGTCTTCGTCGGCTTCTGCTTGACCGGATTCTTCGTTCGGGGGATCGGTCACCTCTTCGTTGTTCTCGTCGTCCGGCGAGTTGGCATCGCGGGAAGAAGTGCTTCCGGCGCAACCGAGAGCGACGGACATCGCGAGAGCGACAGCGAAAAACCTCATGTACGGATGTACGGCGGTTCCGCGGGAGTCTTGAGCCGTGAGCACCGCCAACACGCGCGGTGGGGACAGTGAATCGTGAGTCATATTCGCCTCAGCAGTCCTCGGCGAGGAAGGTGGGGACGACCGGCCCCAAACCTCCGACGATGTCGGTGGATCCGCGCCTTGTTTTTGCCTCAACGTTAGTGTCCGGATCGAGGTGAAAAAAGCAGGATCCGATCGATGACGAGCGACATTGCCACGCTGCTGATTTTCGACCTAGGTGAACATGAGGTGAACCACGTGCCCCCTGGCAGATCGAACTGTCGACGTATGGCAGCGAATTCGACGGCGGCCTAAGGAAGCGCTCCAACGGGGAGATTGCGACCATGAACATGTCTTGTCATCGACCAACGGACTCCGGGGGCACCTCCTGCCCTGCATGCTGCGGGTCTCTCAACCTGCTGGGGAGCGAGGTGTCGCCATGACCGCCGCCTCGCACGCTGGGCACGTCGTGATGCCGCTGCCCGCGCCCAAGAAATGGGAGCTGTGGGTGGGCCGAATCCTGTCGGCGCTGCCCGTTCTGATGATGGGCTTCAGCGGGGCGATGAAGCTCAGCCACGCGCCGCAGATGGTCGAGGGCTGGGTCAACAAGTTCGGGTGGCCCGAAAACCTGATGACACCGATCGGCCTCCTCGAGCTTGCCTGCGCGATCGTGTTCGTGATTCCCCGTACCGCCGTGCTGGGCGCGATCTTGGTAGCAAGCTACCTCGGCGCCGCGTTCGCGACCCACCTGCGGATTGGCGACGGCGGGAGCGGCGTGGTGCCGATCCTCCTCGCCGTGTTCGCCTGGGTGGGGCTGTACCTGCGCGACGAGCGTTTGCGTGTCCTCGTTCCGCTGCGAAACTTGCGGCGAGAGACGAAAGGGCCGAGCGCCTGAGGCGCGGACGGGAAGGCCGTCTTGACGATCGCACCGCGGTAGGGCATTGCCTGAAAGTGCCGATGATCGCCGCGCGCCGAATCGCCTTTTTTTGCGGCTTTGCGCTGTTCGGCTGCGAAAACCGGTCACCGCCGGTGGTGCACCGGCTCGAGCTTCGCCAGGTGCCAGGAGAGCTTTTGGAGCTGGTACCCAAGGAGGGCAGTCCCCCGTACTGTCTCGTCTACAGCATCGCCGAGCGGGGCACGATTCGGCAGCTCACCATGAACGAAGCGAACGAGTCCTTCGATTGCCCGCCGGGCGAAGCCATCGGTCATACCTCGTTTCGCATTCCCAAGGCCGAGGGCAAGGCGCGCATTTTCGTCATTTTCTCCGACCAGAAGCTGGCCGCGACGACGGTCGCCGCACAGATCAACGACCTCGGGACCCCGAATTTCAGCACGCTCGATCTGCGGGTCCCGGGCAAAGCCGTGAGCGACGTCATCGAGTACACACCGTGAACCTCGGGCGAAGAGCGGCTCGAGCGTGCGCCACTTTCTCGTGCCTTGCCATGGCGATCACTGCCTGCAAGACCGAGGCGCTTTCCTCGACCAGCGCGAGCGCACAGGCGCCCTCCGCCTCGGCATCGGCGTACGCATCTTCCGGGACCACGCGCGACGAGATCCACGGAGGGATCCGCTTTCTCGTGCTCTTCCGCGGGGGAGCCGATGAGGACTCGCCGCTCGTGGTGGGCATCCACGGCCGCGGCGGGAGTCCCGCGCGATTCTCCCGAGTGTTTCAAGCTTTCTCGGGCCGCGCCGAGATCGCCTTGGCGCAGGCGCCGTCGAAAGCGGAGGACGGGTGGTCGTGGCTTCCGGGGTGGGACAGCCGGAACGGCGCCGAATTCGCTGCCGCTTTCGACGCAGCGGAGAAACAACTATGGCAAGCGATCGTCGACCTTGCGCACGGTCGCCGTGTGATCGTGACCGGTTTTTCGCAAGGCGGAATGCTTTCCTACGTGCTCGCCGCCCGCCATCCCCGCGAGATTGCCTACGCGTTTCCCATTGCCGGTGCGGCGCCACCTGGGTTTCTGCCCCACGATCACGCGGCGCCGGTGTACGCGCTGCATGGCGCGAGCGATCCCGTGATCGACGTCGCGCTCGCGCGCGCGACCGTGGCCGCTTTCCAAGAACGAGGCGTCCCGGCCGAGCTTCATGAGTTCCCAGGAGTGGGTCACACCATGACGCCCGACTTGCTCGAGGATCTCTTGGCTCATCTTCGCGCGGTCGTCGAGGCGGAGGGCGCTCACTCGGCACCGATGGGGTCTCCAGCGCGCGAAGGTCGCAACGGCCGCGCACCTGGAGTAAGGAAAGGGGATGCCGCATCAGAATCCCAACGATGACCAACTGCGCAAGCTTCTTACCGAGGCGCGGACCATCGCCATGGTCGGCGCTTCCTCGACCCCGGATAAACCTTCGCACGGCATCATGAAGAAGATGCTGGCCGCTGGGTATCGCGTCATTCCGGTGAACCCGCGGGAGACGGAGGTGCTGGGGCAGAAAGCGTATCCGTCCCTGCGTGAGATCCCCGAGAAGGTCGACATCGTCGACGTGTTTCGCCGCGCCGAGGACACGCCGAGCATTGCCGACGACGCGGTGGCCATCAAAGCGCAGGCCATCTGGCTGCAATCGGGCATTTCCAACGAGGAAACCGCGCGGCGTGCCGCAGCGGGGGGCGTCGTGGTCGTGATGGACGCCTGCATCGGCGTCGAACATGCGCTGCTGCGTATTCCGCCGAAAACCTAAGCTCCGGCGTGGGCCCGGATGTGAGCAGCGATCGCGCCGTTGACGATCGCGGCGTGGGTGATCGGCCCCATGTGGCCCATCTCCGCAAACACTTTCAGCGTGGCGTTGGGCAGCGCGGCGGCAAGCTTCTCGATCACGCGTTTCTCGGTCGAAGGCGTGCGCTCGCCGCCCAAGAGGAGCGTGGGGACGGTGATGGTGGCGAAGGTCGAGCGCGAGGTTCGATCGGCGCCGATCGACAGTACCTCTTGAAAGACCTTCCACCCCACCGCGCGAAAGCTTGCCCGTACTTCTTCCCCCAGGGCGTTCCACGTGCCGGGGCCGTTCCACCAATCGACGAACTTGCCGAGCCAGACGTCGTCGCCGCCCTGGGCATCAGGGCGATAATCGCCCAGAACGAGGCCGATCGCCGCGCGGGCCTCGGCGTCCGCTGGTTCGTCGAGAACGCCAAACGCGACCGGCTCGAACAGGGCGAGGGAGTGCACGGCGCGAGGCCGGGACAATGCGAGCTTGAGCGCCAGGAGCCCGCCATAGGAATGGCCGACCACATGCGCCGGCGCGGCGAGCCCGTCGAGCAGCGCCTCCAGCGCGGCGAGGTCCTGGCGCGGGTGAAAAGCCGCCCCCACCGGCCACGGACTGGATGCGCCATATCCCAGGAGATCCGGCGTCGATACGCGGTGCGTGACAGAAAGCACATCGACGAGCTTGCGCCATTGTCGCGCCGAGAAACCGCCGCTGTGAAGGAGCACCACCGGCTCGCCTTCGCCGCGTTCGTGCACGGCGAGCCAGTCTTCGCCGAGCGCGACCCTTCGCACCGACGGCGCGCTCGCTGCGCTGCTCTGGGGTTCCTTTTCCACGGCCTATTGACCCTCTCTCGAGCTCGGCGACATCAGCATCTGCACGTGGAGGATGCCGTCTTCGTCATAGGTGGGGCTGGCGACGGCGAAGCCGAGCTCCTCGTAAAACCGCTTCAAGTAGAGCTGCGCCCCGATACGGATGGGGCGCGCGCCGAAGGCGCCCAGCGTGCGGACGATGGCTTCCCGCATGAGCTCCTTGCCGACGCCGCTGCGGCGCACGTCGGGATGGTTGACGACGCGGCCAATCGACGGCTCGTCGAACGTGACGCCGGCGGGTACGAGCCGCGCATACGCTACCAGTCGCTCCGAGGCGTCGCTCCCGAGGAGGTGCAGCGACGCCTGATCTTTCCCGTCGCAATCGAGGTAGGCGCACTTCTGCTCCACCGAGAAGACGAGCTGGCGCAGGGCGAGCAGGTCGTAGAGCTCTTGAACGGTCAGCTGGGAGAAGGTGACGAGTTTCCAGCGCAGCACGGCGTCACACTTTAGTCGGGCGGAGCCTCCTCGTCCGTGGGAAAACGCTCGAGACGCCATGGCCCTCACCGCCACCGTTCATCACGTCCAAGTGACGCTCTCCGACGTCGATCGCGCCGTTTACGAGAAGCTCGATCTGCGGCTCGCGCGTCACCCCTCGGAAAGCGCGCGCTACCTGCTCACGCGACTTCTCGCCTATTGCCTCTCTTATGAGGAAGGGATCGCCTTCAGCAAGGGGGGGCTCTCGTCTGCCGAGGAGCCGCCCATCGTGGTGCGCGATCCCACCGGCATACTCGTGCGGTGGATCGACATCGGCGCGCCCTCGGCGGAGCGCCTTCACAAGGCCGCCAAAGCGGCACGCCACGTGGCGCTCTTCACCCATGTCGAGCCGCGCCTCCTTCAACAGGAAGCGGCAACGCGCCCCATCCATCGAAGGGAGGAAATCGAAGTGTGGCGCTTCGAGCCCGCCTTTCTCGACGGCCTCGAGGCGGTCCTCCGCCGCAGCGCGATCATCGAAGTCGTCCGCAACGAGGGAAAGCTCTACATCACCGTCGACGGCGCGGTGAAGGAAGGGGGTATCACGCGGGTGAGCCTCATGTAGCGGGTCGTGGATGCGAACGCTTCAGTACGGCGTCGAAGAGTGCGAGGAGCGTTTCCCAGTGTCGTTCGGCGCTCTTCGGGTCGTGCGCGGCCGTGTCCGTCGGTACCCACCCGTGGCGCGCCCCTGGGTACGTCTCGATGACGTGATCGACTCCCGCCGCGGTGAGCGCCTCCTCGAGACGCTGCTTCATGTCGTCGGGAAACGACGCGTCCTCGATGGCGCCCGCGACGTACACCTTGGCCTTCATGCCGGGCGCGAGAAGGTGCGGGCTGTCGGGCTCGTCAGTCGCCAACCGGCCACCGTGGTACGACGCTGCCGCGGCGACGCGTTCGGGGTAGGTGCCCGCCGCCACGAGCGAATGTCCGCCCCCCATGCAGTAGCCCGTGGTGCCGATTTTTGGCTGCACGACGTCCGCCTGGGCGGCGAGGTACTGGAGAAATGCAGCGGTATCCTCGCGCACGTTGGCGCGGCTCGCGCTGGCCATGTATTTCGCGAACCATTCTTGTCGCTTCACCGGATCGGCCAGGTGCACCTTGGGATCGATCGGCTCGTAAGGTCCCACGCGATAGAAGAGGTCAGGCAAGAGGACGAAGTATCCATGGCCCGCGAGGCGTTCGCCCATCGCGAACAGCGCGGGACGGATGCCCGGGCCGTCCATGTACAGGAGGATGGCGGGCCAAGGTCCGGACCCTGCTGGACGAAAGACGCTGGAGGGGCAAAGACCGTCCCTGGTCCTGATTTCGACGTTCATTTTGGGCATTTGGCTTCACCTCGGTGCGCGGGTGCGGGCGGCGCGAGGGTACCACGGGGTCGTGAAGCCGAAACCACGACCGGGCGAAGTACGTAGAAGGATCTAGAATGGAGCGAGGCACCTCATGGCCGAGCGGCGAATTCTCGGGTCGCATTACCTGGTTCTCTTGATCGCCCTTCTCGGGGCGCTGCTAGGATCGTCGGCCTGCGCGCGGCGCGAGCAGGCCTCGTCTTCCAATGACGCCGCAAGGCGCACGTTCATCGAGGGTCAGATGGGTACCAAGCGAGTTTTTACCAAGCCGTCCGATGCCGAGCTCAAGGGCCGCCTTTCGCCGCTCGAGTACGAGGTCACGCAACACGAGGCGACCGAGCCGTCGTTCCGCAACAAGTTCTGGGACAACCACGAGGCCGGCCTCTACGTCGATGTCGCCACGGGCGAGCCGCTCTTCAGCTCGACGGACAAGTTCGAATCCGGCACCGGATGGCCGAGCTTTACCAGGCCCGTCGAGCCGAACCGGGTGAAGGACAAAGTGGACTACCGGCTCGGCATGCGACGCACCGAAGTGCGCTCCGCCGCCGGCGACTCGCACCTCGGCCATGTCTTCGACGACGGACCCGCGCCGGCCGGGCTGCGCTACTGCATCAACTCGGCGTCGCTTCGCTTCATCCCCGCGAGCCGCCTGGAAGCGGAAGGATACGGCGAATACGCGGTGCTCTTCGGAGAGTCGCCCAAGAAAGCGGCCGCCGCGGCGGGAGCTTCCGCCGATCCGAACGCGTGCGTTGCGCCCGCGCCCGGGCAGCAGCCGGGGTGCCAAGCGACACTCGAAACGGCGGTCCTCGCGGGCGGATGCTTCTGGGGGATGGAGGAGATCATCCGCAAGATCCCAGGGGTGCTCGAGACCGATGTCGGCTACACCGGCGGCACGACCTCCAAGCCGACGTACGAGGACGTGCACACGGGCCGCTCCGGCCACGCCGAGGCCATCCGCATCACCTTCGATCCCACCAAGGTTTCCTACGAAGAGCTGCTCGAAAAATGGTTCTTCCGGATGCACAACCCGACCACCAAGAACCAGCAGGGCAATGACATCGGCACGCAGTACCGTTCCGCCGTCTTCGTCACGTCGCTCGCCCAGCGCGAGACGGCGGAGCGCGTCAAGAAGCGCGTCGACGCGAGCGGCAAATGGCGCGCCCCGGTGGTGACGGAGATCGTCGACGCGGGCGCCTTCACCCTCGCCGAGGACTACCATCAGAAGTATCTGGAGAAACACCCGGGCGGATACACCTGTCACTACCTGCGGGACTAGGACGAGGCGTCACCACAAGAGGGAGACGCTGAGGCCGCCGCCGGTGAGAATGCCCTTGGAAGCGAAGCCCGGCCAGCCCGGGTTGTTGGTCTGCAGGCCGGCGGCCTCGGGGACAGGCATGCCGCGCGTGTCGATGACGCCGTCGGGGCGCTCGTCGGTGACGAGCTGTCTTCCGGCCGGGCCGGGTAACGTCGGGTCGAGTTTCTTCTGATAACGCTCCGGCAAAAAATGCATCTGCAGCTGGCCGGCGAAGCGGAGCACCGCCCCTCCCAGGTGCGTCAGCTGCCAGTCGTAGCTGACGCCGGCCCCGACGCCGATGCGGTCGTTGTCGACGTAGTTGGTGCGCCCCGTTTGCGCGGGAACGGGTGATGGCTGAAAGACGCCATCGAGGAAGCTCGTGAGCACGCCGTCATAGGTGTGGCGCACGCCGACGGCGATGGTCGGGATGTCCGACCATTCGTACTCCGGGAGTGGGCGCTCTCCCTGCCGGTTGCGGTACTTCGACCACATCTGGTACGTGCCGGTGCCGGTGATGGCCCACGCGTTGCGCTCTCCAAGATAGACGTCGTACGCAGCGCCGAGCCCTACGATCCAGGGGAGCCAAGCGTGGATCGCTTCGCGTGTGGCGGATTGCCGGTCGCCGCTCGGCAGATAGGTGCCCGACGTCGTCGCGATGCTCATCATCTGTGGCGTGTGCACGGTGACGCTGACGTGGAGCGGCTCGATGGGTTCGATGACCGCCGCGAAGTGCGGAGCGACGCCGGCCAGGACGTCGAGCTTGGTGGAAAGCTGGAGCGTGCCCGCGATGTCGTTGGCGTTGCCGACGTAGGTAGATGCCGTCGCGCTGTTGGCGAGGTTCAGCGTGAAGGACACGCCGAGCGAGAGCCAGTCGAGCGGCTGGCTCCCCACGCCGAACGCGAGGGCCATCGAGGTGAGGCGGTCGGCGTAGAGCTCGGGGTGAAGGCTGTTGGAGAAGTACTGTTCGCGCTCGTCGGTGAAGAAGGAATTGGCGCGGACGTAAGGGCCGAGCGGCACGAGCGTATAGAGGCCCCAGCTCAAATACCGGTCCCAGACGTGATTCACCATCCCGATGACCTGGTAGGCGCGCGTGTTGCCGCTCGAGCCCGCGCTCTGGCGCGGCTGGGGCTGCAGCGCGGTGTCGCACCCCAAGGTGGATCCCGACATCGGCGTGCATCCGTGCTCCAGCCAAATCGTGGGCACGGGGGGGATGGGACGGCCCCCGATGTCGCGCACGACGGCCTCCGGGATGTCGACCCCGCGCGAACGGCCGTCGAGGGTGACGCTGATGGCGTCATTGAGCACGAACCAGCCGAGTTCGACCCCCTCCCGCGCGCGCGGGAGCATTGCCGGGTTGAAGTAGGTGGATGCGGAGCTCGCGCCGTACGCCCGGCCATTGAAGCCCCCGGAACCGAGGCTCGATCCGACGAGCTCGAAGAGCGGCGACGCGTGCGCCGGCGCGGAAAAAACGACCAAGCTTGCGCCGAACATCGCCGTGCAGGCCAGGCCGAACGGACTTCGCTTCACGAGACCACACCCCTTCACAGGACACCTCTCATGCGGCAGGAGGCCCGCGGGGGGCAGCCTCGCCTGACCTGGGCAGCGAGAATCCGACAGACAGTCTTAGGCTGCCGTTTTACAACGTGAAACGCGTTTCAGTAAAGAGGGTGGCTTTGGCGGCGTGGACGCGGTAGGAATCGCCTTGGCATGAAGAGGCGGGGCCTTGCGCTGGTTCTCGTTTCGATCGCGGCGGGCGGGGGGCAATTCGCTTGCTCCGCTCACGACGTGGTGAAGCCCAACGTCGACGACGGGCCCGGTGGCGCCGGCGGCAGCGGTCCGGACGGCGGATTGGCGGACGGCGGCGACGCGGACCCCGGAGTGCCGAGCGCCGATTGTAACCTGACGGGGATTTGGATCTCCAAGATGGTGACCGTGACCCAGGCCTTGAACCTGGCGCAATATGCCACGGCCTGGTTCTACCTCGAGATCGAGCAGCCCGCGGGAAGCGCCAACTTCACGATCAAGAAGGAATTCGACTGCGGCACCGAGGTCCATGGAAGCGTGACGGTCACCATCTTGCCGGCCACGCTCGAAGTGCACATGAAACACAATAGCCAGGTCGGCCGCCAAGGGACGATGAAGAAAAACGCCGCCGGCCGTTGCGTCGTCGACGTCGAGCCGTTCTGGGTGCTGCTCGGGGCGCAGGACAAGTTCCTTCCGCCGCGCAACACCCTGGAGGAGATCGAGACCGTCGCCGCGCGACTCCCTTTGCCCACGCCCGATCGACCCGACGGCGCGGAAGACTGGGACAACGACGGCAAGCTCGGCGTCAGCTGGCAAGTGAGCGGCGTGATCCAGGGAACGCGCAGCACGGTGCAGCGCCAGTGGACGCGCTGGTTCTCGACCGAGCGGTATGCCGTGACCCCCGCCATGGATTGGGGGGATTTGATCGTGGGAGCAGATTTCGACAAAGACGAGGCCGTCTTCGATCCGACCTCGGGTCCCCTCGTTTCACCGAGCTTTTCGGTGCGCACACCCGAAACGCCCAACCGCTTCGTCATGCGTTTCCTGGGCCGAGACAAAACGGACTCCCGCGTGGCGGGCGTCGTCCGCGGAACCGATCCCGCCAACGCTTCCGCGGCCGCGGTAGAGACGTGTCATCTCATCCAGGACACGATGCCCGCGGAAGATATGTAGAGACTATTCTCGAGCCGCCCAGGTCGTTTCAGCGGCGCACAAGACGATCGACGCGAGCCTTTCGCGATCGACGAAGCCGGCCCGGGTGGCGAATGTCGCGACGACACGGCGCGCTTCGCCGAGCGTCCCGGGCCAGCGATCGGGCAGCGATTGGCTCCCCGACAAGAACCGACGAAACGTGCGCGCGGCCCAAAGCGCGCCGTAGTCGTCGGCCCTCTCCGCAAGAACTTCGAAGTCGTGGCTCATGTCGGTCATTGACGATCCCTCCATCAATCGAGGCTACGAGCACGCCTTTTTCGGCAGCATGTCCGAAAGGTATTCTTTTGAACGCGATGCTGACGAAAAGGGGCCGCGGTAGGAGATGCGCCCTGACCGGCGTTCCGAGCCTACCAGAGGCCTTGCGGCTATTGCGAGCACGATGTTGTCGATGTCGCTCGAGGTGGTAGCCGCCCGCTCCTCGTAGGGGTTTTCTGTGTAGGGGTTTTCTGTGTAGGGGTTTTCTGTGGGATGAAAAAGTTGCGTGACAGTCGATGGGTGGCGCTCACTTCATGCCGGGTATTCGCGCGCTTACCGTTTGAACAGGGACGGCCGGGGACGGCATGGTCGTTGCTCATTCAACTTTCGAGATCTTATGCCGTATGCCGACAAAGGCCCCATGACGCTCACGCCTTGCTGCGAACTCGTCCCGACAGATTTGTCGGCCCCGCTTGCCGACCCATGTCGTGGACGGGATTGGGCGCGCTAAATGCGAAGTCTCTTTCCGCGTTTCTTGCTGCGATCGGTGGCCGTCGCGGCGGCCGCGTCCGCGTTCGTCGCCTGCAAGCAGGACAAGGAACACCCTGGTATGCCGGTGGACCCCGGTGGTACCGGCGGACACGAGGATGCTTCCACACCTCCCCCCCCAGACCCGTGTCTCAGTCCCGGCTACTTCGGCTGCGCGTGCGATGAGACCGGTGCCATCGCCGAGTGCGGCAAGGTCGTCACCAGGAATGGCGACTACGTCACCTGCTCGATGGGACGATCGACCTGCGACGGCGAAAGCTGGGGCGAATGCATCGGCGATCACATCGTTGCCAAGAGCTTGCCCGGGCACATGCTCGGCGCGAGCGGCCGACAGATTCTGGGCACGCCCGTCAATTGCGCGAACATCTGCGACCCCAATGACTGTAAGTCGGTCGTCAACACCGGCAAGGATGTCGAGGCCGGCGGGCTGACCATCACCGACGCCGGCGTATCGATCACGCCCGGCGAAGCCGGGACCGGCGGTACCGGGCCGTGCAAGGGTCTCTTCTGTCAGATAGCGAAGTGTGACGGAGGCGCGACGACGACGATCTCCGGCGTGGTCTATGACCCTGCCGGCAAGAACCCGCTCTACAACGCGTTCGTTTACATCCCCACCGATCCGACGATCCCGCTGCCGACCTTCGCCTCGGGGGCGAGCTGCGACACGTGCGCGGGGACTGGGACCATTGCCGCCATCTCCATGGCGCAGACCGGACCCGACGGAAAGTTCACGCTGACGACCAACGTGCCGTCCGGCACTGGCATCCCTCTCGTCATCCAGATGGGCAAGTGGCGCCGCAAGGTGACCTTGCCGGCGATCACGCCGTGCACGAACAACGTCGTCGCCCCCGCGAACAGCCGGCTGCCCAGGAACCGCACCGATGGTGACGCCAGCTACGCCGACATTCCCAAGATGGCGATTGCCACGGGAGGCGCCGACCCTTTCGAATGCTTGCTCCTCAAAGCGGGCATCGACGCAAGTGAGATCGATTTGCCCAGCAAAGGAAGGCGCATCGACTTCTACCGATTTCCGACGGGCGGCGGGATCGATCGCGCGCCCGGCGGCGCTCCGAACGGGACGACGCTCACTGCCAGTTTGAACGCGCTCAAGCCCTACGACGTCGTTCTTCTGCCGTGCGAAGGCTACGAGAACACCGGGCACAATACCGATGCCGCCGATCTGGTCAGCTACGCGGATATCGGGGGCCGCGTCTTTGCGACGCATTTCAGCTACGCGTGGCTGACGATGCCCGTCTCCAACGTTCCCAATCCCTTGGCAGGATTCTACAAGACGGCGAATTGGTATCTCGACCACACCGGCTACAACGACCCCATGACGGGCACCGTCGATCAGTCCTTTCCCAAAGGCGTCGCTTTTGCGCAATGGCTGCTGAACGTAGGTGCGTCGTCCGTGCTCGGAAAGATGTCGATCAACGAACCCCGCTGGGATGCGAAATCGGCCATCAAACCGCCGAGCCAGCGGTGGATGTACGGTCGATCGAGCGGGTCCAGCTCGGACGACATGCTGCTCAGCATGACCTTCAATACGCCACTCACGGCGGCAGCCGCCAACCAGTGTGGCCGCGTCGTCTTCAGCGACTTCCACGTGTCTGCCGACGCTCTCGTGTCGAGCACCTCGTGCAATGTGGATGACGATTGCGGTTTCGGAGCCACTTGCCTGCCGCCTATCGTAGGGACTTGCACGCCGCAGGCGTGCGGGTCGAACACGACCTGCACCAACGAGCTCTCGGGTTCGTCATGTGTGGGGCGGGTTACCGGCAACTGCGTTGCCGACACGTGCGTCACCAGCAGCGACTGTGTCAAGGGAACCTGCGTGAGCGGCAAGTGCAAATGCTCGTCGGACTCCCATTGCGGTTCCGATGACTGCAGATCTTCCACGGGCTGCATTTCTTCGACCTGCGTGCTGCCGACCGACTGCGGCGGATCACAAGTCTGCACCGGCGTACCCGGTGTCTGCCAGAAGGCTTGCACGGCCAACTCCCAGTGTGGGAGTGCGCTCTGCGTCGGGGGTTTCTGCAAAGGCTGTTATACCGATGGCGACTGCCCCGGCTCCAGCGCGGTCTGCACCGGTGGGAGGAAGCCCGGCACGTGCTCTGCGTCGGGCGCGATGTTTCCGCTCACCTGTCGCAATGGCAATCTCTCCGCGCAGGAAAAGGCGCTCGAGTTCATGCTGTTCGATTTGACGGCGTGCGTTTCTCCGGATAGCTGGGTGCCCCCGGCGCCGACCACCGTTTACAATCCAACCACCTTCACCCAGGACTTCACCGCCACGTGCGCGAAGGGAAAGCGGCCAGCCTGGCGCGAATTCGATTGGCAAGATTCGATTCCCAGTACCGCGTCCATCGACTTCTGGGCGCAGACGGCGGAGACGACCGCTGCTCTCGCTTCGGCGCAACTGGTGACGGTGGCCTCGGATACGACGGGCACGGTGCTGCCGGCTTGGGACGTGGCGCTGCTCGATACGACGACCGGCGGCGTGCTTCGCACCGCTTCGCCTCCGGTGATTTCCAAGAACATTCTTCGGATGACCATCACGTTGAACCCTACAACTGACAAGAAAGCATCCCCCACGTTGATGCAATGGAAAGTGCAGTATGATTGCGTCGACGCGGAGTAAAACATTGTCGAAACACTGGTCGCGCGCCGTCGCACTCTGGTCGTGCGCGGCCATCCTTCTTGCCTGCGGCAGCGACGCCGACCCCCCGCCCGTCAACACGACCAACGGCGGATCGGGCGGTTCGAGCGGAGCTGATGTCGATTCGGGCGGGGTCAGCGGTGGTGCGGCCGGTTCAGGTTCTGGAGCCACGACGAGCGCGGGCGGGACGGGCTCGGGCGGATCGATGACGACCGGGGGAGCGGCTGGTTCGGACGATTCTGGTGGCGGTGGCGGAACCGGCGGCAGCAGCTCCGGCGGAGCCGGAGGCTCAGGGGGCAGCGATGGCGGAACCGGAGGCTCGGGCGGCAGCGGCGGCTCGACCGACGTGGACGCGGGTGTGCCACCCGACGGCGGCACCACCGACCCTCCGCGCTGCAAGCCATCCACGGTGTGGGCGCCCCTCCGCCGCGTCGATTCGATCTCCAATGAGCACCTGGGCGTCCTCAGTTCTGTCAGTCCCGACGAGCTCACGGTGGCTTGGACGTCGGGCAGCGGCGACGTCTACGTGGCCGATCGCCTTGCCGTGCGCGATCCCTTTGGCGCCCCTAACAAGGTGAACGTCGATGCGCTCGCCTCCGATCGCGCAGCTCTTTCGCCGACCGGAACGTCGCTCATCGCCATTCGCGCCGATCGCGGGGCTTTCGTCGGGTTCGAACGCGTCGGCCGCGACGCGGCATGGGGCAGTTCGACGGGACTCGAATTCACGCAGGTGCGCGGAGTGTACGAAGGCGGAGCGTTGGGCTCAGCCCCTGTTTTGAGTGGCGACAAGCATTCATTCTTTTTCGTGATGACGCGGACTGGCCAGCCGCCCGTTCTCTACGAATCGGTGTGGGACGGCCCACAAAGGTCATGGGGTCGACCGGTCAATGTCTCCAATGCCGAACTGGCAGGCGCGGCAAATGGAAAGCGGCGGCGGCCGACAGGCACCTCATCCGACGGTCTCACGCTATTTTTCTTCGATGAGACTACGAACCTCGAGCGAGCCGCGTGGCGCAATGCCGTCAACGCTCCCTTCAACCTCTTCAAGGATATCGGAGCCTTCCCGGAGGCCGTGCCGAGCTTCCGTTGCGACACGCTCTACTACCAGGGCCAGGACTCCCTGGGTGTCGGCGTTTTCATGGGAGAATGACGGGCGACCTCCGAACGTCACGCCGGGATTGACGGGCGTTTCATGCGCGAGTGACGCCGCCGACGGCGAGCGTCGTCGGGTCGGCTCACCCACAGCGCGTCACATCCGCGCCAGCGCTACCGAACGGCGAGCCAGCGAAGCCTTTTGACTCGCAGCGCTTGGAAAGCCAGACTTCATTAGCTTCATGGCAGCGAGCTGTCGGCGCGGTCCATACGAGCGGCTCTGCCGCGTGCCGTCGTTGTATCTGGTGGGTGCGTTGGTCGCGGCGACGCCCGCCCTGGCCGCCGACCTACCCGCGAGCTACTGCGCGCTCGATCGAGCACCGGTTCTCGACTGGCTTCGTCTCGCCAAAGGCGACGATTGTCCGCTCGACGAAGATGGCAATGGGCTCGATGATGGCGTGGAGACGGCGCTGGCGCGCTGCTTCGTACCCGAGATCATTTTCGATAGCCGCGAAAACGCCGTCGGCGTCGACGAACCCCATGTCGTCTTCAGCGCTGACCCCGTCGCGCCCCGCGTCATCCGCCTGCATTTCGCGATATTGTTCGCGCGCGACGGAGGGTACGCGCTGGGGACCGAGTTTCCGTGCTTGAGTGACGAACACCACGGTGATGCCGAGTCGGTCACCGTGGACGTGGTCTGGTTGGAGCGCGATCACCGTTGGTTCGGAGCTCCGCTCTCCATGCACACCCCGGGGCCGGAGGGGATCCATGAACGCAGCGCGCTCGGCGCCGTGGCCGGCGATGCATCATCCGGCACCCATCCGCGCCTCTACGCGACCGCCGGCAAGCACCACTGGCTGCACAACACCGCCTCCCTCACCTACGCGTGCAGCTGCGGGCCGCTCGGTCGATGCGGGTCCGTCCGCGACCGCGCCGATGGCGCGGGCGAGCGCATCGTTCCCACCAGCCTGCGCCACGCCCCTCGATTCGCGCTGCGCGACGCACCAGGAGGCCCCGGTGACCAGGCGGTGCGCCCTCGCGTGCGCCCGCTGGCACCGCTCGACCCGACCGGGCAAGAGTTCCACAACGCTTGCACCTACCGTTCGCGCGGTATCCTTCTGCCTGCCGAGCGCTCGCTCGGGTCCAACGACCTCGGCGATCTCGGATTTTCCGGCGAACGGATCTTCGGCGCATGCTTTCGAGGAGGGCTCGGCGGGCCGTGCCATGCCACGCAGTCCGTCGGCGAGGCGCTGGCATGGGACAATCCGCCCGCCGCTGCCAGCGTGGCCTCGGAAATCGGCGCGGGTAAGCTCATCGGGTCGCTGCTCGGCATCGTCGGACGGCCTCCAGTGGCCGATTCGCGCAAGCCAAAGGTGCTCGGCCGCCCCGGGGCCCGCCTGTACGTCGTGCCGAGCGCGGTCCTCGGCTGGAGCGACCTGGTGCCGATTCGGTGATGGGTCATTCCTGAATGACCGGAGCGTCCGCGCCGCCCCCGGTGCGTATGGCCGGGACAGCCGACCTCCATCCTCATGAGGTCACGGGGGGCATTGGTTTTTCGGCGCAGTGGCGGAATCGGAAACATAGCGTGTCACTGCAGATGGAGTTGTGGCAAATCGCCGGAAGGCGTATGCACGCGCGCCCGTCTATTGTAGATTATGTCGTCTGAGGGGGTCGCTTACGCACTCACATGGAAAACCCTCAGTCGGCTGACCTCAATCTACGCGTTCTTCGGCCCGTCGTTCGTTATGTAGAAGACTACTACGGCCGGGCGGAACTCGAGCGCATTGCCAAGGACAGTGGTCTTACGCTCGCCGATCTCGACGGCACGACCAGGTGGGGCGCGCTCGAGCAGATGGAGTCCGTCCTTCTCGGCGCGCGTCAGCTGATGCCCGACGATCGCACGTTCTTGCTAGCCTGCGGTTACGAGGTCGACGAGCCTCGCGGCCCGCTTCGGCTTTTCATGGGCGCCATCTCGCCCACCATGGCCTACGAGATCGGCTGCAAGAACATCCCCCACCTCGTGACGAGGATTAGCCGGTTCGATTTCGAGCTGATTCAGCCCGGCGAGATCCGCCTGCGCTACCGCACCACTCGGCGCGAAAGCCGCCTCATGTGCTTGAGTCGACAAGCACAGGTCGCCGGGGTGCCCAAGCTTTGGGGACTCCCGGCTGCGCACCTCACCGAGGAGTCCTGCGTCGCACACGGCGACGACTGTTGCGCTTACCACGTTCACTTCTACGTCGCGCGACAGTGGATTCCGGCCGCCGTCGGGCTTGCCTTGGGCGGCGCGGTCGTGGGCGCGCTTCATGCTGCGGGGCAAACGCCGTCCTTGGCGTGGGTGATCGTGGCAGGTATGGCCGGCTTCTTGTACGACCAGCGAGCCGCCAATGCCACCAACCGCAACACGCAGGAAGGGATCAATGCGGCCTATCTGCAAATGGCGCGCGACGATGCCCATGCCCGTCGCGAGCTCTTCGAGCTGACCCAGCGTCAGAAGACTTGGGGTCATCTCATGGAGGACGAGGTCGTCGACAAATTGAGCCGCTTGAATCAGCTCGTCGCCGAAGTCGAGCAGCTTCAGCCGGGCCCTGTCGTGCCGCTCAAGCGCGCGTCGATTGGCGTCGAGAATCCGCTTTCCACCATTCGCTCCGGCCTCGAGCAGCTACGCAGCGTCACGCCATCGGAGGCGGTCCCCACCGTCGACCGCCTCGATCAAGCCGTGGTCGTCCTGGATCGAAAGTTGCGGACCATCGGTCGGCTGGCCAGCTCTCCCGCCAATCTCGTTTCGCTATGCTCGCGCACGGTCGCGGTGGCACCGCTCGCCGATGAGCTGCGCAACCGCCTTCAGGCACTCGTGCGCGGCAAGGACGTGCGCGTCAGCGTTTTCTCGGTGCGGGACGCCCCCGAGAAGATCACCATCGACATCGTTCTTTTCAACCGCATCATCGACAATCTTCTCCTCAATGCGGCCGAGTTCACGGAGCACGGCAGCATCGTCGTCGAAGTCGCGGGCACGCCCGATTTCCTCACCATCAAGATCTCCGACACTGGCGGGACGCTGCGCGAGGACGAGGTCGGGAAGATCTTCCGGCCCATGCAGCGGGGTCCCGGAGGATACAGCTACGGCGCAGGTCTCTCGGTCGTGGTGCAGCTTCTGGCATCCGTCGGCGGCAAGCTCGACGTGATGACGCACAACGGGAAGGGGACGACTTTCTGGGCGCATTTCCCGCTCAACAAGGAGCGCGCGGCCACCGGGGGCGACTCGGAAGCCGACAAAGTCACCGAGGCCGAGTCGAGCACCAGCGAAATGGGGGACCTCCACCAGGCAGTGACGATACGCAAATTCGAAGGGGGGTGACGTTTGGCCGTCGTTACCGCCTTTCCGAAGGCCAAGCGGCCGACTCCGCGGCTCGTCGATGTGTTTCTCAACTACCTGAAGGCAGAAGGCGTGCAGGTGGTGTTCGGAATCCCCGGTGGTCTGCTCTACCCATTCTTCGAGGCGGTCGAAGCCGACGCCGATCTTCGCATCATCGTCAGCAAACACGAGGAGGGCGCGGCGTTCATGGCCGACGGCTACGCCCGCGTGGGGCGAAAGCTGGCGGTCTGCGCCGGTACCTCGGGGCCCGGAGCCACCAACTTGATGACCGGGGTCGCCTGCGCTTTCGCGGATGGCGTTCCGATGTTGGTGGTGACCGGCCAGGCAGCGAGCCACGCCCTCGGAAAGGGAGCTGCCCAAGAGACGTCGCGCGAGGACATCGACATCGTCGCCATGTTCCAGCCGGTCACGAAATACTCCGCCATGGTTACGTCGCCCGGCACGATGCCCGGACAGCTGCGACGCGCGCTGCGACAAGCGCTCACGGGCCGCCCGGGTCCCGTGCACCTCAATTTCCCGGTCGACCTCTGGGAGAAGCCGCTCACCGAGGATTGGTTCGATCCCAAGACGTACCGCCCCGAGACGAACACGTTCGACCGAACCACCGTTCAGCGTGCGGTCGAGGTACTGCTTGCCGCCGAACGTCCGACGCTCTTGGCCGGATCGGGGGTCGGCATCGCCGGTGCCGAGCAGCACTTGCGCGTGCTCGCCGAGATCCTTCCCGCGCGCGTGGCGACCACGCCACGCGCCAAGGGGTTATTTCCCGAGGACCACGAGCTCTCGCTCGGCGTCTTCGGCTTCGCGGGCCACGACGCCGCGCGTGATCTCTTGCTCGGCAAAGAGATCGACGCCCTGGTCACGGTCGGTGCTTCGCTCAGCGAAACCTCGACCTTGAACTGGAATCCAGGGCTCGGCGCGTTCAAGACGCTGCTGCAGCTCGACATCGACGTCGACAGGATTGGGCGAAACTACCCGGTCGATATCCCCCTCGTCGGTGACGCCCAGACGATTCTCGTCGAGCTCGTCTACCATCTGCATCGGGCGATTCGCGATGGGCAGGCGCCCCGATCCACCTGGAGCAAAGCCGCGCCCCTGCGCCGGGGCCACGAGCGGTACCTGAACCCCGAGCTTCGCAGCTCGCGCGCCATCCCTCTGACGCCCGCCCGATGGCGCTGCGATCTCGAAGAGGTGCTGCCCGAACAGGCTGTCGTCTTTTCCGACATCGGCGGGCACATGCTGTGGAGCGTTCACCATCTCTGCATCCGCGAGGGCCAACGCTTCGTCTTGAACCTCGGCTTCGGATCGATGGGGCACGGCACGGTCGCTCCCATCGGGGCCGCGCTGGCGGAGCCGGGCCGCCCGGTGTTTGCGATCGTGGGGGACGCTTGCTTCACGATGAACGGCATGGAGCTCATCACCGCCGCCGAATATGGAGTCCCGGTGATCTGGATCGTCGAAAACAACAACATGCAAAGCATTACTTTCTTCGGCAGCAAGATGCTCCACCCCACCGGCCGCCCCCTTCGTTCGTCCCAGTACTCGCGAGAGCTGCAAGTGGCAGCGATCGCGCGGGCCATGGGCGTCTCGGCGACCGTCGTCGACGAGCCGGGGCAGATTCAGGACGCCGTCCGCCACGCGCTTTCTCGCTGCGAGCCCTGGGTCATCGAGGTTCGTGTCGACCCCGAGATCCCCCCACCGCTCGGCGAACGCCTGCAATCGCTGGCGGGCTTCATCGAGAGGTGAGAGTCTTCGATGCCCCGACGCCGTCCCAACGGTCCCATCGAGGACCATGTTTTTCCCACTCAAATCGAAGCCCACGTCATCACCCCCGGACCCGACCCGCACCTGCACGGGTTCAGCGTGGAAGGTGATCTGGCCCTGCACTACCGTTTTCCGGAGCTCGTCCAGGTGGCTCTGACGGGCGTTCCTCCCGACGAAGCGACGGGGCGCGCGTTCGACATTGCTCTTCAATTCTTGGCTCCCCTGGCCAGCGCCGAAGCGCCGACGCACGCCGCGATCCTGGCGCGCATTTGCGACGCGCGCACGAGCTCGATCCTTGCGGTCGCCAGCATCGCACTCGCCGAAAGAGCACGGCACATCGTCGCCCGACACGAGGAGCTCTTGAAGTGGCTCGATGCGTCGATCGGAGAACTGCCAACGCCTTGCCTTGCTCGCGGTGCGGAGGACAGCGCGTGCGTTGGTCGACTGCGGACCGCGCTGGCTCGGGTGGGGGTGGAGGTGCCAGGTTTGACCCTCGGTCCCGACCGCTGGACGGCGATTTTCATGACGCTACATTTTGCCGGTCTTCGCCGACCCGCGCAGCTGGAGACGGCGCTCGTCATGGCAAGCCTGGCGCCGACCGTGGCCGAGGCCATTTCCCATGTGCCTAGCGTATTGACCCAGTACCCCATGAACCTCCCCGCCTATGTCTACGAGGAAGATCCGTGAGCAACGAGGACTTGCGGACGGGCGTCGGCCATGCGGAGTGGGGCGACAACAACTTTCGCGGCTACTCCGTCGCGCGCGATCTGGCCGGTCGGGAGGGGGTCACCAGCCTTCTCGCGTTGGCCATTGCAGGGCGGCGTCTCGCCGAGGACGAGCGCCTGATGCTCGACGACCTGGCGACGGCCACGCACGTCGCTGATCCTCGAATCTGGCCGCTCAAGTTGGCACGCGTCACGTCTGCCTACGGGGGAAGTCACGCGGGCGTGGCAGCGGCCATCGTCAGCGCGGATGGAGCGCGACTCGGACACCAAGCGACCGGTCGCGCGGCCGAGCTCCTGGTCCAGCTGCGCGCCGGATTTTTGACCGAGAACGGCAAGGGTCCGGAGTCGGGCAATGCGATCTTGGAAGATCATTGCCGCCGGCTGCTCGCGAATCAGAACCGGCCCGTAGGATTCGGGGTGCCCTTTCGCCAGCGGGACGAGCGGGTCGACATACTGACCGACCGCGTCGCCGCGCGAGGTCGGAGTGAGCTGCCCTATTGGCGACTGTACGCTGCGGTCGGTGAAACTGTTTGGCGAATCAAGAGCGTGCGACCGAACATGACGCTTGCCTCCGCCGCCGTCTTTCTCGACATGGGATTCACGCCCGCACAAATCGGACCGCTGATGACCGCGATTGGGGCATCGGCTTTCTGGGCCAACGCTTTCGAAGGTGCCGAGCAAGCTCCCGCATGCTTGCAGACGCTGCCAGAGGGCAGTGTCAATTACGTCGGCCCCGCACCGCGACGGTCGCCGCGGGCCGACCGCGCGCTGTCCAAGTGAGCACAGCGGCGCGGGAAAGTGGATGCGCGATGGGAATGGCTAGCGCGTGACGAAGACCTTGGTAATGATGAAAGGCGGCTGGAGCATGTCTTCCTGAATCGCGCTATTCAAGATCGTCGTGCGATGCTGTTGATTGGACAGCACGGCGCCAGAGGCGATGCCCATCAGATCCGCGATGACGCCGCTCTGGAGCATCCGCCCTCCGGGGCAATGCGATCGAGGCGGTGCAGCGGATGCAGCGCATCCTTCAAGAGTTGCCGCGAGCTATGGGCTGCCACGGGCGTGTCGAATGAGCCCGTGAGCACTCGGCGTCGCTCCTCGACCCAAACTCGGAGTAAACTCGATACCCATGACCATTCGCAGTTCGCGCATGCGCGGTCTGTATCGGAAGAAAGTGGAAGAACGGCGCGCCATCGTGGCCGATGCGACAGGGTTGTCCATCCAGGAGATACGCGCCACGCTCAAGTCGGGCGGCCTCACCACGGAGACCGCGGACAAGTTCGTGGAAAACGTGCTCGGAACGTACGCGCTACCGTTCGGTGTCGCTCTCAATGTCCGGGTCAACGGGACGAACTACGTCGTGCCCATGGTGGTGGAAGAGCCGAGCGTCATCGCCGCCGCTTCCAACGCCGCCAAGATGGTGCGGGCCGGGGGCGGGTTCACGGCCGACGTCGACCGTCCCGTCATGACCTGCCAAGTGCAGCTCTACGGTGTGAAGGACGGTGAGGCCGGCGCCTCCAGCATCCTGCGCGAAAAAGATGCGCTGCTGGAAATGGCCAACCGGGTGGTGCCCAAGCTGGTCGAACGAGGGGGAGGCGCGATCGACCTCGATGTGCGCTGCCTGGAAGCCGGCATGCTCGTCACCCATCTCTACGTCGATTGCCGCGATGCGATGGGGGCCAACCTCGTCAACAAGATCGCCGAAACGGTGGGGGACCGCATCGCCGTGCTCGGTGGCGGAAAACGGGGACTGCGCATTCTTTCCAACCTGTGCGACCGCCGCTGCGTGCGAGTACGTGTGCGCGTCCCGGAACGTGTTCTTTCCACCGAAACGCTGGCAGGGAGCTTCGTGATCGAAGGCATCGAAAACGCATCGAGGTTCGCCGAGGCCGACCCCTACCGCGCGGCGACACACAACAAGGGAATCATGAATGGCATCGATGCGGTGTGTGTCGCCACCGGTAACGACTGGCGGGCCGTGGAAGCCGGCGCGCACGCGTTCGCTGCACGTAGCGGCCGCTACCAACCGCTGGCGACCTGGCGCGGCGTGCCGGGACCGGAAGGGACCCAAGTGCTGGAGGGATCGCTCGAGCTGCCGCTGGCCCTGGGAAGCGTCGGGGGCACGCTTCGGGTTCACCCCGCCGCTCAGCTCGCGCTCCGACTTCTCGGCACCACATCGGCCGGCGAGTTAGCCATGGTGGCTGCATCGGTCGGCCTCGCCTCGAACTTGGCCGCCCTGCGCGCGCTCGCGACCCATGGCATCCAGCGCGGTCACATGGCCTTGCACGCGCGCACGGTCGCCATCGCCGCCGGCGCCAACGCCGACGAGGTCGATCACGTGGCACTGTTGATCGTCGAAGCGCGCGACATTACGATCGAGGGCGCGGTCCGGGCGCTTCGCGCCGTACGCGATGGCGAAACTCGTTAGAACGCCCGCATGAACAATCGAAATGGTCCAGCAAGGACGGGGTGGATTCATCCAGAGCGCGACGCGTCGCCGCTCATCGGCGGTTTCTGTCGTGTTCGCTCATCGACATGGTGAGCACGAATGCAAAATCGCGATCGCCCTGTCAAGCGTGTGTTGACGCTTCGACCCAAGCTGCGCAAGTGAATGCAATTCAACAGAGAGCGGGACGCTGCCGCTCTTCATGATGACGTATGACAATTGATGATAGTGACTTGCGCCCTACGTCAAGGCGATCGCTATTTATTTGGGTTTCACGCCCACCCACATCCCAATCGAAAAAACGCCGGCCTCGCGCGCCGCGACAAGGGCTTTCTCGCCGTCTCGAAACATGTCGGCGTCCGGCCCATCGTACCCTAACCACTGTGGATTCTCCTGGTCCTGGACGACGCCCCAACACTTGGCGCCCGGCACCAGGTCTTTCGCAACGGCAACGCGGAAACCGGCTTGCTCCATGAAAGAGGTGTAGTCCTGAATCGTACCGAGCGCGGGCATCGCCACAAGCTCGTTGACGGGCTCGATGAATTTCATGATTTGCTCATAGCTCTGGTTCTCGCCGAACGGTCTCTGGATCCAATCCATGCCCCCCAGTCGAGAGCCCGGCTTCAAGATTCGAAAGATCTCTCGAAAGAGAGCGGCCTTGTCCGGCACGTGGCACACCGACTCCATGAAAGTGGCACCGTCGAACGACGCGTCGTCGAAGGGGAGGTTCTTGTACTCGGTATCTCCGAGCGTCTTGAACGAAACCTGGTCCGAAAGCCCGAGTTCTGCTGCTCTCTTCCGGGCTTGCTGCGTCAAACGATCATTGTTGCATACGCCGATGAAAGAAGCGCCCGTGACGCGAGCCATGTGGAGGGTGGGACCACCGATGCCGGACCCCCAGTCGAGCACCCTCTGACCTCGTTCGATACCGCATAGCGCTACGACGCGTTCCTCCAGGACCTGGCAAGCTCGGTACCGTGGAAGCCCCGCCGCGACCGCCTCGGGATCAGCGTGATGCCAATACTCGCCCATGATGGCCTCGTAGCAATGGCGAGCGCTATCGTAAAATTGCTGCACCTTGTGTTCATGTAACATCGTCAATGCCCTACCTTGTGTTTCGTTAGAGTCAGTCAGCGTCGACTACCACTCGATTCGTCCGAAAATCAACGCATGGTCTCGCAATCATGGAATTCGACGTTCGTGGTCGCGCGGTTGCCGCCGGCGTCCGTTCGCGCACCGCTCTCATCCAAGCGGTCGTAGCAGCCGATGACCTGCCCTCTTTCTCGACGCATCCGACCGGGGCGATGTGTCCGCGCCTCATGAGCGAGTAGAGCGTCTCAGCCAGCGACAGGTTGTCTCGTGACCTCGCGGCCGGCGCCAGCCGCTCGCCGGCAGACATCGTCGTCTCGTCCCCATTGTGATGAGGAACGGCCGAACGGTCAATCAGTCCGTGGCACGGAAGCTTACTTTCCTCTAAGCCGTCGACAGGTCTCAATGGTTGACGCATGCCGTCCGTCGCCCTTAGACTGTTTGGACCGTCATCTGCATGTCGACAACCCGGAAGGCGAACTTGGTCGTGCGGAGGGTGGGAGCCTTGGTGCTGCTCCGTCAGAATTCGGAGACGGCAAGCGAGCGCGAATGGCACAACCTGCTCAAGGTTATCATCTCTCTTCGCGATGACCTCCCCAAGGTGAAGTTCATCGTTCGGACAGATGGCGGAGGGCCGAGTCCGTCCCAACGGCGGTCGTTGGAGCAAGCCTTGGGGGGCAGGCCAGCCCGTGTTGCGGTAGTGTCGGACCATCTGAAGGTGCGCTTCGTGACATCGACAATCGCGCTCTTCCAGAAGGAACTTCAATCTTTTCTGGTCAAGGAGACCCCTAAAGCCTACGAGCACCTCGATCTGTCGGACTCGGAGCTGCGACAGGCGGAGGCTGCACTCAAGGAAATGGAGTCTGAGCTGGCGTAGCAACGCGCCATGTACCAAACCATCAGACTTGAGCCGTGCCCCGCGCTTCTCGCGAGGTTTCTCCGATGGTTCGCTGCTCTCTTGCGTAGCGAAGGCCCTCGTCAACGAATCCTTCAAAGTGTTTGAAGACCTGGTCGACGATGGCATGGAGCTCTACCCTGGTAGTGTCGTCGATCACGATTTCTTCCAGCGATTGATGCACTGAGCCTTCCTCGAGCGTGTGAGCACGCTCTGTGTCGAGGTGGAAGGCTCCGAAGTAAACGAGATTGCGTCCGAGGCGAGCGGCTGCCTCACGGCCAGCCGGAACGGCGGCCTCGAGCGCCACTCGTCCCGTCGCCTCGATCGCCTGCACCATCACGAGTTTTTGGACTGATCGAAGGCCGGCGCTGAGCTTACAGATTTCGTATGCCAACGCGCGCGTCTTGGCCGAATGGTCGCTCCAGATGAAGCGCACCGCGTCCGTGAAGCGCATTGTGGGATCGAGGTCGAGATTCGAGAGATCAGCAAGGAACCATTTCCAGTGAGTGGCTTCCTCCGACAGATGAAGATTGGCCAGTTCTTCGAAACGATCGCGCGGCTTCGGCTCGACCAGACCAAAATGATAGAGGTCGGCAAATGTCATGACGAAGTGTACCGAGCTGGGTACGAATCTAAGTCGCTCGAGGGGATCGACGCTCGAATCGCGCAGGTACATGAATAGCGGATGACGAGTGAACTCCGATGACTTGTGAGCGATGTACTCGAACACTTCCTTCATGATTGCACCTCCAGAAACGTTTTGTGGAAACGCCACCTCGCTAGAAGATTCCAGGTCCCGGAGCGAGGATCGTGTCGGGGTCGAAGCGACGTTTCCAGTGTTTGAACTCGGGCCAGGCATCGGCGTAGTGGCGCACCCAGTCGATGTGGTTGAACTCCACCGCTCCGATCGGGTAGCGCGTGCCGCCGACGGTGCGACCTTTCTCGAACAGAGCGCGGTTTCTGGTCAGCATTCGCTCCTCGAACTCCGGATTGGGACCGGGCGCGGGCGCGGCAGTCAAGACGTCGAACAACCACACCCACTTCCCGGCTGCCGGGACCCGGAAGAGTTCTTGCCCGAAGGCGGAACGTCGCAGCCCGAAGATGAGCATGAATCCGGTTGGCCCCACGTCCTCCGGCGTCAACGTGGGGAGGACTTCGCCGGCGTATGCCTCGATGGCCGAGTCTGGCAGGACCATGTCGAACCAAGGATGCAGCACGCCATTCCACAGCCCAACCGACTTGAAAAAATCAACCACCACATCGACGGCCAGAATGTGCTCGAGGTACGTCGAATCGTTCACCGTTGCCGCGGCGACCGGCAAGCTGAGATTGCGCAGCAGGAAGTCGGGGTCGGGCTCATCGCCCGGGTCGTAGAACTTGACAGCGTTGAGCTCGTAAATCCAGCCACCGCCCTCTTTGGGAAACAACAGCGTGAAAGCTCGGTCGAACTCACCTCTATTCAGTACTATTCGGAAGTCCGAAAAGAACTGTGCGTTGTCCGTGTAGTGCAAGAGGAACGTCCTCGCTCGGCTCTTGGCGGGCACCAAGTCGAGGACGGCTCGCGTAATAATGCCGCATTGACCGAGCCCAGCCAGGCAGGCGTCAAACAGGTCCCGGTTGTGGTGCCGCGAGCAGCGCTCGAGGTCGCCTCTCCCGGTCACGACCTCCAACTCCTGCACGTGATCCACCTGCGCGCCGGCGTTGAAGGCCCCCGACATACCGCCTACGGAGAGAGTCCCACCGATCGATAGATTGACGTACCCAGTGAGGACGGGGGGAGTGAACCCCTGCGCCACTGTTGCCAGTGTCAGATCCTTCCAGGTCGCCCCCGCGTCAATAGCAGCTCGAGTCGGCGTGATGGAATGAATCTGGTTTAGCGAGCCCATGTCGATCACTAGCCCACCGGCGGCCTGCGACTGACCGAAAGTCGTGTGTCCTTGCCCGCGGCACGCCACGTAGATCCGGTGGCGCCGGCAGAAGCGGACCATTTTCTGGATGTCCCTTACGGACCCCGGAAACAAGACGGCGAAGGGAGAGTTGTGAACAATGCTCCCCGCATCGGTCCCGTACGGTGCTATCGAAGCGGGGTCCGTGCTGACCATCCCATCGAGAGCCGGCAGGCGATCGAACGGATTGCCATGACGGGCCTGCGCCTCGGCAATCCAGCTGCGTGTCGCCGGATCGAAGCCGAACACGAGTGCGGCGCCCAAGCCTCCCAGCATGCGACGTCGAGATAGCATAGTGGTCATCCCTTCTTACTGCCTTCGCAGCGCGATGCTCAGTTTTCGAGTCAAGCGCGACTCCTCAATTATCCTTCGTAGGCTAGCAGCAAAGCAAGTTCTTCTGCGAGCCTTTCGATCCAATTTCGCGGAGGAACGGTGTTGGTAAAGCCACATTCATGGACACACGTGGTAGGAGCGGCGCCCCGTTCCCCGTGCGTGTTGCGCACTTTGAGCGCCTCGGGGTGCGGGCACGAAACACCGCTGGCGAGAGGTCGGCCACTCTTCCGCAAGACCCGCGCCCTGCGCGGCGACGCTTGCCCTTGGGACGCGTAGCGATCGATCCCGAGGCTGCGAGCGACGTGACGGGCGCCGCGCGAGGGGCCGCAATCCATTTCGTATGGCAAGTAGGCGTCTTCCGATGCCTGCCGTTTCGGTTCTCACCAGCCCCCAGCCGCGAGAAGTCGGGGCCGAAGCAGGTGTCAGCAATGTGTTCGGTCGCCCCCTGCACTTACGGCGACTCCGGCTCGCCGTAGCAGTGAGCGTAGAGCTCGTCCAGGAAGGTCCACGCCGCGCGGGCCAGCTCGTCTTCCCCCCTCCAGAGACCTTCCAGGGAGTCCGCTGGGATGAGCTCAGCAATCCTGGCCGACAGATCTGGCGGATTCGAATCGGTCTTGGGCCGAAGCGCTGGCGGCACGAGCTCGTCCTTCTTGCGGTTGCTGAACCTACCGAACTGCTCGAGGAAGAAACTCATCATTTGCTGTCCCAAGACGGCACCTGCCATCGCAGCACCAACGCTCTCGTGGACGTCAGCGACGCTCATGATTTCAGCAATCCGAGGCTCGAATCGACGGCCGGGAGCGATGACCGATTCGTCGATCGCCGCCGGACGCCAGACCTCGAGCTCACGAAGCATATTCGATACCAAATCGACGTGCGGTCCGGTGGATTTGCAAATCGCGTCGTTGAACTGTTTGGCGAGGATCCCTCGTACGCGCTTGTCCTCGACGCGCGCCACAACATCGACGAATCTTCCGACGAAGTTGAAGTCATTCGACATGGCCACCTGAAAATTCGCAATGACTTTCCAGAGATGGTGGAAGTTGGCTTGTTCCCGTCGCAGACGGCACAAGAATGGATGGTGAGTGACGCTTTCCCTGCGCTCGAAGTGGCATGCGATCTCGGTCACCCCACTGCGGGGGCTCGCAGCGTGCGGTTTGGCGACGACGCCCGGCGCAAACGCCTCGACGGGGAAATACACGTTGAACCGAGGCTGACCCTTTTGACGCTTGAATGAGACGTAGCTCTGCATTCCGATTCCGCTCGCTAACGGACGAATGGCGAACGCAGCGACCGAATTGCGGTAGATGTCGGGAGAAAGTTCGAACGATTCGAGACAGCCGAGAACGCCTTCTTCGATGGCGCGATCATCCGAAGCATAGCCATTGACGGGAAAATGCAGAGTGGCGGAAACAGGACGTGCGTGACCCTGGACGAATGCGTAGCAGGTCTGCGGGGAGCGACCTGCGAATGGTCGCGGTCCATCAGGCACAAGCTTGGATAAGAACTGAGTGACGTCACCAGCTCGGTACGAGGTGGATGCGCTTGACGCAGCCTCTAAATCGGCGGTCGTGGCTCGCTGATGCCTTGCATAGACTTTGACGCGCGCCTCGGGCGAGCGTGCCAGATCGAGCGAGAAGTAGTTGAGGTCATCCAGATCAGGGCCGCGACGAATGAGGGCCTGACCCACGTACGGCCATGCCCCGGTAAATCCAAGGCGGGTGAGGGCCTCCTCAATGATAGCGCGCGTCAAGCGTTTCCCGTGCGCTTCGGGATCGAGATAGATTTTGAACTGAGGGGGCCGGCGTTCCGAGAATCCTACCGCGATCCACAAGGCAAACTGTCCCTTTGGATTTGGCGGAAGGAAGAGATCTTCCACCCGCCTCAGGCGATCGAGATCGAGCGAGAAGTCGGTGGCCAGGGAACCGAGAAGCTCAAGGGAGAGGTCCCGATTGGAACGAAGGGAAGGGGCGTTTCCCAGAGGCTCTACCAAGATACGCAACTCCGATGACGCCCCCAAGCCGAGCGAGAACTCGAATGGTGTGTGGTCATCGGCTACGAGCGATAGCCAGTCTGGCGAATGCCCCATGGGCCCCTGACCCCAGGGCGACATGAGCCGGTGAAACAAGTTCAGGATCTCAGGCGCTCGATCCTTGAATCCGCCCGCTTCGCACAATCGACTCAGACGGCTGACACCAACATCGAAGAAAGACAGTCCAGCTGGCTTTCGGCAGGCATTGACGCTCATGCTAACTCCCCATGGTGCCCCCACCGAAACATTTCAAATTCATGACAAATGCGCATCCTGTCGGATGCGCTTTCCATTGCCACTTAGCTTGATACGGTGGGTTCTGTTGCCTCCTTTAACCCGATTGGGCGCCCACTCTCACCGATCTTGCCAGTCTTGCAGCCATGCGCGGCGCAATTGCCCTGGAACGCGATCGAGCCAATACCGCTGTTCTGAAATCTATTGCGGAGGACGAAGAACGAGTCGATCGGTGCGGCGCGCGCGATGACGATTGAGCCGAGTGGTGCGATTGATGTGGCCAGCATGATTCCAGGTGGTCACAGGCAATGTCCTGACGCAAGCGCGGAGCGCACCTGCCCCAGTGTACGGCAATCGCCGTCCAGGTCAGGGTTGGACCTGTGCCGGATCACGCCGTACACGCATGCTGTACACGCATGCTTTGTATACGCATGCTTTATGGCGGCTGCAAGAGGCAAGGTCGTTCTTAGGTGTACGAATACTTACTTTGCCCTGAATAGTCTGCATACGTCGGGCCGTCGGGCCCGTAGCCGCCTGCGCAAGCTCGCTCATCGGCGCGATGCGAACAGCGTCGAGAAAGGCCGTACCCGACTATAGTGTTCAGAAGGAGCCGCACCGGAGCATACATCACAGACGATCTCGCTCTCCGAATCGCTTTCGCCATCCTGCAGTCCAGTTGCCCGCCGCCTGAGCGACCGCAGCGTTCGTGAACGCACGAGCAGTTGATGCAAGTTATTGGAACACGCCACCAAACAAAACGTCGCCCGTTACGAGAGCTTTGCGGGCCGTGCGCGAGATGTCCTCAAAAATGCGAAAATGCTTGTGGGTAAACTAGGTTCCGAAGGGCGGCTTTGGCGACGGGGGAACGACGATCGTCGTCGACAAAGCAGGAGGCTCGAGTCAAGGACAGGATCCTTCATGACGGGAGTCTGCGTGGGTGCACAACAAGACACACAAAGGAAATGGTCTCCGTGTACCTACAATCATCAAGCACGCGATCTGCCTTTGCATGCGCGGGCCCTGAGCGTAAAGCTCTTGTGCCAGGTGCAGCAGACCATTCCGTACAATCGCGCTTCTGCTGCCGCCAAAGCAGCGCCGGCCGTCGTTGGCAAACGTTTTCGGTTTGGGAGGCGGTCCTGTTGGCACGGCTGCTTGGCTGGCCCCCAAATCGGGCTCCCTCCAGCGGGCCAGGCTGTAGCACCGCATTTCTGACGCTTGTGATTGGCACTAAATTCGGAACGGAAGCCGACAGTGTCCTCGATGGCACTCTGCAGCCACCGTCACCCCAAGTCCGCTCGCGCCGCGGTAAGATCGCTAACTCAAGTAAGATGAGCGACCACTCTACTGCCCCAGCCACCCCGTGGCGGTGGCCGTCGACGCCCTGCCGCCTATCGACGGCATGGGAAACGCCTGTTCGAAGGCGATCGATGCCGTGAACGGTGGGACGTTGGGGTCGAGCGGTCGTGCCAGCGGAAATCCGATGTCGCCTCGGAAGACGATGCGATCCAGCTGCGGGAAGAGTACGCGAAAACCGAGGCCGGCCGATTGTCGAGGATGGAGGCGATCCCAGCCGTTGGCGACATGTCCGACATCGTAGAATGCCGCTAAGCCGAGCTGGCAGGAGAAGATTTCGACGGGGCGCGAACGGAACTCCAGATTGTAGACGATGATGTCTTTGCCTACGAAAAAGTTGCTCGGGTATCCGCGCAGCCGGCTCTCTCCGCCGAGATAGGATTGGCGGTTCAGGTAATTGCGATAGCGGTTGAGCGCCCCGGCATCGAAGACGAGCCGCCCGAAGCCGAGCCTCGGCGTCACCAGGCGCACATTGACTTCGAGCCAGGCGTCGGAAAGGGCATGGGCTTCGGCCTCCATGCTCGATTCGACTCCCGCTCGCACGAGTCCGTCGCCGAGTTCGAGCGTGTACTGCAGCGCCGCGTAGGTGCCGAGGAACGTGCGCGAAGATCCGAGTTGTTCGGCGATGGGATAGACCCTGAGGTACGCGTCGTGACCGAGACGAAAGTCTTCCTGAAGGCCGAGCGTTTCGAAATCGAGGACACGCAGGAAGTTCGAAGTGTAGGCACGATATTGAACGAAAGGGCCGACGCGGGTGTCGCTGCGGGGGAGGTTGGCGCGCGCGAAGGCGGCCACCGCCGCTGGATCGATGCCGAGGGTGGGGTACGCCTCCCCCTCCCAATCGCGTCCCCCCCCGCCCCAAGAAACAAGCTCGGGAGGGCGAAACGAGCGAATGTTCATTTCCGCGCCCACCGTGAAGTCGTGCTTGTACGTAAGACCGAACGATCGGGTGACGTAGGCGGCTTCGGCGACGCGACGCGCGCCATATTGCCAAGGGACGCCGGCGCTGTCGACGGCAAGGCGCCCGTTTTGATAGCGGCGCATGATCTCGTCGCGCCAGTTGGCGCCCATCGCCCATGCCCACTCCGTACGCGCCGAATAGAGGGTCTTGGCGATGCTTACCGATCCCGATGAGCCTTCGGTTTCCCCGTGGCGGTTCCAAATCAGGCCGGCTTCCGTCGTCAGGGTGAGTCGTCGCCCGGCGAGTCGGGGGATGCGGTATCCGAAGGCGAGCGACTGCGATTCGGGCTGGTACAGGTAACGGGCCAGCGCAATCTGATGCGTGCCGCCGAGGTTCGTTTCGGTCGGCACGAGCTGCAGCGAGTCGAGCCCTCCGCCGGTGAAGGAGAGATCCCAGCCGAGACGAAGGCTCCAGACGTCTTTGGTGATGACGAGAACGCGTACGCGATCGTCCGCACTTCCGTCGGTCGCGGTGCAAACGACGAGCGACAGTTGCGGGAGGAGGCGAAGGTTGCGCGCGGTTTCGTCGCAGAGAAATGCCGAGTACGGTTCGCCCTCGGCGAGGAGAATCTCGCGCTCGATGACGGCGCGCCGCGTGGTGGCGTGCACCATGTTGAGCACGCGAGGAGCGGGATCGCGCGGCTCCACGACATCGAGCGTGATGACGTCGATCCCTTCGACTTTCTTGCCCTCCGGGTCGGAGGCGATCCCCGTTCCCAGAAGGACCACCGACTCATTGATCGAGGCTAATTCATATGGGGAGTAAGTCCCACTGCTCGTCCTCGGAACCCCCTGCCCGAGCGCCATGGAGGCGCTGGTGAGCGCCGACAAAACGATGAGGACCAACCGACGTAAGTGGCCCGTCGTCTTGCACGGTTGATCGCCCCTTCGTGCGGAGACGAAAGACGACAGCCTCATCATCGCTCGCAAGTGCGCGAACTCGCATTGCAGAAGCCTGGTACGGAGGGTGCAATGCATTGCGTTGTCCGCGCGAAGAGAGGTCGTCCCCCCCCCGGCCCCTTCGCGCGGGCACTTTTTTTTTTTCGCGCCAAGTGGAGACCCCTCACTTGGACGTGGCTTTGGTCTCGACCGCCTTTCGTAGGGCGTCGAGCGCCTCGCCGTACTCCTTCTTCAGCGCGGCGTTTCGCTGTTCGATCTCCTTGTCCAAGCTCTGCAGAGGTGGGACGGCGCGGTCGACGCGCACTTTGGCATCTTCCATCTTGGCGACGCGTTCGGCCGACGCCTTTTTGTCGCCAGCGGGGCGACCTGCTTCTGCCTGGAAGGCGCGCTCCTCGGCGATGCTTTTATCGAGCGTCTTTTGCACTTGCGTCGCTTCCTGAAGGAGCGCCGTAGCACGGGCCTTCAGCTCGGTGGCGCGGATGAACGTCGCGTAGCTGGCTTCACTGATGTCGTCGGCTTGCTTTTCGAGCGCGCTGGCGTTGGCTTTGCCGAGTGAGTCTCGATAACGCTCGATCAGCGTGTGGGCGTCGCTGTGGGCCCGGAGACGCTTGTCCAACTGCTTTTCGACGCCGTCTTTGAACGATGCCGAGATGGCGCCGGAGACGTCGAGGTCGCAGTCGCACTCTTTCTTCTTGATCACGTACTGCGCCGAACCGGCCATCTTGCGCGTGAGCTCTTCGCGCTCCTGCGCGAAGAACGACCGCGTCGCTTCGAAATCGCGGCGCGCTTCGACGTACGAGGCGCTGCGGCCGGCTTCATCGGCGCGATTGACGATGGTAACGACGAGAGGCCAGGGTGGATCTTTGAGCTGCCCGGGGAACTTGGGAAATTCTGTCGTCAGGCGACGAACGTCCCCCTCGGTGTTCACGTAGTCGTTGGCCGTCGACTGAAGGTGGGCGGGGTATTCGACGGCGTAGTGCGTCTGCGCGGCGGACGATGCGACTTGAGGTTCTACCTTCTGACCGGCGCAGGCGAGTGGGCTGCCTCCGATGAGCATGGCGCATAGAAAAGGCATACGGATGGTCATGACCGGCCGAGAGTAAACGTACCTCGCGTCCCGTAGCACTAATTTCTCGGATTCTAGGGTGTTGAAATGGACGGCCACGAGGCTTCGGCAGGCGGCATGCCGCGTGCTAAGTTCGAGATCGTGTGGGTAAGACGCGCCGCCATCCGACCCGTGCCGCAGTATGCGCGGCTTCCACCGGGCGTTCTCGGGGAGATCGAGTCCGATCTCGCCGATGAGGACGAAATCGCGCGCGACCGGCTGGACAGTGCATTCACACGTTTCGAGTCGACGCAGCCCGCCATCGCCGAGCGCGTGGCGAGCGCCCTCGGACAACCGATCGACGAGACGGCTCTTGCCCTCGGATACTTTCTCACGCTCGCCATCTGGCTCGCTTTCGAGAGAAACTTCGAGGAACGCCTGGACGAAGTGCAAGCGGACGAGTTAGCCGCCGCCGAGCAGTCGCTCGTCCTCGACGAAGAGCTGCGCCGTGTCGATCCGGCCGAAGCCGTAGAGTCCGATGACGTGGTGGCGATGGAGCAGCCCGACGTCCTTTCCTTCGTTCACGAGCACCTCGACAACGCGCTCGAAGCGCACGCGGGAGAGGTCGACGTCGACGACGTCCACGCCATCTACCGCGTGGTCTTGATCGAGGTACTGGCGCTCTCCTACGCCGTGAACCCCCCCGAGCACTACGACCTGCCGAAGAACGAATTCTGTGCGTAGACGCCGATTACACCGGCAGCCAGAACGAGAAGCGGGCGCCGCCCGTTGGTTTCTGCGTCGCGGCGATTTCTCCGCCATGAGCTTTGACGATCGCGCGGCAGAGGGCGAGGCCGAGACCCATGCCGCTCGGCTTGGTGGTGATGAGTGGATCGAAAACGGTGCGCGCCACGTCGGGCCCGATGCCCGGGCCGTCGTCGTGGACGACCACTTCCACGCGACCACCCGCGCGGCGAACCTCCGTGCCGAGCGCTCCTCGACCGCGCGAGGCCAAAGCCTCGATGGCGTTCAAGTAGAGGTTGGCGAGCACCCGCTCCATGAGGATGGCGTCGCAACGGATGACGAGATCGGGCGGCTCGACGGAGACCGAGAAAGTCACGTTGGTGGGAAGGACGATGGCCCGGCGCGCGCCGTCCAGGAGCGCGGCCACGTTGGTGGGTTCGAGGGTCACCGCTTCGCCGCGCGCTAGACCGAGCACCGCGCCGATGACACGCTGCGCGCGACGGATCTCCATGCCGACCTTGTCGAGGTGTCGTACGAGCTTGCTCTGATCATCGAGGTCGCGCCGTGCCAGAAAAAGAGAAGACTCCGCGACGGCGAGCGCATTGCGAAGCTCGTGGGCGACGCTCGCTCCGACCGCGCCGGCGCTGGCCAGCCGGGCCGCTCGTTCGGCGAGATCGTTCGTCCCATCGTCGCTTGCCATCGCCCCAAGGTGCCCTTGCTCGGTCGACGGGGCAAGCCCCGCATCCGCCGCCGCGGTCGCCGCCGAAACGAGCGCTCGTGATCGGCGATGGCGAAGGACTGACAGCGCTCTGCTCGGGCAGGTGGCCGGCCCCCTCCGGCGCCTTTCTGTGTATAATCGTAGGGTGACAGCGACGGATCTGTACGGCATCGAAGGGCAGGTGCTTGACGGGCAATTCCGTGTCGACCGAGCCATTGGGGAGGGGGGCTTCAGCGTCGTCTACCGCGGCCTGCACATCGGGCTCGACGAACCGGTGGCCATCAAGTGCCTGAAGCTGCAGTCTCCGCTGGCTTCCTCGGTCGTGGACGGGATCGTCCGCCGCTTTCGCGATGAGAGCAAGATCCACTACCGCCTCTCCCGCGGCTCGCTCCACATCGCGCGCACCATCGCCGCCGGGACGACCATGGCGCCCGCTACGGGCGCCCTCGTGCCTTACATGGTGCTGGAGTGGCTCGAAGGATTCACCCTGTCCGAAGAGCTACGCGCGCGGCGCATGCGCGGCGAAACGGGACGAACCTTGCCGGAGGTCATCCGCCTGCTCGACCCGGTAGCCGACGCCATGGCTTTTGCCCATGCGCAAGGTGTGGTGCATCGCGATCTCAATCCATCGAACATCTTCGTCGCCCACACTCAGGGCAGCTCCAAGCTCAAGGTGCTCGATTTCGGCGTGGCCAAGGTCATCTCCGATCACGCGCTCTCGCTCGGGCCGCGCGTGGCGACCATCGGTCAAATTCGGATGTTCACGCCCGCCTACGCCGCTCCCGAGCAATTTCACGACGCGCTCGGCGCCATCGGCCCCTACACCGACGTCTATTCATTTGCCGTCCTGGTGGTCGAGCTTCTCGCCGATCGGGCTCCGATCGAAGGTGAGCACATCGGCGAATACGCCGATCGCGCGCTCGATCCGGTTCGTCGACCCACGCCGCGGTCGATGGGGGTCACGGTAGGGGATGCCGTGGAGGCGGTGCTCGCACGCGCGGTGACGGTCGACCCTTCGCAGCGTCCTCGCGACATCGGCGAGTTCTGGGGAATGCTCAAGAATGCAGCTACCCGCGACGCGAACCAGAGCCGAGGCGTCGGGGAGCGCGGTTTTCCGCAGCCTCCCGTGATGACCGCGCCGTCAGCGCGTGGCGCCGAACTCCCCAAGGTGACGGCCGGTCGGCTGCCCATTTTGCCGGAGCCTCAGGCGCACGGGTTCGCGCCGCGCGATGCGGCTGATCTCGTCTCGGACACGCGCGGCAGTGGGTGGAGACCGCAGGCCGGTGTGGCATTCGCGAACACGGTGGGGCCGGCGCGCTCGCCGAGCGCGCCGCCGCTCGATGAGCCGATGGACGCGGACGCGCGCGCACGCACGGGCCCGCCCCGAAAAGCGACGCTGTTTCAAGGGAGCCCGGCGGTTGCCCCGGCGGGGTCGTCCTCCATCACACAAACGTCAGCATCCCCCTTGCCGCCACGCGCCATGGGGGCTGGCATCGCGAGCCACACGGCTTTTGCGGCCACCGTGGCGACCCCTGGCGCTTCCGACCCTCCGCATGCGCCGACCGCGCAGAGCCTTCACCTCGGCGACACCGCGCCGTCGGCCGTGATGCGGGCAGCCATGCCCGAGGGGAAACCAGCGAAATCAGCGATCCGCTGGTACACACCGTCGCTCGAGAGCAACACGCCGTTTCCCGCAACGCCGTCCTCCTTTCCGACGCCTCCGACGCCGTCTTCCCAGTCCGAGCAGCAGGCGGAGAAAAAGCCGAAGGTACGTCTCTGGATCGTGATCGGCTTGGTCCTGACGGTCGCGCTCGTGCTGGCCGCTGTGCTTGCCAACTATTTCACGCCGCAGTAGCCGCGGTCCCACACGGCGTTGCGCGACGCAGCGCGGAACGCGATTGCAGGAGTGCTGGGCCGGGTACCGCGGGACGTGGGAGCTGGTTCGATCAGAGCAGCTCGACGCCCGTCGCGTCGAGCTCGACCTTCACCGTCTTGCCTGTCGCTTCCAAGGCTTCCTGCTCGCACTCGCCGTTGTCCGGCTTGGGCAGCACCGTGCCTTCGACGCGGGCGCGTCGGCCGGACGCCGACTTCGGTACCAAGAAACTGTGTCCGCTCATCCGGATGTGCGCCTCGCCGTTGCCGTCGGCGATCTCCATCCAGCACCCCGCGGCCTGACAGACGGCCGTGACCTGCCCTTCGGTCTTCACTGTCGTTTTGGCGTACTTGCTCGTTTCGCGGACGATGTCGGCGAGCGCGACCACGGGACTCTTCCCGAGAGGAGCACCGAACCTGGTGGCAGGCGCGGCTGGCGCGGGCGCCGCGATGGCAGCGGATGCCACGGCTTTCGCCTGCGCGCGCGGGTCCCCCGATTGGCAGCCACCGGCGCTGCAAGCCGCAGCGACGAGAACGAGGGCTTTGCCGATACCGATGATCATGCTCCGTCAGTCTTACACTTGCGCGGCGCCCTGGCCATACGCCTTCTTTCGTTGACGTCGCCCGCCAGCGGGCCGACAAGCGCATCATGAAACGAAAGATCGCCGGCATTTTCGCGGTTTCGCTCGTCAACCTCGCCGCGTGCGGGTCATCCCAGCCTACCGCTCCGACGCCTCCGTCGCCGCCACCGCCCCAGGCCGCCCCCCCGGCGCAAGCCGCGCCCGTATCGCCCACTCCGGCCCCTCGTGCCGACACGAGTCTTCTGCCGCGCAAGCTTCTCTTCGGTAACTCCGACCACGTCGCGCCGAGCATCAGCCCCAACGGAGCGCAGATCGCGTTTCTCGCGCCGGAGAGCGGCGTGCTCAATGTGTGGGTCGGTCCCGCCGGGGACGTGAAGGCCGCCAAGGCCGTGACCTACGAGAAGGTGCGCCCCATTCGATCCTTCTCCTGGGCGTACACCAACGAGCACATTCTCTACGCCAACGACAAGGGGGGCGACGAGAACTTCCACGTCTTCGCGGTCGACCTCAAAGCCGGCAAAGAGGACGATCTGACGCCCTTCGACGGCGTGCGCGCTTCGGTGACGGCCGTCTACGATGACAAGCCCACCGTGGTCCTCGGCGAGATGAACAAGCGCGACAAGCGCTTCATGGATCCGGTGCTCATCGACATCAAGACCAAGGCCATCACGCCGCTCACGGAAAACACCGAGGGGTACGTGGGGTTCGTCGTCGATCGCGACGCCAAGCTCCGCATGGGCTCGAAGATGACGCCCGAGGGCGGCCTCGAGCTTTTTACTTTCGACAAGCCGGGCAAGTGGTCGAGCTACGCCAAGATCGCCCCTGAGGACAACCAGACGACGCAGCCACTCGAATTCGAGCGCAACAACCGCACGCTCTATTTTCTCGATAGTCGCGGCCGCGACACCAGCGCGCTCGTCTCGGTGGACATGCCGAAGGGCAAGCCGACTCTGATCTTCGAAGATCCCAAGGCCGACGTCGATGAAACGCTCGTCCACCCCAAGACGGGCAAGGTGCAGGCGGTCTCCACCAACCGCGAACGTCGCATATGGAAGGTGCTCGACAAGTCGCTGCAGGGCGACTTCGACGCGCTCGCCAAAGTCACCGACGGCGACATGCGGATCACGAGCCGCTCGCTCGACGACAAGCGCTGGGTCGCGGCGTTCCTCCACGACGACGCGCCCACCGGTTATTACCTCTGGGATCGCGCCCAGAAGAAGGCGACGTTCCTCTTCGTCGATCGTCAGGCGCTGGAGGGGGCCAAGCTCGTCAAGATGCACCCGGTGGTCATCAAAGCGCGCGACGGGCTCGAGCTCGTGAGCTACCTCTCCCTGCCGCGTGAAGCCGACGCGGGGAACAGCGGCAAACCGAAAGAGCCGCTCCCCATGGTGCTCTTCGTTCATGGCGGGCCGTGGGCGCGCGATCAATGGGGCTTCACTCCTCAGCATCAATGGCTCGCCAACCGCGGCTACGCCGTGCTCAGCGTCAACTACCGAGCGTCGACCGGCTTCGGCAAAAAGTTCATCAACGCGGGTAACCACGAGTGGGCCGGCAAGATGCACGACGACCTCATCGACGCCGTGAAGTGGGCGGTCAGCGAGAAAATCGCCGACCCCGCCAAGGTGGCCATCATGGGGGGCAGCTACGGCGGCTACTCGACGCTCATCGGCCTCACCTTCACCCCCGACGTCTTCGCGTGCGGCGTCGATATCGTCGGCCCGTCCAACTTGGTCACCCTCCTCAACTCCATCCCCCCGTATTGGACGCCGATGATCGCCGAGTTCACCCACCGCATCGGGGACCACCGCACCGAAGAGGGAAAGAAATTTCTCTTCGAGCGCTCCGCCCTGTCGCGCGTCGACGCCATCAAGAAGCCGCTCTTGATCGGTCAAGGCGCCAACGATCCCCGGGTGAAACAAGCCGAGAGCGATCAGATCGTGAAGGCCATGCAGGCCAAACAGCTGCCCGTCACCTACGTGCTCTATCCCGACGAAGGGCACGGTTTTGCGCGCCCCGAAAACCGGCTGAGCTTCTACGCTGTCGCCGAAGTTTTCCTCGCGGAGCACCTGGGGGGGACGTACCTACCGACGGGTGAGGACTTTCAGAACTCGACCATCACGGTGCCAGGTGGAGCGGAGCATGTTTTCGGCCTGAAAGAGGCTCTCTCCACGAAGAAATAAAGCCAGGGCATTCTACCGAGGGCGTGGCCGGCGTGGCCCCTCGCTACGACCAGGAAACAGTCCCTTCTGCGTCGCAAGCGACCGGATATACTCCCCGCTCCCTGCAAGGAGGGGGTCCTATGTCCGTGCGCATTCGCCATGTCGTGACCGTTGCGTTGGGGATTCTGGCGCTGTCCGGGTGTCGAACCGTGCAGGATAAAGAGCGCGACCTGACGGCGCAGTGCAAACGCGACTGGCCCTGCAAGAAGAGCGGTCTCTGCACCGGCCTTTGCACGCCCGAGCCGTGCGTGTGCGCGGCGAAAACCCCCTCGGACTGCACGTCGTCGACGGATTGCAATGGTGTCGGAGCGTGCACCCCCAAGGACGGAAAGTGCGTCGTGGCGACCAACGCCGATTGCGCGCGCGTCGCAGCCTGCAAGGCGACGGGCGTTTGCACTGCCAAGGACGGCATCTGCCTGGTCGGGTCGGACGCCGATTGCGCCCAATCCGATCTCTGCAAGGACCAGCGCAAGTGTTCGTTGAAGGGCAGCGCCTGCGTCGACGCGACCTTCAATCCGGCCCTGCTCGATCCGAGCAAGATCGGCGACAACGCCCCCGAGAAATTCAAGGTGAAGTTCACCACCAAAAAAGGGGAGTTCGTGGCCGAATTCACGCGCGCCTGGGCGCCCATCGCGGCCGACCGTTTCTATAACCTCGTCAAGATCGGCTACTACAACGAGGATGCTTTCTATCGCGTCGACGACTCGCAAGCGGAGTTCGGCGTGCACGGCAATCCCGAAGTCTCGGCCGTCTGGATGGGCATGAAGCTCAAGGACGATCCCAACAAGCAATCGAACGATCGCGGGACGATCGCTTTCCCGCGGCCGTACCCCAACTCGCGCTGGGCGCCCGTCGTCATCCACACCAAGGACAACCGCGATCTGAACCAGGTCGGCTACGCGCCTTTCGGGAAGGTGATCCAGGGAATGAACGTCGTCGATTCGCTCACCAAGAACGCGGGCGAGGGAGCGCCGGGCAGCAAGCCGCCCGACATGGACAAGCTCGTCCACGGTGGCAACGCGTTCCTCCGGGCGAACTATCCGCAGATGGACTTCCTCACCGGCGTCTCGCTGATGTGACGCGTCTCGCCGATGGGATACGCCGCCGAACGGCGGCGGTTCAACCGGGTGAGTTGTAGTTCGTGTTCTCGAGCAAGATGACGTTGGTCTTGCTGCGGGTCTCGCCGATGCTGGTGACGTAGACGGCGGGCCGGTCTTGCACCGGGCACACCTTCTCGCAGGCGCCGCAACCGATGCAGAGCGCCGGGTCGACGTGGGGCCTCTGCAGGTGCACCGTCTTCATCGGCGGCTGCTCCCCGTTCGGACCAGGCTCCGCGGAGCGCACCTCGGCGTCGACCTCCTCGACCCAGATCGCCTTGGGCGACGTCGGGCAGAACTCCTCGCACACGATGCACGGCGTCTGCATCGACCAGGGAAGACATCGGCCGTGATCGTAGAACGCGGTGCCGATCTTGATGGGGGGCACGCCGATGCCGAGCTTCTCGCGCTCGGTGATTTTCTGAATGGCGCCCGTCGGGCACACCTGGCCGCAGAGCACGCAGGACGGCTCGCAGTAGCCGATGCGCGAAATCAAAATGGGCGTCCAGAGACCCTCGATACCGGCCTCGAAGAAGGCGGGGTGCAGCGCGTTGTTGGGGCACACCTTCATGCACTCCGCGCAGCGAATGCAGCGTTCGAGGAAGGCGCGTTCTTCGACGGCGCCCGGCGGGCGGATGACGCGCGAGTCGTAGTTGGCGTCGAGCGAATCGGCGGTGCGCGCGGCGGGGATGGCCACCGCGCCGGCCGCGATCGAGGCGAGCGCCGTGCGACGGCCGGTATCGGGCACGGTGATGGTGCCTTTACGGCCAGGCAAGAAGCGGAATTTGATGACGTCCTCGGGGCACGCCGTCTCGCAGTTCATGCACATGTGGCACTCGTCTTGACGCCATTTGACGCCGCCCTGCGGGCTGTCTGCGCCCTGGCAATTGACGAGGCAGAGATTGCAATCGGTGCACTTGGAGTGGTCTTTCTCCATGCCGAAGAGGGCAAAACGGGCGAACACGCCGAGGAAGGCGCCGAGGGGGCAGAGCACGCGGCACCAGAACCGCGGGATGAAGCGGTTCATGAAGAGCGTGGCGATGAGGAGAAAGCCGATGAACCACGTCTCGTGGAAGTAAAACTGCTTGCTCTGCCAGACCGACCGCGCGAGAAAGTCCTGCGCGCCGTCGGCGACGAATTGCACGTGGCGTTCGTTCACGCTCGAGGCCGCAGCGAGCCCGTGCCCGCCGATGTATTGAACGGCGGGCAGCACGGCCAGACCGATGGCGCGGACGCAGATGCAGATCGGATCGAAAAGGCCGCCGATGGCGCTGCCGGCGACGGCCGCCGCCAAGAATCCGTACATCAGGTAGTACTTGATGCGCTGGTAGCCGTGGGTCTGGTTCGCCATCACGCGCGAATTGCCGCGTCCGTACGTCGACGGGAAGATCCACGCGAAGAAATGGTGCAAGGTCCCGAAGGGGCAAATCCAGCCGCAGAAAACGCGCCCAAAAACGAGCGTGAGCGCGACTATCGCGACTGACCAGAGGAGACCGCGGTAAACGGTGTGTGACGACAGGAACGTCATGGCCGCCACGAAGGGGTCGGCGAGCAGGAATCCTTCGACGGGGTACGGCATGCGCACCACCGTGTCGGCCTTGGCAGCGAACGAGCCGCGGAAGGTCGTTTCCACGAGCAGGAAGGTGAAGAGTGCGAGGCTCGCAACCTGTACGAAGCGACGCGCCCAGACGAGCCTACGGATCAGCGGGCGGGCCGGGATCCCCGAGCCGGGCCGCTTGGGGTCGACTTTTTTGGGGCGCGCCGGCGCCTGGAAAGGCACGGAGGCCGCGGTGACAGAAGCGGAAGCAGTGACGCCTTTCGCCGAAGGACCGACGGCGGAAGCCGAAGCAGCGGCGCTCGATGCGCAACCGCAGGCGCCAGAACCGCAAGCCCCGGTGGTGACCGATGCAACTGGCGCGGACGCCGACGCTCGCAGCACGGATGGGACGGTGCTGGGCGAAGGCGCCCGTGGAAGCGCCGCGGCAATGAGCTCGGCGTAGCGATCGGCGGCGCTTGCCGTGTCTTTCGCCGGCGCGTTCGGGGACGTTCGCACGAGCGCGCCGTCGAGCGGATCGATCGCGCCGACCTTGCCGAGCCAGGGGATCGGCTGGACATCGTCTTGGTGGGCGTGTCCGTGTGTTTCGGCGTGGCTCATGTCAGACCTCCTTCACACGGAGGTTCTCCCAGAACATGGTTCCGAGCCCGCGTTCGTGCCCCATCTTCAGATAGGGCACGTTCTCCCGTTTCTGGCCGATGAGCGTCGTCCCGTACGAATCGGCGGCGACTTGATCGACGGTCGCGATCACGGTGTTCATCTCGCGGGTGTCGTCGACGTTCCCGCCCTGGGGTCCGTTGCGCACGAGGACACGCGTGGCGTCGACCACCACCAAGGTGGGGCGCATGAACGTCGCCAGGTCGGCGACCGAAACGTCGATGTTCTGGTGCAGCCGGTTGCGGCGGCCGCCGAGGGACCCGTACCAGTTTTTCATGGCGCCGGTGTACTTGGCGAGGTTGTGATGTTTGGCCACCGGCACGTTGATGATCTTGTCGGCCTGGACGAGCGGCGTATACACCGGCCACTCGTCGAGCACGTCGCCGTTGAGGCGCATGGTACGGAAGCGATGCTCGGCGGGGATGATGACGTCGGCGCCGAGCTTGTACGCCGCCCGCCAGATGCCCGAGCGCTGGAAGCAACGGTTCGGGTCGTTGCAGGATGCGTCGGTGACGACGACGCGCTTGGCGCCCGCCTCGAACGCCATCTGCACCACCGTCGCGACCACCTCGGGGTTCGTGTTGGCGGCGTGGATGGGCATCCTGTCCCATCCGATGTTGGGTTTGACGACGACGATGTCGCCCCGCGAAATGAAGCGTTTCATGCCGCCGAGCGCGTCGACCGCGCGTCTCGTCAAAGTCGCCGCGTCGGGGTTGTTCTTGGCAATGACGAGCTCGGGCAGCTCGAGACCGCTTCCCGACTTGAGCCGAAAATCGCGGACCTGGCGAGCCCCTTCGGCGCGGTGCACGTCGATCCCGCCATGATCCCAGCGCCAGCGTCCGATTGCAGCCGCCCCTCCCAAAACGAGGCCAGCTGCTCCCAAACGCTGAATGACCTCGCGGCGGGAGGGTCGTTCAGCCATGATCTACGGGGTTTGTAGCGTGGAACACCCTATGCCAGCAAGTTGCCGAAGGTTCATTTCCTGCCGTACTTCCGCTGTGGTGTAGGCGGTGGCCGAGATTGCCCGGCCCCCCGGTCTGACGCGTGTGATTTCGGCGTGGTGCGGGTCGGCACGAGGCGAAATCTCTGTTTTGAAGGGCCGCCCGAGGGGCTGCACACGCGTTCACCCGAAGGGCCCAGCGCCGTCTAGCGCGGCTCGGGCGCCCCCTCACAAAACGTCCGAGCGCGTGCGAAATATCGTCCGGGGGTCCAAAGCTCGGGTCGGCAAGGCTGTCAGCACGGCTTGCGCCGGGGAGCGGATGACGCTACACCGCGCATCCTCAAATTTTTTTGAAGGCCATCCCACGAGGAGCGACGCGGACATGAAGGAAGGAATTCACCCAGTCTACCCGGGGGCAAAAGTGGTTTGCGCCTGTGGAAACGTCTTCGTGACCCGCTCCACGCGCGGCGACTTCGCGGTCGACGTCTGCTCCAACTGCCACCCGTTTTACACCGGTAAGCAGAAGCTGATGGATACCCAGGGCCGCGTGGACCGCTTCCGTCGCAAGTACGAAAAGAACATCCCCCCACCGAAGTAGGAAACTCCCTCGGATTCCGGGGGGGGAGTGCTTGCGCGGAGCAGTCTTCGGCTACAAAAGTGAGCTGCCAGCGCGTTGGCTCGCCGCCGTCGAGCTATAACGTTCCGTAGCCCATGTCAGACAGCGAACAGCGCCCTTACATCGGAGGTCAGGCGGTCATCGAAGGGGTGATGATGCGCTCGCCGCGGTCGTTTTCCATCGTCGTGCGCCGAAAGTCGGGTGAACTGGTGGTGCGCGAGCGCCCAGTGTCGCGAGGCGCCGCACCCGGCGGGCCGTGGCGGTGGCCCTTCGTGCGCGGCGTCGCGTCGCTCGTCGAAGCCGTCAAGCTCGGTTCGGAAGCTTTGCGATTTTCATCCGAGATCTACGAGCGCGATCATTTCGACGCGCCGCCGAGGCCGCTCGGCGCCGCCGGCAGCGCGCTCCGCTTGGTGGGTGGTGCGCTGCGTGCGCTCGCCCACACCGTGGTAGCCCTCGCCACCGGCGAACAGGGGCCGGGCGGTGGGGGGACGAGCGGCGACGGAGGGGCGCCCGCGGAAGGCGCGCGCCGGTTTCTCTCGCTGCTCACGATCGGCTTTGCGATCGTGCTCTTCGTCGTTCTGCCGCAGACCGCGTCCGAGCTCGTCAACCGCATGGTCGGCGTCAGTCTCGATCTCCGCACCCCTCTTTTTCAGCTGGAGACGGGCGCCTTCAAGCTCCTCATCATCGTCAGCTACCTCTTGCTCATCCGCCGAGTGCCCGAAATCAAGCGCGTCTTTCAGTACCATGGCGCCGAGCACAAGACGATCAGCACCTACGAGGCGTCAGAAGAGCTCAACGTTACCAACGCGCGCCGCAAGAGCACGCTGCATCCGCGCTGTGGGACGACGTTTCTCATCATGGTGGCGTTCGTATCGGTGATCGTCTTCTCTGCTGCGGCTCCGCTTCTTCCTCACTTCCGCGTGGGCCGGGTCGTCGAGAACCTGCTCCTCATCGCCCTGAAACTGCCGTTCCTTCCGCTCATCGCCGCGGTCACGTTCGAGATCCAGCGCATCTTCGCCCGTTACTGCACGACCGGCGCTTTGCGTCTCCTTCTCTGGCCAGGTTTTCTGGTGCAGAAGATCACGACCATCGAGCCCGACGACGACCAGCTCGAGGTCGCCCTGGCCTCGCTCAAAGCCACGCTGTGGCGCGAGCAGGCGGCTGCGCTGGCCCCGCCCCAAGCGACCGATCGCACGTTCCTCAATTTTGCCGCGCTTTCCGCCGATCCGGGCTACGGCAAGGCCGCCTAATCAGCTCGTCTCCATGCTCCCCATCGAGAAGCTCGAGGCTGTCGCGCGGAGGTTCAGCGAAGTCGAGCACATGCTCTGCTCGCCCGGCGTTCTCGGCGACCGTCACAAACTGCAGCAGCTGAACAAGGAGCGAAGCGAGATCGAGCCCGTCATCGCCGCCTTCAACCAATGGCGCGAGGTGGACCGCCGCATCAAAGAAGACCGCGAAGCCTTGAGCGACCCCGAGCTGCGCGCGCTTGCCGAGGAAGAGCTCCCCTCGCTCGAGAAGCAGGCGCAGAAGCTGGAAGACAATCTCCGTTTTTTGCTTCTTCCCAGCGACCCCAACGACAAGAAGAACGTCATCCTCGAGATCCGCAGCGGGGAAGGCGGCGAAGAAGCTGCGCTCTTCGCCGCCGACCTTTTCCGGATGTACACGCGCTACGCCGAAACGGCGGGGTGGAAGGTCGAAATCCTCAACGAAAGCGAATCGCAGACGGGCGGCTACAAAGAAGTGGTCGCCTCGGTGAACGGCGCGGCCGTCTATTCCAAGCTTCGCTTCGAGGGAGGCGTGCATCGCGTGCAGCGTGTACCCGCCACCGAGACGCAAGGGCGCATTCACACCTCGACGGCCACGGTCGCCGTCCTGCCCGAAGCCGAAGAGGTCGAGGTCCTCATCGACGACAAAGACCTCAGGATCGACATCGCTGCTTCGGGGGGACCGGGTGGGCAAGGGGTCAACACCACCAACAGCGCCGTGCAGATCACCCATGTGCCCACCGGCATGATGGTCAAGTGCCAGGACGAGCGCTCGCAGCTCAAGAACAAGGCGAAGGCACTCAAGATCCTGCGCGCGCGTCTGCTCGACATCGAACGCGAGCGTCAGGATGCAGCCATCAGCGCCGAACGGCGCACCATGGTGGGTTCGGGAGAACGCTCCCAGAAGATCCGCACCTACAACTACGCCCAGAACCGCATCACCGATCATCGCATCGGGCTCACGCTCTACAAGCTCGATCGCGTCATGGAGGGTGATCTCGACGAGCTCTTCGGGCAGCTGCGCACCCACCGGCAGGCGGAGCTGCTCTTTGCGGGAGGCTTGGGCGCGCCGCCCAACGAGGCCACATCGGAAGGTGGAGGCGAATGAGTGCGCGGGCCGACGTCGATCGCAGCGCTCTTTTGTGCGCCCTCGTGCTGGCGCCGGCCACGTTCGCGCGCAATCGCTTCTTTACGCTGTTCACAGACTCCTCGGCGCGACGGACGCGCGCGCGCGCGGCGCAGCTGCGCACCATCGTCCGGCACCTGGCCCACGACAACCCGCGGGCGGAGGTGACGGAGCTCACGCTGCGCGAGGATGGCGCCTTCCTTTTGCGTTATGGAATTCGGCGCCTCAAGCTCAAGCGGACATCGGTGCTCGACCGACTCGAGCTTTCCCTGGTTCGCTTTGCTATCTCGCGGCGAACGCGGCCCGGCTCGGAACCGCTGGCCGCGCCGCTGCAGGTCACCGCCGAGGACAGGGGGCTCGTCTACGCAACGATCGCCAAGCTCGCCGAAAAGTTGGTCCTACCTCCCGCG
>Ga0193706_1000037_pt1 | contig 141084 bp, 121 predicted proteins | sample U3c1metaG_FD_160130 | JGI IMG/M metagenome (GOLD analysis project Ga0193706, IMG submission 160130) | Soil microbial communities from a riparian zone of the East river system, Colorado, United States - U3c1 | ecosystem: Environmental > Terrestrial > Soil > Riparian zone | place: USA: East...
TCCGCAAGCCAATCCCGCGGCGACGGCGGAAGAAGAAGAGACTGTTCCGGAACGTAGCGACGAAAGGTCGTTGGCATACGGCTATTTTACCGCATGCCAACGATTCCTGCCGCGCAGGCTCCTAGGATGAGAGCACTTCTACGGATAAAAAGCTTCGCTTTCGAGTCGTTGTATCGCATGACAGAGTTCCTCGGTGTTTTGGAGATACAGCCGGCCCCGGCGGTCGGGGTGACATCCGGAGCGCTGGCCTTGTCCCACATAGGCTCTGACCAAGGGACGGCCGTTACAGGCTTATCGTTCCCAGTCAGGCAGCCTTTGCGATCAGATAGCAACGGCGGCTGGGATACTCGACGCCTTCGTAAGGCTCGCGCTCCACGGACTCATTGACCAGAAAGCCGGCTGAATGGAGGGCGGCAATGACTGTGCTGGGCTGGAGGAAGCGAAAATCCAGCGATACCGCTTGTTCCCAGAGCTCGTCGAGGTGGACAGTGTGATCGCCGATATGAAACGCCACGAAAAGAAGGCCGTTGCCGGCCAACACCCGCCGGAGCTCACGAAAGGCAATCTCGAGCACTGATGGATCCAGATGGATCACGGAGTAGAAAGCGACGATCCCGGCCAGGGACGCGTCCGGGAGATCGAGCGCCCGGATGTCGCCAACCCGAAACGCGATGTCCGGGTTCAGTTGCGTTGCCCACCGGACCATTTCAGGCGAAAGGTCGATACCCAGCATCTGCACGCCCTGATCGTGGAGGTACCGTGTGACATGGCCCGGGCCACAGCCGAGGTCGCCGACGGTTCCACGCTCGCGAACCTCCTCGGCGAATCGGTTGAGCAGATGCCGATCGAGAGGCTTCCGCGCGAGCTCCGAGTAGATGTGCTCGACGTAGGCGGCTGCGACGGAGTCGTAACTCGCGCGTACGGGGTCTGCTGCGTCTTTCATGATACTTTGGCTGCACTGCCTAGCGCGCGCATGCCGAGATCTTGCTACGTACAGGGCTTGATGGGCAAGACCTGAACCCAGGGCGGCGCCCCTGGATTTGCTCCCCGCCCCCTGTTGTGATGCAATCTCGTGCACGAACATGAGACGCGACGAATACGAGCAACGCAAACAGCGGCTGGAGACGCAGCTCCGCGAGGGGATCGCGCTTCTGGAATCGGCGCACCGGCAGCAGCTCCGGGCCCTGGAGCTGGTCTGGATGACGACCGTGGAGGAGGATCTGGCCCTCGGCGCCGGGCCGGCCTCGGTCCGGAGCGAGCCCGCCGCACTAGCGCCGGAGCCGCCCAGTCGCCGCACTCCCTGGGAGATCATTCAGGATCTCGCGGTCGCGTTGCCGAAGGTCCCCGAGGTGTTCGATCGTAACCGCCTGCACGAAGCGCTCGGCTACGAACCGGATCGCAGCTCCCTGCACCGGATTCTCCAGCAGTTGGTAGGGAATGGGAATCTCAAGGTAGAGCGCCCCGGCCGCGGCAGAGTGCCCACGGCCTACAGGAAAACCGGCGTGGACGTTCCCCTGCCCGGGATGTGACGCACCGCCCGATTCGTGTGTCGCAAGCGAACGTTCACGGCACACAAGGGATCGTTCGCCCCCCTGCCGCTCGCCCCCGTGCACCACCCGGGAAGGTTCGTGCGCCATTGGACCCACGGACCGGAAAATGCGACCCGTGGTCTGTCTCATTCATTTCGCGGGTCCCGTGAAGCGGCGGCCGGGTCTCGAAGGGCAATTCACGGGTCCAGTGTCGCAAACCAGGGGTCCAGCGGAGCACTTCGTGGGTCCTGTGTCGCAGACCACGGGTCCAATGTCGCACATCACGGTCCGCGACAAGCACAGCCCGGGTCCAGTGACGCAATGCACGGGTCCAGCCAGCGGAACCACGGGTCCAATGTGGCAAAAGCCGCGAGCCGCCGGACGTTTACAGGGTCGAGCCGCGCCGCATGCCGGGCAGCCCGACGCCGGGCGCGGGGCGCTCGCGCAGCACCTCGCGGCGGAAGACGAACAGCTCGGCCGGACGGCCGCCGGTCTGGGAGTCCTGGCGGCCGGTGCCTTCCACCAGGCCGCCGTTCTCGACCAGGCGGCGGAAGTTCTGTTTGTGGAGGCGCACGCCGGACAGCGCCTCGACCACCCGCTGGAGCTGGAGCAGCGTGAAGGTGGGCGGCAACAGCTCGAAGACGACCGGCCGGTATTTGAGTTTGCCGCGCAGACGGCCGAGCGCCGTCGCCAGGATGCGCCGGTGGTCGAGCGCCATGGAGCGGCCGGGCAGCAGGTCCGGCCGTTCCGAGGGGGCGGGGCGCCTCGCCTCGGCGGCGCCGCCGGTCGCCTCGCGGTCCCGCCAGGCTTCCGGCACCAGGTAGGCCTCGTAGAGCAGCTCGTAGCGCTCGAGCACCCGCTCGCCGTCCCAGCCTACCCCGCCGAGCCCGAAGACGATGTCCGCCCGCTGCCGCCGCTCCAGCCGCAGGAGGCGGTCGGGGGCGGTCTCCACCCAGGCGTCGAGGGCGGAGGCGATCGAGCCGTCGATCACCTCGGGGCGGCCGGAGCGCCAGTCCTCCCAGGGGAAGAACTCGTACCAGTCCCGCCAGCGGGCTTCCGCGTGGACGGTGACCTCGCGCACCAGCGCCAGATAGGCCACCGAGACCCCGCGCGGCCCCGCCTGCGTCTCACGCGGATCGCGGTAGCGGTCGCCGAAGGTGTAGAGCTGCTCCACGTAGCCGAGATCGAGGCCGGTCTGCTCGCGCACCCAGCGCCGCAGGCCGAGATCGAGGGTGCGGTCGGTCTCGGGCTCCAGCGGGCCGAACGGCAGGGCGTCCTCGGGCGCGGCCTCGCTGCCGGGGCGGGCGACGGTCAGGATGCGGGGGACCTCCGCGGTGACCGCCACGATCACCGCGTTGAGGCCGAGGTCGACCCTCATCGCTCCCCCATCGCCAGGACGGGGGAAGGGGCGGCGACCAGCTCGCGGTCGAACACCTCGCCGAAGTGCCGGGCGGCGACGGCGGCGATCTTGGGCAGCTCCGGCGCCCGCCCCATCAGCCGCTCGATCGAGGTCATGCGGACCTGCTGGAGGCCGCAAGGGATGATCCCCGCGAAGTAGGAGAGGTCGGTCGCGACGTTGAGGGCGAAGCCGTGGGTGGTGATCCACCGCGAGAGGTGGACGCCGATCGAGGCGATCTTCTCGTCGCCCGCCCAGACGCCGATGAACGCCTGCTCCTCGCCCGGCCGGCCGGTCACCCCATAGTCGGCGAGGGTGCGGATCAGCACCTCCTGGAGGTCGCGCACGTAGCGGCGGATGTCCCGCCGGTCGGGGCTGAGGTTGACGACCGGGTAGCCGACGAGCTGTCCGGGGCCGTGGTAGGTGACCTGGCCGCCGCGGTCGCACTCGGCGATCTCGACGCCGCGAGTGGCGAGCCACTCGGGGCTCGCCAGAACATCCTCGCCGCTGGCGTTGCGTCCCAGGGTGTAGACGTGCGGATGCTCGAGCAGGAAGAAGCGCTCCGGCCCCTCGCCGTCCTTCACCGCCGCGCGCGCCGCGAGCTGCAGCTCGACCGCCTCCGCGTAGGGAACGCGGCCGAGGTAGTCCCAGTGGAGGGAGCGGCGGTCGGCGGGATCGGTCTCGGGACGAATCACGGGTTCATTCTACCTTGCCCTCTCTCCTTCCCCTCCCTGGGATAAGATACCCGCGCCTTCGGGAGGGGACATGGAAAAAATCGTCACAGCCATTCTCGGTGGAGGGCAAGGGGCCCGTCTCTGGCCGCTGACCCGCGACCGCGCGAAGCCGGCCGTGCCGGTGGGCGGGAAGTTCCGGCTGATCGACATCCCGATCAGCAACAGCCTGCACGCGAGGATCGATCGCATCTTCGTCATCACCCAGTTCAACAGCACCAGCCTCCATCGCCACATCAACCAGACCTACCGCTTCAGCGCCTTCAGCGACGGCTACGTCAACATCCTTGCCGCCGAGCAGACGCTGGACAATCGCGACTGGTTCCAGGGAACGGCTGACGCCGTGCGCCAGACCCTCTCCCGGCTGCTCGAGGAGAATCCCCACGAGGTGCTGATCCTCTCCGGCGACCAGCTCTACCTGATGGACATCTCGAAGTTCGTGCGCACCCACCGGGAGCTCCGGGCGGACCTGACGATCGCCGTCAAGCTGGTCACCCGCGAGGAGGCCTCCGGCTTCGGCATCCTGCGCCTCGACGCCACCGGGCGGATCGTCGACTTCGTCGAGAAGCCCAAGGAGGCCGAGCAGCTCGACGCCATCGAGCTCGACGAGCAGACCCGGGCCGTGCTCGGCGCCCCTCCGGATGCGACCGGCACTTTCCTCGCCAGCATGGGCATCTACATCTTCCGCCCCGAGGTGCTGAGCGAGCTGCTGGTGGGCACCGACACCGTCGACTTCGGGCGCGAGGTAATCCCCCAGGCGCTCAGCCAGTACAAGGTGATGGCCTTCCCGCACGACGGCTACTGGGCCGACATCGGCACCATCCCGAGCTTCCACCAGGCGAACCTCGACCTCACGCTGCCGCTGCCGCCGCTCAATCTCTACCATCCGGAGTTGCGGATCTTCACCCACCCCCGGTTCCTGCCGGGGACCAAGGTGAACGAGTGCTCGGTGCGCTACTCGATCCTGAGCGAGGGGAGCATCCTCTCCGGCAGCCACATCGCCGATTCGATCATCGGCGTCCGCTCGGTCGTGCACGCCGGCTCGGTGATCGAACGTTCGATCGTGATGGGCGCCAACACCTGGGAGACCCTCCCCGAGGGGAGCGATCAGATCCCGATCGGCATCGGCCGGGACTGCACGGTGCGCAACGCGATCATCGATTTCAACGCCCGCATCGGCGACGGCTGCAAACTGATCAATGCGGATGGTCTCACCAGCTTCGACGGCGAAAACTATTCGATCCGCGACAAGATCATCATCGTCCACAAGAACGCCGTGATCCCGCCCGGGACCACGATCTGACGCGGGAGTCACCGTTGCGGATCCTCCAGCTCGCCGCCGAAGTGACGCCGTTCGCCAAGACCGGCGGGCTCGGCGACGTCGTCGCGGGGCTCTCCCGTTTCCTCGGCAGGACGGGGCACGACGTCCGGATCTTCCTCCCTTTCTATCCCAGCCTGGCGAGCGACGGCGACCGCTATGTGCCGGTCGATTTCATCCGCGACGTGCCGGTGCAGCTCGGCCCTCATCGCTTCACCTACACCGTGCGGACCGTGCTCCTGCCGGACAGCGACGTCAGCGTCTATTTCATCGACTGCCCCGCGCTGTTCGGCCGCGGCGGGATCTATCACGGCGATCGCGACGATTCGCTGCGCTTCGCCCTGCTCACCGTCGCCACCTTCGAATGCGCGCAGCGGATGGGCTGGTCTCCCGACATCATCCATTGCCACGACTGGCACACCGCGCTGGCGCCGGTCTACCGTAAGGCTTTTTTCGAATGGGACGGCCTGTTTCAGCGCACGCGGACGGTGCTGACCATTCACAACATCGGTTTCCAGGGAGTGGTCGACAGCAGCCGCCTGATCGATCTCGGGCTGGACCCGTACACGCGCCTGCTCGACCTCTCGCCGGGGTATCTCAACTTCCTGCGCAACGGGATCCTCCACGCGGACGCATTGACCGCGGTCAGCCGCACCTACGCCCGTGAGATCCAGACCCCCGAGCTGGGCTTCGGTCTCGAGGGCCTGCTGCGCGCCCGCCGCGACCGCCTGTTCGGCATCGTCAACGGCGTGGATTACGAGGATTGGAACCCGGAGACCGATCCCAACCTCTTCTACCACTACTCGGTGGACGATCTCGCCGGCAAGCGGAACTGCAAGCGGGCCCTGCTGCGCGAGATCGGCTTCGACGAGCGCACGGCGGCGCCGGTGGTGGGGATCGTCTCCCGCCTGACGCCGCAGAAGGGTTTCGATCTCTGCTTCGACACCCTCCCCGCCTTCCTCGCCCAGCGCGACATGCGGCTGGTGGCGCTGGGCAGCGGCGAGCCGCGCTACGAGGAGTTCTTCCAGCAGCTCGAGCGGAGCTTCCCGGGCAAGGCCTGGTTCTACCGCGGCTACAACGAGAAGCTAGCTCACCAGATCGAGGCCGGGGCGGACATCTTCCTGATGCCCTCAAAGTTCGAGCCCTGTGGCCTCAACCAGATGTACAGCCTGCGTTACGGCACGCCGCCGATCGTCCGCAAGACCGGCGGCTTGGCCGACACCGTCGAGCCCTTCAATCCCGCCACCGGCCAGGGGACCGGCTTCGTCTTCGAGCACTTCACCCCCGCCGGCTTCGCCTGGGCGCTCGACCTCGCCCTCAACGCCTTCCACCACCCCATCCTCTGGCGGCGAATGATGGGCGACGGGATGACCCGGGACTTCTCCTGGGAGGTCCAGGGGCGGGAGTACGTGGAGCTGTACGGGCGGCTGGCAGCCAGTCATTAACGATAGGAGAGAGCGATGATCGCGCCGACTTCCAGGCCGGACGAATCCGTCGTCGAGTTCACTTTCCGCGCCGCCGCGGCCGGGATCATTTTCGGTCTGGTCTTCGGCGCCGCCAACGCCTACCTCGGCCTGAAGGTGGGGCTCACCGTCTCGACGTCGATCCCGATCGCCGTGCTCACGGTGGCGCTGTTCCGCCTCTTCCCCCGCCGGGATGGCGGCATGATCCTCGAGGCCAACCTCTCGCAGACCATCGGCTCCGCGAGCTCGTCGCTCGCCAGCGGCACTATCTTCACCATCCCGGCCCTGTTTCTGTGGGGGATGGTCCCCTCCTTCTGGCAGGTGGCGGGCCTGGCGCTGCTCGGCGCGATCCTCGGCATCAGCGCCATGATCCCACTGCGGCGGCTGCTGATCGTGCAGAGCGCCGGCGAGCTCCCCTACCCGGAAGGGACGGCCTGCGCCGAGGTGCTGCGGGCCACGGCGGCGGACGCGGCCGGTGGACGCTGGATCTTCATCGGTCTCGCCGTGGGCGCCCTCGTCAAGCTCACGCTCGGCGCCGCCGTCCTCATCCCGGCGGACCTCGTCGCCCAACTGCCGGTGCTGCCGAAGGCCGAGCTGTCGCTGGCGATCGCGCCCGCGCTGCTCGCCGTCGGCTATATCCTGGGCTACCGGCAGTCATCGATCATGGTCTCGGGGAGCCTGATCTCGGCCCTGGTGCTCACCCCCCTGATCGCCCTGGTGGGCGCCGGGCTGACCGTCCCGCTCTTCCCCGAGATCACGACGCCGATCAGCGCGCTTTCGGCCGGGCAGATCTGGTCGAAATACGTGCGCTACATCGGCGCCGGGGCGGTGGCCGCGGCGGGCATCGTGACGGTGCTGCGGACGCTGCCGGTGATGTACCGGTCGCTCGCCGCCGTCCTCCGCGGGCTCCGCCGCCAGGGTGCCGGCCCGGACGGCGGCGGCCCCGTGCCGCGCACCGACCGCGACCTGCCCGGCTGGGTGGTGCTCGCCGGCCCCGCGGTCGTGATCCTGGCGCTGATCTTCGTGCCCGGGCTGATCGGCGGCGACATGGGGTTCCTGCCGCGGATCGCCGCGGCGATGGGGGTCGGGGTCTTCGGCATCGCCTTCGTCGTCGTCTCCTCGCGAATCGTGGGGCTGATCGGCGTCTCCTCGAACCCGACCTCCGGCATGGCGCTGGTCACTCTGTTGGGGGTGGCCGTCGTCTTCGTCCTCTGCGGCTGGACGGACCCCTCGGCCCGCGCCGCCATTCTGACGGTGGGCACGGTGGTCTGCATCGCCGCCTCGAAGGCGGGGGACATCTCGCAGGACCTGAAGACCGGCTATCTGGTGGGGGCCACGCCGGCGCGGCAGCAGGCCGGGCAGTTCCTCGGCGCGGCCTTCGCCTGCTGGGCGATCGCGGGCACCGTGCTGCTCCTTGGCAAGACCTACACCTTCGGCTCCCCCGACCTGGCGGCGCCCCAGGCCACGCTGATGAAGACGGTGATCGACGGCGTGCTCTCCGGCTCGCTCCCCTGGGGGCTGGTGGGCACCGGCGCCGCCTTCTCGCTCAGCGCGATCCTCGCGGGGCTCCCGGGCTTGGCTTTCGCGGTGGGCATCTACCTGCCGCTCGGCAGCCTGACGCCGATCTTCCTCGGCGGCGTGATCCGGCGCCTCGTCGACGCCCGCCGGGCCGAGGGCGCCCGCGAGGGGGACCCCGGCATCCTCGCCGCCTCCGGAATGATCGCCGGCGAAGGGCTCGCGGGCGTGGCGATCGCCGCCCTGGTCGCGGCCAAGACGAAATGGCCGAAGTCGGCCTGGAACCAATGGCTCGACTCCGTGCACTTTGCGGGAAAGGATTTTTCGTGGATCACCGGACCGGCGGCGGTGACCCTGGGGATCGTGCTGGTGGTGGGGATTGCGTGGCTTCTGTACCGGGCGGGGCGGAGCGGGGAGGCGGTGGGTTAGTGGCTCAAGCGCGATTCTGAACCTCTTCGCTAATGAAGCAGCCTGCCCTTCGAATCCTCACCCCCTGGCCCCCTCTCCACGAAGTGGAGAGGGGGGAGCCTTGCCGGACAGTTGGAGGCCGTAGGGTGCGCTGTGCGCGCCATAACCGATGTCAAAGGTGCGCACAGCGCACCCTACGGCCTCCAACGCTTTATCCAAGCCCTCCCTCTCCACTTCGTGGAGAGGGACCGAGGGTGAGGATTCGAAGGGCAGGTCGTATCCTCAAAATCCGTACCCTGAATACACGACGAGCCCGGGTCGCCCCGGGCTCGTCAAAGACTTCAGAGGCTTGGAAACCGCCTACACGTACGCTTCGAGCTCGGTCCAGGTATCCCCTTCGAGAACCTTTTTGATGTCGATCATGAAGCGGTCGGCATCCGCGCCGTCCACCAGACGGTGGTCGTAGGAGATGCTGAAGTAGGACATGGTCTTGATCACGATCGAGTCGTTGCCGTCCGCGTCCTCGACCACGATCGGCCGCTTCTCGATGGCGCCGACGCCGAGGATCGCCACTTGCGGCTGGTTGATCACCGGCGTGCCGAAGAGGCTGCCGAAGACGCCCGGATTGGTGACGGTGAACGTGCCCCCCTGCGCCTCCTCGGGCTTCAGCTTCTTGCCGCGCGCGCGGTCCGCCAGGTCGTTGGCGGCCTTGGCGAGGCCGACGAGGCTGAGCTGGTCGGCCTTCTTGATCACCGGCACGATCAGGCCCCGGCCCGGCATGTCGACCGCCATGCCGATGTTGATGTCCTTCTTGTAGACGATGTTGGTGCCGTCGACCGAGGCGTTGACGCTCCTGTGGGCCTTGAGCGCGGTCGCCACCGCCTTGAAGATGAAGGGCATGAAGGTGAGCTTGGTGCCCTCCTTCTTGAAGAAGCCGTCGCGGGCGCGCAGCCGGGCCTTGTTCACCTTCGACATGTCGATGTGGAACAGGGTGGTGACGTGCGCCGAGGTGGCCTTGGAGTAGACCATGTGCGCCGCCGTGATCTGCCGCATCTTGGACATCGGCTCGATCTCGACGTTGTCCCCCTCGGCGTAGGCGGCGACATGGAAGCCGGCCGGGAGGGGACGCTGGCCAGACGGAGCCGGTGCCGCGGCGGCCGGAGCCGGAGCGGGGGTCGCCGCGGGAGCCGGGGCCGGAGCGGCGGCGGGCTGCGCCTGAGCCGCCGCTGGTGCCGGGGCAGCCGCCGGAGCCGTCTTGCGCTGCTCCAGGTGGCCGAGGATGTCGTCCTTGGTCACCCGGCCGTGAGCGCCCGTGCCCTGAACGTCCGCGAGGTTCACGCCCTCCTTGGAGGCGATGTTGCGCACCAGCGGGCTGGAGAACTTGCGGAGGCGATCCTCGACGTCCGCCTCACCGGCCTCGATCTCCCGGGCCTGCGGGGTTTCGCCCGCGTCGCGCTGGACTTCCTGGTTCTCCTCGGCCGCCGTGGCCTGGGCCGCCGACTCGGCGCGGGGCTTGGGCGCGGGCTCGGGCGAGGCCACCTTGGGGGCGGGGGCATCGGCGACAGCGGCCGTACCCTCGCGGGCGCTCTCCTCGCGGCTCACCTCGGTCGCCGTGGGCTGCGGCGTCGCGCCGGGCGTGGCGGCCGGCACGGCCGGAGCCGCCGCCGCACCAGGCTGATCTCCCGCCTCGCCGATCGAGGCGACCACCTGGTTGACCGGGACGGTCTCCCCTTCTTTGTTGCGGATCTCCAGCAACGTGCCCGACGCCGGGCTCGGGATCTCGGCGTCGACCTTGTCGGTCGAGATCTCGAACAGCGGCTGATCCCGCTCCACCTTGTCGCCGACCTTCACCAGCCAACGGGTGATGGTTCCCTCGGCGATCGACTCTCCCATCTGGGGCATCACGACTTCAGTAGCCATAAGCTCTCCGTATCAGTAGCTGGCCAGCTCACGCACCTTGGCGACGAGCTTGTCCACATTAGGCAGGTAGGCTTCTTCGAGCGTCGGGCTGTAGGGGACCGGCGTATCAGGGCAGCAGAGCCGGTGGACCGGCCCGTCCAGCCATTCGAAAGCGTCTTGCGAGATCCGCGCCGCCACCTCGCCCGCCACCGACCCGGTGGTCTGCTCCTCGGTGAGGACGATCACCCGGCTGGTCTTGCGGGCGGTGGCGAGGATGGCCTCCTGGTCGAGAGGCTTGAGGGTGCGCAGATCGAGGACTTCGAGGTCGATCCCGTCGCCTTCGAGGCGCCCGGCGGCTTCCAGCGCCACCTGGAGCATAGCACCGTAGGTGATGACGGAAAGGTCGCGCCCCTCGCGCGCCAGCCGCGCTTGGCCGATCGGCACCACAACGCCGTCACTCCCAGTAGCGAGCTCGTCCTTGAGGCGGCGGTAGAGGTACTTGTGCTCGAAGTAGAGGACCGGGTTGGGATCGTGGATCGCCGCCCGCAGCAGCCCGTAGGCGTCGGCCACGGTTCCCGGCGCCAGGATCTTGAGGCCTGGCGTGTGCTGGAAGTAGGACTCCGGGTTCTGGCTGTGGTACGCCGAGCCGTGGACGTTGCCGCCGGCCGGGCCGCGGACGACGATCGGCACCTGCTGCCCCCAGCGGTAGTGCGAGGGGGCGGCGAAGTTGATGATCTGGTTGAAGCCGCAGGAGATGAAGTCGATGAACTGCATCTCGACCACCGGCAGCAGTCCCATCATCGAGGCGCCGATGGCGCAGCCGATCATCGCCGACTCGCTGATCGGCGTGTCGACGATCCGCTCCGGACCGAACTTGTCGAGGAAGCCGGCGGTGACGCGGAAGGCGCCGCCGTAAGTGCCGATGTCCTGGCCGAGCATGAAGACCCGCTCGTCCTGCTCCATTTCGTCCCAGAGCGCCTGGCGAATGGCTTCGAGGTAGGTGACGGTAGCCATCAGGCGTAGACCCCCTCGAAGGCCCGCTCGGGCGGTGGCATGGGCGAGGCGAGGGCGAAGTCGACCTCCTCGTTGAGCTGGGCGTCGATCCTGGCGACGATCGCCTTCAGATCGTCCTCGGTGGCGAGGCCGTTGCCGAGGAGGTGCCGCTCGAAGCGCTCGATCGGATCCTTGGGCCGCCACTCCTCGAACTGCTCCTTGGGCACGTAGCCGGCGTCGTCGTGCTCGGCGTGCCCCTTCATGCGGAAGGTCTTGGATTCGATCAGCGTCGGCCCGGCGCCGGCGCGCGCGCGCTCGACGGCCCGCTTGGTGACCTCGTAGACGGCGAGCACGTCGTTGCCGTCCACGATCTCGCCGGGGATGCCGTAGCCGGCGGCCCGGGCGGCGATGTTCCTGATCCGCATCTGCTTGGCGACCGGCGTCGAGTAGGCCCAGCCGTTGTTCTCGGCGATCAGCACGAACGGCACGTTGAGCACCGCCGCGAGGTTCAGCCCCTCGTGGAAGTCGCCGGTCGAGGTGCCGCCGTCGCCAATGTAGGTCAGCGCCACCAGGTTCTTCCCCTGCATCTTGCCGGCGAGGGCGACGCCGGCCATCACCGGGATCACCGCGCCGAGCATGGAGATCGGCGCCACCAGCCCGCGCTTGAGGTCGCCGAAGTGGGTGTTGCCGTCCTTGCCGCCGGTCGGGCTGTCGCTCTTGGCCATGTACTGCATCATGACCTCGCGCGGCTGGACGCCGCGGACGAGCATCGAGCCCAGGTTGCGGATCAGCGGTCCCATCATGTCCTGCGCCTCCAAGGCGAAGGCGCTGCCGACGGCGGTCGCCTCCTGCCCCAGGCTGGAGTAGAGGCCGCCCACCACCTTGCCCTGCCGGTAGAGGTTGCCCAGCCGGCCTTCCACCATCCGGGTGAGCTTCATGAAGTGATAGAGCTCGAGCTGCCGCTCGCGGGGCAGCCCGGTCTTCGCCAGCCGTTCGGCCGGTTGCGTCGTTTCGGTCTTGGGGTGAAGGGGACCCCAGCTCTTTCCTGTCGTCGTCATGGTGTCCTTTGCCTACATGTGAATCGCAGCGCCGTGGGCGGCGTGGGCCGCCTCCATGACCGCCTCGGACATCGTCGGGTGGGCATGCATGGTGCGCAGCAGCTCCTCGTCGGTCCCTTCCATCTGCAAGGCCACGCAGGCCTCGGCGATCAGGTCGGTGGCGTGGGCGCCGATGATGTGCACGCCGAGGATCTCGTCGTACTTCGTCTCGCGGATCACCTTGACGAAGCCGATGGTCTTGCCGATCACCTTGGCCTTGCCGAGAGCGGTGAAGGGGAACTTGCCGACCTTGATGTCATAACCCCGCTCGCGCGCCTTGGCCTCGGTGAGGCCGACGCTCGCCACCTCCGGATCGCAGTAGGTGCAGGAGGGGACGCGGTCGTAGTTGATCGGTTTCACCGGCAAGCCCGCCATGTGCTCGACGGCGAGGATCCCCTCGGCCGAGGCGACGTGCGCCAGCCAAGGGGTGTTGATCACGTCGCCGATGGCGTAGATGTTCGGCACCGCGGTCTGCATATACGGGTTGACGTGGACGTAGCCGCGCTCGAGCTTGACGCCCAGCGCCTCCAGATTCAGGTTCTCGGTCACCGGCCGGCGGCCGATCGCGACCAGCAGCAGCTCGGCCTCGACGGTGTCGGTCTTCCCGCCTTCCAGCCGCAGACGGACGCCGTTCTCGGTGCGGTCGACGCCCAGCATCTTGGTGCCGGTCATGACGTCGATGCCACGCTTGCGCAGCGCCTTCTGCAGCTCGGCCGAGACCTCCTCGTCCTCGATCGGGAGGATGCGCGGGAGCATCTCGATCAGGGTGACCTTGGAGCCGAACGAGGTGTAGATCGAGGCGAACTCGGTGCCCACGGCGCCGGCGCCAAGCACCGCGATCGACTGCGGCACGCTCTTGAGCTCCAGGACGTGATCGGAGTTGAGGATGCGCTCGCCGTCGGTCGGCGCGATCGGCACGTCGCGCGGCACCGAGCCGGTGGCGATCATGATGTTCTTCGCCCCATAAGTCGTCTTGGTGCCGTCCGGCCCCTCGACCTCGACCTCGTTGGGGCCGGTGATGCGGCCGAGCCCGTGGATGCCGGTCACCTTGTTCTTCTTGAACAGGAACTCGACCCCCTTGGAGTTGCTGTCGACCACCTTCTGCTTGCGCTCCTGCGCCTTGACGATGTCGAGCACCGGCGCGGCGACGGTGATGCCCAGGCTGCCGGCCTCGCGGATCTCGTCGAGCACGGACGCCGTGTGCAGCAGCGCCTTGGTGGGGATGCAGCCGCGCAGCAGGCAGGTGCCGCCGAACTTGGGATCGCGCTCCACCACCGCCACTTTCATCCCCAACTGGCCGGCGCGGACTCCGGCGACGTAGCCGCCCGGACCGCTGCCGATGATGATCAGATCGAATTCTTCTCGCGCCATCGGATCTCCCCGTATCTGATTTTGGATTTTAGATTTTGGATTTTGGATTGGAAGAAGGGGCCCCGGGAAACTCGACCGGGACGGCCCGGAAACGCCCGGGCTTCTCCTCCACCACGCGGCCGAAGGGAACGAGCGGGTCGTGCTCGAAGATGCAGAGCCAGTCCCCCGCCGCCGCCTGCGGCAGCCAGTGCTTCTTGTTCTCGAGAGTCGTCAACGGATACAGGTCGTAACCCATGATCCAGGGGTAGGGGACGTGGGCCGCGGTCGGCACCAGATCGGCCCAGTAAGCCGCCCACCGCGCGCCGTCACCACCCTTGTCTCCGCCATCAAGGAGAACGATACACATGTCGGCGTTATGCCCGGGCGCGCGGACGGCCTTGACGCCTGGCATCGGCTCGGCCTCGTCGCCGAACAGCTCGACGGCGCCGGCCTCGAACAGCGGCTCCCAGTTCTGCGGGAAATAGCTGGCGCGGTCGCGCTCGTTGGGAAAGCGGGCATGGTCCACCTCCCCCCGCTGCAGCCAGTACCGCGCCTTGGGGAAGGTCGGCACGATCCGCCCATCCTGCTCGCGGGTGTTCCAGCCGCAGTGGTCGAAGTGGAGATGGGAGAGCAGGACGTGGGTGACGTCCCCCAGCTCGTAGCCGGCGCGGCGGATCGCCTTCGGCAGCCGCTCGGCCGCGGGGTCCATGCCGTAGATCTCCTGGAAGCGCGCGTCGTGCTTGTCGCCGATGCCGGTGTCGATCAGCAGGAGCTCGCTCCCGCGCTCGACCAGCAGGCAGTTGGTGCCCATGCGGATGCGGTTCAGGGAATCCGGCGGCTTCGCCTGCTCCCAGAGGGTGCGGGGCACGACGCCGAACATCGCGCCGCCGTCGAGACGAAATTCGCCGTCGCTGACCAGCGTCAGCTTGAGTTCCCCCAGCTCCATAGGGGCCGAAGTCTATCCGAAGACCTTCCCCCCTGTCCTGGTTCGCTATAGCCTTCCGCTTCGAGGGACCAAAGATAATGATGCCGACCTATCGCAGCCGTCTTGTCTCCGCGGGCCTCTGCCTCCTGCTGGCAGTCCCCGCGATCTCTACGGGCGCCACCCCTGCCGCCCCTGAAGCTTCCGAGCTCACGCTGGAGCAGATCATGGCCGATCCCGACTGGATCGGGAACCCGCCGGAGGACCCCTACTGGTCAGACGACGGCCGCTCGATCTACTACGAGCGGCAGCGCGAGGGGATCGGAGAGCAGAAGAAGGACCTCTTCCGCGTCGACCTCTCGCGGGGGGCAACCGGCGCCATCGGCGAGGCGGTCCGTATCGATCCCGCCGAACGCGGCCGGGCGGACGCGCCCGGCGAGCGCAACCGCCAGCGGACCCGCAAGGTCTACGCGTGGGAGGGGGACATCTTCGTCAAGGACCTCAAGACGGGCAAGGTGCGGCAGGTGACGCGCACGGAGGCGGAGGAGAGCGAGCCGCACTTCCTGGCCGACGGCCGGCGCGTCTGGTTCCGCCGCGGCGACGATCTCCTGGTCTACGACGTCGAGTCCGGCCTGCTGTCCCAGCCCGCCGAGCTGAAGCTCGACAAGGACCCGGCCGACAAGAAGGAGATGACCTATCTCCAGGAGCAGCAGACCCGCCTCTTCGACGTAATCCGCCAGAAGCAGGAGAAGGAGAAGCGCGAGCGCGAGGAGGAGCGGGCGCTGCGGCGGGCCGACCCCACCCGGGCGCCGCTGCCGTGGTACCTGGGCAAGGAGGTCAGGATCGAGACCCTCTCCCTCTCCCCCTCCGGCGACTGGCTCGCCGTGGTCACCTCTCCGAAGCGGGACGAGAGCGCGTCCAAGCCGTCGAAGCTGCCGCAGTACGTCACCGAAAGCGGCAACGTCGAGACCCGCGACGTGCGCCCCAAGGTCGGCGCCGAGGAGCCGGTCCCCCAGTCCGTCCTCCTGCTCGACCTGAAAAATCACGAGCGGCATGACCTCGACTGGGCCATCCTGCCGGGAGTCAAGGAGGATCCGCTGAAGGCGCTACGCGAGGCGGCGGAGGCCCGCAAGGCCGCCCGGAAGGCGGAGGACGAGAAAAAGAAGCCCGCCGCCGCGGGGAGTGGCGACGCTGAAAAGACCGCGGACAAGCCAGCGGACAAACCGAAGGAGCCCGCGCCGCGCGCGCTCGAGGTCTCCGGGCTCTCCTGGTCGGATGACGGCCGGCAGCTCGCCCTCGGGCTCCGCGCCCGCGACAACAAGGACCGCTGGATCGCCACCTGGGACACCGCCGGCGGCACGCTCACCCCCCGCCACCGGCTGACCGACGCGGCCTGGATCAACTGGAACTTCAACGAATTCGGCTGGCTGCGCGACAACGAGACCCTCTGGCTGCTCTCCGAGGAGAGCGGCGCCTCGCAGCTCTACCGGCTGTCGACCCGCACCGGCGAGATCCGCCGGCTGACGCCTGAGGGGAAATACGAGATTTCCCTGCCGGCCTTGAGCTGGGACGGGCGGTATCTCTACTACACGGCCAACCAGGAGCATCCGGGCAAGTACGACCTCTGGCGCGTCGAGGTCGCGAACGCCAGGGCTGAGCAGCTCACCCGGATGGGCGGCGGCTTCACCCATGGGGTGCTGTCGCCGGACGAGAGCCAGATGCTGTTTCTCGGCTCCTCGATCGCCCGGCCGGACGAGGTCTACGTGCAGGCCGCCCGGCCCGGCGCCGAGGCGCGCCCGGTCACCCGGACGCGGACGCCGCTCTTCCTCGCCCAGGACTGGACGATTCCGGAGATCGTGCCGGTCCCCTCGACGCATGGAGCGGGGGCGATCTACGCGCGGATCTACACGCCGAAGGACTTCGACCCGGCGCGCAAGTATCCGGCGGCCGTCTTCGTCCACGGCGCCGGCTACCTCCAGGAGGTCACCTACGGCTGGTCGAACTACTTCCGCGAGTTCATGTTCAGCACCTTCCTGACCCGCCACGGCTACGTGGTGCTCGACATGGACTACCGCGCCTCGGCCGGCTACGGCCGCGACTGGCGCACGGCGATCTACCGCCAGATGGGGACTCCGGAGCTGGAAGATCTCCAGGACGGCGTCGCCTGGATCGCGCAGCACAAGAACGTCGATCCCGCGCGCGTCGGCGTCTGGGGGGGCTCCTATGGCGGCTTCCTCACCTACATGGCGCTGTTCCGCCAGCCCGATCTCTTCGCCGCCGGCGCCGCCCTGCGGCCGGTCTCCGACTGGGCGCACTACAACGAGGAGTACACCGCGAACATCCTCAACCGCCCGGAGATCGACCCGGAGGCCTACGAGAAGAGCTCGCCCATCGAGTACGCGGCGGGGCTGCGGAAGCCGCTGCTAATCTGCGATGGGATGCAGGACGCCAACGTCTTCTTCCAGGACAACGTGCGGCTGGTCCAGCGCCTGATCGAGCTCAAGAAGGAGAACTTTGAGATCGCCATCTACCCGGTCGAGGACCACGGCTTCGTCCAGCCGACGAGCTGGCTCGACGAGTACCGCCGGATCTTCAAGCTGTTCGAGACGAATCTGAAGTAGCACTTGGCACCCCCCTTGCTCTGGCCATTCCCGAGGAGGACTCGAGGAATGGCTAGAGCATCCAGCAGCACCTTCACGCAGGTCGCGCTCCAGAGCCCGTGGATGGAGAAGATGGCCCGCGCCGGCTACGCCGCCCGCGGGGCCGTCTACGCGATCGTCGGTCTCCTGGCCGTGCAGACGGCGTTCGGCGCCCGCTCCCATGCCACGGACACCCGCGGCGCCCTCCAGAAAGTGGCCGAGCAGAGCACGGCGCTCCTCTGGCTGATGGCCATCGGCCTGTTCGGCTACGCCATCTGGCGAATCGTCCAGGGGTTCCTCGACCGCGAGCACAAGGGGTCCGGCATCAAGGGCTTGGCCCATCGCGCGAGCCGGGTGGGCAGCGGCCTGATCTACGGCAGTCTCGCCGTGGCCGCCGTGCGGATCGCCCAGGGCGGCCGCTCCGGCTCCGGGGGGCACGCCTACCAGGAGTGGACGGCGAAGCTGATGAGCCAGCCGTTCGGCCGCTGGCTGGTCGCCGCCGTCGGGATCGGGGTGATCGTCGGCGGCCTCCACCAGATCCGGCGCGGCTGGACCGAGAAGTTCCGCAAGGAGCTCCGCCTCCAGGAGATGAATGAGACGGAGCGGAAGCTGGCGATCAACTCCGGCAAGCTGGGCCTGATCGCCCGCGGCGCCGTCTTCCTGATCACCGGCTGGTTCCTGATCCAGGCCGCCCTGCGGTTCGATCCGAGCGAGGCGCGGGGCTTGGGCGGAGCGCTGGCGGCGATGGCGGCGCAGCCGCACGGCACGCTTCTGCTCGCCCTGGTCGCCATCGGCCTGATCGCCTTCGGCGCCTACTCCCTCCTGCTCGCCCGCTACGGGCGCATCGCGGTCTGAACGGCGGTCTCCCCCGGAGGGAGGGGCAGGGTGTAAGATCTCTCTGGACATTAACCAGTTTGAGATCGTTCACCGCCCGTCCACTCCGGGGATCGGGAGATGGTTGACACAGACGACTCCAGGGTCAGCGACGAGACGTTGATCGGCCGCATCGCGGCCGGGGACCCCTCCTCCTTCGACCGCCTCGTCAGGCGGCACCAGGCGGCGGTCTACCGCTTCGCGCGCGCGGCGGTGTCTGGCGGGGCCGGGGAGGCCGAAGAGGCCGGGGAGATCCTCCACGAGACCTTCCGCGCCGCTTGGCGCGCCGCGCACCGCCACCGCGACGAGCCCTCCGCCCGCCCCTGGCTGCTCGCCCTCGCCCGCCAGGCGATCGGCCGGCGGAACGCCCGCTCCCCCGAGCCCGATCTCACCCCGTTGCGCGAGCTGGCGCGGTCGGCGGGCTGGGGGAGCTCCGGCGACGATCCCTTCGGAGAGGACGGCCCGGGCATGGAGGCCGCCTTCGCCGCGCTCCCCGCGGCAGACCGGGAGATCCTCACTCTCTGCGATCGCGAGTACTTCACGGTGGACGAGACCGCCCGGGTCACCGGCCTCGCCGACGCCGCCGTCCACACACGCCTGCACCGGGCTCGCCTGCGGCTGCTCGCCCGCTGGGCTCCGCCCGCGGCAGGGGCTCTCAGGGAGGAACAGGTCGCCGCCGGCCTGCACTGTGGCGAGGTGCTGGCGGATCTCACCGAGCACCTCGACGGGCGGCTGAGCCGTGACCGGGCACAGCGGATCGACGAGCATCTGGAAGAATGCACGGGGTGCCGCCATTTCGAGAGCGCGGTCACCGCCGTGGTGCGCGCCCTGCGGCAGTTGCCGGACGAGGCCCTCCCTTCCGAGGTGGAGGAGAGTCTGCTCGACGCTCTGCGGACCGGCGAGGCCGCTTCCCAGGACTGAAGCAGGATGATTAAATCGGCAGATGATTGAATCGGACCTGCTCATCCGTCCGGCGGAGCCGGCGGACGCCGCGGCGATCGTCGAGTTCCAGCTCCGGATGGCCCGCGAGACCGAGGATCTGGAGCTCGACCGCGAAATTCTGACCCGCGGCGTCGGCGCCGTCTTCGCCGATCCCGGCAAGGGGGCCTACTGGATCGCCGAGCGCGGCGGCCGGATCGCCGGCGGCCTGCTCACCACCAACGAGTGGAGCGACTGGCGGAATGGGATCATTCTCTGGATCCAGTCGGTCTACGTCATCCCCGAGGAGCGCGGCCACGGGGTCTATCGCGCCCTTTACGAGCGCGTGAAGCGGCAGGTCGAGGAATCCCCCGACCTCAAGGGGATCCGGTTGTATGTGGAGAAACGCAACGCCGCCGCGCAAAGGGTCTACGAGCGGCTCGGCATGAGCCGCGAGCATTACGATTTATTTGAGTGGCTGAAGAGTTAGAGAATCACCACCCGCCCCTCGCGGATCTCCATCTGCCCATCCTGCGCCGCCCAGAGGAAGACGCGATCCATCCGCTCGCGGATCGCGGGGGTCACCTGGCCGTAGCCCAGGTAGGCGGCGACGGCGCGGACGATCTCGTCCTTCTCGTGCTCGGTCCCCCGCGCCGCCAGCCCGGCGACCGTCGCCAGCAGGAACCGGTAGTCGTAGCGCCCGAAGGTCGGCGTCGCGCCGGTGAGCAGATCCCCCTTGCGGGCGACGATCCGCCGCTGGAGCGCCACCTCGACGTGACGCTCGAGCCGGGCGCGGACGCTCTTGCCGAACCGCGGGCTGCCCAGCCGTCCGGCGACCCGCCGGATCAGCTCCTCACGGCTCATCTCCCCGGCTCCCCAGCAGACCTGGCGGACGGCGGCCAGGATGCGCTCCGCGACCGCCTCCTCCGGGCTCATCGCCACGGTCTCCGCTCCGACCTCCTCGGCGGCGAGGCGCTCGGCCCCGATCCGGTCGAGCAGGTCCGAGGCGGGCTCGAAGCCACCCCCTTCCCCACCGCCAAGCTCCGCCTCGGTCGGCACCAGCTCGCCGCGCATGGCGCGGGCCAGAATCGTCCGCCGCAGCCGCTCGGTCCGCTCCTCCGCCGCCGCCACCCGCCGCTCGATCGCGTCGGCGAAGGCGAAGAGCTCCTCGACACGCCGCACGATCTCCCGCTGCTCGACCAGCGGCGGTACCGGCAGCGGCATCCGCTGCAAACGCGAGACGTTGATGTTCGACTGGTTGCTGCAGTCGGTGCGCACCGTGCGCGCCCACCGGCGCCCCCAGGGGGAGTTGATCCAGCCGCAGACGTAGCGGCTGGAGACCAGTTGCTCGTCGCACTCGATGCGCACCACGTAGGAGGCGAAGACCGCCTCGAGGTCGAGGTCGAAGACCGCGGCCTTCCCCACCAGCTCGGCACTGTTGGTGCGGTTGAAGAGGATGTCCCCGTGCCGCACCGTGAATCCCGGGACGTCGATCCCCTGGCGATCGACGTACTTGAGCTCGGTGGGGTCCATCCTGCCGTCGCGGATGTTGGCCATGCGGAGCATCGCGACGCCGGTCCGCGCCTCCCCGTCCGCCTTCATCGAGAGGCCGTACTGGGCGCGATGGATCACGTCCTGCAGCGCCACCAGGCTCCACTCCGCCGGCACCTGCGGAGCGTCCAGCGGCTCCGGCGCCTCCCACTCGGTGGCGGCCAGATTCTTCGGCCGCCGCGGCGCCCGGCGCTCGAACGCCTCGGCCTCGCAGCGCGCCATCTCGTAGGCCTCGCAGCGGGCGGCGAACGCGCGCGCCAGCCGGGGCGCGAGCGGCTCGTAGGCGCCGCGGCGCTCGCGCCAGTCCTCGGTCAGCCTTCCCGAGTAGGCGTCGGCGAGCACGGACTGGCGGAAGCGGCGGAGGATCTCCGGCAGCTTGGCGAACCCCTCGCGGGCGCGCCGCAGCGGCGCCATCAGCTCCCGCGTCTTCTCGACGATCCGCCGCTGCTCCGCCAGCGGCGGCAGGGGCAGGACGATGCCGGAGAGGAAGCCGTCGAAATCGAGGTTGCGCAGGTTCGTCGTCTGCGTCTGGTGCTCGTCGAAGCTGCCGCAAAGATAGTGATAGGAGAGCGCCAGGTGGACGAACGCGGGATCGATCTCGCGATGGATGCGGATCTGGCGGCAGAAGTTGGAGCAGATCAGCGGCGCGTCCCCCGCGCGCCGGACCACCTCGGCGTCGATCAGCAGCGTCCGCCCCACCGGCTGGGTGGCGCCGCCGCCCGAGACCTCGACCACCAGGTCCCCCACCGCGAGCTGCCGGCGGGCGAGGCTCTTGCGCTTGATCACCCGCTCCTCCGCGGTCGCTCCCTTGTCGCGCTCCCAGTTGCGGAACTCCGTGCCGCGGATCACCCGCACCCGCACCATCTCCGGGCTCTCCGCCACCTCGCGCGGATCCTTGCCCCACTCGCCGCCGAGCTTGTGGACGACGATCTCCTCGAGCGTCGCCTCGGCCCAGCCTTCCGGCAGCTCCCCTTCGCGGCGTCCGATCTCCCAATCGGAGACGGCGCTCGTCATGAGCCTCCCTGGACGACGCGCGGCCGCTGCGGCTCGGCGTCGCTCGTCAGCAGCTCGATCACCGACGCGAGGTCGGCCACCGCGCTCTCCAGCTCCGCGATCGCTTCCGCCGCCAGCTCCTCGGGCTCCGGCAGCTCGTCGTCGAGCGACTCCTCCTTGAGCCATTTCAGGCCGTCGATCTTGAAGTCGCGGGCCCTCACCTCGGCGACCGAGAACGAGCGCCAGCGGTCCTCCCGCGAGTCGCCGGCCGCGCGCCGGGAGCGGCCGTTGGGATCGAGCCCGTAGCAGGCCTCGAAGGCGGCGAGGTGGGCATGGGTGAGCGGGCGGTCCTTCTTGGTGATCCGCGGCACGTTGGTGCGCGCGTCGTAGACCCAGACCGTCTCCGTCGGCGCTCCCTTGGTGAAGAAGACGACGTTGGTCTTGGTGCCGGCGCTGTACGGAGTGAACGTGCCGTTGGGCAGGCGCAGCACCGTGTGGAGATCGCACTCCTGGGTGAGCACCTTGAACACCTCGCCGGCCTGATCGGCAAACAGGCAGTTGTCGGGCACGATCACCGCGGCGCGGCCGCCGGTTTTCAGCAGCGTGATGACGTGCTGCAGAAAATTGAGCTGCTTGTTCGAGGTCTTGATCGTCAGGTCGTCGCGCGCCGGCACCTGGTTCGCCCCCTTGTTGCCGAAGGGGGGATTGGTCAGGACCACGTCGAAGCGCCGGTCCCCGGGCTGCTCGTAGATCGAATCGCCGAGCTTGATCTCCGGCTCCAGGCCGTGCAGGAAGAGATTCATCAGCGCCAGACGCCGCGGGCGCGGCACCAGCTCCTCGCCGAAGTAGGTGCCGCGGCGCACTCGCCGCGCGAGCTCCGGTTCCGCGTCCTCGCGCGCCTCGGCCAGCAACCATTCATAAGCTACGACCAGGAAACCCGCCGTGCCGCACGCCGGATCGCAGATCGCGAGCTCCGGACAATCGCGCGGATCGGGCCGCACGCAGCGCACGATCGATTGGATCAGACGCCGTGGCGTGAAGTACTGACCGGCGCCCTTCTTGCCTTCGCTCGCCGCCTTTTCGAGCAGCCCTTCGAAGACCGCGGCCTTGAGGTCCACTTCCATCGTGGTCCACTTCGTCTCATCGATCAGATCGATCAGACGCTTCAGGTTCGCCGGGTTGTTGAAGCGCGACGCGGCGCCGGTGAAGATGTCGCCGAGCAGGCCCGGTTGCCGGCCCAAGGTGCGCAGCACACCGTTGTAGTGCCGCGTCAGCGTCTCGCCCTGCTCGCTCGCCAGCGCCGGCCAGGAGCAGTCGATCGCCGCGGCGGCATCCTGTGGCACGCCCATCCGGCTGAGATCGATCGCCCGCTCGTCCGCCATCTTGAGGAAGAGCAGATATGTGATCTGTTCGATGTAGTCGCCATAATCGATGCCGTCATGGCGCAGCGTATGACAGAAACCCCAGAACTTCTGGACGACATCACTCATGCGCCCTGGACCTCGGCTCGGTTGAAAAGAGGAAGGAAAAACAACGAAGACGTATCGTAGCCGATTCCGGAGCGATCTTGAAGAGCGTGCATTCAGGAATGAAAACAGAGGCCGGTGAGAAACTGCATGTTCTTCGGTGTTATTGCGTGTCGCGACAAAACGCAACGACCCGCATGGGAGTTGCGCCTTTCAGGATCTCACCCCTCGCGGCTGGCTTGCAGCTCGCGCCACTGGCGCAGCAGGAGCGCGCCGCCCCAGACGAACGCGGCGAGCATCAGCAGCCGGCCGCAATCGTAGGCGAGGGCGCCGAGCGCGTGGTCGTACTGTAAAAGGTTTAGATCGCCGAGGACGTTCTCCCAGTCGTGATAGCCGGGGACGTCGCGGCCGGTGACGCCGCCGAGGAGCAGCAGCTCACCCGACCGGGCGTCGGCGATGTAGGGTCCGATGTCCATGAAGCTCTCGCCGAGCCACCAGAGGGCGACCGCGGCCGCGAACGGATCGCGGGTCTTGAGCAGAAAGGTGCCGAGGCAGATGGCGGGGATCAGGAGCTGTCCGAGCGTGCCGCCGAGCGCGCGCAGGAAGTCACCGAAGGGGCCGAAGAAGACATGCCCGGCCTCGTGGAACGGCAGGTTCACCATGTGCAGGAACGACGCCGCGACATAGTTTCCGGCCACCGACGAGAGGATGAACCGCCACCCCCAGACGAACAGGAACGCGTAGAGCGCCGCCCGCCCCCAGAAGCGGACCGGCTCGGGCTCCCGGTCCTCCTCGAGCAGGAGCTGCCGCCAGTCGGCCCCCTCCCGCGGCTCCGGGACCGCGGCGATCGCGGCGATCGCGCGGGGCTCCAGGAGGCGGGCGAACACGATCCCGCACCGCGGGCACTCGGCGCCGCCGTCCGGCTGCTCGAACTGGCACTTGGGGCAGATCATCCGGGAAGGGATGGTACAGCGAAACCATCAGGACGCCGGCCCGGGGCCGGCGTCCTGGTTCTGCTTACTTCTGCACGGCCGGGGCGAGCTTCGCCACCAGCGTCTCGAGATCGGCGAGCCGCTTCTCGAGATCAGCGTTGCGCCGGGCCAGGTCCTCGATCGCGGCCTGCTTCTCGGTGACCTTGCGGTTGAGCGCCTGGATGGCGGCGAGGCTGACGCCGGCGGCGTCGAGCGGCGCGATGTGCCGGTCATCCTGGCCGAGACCGAAGGCGGCGGAGAAGTCCTGAGCCATCGGACCCAGGTGATGCACGTCCGCGGCATCCCCCTTATAACGCCAGGTCGAGATCGGCAGGCTGTCCACCTTGGCCAGGACATCATCCGGCTGCACGTCGAAGATGTCCGTCTTCGTGTTGCGGTCCGAACCCTGGGACAGCATCCCCGTGATGGTGAGGTTGCCGGTATTTCCCAGCGTCATCTCGACGTTGGCGACGGCCTGGTTGTCCCAGATGAACGCGGAGCTGAAGGTGCCGATGCTCCAGCGCGCCGTGTCGCCGGTGTCCTTGAAGATCATCTCGGCGCCGCCGTTGTTGCGGAATTCCGCCATCTCGCGCGCCGTGGCCGTGGCGCTCGATTCCTGGACCAGCAGCTTCGTCGTGCCGTCGCTGCCCGAGACATGCAGCTTGGTGCTCGGCGAGGCCGTGCCGATGCCGACATTGCCGGAGGCGTTGATGTCGATGCTGCTGGTCGGCGCGCCGGGCCGGATGCGGAACGGCAGGCGCGAGCCCCCCGTCACGTCGCGAACGAAGAAGTTAGCCTCGTTGCCGGCGACGTCCCAGGTCTGCGCCGTGAAGCCGCCCGAGTTGTTCTGCTCCAGCCGCATCGCCGGCGTGTTGCTGGTACTGACGTGGATGTCGAGCACCGGGGTCGACGTGCGCAGGCCCAGCCGGCCCGTGGAGTCAACGAAGATCGAGTTGGTCGCCGCGCCGGCGGTGATCGTGAACGGCACCTTGGAGCCCGTGATGTCCTCGATCGAGAACTTGTTGGCGCCGCCGCTCGCCGAGTCGTTGGCGGTGAGCTGCCAGTCGGTCGAGGGGAAGCTGCCGACGCTGGTGTCCTCGAACTTGATCCGGGTGCTGTTCTCCTTGAGCCGGATGGTGTCGAACCCGAAGCTCTCGTTGGCCACGCAGTCGAGGCCGATGCAGGCGCTCCCCTGGACGATCAGGTCGTCCGCGATCACCTGATCCTTCACCGGCAGGTCCGCGCCACCCTTCTTCACGGGCGCGGTCCGCTCCTCCCGCCCTTCCGGAACGACCAGGGCGCCGCCCACGGCCGTGAAGGAACCGGACTGCACCAGATCGCCCGCCGGCAGCCGGCCCGCCTTCCTGAGCCGCTCGACCGCCACCGCGCCACCCGGCTCCCGGGAGGCCGCGAGGGCCTTCCGGACCTCCGGATCGAGGGTCGGGACGACCCGCAGCTCATACGAATAGGAGCCGTCCGCTTCCCCCCGAGGCAGCGCGAAGACCGGTGCCTGCCCCGCCGCGAACTCCCGGCGGACGACGGCGCCCCCCGGCATCGAGACGGTCAGCACCAGACGCTCGTAGCTCACCTGGGGCTCCCACTGCACCTGTGACGGCGTGACCTGGACCCGGGCGACCTCCGCTCCGTGGACCGGCAGGCACAGCACCACCAACATCAGAGCCAATACGCAAACAGACAGCCTCTGCTTGGCCATGGATTCCTCCTCCTTTGCCTTATTGGGCGTTTCGGATTCCAGCTTGTTACCACGATTCCGAGGTAAAAGGGAATCCCGAAGGGGCGAAATCACAGGCGGGGCCGATTTTTACGTCTTTTACTCTTCCGGAAGGCTCTTCTGAAGCTCGCTCACCAGGGCTTCGACCTGGGTCTCCTGGCTCAGCGCCTCGGCCGCGCGATCGGCCTCGATCCCGAAGTGCTCGAGCAGGCGCTGCACCTTCTGGAGAAGCTGGGTGGTCTCCTGCTCGGCGAGGAGGTCGATCTGCAAATTGAGGTGGGCGCGCTGGTTCGCCTGCCGGCCCATCCGGTTCTGGCTGATCAGAACGAAGATGGCGAGCATCACCCCTTCGGCCGAGACGATCAGCGTCAGGATGCCGAAGGGGAAGGGGTCGAAGGGCTTCAAGGGGGTCGCTCCCAGGTTCACCGTGAACCAGACCCCGAAGAGCAGGAGATGGAAGACGGCGAACGACATCGCCCCGATAAACCGGGTGATGACGTCGCTGACGCGCTCCCCCAGGCTCCGGCTCTCCATCGACGCCTGCTCGAGCCGGACGACGGTCTCGATGTTCTTGCGGGCGGACTCCACGGTGGCCTGGGAGTCCTGTTCGGGTGGATGCGGCATGGCATCCAACGGCGTGCGAAGTCTATGCCTGAGAGGAGCTGCGCTGCCGGACGGCCTCGTAGAGCACCGCCGCCGCCGAGGTCGCGATGTTGAGCGAGCCGACCCGGCCGCGCATGGGCAGGCCGATCATGCGGTCGCAAAGCTGGCGGGTGCGGGCGCGCAGCCCCTTCTCCTCGCCGCCGAAGCAGAGGACGACCTGGCCGGAGAGGTCGACCTCCCAGGGCGGATCGCCCTCCGGGTCGGTGCCGTAGACCCAGAAGCCCGCCGCCTTGAACCGCTCGATCTCATTCGCCGTGTTGGTGATGCGCTCGATCTGCAGCCATTCGGTCGCCCCCGCCGAGGTCTTGGCGACCGTCGGCGAGACCGGCGCCGAGCCGCGGTCGCGGATCAGCACCCGGCCGGCCCCGGCGCCCTCGCAGACGCGGAGCAGGGCCCCGAGGTTGCGCGGGTCCTGGACGTCCTCGAGCATCACGATCAGCCCCGGGTCCGCTCCGGCCGCGGTCTCCGGCACCGCCGCGCCCGCCCGCACCTCGGCCGCCATGCCGTTGTGGGCCGCGCCGGCGATCTCGGCGAGCGCGCGCTCCGGCACCACCAGGAACGGCACCCGGTGCCGCTGGCAGGCATCCTGGATCTCCTCGCGCCGCTTGCCCGCGCGCGCCGCGCTCACCAGCACCCGCGCCACCTCGTGCGGGCGGTGGCGCAGGGCTTCGCGGACGGGGTGGTAGCCGTAGAGGAACATGGAGGTCAGACCTCCATGATCTGCTGCTCTTTCTTCTGCAGGCCGGTCGCGATCTCGCCGATATAGCGGTCGTGGAGCTTCTGGACCTCGTCGAGGCCGCGGCGCTCGTCGTCCTGGCTGATCGCCTTGTCCTTCTCCATCTTCTTGAGCTTGTCGTTGCCTTCGCGGCGCGCCTGGCGGACGCCGGTGCGCGCGTGCTCAGCGAGATCGTGAGCCTTCTTGGCGATCTCCTTGCGGCGGTCCTCGGTCAGCGGCGGCACCGGGATGCGGATCACCTTGCCGTCCGACGACGGGTTCAGCCCCAGATCGGACTTTATGATGGCGCGCTCGATCGCCGAGCTCTGCCGCGGATCGAACGGCTGCGCCACGATCATCGACGCGTCCGCCACCGACAGGTTGGCGACCTGGTTGAGCGGCACCAGGCTGCCGTAGTAGTCGACGGTGATCCCCTCCAGCAGCGAGAGCGAGGCGCGCCCGGTCCGCAAGCTCTTCAGCTCGTGATGGAAATGATCCAGCGCTTGCTTCATGTGGGTTTCGACTTCCTTGAACAGTTCTTTCATGATCCCTCCTGCGTTCAGGCGGCGTGCACGATCGAGCCGATCCGCTCGCCGCAGACCACCCGGCGAATGTTACCAGCGGTCATCAGGTCGAAGATGGCGATCGGGATGCCGTTGTCGCGGCAGAGGCTGATCGCCGCGGTGTCCATCACCTTGAGATCCTTCTCCAGCACCTCCTGGTAGGTCACCTCGGGGAGCATCACCGCCGCCGGGTCCGTCTCGGGATCGGCGGTGTAGAGGCCGTCCACCTTGGTCGCCTTGAGCAGGATGTCGGCGTGGATCTCGTTGGCGCGCAGGGCCGCCGCGCTGTCGGTCGTGAAGTACGGGTTGCCGGTGCCGGCGGCGAAGATGACCACGCGCCCCTTCTCCAGGTGGCGCAGGGCGCGGCGGCGGATGAACGGCTCGGCGACCTCGCGGATGTCGATTGCCGTCTGCACGCGGGTGGGCACGCCCCGCTTCTCCAGGGCGTCCTGGAGGGCGAGGGCGTTGATCACCGTGGCGAGCATGCCCATGTAGTCGCCGGTCACGCGGTCGATGCCGCGGTGGCTGGCGGCGAGACCCCGGATGATGTTGCCGCCGCCGACGACGACCGCCACCTCGACCTTGAGGTTGTGGACGTCGCGGATCTCGTCGGCGATGGCGGCGACCACCGCCTCGTCGATGCCGAACGGCTGCGACCCCATCAGGGCCTCACCGGAGACCTTGAGGAGGATCCGGCGGTATTTGCTCCCCGCCGGGGCCACTCCCCCCGCCTTCGCCTCCGTCATCACTGCCCCGCCTGGGCCATGACCTCGGCGGCGAAGTCGTCCTGGCGCTTCTCGATCCCCTCGCCCAGCTTGAAGCGGACGAAGCGGCGCACCTGGATGTTCTCGCCGATCTTGCCGACCTTCTCGGCGATCATCTGGGTGATCGTCTGGTCCGGGTTCTTGACGAACGGCTGCTCGAGCAGCACGAACTCGGAGTAGTACTTCTCCATCTTGCCGGCGACGATCTTCTCGACCACCTGGGGCGGCTTGCCCGAGGCGAGCGCCTGCTCGCGGAAGATCGCCTGCTCGCGCTCGAGCAGCTCGGGGGTGACCTCCTCGCGGCGCACGCAGCGGGGGTCGGTGGCCGCGATGTGCATCGCGATGTCACGCACCAGCTCCTGGAACTGGTCGGTGCGGGCCACGAAGTCGGTCTCGCAATTGATCTCGACCAGCACGCCGATCTTACCGCCGCCGTGGATGTACGAACCCACGGCGCCCTCGGCCGTGACCCGCCCGGCCTTCTTGGCCGCCGCGGCGAGGCCCTTCTTGCGCAGCGTGTCGACCGCGCTCTCCATGTTCCCCTGGCACTCGTTGAGGGCGTTCTTGCAATCCATCATTCCAGCGCCGGTACGCTCCCGGAGCTCCTTGACCATCTGAGCGGTGACTTCAGCCATGACCGTGTTTCTCCTTCGAACCGCGATGCAGCGGGTGTGATCGAGCGCCTATCGCGGATGATTGTGTGTAGACAAAAGAAAAGGTCAGATCGACGCCAAGTTCGACTGACCTATCCTCCAGCACCGCCGGCCTCTCGAGGCCGGCGGCGCGCGGTGTTGCAGAACAACGGCGAGCTCTAGGCCGGAGCGGCGCTCGCGGCGGCGGCGTCCTTGTCGAAGACCGGCATTCTGCTGTCCTTCTGGAACGCCGAGTCGTCGGAGAGCTTGCCGGCGCCGGCGAGATAGGCGTCGGCGAGCCGCGAGGCGAACAGCCGGATGGCCCGGATGGCGTCGTCGTTGCCCGGGATCGGATAGTCGATCAGCTCCGGGTCGCAGTTGGTGTCGACGATGGCGATCACCGGGATGCCGAGCTTGTTCGCCTCGGAGACCGCGATGTCCTCCTTCTTCGGGTCGACGACGAAGAGAGCATCGGGCAGCTCTTCCATGTCGCGGATCCCTTCGAGGTTCTTCACCATCTTCTCCCGCTCGCGCTCCATCCGCAGCCGTTCTTTCTTGGTGATCTGGCTGTTCTCGTCGTTGAGCCGCCCCTCGACCTCCTTCAACCGCTGGATCGAGGTGCGCAGGGTGACGAAGTTGGTCAGGGTGCCGCCCAGCCACCGGTTGGTGACGTAGAACTCGCCGGCGCGTGCCGCCTCCTCGGCGATCGCCTCCTGCGCCTGCCGCTTCGTGCCGACGAACAGGATGCGCTTGCCCTCGGCGGCGAACTGCTGCACGAGCTCGGCGACCTGGTTGAACATCCGCAGCGTCTTCTGCAGATCGATGATGTAGATCCCGTTCCGCTTGCCGAAGATATAGGGCTTCATCTTCGGGTTCCAACGCCGGGTCTGGTGCCCGAAGTGGACACCGGCCTCCAGCAGTTCCTTCATCGTGACTTCTACCAAGAGATCCTCTCCTTCTGGCCTTCTAGCGCTTGCTGAACTGGAAACGAGCCCGGGCGCCCTTCTGGCCGTACTTCTTGCGTTCCTTCTTGCGCGGGTCGCGCGTCAGGAACCCGGCCGACTTCAGGCGTGCGCGCAGATCACCATTGAACTCGAGCAGGGCGCGCGAGATGCCGTGCCGGATCGCACCGGCCTGGCCCGCGCTGCCGCCACCCGCCACCGTGACCTGGATGTCGAACTGCTCGACCGACTCGGTCAACTGCAGCGGCTGCTTGATGACCATCTTCAGCACTTCGTTCGGGAAGTAGCTGTCGAGCGTGCGGCCGTTGATCTGGAAACCGCCCGAGCCGGGCCGCAGGAAGACGCGGGCCGCGGCCGTCTTGCGTCGCCCGGTACCGTAATATTGAACTTGGCTCACGTTCCGAATTCTCCTTGGGGTTACAGGGCCGCGGCGACGTCGAAGCTCTCGGGCTGCTGCGCCTGGTGAGGGTGCTCGGGGCCCGCATAGACCTTGAGCTTGCGGAGCTGCTTGCGGCCGAGAGGACCCTTGGGGAGCATGCCCCACACCGCCTCCTCGACCAGCTTCGTCGGCCGGCGGGCACGCCGCTTGGCCGCCGTCTCCGACTTGATCCCACCCGGATACCCCGTGTGGTAGTAATAAACCTTCTTCTCTTCCTTGCCACCGGTCAGCACCGCCTGCTCGGCGTTGATGACGACGACGAAGTCACCGGTATCGATGTGCGTGGCATACGTGGGCTTGTGCTTGCCCATCAGCAGGCGAGCCACCAGCGACGAGAGACGTCCCAGAGGGATCCCCGCGGCATCCAGCACATACCAGCGATGCTCGATCTCGGCGAGCTTCGGGCTGTAGGTCTTCTTCAGCATCTTCCAATCTCTCCAGGTCAACTCTGGCTGGGAAAAAATTCGCCTCGGCGCGGCGGACGATACCCGCCCTCGCGGCGCAAGGGACCCACAGGGTAGGCGGACAAAAGAAAATTGTCAAGAGGACGCTAACAGCCCCCGGACCGGGTAAACCGGTGAGCCGTCAGTCTGGCTCAGAATTCCGATTTCCGCAAGTGGGATGTTACTCCTGGCCCGGGATACACTTCTCCCAAGATGGCCGAGACCACCACGACCGCCGCTCCCCTCGACTCTTCCCTCGACTCTTCCCTGGATAAGTCGGGCAAGACCATCCGCGACATGTTCGCGGGGGTGGCGCCCCGTTACGACCTGCTCAACCACCTGCTCTCCGCCAGCCTGGACGTGGTCTGGCGCCGGCGGTCGGCGGTGGTCCTGGGGCTCCCGCCGGGCGCCGAGGTGCTCGACCTCTGCTGCGGCACCGGCGACCAGGCGACCGCCCTGCGCCGCCGGGGAGCGCGGGTGGCGGCGGCAGACTTCTGCGTACCGATGCTCGCCATCGCGCGGCGCAAATTCGCCAAAACCGCGCCCCCCCGCCCGGCCGCCCTCGCCGCCGATGCCCTGGCGCTCCCCTTCCCCGACCGCCACTTCGCCGGCGCCACCGTCTCCTTCGGCCTGCGCAACGTCGCCGATCTCGACGCCGCCCTGCGCCAGCTCGCCCGGGTGCTGCGGCCGGGGGGGAAGCTCGTCGTCCTCGACGCCACGATCCCGCGCCGGCAGCCGCTCAAGGCGCTCTACCTGTTCTATTTCCTCCGGCTGCTGCCGGGGATCGGCCGCCTGCTCTCGCCGCGGGGATCGGCCTATTCCTACCTGACGAGCTCGGTGGTCGGCTTCCCCCAGCGGCAGGAGTTCCTCGACCGCATGGCCGCGGCCGGTTTTACCGATCTCGGATGGGAGGACCTCTCCGGCGGGACCGTCTGCATCCATCGAGGGAGAGTGCCTGGATGACCAACGTCCTTGCCAATAACGTCCTTGCCAATAACATCCTGGACGGCAAGGCGGCCGCCGCCGAGATCCGCTCGGAGGTGGCGGCGAGCGTCCGCGAGATGACCGCGGCGGGCGCCCGGCCGCCGCAGCTCGTCGCCGTGCTGGTGGGCGAGAACCCCGCCTCCCAGGTCTATGTCGGCAGCAAGGTGCGCGGCTGCGCCGAGGTCGGCATGCTGAGCCGCACCCTCCGGCTCGCCGCCGAGACCACCGAGGCCGAGCTCCTCGCCCTGCTCGACGAGCTCAACGCCGAGGACGCCGTGGACGGCATCCTGGTGCAGCTCCCGCTCCCCGCTCAGATCACCGAGAAGCGCGTCCTCGACCGCATCTCCCCCGACAAGGACGTCGACGGCTTCCACCCCGTCAACGTCGGCCGCCTCTGGCTCGACGAGGAGGGGCTCACCCCCGCGACCCCCACCGGCATCGTCGCCCTGCTGAAGCGCAACGGCATCCCCCTCGCCGGCCGCCGGGCCGTGATCGTCGGGCGCAGCGCCATCGTCGGCAAGCCGATGGCCGGCCTGCTGCTGCGGGAGAACTGCACGGTCACCATCTGCCACTCCCGCACCGCCGATCTCGCCGCCGTCACCCGCGAAGCCGACATCCTTATCGCCGCCATCGGACGGCCGGGGATGATCGGGCCCGATCACGTCCGCGAGGGGGCGGTGGTGGTCGACGTCGGCATGAACCGCCTGGCCGACGCCGCCGAGGCCGAGCGCCTCTATCCCGGCGACGAGGAGCGCCGCCGGCAGTTCGAATCCAAGGGGTACATCCTGGTGGGCGACGTCGACTTCACCCGCGTGGCGCCGAAGGCGTCCCACATCACCCCCGTCCCCGGGGGCGTCGGGCCGCTGACCGTCGCCATGGTCATCGCCGGTACCTTGAAGGCTTCCCGCCGCCGGCAGGGGCTCCCGGCATGAGTGCCCAGGCGCTCCGTGTCGGCCTCACCGGCGGCCTCGCCAGCGGCAAGTCGACCGTCTCGCAGTGGCTGCGCGACGCCGGTTTCGAGGTGATCGACGCCGACCGCCTGGTCACCGAGCTCTATCAGCCCGGAGGCGAGGGGGCGGCGGCCGTGCGCGATCTCTTCGGCCCCGAGATGCTCGACGAGAGCGGCGCCGTGGATCACGCCAAGGTCGCGGCCCGCGTCTTCAGCGACCCCGCGGCGCGCGCCTCCCTGGAGGCGGTGGTCCATCCGCTGGTGAGGAAACGGTTCGTCGAGATCGCGGCCCAGGCTCGAGGGGTGGTCGTGCTCGAGGCGACGCTGCTGGTCGAGGCCGGCTACGGGCCGGGCTTCGATCTGATCGTCACCGTCGAGGCCCCTTGCGAGCTGCGTCTGGAACGCGCGATCGCGCGGGGCGTGAACCCCGAGTCGGCCCGCGCCCGCCTGCTCGCCCAGGGGGACGGTGAGGAGCGGCGCCGGGCGGCTCACCGGCTGATCGACAACTCCGGCGACGAGCGGCACCTCCGCCGCCAGGTGGACGAGCTGATCGAAGAGCTGAAGCGGCTGGCGGCCGGGCGGTGACCCCCTTCGTCCTTGTCACCGGCAACGCCGGCAAGGTCGCCGAGGCCCGGCTGGCGGTGAGGCCGGAGCTCGAAGCCGTCGACGTCGACCTCCCCGAGATCCAGTCGCTCGACTATCTGGAGGTGCTGCGGGCCAAGGCGGACGAGGCGTGGCGGCACGTCGGCCGCCCCCTGGTGGTCGAGGAGGCGGGGCTCGACCTCGCCGCCCTGAACGGCTTCCCCGGCCCGCTGGTCAAGTGGATGCTGCAGGCCGTGGGCGCCGAGGGGCTCGCCCGCACCGCGGCCTCCCTCGGGGATATCCGCGCCGCCGCCCGCTGCTTCCTTCTCTACAAGGATGGCGACCACGAGATCGTGGCCGAGGGGAGGACGGAGGGCACCCTCGTCCTCCCCGGCCGCGGAACGCACGGCTTCGGCTGGGACCCAGTCTTCCTGCCGGACGGCTCCGCCTTCACCTTCGCCGAGCTGACCGGCGCCGAGAAGGGCGCCGTCAGCCATCGGGGGAAGGCATGGCGGGAAATGGTGAGGCTGCTGGGGTCGGTGTAGACTCGTAACGCCATGATCCAGAGCTTCAGCATCGAGAACTTCAAGAGCTTTCGGAAGGCCACCCTTCCGCTTTCGCCGTTGACGCTCCTGATCGGCGCCAATGCTTCGGGGAAAAGCAATGCGATCGAGGCGATCCAGCTTCTGGCGTGGCTGGCGTCAGGGCGCCCCTTGAATGACCTTCTCTATGACGTTCGCGAGCAGGAGCTGTCTCTGCGGGGAGGATTCAAGGATCTAGGTGGCGCTGACGGCGAGATCTCTTTAGGTTGCGAGGCAACGGAAGATTCCGATCGTACGTCTCTGACTTTTTCCATATCCCTCGAAGTCACAGAAGCAGGGCTCCAAGTTACTACGCAGCACCTATTCGCGCACGAGAATATGCAGGATTCGGGGAAGAGGCTCTTAGCTACGGCCAGTCAGGACTTCAAGCAGGACCCTTCCGAGCCTGTAGCGAAGTTCCCTCAGATCGCGAGCGCCCTTTCCTCCATGTTCTTCTTGGACCCCAACCCCCGGCGGATGCGAGAGTACAGCTTCGTTCAGGAGAAGCAGCTCAAACGGGACGGCTCAGCTCTCTCGTCGGTGCTGCGCCGGCTCACCGAGGAAGAGGGCGAAAAAGCAAGAGTTCTTGACTTCATCCGCTTTCTCCCCGAGCAGGACATCAGCGACATCAGTTACGTCGAGACACCCCGGGGCGAGGTCATGGTCCAACTTCACGAGACGTTCGGCGGGAGAGCAGTTCCGCGGGACGCAGCCCTTCTATCCGACGGCACTCTGCGCGTATTAGCAGTAGCCGCCGCTCTCCTGTCAATTCCAAAAGGCTCTGTCGTTATCGTCGAGGAGATCGACAATGGAGTTCATCCCAGCCGAGCCGAGAGGCTCCTCGCGGATGTTCAGAAGATCGCCCGTGAGCGCGACCTCCGTGTCCTCCTGACCACCCACAACCCCGCCCTGCTGGATGCGCTGCCACTCGAGGCGATTCCGGACACTGTTGCCTGCTACCGCGACCCAGAGGAAGGCGACAGCCGCCTGATCCGCCTTGAAGAGCTGGAGAGCTATCCCGAACTGGTCGCTCAAGGCCCCCTCGGCTGGCTGGTGACGCGGGGCATCCTGGACCGCTATCTGAAGGATCCGGACAAGCGGGACGGCGAGGTCAAGGTCGAGAAGGGTCTCGCCTGGCTCGCGGACTTCAAGCGGCGCGTCCAATCCTCGTGAGCATCTGCCTCGTCGATACTTCCATCCTCTGCGAGATCCTCAAGGTCCCCAACCGCTGTGGGAACCATCGGGAGATCTATGCCCAGATGGAGGGAAAGATCCGAGCGGAGACGCTGCTCCTTCCAATGAGCGCCATCATCGAGACGGGCAATCACATCGGGCAGAACGGCGATGGCCGCCAGCGCCGGAAGGCGGCGGCGGACTTTGTCGATTTCGTGAAGAAGGCCATCCTCGGTCTCTCTCCGTTCACGGCGACGCCGCTCTTCAAGGAACCGGAATCGCTGCTGGGCTGGCTCGACGAGTTCCCGGATTGGGCTGGCCGAGGCTCCGGGTTGGGCGATCTGACGATCCTCAAAGAGTTCGATCGCCAGTGCGCCCTGAACCCGAGCCGTCTGGTTTACATCTGGTCCACCGACCGGCACCTCTCGTCCTACCGGCGGGAGCCCTCCTAGATCTCCACTCCCGCCATCAGCCAGAGCATGATCGCCTTCTGGACGTGCAGGCGGTTCTCCGCCTCGTCAAAGATGCGGCTCTGCGGGCCGTCGCAGACCTCGGCCGAGACCTCCTCACCGCGGTGGGCCGGCAGGCAGTGGAGGAAGACGGCATCCTGGCGCGCGTGGGACATCAGCGCGCCGTCGACCGTGAACCCCTTGAACGCCTCGACCCGCTTCTGCTGCTCGGCCTCCTGCCCCATCGAGGCCCAGACGTCGGTGTAGACGGCCGAGGCGTCCGTCACCGCTTCCGCCGGATCGTTGGTCAGGAGCACCTTCGTGCCCGCGGCCGCGGCGTCCTGGCGGACGAGGTCGGCGTAGCGCGCGTTCACCTCGTACCCCTTGGGCGAGGCGATCGCCACGTCCATCCCCGCCTTGGCGGCGCCGAACATCAGCGAATGGGCCATGTTGTTGCCGTCGCCCACATAGGTGAGCTTGTGGCCGCGCAGCGCCTCGAGGCTGCCGAAGACCTCGATCAGCGTGAAGTAGTCGGTGAGCGCCTGGCAGGGGTGGAGATCGTCGGTCAGGCCGTTGATCACCGGCACCGAGCCGTACTTGGCGAGATCGGTCACCGTCTGGTGCGCGAAGGTGCGGGCCATGATGCCGTCGATATAGCGCGAGAGCACCTGGGCGGTGTCGGAGATCGGCTCGCCGCGGCCGAGCTGGATGTCGCGGCTGGAGAGGAACAGGGCGTGCCCCCCCATCTGGGCCATCCCCACCTCGAAGCTGACGCGGGTGCGGGTCGAGGACTTCTCGAAGATCATCCCCAGCGTCTTGCGGTGCATGTGGTTCTCGTACTTCGACGGATTCGCCTTGACGTCGGCCGCCAGCCGGAAGAGGCCGGCCACCTCCGCGGCGGTCAGGTCGTGGATCGAGATCAGGTGACGAGGCATGAAATCTCCTTCAGCAGGAAATTGGGATTTTGAATGTAGGGGCGGGGCTTGTCCCCGCCCGGGTGGGGGCAAGCCCCACCCCTACGACAACCAATAAAGCCAGCCCAAACGTTTACAGCGAGTCTCTTTCGATCGGCATCGTCATGCAGCGGGGGCCGCCTCGGGCGCGCGACAGCTCGTTGGAGCAGAGCGAGATCACCGCCGGCCCGCCTCCCAGCAGATCGTCCTTGCCGGCCAAGACGTCCTCGTCGCGCAGGATCCGCCAGCCGCGCTGCGCCAGCTCTTCCATCGTCTTGTGGTTGCGCCGGTAGAGCAGAATCAGCCCGGGGGCGATGGCGAAGGCGTTGGCGCCGTCGGTCCACTGCTCGCGCTGCTGGTAGATCGCTTCCTTGGCGCCGCCGCAGGGGACGACGTCGAGCTCCACTCCGAGATCGGCCAGCACCCGGAGCAGCGACGGGCGGAGGGTGAAGGTCAGCTCCTTGGCGTCGAGGTCGACCGAGTAGACATGGGCCGACTCCGGTCCGCCGGGCTCGATGACCGGCAGGTAGGCCAGGCAGAGATTGCGGTCGATCAGGGTGAACACCGTGTCGAGGTGCATGTAGGAGCGCCGGCGCGGCAGCTCGACCATGATCAGGTGGCGGAAGGAGGTCTCCTCCCGGCGCAGGTACTCGGCGAGCGTCTCGATCCCCCGCCGGTTCGTCCGCTCCGACAGCCCGACGAGGAGGATCTCCGGGCTCACCACCAGCACGTCGCCCCCCTCCAGGTTCGGATAGGGGAAGTGCGGGTTGTGCTGCGGCGCGCCCGAGGGGGGGACGTCGATCTCGAACAGCCCCGCGGAGCTGGCGAATACCGGGTGGTGCTCGAAGATGGCGCGGGCGAGGAGCGGCTCGCGCTCGCGGGCGCCGGTCGCCATCGAGGAGATCACCACGCGGTTGCCCATCACCACCTGCGGATCGCGCTGAAAGAAGTAGTTGGGCACCGGATTGAGCTCGAAGAACTGCAGGCGGTCGGCGTCCGTGACCTCGGCCGGGGCGCGGATCCCCTCGACCAGGGCCGAGGCGAGCTCCCGCGGCGGCAGCTCGTCCAGCCGGCGCACCAGGCTGAAGGGGGCGCCGTACTCGGCCTCGAGCTCGGCGAGCAGCCGCTGGCGCGGTTCGGCGTTCGCCAGCACGTCCGCGAGCAGATCCTGCGCCTCGAGCACCTCCACCCCGGCCTGCCGCAGCATCTGCGAGAAGAGGTCGTGCTCTTCCCGCGCCTCATCGCCGTCAAGGATGTCGTCGAAGAGCAGGGTCTCCATCATGGCGGGGACCATCCAGTCGATCTCCCGCCCCGGCCGGTGGACCAGGACGCGCCGCAGGCGTCCGATTTCAGAATTGACTTGTATCGGCATAACTAGTTGTCCCGCAGGTTTTCCCGAGTTGTCCCCGAAAAAGAGACTGTCCCGAAGAGGATGCGCCCGGGGTGGGCGTGGCGGCGGATTGTAGCAGACGGGCGGAGAGCCCGCCCGGGGCCTCCGGCCGTTGCGATACAATCCCGCCCCGCATGCTGAACGAGACCCCCCAGAACCCCCTCTCGCGAGCCCGCCGGCCGGTGCGGCATGCAGCCTGCCCCACAGCCGCCTGCCGCACCTCATTCCTAGGACTGTCGGCGTCTAGAACGACACCAGGAACCCGGCCTGCACCTGATCGTACTTCAGGGGCGGCGAGGCCGTTAGCACCCAATGGTAGTTGTAGGTCGCCTCGATCGCGAACCGCGGGCCCGCGGGCACGTTGATTCCCAGACCGAGGCTCAGACCGCCTTCGAAGGTACCCGGATCGAAGTGGTAGAGACCGGGTCCGCCGTTGAGGAACACGCGCACCGGCGCCGCAGGATTGAGGGTGTACTTGGCGTTGGCGCCGAGCGACCAGAGGCGAGTGTCCGGCTGGCCCGAGCGGCCGTCGAAGCGGGTGAGCCCGAGGCGCACGTCCCAGGCCAGCTTGGGCTTGACAGGATAGACGAAGTCGAGGTTGAAGGTGGAGCCCTGCTTCGCGCTGCCCGCAAGCGCTCCGTGCGGATTGGCGAGGCCGGCGTGCAAGCTCAGCGCGGGCGGCGTGCGAGCGGTGAGGGTGCGGCTCACCAGCGGCGTGTCGGGGTCGGCGCTCGTCACCGTGAGATGACAGGTCTTCTTTCCCGGCAACAGCGGGGTAAAACCGACCACCAAGTCGAGGCAGGAGCCGGCTTCGAGACTGGCTGGCAGTGGGTTGCCGGTCAGAGTGAAGTCGGTACAGTCGATGGCCGCCGAAAAGATCTGCAGAGCACACGGCCCCGAGTTGCAGACGGTCACCGTCCGCTCCGCCGGCGACCAAGCCGAGGTGACTCCGAAATCGGTGGAGCCGGTGACCCGGACGTCACCCACGGTACCCTCGCCCGCCACCGTCACCAGACTCTCCGAGTGGTCGGGATCATTGCTGCGGACGGTCAGGACGCCCGACAACGCTCCCGCCACCAACGGGTCGAAGCGCGCCTGGAAGGGGAAGCAGAAGTCGTGGCTGATCGTCACCGGATAGCCGGCGGAGGGCTCGGCGACACGGAAGCGGGAGCTCGATGAAGTGATCGGATCGACGACCAGGTCGTCGACGCCGGTGTTGCAGACGTTGAGCGTCCGGTAGCTCGCCGATCCGGCGCAGGTTTGCCCCCAGTCGACGGCGCCGGGCACCTGGATGTGGGGCTTGGGCAGCGTGAGCCGCCAGACGCCGCGGCCGTGCGACGCCGCGTACATGGCTTGGGTAGCCGAGTCGAAGAAGAACTCTTCGGCCTGGGAGATTCCTTCCGAGCCGGTGACCCGCAGCCAATCCTGTCCATCCGTCAGCGAGACGAAGATCCCGGCATTGAAGGTGCCCACCAGGATCGCCGCGCTGTTGGGGTCGAAGGCGATGCCCCAAACCTGAGGACCGTAGGAGCTCGAGGCGAACCGGAAGACGCCGCCCCGGGTCACCAGGCCGGTGATCTCGGGATCCGGATTCCACGACGTTCCGCCATTGGTGCTGAACATGATGCCGTTGCGCGCGGCGTCGGTGGCGTAGAGCCGCAAGGGATTGTTCGGATCCACATCCCAGGCGCCGGTGGGAGCGGGCAGGCCGGCGTTGGCGAGGGTGAGCGTGGCGGTGCTGTTCAACGGCCCGGAGAGCCGATAGATCCGCCACTGTCCGCCGGTGAGGAGCCGGAGGTAGAAGGTGGGCGCGACCGCCGGGCCCGCGGCCTTGATCTCGGCGGGTGGACCGGGCAAGGGGCTCGGCCCGAGCTGCGCCCATGCGCCGCCCTCGTTGGTCGTCACCCAGGCGGTCCACTGTGCTGGCGTGGAGTTGTCGCTGGTCAAGGACACGTAGCTTCTGGGGCCGAACTGCACCCGCGAACGAGTGGGCACATTGCCGGCAGGATCGTTGAACCCGGCGATTCCGACGATGCCGCGGTTGGAGATGTGATTGCTGCAGCCGAAGCAGACCCGGTGGAAGACGCGGACCGGCGGCGTGCGGTCCGCCATGACGTGGTAGCCGTCGGCGCCGACGGGCTGCGTCCAGGTGGCGCCGCTGTTCAGGGTGGCGTAGATCCCATTGTCCTGGGTCCCGGCGTAGAGATCGACCCCGCCGGCTTGCTGCGTGCCGGAGAAGGTGACCACGTCGAGCGCGTGGAGGCCCCGGTTGCCGTCGTTCCACGTTGCCCCGCAGTCGGTGGAAGTCGCGATGCCGCCGTCCGAGGAGAGGACCCGAGGACAGCCGTTCGGCAGGGTCGGGTCGAAGGCTATATCGCTGGTGTCCGAGTGAGAGCCGGCGTCGGCGGTCGGCCAACTGGCCGCCCCCGTCGCGCAGCGCGGGGTGCTCGAGAGATTGCAGCGCTGGACCCTCATCTGCTGAGTGTCGCCATAGTAGACCTGGAAACGGTTTGGGTCCCCGGCCAGGTCGGGATGCGCGACGACCCAGGGGTCGCGGCAGTTGTTGGCGCTCACCATCATGTCCGTCCACATGCCGGAAGCGCCTCCGGCGGCGTTCTCCATCAGCCGGGAGATGCAGAAACCATCGGCGGTGACGCCGCTGTAGTTAGTCAGGTAGACCGTATTGGGGTCGCCAGGCGCCGTGGCCACGTTGCAGGGATTGAAAGCGCCTCCGGCCGCGCGGGCCGGCGAGGCCGGGTCGGGCGCCGACCAGGTCGCGCCGCCGTCGGACGAACGGAAGTAGCCCTCGTCACCACAGACGTCGAGCTGGACTTGACCGCCGACGACCCGGGCCTCGACGTCGAAGTAGGTTGCCCGGGCACCGCAGAAGGGCGCGTTGGCCGCCATGCAGGGATCGACATGGGTCCAGGTGGCTCCGGAATTCGCGCTGATGGCGATGCCACAGTCGGTGGCGACGTAGACGTTGCCATGGGCGGCCGGATCGTTCGGGATGGCGATGCCCCATGTCGAAGCTTCCGAGCTGCACCCGGGGTTGGAGGTGGCGGGCTTGAGCCAGGTCGCGCCGCCGTTGTTGCTCACCCAGATGCCGCCCTGGTTGGCGACGCGGCCGTCATAGCGTCCGCTGGCGATCAGGATGCTCGGATCCTGCGGATCGAAAAGGACGTCGCGCGCCAAGGGGATGGGGATGGCGTCGACGTGACGCCAGTGGTTGCCGCCATCGGCGCTGGTAAAGAAGCCGCCTTGCTCGGTGGCCACGTAGACGATCTGGGTATTGAAAGGATGGATGGTCAGCCCTAGGCTGCGCCCGCCGAAGCGGGGCTCGGGTGGAGTCCCGTTCGGGTTGATGTCGACCACTGCGGCCCGCGCTACGGCGGAGCAGAGCGCGAAGACGAGAAGCGCGAGAGCCAGGTAGGCCGCCGTGCGCGGTCCGTGCCGTCCTGCCGCACTGGAATTCGAAAAGGCCGGAATCTGTCTCATGGTAATCCTCCTACCGCACCGGCTCACGCCGGACGTTGGGCCTTGGAGTGACCTCCAACTCGCCGAAGGCACGGATCTCGGACTGGTCGGCCAGAGTCTGTACGGCGGCGACTGCGATCTTGCCGGCGGTCTTGGTCGCGGGGACCCGCGCCGCGGCGCTGAACGTCCCGGCGGGGCTCACCTTCACGTCGCCTGCCGCGATCTGGCCGTCGATGAGGACGGTCACGTTCGAGCACCGCGGATCCGTACAAAAGCCGCGGCCTTCGACATGAACAGCCTTCCCGGGGCGCGCCTCGATCGTATCGATCGCCAGCGTGGGTATGGATGTACGCGGCTCCAAGGCGAACGGAGTTTGCGCCCTGTTGCCCGAAGGCTCCACGCAGCCATTGGCGCCGGGGCGCAGGCCGCGCGCGAGCACCACGTGCTGCTCGCCGGTGGCCTGCTCGGAGATGATGAGCCGGGCCGTGAAGGAACCGGAACGGTCCACGTCAGAAGCGCCCAGCGGGGGCCCGCTCTCGGAGTCGAAGTAGAGCCGGACCCCGCAATCTCCCCGGAAGCCCGAGCCCTTGGCCGCCAGCGTGGTCCCGGGCGGGGCCGCGGCGGGCTCCAGCGAGAGGAACGGCCTCTGCTCCGTGTCGCCGTGGGTCGGAGACGTCTGCTTCTGGGCCGCCGCACAGTGGAATCCTGAGACCGCACCGAATGCGATCGCGAGGGGAACGAGAAGCGTACGTTTCATTATCGTTGTCCTCCCTATATGAGCTTCAGGCGCGATGGCGAGAGAAAAGTTACGAAATCGCGGAAGAAAGCAAACGGTGCCAAACAGAAGCGAAGATCTGGTAGACAAACGAGGGCGGGAATACCCTTAAGCAGGTGAGAAAAGTCCTGGCATCCAGACTACGGACGCCGTCTGGTCTGGATACCATCTCTGGTGCCGGGTTGAGCCCCCTCCGGCACCCATACAGAGGGAGGTCGGCTCGCCGGGTCAGAGGGCGACCCTGCGGGTCAGCGCCGCCGACTACGCCTGAGCGGCGGCCTCGGCGCCCACCACTCTGTGCTATCAGTCACCAGTAGCGGCCCTACACCACCTGGAGCAGTGCCACATATCAGGTAAGCACTCGGGGCCGTTGCGGTACAATCCCGCCCCGGCATGCTGTCCGAGACCCCCCAGAACCCCCTCTACGAGCGCTACGCCTCGCCCGAGATGGCGCGGATCTTCTCTTCCAGCCACCGCTTCCGTACCTGGCGGCGGCTCTGGATCACCCTCGCCGAGGGGGAGCAGGAGCTGGGGCTGCCGTTCACCGCCGAGCAGATCGCGGCGCTGAAACAGGTGGCCGGCGACACCGACCTCGACCGCGTCGCGGAGCTCGAGCGCCGCACCCGTCACGACGTGGTCGCCCACCTGCGCCACTACGCCGAGCAGGCCGACCGCGTTCACGAGGGGGCCGGCGGCATTCTCCATCTCGGCGCGACCAGCGCCTTCATCACCGACAACACCGACGTCCTGCTGACCCGGGAGGCTCTGGAGCTGCTGGCCGGCCGGCTCGCCGCGACCGTCCGCGAGCTGGGCGATTTCGCGCGGCGGACGCGGGCGATCCCGACCCTCGCCTACACCCACTTCCAGCCGGCGCAGCTCACCACCGTGGGCAAGCGCGCCTGCCTCTGGCTGCAGGACTTCCTGATGGACCTCGCCGAGGTGCGCCACCGGCTCGCCACCCTGCGCTGCCGCGGCGTCAAGGGGACCACCGGCACGCAGGCGAGCTTCCTCACCCTGTTTCAGGGGGACGGCGCCAAGGTGCGCGCGCTCGACCTCCTGGTCGCCGAGAAGCTCGGGTTCGCCGAGAGCTTCCCGGTGACCGGCCAGACCTATCCGCGCAAGCAGGACAGCCAGGTGCTGCAGACCCTGGCCGGTCTCGGCGAGACCTGCCACAAGTTCGGCACCGATCTCCGCCTCCTCCAGGGGGTGGGCGAGCTCTCGGAACCGTTCGACGCCGAGCAGGTGGGCTCCTCCGCCATGGCCTACAAGCGCAACCCGGTGCGCGCCGAGCGGATGTGCGGGCTCAGTCGCCGGCTGATCACCGACAGCCTCAACGGCCCGCTCAACGCCGCCACCCAGTGGCTGGAGCGGAGCCTCGACGACTCGGCCAACCGCCGCCTGGTGATCCCCGATTCCTTCCTCGACGCCGATGCCGTGCTCGGCCTCGCGGCCCACATCTCGGCCGGCTTGGTGGTGCGCGAGGGGACGATCGCCGCCCGGGTCGCCCGCGAGCTGCCGTTCATGGCCACGGAGACGCTGCTGATGGAGGCCGCGCTGCGCGGCGGCGACCGCCAGGAGCTCCACGAAAGGATCCGCGGCTACAGTTTCGACGCCCAGAGCACTCTAGAAGCTAAAGGGGGAGAAAATCCCCTGATCGGCCTCATCGTGAGCGACCCGGATTTCCGGCTCACGCGCCAGGAGGTCGAACCCTGGCTCGATCCCGTCGCCTTCACTGGACGGTCGGCCGCACAGGTGGACGAATTTCTCGACGAGGTCGTGGCGCCCGCCCTGGAAGGGACCGAGGCCACCACGATCGCCGCCCCCCGCGTCTGATGTTTTTGTAGCGGGTGGTACCTGACGGATGGGGGCGTGCCCCGTCCACCCCGCCTCCGGCAGAACGGTCGCCCGGAGGCGGCATCCGGGCGAAAGTTAGCCATGTGCTAATATGCCCGGGTCAGAGCGCAAGCCGTTCCAGCGCTATTGGACCCAAGAGCTCTCACGAAGATGGCTCAGAACCACCTTACGGAGGCCGCAAGCCCATGCGCCCAAGGAAAGACTCCCCCCGCGTTGTCGTTCTCTGTCGAGTCGCCTTCGCAGTACTCCTCTTCGCCCAGTTGCTGCTGACCGCGGCCTGCTCGGGCAACCGCAAGCCGTCCTCGGCCCCCCCCACTTTCGGGGTGCCGCTCGAACGGGGGATCGCCTCCTGGTACGGCCCCCGGTTCAACGGCAGGCAGACCGCCAATGGCGAGCGCTATGACATGAACGCGCTCACCGCCGCCCACCCCTCACTCCCCTTCGGCACGAAGATCGGTGTACGCAATACCCGTACCGGCCGCGAGGTGGTGGTGCGGGTCAACGACCGCGGCCCCTACTCGAAGAACCGCATCATCGATCTCTCCTACGCCGCCGCCCGTGAGGTGGGGGTCGTGGGCCCAGGCACGGCCAGCGTCGAGATCTACGTCGTGCCCGCGGCCGGCTTGCCGGCGCGCTTCACCGTCCAGGTGGGCGCCTTCAGCGAGAACGAGAAGGCGGTTTCCCTCCAGCGCGACGTCGTGCGGCTCTATCCGGAGGCGGTGGTGGACGCGGACGGCACCTGGAACCGGGTGCAGATCGGCGCCTTCGACAACCGCGACCAGGCCGAGTCGCTGCGCCGCGAGCTGGCTGCCATGGGCATGCCGGCGATCGTGGTCGCCGCCCGCTAGGCGCGGGTCAGCGGAAGGCGGGGGAATCCTCTCCCCCGCTTTTTCGTTATGATTCTTTGAGCCTAAGCGAAAACGTCTCAGCAGGAGGTGTCATGAAGCGAGAAGGAACACCTGTCCGCTCGATCTCTGGCTATTCCCAGAAAGCCCGCAGGAGCCGGGGCGCTGGATTCGTCTGGGTGGCCGGCTTGGCGTTGACGGCCTACCTCGGGACTGCGGTCGCCTCGGTGAACCGGGAGCGGGCGTGGGAGAACTTCTCCCTTCCGGAGGACGGCGCGGCGGTTTCGGAGTCCTTCCGCACCATCGGCCGCGCCTCGTGGTACGGCTCCCAGTTCGACGGCAAGATGACCGCCAACGGCGAGACCTTCGACATGCACGCCATGACCGCCGCCCACCGCTCTCTCCCCTTGGGCAGCCGCGTCCTCGTCCGCAACCTCGACAACGGCCGCGGAGTGGTGGTGAAGATCAATGACCGCGGCCCCTACATCCACGGCCGCGACATCGACCTCTCCTACGGCGCCGCCCGCGAGCTCCAGATGGTCCCGAACGGCCTCGCCCGCGTCGAGATCACGCCCCTCTGAGGCGGTGGCCGAGCCGGCGACGACCGGTCCGGCAGCGTAGAGGACCACCGGCCGGCTCGATCTCCCCACGAATTCCCGCATCCGGGTGAACCCGCGCGCCGCCAGCAGGGCCGCGAACGCGGAGTTCGCCCGCAGGTCCCGGCTGTAGACGGCGATCCATCGAGCCCTGTCCGCCGCCCTCGCCAGGGCCGTTACTGTCAGCGGATAGGGAAGCTCCAGGACCGTGATGTCCGGACGCAGATAGAGTGTCCCCCCGTACGCCCAGGACTGTGACACCGCCACGGTCTGCCCCGGGGCGAGGCCGGCGAGCGCCTCCCCCGCCTGCACGGCGGCCATCGACTTGTCCCTGAGGAAGACGATGCCCGCGAGGCCCAGCGCCACCGACGCCACACAGAGGATCGCCACCGGCCAGCGCCGGCCGCTCTCCCAGAAAGACCACGCGCCGGCCGCCGCGATCAGCAGGACGAAGGGGAAAACCCCCTGGAGATAGCGCATCTCCTTGTGGTGGATGCCTGAGAGCAGGAGAAGTGGCAGGAGCGCGTAGAGCGCGGCCGGGAGCAGGACGCGCGCGCGGCGGGCTCTCCACAGGAAGGGGAGGAGCGTGACCGGCAGCCATTTCGGCAGCCGCCAGAAGAACCAGTACCATGGCTGGCCGACCACCAGGGAGGACGACCGCTCCTCGACCAGCGTGAACCGGGCGAAGGCGATCAGGCTGGCGAACGGCCGCCCCCAGGTGAGCCAGTCCTCCAGACCCACCGTGAGCAGTCCCATCCCGACAAATCCGCCGAGAACAGCGGCGCACCTCGCCAGCCGGGAGCGCGCGGGTCCCGCATCTAGCCAGAGCACCGCGAGCATCGGCGCCAGGAAGATCGCCTCGCTGTAGCGGATCGCGAAAGCGACGGCGACCAGGCCGCCGGCCAGAGACGCCCGCCAGAGATCGACGCGCGAGAGGAGCAACGCCGCGAGCAGTACACAGGTCGTGGAGGCCGTCCGCGGATAGACGGTGCTGCCGAACCCCAGAGGAATCCAGTGCAGGGCATACAGGGTGGCCGCCAGGAGCGCGGGAGCGTCGTTCGCCAGCCACCTCCTGGCCAGACGGAACACCATCCAGACGTTGAGCGAGGCGAGCAGGACGAACGGCACGCTGGCGAGCGCGACGAGCGTCCGCGTGGAGGTGGCCCCCAGAGCCGCCGCGATCCGCAGGGCGGGGGCGACGAGCAGGTCCGGAACCAGGAGATTGCGGATCGCCCAAGGCTGGTAAGGCCAGCCGAATGCCCGCAGGAATCCTGCATGGAGGATCTCGACGTCATCCCCCGTCAGGAAGCCGTAGAACGCGAAGGCGAGGATCAGCCGGACGGTCGTCACCGCGACGATGAGCGCTCCGAGCAGAAATCTCGTCCGGTTCGACGGACTCATGGAGGGGTCCGAGCTTCGAAAAGGCTGCGATCAGGCCCGGAGCGCCAGATCCGCCAGGAACTCCTTGATCCCCTCGTCCAACCGCTGGCGCTCGCGGTGGCGTTCGAGGGCGATCTGGACCAGGCGGTCCACCAGCTTGGGGAGGGGATAGCCGGTGAGGCTCCAGAGCAGGGGGTACATGGAGATGCTGGTGAAGCCGGGGAGCGTGTTGATCTCGTTGACGAAGAGCCCCTCCTCGCCTTCCCCTTCGAGCAGGAAGTCGACCCGGGCGAAGCCGGCGCCGCCGATCGCGGAGAACGCCTCGACGGCGATGGCGCGCAGCCGGTCCGAGACCCGCCCGGGCAGCTCGGCCGGGGCGATCAGGCCGGCCGTGTCCTGCAGATACTTGTCCGCGTAGTCGTAGAACTCGTTGCCGGGGACGATCTCCCCCACCACCGAAGCCTGGACGTCCCGGTAGCCGAGGACGGCGCACTCCAGCTCCCGCCCCTTGATCCCCCGCTCGACCAGCACCACCTCGTCGAACCGGAGAGCGAAGCGGACCGCCTCCTCCAGACCCGCGAGGTCGGAGACCTTGCGCACCCCCACGCTGGAGCCGCCGTTGCTCGGCTTGACGAACAGCGGCAGCGGCAGCCGCTCGCAGCGGGCGAGGAACGCCGCCGGGTTGGTCTCGAACTCGCGGCGCGAGGCGGTCTCGAAGTCCACCACCGGCACGCCGGCCGCGGCGAGCTGGCGCTTGGCGAGGACCTTGTCCATGGCCAGGGCGCTGGCGGTGACGCCGCAGCCCACATAGGGGAGGTCGAGCATCTCGCAGAGCCCCTGGAAGGTGCCGTCCTCCCCCCAGGTGCCGTGGACGATCGGGAAGACCACCTCGACCCCCGAGGCGAGCAGATGGCGCACCGTGGGCGCGATCGGCAGCTCCAGCGGCGGGATCTCCTTCGACACGCCGTCGATCACCGCCGCGGAGGCCTCGGCGTCGATCCAGCAGCCGTCCGCCGCGATGCCGAGCGGCGTGACCGCGTGACCGGCCTCGCGCAACCCCTCGACCACCGTGCGCGCCGAGCGGATCGAGACCTGATGCTCGGTACTCCTGCCTCCGAAGACGACTCCGACGTGGGCCATGCAGATCTCCTCTCTCGCTGGAGGCGCGGTCCGCGCCCCTCGGTCCCTGGCGGGGCGAAGTTTACCCCAGCCGTACCCGCGCGGCTCTCCCTGGTTTAGGATCCCTCCATGAATACTGTTGATACGGTTCATGCGGCGATGATCGGCGCCGCGGCTCTCATGGTCCTTTTTATCGCCTGGAAACTCGCGCAGGCGTCCCGGGCGGCGCGCAGGATGGATCGGGCTCTCGAGGCTCTGGGCGCCGGCCGGTCGCACCTCCTCGGAACCTGCCTCTCGGGTCTGCAGGGGCTCGAGCCGTCCACGCTCGTGAGCTGCGGCGCGACCGCCACGGAGATCATCTTCCTGGCGGAGAACGACTGCCGGGAGATCGGCAGAATCCCGCGCCGTTCGGTCCTCGGAGCTTTCGGAGGCGAAGAGTCGGACACGCACGCCCATCTCGCGGCCCTTGACGGGCTTCCGTCCCTGATCCTGGCCCAGATGGCGAATGGCCGCAGGGAGAGAAAAGAGGGCACCAGCTACATTGTGATCGACTGGAGCGACGGCCCCTCTCGACGGCAGCAGATCGTCTTTAAATGCAGCGGCAGGACGGCGGGCCGCATGGGCGCTGAAGATTTCGACATCATGAGGGGAGCCCGGCCGCTGTTCCCCGGCTTGGCGGAGCGGATAGAGTCAGCTAAAATCAAGCGCGAAAAGGTATGAAAGATATGCAACCTTGATCGTTCGATCGTGCGGAATGCTCGCAGATGGTCCCATTGACTGATGACGAGATGATCCAGGTTTTTTCGCGAGAGGACCAGTGAGGGGATTTGCGCCGTGATCCGTTATCTTCTTAAGAGGATCAGGCGATCAGCTTCCCCAAGGTCCACAATTCTGGCCTCCAGTCCAATGAGGAGAGAACGATGAGACACCGTCCAAGCTTTGAAGTCCCCGCTTCGCGCCTGCGGTTCGCTGTGGGGCTGCTCTGCGCGTTGGCCATTTCCGTGCTCGTTCCCTCCAGCGCCGCGGCGGCGCAGGGGGAGATGCGGTGTGGGGAAGTTTCTTTCTCCGTGAACCTCGCTCCGAGCGACGCCACCGCCTATGACGTGTTCGGCGTCCTCTGCTCGCGCGGCAGCCTCAGGGACAGGACGATCCAGATCGCGCTCCACGGCTCGACCTACGGCCATCTCTACTGGGACTTCCCCTTCCAGCCCGAGATCTACTCGTACGTGCGCCGGGCCACGACCGAGGGTTATGCGGTGCTCAATCTCGACCGGATCGGGGTCGGCCGGAGCGATCATCCGCCGGCGGAAGCGGTCACCATCGAATCCAACGCCTATGTAGTGCACCAGATCGTCCAGGAGCTGCGCGGCGGGGATCTGGTGGTGCCGCCTTTCGGCCGCATCCGCGCCGAACGGGTCGTGCTCGTCGGCCACTCGCTAGGCTCGGTGATCTCGATCCAGGAGGCGGCCACCTATGACGACGTGGACGCCGTGGTGCTGACCGGCGTGTCGCACACCGTGACGCCGGCCCTGGGAGACGTGAGCTTCTTTCCGGCGAACCTCGATCCGCACTTCGCGGGGCGCGGCATCCCGGACGGCTACTTGACTACCGCCCCCGGCATCCGGTTCCGGTCGATCTTCTACAACACCGACGACCCTTCATCCTACGATCGCCGCATTATCAGGATCGACGAGAAGAACAAGGAGACGACCACCGTGGGCGAGCTCAACACGGCGGTTGCCGGGCTGGGCTTCTCGACCGGCATCCACGTTCCGGTGCTGGTGGTGGTCGGCGATTCGGATCAGGCCTTTTGCAACCCACCGGGCTGCACGGCCTCCGGCAGCCTCGCGACCGAGCCGAGCTTCTACCCGGCCGACGCCTGCGCGGAGGCGGTGGCTATCCCGGGATCGGGTCACGACCTCAACCTGCACTACCAGGCCCCGCGCACCTATACCACCATGCTGAAGTGGCTGAACCGGCGCGTCGGCAGCAATACGAAGTTCCCGGCGCCGCAGCCTTGCCCGTAGTTCCCTGGGAGCGCCGGCGCTCCCAGGGACAACCTACCCCAGCAACACCCGCCGCGCCGACTTCACCTCGGGCAGCGCGGCGAGCTTCTCCAGCAGCTCGGGCGTGGGCTCCTGGTCGAGGCGCAGGACGGCCAGGGCTTCCTGGCCGCGGCGGGAAAGGTGAATGTCGGCGATGTTGACGTTCGATTCCGCCAGCAGGGTGCCGACCTTGCCCACGACTCCGGGCTTGTCCAGGTTCTCCAGCACCAGCAGATTCCCCTCGGGCCGGAACTCCAGCGGGTAGTTCTCGAAGCGCACCACCCGCGGATCGCCGTCTCCGAACAGAGTGCCGCCCAGCTCGACGCTGCGGCCGCCGCCGGAGAGGGTGATGTCGACCAGTTGCGGGTACTCGCTGCGCGCGTTGCTGTGGGTGGAGCGCACCACCTCGATCCCGCGGCCTTCGGCGATCCGCTCGGCGTTGACGTAGTTGACGCCCTCGCCCAGGAACGGGGTGAGCACCCCCTTGAGCACGGCGACCGTCACCGGGTGGCGCAGCCCCTCATCCAATCCCCAGACGTCCACCGTCAGGCTCTGCGGCGCGGTGCCGAGGAGCGCGCCAGCCATGCGGCCGAGCGACTCGCCCAGCGCCATGAACGGCTCGGCCCGGCCGCCGGTGGCCCGGAACGGCAGGTTGACCGCCGCCACCGCCAGCGAACCGGCAAGCGCGGCGAGGACCATCTGCGCGGTCTCGATCGAGATCCGCTCCTGGGCCTCGCGGGTCTGGGCGCCGAGGTGGGGCGTCGACACCACTCTCTTGTGGCGCACCAGCCGGAGATCCTTCGGCGGCTCCTCGGCGAAGACGTCGAGCGCCGCGCCGCCGATGTGACCGGATTCGAGCGCCTCGAGCAGCGCCTCTTCGTCGATCACCCCGCCGCGTCCGCAGTTGACGATCAGCGCCCTCTTCTTCATCTTCGCCAGGCGCTCGCGGTTCAGCAGGTTGCGGGTCTCCTTGGTGAGCGGCGTGTGGAAGGTGATCACGTCCGCGCGGGCGAGCAGGTCGTCGATCCCCAGCAGCTCGACGTCCAGCTTGCGGGCCGCCGCGGCGTCGAGGAAGGGGTCGTAGGCCACGATCTTCATCTCGAAGCCGCGGGCGCGGTCCGCCACCCGCTGGCCGATGCGTCCGAAGCCGATGATCCCGATCGTCTTGCCCTGCAGCTCGACGCCGGTGATCTTGCGGTTCCACTCCCCCGCCCGCATCGAGGCGTCGGCCTCGGGCACCCGGCGGGCGAGCGAGAGGAGGAGTGCGAAGGTGTGCTCGGTGGCCGACATCAGGTTGGCCGTGGGCGCGTTGACCACCAGGATGCCGAGCTCGGTCGCGGCGGCCACGTCGACGTTGTCGACGCCGATACCGGCGCGCCCCACCACCTTGAGCTTCTTGCCGGCCTTGAGCAAATCGGCGGTGGCCTGGGTGGAGCTGCGCACGACCAGAGCGTCGAAGTCGGCGAGGATCTCAGGCAGGCGCGGGCGCTCTTCCGCCGTGAGCTGATGCACTTCCACCCCGGCTTCCTGGAACAGCGTCAGACCGGAGGGATCGAGGGTGTCGGCGATCAGGATCTTCGCCATGATGATTTCATCCATCCTTACCGAGCCGCCGGAGCGGACACCTTTTCCAGGATCTGATCGATCACGGCCAGCAGCGCGTCGAGGTCGCTCTCGCGCACCTCGCCCATGTGGCCGATGCGGAAGGTGGTCGGCTTCCAGTCGCCGTAGCCGCTGCCAATGGTGTAGCCCTGCGCGGTGCACCCCTTGACGATCGCCTGCGGATCGACGCCCGCCGGCGAATTGAAGCAGCTCACCGTCAGCGAGCGGGCGTTCTCGGCCGAGGCGTAGGCGCAGCCGCGCGAGGCCGCCCACTGGGCCGTCTTCTCCTGCAACTGCTGATGCCGGGCCCAGCGCGCCTCCATCCCCTCGGCGAGGATGCGGTCGAGCTGGACGTCGAGCGCCCAGAGCAGCGGGATGGCGGGGGTGGTGATGAAGCCCCCCTCCTTGTGCTTGTCGAGGTAGCGCAGGAGGTCGGTGTAGAAGCCGCGGTGCGGCACGGCCTTCGCCCGCTCGGCCGCGCGGTCGGAGAGGGTGAAGACGGTCAGGCCGGGCGGCACGGCGATCGCCTTCTGGGTGCCGGCGAGGCAGATGTCGATCCCCCAGTCATCGGTCTCGACCGGCGCGCCGCCGAGCGAGGAGACGGCGTCGACGATCACCAGGGCATCCCCCTCCTCGCGGATCACCTTGGCGAGGTCGGCGATCGGGTTCATGACGCCGGTCGAGGTCTCGTTGTGGACCACGGTGACGGCGTCGTACTTCTTGCGGCGCAGGGCGGCGCGCAGCGCCTCGGGATCGATCGCCTGACCCCAGGGGGCGGCGAGCTTGTCGGCGGACTTGCCGGTCGACTTGGCGATCGAGTGCCAGCGCTCGGAAAAGGCGCCGTTGGTCAGGCAGAGCACGTCCTGCTGCACGCAGGAGATGACGGCGCTCTCCATCACCAGCGTCGAGCTGCCGCTGGCGACCATGACGTCGCCGGAGGTGCGGAGCAGCTTGGGGAGCTTGGCGGACAACTTGATGTAGAAATCCTTGAAGCCGGGCGACCGGTGCCCCACCATCGGCTGGGTCATCGCCTGGCGGGCATCCTCGGAAACGTAGGTCGGGCCGGGAAGGAAGAACTTGATGGGCTCGGTCACGGTACACCTCTCCTCTCGGAGGGACCTGGGAGAGGTCCCTGAAATGATGCCGCATTGTGGCAAAAAGGGGGTGGGGTGGCAAGGCGGGCCCCGCCCCTCAGGCCGCCACAGCCTCCCACGGCCGCGGCTTGCGCAGCGCCATGGCGAGCTCTTCCGTTGCATAGCGCCGCGAGGCGGCTCCGGGGGGCGCCACGATCCAGGCGTCGTCCTCGAGCCGCAGGGAAGGGGCTTCGATCTCCCCCCGGACCAGGACCATGACGCACCCCCGGAAGTGCTCGCGCAGGAGATCCTTCAGGACCGGGGCGCCGCGCATGGGCTTGACGGTGACCGTCCGCCCCTCCCCCACCGCCACGGCGCGGAGAACGCTCAAGGCCGCGGCGGTCTCCAGCGCCTCGGGGACGGGGGTGGTCGCGCCGCCGAGGTCGAGCCAGCCGATCCGGAGGCCCAGGGCGCGGGCGGCGTCGATCAGGGGGGCGAAGCGGCCGGGCGCGTCGTCCACCCGGAGGAGATGAGGGGTCTTCAAATCGTTCTCCCAGGATGCTCGGTCAGCCGGGGAGAGGGGTCCCCCAGGTGGGGGAAAGGGTCCCCCTCGTGGGGAGAGGGGTCCCCCAGGCAGGTACAGGGTTCCCCCGGCCCGGGGGAGGGGTCTCCCAGGCCGGGAGAGGGGTCCCCCCAGCGGGGAGAGGGGTCCCCCGAGCGGGGGGAGGGGTCCCCCAGGCTGGGGAGGCGTTCCCCCACCCTCACGCGCCATTCTCCGGATAGAGCAGGATCTCCCGGCGCTCGTCCCGGAACTCCCGCTCGTCGTTCTTCCAGGTCGCGATCCAGTCCGCCAGCCCCTCCCCGCTTTCGATCGCCTGCCGGTATTCGGGGCCGCCGGTCAGGAGATCGATCGCCGGACGGTCGGAGACGAACTCATAGGGGGCCTCGCGCCAGGCGAAGCCGTCCGGCCAGAGGCGGTGGATGGCGTCGAGCAGCTCGGCGCCGGCGCGGTAGGACTGGAAGGCGCGGGGGTCGGTCACCAGCAGCTCGACGCCGGCGCAGACCTCGCCCCGGTGCTTCTGGAACTGCGGCCGGTAATAGGTGGGGACGAACCGGACGCCCGGCAGGTCGCGCCGGTTCAGCTCGGCGGCCAGGCGCTTGGGATCGATGAACGGCGCGCCGGTGAGCTGGAACGGGCGCGTGGTGCCCCGCCCCTCGGAGAGCTCGGTCGCCTCGACGAGGCAGCCGCCGGGGTAGACCAGCGTCGTGGCGGGGGTCGGCATGTTGGGCGACGGCGCGATCCACGGGAGGCCGGTCTCCTCCCAGGTCATGTCGCGCGACCAGCCATCCATGTACCAGACCGTGAAGTAGGCGTTGTGCCCGATCCAGTTGCGGCGCCGCGCCTCCAGGCGGAACAGCTCGCCGAGCGTCAGGCCGTGGCGGACGGGCAGCCGGAAGGCGCCGACGAACGACTCGTAGCCGGCGCCCAGAAGGTTCCCCTCGATCACCTCGCCCCCCAGCGGGTTGGGGCGGTCGAGCACCCAGACCTCGCAGCCGGCGGCCATCGCCGCCTCGGCGGCCCAGATCCCGGTCGCCGCGTAGGTGTAGTAGCGCGAGCCGATGTCCTGGAGGTCGATCAGCAGCAGGTCGAGCCCCGCGAACGCGCAGGGGCACGGGCGCAGCGTCTGCTCGGAATCGCCGTAGAGCGAGAGGATGGGAGCGCCGGTCCACGGGTCGCTCCCCCCCTCGGCGGGGATCATGTCCTGCTCGATGCCGTAGTAACCGTGCTCGGGGCCGAAGAGGGCGCGCGGCGGCCCGGCCGCGGTCTCCGCGAGCGCGAGATGGATGGGCCGGCCGTCGCGCGTGATCGAGGCGCCGTGGGCCAGGATGCCGTAGGCGCGGTCCGCGAGCCGCGAGGGGTCGGCGAGGAGACGGTCGAGGCCGGTCTGAACGCTCATCTTCATCTATCCTTCCCTCCGGAAGATGCCCGTCCGGCCGCCGCTCTTGGCGTCCAGCCGGAGGTCGGTGATCACGGCGCCCTTCTCGACCGCCTTGACCATGTCGTAGAGGGCGAGGGCGGCGGTCGAGCAGGCCAGCAGGGCCTCCATCTCGGCGCCGGTGCGGGCGTTGACGACGACGTGGCTGCGGATCAGGACCCCCTCGGGGATCGGCTGGATGTCGATCTCCACCTGGTCGAGCGGGATCTGGTGCGCGAGCGGGATCAGCTCGGAGGTGCGCTTGGCGCCCTGGATGCCGGCGAGGCGGGCAACGGCGAAGGCATCCCCCTTGGGGAGGTTGGCCAGCCGGATCAGGGTCTGGGCGGAGAGCAGCACCCGGCAGGAAGCCTCGGCCACCCGGCGGGTGACGGCTTTCTCCGAGACATCCACCATGTGGGCGCTGCCCTGGGGGTCGAGATGGCTGAACGAACCTTGCGAGCTCATGAGGTGATGCGTCTCCGGGCGTTTTGATCCGCTATCTGGCGCCGGTATGCTAACACCCGATGCGACTGGCGATCGTGGTGCCCACCCTGAACGAGGAGGACACCCTGCGCCGCTATCTTCCCGCGGCCCTCGCCGTGGCCGACGAGCTGATCGTCTCGGACGGCGGCAGCGACGACGGCACGGTGGCGCTGGCGCGCGAGCTCGGCGCTCGCGTCTTGACCGGTCCGCCCGGGCGCGGCGGCCAGCTCAACCGCGGCGCCGCGGCGGCTACCGCGGACGTGCTGCTCTTCCTTCACGCGGACACGACGCTGCCGGAACGAGGGGTGGAACGGCTTCGCGAGGCGGTGGCGCGCGGCGCGCCCGGCGGCGCCTTCTTCCTCCGCTTCGACGTCGACCGCCCGATGCAGCGCCTCGGTTCCCGGCTGATCAACTGGCGCACGCGCCGGCTGCGCGTCCCGCTCGGCGATCAAGCCCAGTTCGCGACCCGCGAGACGTTCGAAAATCTGGGTGGATTCCGCGACTGGCCGATCCTGGAAGACCTCGACTTCGCCCTGCGGCTGCGCCGCCTCGAGGGCTTCACGCTGATCGAGGAGCCGGTGACGACCGGCGCCCGCCGCTTCGTGGAGCAGGGAACGGTGCGGACGGTGGCGACGAACTGGCTGATCTGGATCCTCTTCCTCTGCGGCGTCTCGCCGCACCGCCTGGCGCGGCTCTACCGGCAAATCCGGTAGGGGCTACGCTCTTACTCGCTCGCGCCGGACTTCAACCGGAGCGTCCGGCGGAGGATCGGCAGGGTCGCCTGATCCTTGTCGCGGTTCGCCTCTTCTTTCGAGCGGATGATCATGCCCAGGCGGAGAGTGCGAACCCGCAGGCCGGAAATTTCGTAGATCTCCGTCTCTCCAACGAGGTCCGTGTAGGTCGATCCGTGACCGATGCTTTCCAGGACGTCCAAGGGGCCGGAGTCGGTCACCAGGCGATGGAGGCGCATCGTGTCCAATTTGGCGCGATCGGGAAGGATCAGCCGTCCAGCCGGATCGAGATAGCGCGCGTTCAGCTCGCGCAATGCCTCCAGAAGGCGGTCCCGATCCTCCACCGTCGGACGGACCACGACGTCGAGATCGAACGTCGAGACCGGTGCGCCTTCCAGAATGGCGGCAACCCCGCCGACGACGATGAACTCCACGTCGTGCCGGGCCAGGACCTCGAGAATGTGGAGGAATCTAAACGCGGCGTCCATTCCGCAGGGCCTGGACGCTGTCGACGAACCCCTGGGCCACCTCGAGGCGTTGTGCCGGCGTCAGACTGAGCATCCAAAGGATGAGCCCGTCATCTTCTTCCTGTTCCTGCTTCTGCTCCGCGGAGGCAGGGTCTTCGCCAGCGGCCATGACGCGTTCTGGATCCATTCCACAGATGGTACCACCGCCCAAAAACATCAAAGCCCCGGCGCTGAGCGCGCGCGGGGCTTCGGAGAGCGACCTTCTCGAGGATCAGACCGAGAGGGGGATCTTGCTTACGAGGACTTGCGGCCACGCTTCTTGGTGTTGACGGCTTCCTTGAGGTCCTTGCCGGCCTTGAAACGGACGGTCTTGCTGGCCTTGATGGTGATCGACTCGCCGGTGGCGGGGTTGCGCCCCTTGCGGGCCCCACGCTCGGCGACGGCGAAGCTGCCGAGGCCCGGGATCTTGACCGACTCACCAGCCTTCAGGGCGTCGGAGACGGCGCCGACGACCGCTTCGAAAGCTGCAGCGGCCTGCCGCCGGTTCACGCCCTCGACGGAGTCCACAATACTATTCACGAGATCAGCCTTACCAGCCATCGCTCTCCTCCTCTAGTCGTTTTTTTGAACGAAAGTGACTGGCGGAAACGATAAGGCAACCGGAGTGGGCTGTCAATACAGCATGAGGGGCTCAGAACCGCTTTAAACCGGGGCTTTGGCGAGCACATTGACGGTGAAGCCGTCGTGATCGCCACCGGTCAGGATCTGCCACGTCCCGGAGCCCGTAACTCCTGACGCCACAGCGGTTTCAAGCATTCCTTCAAGCGGTGTCAGAGAAAAATCCGGATGCGTTGCGAGAAAGCGTGCCATGACGTCCTCGTTCTCTTCCCGTTCGAGGGAGCAGGTGATGGCGATCAGCCGGCCGCCGGGAGCCACCTGAGGCGCCGAGCCTTCGAGCAGCCGCAGGGCTTGGCGCGACAGGCGGCCGATCTCGCTCTCGCTGATCCGCCACTTGATCTCCGGGTGCCGGCGCAGCGTGCCGGTGCCCGTGCACGGCAGGTCGAGCACCACGCGATCGAACGGGCGGGAGAAGGGGGGCGCCCCGGCGTCGGCAACGGCGAGCGGCAGCGAACGCCCCAGCCGGCGCTGGTTGGCGCGCACCAGGGAAACGCGCGACAGCGCGACGTCGCTCATCGTGATCCTGACGCTCGGCTCCCAGGCGAGCAGCGCAAAGCTCTTGCCGCCGGGCGCCGCCGCGGCGTCGAGCACGGTCTCGTTCTTCCGTGGCGGCGGGATCAGCGCCGCGGCCTGGCTCGCCTCGTCCTGCACGTAGAGATCGCCGCGATGGAAGGCCGCAGAGGTCAGCGGATTGCCGCGCCGCACGATCAGCCCGAGCGGCGAGAGCGACGCCGGCTCGACCTCCAGCCCCTCGTCGATCAGCGATTCGGCGAGCAGCTCGCGGCCGCCGCGGTCGCGGAAGGCGAGCAGTTGCATCGGCTTCGGCCGGTTGTTGGCTTCGAGCAGGTCGAGCGTCCGCGCGGTGCCGAAGCGGTGGAGCCAGCGGTCGACCAGGAAGTCGGGGTGGCTGTACTCGATCGCCAGCCGCCGCACCGGATCGGACTCCTTCACCGGCCAGTCCCCGGGGCGTGGATCGCGCGCGATCCGGCGCAGCACGCCGTTGACGAAGCTGGCGCCGCCGCGATGGGTGAGCTGGTGCGCCTGCTCGACCGCCTCGTGGACGGCGGCGTGCGCCGGCACGCGGTCGAGGAAGAGGAGCTGATAGGTGGCGATCCGCAGCGGCGAGCGCAGCACCTCCTCGATCTGCTCGAAGGAGCGGCTGCTGGCGGCGGTGATCACGTGGTCGAGCCGGCGCAGCCAGCGCAGGCTCCCCATCACCAGCTCGCGGAGCAGCCCCTGATCGCGGTCGTCGAAGCGCGGCAGCGCGCTTTCGAGGAAGGAGTCGGCCGGCGCCATCGATTGCAGGGTCCGCTCGAGCACCCACGCCGCGGCGGCGCGGACATTGTCCTGGCGGGCGCTGAGGCGGCGGCTGCGGCCGGGGCCGGTCTGGGGGGTCGGAGGCGGAGAGAAGTGGCGCTTGGACATGCGTTGCGGACCGGTCAGGTGAAGCTCTCGCCGGCTCGCAGCCGCTCTCCATTGGCGAAGTCGGCGGCGCGCAGAGCGCGCTTGCCGGGCCGCTGCAGCTCGGCGAGGCCGAGCACGGTGCCGCCGCCGCAGGCGACGGCGAGCAGCCGGCCGCCGCGCGGCCCGAGGATCGTCCCGGGGCCTCCCTCCCCGGTCTCCTCGATCACTTCCGCCGCCACGATCTTCACCGGCTCGCCGCGCAGCTCGGCGGTGAGGCCCGGCCACGGCGTGTAGGCGCGCAGGCGGTCGTGGATCTCGCGCGCCGGCAATCCCCAGTCCACCCGGCCGCTGTCGCGGGTGAGGCGCGGCGCGTAGGTCACCCCGCCGGCGGGCTGCGGCCGGGGCTCGATCTCGCCGCGCTCCAAAAGCTCGAGCGTGCGCACCATCAGCGGGCCGCCGAGGCCGGCGAGCCGCGCGGCGAGCTCGTCCGCGGTCTCCAGCGGGCCGATCTCGACCCTCTCCTCGAGCAGGATGGGGCCGGTGTCGAGCCCCTCGTCCATCCGCATCGTCGCCACCCCGGTCCAGGCGTCGCCCGCGGCCACCGCGGCCTGAATCGGCGAGGCGCCGCGCCAGCGCGGGAGCAGCGAGGCGTGGAGGTTGATGCAGCCGTAACGCGGCAGGTCGAGCAGGGCGCGCGGGAAGATCTGGCCGAAGGCGACGACCACGGCGACATCGGCGCCGAGCGCCGCCGCCTCCTCCAGGAACTCAGGGGTGCGGACACGCTCGGGCTGCGTCACCGCGAGGCCGTGCTCGCGCGCCCAGCGGGCGACCGGCGGGTCCTGGGGGTCGCGATGGCGGCCGACCGGGCGTGAGGGCTGGGTGACGACGCGCACCGGCGGCCGCCCGGCCGCGACCAGGGCGGCGAGCGTCGGCACCGCGAATTCCGGCGTGCCGAAGAACAGAATGCGGTCGATCCCCGACATGCCGCGAAGGATAGCACCGGGGAAAAAACATGGCCGGGCAGCATGACGGGGCCTGAAAACGCCAAACGCCCCATCCCGAAGGATGGGGCGCTCAAACCGCGGGCGGAGAGGAGACCTACCCGCCGACGTTGTTGACGACGATCCGCTTCTTGCCGATGTAGGTGGTGGAGCCGAGGATGTCCGTCACCACCACGTCGATGAAGTGCTCGCCGTTGGCGAGCAGCCGGGTGTCGAGGGCGTACTGATAGCCCGGACCGACGAAGTTGGGATAGCCCGGGTAGTAGTTCAGCTCGAAGACGTCCGTCCGCGGGAGACCATAGATCGCGCTGCCGGACGGATGGCCGTCGACGAGGATCTGGACATCGCTCACGCCCTCCCAGTCGAGCGTCCAGCCGGTCACCTGGATGACGCCGTTGTACAGCAGCCCGTTGCGCGGCAGATCGATGTTGCCGATCGCGATCTCGTTGCTCGGCGGATTCTGGTCGCAGGTGAAGGTGACCGGGATCTCGGCGATGTTGCTGAGCTGGCTGGCGTGGTCGCCCGCCCGGATGGTCAGGATGTGATGGCCCTGGTTGTACAGCGGCTGGTAGCCCGGGATCGGCAGGGCGGTCACCAGTTGCCCGATGTCGAGCACGAAACGGAAGCCGCTGTGGGGGCTGTCCTTGAGGCTCGGGAAGACCTGCTCGATATCCACCCGGCGGATCCCATAGCAATCGGTCTGGCCGCCCTTCGCGGAGGAGAAGGTGCACGCGAGGTCGGAGTTGTAGCTGATGCCCTCCCAGGGGTCCGCCGCCACCGCGCGGTCGATCAGCAGCTCGACAAAGGCGACGCCGGTGTCGTTGCTCCTGGTGCCGGCGTCGAGCGCATAGCCGGAGATGACGGCGTAGCGGCGGTTGGGGGAGTTGACGTCGCAGTTGCCGCGCAGCTCGGCCTGCGGCTTGGGGAACTCGATCATGCCGAACGGCAGGAGATCGTGCTCCACGTTGGTGAACGTGATCGCCCGGGAGGGGAGGACCACCGTCTCGCCGGCGCGGCTCTTCACCCGCATGGCCACGCTGTGCCTGCCGTTCAGGTAGTGCGTGGTGTCGAGCTGGAAGGCGAAGCCGGCGGCGTCCGAATCCGGATAGTCGGGGAACCTCGCCGCGACCCCGGCGCGAGCCCGGCCGTAGGCGGCGCGGCCGGCGACGAAGCCATCCACCAGGATGTCGACCGCCAGGACGCCATTGTCGTCGAGAGCCCAGCCGGTGAGCGGCAGGGAACCGGCGCCGGAGTTGCCGCCGCCCACGATGCCACCAAACGAGCCGAACGGGGCAGCGGCCCAACCCGGCATCGACGCCAGCAGGGCTACCGCGATCGCGGACACGAGAACATTGCGCTTCATGCTCCTAACCTCCTCACAGGCACCTGCGTCGAACACCAGGGTGTGTGAAACGTTGGAAACAACTGAAGAGCGCGGACCTTTTCCGGTCACCCTTCATGTATTACGTGAACTTTCGCGGATTTTAAGGGCTTTGCAGGAAGAAAGTCAATCATCGACTTTCTTCTATAGGGTGGAATCCGGCTTCCCGCCCGCCAGCCCCTCGAGGTTGGCCTCGACCAGCAGCGGCAGGTTCGCGAGGTCGTACCCCCCTTCGAGAACGGCGAGCACCCGGCCGTCGCAGACCTCGGCGGCGAGCTCCCGCAACCAGTCCCCCCAGCTCCGAAACCCCTCCCGGGTGACCCGCATGCCGCCCAAGGGGTCGCTTTGCCAGGCGTCGAAGCCGGCGGAGACGATCAGCGCGTCGGGGGAGAAGCGGCGCAGCCCGGGGAGGATCCGGTCGCGGATCGCCTCGGCGTACCCCTCGTCGCCGGTGCCGGCGGGGAGCGGCACGTTGAGAGTGAACCCCTCGCCGGCCCCGATCCCCCGCTCGCTCGCGGCGCCGGTGCCGGGGTAGAACGGGTACTGATGGGTGCTGGCATAGAACACGTCGGCCCGCTCCTCGAACAGGTGCTGGGTGCCGTTGCCATGATGGACGTCGAAATCGAAGACGGCCACCCGCGAGGCGCCGTGCCGGCAGCGCAGGTGCTCGGCGGCTACCGCCGCGCTGTTGAAGAAGCAGAAGCCCATGGCGAACGCACGCTCGGCGTGATGTCCCGGGGGGCGCACCGCCGCGAAAGCCGCGCGCTCCGCCCCCCCGGCCATCCAGTCCGCCGCCGCGAGCGTGGCCGACACCGCCGCCCAGGACGCCTTCCAGGTGCCGGCGGAGAGCGGGTTGTCCGCCGAGTCGAGCAGCGAATCCCCGCGCGCGGCGGCACGTTCGAAGCGGGCGATGTACCCCTCGTCGTGCAGGGCGGTGACCGCCTGGCGCTCGGCTTCGAGGTCCCCCGCGGCGGCCGGCGCCTCGGCGAAGGGCCAGCCGCGCTCCCGGAGGTGGGCCACCACCCCCGAGAGACGTTCGGGCCGCTCGGGGTAGCCGGCGGGAGCGCGATGGTCGAGACAGGTCGGGTCGGTGAAGATGCGGATCATGGATTGGGATGATATCTCGCCCCGCCAGGCGCCCGGCCGGGCTCCCCGGCGGTCCGCCAGGAGGGGGAGACCAGCCGCCGGCGCACCCGGTGCACCAGGGCGTGAATGGTGCTCGCGGCCAGCCGCCCCCCCTCGGCGCGCACGATCTCCTCGCCCGTCCAGCCGTCGAGCAGGGCGCGGCGGAGAATGCGCAGGGAGCGCTGGCGGTCCTCCTGGCAGAGATTGGGATCGAGCAGCGAATGGCAGCGCGCGAGCACCACCCGCCGCCCCTCGCGGAGCAGGGCCTGGTCCTCGGGAGTGCCGCGGGGATCGACCGCGCGGTCGGCGATCTCGCGCAGCCGCCCGAAGAGCTCGACCGGGAAGCCGCCGCCACGCTTGACCGCCGCCTGCGAGCGGAGCTCGTCGAGCACCACCCCCTGGGCGACCCGCGACAGATAGCTCACCACCTGCCCCTCGCTCCAGCGCCGGAGCAGCCGCAGCCGCCGCGCGCCGCCGCTCAGCAACCGGCAATAGACCTCCTGCACCCGCTCGTCGACCTGCTCGGGCTCGGGCCGGACGACGCCGGCGCCGCGCAGCGACCGGTGCACCTGCCCTCGCACCAGGGGGCCATAACAGCGGACCAGATCCTCCCAGTCCGCCTCCTTGTGCGGCCGCGGCGCGGCGGGCCTCTTCTTCTCGACTGAACTCATTGCCTCTCCTCCAGGAAGGGAGGGGAGGTGGCGCCAGTGATCGGGAGGGAAAAGCGGATCGCCGGGCTCAGAGCCCGGTCGGAAAGGGGAGGCGATTTATATCGTGTTTACGGAACGGGGTGCAAGGGGTGGGGTACCTCCCCAATCCAAGCTACAATCCGCCCCCCGGAGCACCCCCATGCGACGAATCTTCCCCTTCATCTTCATCCTCTGCCTTCTCACCCTCGCGGCCTGCCGCGGGAAAGAGACGGCTCCTCCCGAGCGGCGCCCGCTCGCCGGGGCGGCCAAGGGGTGGAACGTGGTCCTGCTGACGGTGGACACCCTGCGGGCGGACCGGCTGGGCAGCTATGGCTACAAGGCGCACTCCAACAGCCCGCGGGTGGACGCCCAGCTCGCCTCGGGGATCAGGTTCGAGAACGCGATGTCGCAGCGGGCTTCGACCTGGCCCTCGCTCGCCTCGGTGCTGACCGGCCTCTATCCGAGCAGCCACGGGGTCAACGAGAACGGCTTCGGGTTTCCCGACGGCCTGCCGACCCTGCCCAAGCTGCTGCACGCCGCCGGCTACCAGACCGGGGCGTTCCTCAGCAACATGTGCCAGGCCAATCACCAGGGGTGGGACGACTTCTCCTGCTCCGGCGGCCAGGACGGCAAGGATGTCCGCCGGGCGCTCGAGTGGGCGGGGAAGGTCGACGCCAAGCGCCCCTATTTTCTCTGGGTTCACCTGTTCGGCGCCCACCCCCCCTACTACAACGGCGGCGACTTGGCGGAGCAGATGGACCCCGGCTACCAGGGACCCCTCGGACCGCGCAAGCGGCTGCTCGATCCGGTGATGACGACCCCGGTCCCGCTCACCCCCCGCGACGTCCAGCATCTGGACGCGCTCTACGACGGCGCCGTCCAGGGGAGCGACCGGCTCAGCGGCGCGCTGCTGGAAGGCCTGCGGGCGGCCGGCCGGCTGGAGCGGACGATCGTCATCTTCAGCGCCGACCACGGCGAGGAGCTCTACCAGCACAACCGCTACCTCTACCACTCCTGCTCCGTCTACCAAACGGCGCTCCACGTGCCGCTCGGCTTCTCGGCGCCGGGGCTGATCCCCGCCGGGGCGCGGGTGCCGCAGGTGGTGGAGCTGATCGACATCCTCCCCACCCTGCTCGACCTCGTCGGGGTGGCGAAGCCGGACGAGCAGCACGGCAAGTCGCTGGTGCCCTACCTGGAGCGCCCCGGCGAGGGGGGGCGGGGGCGGCCGGCCTTCTCCGAGTACGGGTCGAGCACGATCCACACCGTGCTCCAGGACAACTGGAAGCTGGTCCACAACCCGGAGGGGTTCAGCCCCATCTGCATTCCGGACGCGCCGCCGAACCATTACCCGATCGGCAAGGAGGAGCTGTACGACCTCTCGCGGGACCCCGGGGAGCGGGTGAACCTGGCGGCCAGGGAGCCGGCGAAGGTCGCCGAGCTCGCGAAGCTCCTCGAGCGCCGCTTCGCGGGCCTGCGCAACCGGGTGCGTGACCAGAAAGTGCCGGAGGAGCTGAAGAAGGAGCTCAACTCGCTCGGCTACGTGGCGCACTGAAGGGCGGCGGGCGGGAACATCGCTGTTGACAACCCCGACCTCCGTACCTATCATTAGCGCTCCTTGGCGGCAGAGGGAGGTTAGCTCAGCGGTTAGAGCACCTGCCTTACACGCAGGGGGTCGCGGGTTCAAATCCCTCACCTCCCACCACGCGGTGGGAATGCCGTCACGGGAAAACAGTTCTTTGCGGGGCTGTAGTTCAGTTGGTTAGAACGCCGGCCTGTCACGCCGGAGGTCGCGGGTTCGAGCCCCGTCGGCCCCGCCACTCATCCTGAAAAAAAGCGCTGAAAAGCGGCCTGAAGAGAGATTACGATGCGCGAGAAGATCAAGCTGGTTTCGTCCGCGGGCACGGGCTACTTCTACACGACGAGCAAGAACAAGAAGCTCTCGACCGAGAAGCTGCGGATGAAGAAGTACGACCCCAAGGTGCGCAAGCACGTCGAGTTCGTCGAAGAGAAGCTCCGGTAGGCAGGGCGGCCACATAGGGCCGCCCCTACAATCTTCCTTCGCCTCTATCAAGGCCCCCCTCGCGGGGGCCTTGGCATTTCCGCAGCCCTTTCTGCAAGAATACAGACCCGGGCCGGGGGGCGAACCACCCCGAAGCCTTCACCCGCCCCCTCGCTTCCCCCAACCGAACCCAAAGGAGGGACGTCCGATGCCCTATCAGTTGCCCGCGCTCCCCTACGCCTTCGACGCGCTCGAGCCCCACATCGACGCGAAGACGATGGAGATCCACCACGACAAGCACCACGCGACCTACGTCAACAAGCTGAACGAGGCGCTCGCCAGCCACGCCAACCTCCAGGACAAGCCGGTGGAGGACCTGCTGCGCGGCTTCGATCAGGTGCCGGAGGCGATCCGCGGCGCCGTGCGCAATCACGGCGGCGGCCACGCCAACCACTCCCTGTTCTGGGAAGTCATGGGCCCGAACGGTGGCGGCAACCCCTCAGGCGAGCTCGCCGACGCGCTCCAGCAGGCCTTCGGCAGCTTCGAGGGCTTCAAGGAGAAGCTGACCAACGCGGCGGCCAACCAGTTCGGCTCTGGCTGGGGCTGGCTGGTGGCGAGCGACGGCAAGCTCGACGTCATCGCCCGCCCCAACCAGGACAGCCCGCTGATGGAGGGGAAGACGCCGCTCCTCGGCGTCGACGTCTGGGAACACGCCTACTATCTGAAGTACCAGAACCGGCGTCCCGACTACCTGTCCGCCTGGTGGAACACCGTCAACTGGGCGGCGGTGGCGAAGCGGTTCGCGGCCGCGCGCGGCTGATCCCGGGAACCCTCGAAGCACTGCCCAGAAACTGCGCATCCAGGGGTTCAAGTTCCCCTTTCGAGGTCGACAAGGCTCCCAATTTGGGAGCCTTGTCACGTTTTGGGCACCTGGAGCTACCCTGCAGGCCATCCGCCGTAAAGACGTAACGTGCGGTTATAGATAAGTTTGCACGGGTATGCCCAGTTTGTGGGCACTCGCATGCCTCGGGATTCGGGCACTTTCAAGTCTCGTTCAAGTATGCTCTCTCTACAATGTGTTCATCAGAGGCGGTGAAGCAAACCAACCCCCGCTCCAAGGAGAACAGAAGGCCATGGCTAACATCGACCGCGGCATCCACGATTTCCGGCGTGAGGAGAGGCACATGACGAAAGTGTTCAAGGCGTTGTCGGACGGCACACGGCAGGAGATCCTGCGTCTGCTGGAGGGGCAGCAGCGTACGGTTGGCGAGATTGTCGGCAACTTCAATCTCTCGCAGCCCACGATCTCGCGCCACTTGTCGGTCCTCAAGGAAGCGGATCTGGTCGTCGATCAGCGGCAGGGACAGAATGTCATCTACCGTTTGAATGAACCGGCGCTTTCGACCTCGATGCAGGAATTCTTCGGTCAGTTCCGTAGCTGTCAGGAAGTCATGCGGTAAATTTTTTGACGAAGAGGCCGGGCCGGCGGGCGAGAGCGCCGGAGCGGTGGTACCGCCTCTGCGGAGTACCCGCTCCGGCCGGCGCGTCGTTTCACTTGGCGCGCCTGGCCCCATTCAGTCCCGAGTCGAGTATAATCCCGCCCGCGTTGAAGGGCTGTCCGTTACCGACGGCCACTTTCCTCCTTTCGTAGTTCCATGGCGGTGTAGCTCAGCTGGTTAGAGCGAGCGACTCATAATCGCTAGGTCATGGGTTCGAGTCCCGTCACCGCTACCATTCTTTTTCTGCCCGTCCTGCTGCCGTGGACCTTCTCGACGCTCTGGCGACGTTCTTCCGCGACGAGGCGCCCCTCGCCCGCGGCGAGGGAGTCGTCGTCGCCTTCTCGGGCGGACCGGACTCGACGGCCCTGCTCTGGGGGATGTCCCGGCTCGCCGCGGAACGCGGGTTCCGGCTCGCCGCCGCCCATCTCGACCACGCCATGGACCCCGGTTCGGCCGGCCGCGCCGCCGCCGCCGCCCGCCTCGCCGCCAGCTTGAGCGTGCCGCTGATCGCCGGCCGCGCCGGGCAGGCGCCGGCGGGACCGGCGGAGAGCGCCGAGGCGGCCGGCCGGCGGGCGCGCTACGAGTTTCTCGAACGGGTGCGGAAGGCGTTCGGGGCGCGCTGGATCGCCACCGCCCACCATCGCGACGACCAAGCCGAGACCGTGCTGCTCCGGCTGCTCTTCGGCAGCGGCCTGGAAGGGGTGGCCGGCATCCGCCCGCTCCACGGCGCGGTCGCGCGGCCGCTGCTCGGGTTGCCGCGCGCCCGGCTCCTGGAAGCGGTGGCGGCGGCGGGGCTCGCGGCGGTCGACGACCCCACCAACCGGGTGTTGAGCGTGCCCCGCAACCGGGTGCGCCATCGCTTGCTCCCCGCCCTTTCCGAGAACGATCCGGAGCTGCCGGTCCGGCTCGCCCGGCTGGCGGCCCGGGCGCGGACGGCCACCCGGGCGCTCGACCGCGTCTGGAGCGGACGGCTCGCCGCGGTGCCGGTCGACGGCGGGATCGCGGTCGAACGCGCGGCCGTCGAGGCCCTCCCCGCCGGCGTCTACCCCGCCGTCTTCGCCTGGCTCCACCGCCAGGCCGGCGCCCCCTATCCGGCCGGCGAGGCGGCGCGGGGGGAGATGCTGCGCCAGCTCGCCCGGGGCCGGCGCGCGGCCTGCGACTGCGGCGGCGGCTGGCGCTGGGAGGCGGCCGGAGACCGGCTGATCCTGCGCCATCCGGCGGCGGCGCGGGAGCGGGTCGCGGATTTCACTTATACTCTTGAGATTCCGGGAGAGTTGGAGATCCCGGAGATCGCCGTCCGGGTGCGTATCTCCCGCCGCGCGGTCGAGCCCTGGATGTTCGAGGGGTCGGCCGATCGCGCGGGGCTCGCGCTCCCCTTGATGGAGGGAGACCTCGTCACGATCCGCAACCGCCGGCCGGGGGACCGTATCCACCCGCTGGGAGCGCGCGGCAGCCGGCGATTGAAAGAGGTGCTGATCGACCGCCGGGTGCCACGGCACATCCGGGAGCGGCTGCCGCTCCTCTGCGTGGGCGAGCGTATCGCCTGGGCCCCGGGGGTGACCATCGACCAGCGATTCCGGCTTGCCGGACACGCGACCGCCTGGGTCGCCGAGGTTTCGACGACATGAGCCCAGCCCCTGCCCTGCCCGACATCGAAACCCTCTTCGACGCCGAGACCGTGCGCGAAAGCGTCGCCGCCCTCGGCCGGAAGATCGATGCCGAGCTGGGGGACGAGGATCCCCTGCTGATCGCGCTGCTCGGCGGCTCGGTGATCTTCCTCGCCGACCTGGTGCGGGCGATCCCGCGGCCGGTGCGCTTCGAGTTCATCGACGTCGCCTACCACGTCGATCCCGCGCTGGACGAGAACGAGGATGAGGTGATGCGGATCGAGTATCCGATCCCGATCGAGATCGCCGGCCAGAGCGTGCTGGTGCTCAAGGACGTGGTCTCGTCGGCGGTGACTGAGCCGTATCTGGAGCAGCAGTTGCGCGACCATGGCGCCGCCCAGGTGCGCTTCGCGGCCCTGATCGACCTGCCGGACGAGCGCAAGACCGCCTTCGACCTCCACTACAGCGCCCTGACCTCCCATCGCGAGGGGGTCCTCGTCGGCTACGGGCTCAAGGCCCAGGGGCGCTACGGCAATCTCCCCTATGTGGGGAGGCTGGCCGACGAAGGCTGACGAGGGAATCGATGAACCGGTGGTTTGGTTGTCAAAAGGAAGGGACGTTCCGTCCCTTCATGACTGAAAGAAAAGGCGTCCCGGGCTTCTCGCCCCAAGGGCGCTTCCTATGAGGTAGCCGAGCTTTGAACTCTACTGTTAAAACCCTGTTTCTCTGGATGGCGATCTTCGGGGTGGTGATTCTGCTCTGGAACACGTTCCAGGGCGGCAAGGCACCCCAGAAGCCGGTGGATAACTCCGAATTCATGACGGCCGTTCAGCAGGGGAAGGTCGCGGAAGTCAAGATTTCCGGCAAGCAGCTCACTGGCAAGTACAAGGGCGAATATCTTGGCGGCCAGGAGTTCAAGACCACTCTCCTCGACGACGATCCGGACCTGATCAAGCAGCTCCGCGAGTCCAAGGTCCGCATCAGCGCCGAGGAGCCGCACGAGAATCCCTTCATCGCCGTGCTGCTGACCTGGGCGCCGGTGCTGCTGATCGTCGGCCTCTGGATCTTCTTCATGCGCCAGATGCAGACCGGCGGCAACAAGGCGCTCTCCTTCGGCAAGAGCAAGGCCAAGCTCCTGAACGCCTCCGGCAAGAAGGTGAGCTTCAAGGACGTCGCCGGGATCGAGGAGGCCAAGGAGGAGCTGCAGGAGATCGTCGAGTTCCTCAAGGAGCCCCAGAAGTTCCAGAAGCTGGGGGGCCGCATCCCCAAGGGCGTGCTGCTGATGGGCCCCCCGGGAACCGGCAAGACCCTGCTCGCCCGCGCCATTGCCGGCGAGGCGAACGTGCCGTTCTTCTCCATCTCCGGCTCCGACTTCGTCGAGATGTTCGTCGGCGTCGGCGCCTCGCGCGTGCGCGACCTGTTCGAGCAGGGGAAGAAGAACGCTCCCTGCATCATCTTCATCGACGAGATCGACGCCGTCGGCCGCCATCGCGGCGCCGGCCTCGGAGGCGGCCACGACGAGCGCGAGCAGACGCTCAACCAGCTCCTCGTCGAGATGGACGGCTTCGAGTCCAACGAAGGGGTCATCCTGATCGCCGCCACCAACCGGCCGGACGTGCTCGATCCGGCGCTGCTGCGCCCCGGCCGCTTCGACCGCCGGGTGGTGGTCGACCGTCCGGACATCAACGGCCGGCTGGGCATCCTCAAGGTGCACACCCGCAACATCCCGCTCGACGAGAACGTCAACCTGTCGGTGATCGCCCGCGGCACTCCGGGCTTCGCCGGCGCCGACCTGTCGAACCTGGTCAACGAGGCGGCCCTGATCGCCGCCCGGCGCAACAAGAAGAAGGTCGACATGGGGGACTTCGAGTTCGCCAAGGACAAGGTCATCATGGGCGTCGAGCGCAAGACGATGATGCTGACCGACGAGGAGAAGGCGATCACCGCCTATCACGAGGCGGGGCACGCCCTGGTGGCCTGCTTCACCCCGGGCGCGGACCCGCTGCACAAGGTCACCATCATCCCCCGCGGCCGGGCGCTGGGCCTCACCATGCAGCTCCCGACCGAGGACAAGTACACCTACAAGAAGAACTACGTCGAGGCGCAGATCGCCATCCTGATGGGCGGCCGGGTGGCCGAGGAGCTGACCCAGGAGGACATCACGACCGGCGCCGGCAACGACATCGAGCGCGCCACTGATATGGCCCGCCGGATGGTCTGCGAGTGGGGCATGTCCGAGCTCGGTCCGCTCTCCTACGGTAGCAAGGACGAGCCGGTCTTCCTCGGCCGCGAGTTCGCGCAGCGGGCCGACTACAGCCAGGACACCGCCATCCGCATCGACCACGAGGTCACCCGTATCGTGCAGAGCGGCTACGAGCGGGCCCGGGCGGTCCTCACCCGCTACCGGGAGGTCCTCGACCGCATCGCCCACGCCCTGCTCGAGCGCGAGACCCTGGACGGCGAGGAGGTCTACAACACCATCCGCGAGATGACCGGCCAGGAACCCCCGCCGCACCGCGAGGTGCCCCCCGGCGAGGGGCTGGTGATCAGTGGCCAGGCGGTGCCGGAGATCGAGGTCACCCCGGTCACCGCCCACGTGGCGACCGGGTCCGGGCAGCCGGCCTGATCGACCCGTAAAAAAGCGCAACCCCGAAATCGACCCTCGAAACGCCCGGCAACCGCCGGGCGTTTCCGTCTGCCCTCTCCCCACGATAGACTTGCCCTGCGCGGAGCCCTCGCCGCCCCCGCCCCCCCTGGATGGAGACCGCGACCCTAGCCCCAAGCACCCCGACCTGGACCCTGCGGCTGCCCCGTGACCGCTCTCTCGAGCTGGCAGGGCGCCCGCGGATCATGGGTATTCTCAACCTCACTCCCGATTCGTTCAGCGACGGCGGCCTCTGGCTGGAGCCGGCCCGCGCCGTGGAGCAGGGGCTCCGCCTGCTCGCCGAGGGGGCCGATCTGCTCGATCTCGGGGCCGAGTCGACGCGCCCCGGCGGCGGCGTCTACGGCGGCGGAGCGCGGACGGTGCCCGCCGGGGAGGAGAGCGCGCGGCTCCTCCCCGTGCTCGCCGCCCTGCGCGCCGCGACCGATGCGCCGCTGTCGGTCGATACCCGCAAGGGGGAGGTGGCGCGGCAGGCCCTGGCGGCGGGCGCCGACCTGATCAACGACGTGACCGCCCTCTCCGATCCCCGGCTCGGGGAGGCGGTGGCCGCGGCCGGCTGCCCGCTGGTGCTGATGCACAGCCGCGGCGAGCTCGCCACCATGCAGCGGGGCATCCACTTCGACGACCTGCTCGGCGAGGTGGCGGCGGAGCTGGCCGCCGCCGCCGGGCGGGCGGTGAGCCTGGGAGTGGATGCGGCGCAGCTCGTCCTCGATCCCGGGATCGGCTTCGGCAAGACCTGGGAGCAGAACCTGGAGCTAATCCGCCGCCTGGACGAGCTCGGGGCTCTCGGCCGGCCGCTGCTGCTGGGCGCCAGCCGCAAGAGCTTTCTCGCGCGCGCGGCCTCGGCCTCCACGCCACTACGGCCGGAAGCGCCGCCCGACCGCCGGCTGGGCGGCAGCCTCGCGGCCATCGCCTGGGCCGCGCGGCAAGGGGCCGCGATCGTCCGTGTGCACGACGTGGCGGAGACCGCGCAGTTCCTCGACGTCTGGTACGCCGTCGCGGAGCAGGGAGCACCGGGCTGATGCTGCGCTTCCTCGAGATCCTCACCTGGCGCGACGCCGTCGACGTGCTGGCGGTCGCCATCATCATCTACAACCTGCTGCTGCTGATCCGCGGCACGCGGGCGGTGCAGATGGTGCTCGGGCTGCTGTTCATCGGGCTGGTCTACTACACCGCCGTGCTGGCCGAGCTGCCGACGCTGCAGCGGATCCTCGAGAACCTGCTGATCGTCCTCCCCTTCGCGGTCATCGTGCTCTTCCAGCAGGAGATCCGCCGCGCCCTCGCCGACTTCGGGCGCAACCCGCTCTGGGGGCTCGCCAAGCAGCAGAAAGTGGTGGCCTCGTTCAGCGAGATCGTGCTGGCGGCGACCACCCTTTCCACCCGCCGCATCGGCGCCCTGATCGTCATCGAGCGCCTGCACGGATTGCGCAACTACATCGAGAACGGCATCTCGATCGACTCCGTCGTCTCCTACGACCTGCTGATCAACATCTTTCAGCCCGACACGCCGCTCCACGACGGCGCCGTGATCATCCAGGACGACCGCCTCGCCGCCGCCGGCTGCTTCCTGCCGCTGACGACCAACCCGGCGCTGTCCAAGGAGTTCGGCACCCGCCACCGCGCCGCCCTCGGCGTCACCGAGGAGACCGACGCCGTGGCGGTGGTGGTCTCCGAGGAGACCGGCACGATCTCGCTGGCGTTCAACGGCGTGCTGACCCCAGACCTCGACAGCAACAGCCTGCGCAACGCCCTGTATCGTTACCTGGTGACCGATCTCTATCCGCAAGGAGGCACGGGGTGAACGAGTGGGCGCGCACCTGGGGGTTGCGGCTGCTCGCCTTGGGCATCGCGATCGGGATCTGGTTCAACGCTTCGGTCGAGGACCGCCTGGTGGTCAGCGAGAAGGTCGTCGAGGCGAGCGTCACCTACAACAGCCCGCGCGGGTTCATCATCACTAGCCCGGGGCCGCAGAGCGTGAACGTCCGCCTGCGAGGCACCAAGAAGGCGATCCGCCAGCTCAACCCATACCTTGTGAGCGTGCAGGTCGACCTGTCGCAGCGCCAGATCGGGCTGGTCAACATCAGCCTCGAGGCGAAGAGCGTCCAGACCCCGGACGGCCTGGAGGCGGTCTCAGTCGAGCCGAAAACGGTCCGCGTGGATCTCGAGCGGGAGGTCGGGCAGCGGGTGCCGGTGGTGCCGGAGATCGTGGGCAAGCCGGCATCGGGAGCGATCCGCGGCGAGCCCGAAGTCTCCCCCAGCCAGGTGCTGGTGACCGGTCCGGAGCCGATGCTCGCCCGTCTCAATTCGCTCCCGACCCGTCCGATCAACCTCGACGGTCACACTTTCACCTTCGAGGAGAAGGTGGAGGTGGTGTCGCCCAACCCGCTGATCCAGATCGCCCCTCCCGGATCGGTGACCGTGACGGTGCCGATCACCCCGCCGGGCACGGCGAACGAAACCCCGCAACCGCAGCAGGAAAAGGAAAAGGGAAAGCCAACTTGAGTCACGATTCGACCCGCCTCTTTGGAACCGACGGCATCCGCGGCCACTTCGGCGAGCCGCCGCTCGAACGCGGCACTGTCACCGCGCTCGCCGTCCATCTCGCCGCGACCCTGCGCGAGCGTGCTGAAAACGGCGCCGCGCCCCGGGTGGTGCTCGGCGGCGACACCCGCGAGAGCACGCCCGAGATCTGCCGCTGGCTGGCCGCCGGCCTTCTCGCCGGCGGGGTCGAAGTGCGCTACGCGGGGGTGATCCCCACGCCCGGCGTGGCCTACCTCGCCCGCGAGACCGGCGCGGACGCCGGGGTCGTCGTCTCGGCGAGCCACAACCCCTATCCGGACAACGGCATCAAGCTGATCGATCCGCTGGGGACCAAGTGGAGCGACGAGGACGAGCTGGCCCTGGAGCGCCGCCTCAAGGCGAGCCCGTCAGGTCCGCTGCCGGATCTGCCGGAAGGCCGGCCGGCCGTCGAACCGGAACTGCGGGAGCTCTATCTGCGGCATCTCGCCTCGACAGTGCCCGGAGAGCGCCCGCTGGCGGGCTTGCGGGTGGTGCTCGATACCGGGAACGGCGCCGCTTCCGCCTATGCCGGCGAGCTCTTCGAGCGGCTCGGCGCCGGGGTCACCCTGCTCCACGCCGCGCCCGACGGCCGCAACGTCAACGAGCGGTGCGGCTCGACGGCGCCGGATGAGATGGCGGCGCGGGTGGTGGCCGAGGGGGCGGACCTCGGGGCCGCCTTCGACGGCGACGCCGACCGCTGCATCCTGGCTGACGAGAAGGGGGAGGTGCGCGACGGCGACGCCATCCTCTATCTCTGGGCGACCTGCCTGCACCGGAGCGGCCGGCTCGATCCGCCGCGGATCGTTGCCACATCGATGAGCAACCTCGGACTCGAGCGGGCGCTCAAGGCCGAGGGGATCGGGATCGTCCGCTGCGCCGTGGGCGACCGCTATGTAGTGGAAGCGATGCGGAAGGCGGGGATCCTCCTCGGCGGCGAGCAGTCCGGCCACATCGTGCAGAGCCACCTCGCGAGCACGGGGGACGGCCTGCTGACGGCCGTGCAGATGGCGTTCCTCCGCCACCAGGACGGCCGCCCCCTCTCCGCCATGCTGGCCCCCTTCCGGCGCTACCCGCAGGTGCTGCTGAACGTGCGGGTGAAGCGGAAGGTGGACTTCAAGGCCCTGCCCGCCGTGACCTCCACCGCCAGCTCCGTCGAGGAGCGCCTGGGCGACGACGGCCGCCTCGTCCTGCGCTACAGCGGCACCGAGCCCCTCGCCCGCATCATGATCGAGGGGCCCGAGCAGGGAGCGATCGACGCCCTGGCCGAAGAGCTGGCGGTGGCGATCCGGGGGGAGCTGGGGGGGGCGTGAAGATCCTTTAATGCAGGGAGAGCAGAGGCCGGAGTCCGGCCTGTTTGAAGTGCCGGTCGTTCGTGAAGGCGTCGGAGATGCCCAGTTCCGCCATCACGACAAAGCTCGCGCAGTCCACCAGCCCCCATGCCTTGTCCCCTCGACGATCGTAGAGGCTGAGGGCACTCTCCAGGTAGTCTGCCGAGACGAAGAGGACACGGGACCTCGTGCTGGAGCGGAAAAATTCTACCGCCCGGCTGAACTGACGCCTGCCGGGGGTCTTTGCCAAACCGTTGCCAGTCTCCGCGATGATCCAGTCGGTCACTACGAACGTGGCCCCTTGCTCCACCAGGCCTTTCCAGACCTCCGAGGCCGTCTTATGCAGAGTGTCAGAGGCATTCAGAAGCGCCAGCCAGCCGTTGGTGTCGAGAAATACGGTACTACTTGGCATTTCCCGCCTTGGGATGTCCATAAAGATAGTGATCGACGTTGGTCGCCAGATCCGGAACCCCCGTCTCGACCGCCAGATCCATCATCCGGAGAAGGGGATCTCCACCCCTTCCTGCCTGATCCAAAAGCTCCAGTTCGATCCGAACCTCGGCACCATCCGGGAGGTCAGCCCCGGCATCGAGGACGATCGCACCATTCTTGACCCAGCCGTGGTAAACCATTTCTACTTCCTCTTTTCCTCTCCATTGTAGAGGAGCACTACTGCCTAGCCCCCGGCCATCGCCGCCAGCATCTCCCGCACCGCCGCGTCCATGCCCACGATCACCGCGCGGGCGATGATGGAGTGGCCGATGTTCAGCTCCTCCATGCCCGGGACGGCCGCGATCGGGCCGGCGTTGTCGGTGCGCAGGCCGTGGCCGGCGTAGGCGTGGAGCCCGGCCACCCGCCCCTGCTCCACCACCTCGGTGATCTGCCGCAGCTCATCCGCCAGGATCGCCGGATCGGTGGCGCGGGTGTAGGCCTCGGTGTTGATCTCGAACCCGGTCACCCCGTTGCCGGCCAGCGACAGGAGGGCCTGGATCTGCCGGGGGTCCGGATCGATGAAGAGCGAGACCGCGATCCCGGCGTCCGCCAGCCGCTGGGTGACGTCGACGATCCGCCGGGCGTAGAGGATGAGGTTGAGCCCCCCCTCCGTCGTGACCTCCTCCGGACGCTCGGGCACCAGCGTCACCTGGTCGGGCTTGACCCGCAGGGCGACCCTCGCCATCTCCTCGGCGCTCGACATCTCCAGGTTGAGCTTGCCGCGCACGGTCTGGCGCAGCCGCTCGACGTCGGCATCCTGAATGTGCCGGCGGTCCATGCGCAGGTGCACGGTGATCCCCACCGCCCCGGCGTCCTCGGCGATGCGTGCCGCCTCCACCGGATCGGGGTAGCCGATCCGCCGCGCCTGGCGGACGGTGGCGACGTGATCGACGTTGACGGATAGCCTGGCGCCCTGCGGCTGGTTCGCCTTCGCCGCGCGCTTCTGGGCGGCCATCAGCGTTCGATCTCCACTTCGATGCTGGTGGCTTCCTCGGGCTCGCGGCTGATCAGCACCGTGCCATGGATCGGGAACAGGGTGCGGTGGACCCGCTCCCCGAAAACGCAGTTCACCTCGTAATAGCCTTCCGGGTTGATCTGGAGGAGAACGCCCTTCCCCCCCTTCACTCCCAGGGTCTCGTTGTGGATCAGCACCTCGGTCTGGAGCTCCATGGTCTCTCCTCAATCCTCCTGGATATAACCTTCATCTTTGTACTCCTTGAGCTTGCGCTGCAGCGTCCGCAGTCCGATCCCCAGGAGGTCCGCGGCCTTGGCGCGATGGCCGCCGGTGCGCTCCAGGGTCTCCAGGATAGCGTGGCGCTCGATGTCGGCCATTGAGCGCGGCTCGCCGGCGGACGCCTGCACGGGCGTGCCCGAGGTCGAGATCGTCGACGCCTCGCGCACCTCGACCGGCAGGTCGGCCGGCGTGATCTCCTCCCCCTGGCAGAAGACCACGGCGGACTCGATGACGTTGCGAAGCTGGCGCACGTTGCCCGGCCAGGGGTAGCGCAGCAGCAGATCCATAGCCGCCGAGCCCAGCCGCTTCGGCGCCTTGCCATGCTCCTGGAAGAACAGGGCCAGGAAGTGCTCGGCGAGCTGGGCGATGTCCCCCGGACGCTCGCGCAGCGGCGGGATGCGCAGCGTCACCACCTTCAGGCGGTAGTAGAGATCCTCGCGGAAGCGCCCCTCGGTGACCTCCCGCTCGAGGTCGCGGTTGGTGGCCGCGACCAGCCGGAAGTCGACCGGGATCAGCTCGCTGCCGCCGACGCGCATCACTTGGCGCTCCTCGAGCACGCGCAGGAGCTTGACCTGGAGCTCGGGGTAGAGCTCGCTGATCTCGTCGAGGAACAGGGTGCCGCGGTGGGAGAGCTCGAACTTGCCGATCTTGCGGGTGACGGCGCCGGTGAAGGCGCCCCGCTCGTGGCCGAAGAGCTCGCTCTCCAGGATGTCGCTGGGGATGGCGCCGCAGTTGATCGCCAGGAAGCGCTCGTTGCGGCGCGGGCTCGCCCGGTGCAGGGCGTTGGCCACCAGCTCCTTGCCGGTGCCGCTCTCGCCGGTGATCAGCACGCTCGAACGGGTGGGGGCCACCAGCCGCATCTGCCCGAAGAGCTCCTCCATCGGCGCCGAGCGGCCGATGATGCTCTCGAAGCCGTAGCGCTTGTCGAGCATCTCGCGCAGGGTCGAGACCTCTTCCTTGAGCTGCTGCTTCTCGATCAGGTTCATCACCCGCTTGCGCAGCTCGTAGAGGTCGACGGGCTTGGTCAGGTAGTCGTCGGCGCCCACCCGCATGGCTTCCACGGCGGACTCGATCGAGCCGTAGGCGGTCACCAGCATGATGCTGAGGTCGATCTTGCGCTCCCTCACCTCGTTGAGGAAGCCGATGCCGTCCATGCCGGGCATCCGCAGATCGCAGACGGCGAGGCGGGCGTCGTTCTCGTCGAGGAACTCCAGCGCCTTGCGCGCGTCGTCGAAGGTGCGCACGGCGAGCCCCGCCTTTTCAAGGGCGATCGCCATCGACTCGCGGGAGCCGGTCTCGTCGTCGATCACAAGTACCAGGGGTTTGTCGGCCATTCGCGGGTCATTTTGGCACAGACGGGGGTGGGGATCACCATCTGTCATAAACTCGATCCACCGGCAGCCATGACCCTTCCCTTCGACTCCCGAGAGACCCGCGACGCCGCGACCACCCTGGAAGGGGTTCTGGAGCGGATCGTCTTCTCCAATGAGGAGAACGCCTGGAGCGTGGTGAAGCTCCAGGCGCTGGGCCACCGCGACCTGGTGACCGCCGTCGGCAACCTGCTCGGCGTGCAGCCGGGGGAGAACCTCCGCCTCAGCGGGAGCTGGATCAACGACCCCAAGTACGGCAAGCAGTTCCGGGTTGCCTCTTATGCGACGGTGATCCCGGCGACCGTCAACGGCATCGAGAAGTACCTCGGCTCCGGCCTGATCCGGGGGATCGGCAAGGTAATGGCCGGGCGGATGGTGGCGGCGTTCGGCCTGGAGACGCTGGACGTCATCGAGAACCGGCCGGAGCGGCTCGCCGAGGTCGAGGGGATCGGCCCCAAGCGCCGCAAGGAGATCGCCCGCGCCTGGTCCGAGCAGCGGGAGATCAAGGACGTGATGGTCTTCCTGCAGTCGCACGGGGTCTCCACCCACTACGCGATCAAGATCTACAAAGCCTATGGGGCCCATGCCACGGAGCTGGTGCGCGCCAACCCCTATCGCCTGGCGACGGACATCCACGGCATCGGCTTCAAGTCGGCCGACCAGATCGCCTCGGCGCTCGGCATCCCCCCCGACGCGCCGCAGCGCATCGAGGCCGGCACGCTCTACCTGCTGGACCAGTCCTCCGGCCGCGGCGGCAATATCTACCTGCCGCGCCAGGTGCTGATCGAGGAGGCCGAAAAGCTCCTCGGCGCCACCGCTCCGCAGGTCGAGTCGGCGGTGGCGGCGCTCGCCGAGATCGAGCAGATCGTCCTCGAGCCGCTCCCCGAATCCGCCGAGAGCGCGGTCTTCCTCAAGGCCCTCCACGCCGCCGAGACCAGCGTCGCGGCGCGCATCCGGACGCTGCTGATCCAGCCGATGCTGCCGATGGAGATCGATCTCGACCGCGCTCTCGACTGGTTCGAGAAGACGGAACGGATTTCACTCGCCCGCCAGCAGCGGCAGGCGATCCGCGCCGGGCTGACGCGCAAGATGCTGGTGATCACCGGCGGCCCCGGCACCGGCAAGACCACGCTGGTGCGCGGCATCGTGAAGATCCTGGAGAAAAAGCGCCAGCGCGTGCTGCTCGCCGCCCCCACCGGCCGCGCCGCCAAGCGCATGGCCGAGGCGACCGGCGCCGAAGCGACCACCCTCCACCGGCTGCTCGAGTTCAACCCGCAGACCCGGCAGTTCGACCGCAACCGCGAGCACCCGCTACCTGCCGATCTGCTGATCGTCGACGAGGCGTCGATGCTCGACACGGTGCTCGCCCACCACGTGCTGCGGGCGGTGCCGGACCACGGCCGCCTGATCCTGGTCGGCGACGTCGACCAGCTCCCGTCGGTGGGCCCCGGGCGCGTGCTCGGCGACCTGATCCGCTCGGAGGCGGTGGAGGTGGTGCGGCTGACCGAGATCTTCCGCCAGGCCGAGCGGAGCCTGATCGTGGTCAACGCCCACCGGGTCAACCAGGGGGTGATGCCGATCCACGAATCGGTGGACAGCGACGGCGACTTCTTCTTCATCGAGCGCAAGGAGCCGGAGGAGGTCGTCGAAACCATCGCCCAGCTCGTGTCGAAGCGCATCCCGGCGAAGTTCGGCCTCAATCCGGTCGATCAGATCCAGGTTCTGACGCCGATGAACCGGGGCCCCCTCGGCACCGACAACCTCAACGCCGTGCTGCGCGACCTGCTCAATCCCGAGGGGGTGACGGTGACCCGTGGCGGCCACAGCCTGCGGGTCGGCGACAAGGTGATGCAGGTGCGGAACAACTACGATCTCGAGGTCTTCAACGGCGACATCGGGCGGGTGCGCGCGATCGACGAGGTCGAGCAGATCGTCACCGTCACGGTCGACGGCCGGGATGTGGTCTACGACTTCGGCTCGATCGACGAGCTGGTGCTCGCCTACGCCTGCTCGATCCACAAGTCGCAGGGGAGCGAATACCCCTGCGTGGTGATCCCGCTGCACACCACGCACTACGTCATGCTGCAGCGCAACCTCTTCTACACCGCCCTCACCCGGGCGAAGCGGCTGGCGATCCTGGTGGGAGAGGAGCGGGCCCTGCGGGTGGCGGTGAGCAACAAGCGGGTACGGCCGCGGTTCACCCGCCTGGCGGAACGGCTGGCCTCACCCACCAGTTCGTGACCGCAGCCAAGCGATCACCTGGCGGTCCACCGCCATCGCCCGTGGGAAGGAGACGTGGCCGCCGCCGGGAATCCAGTGGACCTCCAGCCGGGGGGCGGGGTGGCCGAGGGCGGCGCGGACCGCTCGGGCCGGGACCATCGGATCCCATTCGGAGTTGAAGAGCAGCGCCGGCACGCGAAGAGCCGGCAGGCGCGGGGCCACGCTCTCCCGGGCGTAGTAGTCGGCGGCGTCGGCGAACCCGTGGCGCGGAGCCACGACGCGGTCGGGAACCGACCGCCTTCGGACACCGTCCAAGGGGTAGGGTAGAATTTTGGGCGGGGATGAAACGTTTTCGGCTCGCCGGACGTTATAAGTATGGACGCGACCTCGATGGGACCCCTCTATCCAGAAATCCGAGTCTCCCTGCGCACCCGGAACCGGTTCGCACTGGTGAGCGCCATCCGCCACGGATTGCGCCGCGCCGGGACTCCGCCCGCCGAGATCGAACGATTCAGCCAGGAAGCCCTCTCCACCCAGGATCCCCGCAACGTCGAAGAGATCTGCAGCCGCTGGGTGCGGCTGGAAAAAGCCGCGACGTAGGCCGCGTCCGGGAGGGGGGGAGATCATGAAAGCCATTCGCATCCACCGTGTGGGCGGTCCCGAGGTCCTGGAGCTCGAGGACGTCCCCGATCCGCAGCCCGGAGAGGGGCAGGCGGTCGTCCGCGTCGAGGCCGCCGGCGTCAACTACGTCGACGTCTACTTCCGTACCGGCCTTTACAAGGCGCCGACGCTCCCCTTCGTCCCGGGGCAGGAGGCGGCGGGGACCGTGGTCGCCGTCGGTCCCGGTGTCGCCGAAGCCGCCGGGATCGCGGTCGGCGACCGGGTGGCCTACGTCGCCATTCCGGGGGCCTACGCCGAGCTCGCCGCGGTGCCGGCGGCACGGCTGGTCAAGATCCCCGCGGACGTCACCAGCCGGCAGGCGGCGGCCGCCATGCTGCAGGGGATCACGGCGCAATTCCTCGCCGCGAGCACCTATCCGCTGCAGCCGGGGGACGTCTGCATCGTCCATGCCGCCGCGGGCGGAGTCGGCCAGCTCCTCTGCCAGATCGCCAAGCTGCGCGGCGCTCGCGTCTTCGGCACCGTCTCCACCGAGGAGAAGGCGCGGATCGCCCGGGAGGCCGGGGCGGACGAGGTGATCCTGTATAGCCAGCAGGACTTTTCCGCCGAGGCCAAGAGGCTCAACGGCGGCAAGGGCGTGCAGGTGATCTACGACGGCGTCGGCAAGACCACCTTCGAGAAGGGGCTCGACACCCTGGCGCCGCGCGGCCTGATGGTCCTCTTCGGCCAGGCGAGCGGCCCGGTGCCGCCATTCGATCCCTCGCTCCTCAATCAGAAGGGGTCGCTCTATCTGACCCGCCCCTCCATGGGCCACTACATCGCCGACCGCGACGAGCTGCTGTGGCGAGCCGGCGAGGTGCTTGGCTGGATCGCCGAGGGGAAGCTCCGCCTGAACGTCGATCGCGAGCTGCCGCTGGCCCGGGCGGCCGATGCCCACCGCGCTCTCGAAGGGCGGGAGACCACGGGCAAGGTGCTGCTGATTCCGTAAATTCAGATCACCCGCTCGTTGCCCCCGTCCACCGGAATCCAGGCTCCCGTCGTCTTGGCGAAACGGGGGCCGCAGAGCTCGGCGGCCAGCTCGGCGACGTCGCGGCTGGTCACCTCCACCCTCAACACGTTGTTCCGCCGGTACTCCTCGACCGACAGGCCGTAGGCGGCGGCCCGGGAGGCGAGGACCTCGTCGGTCCAGACCCCGGTGTCGAAGACGGCATTGGGGTGCAGGACGTTGACGCGGATGCCGTCGCTCCCCCATTCAAGGGCGGCAACGCGGGCGAGCTGGTAGAGCGCCGCCTTGGAGGCCGAGTAGGCGGCGGCTCCCGGCCCCGGCGCCGGCACGTTCTTCGAGCCGATCACCACCACCCGCCCCCCCGCCGGAGCGAGCTTCAGCAGCGGGTGGCAGAGACGCATCAGCAGCAGGTTGGCATCCAGGTTCACCCGCATCACCCGGTCCCACTCGGCGAGTGGGAGATCCGCGATCTTGCAGGCCGCCGGGAAGATGCCGGCATTGAGCACCAGCAGGTCGAGCCCACCGAAGGCCGCGACCGCCGCGGTCAGCGCAGCCTCGACCTCCGCCTCCACCGTGACGTCGCAGCGAAGGCCCAGAAAGTCGCGGCGAGTGAACGCCGACGCGACCTGGGGATCGATGTCCAGCCCCACGACGGCGGCGCCCCGGGCGAGGAGGGATTCGACCGCCGCCCGGCCGATCCCCGAGGCGGCGCCGGTCACCAGCGCCACCTCGCCGGCGAAGGCCGCGGGCTTGCCCGCCTGTGCCAGCTTCGCCTGCTCGAGGTCCCAGTACTCCATGTCGAACAGATCGCTCGCCGGCAGGGCCCGGTAGCCGCCGAGCCGCTCGGCCCGCTCGATGATGTCCATCGTGTGCTCGTAGATCTCGGCCGCGATGGCCGCGTCCTTCACCGAGCGCCCGGCGGTCACCAGGCCCAGCTCGGGGTCGAGGATCACCCGCGGCGCCGGATCGAGCATCGTCTTGGCGACGGCTGCCCGGGGGGCGTGCTCGTCGAAGTAGGAACGGTAGGCGCCGGCGTAGCCCTCGACCTCCCGGCCGACCAGCGGCAGGCGCTTGGTGCGGATCACATGGTCCGGCGTGGCCGGCCCCTGGACGATCCCGGAGACGTCCTCGCGCCGGGCGAAGGCGAGAGCGCGGGGGTCGCGGCGGCTGGCGAGGATCACGGGGAACCCCGCCGCCCGCGAGACGTCGTGGCGCAGACGCGCGATCGCCAGGGGATCGGCATCGCCCGCGGCCGTCTCGGGAAAAGGGCCGAGGGCCCAGGCTCCCCGCCGTTCCAGCAGCTCCTCGGCGCGGCGGACGAGCTCGATCATCCGCTCATAGGACTCGCGCGCCGTATCGCCGAAGGAGAAGATGCCGTGGTTCAGCAGCACCATACCGACCGTCCCCGGCCCGGCCATGGCGGGGAACCGCTCGGCGCACAGGCGGGCGAGGTCGAATCCAGGCATCACGTAGGGGATGACGACGGCCGAGTCACCGTAGGCCTCGCGGATGAGCGCCTCGCCGTCGCGGGAGTTGGTGAGGGTGACCACCGCGTCGGCGTGGGTGTGGTCGACGTACTTGAAAGGGAGCGCGGCGTGCAGGATGGCCTCGACGGACGGCGTGGGCGCCGAGGCGAGGGTCATCGCCGTCCGCAACTCGTTGACCATCTCGGGGTCCGAGAGGCGCGGCAGCGTCGCCAGCCGCGCGGCCGGCCCCAGGCGCACCGGCGAGAATCCCGCGGCCTCGATCGTCTCCAGGTCCCAGCCGCTACCCTTGACGTAGAGGATCTCCTCCTCCTCGCCGAAGCGGTTGGTCTCGCGGATCTTGACGGAGGTATTGCCGCCGCCGTGCAGCACCAGATTCTTGTCGCGCCCGAGCAGGCGCGAGGTGTAGACGCGCAGCCCGAGATCAGCCGAGTGGTACTTCCCTGAAAACTGCGCCGCTTCTTCGTCGTTCCAGAGACTCTCGACCATGGGCATAGCCTATCCGAGCCCGGGCTCCTGCCGCATGGTAAACTTGCGGCCATTGCGCTTCGACGGGCCGCCGTGATCTGATCCCGCGACCGTTGGCGAAGGGAGACTTCGATGTCCGCGATTCCTCTGCGGCGAGATATCCATTACCCGGAATCCGACGGCAAGCCCATGGGCGAAACCGAGATCCACATCCGGGAGATCATCTACCTCTTCGAGGCGCTCAACGAGCATCTCCGGGGGGTACCGGACGTCTACGTCGGGGCGGACATGCTTCTCTACTACGTCGAGGGCAATCCCAGGACATTCGTCGTTCCGGACGTCTTCGTGACCCGGGGAGTGCCTCGCGGAGAGCGGCGGACCTACAAACTCTGGGAAGAAGGCCGTTCCCCTTCCCTGATTATCGAGGTCACCTCGGACAGCACCCGGAACGAAGACATCTCCAGGAAGAAGGCCCTCTACGAGCAGCTCGGGGTAGAGGAGTACATCCTCTACGATCCCCTGCAGGACTATCTGCGCCCCCCCTTGCAGGGATTCCGGCTGGCGGACGGACGCTATCAATCCATTCCCACCGGGCCGGACGGCGCGGTCCTCAGCCAGACCACGGGAGTCACCCTCCGGATCGAGGAGCGAGGGATCCGGGCCGTCAATACCGTGACCGGCGAGCCCATCCTGAGCAACGAAGAGGTTCGGGCCGCCCACCAGGCCGCCAAAGAACGGGCTCGCGTAGCCGAGGACGAGTTGGCCCGTCTGCGCGCCGAGCTCGACCGCCTCCGCGGCGAGCACTGACCCGGAATTGGCGAATTCTCGTAAGCTCCCCCGCGAATTCCGTTCGGCGTATCCCGGATTTCCATCGCGCAACCGCCGATTCCGGCGACGCGCTCCCGGCTTCCCGTCCGCCCCCCGCGAGCGGCCGGCGAGAACCCGCGAGTGCGGAACCGACACGCGGGGTGGGGAGGAAAGATTACGGCGGTCTTGACAGAATAGGTCCCGGGAGGGATCCAAAAACTATGTTCAAAGTCGAGCAGATCGACCATGTCGAGCTCTTCGTCCCGGACCGCCATGAGGGCGCCCGCTGGTATGAGCGCACGCTCGGGCTCATCGTCGTCCCCGAATTCGAGCACTGGGCGGAGGACGCGCGAGGTCCGCTGATGATCTCCTGCGGCGGCGGCACGAAGCTCGCCCTGTTCACCGGCGAGCCCCCGGGCTCACGGCCCACCGCCGGCTTCCATCGGGTGGCCTTCCGGGTGGACGGCCCCCGCTTCTTCGAGTTCCTGGAGCAGACGGAGAACGCGCCGGTCCCTGTCGACGCGGATGGCGAGAGCCAGGAGCTCCGGCCGCCGGCGTTGCGGGATCATGGGCGAGCCTTCTCCGTCTACTTCCGCGACCCCTGGGGGCACCGGCTGGAGGTGACGACCTACGATGAGGCGTACGTGCGGTCGCGGCTCGCCTAGTGGGTGGAGCCGGGCTCCTGCCCCTCGTCCTCGCCGCCGGCATGCCCCAGGCCGACCTCCGCCAGCACCTCGGAGAGCGTCTCGCCCCCTTTGACGGCAAAGTCGAGCGTGCGGATGGGGAACGGGATGGTGATGCCGCTGTCGTCGAAGGCCTTCTTCAGGCGCTCGACCGCCTCGCTCCTCGCCTGCAGATAGTCGGACTGCTTGGACTGGAACTCGATCCAGAAACGCGCCACCAGGTTGATCGAGCTGCCTCCGAACTCCTCGAAGTAGAGCTCGACCTCGGTGTCCGGCTTGCGCGTCGACACCTGCTCGAGGGCCTCGACGGCCACCCGCTTCACCTTGTCGAGGTCCTCGCCGTAGGAGACGCCGACCTTGATGTCCACCCGCCGCTGGCCCGTGGCGCTGAAATTGGTGATCGGGTTCTCGAACACCTGCTTGTTGGGAACCAGGACGATCTGCCCCTCCGGAGTGCGGACCTCCGTCCAGCGCAGATGGATGCGCCGGACGATCCCCTGAATGTCCTTGCTCGCGATCAGATGGCCGGCGCGGAAGGGGTGCTCGATCGAGAGGAAGATGCCGGCCATGAAGTTGGCCGCGATGTCCTGGAAGGCGAAACCGAGCGCCAGGCCGATGATGCCGGCACCGGCGAGCAGCGAGGCCACCGTCTTCTGCAGCCCGAGGATGCCGAGGGCGATGAAGAGGCCGGCGGCCACCAGGGCGAGGAACACCGCCTGGCCGAGGACGCGGTTGACCTGCTCGCTATGCGAGATCCGGTTCAGGAGGCGGCGCAGGAGGTTGCGCGCCAGCTTGGCCAGCAGCCAGAAGCCGATCAGCACCGCCACCGCCACCGCCAGGTTCGGCAGCAGCAGGACGAAATCCCGCGCCCACCCCATCACCTTGCCGGTCAGCAGGTTCCACGCTTTCTGTATGCCCACGGGCGAAAGCCTACTGCAAACCTTACGCCATATGGGCTTCCAGTCTCGCCTTCACCGCGGGCCACTCCTCGGCGAGGATGCTGTACACGACCGTGTCGCGCACGTAGCCGTTGGACCGGGTCTGGTATTTCCGCAGAACCCCCTCGCGTTGGGCGCCGAGCTTCTCGATCGCGCGCTGGCTGCGCAGGTTGTTGAGGTCGGTCTTGAGCTGCACCCGCACGGCCTCCAGATCCTCGAAGGCGTGGCGCAGCAGCAGGTACTTGCTCTCGGGGTTCACGCGGGTGCCCTGATGGGAGCCGCCGATCCAGGTACGACCGATCTCCAGGCCGCGGTGACGCGGCCGGATCTCCAGGTAGCCCGACACCCCCACGGCCTCCCCCGTCTCGCGCAGGCAAAGCGCCCAGAGCAGGGAGTCGGGAGCTCCCAGACAGTAGCGCGTCCACTCCTCGAACGCCTCGTAGCTCCCGTCGCGCGGCATCTCCAGCGTGTGCAGGAAGGTTTCCGGTCCGACCCGCGGCCAGAGCAATGGGGCATGCTCGAGCGTCAGAGGCTCCAGGCGGAGGGTGGGACCTTCGAGGGTGACGGGCTGGACGTTCATCGTTCTCTCCCGGGGCGCAGTTTAACGTGGCGGCCCCGCCCGGGCATCAATGCCCGGGCGGGGCCGCCTTGACACCCGGAGCCGTTCTTGCGAGCCTCTGGCCAGACTCCAGATCGAGGAGGTTCCGCTTGCCTATTCGTCAACTCGCGCTCTCGCTCGTCTTCGCCATGGCGACGGCCGCCGCCGCCCAGCAGCCGCCCGCCCCGGCTCTCGAAACGGCGCCCGCCCCCGCGCCGCTTCTTCCGGCGGCCGATCGCGGCGATTTCAAGGTGGTCTACGAGAAAATCGCCAACCCGGACAACCGGGAGCTGCAGGAGATCTTCCGCGGCACGCGGCTGCTCGAGGAGACCGCCAAGGCCCTGAACGAGAAGCTGGCCCTGCCGGTGGACGTCACGGTGGCCCTGCGCGAGTGCGGCGCGGCCGATGCCACCTGGGAGGCCGACAAGCACCGGATCTCGATCTGCTACGAGCTGGTCGGCGCCTTTGCCGAGCTGTTTCCTCCGCTCCGGGAAGGTGCCGGACGCCGAGCAGGCGGGTGCCGCGGTGGCGGCGGCGACCCTCTTCGCCCTGCTCCACGAGACCGGACACGCGCTGATCGACCTCTACCAGTTGCCGGCCCCCGGCCGGGAGGAGGAGGCCGCCGATCAGATCGCGACCCTGGTCCTCCTCGGCAGCGGCAAGGAGGGGGGGACCACCGCTGTCGAGGACGCCTCCGTTCTCCTGACGCAGGAACGGGACGCCGGCCCGCGGGCCAGGCTCGCCAGGGTCCCCTTCTGGAGCGGCCACCACTTCGACGAGGCCCGCCTCTCCAGCATCCTCTGCTGGGTTTACGGGCGGGATCCGCAGGCGTTCCAGGAGCTGGCCGGCGATGGCACCCTGCCCGCGCCCCGCGCCGAGGGGTGCGGCCTGGAGTACGAGCGGGTGGCGAAGGCGTGGGCGGAGCCGCTGGCGCCGCACCTTTTGGGGTGGACGCTAGTCCCTCCGCCCGCCCCCCCGGCGGCGGTTGCGACGCCTAGCGAGCCGCCTTCGCTCCCTCCCCCGACTTCACCTCCGCCACCCACGCCCTGACGTTCTTCTCCAGCAGGTCGAGCGGCACGGCGCCGTTGCCGAGGATGTGGTCGTGGAAGGCGCGGATGTCGAACTTCGCGCCCAGCTCCTTCTCGGAGTAGGCCCGCATCTCCTGGAGCTTGAGCTCGCCGATCTTGTAGGCCAGCGCCTGCCCCGGCCAGACGATGTAGCGGTCGACCTCGACCTCGATGTCGTGCTCGGCCTTGGCGGAGTTGGCCTTGAAGTAGTCGATCGCCTGCTGCCGCGTCCACCCCATGGTGTGCATGCCGGTGTCGACCACCAGGCGGATCGCCCGCCAGACCTCGTAGGTGAGCTGGCCGAACTTGGAGTAGGGATCCTTGTAGAGGCCGATCTCGGTGCCCAGGCTCTCGGAGTAGAGGCCCCACCCCTCGACGAAGGCGGTGTAGTCGTCGTGCTTGCGCCACTCGGGGACCCCCTCGAGCTCCTGGGCGATGGCGATCTGCAGGTGGTGCCCCGGCACCGCCTCGTGCGAGGTCAGGGCTTCCATCTCCCACTTCGGGCGCGACTTCAGGTCGTAGGTGTTGGCATTGAAGTAGCCCGGCCGGCCGGCGGCCAGCGACCCTTCCTCGTAATAGGCGGTGGTCTGCGACTTCTCCGAGTAGGCGGGCACGGCGATCACCCCGTAGGGGAGCCGCGGCAGCTTGCCGAAGAGCTTGATCAGCTCGGGGTCGATCCGCTTGGCGATGTCCCGGTAGCCCATCAGCAGGTCTTCGGGCTTGTCGTAGAAGAAGCGCGGATCGGTACGCAGGAACTGGCAGAACTCCGCGAAGCTCCCCTTGAAGCCGGTCTCGGCGATCAGGGCGTCCATCTGCCCGCGGATGCGCTTGACCTCGGCGAGGCCGATCTGATGGATCTGCTCGGGCGTCAAACGGGTGGTGGTGGAGGCGCGCGCCTGATAGGCGTACCAGGCCCTGCCGTTGGGCAGATCGCTCATCGCGATCGACTCGCGGGCGGCCGGCAGGTAGGAATTGGCGAGATAGCCCTGCAGCTTGCGGAGGGCCGGCGCCACCCGCTCGTTGAACGCCCGCGTCGCCTCGCCCAGCAACCGCTCGCGGTCGGCGGCGGCGATCGTCTCGGGGAACTTCTGGAAGGCCTTGAGCATCGGGCTCTTCATCGGATCCTCGACGAGCAGGCTCTGGACCTGCGCGGGAACGTCGCGCAGGGTCACCCGCGGCGGCGTGATCCCCTCCTTGAGGCCGCGGTCGAGCAGCGCGATCGTCTGGTCGATCACAGTGGGGACGCCGCGCAGGCGGGCGAGGATGTTCTCGTAGTCCTCGACGCTCCTCGCCGGCATGATCGACAGGAGCTGCGGGATGTTCTGCTGCGGCCCCCCGACCTGGTTGATCAGCAGGTACTCGCCATGGAACTTCTCCCCTTCGATCGACTGCTCGATGTGGTGGAGCGCCAGATCGTAGTTCACCTGCTCGGCGGGGGTGAGCCGCGCGCGGTCGATCGACGTCAGAGCCTCCTGGAGCGTCGGATTGAGGCGCCGGCCGAGCTCGATCGATTCGGGCGAGAGGTCGGTCCAGCGGTCGTTGAGGCCGGGAAAGCCGACGAAGGTGGCATACTCGGGCGAGGCGTGCATCTGGAACTCCCAGAGGAGGTCGAACAGCTTGCGCAGCCGCTCGCTCTCGCTCCCCTGCCCCCGGGTGGTGGGGAAGCGCTCGAAGGTCCGGGCGTACTCGGCGACATCCGGCGGCACGGCGGCGTTCGCGACGGTGACGGCGGCCAGCAGGAGAACCGCGATGGCAGGGATCAGCTTTTTCATCTCTGGGTTTCCTCTCGGGAGACGGAGGGGGAAGGGCACGGACAACATCCTACGGAATGGGAGGAGAAAGGTTGCCATCCACCCAGGCGCGCATGTTCTTCTCCAGCAGGGCCAGCGGCAACTGGCCGTCGGCCAGCAGGCGGTCGTGGAAGGCGCGGATGTCGAACTTCGGACCCAGCTTCTTCTCCGCGTAGGTCCGCAGCTCCCGGATCTTCAGCTCGCCGATCTTGTAGCAGACCGCGCCTCCCGGCCCGGCGATGTAGCGGTCGATCTCGACCACGATGTCGTGCTCGGTCCGGGCCGAATTGGCCTTGCAATAGTCGATCGCCTGCTGGCGGGTCCAACCCTTGGTGTGCAGGCCGGTGTCGACCACCAGGCGGATCGCCCGCCACATCTCGTAGGTGAGCTGGCCGAATTTGGAGTAGGGGTCCTTGTAGAGACCGATCTCTTTCCCCAGGCTCTCGGCGTAGAGCGCCCAGCCCTCGGACATGGCGGGATAGACGTCCCACTTGCGCCAGTCGGGCAGCTTGCCGAGCTCCTCGATGAGGGCGTACATGATGTGGTGCCCCGGCACCGACTCGTGTGAGGCGAGCGCCTCCATCTCCCATTTCGGACGCGACTTCAGGTCGTAGGTGTTGACGGTGAACCACCCCGCCCGGCCGGCGGCGAGCGAACCGTTGGCGTAGTAGGCGGTGGTCTGCGACTTCGCGGCGCTGTCCGGGATCGCCCGGACGCCGTAGGGAAGCCGCGGCAGCTTGCCGAACAGCTTGATCAGCTCGGGATCGATCCTCTTGGTGATGGCACGGTAGCCGGCGATCAGGTCCTCCGGCTTGTCGTAGAAGAAGCGCGGATCGGTGCGCAGGAACTTGCAGAACTCCGCGAAGCTCCCCTTGAAGCCGGTCGAGGCGATCAGCGCGTCCATCTCGCCGCGGATGCGCTTGACCTCGGCGAGGCCGATCTGGTGGATCTGCTCAGGGCTGAGGTCGGTCGTCGTGGAGTTCCGCACCCGGTAGGCGTACCAGGCCCTGCCATCCGGCAGATCGCTCATCGCGATCGTCTCCCGGGCACCCGGGATGTAGGTCGCCACCAGGTAGTCGTGGAGCTTGCGGAGGGCCGGCGCCACCTGGCCCTGGAAGAGCCGGGTCGCCTCACCCCGCAGCCGCTCGCGGTCGGCGGCGGCGATCGTCTCGGGGATCTGCTGGAACGATTCCAGGACCGGGCTCTTCAGGGGGTCGGCCGTGAGCAGGCTTTCGAACTGGCCGGGCACGTCGCGCAGGGTCACCCGCGGCGGCGTGATCCCCGCCGCGAGCCCCTGGGCGAGCAGCGCCATCGTCTGGTCGACGACCTCGGGGACTTGGCGCAGACGGGCGAGCCGGTTCTCGAAGTCCTGGACGGAGCGGGTGGGCATGCCCTCCAGGAGCTGCGGGAGCTCCTGCTGGATGCCGCTCAACTGGTCGACCAGCAGGTACTCGCCATGGAACCTCTCCCCCTTGCTCGCTTGCTCGACATGCCAGAGCGCCAGGTCGTAGTCGACCTGCTCGGGAGGCGTGAGGCGGGAGCGGTCAATCGAGGCGAAGGCGGCCTGTTCCTCGTGGGGGAGCCGGCGGCCGAACGCCAGCATCTCGGGAGAGGAGTCGCTCAGACGGTCCTCGTAGCCGGGGATGCCCACATAGGTGGCGAGCTCCGGATACGTGAGCAGCCGGACGCGCCAGTACAGGTCGAAGAGCTGCTTCAGCCGCTCGCTCTCGCTCCCCTCCCCCTTCGTGGCGGGGAACCGCTCGATCCGGCGCTCCACATCCACCAGCTCCGGGGGGAACGCCGCGGACGCGGCAAGGCTGCCCACGAGGATGAGCGCGAAGGCGAGGACCGGCGCCTTACTCCTATTTCTTGCCTCCAAAGGTCACCTCCAGGGATACCTTCTGACCGTCCCGCACCACCACCGCCGTGGACTTCTCCCCCGGCTTGGCGCGCTGGAGCACGTACATGAAGTCGTGGATGTCGCGGATCTCCTTGCCCCCGAGGCCGACCAGGAGGTCGCCGCGGCGCAGCCCCCCCTGCTCGGCGGCGCTGCCAGGGCGCACGGCGGAGAGCAGCACGCCCGGCCGGCCGTCGCCGGCGTAGTCGGGCACGGTGCCGAGCGAGGCGCCGTAGGAGCGGACGTCCCCCTGCGGGGCCGGGGCCGGCGCGCTCTTGTAGGTGGGGCGCTCCGGCCGGCCGGCGATCTCGGCGGCGACGTCCGCCACCAGGGCGGCGACGCGGGCGCCGCCGGCGGCGTTGATGCGCTCCGCATCGTCCGAGGGCTTGTGGTAGTCCTCGTGCGGGCCGGTGAAGAAGTGCAGCACCGGCACCCCGGCGGCGTAGAACGGACTGTGATCGGAGGGGCCGTAGCCGTCCCCCGACAGCGCGCACTCGATCCGCTCCCGGCCGCAGGCTGCCGGCACGATCTCCCCCCACTCCGCCGCCGACTCGCCGCCGAGCACCGAGACGCGGTTGCCGCGCAGCCGCCCCACCATGTCCATGTTCAGCATGGCGGCGATGCCGGCCATCTTGAGGCCGGCCGGCGGGCGGCGGGTGAAGGCGGTCGAGCCGAGCGTCCCCTTCTCCTCGCCGGAGAAGGCGATCAGGTAGACGTCGCGGCGCAGGTGGTCGCGATCCTGGGTAAGCTGGCGCGCCACCTCGAGCAGGGCGGCGGTGCCCGAGGCGTTGTCGTCCGCCCCGTTGTGGATCTCGCGCGAGTCGGGCGCCAGCGAGCCGGTGCCGCCGTGCCCCAGATGGTCGTAATGGGCGCCGACCACCAGCACCCCCGGCAGGCGGTCCGCCGCTTTCGACCGGATGACGCCGACGACGTTGGCCGCCGGTGCCGTCTTGCGGTCGAGGTTGATGGCGAGCGTGGCGCGGTGCCTGCCAGCGCTTTTTTCGGAAGAAAACAGAGACGAGCCGGCAGCCCGCTTGACCACCGCCACCGGCAGGCCGACGTCCCCGCCAGCGTCGATGGCGTCGACCCCGAGGGCGGGGAGCGGCGACTCGGCGGCCGGCGACTTGGCATCAGGGGAATCGACCGGGGAATCGACGATGATCACCCCGATGGCGCCGTGCTCGCGGGCGTTCCACGCCTTGTAGCGCAGATCGCCGTAGCGGCGCTCGACCGCGGTATCGGCGAACGCCCCCCCCTCGGGGGTGAAGCGGCGGACGGCGACGATCTTGCCCGTGGCCTCGATCCCCTTGTAGTCGTCGATCCCGAGCTCCGGGGCGGTAATGCCGTGGCCGGCGGCCACCACCTCGCCCGTGGCCTTGCCCGATCCCGAGAACGCGGCGGGCCGGAAGCTATCGCCCGGCAGGGCGGCGCCGTCGAGGGTCACCGCGGTGTCCGGCCGGACCTCCACCGCCACCGGGACGTCGAAGCTCTCGAAATAGCCGTCATCCCCCGCCGGCTCGACCCCCAGCGCGCGGAAGCGGCCGGCGAGCCACTGGCGGGCCTCGTCGAGACCCGCGGTGCCGATCCCCCGCCCCTCGCGGGCGTCGTCGGCGAGCCAGCGGACGTCGTCGCGGAAGCGGTCGGCCGCCGAGGGCATCAAGGCCGCGGCGGGCGCGGGGCCGTCCACCCAGCGGGCCACGAAGATGTCGGTCTCCCCGGTCTGCGTGCCGTTGCGGTTGGAGGCGAAGGCGAGCCGGGTGCCGTCCGGCGAGAACATCGGGAAGCCGTCGAAGCCGCCGGTCCAGGTGATCCGCTCGAGGTTGGAGCCGTCGACGTCGATCGCCCAGAGGTCGAACTCCCGCCCCTTGGGGTCGCCGTAATTGGTGGCGAAGATCAGCCGCTTGCCCGAGGGGAAGAAGGACGGCGCGAAGGAGCCGGCGTTCAGGTAGGTGACCTGATGGGCCTCGCCGCCGTCGGCGTTGGCGACCCAGAGCTCGAGCCGGTTCGGGCGCACCAGCCCCTGGGCGAGCAGGCGCTTGTAGTCGTCGAGATCGGCCCCCTTGGGCCGCGAGGCGCGCCAGACGATCCGCGAGCAGTCGGGCGAGAAGAAGGCACCGCCGTCGTAGCCGGGGGTGTCGGTCAGCCGCTTGACGTTCTTGCCGTCGGCGTCCATGCGGTAGAGGTCGAGGTCGCCGTCGCGGGTCGAGGTGAAGATCAGCGAGCCGTCCTTGGGACAGACGGTGGTCTCGGCGTCGTAGGCTTGGTTGGTCGTCAGCGGCACGAGGTCGGTGCCGTCCGGCCGGGCGCTGAAGATCTCGTAGCCCGAGTGGATCGGCCAGACGTACCCCTGCGAGCGGTCGGGGGGCGGCGGGCAGTCGGGACTCGCGAGGTGGGTCGAGGAGTAGAGGATCCGCCGGCCGTCGCGCGTGAAGTAGGAGCAGGTGGTGCGCCCCTTGCCGGTGGAGACCAGGACCGCCTCGCGCGAGCCGTCGGCGGGGACGCGGAAGATCTGGTCGCAGGAGTAGGGGGGGCGCGCGGACTGGAAGATCAGCTCGCCGCCGTCGGGGGACCAGTAGGCCTCGGCGTTCTCGCCGCCGCGGCTGAGCTGGCGCAGATCGGCCAGGTGGACCTCGCGCGGATCGAGGGTGGGCGGCGGCAGGGCGGCCCCGAGGAGAACGACCGGCAGAAACAGCATCAGGATACGTGGATTCATGGGCTCATCCGTCCTGGATCTCGTGAAAGGCTTGGAACGGCTCCGTCTGCCTGCTATTCTGCACCAAACGGAAGCAGGCTTGACGCCCGTCCTCCGCGACCCCGAATGGAATTCCAGCCGCCGCGCATCGGTTGAAACATTTCCCGGCATGCTATTTTCACGGACCCCGCCGGAGAGGCTGCTCCAGGCACCCCGGTCCGCGAAGCGCCGGGCCCGCAAGAATCCAAGACGAGTGGAGACCACATGAACGATCAGGAAAACCAGCAGGAAAACCAGGACTCGGGCCAGATCCTGGCCGAGTTCGAGCAGGAGGCTCCGGCAACGAGCGAAGACGCAACGGTCGACCCGCAGGTCCATGGAAGCGAAGCCAGCGCTCCGGCGATGGCTTCCGAAACCCAGGGCTCCACCGAGGCCGCGCAGGAAGCTCAGCCGCAGGAAACTCAGGCGCCGGAAGCCCAGGCACAGGAAACGGAAGCTCAGGCACCGGAAGCCCAGACGCCGGAAGCCCAGACGAATGACGCGGAGCCGGCGGCCGCCAAGGGCGGTCCGCAAGAGAATCAGAATCAGGACTTCGGCCAGATCCTCGCCGAGTTCGAGGGGGACGCGCCGAAGAGCGAAGCTCCGGCGGTCGGCCAGAAGGTCAAGGGCAAGATCCTCTCCATCACCGAGGAGTGGGCCTTTCTCGACCTCGGCGGCAAGGCCGAGGGGCGCATCGCCGCCGCCGACCTGAAGGACGCCGAGGGCAATCCCACGGTCAAGGAAGGCGACACGCTGGAGGCCACGGTCACCGGCACCGATCCGGAGACCGGCGCCCTGCTGCTGCGCCGCAAGGCCGGCGGCGGCAAGGGCAAGCGGGCGGCCGCCGAGGTGCCGGCGGAGATCCGGCAGGCCCACGAGGCCGGGCTGCCGATCGAGGGACTGGTGACCGGCCTGAACAAGGGCGGCGCCGAGGTGCAGGTGTTCGGCATGCGGGCGTTCTGCCCGCTCTCGCAGCTCGATCTGCGCTACGTCGAGAACCCGCAGCAGTTCGTCGGCCAGAAGCTGATGTTCAAGGTCAACCGGCTGGAAGAGGGGAACCGGGGTGGCCGCGGCCCGAACATCGTGCTCTCCCGCCGCCAGCTCCTCGAGGAGGAGCAGCAGTCGCGCGCCGCCGAGACCCGCGAGAAGCTCCAGGTGGGCGCCGTGCTCACCGGCCGGGTGACCTCGCTGACCACCTACGGCGCGTTCATCGACCTCGGCGGCATCGAGGGGATGCTGCACGTCAGCGAGATCGGCCACAGCCGCACCACCCATCCGCAGGACGTCTTCACCGTCGGCCAGGAGGTCGAGGTGCAGGTGATCAAGATCGAGCAGGGGAAGGACGAGAAGCGCCCCGAGCGGATCTCGCTCTCCCGCCGCGCGCTGGAGAGCGATCCGTGGCAGGACGCGGCGGCCCGCTTCCCCGAGGGGACCGAGGCGACCGGTCGCGTCATGCGCCTGGAGACCTTCGGCGCCTTCGTCGAGCTGGCGCCCGGCCTCGAGGGGCTGGTCCACATCAGCGAGATGGGGGCCGGCCGGCGGCTGAACCACTCCCGCGAGGCGGCCGAGCAGGGGCAGGACGTCCAGGTGAGAGTGCTCGGCGTCGACATCGGCCGGCGCCGGATCTCGCTGTCCATGAACACCGGCGCCAACGCCGGCATGGGCGGCGGCGCTGGGATGGGCGCCGGAATGGGCGCGAGCGACCGTGGCGGGATGGGCGGCGGCGGCGAGCAGCCCCGCGGCGACCGGCGGCGCGGCGGGGGTGGCGGCAGCGGCGGCAGCGGCCGTCAGCAGGACTTCTCCCGCAGCGAGCGCGGCGACCGTGGAGACCGTGGAGACCGCTCGCGCGGTGGTGAACGGGGCGGCTCCCGGGACGAGGACGCCTACGCCCGCAGCGGCGCAGCGGCGCCCACCGCCACCGGCTCCGGCTTCGGCTCGATGGCCGACTTCTTCTCGCGCCTCAAGAAGGGGTAGACAGCGGGGGCGGCGCACCGCCCCCGCCCGCCGGTCTTATCTTTTCCAGGATCTTATTTCTTCCGGGAGGTGACCCGCAGGACGGGTTTCTTCCCGTCCCGCCCTTCCGTGTAGCTCCAATCGCAGCTCAGCGCCTGACAGACCGTGTCCAGCGACTGGTCGACCGGAGTGTGCTTCAGCTCGAGGCTGACGGTGCCCGCGATCCTGGGATCGATGACGACCTCGGCCCCCAGGATCTCGCCGAAGGTACGGAGGAGATCCAGGCCGTCGGCTTTGGTCACCTTCAGGTCGATCGGGTCTTTGACTTTCGAAGATCTGTCGCCCCCCTCGGCCTTGCCGCCCCCTGGAGCCGCCGTCACCCGCAGCTTCGGCGGGCTGCCGGGCTCCAGGGTCCAGCGGCAGCCGATGCTCTCGCAGATCGCGTCGAGCAGGGTGCGCGCGCTGACGTTGTGGAGCTCCACCGTAATCGGGGCGGTGACTCCCGGATCCACCACCGCCTCCGCGCTGAACAACTTTGCGAAGGTGCGGAACATGTCGTCCGGCTTCGCGTTCTTCAGCGCCATGTCGATCCGCTCGTCGAGGCCGCTCGCCGCGGCGTCCGGTTCCGCCCGGGCCGCCCCGGCTCCGAGCAGCAGCAGCGCCAGCCCTGATCCCCAAATCCAGCCCCACGTCCGGCCCCACGTCCAGATTCCTTTGCTCATTTCGCTCCTCCGTGAATCACGATGATGGACCCGGACGGCGGAGAGCCTGCGCCGCGGATTCCATTGTGGATCCGCCGGCGCCCCCCCTCCCCTTCGCGCACGATCAGCACCTCTCCGACGTTCTCGATGGAAGCCACGGCGCGAGGACGCGGCGCCAGGACCCCGATCACGACCAGCGCGAGCAGCGCCGCCAGACCGGCGACGGCCGGCACCAGCCGCGGGGATCTCGCCGGCCCTGGACCGGCCGGTGTCCTGGTCAAAGCAGCGCGCACGACCCGCTCGACGCTCTCCGGCCGCGGTTCCAGCACCTCCCGCAGCCGGCGCATCTCGTCACCGCTTTCCATCGCGAACCTCCAGAAGTTGCAGCAGACGCTTCCTCGCCCGGTGCACGCGCATCTTGAGCGCCGAGACCGTGATGCCGAGGACCCGGGCCCCTTCGGTGGGCCCGAGATCCCCCGCCCCGACCAGGAGGAGAGCCTCGCGGTCCCTGCCGGGCAGCTTGCGCAGGGCGGCGAGCGTGCGGTCGAGGTCGGTTCTCAGTGTGGCGTTCTCCTCCGGGCTCGGCAAGGGGCTGTGCCCGTCGAGCAGCGCGTGCAGGGGCTCCAGCAGACGGCGCTGGAGCATGAGACGGCCGGCTCGCCGGCGCGCCACGGCGAAGACGAACGCCGCCGGGCAGTCCGGAGCGCCCAGACGCCGCCATCTCTGGACGAGGGCCGCCAGGGCATCCTGGGCGACCTCCTCGGCCAGGCTGACGTCGCCGGTCCGTGCCAGCGAATAGCGGAGGAGTTGGGGGGCCAGCTCCCTCACCGCCGTTTCCAGTTCCATATCCAGGATGTACACGCGGAGGGGATCGGGTCACACCCTTTTCGCTCCGCCCTCCTCCGCCACGCGGGGAAACGTCCCGTAAAGTGGCTTGAAATCAGGTGACTCTGTGGTACCCTCAAACAGCCGGATTGGCGGATTACTTTACAATTTTACGCGCCGCAGGCGCATGGGGCTACAACCGGAATGGAGTTTCAAACGCCACCCATGCAGAGCTCTTCCATTTCCCCGCGCCCTCGTCGCGGCCGCAAAGCGGCCCTGTCGCTCCTCGCCCTGACGACCGCCTGCACCACCTGCGCGGCGCCGTTCCTCGAGGCGCAGACCCTGCTGGGGTCGCACGAGTCGCTGCTGCGCCAGAATGAAGAGGCGCGCGAGCACGACTTCACCTACCTGCGCACCACGGCGGACGTCCGCGACTACGCCCAGCAGGGGCTCCTGGTGCGTCTGCCCGGGAGCTCGGACTACGAGCTGGCCGACAACGTCTCCTTTCCCTACGCGCGGCCCGAGGTGAAGACGTTCGTCGAGCGGCTGTCAGATCAGTATCACAGCGCCTGCGGCGAGCGGCTGGTGGTCACCAGCCTGACCCGGCCGATTACGCGCCAGCCCGCCAACGCCTCGGCGATCTCGGTCCACCCCACTGGCATGGCGATCGATCTGCGGCGCAGCGACAGCTCCGGCTGCCGACTCTGGCTCGAGACCGTGCTGCTCGACCTCGAGAATAAAGGGGTGATCGAGGCGACGCGCGAGCAGTACCCGCCGCACTATCACGTGGCGGTCTTCCCCAACCCGTACCTCCAGTACGTCGCCTCCGGGGAGGCCCTGCCGGACATCCAGGTCGCCCGGTCGACCCACGAGACCGCCTCGCGCGCCCGGGTCTCCCGGGTCCGCTCCTCGCGGGTCTCCCGCTCCCGGGGCTCCCGGTCCGCCCGGGCCGTCGCCAAGACCTCGCGTTCCCGGAGCGCCAAGGCCGTCAAGGCCGTGAAGCGCGGGACCTCCCGCTCCCGGACCGTGGCCACCGCGAGCCACCGCACGAGCAGCCACCGCGTGAGCAGCGCGAAGAAGTCCCGCGTCGTCCACACGGTGAGCAAGCGCCGGGCCGCGCCGCGCCAGCGCGTGGTCGTGACTCGCTCGAAGGCGACCAGCCGCCACTCGAAGGCGCAGACCGCCCGCGTCAGGTAATCCCGGAAGCTTTTCAGGGGCGTCCCAGCAGGGGCGCCCCTACGGCACCCTCACCACCCGGTACGCCGGGATCCGCTGCTGCAAACCCTTGAGCTGAAGCTCGCCGAACGGTTCGGTGGGGATGGCCCCGCCGAGCAATCGGTTCGTCTCCGGACCGATGACCACCTCGCCCGGCGGCGTAGCCCCCTCCAGGCGCGACGCGACGTTCACCGTATTGCCGAGCACCGTGTAGTCCACGCGCCGGGCGCTGCCGATGTCCCCGACCACCACCGGGCCGCTGTTGAGGGCGACGCGGGCCTTGAAGCCGGGCAGGCCCTCGGCCTCGCGGCCGGCGTTCCAGACGGCGAGCCCCTCCTGGATCTCGACCGCCGCCCGCACCGCCCGCAGGGCATGATCGTCCTGCGCCACCGGGGCGCCGAAGAAGGCCATCACGCAGTCGCCGATGAACTTGTCGAGGGTCCCCCCGGCGCGGAAGATCGCCTCGACGGAGAGGCCGAGGAAGGCGTCGAGCGACTCTGCCACCTGCTCGGGGGGGGCGTTTTCCGCAAAGGTCGTAAACCCTACCAGGTCGGCGAAGAGCACCGTCGCCTCGGCGCTCTGCAAACGCCGCATCCCCTCGTCCCCCCGGCGCAGCACCTCCTCGATGACCCCCGGCGAGTGGTAGCGCTCGAGGCGCGACCGCGCCTGCCGCTCGAACTCGGCCTTTTTCGCGTAGCGGATGCGCTCGACGGCAACCGCCGCGTAGTTGGCGAGCGTGGTCAGCACGTCGAGGTCGCGCTCGCCGAAGGCGCCGACGTGGACGGGGGAGTCGACCTGGATGGCGCCCATCATCCGCTCGCCCGACCAGAGCGGCGCGCACATCGCCGAACGGATCTGGTGCAGGCGGATCGACTCGCCCCCCGAGAGGCGCTGGTCCGCCTGGGCGTCGAAGGTGACGAGCGCCACCCGCTCGTCCATCACCGCCCGCAGCATGGTGCGCGACACCGCCACCTCCCCCGCCGGCCGGAACTGCGATTTCTCCTTGAGCCGCGCCAGCTCGCAGACCAGCTCTCCCGAGTCGTCCGAGAGCAGGATGAACCCGCGGTCCACCAGAAAGGCCTCGAACGCCAGGTCGAGCACCCGCGAGAGCACGTCGTCCACCGACTCGGCGACGGTGAGCATGCGGGCCAGCCGGGTGAGGAAGCCGAACATCCGGTGGACGTAGATCTGGTCGTCCGTCTCCGGCGCTGTTCGCAGGCTGTCGACCACGCCGGGGTTTCCGCCGAGGCCGTAGGCGGCGGCGAAGTCGGCGAGCGGCCGGATGATCGTGGCGTTGCCGAGCCCGGAGAGCGTCCCCTCGAGCTCCTCGGGCATCACCGTATTCGTCCGCGCGGGCCGCGGCTCCTCCTCCTCCAGCCGGATCTCGAAGGCGCCGACGGTCAGCAGGTCGCCGGCGCGCAGCGGCGCCTTCTCGACCGGCATCCGGTTGACCTCGACGCCGTTGGTGCTCTTCAGATCGTGGACGGTCCAGCCGTCCCCCTCGCGGAGGATCTCGGCGTGGTAGCGGGAGACGGAGACGTCCGAGAGCACGACGTCGTTGTCGCTCCCCCGACCCAGCCGGATCCTGCCGCCGGCGAGGGGCACGACGCGGTCCTCTTCGCTGGCGAGGTAACGCAGGCGCAGCATGGGGTGAGTTTTACCACGGAGGGAAGAGCACGGACGTAAAGGACAAACACGGACGAGCACGGACACGGCTTCCCTTGTCCTTGTTCGTCCGTGTTCGTCCCTTACGTCCTTTCCTTCTGTTCCTCTTCCAGCCGGAACCGGCCGCTCTCGAACAGGCTCCGAAAAGCGGCCACCACCCGCGGGCAGAACTGGCTGCCGGCGCCCCTCTCGATCTCGGCGGCCGCGCGCTCCGGCGGCAGGCCGGCCCGGTAGGGGCGGCTGGTGGTCATCGCGTCGTAGGTGTCCGCTACCGCGATGATGCGGGGGGCGAGCGGGATCTCGGCGTCGGCGAGGCCATCGGGGTACCCCTTGCCGTCCATCCGCTCGTGATGGCTGCGCACGCCGTGGACCACCCAGAGATTGGCGAGGTGCGAGACGATCGAGGCGCCGTCGGCGGCGTGGCGGCGCATGATCTCGACCTCTTCGGAATCGAGGGGGGAGGGCTTGCCGAGGACGCGGTCCGGCGTGGTGATCTTGCCGACGTCGTGCAGGGTCGCGGCGAGCCGCAGGTCCCGCAGCTCCTCGCGCGAGAGCCCCATCTCGGCGCCGAGCAGGAGCGAGTAAGCGACCACCCGGCGGACATGGCCGCCGGTGTAGGGGTCGCGCTTCTCGAGCGCCTCGGCCAGCGCGGTGACCATGTGGAAGAACTGCCGCCGCTGCGCCGCCCAGAGCCGGGCGTTCTGCAGCGTCGGCGCCAGAATGGCCGCGAACTGGCGCATCCGCCAGAGATCGCCGGCGGTGAACCGGTCGCGGTCCACCGGGTTGAGGAGCTGGACGACGCCGATGATGCTCCCTTGAGCGCGCAGCGGCACGGCGAGGATGGCCCGGGTCTGGAACTCGCCCGAGGGGTCCCCCTGCCAGCGCGGATCGGCGGTCACGTCGTTGACCACCTCGGCCTCGCCGGACTGGGCGACGCTGCCGACGATCCCCTCCCCCACCGGTACCCGCAGGCCGCCGATGTCGCCGGCGGCGCTCCCCCGCACGACGCGGAAGAAGAGCTCCCGCCGCTCCTCGTCGAGCTCCCAGATCGAGCTCGTCTCGGCCCGGCAGACCTCCTCAGCGTTCTCCAGCGCCAGCTCCAGCATCGTCTGGAGGTCGAGCGTGCCGGAGAGCTTGACGCCGATGTCGAGCAGCGTCTCGTACTCGGCGAGGCGGCGATCGGGCTCGAACGACGGCCCGAGGACGGGCGATCCGGATTCCGCGGCGATCATTTCAGCTCCCCCCCTTTCGCCTACGCGCTCAGGCCCTCGAGATCGCTCAGCAGCTCCGCAACGGAGCGGTAGCGCTCGCCGGGATCCTTCTTCAGGCAGCGCAGGATGGCCGCCTCCAGCGCCGGTGGGATCTCGCGCCAGCGGGTGCTCGGCGCCGCCGGCTCCTCCCGCATCTGCTTGACCATGATCTCCATCGCCGTTCCGCCCTCGAACGGCAGCACGCCGGCGAACAGCTCGTAGAGCACGATGCCGCAGGCGTAGATGTCGGCCCGGGGATCGGCCTCCTGCCCCCTGAGGATCTCCGGCGCCAGGTACTGCGGCGTGCCGACGATGAAGCCGGCCTGGGTCTGCCCCGGTGCCATGCGGTCGATCGGCCGGGCGATGCCGAAGTCCATCAGCTTGGCGTTGCCGGTGGGATCGAGGATCAGGTTCTCCGGCTTGATGTCGCGGTGGAGCACGCCGACCGAGTGGGCGGCGGCGAGCCCGGCGCAGAGCTGCTTGGCCAGCCGCAGCCCCGCCGAGTAGGGGAGCCGCCGCGTCTGGTCGAGCATGTAGCGCAGCGTCACGCCGCGTACGAACTCCATGGAGATGAAGGGGATGCCGTCCATCTCGCCGAAGTCGTAGGTGCGCAGCACGTTCGGGTGGGTGATCTTGCGCGCCAGCTTGAGCTCGCTCTTCAGGCGGTCGAGCTGGTTGCGGTCCCCCCAGAGGTCCCGCTTCAGCATCTTCAGGGCGACCAGGTCGTCCAGCTCGCGGTCGCGCGCCTTGTAGACGATCCCCATGCCGCCGGCGCCGAGCACGGAGAGGATCTCGAAGCGCGACCCCAGCAAGGCCCCTGGCGAGATGCCGGTGAGCGTGGCGGCGCCGGGCTGGGTCAGCGTCGCCGCCTGGGCGCCGGACCCGCTCGCGCCGCCGGTCAACTGCGCGGCCATCTGCGGGCCGATCACGTACAGCGGCTGCGGCGTGATCACGCCGCGGCGCGGGGCCAGCCGGTAGCCGGCGGCCTCGAAGGCCCCCTTCAGCTCGTCGTGCACCTCGCGCGACATCAGGATCTCCCCCGACGTCGCCTCGCGCAGCAGGCTCTCGATCTGCTGCACCGGCAGGCCGACGAGCGCCCGCTCCGCCCGCTCCCCCCAGGTGACCGGACCGGTGATCGCCCGGCCGGAGGCCAGCGCGACCGCCGGCGCCTCGGTATCCCCGGCAATGCCGCCGCCGATGCCGCCGCCCGGTGCGATCAAGCCGGTGGCCATGCCACTCTCCAGGATGCGAGCCGCGACCGACAGCGCCCGGTGCCCCCGCCCCTCCCCCTCGAAGCGGGCGAGCACCCGGTGCCCGGCGATCACCTCCATCAGCCCGCGGCCGCGGGCGATGGCGGCGGTGACCCGCTCGAGGTCGGCGGTCAGCTCGCCCAGCGTCTCGCGCGGGTCGGCGCCGCCACCGGTATGGGCGTAGCGGCGCAGCTCGACGGCGAGCAGCAGCACGTCCCGGCTCTGCGCCTCGCCCAGCAGCACGCGGGCCGCCGCCGGCTCCGGGAGGTTGCGGGAGAGCTCGTTGACGTACTCCTCCATGTCCCGCTTCTCGCGCAGGTTGGCCAGCAGCTCGTGGAAGGTGTGGGCGAGCCGCCCCACCTCGTCGTCGCGGTCGGAGTCGATCTGCTGGTCGTAGTTCCCCTGCCGGGCGGCCTCGGCGGCGGTGGCGAGCTGGCGCACCGGCCGCAGCGCCCGGCGGGCGAAGGCGAAGGAGAGGAAGGGCGCGATCAGCACCGACGCGAGGCCGGCGCCGAGCAGCACGCGCTGGATCTGGCGGTAGGTGGCGAGCTCGCGCTCCAGCGAGGCCAGGGCGACGGTGGCGCCGACCGCCGAGCCATTGGCGTCGCGCAGCGGCGATTCGACGGCGATCCAGGGCTCGCCGTTGAGCTCCAGCTCGGTCCGCGCCACCGCCTGGCCGGCGCGCAGAGCCCTGCCCATGCCGTCCCTCTTGGCGAGCGACGCGGCGAGGCTGCGGGCGGTCGACTGCGGCAGGGTGGTGGCCACGATGCGCGGCCCCTCCGGCCCGGCGGCGACGAAGGCGACGTCGGCGCCGCTGACCTCCCGGACCTCCCGCACCCCCTCGGCCTGATCGGTGATCTGGAAGCCGGTGATCAGGTAGCCGAACGGGGTGAAGTCCTTCACCACCGGCACCGCCAGGGCGTAGTAGAGGTCGTTCCCCTCGCGCCAGACCCCCCGGCTCTCCCGGTTGTCCGCGGCCATCGCCGCCGCCACCAGCGGCCGCTTCGACAGGTCCTGGCCCGCCCCCTCGGGACGGTCGGTGCGGGCGATCACCCGCCCCTGCGGATCGAGCACGATGGCGAAGTCGAACTGCAGGTCGTTGCGGCGCTCGCTGAGCTGGTCGAGGATGGAGCGGGTGTCGCGGGTGGCGGCGGCCTCGGAGAGATAGGCGCTGAAGTAGGGGTCGGCCGCGAACAGGCGGGAGATCAGCAGGAGCTGCCGGTAGCGCTGCTCCTGGAAGGCCGCCTGCGCCGCCGCGCTGCTGCGCAGGGAGTCGAGCACGGCGTCGCGGGCGATCCGCCGCAGCATCAGCGAGGTGACCGCGACCGCGCCGCCCACCAGCAGGGCGATCAGCAGCGAGGTGACCAGGAAGATCCGGGTCTCCAGCGACAGGCCCCTGCGGCCGCGGTCAGCGGTTTTCGTAGCGATCACCGCGAGACCGGAAATAGGACTTCCCCGTTTTGTCCAGGTGAGAGGGGACGAGCGGCCGCACGATCTGCAACCCCACCGCCAGCGGCCCCTTCTGCGGCAGCTCGACGTCCATCGTCCAAGGGTCCGCCTGCTCGTGCCAGACGACGAGCTTCCCCGGCCCGCGCGGGAGCCCCGGGAGGGCGAACTCGCCGCTGGCGTCGGGCGTGGTGTGGAACGGGGTGTCGAGCACCAGGATGTAGGACACCATGTCGTGGTGGACGTTGCAGTAGACGCGCACCAGGCCGGCCTTCTCGAAGCGCTTCTCCTTGCCCGGCGCCCCCTTGTAGAGGCCGAGGTCGAACTGGTTGGGCGCCGAGACCGAGAAGACGTTGTGGAGGATCGGGTCCTCATTGGGGAAGCGCACCCGGCTGCCGCGCGGGATCACCAGTTGACGCGGCTCGAACGCCTTGCGCCGGGTGACCATCTCGAACGGCTTCTCGGGCGGCTTCACCGGCCGCGGGCTCGCCGGCTCGAAATAGATGACCGTCTGCCGCACGTCGCTCCCCCGCGCCGGCCCCTTGCCCCCCTTGGCGAGGAGCTCGATGTGGCCGTGCAGGTCGTCGGCCCCGGCCGGGACGGTGAGGAGCGTTAAAAGAGCCAGGACGAGGACCTGCGCCGCCCGGGATTGAAATCCCGGGCTACCGACAGTCGCCCCTTCCCGGGGCTTTGCAAAAAGACCGGTTCTTGGGAGTCCCGGATGGGACGGCCGTGGGTAGCCCGGGATTTCAATCCCGGGTGGCGACCCGCGCCTCATCGCAGCCTCCACGCCAGCGTCGTCAGAAACTCGTTGTTCTTCCGTTTCGCGCCGGTGGCCAGGATGAAACGGTTGTCGGCGTACTCCAAGGTGAGGTCGAGCCCGGTGAGGAGGCCCAGGCGCAAGCCGGCGTCGATCTTCTCCCAGTCCCAGGAGAAGCTCGGGCTCGGCGTCTGCGGCGGGTTGCGGAAGTCGTTGTCGAGCTTCGAGTAGCGCACCGAGGGCGCGATCGAGGGGAAGAGCTGGCGGCCGCCCACCGCCCAGAGCAGAGGCAGGTCGAAGCGCCAGGCCACCTCCCCCTCCACCCCCGTGCGCGGCAGGCCGGCGAGGTCCTGATCCACGTACTGGCCGAAGAAGGAGAAGCCCCCCAGGTAGAGCCAGACGTTGCCGCCGACTTCCCGCTTCTCGTCGTTCCTGATCGCGAAGGTGGCGTTGCCGACCCGCGTCGGCGGCGCGCTGAGGATGTCGAGGTCGCCGCCGTAGAAGGTGCCGTGGATCCTCACCGTGTCCGCGAGCTTGCGCCGGTTCTCCCAGGCGAGCAAGTCGAGCCCGTTGCGCCCGCCCTCGTCCGCCAGGCGCCAGCCGACCCCCGCGCCCGTCTCCAGCTCGCCGTCGAGGTCGAAGTTGGTGGAGTGGGCGTTGTAGAGGATGGGGACGCCGCTCTTGAGGTCGGGATCCGGGTTCAGCCGCCGGAGCTCCGGGGTGCCGTTGTCGCCGGCCAGCGCGTTGGGATCGCGCAGGAAGACCGGATTGCCGGCGGCGGCCCGGGCCTTGAGGTAGAAGTGCCGGCCGAGGTGGAGGCCCAGCTCGGCGCCGGTCTCCTCGAAGCGGTTGAAGGCCGTCGAGACCAGGCCGTAGCTCTGGAGATGGCGGTCGTCCTGCCGCTCGAACTTGGGGATCTTGCCGAGCTTGAGGTAGACCCCGCTCCGCGCCGCCAGGGTGGCCGTCTCCGGCTCGCGGCCGAAGCGAAGCCACGCCTCGTCGATGTCGACCTTCTGGCCGGTCGACGTCGGGTTGCGGTCGTAGAGGTCGATGAGGTCGAGCTTGCCGTGGGCGGTGAAGAGGTCCCCGCGGCCGACGGTCGCGAACAGCGCCACGTTGGAGAACTCGAAGTGGGAGCCGGCGTCGACCGTCTCCTCGAACCCCCTCGTCTGGCCGACGGGGAGCTGGTCCAGCTCGAACGCATAGGGAAGCGGGAAGCGGTTCTCCTCGCTGTCCCGGTAGTTCGCCCGGACCTCCAGGTTGTACTGGAACGTCCACCCCGGATTCGCAGCCGTTTCCCCGGTCTCCTGCGCGACCGCGGGGACGCCCAGCGCAGCCCCGAGCACCAGCAGGACGCACACTCTCCCAAAAGACGTTCCCAGCGCCATCTGTCAGCAGCCTCCAGAAAGCCCTACAAGCTTGGAGGTAGCTTAGATGGATGCCGGTCCACAGTAAAGGGAAACGATTTAACGGGGCTGGAGAGGTCGGCCGCCCGGGCATCGATGCCCGGGCCGGGGGTGGCTACGCGTAGCTCTGGCTCTGCCGGCGGCGGTCCCGCAGCTTGCGGGCCAGGAACACTCCACCGACCACCCAGAGAGGCACCGTGAACAGACCCATGCGCACGCGCTGGTTGAGAATGCCCCTCACTCCCGACTTGACCTTCTTGAGCTTGCTCATTGTATTCATTCCTCCTGGCGGCCGCTGCCGCCGGTTGGCTTTCAGCTTTGAAAATCGAAGCGCACTGTCCCTCAATGCGGCTTCGGACCCACTATGAAGGTGCAAGTCGAATGCCACATATAAGTCCCCGGGAAATCCGCGGGACGTTTACAATGAGGGGGATGTCCGCATGCTCGCGCAAGTGCAAGAGGAGATTCGTGTGATCTCGTCAGAGGAATTCCGCAAGGCCCTGCGTCACTTTCCTGCCGGCGTCACGATCGTGACCGTCCGGTCGGGAGAGCGGATCCACGGCCTTACCGTCTCGGCCTTCTCCTCGGTCTCGGCCGAGCCGGCGCTGATCTCGATCACCATCGAGAACCGCCACAAGGCCTGGGCGATGCTGGAGGAGCCGGAGGCGGTCTTCGCGGTGAACATCCTGGGCGAGGGGCAATCGGAGCTCTCGAACCGCTTCGCCTGGGTCAAGGACGAGGACCGCTTCCAACTCGGTGACTGGTCGGAGGCCGAGACCGGCGCGCCGGTGCTGCGGGACGCCCTCGCCTGGCTCGACTGCCGGATCCAGGCGCGCTACCCGGCCGGCTCGCACACCATCTATGTCGGCGAGGTGGTGGCGAGCGACGTGCCTGTTGAAGAGGCGCCGCCGCTGGTCTACTGGAACCGCGGGTATCGCAAGCTCCGGCTGCACGAGGAGCCGCCGGCGTAACCAGACCTCAAGGGACCTCAGAGACTGCAGAGACCTCAGGATTTCCTGCGGTCCCTGCTGTCTCTGGCGTCCCTTGGGTCCCTTTTCCTTGAATCGCCACCGCCACCGCCTGGAACCCCGCCCAGACCAGCAGCCCCACCGCGCCGCAGCCGAGCCAGAGCGCCCGCGCTCCCAGGTTCTGGTAAACCCAGGTGCCCACCAGCGGAGCCACCACGAAAGAGGCCGCGAAGGAGAAGTTCATCAGCCCCATGTAGGCGCCGCGGGTCGCCTCCGGCGCGCGGTCGGCGACGGCGCTGGTCAGCATCGGGAAGGCCAGCATCTCCCCCATCGTCCAGATCGCCACGGTGAAGATCACGTACCCGAAGCCCGATCCGAACGGCAGCAGGGCGAGGCCGGCGCAGAATACGAAACAGCCGAAACCCGCCACCTTCAGCGGATCGCGACGGGCCAGCGAGTGGATCAGGACCATCTCGAAAACGATGATGATCAGGGTGTTCACCGCCAGCGTCACCCCGATCCACGCCTCGGAGAAGTGATAGAGGTCGCGCAGCGACAGCGGGAACGTGCTGGTGACCTGGAAAGTCACGATGTTGAGCAGGAACATCATCCCCAGCATCGCCATCACCGGCAGATCCCGGAAGGGGGAGCCGGCGCGGACTTTCGCCGCCGAGTGGACGGCCGGCGCGGCAGCGTGCCTGCCGGGGAAGGCGAAGGCCAGCAGACCGGCGGCGAGGATGCAGGTGACGCCGTCCGCCCAGAACAGCCAGTCGTAGTCATAGGCCGCCAGCAGCCCGCCCACGGTCGGCCCCACCGACATGCCGGCGTTGACCGCCAGCCGCATCAGGGCGAAGCTGCGCGCCCGCTCCCCCGGATCGCTCGCCGCCGACAGGGCCGCCAGGTTGGCCGGCCGGAATACCTCCCCTACCAGACTGAGGATGACGATCATCGCCGAGATCGCCAGCCGCCCCTGAAGATAGCCGAGGGCGATGAAGGCAAGCCCGGTCCCCACCAGGCTCACCTTCATCATCCGTATCGGACCGAAGCGGTCGCAGAGCAGCCCCCCGGCATACGAGGAGACCATCGCCCCCAGCCCGTAGAGCGCCAGGGCCTGCCCCGCCTGCGTCGTGGTGAAACCGCGCTTCTCGACCAGGTAGAGCACCAGGAAGGGCATCACCATCGTGCCGGCGCGGTTGATCAGCGAGGCGACCGACAGCAGCCAGACGGACCGGCTGAGCCCCGAGAAGGCTTCGCGATAGGTGGTGGCGATGGAACGGAACATGACGCGTTGTATGGGGGATACCGATTTTGGATCGGCGATTTGGGGTTTGGGGGGAAGGCAAGCTCACGGACGAACAGAGACAACCACGAACGAACACGGACAAGAAGGGCCTTTGTCCGTGGGTGTCCCCTGTGGGTCCGTGTTCGTCCCTGTTTCTACTTCTACTTCACCAGCAGCACCGGGCACCGGGCCACGATCGCGATGCCGTAGCTGAGCGTCCCCAGGCCAAGGGCGGGGTGGTCGCGGTCGACCTGGTGGGAGGAGAGGATCATCAGGTCGGCCGCCATCTCGCCGGCGTAGCGCACGATCGTCTCCGCCCGCTTGCCGAAGAGGACTTCCTGACGGACCCGCGCGCCCTTCTCCTCGAGCTTCTCCTTCATGGTGAAGAGCCGCGCCGTGGCCCGGGTCTCCAGCCCGCGGTAGAAGTCGGACATCTCCGTGAAATCGATGTGCTCGATGATCTCGATGACATGCAGAAGCGTGATCTCGCCGCCGCCGGCATCGTTGCCACCGGCGATCTGTACCGCGCTGTCGAGCGCCGCGTCGTTCTTGGCGGAAAAATCGACGGGGACCAGGATATTTCGGAACATAACGCCTCCCTCTTCTCCGGAGCCATGATGTCCAGTCGCCGCCGGAGGTGTCAACCACCCGGAGGACGGGAGGTGCTACTCTCAAGCGTATGGATTCGGCCGACTGGGGCCCGGAGTGGTCCCGCTGCCTTCTGCTCCTCGAGCTCGCGACCCGCTACGCGGCATCCGGCCGTACGGAAGGGTGCGGAAAGCTGACGCACCGCCTCGAGGAGTGGCGCGTCCGGATGGAGGACGCGCCGAGCGCCGTTCATACCTTTCTCAGCGAGCTGTGCTACGTCTCCTGGCTGCTCGGCCGGGGGGACCTCGCGACCGCCCGGTATCATGCGGCCGCGGCCGGCAGGAAAGCCCAGGAGATCGGCGATCTGCTGCGGCGCCAGCGGTGCAGCGAGGCCCGGCGCTACGCTTCCAACCTGCGGCGGCGCTCCCGGCAATTGCAGAGGAGGGTAGAGGATCTACTGGTGCGGAGCGAGCTCCTGCTGATGAAGTCGAGCATCCTTCGCGAGCGCGCGCAGACCTCCAGCCTCCTGCGCGCGGCGCGCGCCCGGGGTTAGGCTCGGAAAGGCCTACTCCTCCACCCACTTCAGGACCGTGTAGCGGCTGAGCCGGACCTCCGGCGACCAGTAGCCGTGCCGCAGCCCGGCCTTGTGCCGGAGGCGATCCAGGAAATCGTGGGGATTGGGGAGCTGCTCCCAGACCTGGGGCAGGAAGGTGCCGCGGTGCTCTCCACACTCGAGGATGACGCCGTCCACGCCCGGACGGAGGAGGCACAGGGCTTCCGACTCGCTGGCGCAGGGGAGCGGCTCAGGGGCCGAGAGCAGCGACATCTCGATATCGATCTCCACCAGCTCCCCCGGCTCGACCGGCGGAAAGCGGGTGTCGTGGAAAGCCGAGGCCCGGGCGTTACGCCAGACGTCCTCGAAGAGCGGCCGGTAGGCCAGGATCGAACCCACGCACCCTCGCAGCTCCCCGCGCCGCCGCAACGTCACGAAAGTCGCCCCGGGCTCGCGCAGCCAGAGCTCGCCAGGCTCTTCCGGAGCTTTGCCGAAACCGAGAGCCTCGGCGAGGCCCGCGCGGGCGATCCGCAGGAGGGTGCGCCCGCGCTCGGACGTCCATTCATCCGTGGCCATGAAAAGCGAAGGCTCCATAGCCGACCACCCGGGAAGGATCTCCGGCGGTGTCGGCCGAGTTGCGCAGATCGAGCAGCTCCGGGGTGAGACCGCGCCGCCGCGCCATCTCCAGCAGACCATTGACCGGCACGGCGCCGCAGGCCTGGCGAGAGTGCAGCGTGCCGTCCAGGGCGAGGATGCGGTCGGCCGTGTCGCGGTCCGCCCGTTGCGCCGCGTCATAGCCGAGGTAGTGCGAGAGGTCGGAGCTGATGACGATCAGCGTCTCCGGGCCGCCCCAGAGGCGCTCCAGGACCTCCGCCACCTCCTCACCGGTCGCGTCCCCCGTCACCAGCGGCACGAGGTCGAACTCGCCGAGCAGCGCCTGCAGAAAGGGGAGCTCGACCTCCAGCGAATGCTCGCGAGCATGGGCCTCGGGAATCATCCGAACCTGCGGCAGCCGGAGCGCGGCCCCCGCGCCCTCTGGCTCCACCCGCACCTCGCCGAGAGGAGTGGCGAACCAGGGATCTCCCGGCAGCGCCATCCCACGGATCGGCACGAAGTGGGACGGCCCGAGGAGAACCACCCGTTCGATGGTGGCCGCCGCCGCGGCGAGCGCGTGGAAGGCGCTGCCCGCGATCGGCCCCGAGTAGATGTAGCCCGCGTGGGGAGCGATGATCGCCTTGGGAGCCGGCCGCTCCTCTCCCGGCGGTCCGGCGTGCAGGAACCCCTCGACCATCGCGGTCAGCTCGCGCGGATCGTCGGGGTAGAACGGGCCGGAGACGGCGGGGGGACGGGTGGTGGTCATGATGGTTTCAATCCGACTGGTGGCGGGAAGATTCCCAGGGAGCTCTACCCCCCCTTCAAAACCTGCCGGCACCGCCGCTGCGCCCGCTCGCGGTCGGGCAGGGGGAGATCCCCGAAGAGGAGCAGGGCCTTCTCGCGGCCGCTGGCGAGCAGGGTGAGCACCTCGCGGAACTGGTGCTCGGCGCGGTCGCGGTTGCCCAGCCGCAGCAGGCAGTCGGCCAGCAGGACGCGGACCTGGAAGAGGGCCGGATCGAGATAGAGGGCCGCCCGGTAGGAGGCCACCGCCTCTTCGGTGCGCTTGCAGAGGTCGTGAAGGAACCCTTCGAGGGCGTGGGCGGCGGGCTCGGACGGGTCGGCGGCCAGGGCGGCGGCGATCACCTTGCCGGCTTCCTCGATGCGGTTGGCCGCGAGGTCGCGGGCGGCCGCCACCAGCCGTTCGTGAACGCTGGAAGTCCCCGCGGCCGCCGGCTGCGGCCGGGGGGACTCCACCACGGCGGCGGCGCGCGCGGCGCTCCAGTCGCGGGACTCCCGCTCGCTCCAGCGCGGTCGCTCTTCCACGGCCTTCTCCGGCTCGGGCGCCGGCGCGGCCCGGCGGGGGGCGATCCGTTTCGGCGCCGCCTCGGGAGCCGGCGCCCGCCGGTGGCGGTAGGCGAAGCAGGGGCCGAGGTCCACCGATTCCAGCTCGTCCTGGATCTGCCAGAGCGTCTCCGAGGCGCCCAGGAAGAGGTACCCCTCGGGCGACAGCAGCTTGCCGACCTGGGAGATCACCCAGCGCTGGAGCGGGCGCCGGAAGTAGATCAGGACGTTGCGCATCAGCACCAGGTCGCACTCGGCGAAGGGGAGCGCGAACGGCGCGTGGGCTAGGTTGAGGCTCTGGTAGCTGATCCGCGAGCGCAGCCCGGCGTCGAGCTCGAAGAGCTTCCCCCGCCGCTTGAACCAGCGCTCGAGCAGGAGCGGCGGCACCTGCGAGACCGCCCGCTCGCCGTAGAGCCCGAGCCGGGCGCCGGCCAGCGCCTCCTCGTCGAGGTCGGTGGCCACGATCGTCCAGGTCCAGCCGGCGAGCGACGGCTCGTCGGCGAGCAGCATCGCGAGCGTCGCCGGCTCCTCCCCCCGCGCGCAGGCCGCCGACCAGATCCGCAGGTGGCGCGAGCCGGCGCGGGCCTTCGTGAGCACCGGCAGGGCCTGCCTCAGAATGGCCTCGAACTGCTGCGGAGCGCGGAAGAAGTAGGACTCCTTGATGGTGACCAGCGAGACCAGATTCGCCCACTCGCCGTCGATTTGATGGGTCGCCAGCGCCTGCACGTACTCGAGGAGGCCGTGGTAGCCCGTCGCAGCCGCCCGCCGCTGCGCCACCTCCTCGAGGAAGCCGACGCGGGCGGGCGGAATGACGTTGCCCGTCGCCTCGCGGATCAGGACGACGAGATGCTGGAGCGGACTGGGCGCGGCTTGACTCATGGGAAAACACGACTCATGGGCGGACGCGGTTGCGGCCGGCGGCCTTGGCCTCGTAGAGGCGGCGGTCGGCGAGCGACACCAGCAGGTCGCCGCTCGGAGCGCCCGCCAGCTCGTCGCGGTCGGCGACGCCGAAGGAGGCGGTGACGCGCACCTCGATGCCGCCGGCGAGGCGCACCGGGTTCTGCTCCAGCCCCACGCGCAGCCGCTCGGCGGCCATCCGCGCGGAGCCGAGGTCCACCTGCGGCAGCACGGCCAGGAACTCCTCGCCGCCGTAGCGCCCGAGCAGATCGGTGCTGCGCAGGCAGCTATGCAGCACCGCCGCCCCCTCGCGCAGTACCGCGTCGCCGGCCAAGTGGCCGTGGGTGTCGTTGATCTCCTTGAAGTGGTCGAAATCGCAGAGCACCACGCTCAAGGGGTACTTGTAGCGGCGGGCGCGGTCGAGCTCCTCGGTCAGGCGGTCGTAGATCACCCGGTGGTTGAGCTGCCGGGTCAGGCCATCGAGGGTCGAGAGCTCGTGCAGCCGCTGCGACAGGCGGGCGTTGTCGAGCACCAGCGCCAGATGGCCGGTCAGCGCCTCCACCAGGGCGCCCGTCGGCGCGGCGGCGAACTCGTGGGGATCGCGCGGCAGGAAGGCGAGGACGCCGGTGGCGTCGCGCACCGGCAGGGTGAGCCAGACCGCCCGCTCCAGCTCGACGGCGACGCTCCCCCGCTCGCCGCCGATGCGGACCTCGAACGGCGTCCCCGGCGCGTGGGTGACCGCCTTGGCGAGCAGGTCCCCCAGCACCTCGACGTCGGTCTGCCGGACCGGGTCCTGGAGAAGGATCTGGATCATCCCGGCGTCGAGCTCCGCCACCGCCACGGCCAGCAACTGCGCGTCCACCACCTGGCCGAGGGTCTCCAGCGCGCTATGGGCCGCCTCGTGGAAGTCGTTGGCGGCCATGCCGTGCTCCAGCAGGGTATTGACCACCGTCGCCTGCAGCAGCGAGGCGTCGAGATGGCGCGCCACCCGCGCCAGCACCTCCACCGGCCCGATCGACTGCGGATCGAGGCCACCGGCGGGGTGGCCCGCGTGGGGCGAGGCGTTGGCCGCCTCGACCAGGCGGATCACGGTCTCGACCAGCTCGCCGGGGCGGTGATCCTTGGTCAGATAGGCGTCGGCGCCGGTGCGCAGCCCCCAGTAGCGGGAGGCCGCCTCGCCATGGCTGGTGAGGATCAGCACCGGCATGTGGGCGCTCGCCGGGTCGGCCTTGAGCAGCCGCAGCAGCGGGAAGCCGTCCATGGTGGGCATCTCGAGGTCGGTGACCACCACCGCCGGCCATTCGCGCAGCGCCGTCATCGCCCCCTCGGCGCCGTCGCGCGCCTCCAGCACCTCGAAGCCGGCGCCGCGCAGGGTGCGGGCGAGGATCGCCCGCGTCACCTCGCTGTCGTCCACCACCAGCACCCGCCGGTTCACCGCTCCCCTTTCGTCCACATCCGCACCAGCGCGCGGGCGAGCTCCCGCGGCGGCAGGGCGACGTCGGCCGCCCCCCGCTCCAGGGCCACCCGCGGCATGCCGAAGACGACCGAGCTCGCCTCGTCCTGCACCAGGGTGATCCCCCCCGCCTGGCGCAGCGCGAGCAGCCCCTCGACGCCGTCGGAGCCCATGCCGGTCATCAGCACCCCCACCACCTCGCGCGGGCAGTGCTCGGCGGCGGCGAGGAACATCTCGTCGACCGCCGGGCGGTGGCCGCGCCGCGCCGGGGTGTCGGCGTCGAGGCGCAGCACGCCCCCGGACTCCAGGCGCAGATGCGCGCCGCCCGGCGCCAGGCGCACGGCGCCGCGGCGCAGCACCTCGCCGTCCTGGGCCAGGCGGACGTCGAACGGCAGCTCCTTGTTGAGCCAGTCGGCGAAGCCGAGCTCGAAGCCGGAGGCGATGTGCTGGACGATCAGGAAGCCGACCGGCGCGTCCGCCGGCACCTCGTCCAGCAGCTCGCGGATGGCGGCCGGCCCCCCCGTCGAGGCGCCGATCGCGATCCAGCGCAGCTCCGCCGACGCGACGCGGCTGGCGATGATCGCGGAAGGGTGCGTCGCCGGGCGCGCCGCCCGCGGGCGCGGCGGCGGGGCGGTCCGCGCCTCGGCGACCGCGCGCACCGTCTCCGGCAGGCTCTCGGCGAGCTGCTGCCAGCTCGGCGTGTCCTCGGGCTTGGGGAGCACCTCCAGCGCGCCCCGCCGCATCGCCTCGAAGGCGATCGTCATCTGGTTGCGGTTGGCCCGCGAGGAGAGGACGATGATCGGCGTCGGCCGCACCGCCATGATCTGTTCGGTGGCCTGATAGCCGTCGAGCACCGGCATCTGGAGGTCCATCACCACCACCTGCGGCTGCAGATCGATCACCGCCTGCACCGCCTCGGCGCCGTCCGCCGCCTCCCCCACCACCTGGATGTCGGGCGTCTTGCGGAAGAAACGCTTCAACACCGCCCTCACCGAGGGGGAGTCGTCGACCAGCAGGACGCGGATCAAGGGGGCACCTCCGGCGTCCACAAATCCCTGCCCTGCGAGCGTCCTGCCCTTCGAGGCCTCACCCCCGGCCCCTCTCCACGGGGTGGAGAGGGGGGGCGCGAGATCGGAGAGAAGAGCGCTTCGGAAAGGTCTTTTTCCCCCTCTCCACTTCGTGGAGAGGGGGCCAGGGGGTGAGGCCTCGGAGGGCAGGACGCTCCGGCCGGCAGAGAGGCCTGTATCCTCACCGCCCGCTCCCGCTCAACCGCCGCACGAGGTCCACCAGCTCGCCGGCGTCCAGGCTCTGCTTGGTCAGATAGGCGTCGGCGCCCACCTTGAGGCCGCGCAGGCGGTCCTCCGGGCGGTCGCGCGTCGAGACGACGATGATCGGCAGGTGGGCGAAGTGCTCCATGCCCCGCAGGTGCGCTGCAAGCTCGAAGCCGTCCATGCGCGGCATCTCGATGTCGGTGACCACACAGTCGAATTTCTCCTCGCCGAGCAGCGACAGCGCCTCCTCGGCGTCCCCCGCGGGCACCACCACGAAGCCGGCGTCCTCCAGGAGGCGGCGCTCCATCTCCCGGGTGACCAGCGAGTCGTCCACCAGCAGCACGCGCACGCGGCGGATCACCGTCTGCGGCCGCGCCGCCGGCAGCGCCCGCAGATACTCGCGCTGCGACAGCATCGACGGCGAGAGCACCCCCACCGGCTCCCCCGAGGCGAGCAGCGCCACCCCTTCGAGCAGCCGGTCGGTGGGCGCCCGCCGGGTGATCGGCCGCACCAGCACCTCCTCTTCCCCCTCGACCGTGTCGACGGCGATGGCGAGCGGCTGCCCCGAGATCACCCCCTCGAGCAGGAGCTGGCTGTCGCCGGGCGGCTGGCCGTAGAGCCGGGCGAGCGGCACGAAGGGGACCAGCCGGTCGCCCAGCGTCACCAGCGTCCGGCCGTCGCGCTCGACCACGGCGCCGGCATCCATCCGCGTCGCCCGGCGCACCACCGCGGCCGGCAGGGCGATGCGGAGCTGGCCGACCCGCAGCAGCATCACCGATTCGCCGCGGCGGGCCACCGGCACCTCCAGGATGAACGTGGTGCCGCGCCGGGGCTCGGTCTCGACGAAGACCTCGCCGCCGACGCGGTTGACGGCGGTCGCCACCACGTCCAGCCCGACGCCGCGGCCGGAGATCTCCGAGACCTGCTTGCGGGTCGAGAACCCCGGCGCGAAGAGCAGGCGCAGGGCCTCCTTCTTGCCCATGCCGGCAGCGGTCGCGGCGTCCACCAGCCCCACCTCCACGGCGTGCTGGAGGACGCGCTGGATGTCGATGCCGCCGCCGTCGTCCTCGATGATCAGGCGCACCCGCGGGCCGTCGGCCAGCGCCTTGATCCGGATGCGGCCGGCCCGCGGCTTGCCCCGCGCCTCGCGCACCTCGGGGGACTCTATGCCGTGATCGACCGAGTTGCGCACCAGGTGGAGCAGCGCCTCCTCCAGCTCGCGGGCGATCCTGCGGTCGAGCCGGGTCTCCTCCCCCTCGAGCTCGACCTCGACCTCGCGCTTCAGCGAGCGGGCGAGCTCGCGGGCGTAGCGGGCGAAGGAGAGCAGGAAGCCGCGCATCGGCTGCAGTTGCAGCGAGAGCATCTTCTCGAGCTGCTCCTCGGCCGAGCGGATCAGCCGCCGCTGGCCGCCCTCGAGCTCCACGGCCACCCGCCGCAACATGGTGGCGAGCACGGCGAGCACCTGCGTCGGCTGCGGCTCGTGCAGGCCGTCCTCGGCCAGCCGGGCGAGGTCATAGATACGGTCGACCACCTGCCGCCCGGCCACCGCCATGATCCGCACCTGCGTGGCCCGCTCGGCCACCGCGTCGAGCGCGGCGACGTCCACCCGCACGTCGCCGCTGGCGGTGGACGGCACGGCGGCCTTGGCGGAAGAGGCGGCGGCGGGCTGGGCCTCCTTGGGCGGAACGGCTTCCTCCGCCCGGGCGGGGACAAGCCCCGCCCCTACGTCCATGTCCTCCGAAGTTTCCGTAGGGGAGGGGCTTGTCCCCTCCCGGGAGGGGGGCGGCTCCGGCTCGGGCGCGGCCACGGCGGCCGGCGCCGGCGCGGCTTCCACGATCGCGGTCACCGAGGCGTGGAGCAGGGCGACCAGCTCGGCGTCGATCGGCGGCTCCGAGCCGCGGGAGACCGACTCGACCAGCGACGAGAGCTCGTCCACCACCCGCGTCAGCAGCGGGATCATGCCCGGCCGCGCGGCGTGGAGCACCTCCTCGGCGGCGTGGCAGAGCTCGGCCAGGGCGCCGATCCGCATCATCCGCCCCGCCCCCTTCAGCGTGTGCAGCTCGCGCTTGGCCTCGACGACCGACTGCGGATCCACCTCCAGCCGCGGGACGCTCGACGCCAGCCGCTCCAGCCGGTCGCGCGCTTCCTCGACGAAGAGGGGGATGAGGTCGGCGAACTCCGCGTCCAAAGCTGCCCCAGCGTCAGATCTTGGTCCAACTGTCGACGTTGACGTCGAGGCCGAGCACGCCTTCCAGCTCGCCCCCCTCATAGATGGGCGTCGAGGCGGTGAAGATCGGCCGCCCCGAGAGCAGCGAGTTGAAGAGCGGCGTCAGCACCGTGTGCCCCTCCCGGACCGCCGACTTGTACCAGGGGCGGTCCGAGAACCCCTCGCCCGTGCGCACCGCGCCCGGCACCTCGCGGTCGCCGACGATCTGGCGGTTGACCACCAGCGCCGTCTGCCCGCGCCGGCCGTCGTAGAAGTAGAGGCACTCGACGAACCCCTGCCGGTGCACTAGGTCCTCCAGCAGCCGCTCGATCGCCTCCCAGTTGCCGAGCCGGCGCCGCACCTCGCGCGACCAGAGCTCGGCGGTGTGCTTGAGCGAGTGGGCGGAGTCGAGATGGAACGACTGGGCGAGCATCTGGATGATCAGCCCCAGGCGGTTCAGGCGGTCGGCCGTCTCGGTGAAGTGCTTCAGGCCGTCGGCCATCCGCTGCACCACCTGGCTGACCTCCTTGAGCGTCAGCACGACCTCGTCGGAGGCGGCGTTCTGCTGCTGGGTCGCGAGCGAGATCTCGCGCGCCACCCGCGCCGTGTCGCTGGAGGCGCCGCGCAGGTCCTCGATCGCCGAGGCCGCGGCGCGCGCCCGCTCCAGCACGCGGCCGGCCTCCGTGCTCCCCTCCTCGGTGGCGACCACGGTGGTGCGGATCGAGCCGGCGAACTCGTCGAGCAGGTTGCGCACCGACTCCACCGACTCCTGCGAGCGCTGGGCGAGCCGCCGCACCTCCTCCGCCACCACCGAGAAGCGGCGGCCGTGGTCCCCCGCCGCCGCCGCCTCGATCGCCGCGTTGAGCGACAGGATGTGGGTCTCCTGGGCGATCTCGGTGATCAGGTCGAGCACCCGGTAGATCTCCTTCGAGCGGGTGCCGAGGATCTCGGCGCGGCTGGCGATCCCCGAGATCCGCTTCTTGACCTCCTCGACACCGTCGACCGCCTCCTCGACGGCTCCCTGGCCTGTGTTGCCGCTCTCCTCCGCCGCCTGCGCGAGGTCGGCCTGCGACGAGGCGTTCTCGGCGATCTGCGAGGCGGTGCGGGCGAGCTCCTCCATGGCGGCGGTGATCTCGACCACCGACGCCGCCTGCTCCGAGGAGCCCGAGGCGAGCTCGGAGGCGATCTCGTTGACCGAGTTCGCCGCCGAGGCGACCTCGATCGAGCTCGACTGGATCTGCTGCGCCAGCACGTCGAGCGAGTTGGTGGCGTTGGCGAGCGACAGCGCGAGCCGCCCGGGCAGCGCCCGCGAGGCTTCCGAGCAGTTCACCAGGTCGCCGGCCCGCAGCCGGTCGAGCGCGGAGACCAGCGTGACCTCGATCCCCTCGCGCCGCCGCTCCGAGCTCTCCACCCGCTCGCGCAGGTTCTGCTGCGAGCGGTAGACGATCTTGGCGTAGAGCGCCAGCGTGCCGATGGCCACCAGCAGGAAGGCGTTGAACATCCAGTTCTGGCCCCCCCCCGCCTCCACCACCATCAGCAGCACCAGGCCCGAGACGGCGATGCCGCCCAGGATCATCATCCCGGTCAGGGCGTGATTAAAGGATTTGCCGGCAGAACCGGTCGCGTCCGTCATGCGTCCTCTCCTTCATTCCATCTCAAAGCGGCGGGCACCCGGAGCGGGTCTACCACCACCAGCGGCAGCCCGCCGTGCACCGCCATCCCCGCCGGCGACTCGGGCCAGAACCGCCGCAGCGCCGGGGCCGGCGGCAGCACGCGCAGGCCGGTCACCACGCCCAGGATCTCGTCGGCCGCCAGCACCTCGCCGCCGACCGTCAGCCGGTACCCCCTGCCGTTGCGGGCCAGGCCGCTCACCGCCTCGTTGGCGATCCCCCAGACGCCGCCGGCGCGGCGCACCAGCAAATAGCCCGCGGCGTGCGGCGCGCTCAACGTCAGTGCCCCAGCGCGTCGAGGTTGAGGATGCGCACCACCTCGCCGCCCACCGGCGCCTCCCCCTGCAGGAAGCCGCCGTCGCTGGCCGCCACGATCGATTCCGGCGGCACGTGCACCACCTCCAGGGCGGCGTCGGCGGTGAAGCCGATCATCTCCCGCCCCTCGACCGGCCCCACCCAGACCACCACCGTCACCGGATACGAGGGGTTGGCCCCCGGCGAGGCGTTGACCAGGCGGGCCAGGTTGAGCACCGGCAGCGGCTCGCCGCCAAACTCCGCCAGCCCCTCCAGCTCCCCCGCCGCCCCCGGCAGCGGGTGCACCGTCAGTGCCCGCACCACCCGCCGCACCGCCGAGAGCGGCAGCGCGCACGAATATTCGCCGGCCCGCACCAGCAGGTGGGTGCCCTCGCGCCGGGTCTTCCGCGCGCCGTCTCCGATGAGCGGGGTCAGGGGCTCGCCCACGCCTAGATCCTCGTCCAACCGGTGACGTTGATGTCGATCCCGAGCACCGCCGCGATCGAGCCGTCGCCATTGTGCAGCGGCGTGCAGACCGTGAAGCAGGCCTCCGAGTTCTGCATCGATTCATAGGGGGGGATCAGGGTCGTCCGCCAGTGCCGCGACACCGCCTTGAACCAGGGGCGCGAGCGCACGTCGGTCTCGCGCACCTTGGCGGCGAGCGACTGCTGCCGCTCGTCGAGCAGGTTCTGATTGAAGCTCAGGGCCAGCGTGCCGCCGTCGAGCGCCATCAGATAGCCGAGCTCCACGAACGGCGCGTTGTGCACCAGCTCGTCGAGCTGCCGCTCCTTCTCCGGCAGCGTGGGGAGCGACTCGATCCGCCGCGCCCATTCCTCCACCAGGTGCTTGAGCGAGCGCGGCGAGTTGAGGTGGAACGACTGCGCCAGGAGCTGGATCTCGAGGCCGAGCTGGTTCAGGCGGTCGGCCGTGCTCGACAGGTTCTTCAGGCCGCCGGTCATCCGCTGCACCACCAGGCTGACCTCGCGCAGCGTCATCACCACCTCGTCCGAGGCGGCGTTCTGCTGCTGGGTGGCGAGCGAGATCTGGCGCGCCACCCGCGAGGTATCCCCCGAGGCGCCGCGCAGCTCCTCGATCGCCGCCGCCGCGGCCCGCGAGCGCTCCAGCACGCGGCTCGCCTCCTTGCTCCCCTCCTCGGTGGCGACGATGGTGGCACGGATCGAGCTCGAGAACTCGTCGAGCAGGTTGCGCACCGACTCCACCGACTCCTGCGAGCGCTGGGCGAGGTGGCGCACCTCCTCGGCCACCACCGAGAAGCGGCGGCCGTCGGCGCCCGCCGCCGCCGCCTCGATCGCCGCGTTGAGCGACAGGATGTGCGTCTCCTGGGCGATCTCGGTGATCAGGTCGAGCACCCGGTAGATCTCCTTGGAGCGGGTGCCGAGCGCGTCGGCGCGGCTGGCGATCGCCGAGATCCGCTTCTGCACCTCCTCCACCCCCGAGACCGCCTCGAACACCGCCGCCGAGCCGGCCTCGCCGCTCGCCTCCGCGCGCGCCGCGAGCTCCGCCTGGCGCCCCGCGTTCTCGGCGATCTGCGACGCCGTGCGCGCCAGCTCCTCCATGGCGGCGGTGATCTCGACCACCGACGCCGCCTGCTGCGACGACCCCGAGGCGAGCTCGGAGGCGATCTCGTTGACCGCGTCGGCCGCCGAGGCCACCTCGATCGAGCTGTCCTGGATCTGCTGCGCGAGCAGCGACAGCGACTCGCTGGCCGCCTCGGAGATCTGCGCCAGCCGTTCCGGGAGCCCCTGCGTGTGATCGATCGAGCGCACCAGGTCGCCGGCGCCGAGCTGCTCGAAGGCGGCGATCAGCTCCCCCTCCAGCCGCGACCAGCGGTCGCGCCCCTCCGGCAGGCGCTTCTCGAGGTCGCGGAAATAGGGGAACACCCAGAGCCCGTAGCAGACCACCCCGGCGAGGCCGATGGCCAGGAACAGATGCCGCGGCCACCCCGGCGCGCCCACCGACGAGCCGAGCGCCAGCAGGAGATAGCCGACGAGCGTCAGCCCGACGACCAGGATCCAGCCGAGCATGGCATTCTCGGTATAGCGCCCCGACGGCGCCCCAACCACGGGCTCAGCCGATATGACGGCGGGAAGGGTCGACTCTGCGTCCATCCTGGTGCTCTCTCCTTGGCTGCCGGCGAGCCGCCCGCCCCCGCCGGGCAAACGGATACCCGGCTACGGCGACCGACTCGATGTCCGGCGCTTTCAGCGCTTTCAAACGGAGCGTGACCCGTAGGATAGGGAATTCGCTATCCGGGAGCAAGTTCCGTGGCGCCGCCCGGGATTGAAATCCCGGGCTACCGACAGTCGCCCCTTCCCGGGGCTCTGCAGTATCCGGGAGTCCCGGATGGGACGGCCGTGGGTAGCCCGGGATTTCAATCCCGGGTGGCGCCGGAGGGCCCCCCAGTTGAATCCCCGCCCGACTTGGGCTTACAATCCCCCCAACATTTTCGTTGTTTCTTTAGTCGTACCCAGGCTTGAGTTGCTTTGGCGCCCCTGGACCGCCGGGGGTGTGCACGATTCACGTTGTTTTTCAGGGAGACGTAACCGCATGAACCGTAAAGTCTTTGCTCCGTTGCTCGGCCTTGCCCTCCTGGCTGCCCCGGCCGCCTATGCTGGCGACGGCCACACCCTTCACGGCGTCGGCGCCGTCAACAGCTCCATGGGCGGAGCCGGCGTCGCGCTGCCCATCGACACCCTCGGCGGCCTGCTGCTCAACCCGGCGCTCGCCACCCAGCAGGACGGCAGCCACTTCGCCTTCAGCGCCGAATACAACACCGGCACCAACGCCGTCTCCAGCTCCGTCCAGACCCCGGTCGGCACGTTCAGCGGCAAGACGGAAGACTTCGGCGACACCGCCCTGATCCCGGCCTTCGGCTGGGTGCACCACACCCGGGGCTCCAACTTCGCCTACGGCATCGGCTTCCTGGGCCTCGCCGGCTTCGGCACCGACTACCCGCAGGACTCCACCAACCCGGTCCTCTCCCCGCAGCCGAACGGGTTCGGCCGGGTCTATTCCAGCTATCAGTTGCTCAAGGTGCCGACGGTGCTCGCCTGGAAGCTCTCCGACGCCTTCTCCTTCGGCCTCTCGCTCAACGTCGCCCGGGCCACCCTGGAAGCCAGCCCCGCCGGCTTCGCCAACCCGGACTGCTCGGGCCCGCAGGGTCCGTGCTACTTCCCGAGCGTCAACGGCGACAGCGCGTGGGGCTATGGCGCCGGTGTGGGCATCCACTACAAGCTCAGCCCCTCCTTCGCCCTCGGCGCCTCCTACAACTCGAAGACCAGCTTCCAGGACTTCGTCTGGCACACCGGGGGAGCCAACCCCGGCCTGCCCAGCTATGGGGCGAGCCGCAAGATCACCCTGCAGCTCGACCTGCCCGCGCAGGCCGTCGTCGGCCTCGGCTGGACCCCCACCGAGAAGCTCGCGGTGGGCATCGACGGCAAGTGGATCAACTACGAGAACGCCGCCGGCTTCAAGGACGTCCTCGGCTTCAAGGACATCATGGTCGGCGAGATCGGCATCCAGTACAAGGCGACCGAAAAGTTCGCCGTGCGCGCCGGCTACAACCACAGCGAGGTGCCGATCCCGGCCGAGCGGACCTTCCTCACCGTCGAGGTGCCGGCGGTCTTCGTCAACCATTACTGCGTCGGCCTCGGCTTCCACGCCACCGACATCCTGACCCTCGACCTCGCCTACTACCAGGTCCCGAACAGCAGCATCACCGGCCCCTTCCTCGGCCCCACCGGTCCGGTCCCGGGAACCTCCGTGACCACCCGCAGCGGCATGAAGTCCGTGGTGGCAACGTTCAACTTCGCGCTGCCGTAGTCAAGCATCCCGGATTCCGGGTATCTCGTAGGGGCGGGGCTTGTCCCCGCCCTTTTTGTGTTTGAGGCCCAAAGGGCCGCCCTCCCTCAGCCCAGGGCATCGCCCTGGGATAGGGGATCGAATCCGACGGACCTCGCCGCCCGCGCGATCCAGATGCGCCCTCGCCGCCCGGGATTGAAATCCCGGGCTACCGACAATCGCCCCTGCCCGGGGCTCTGCAAAGAAACAGGTTTTTGGGAGTCCCGGATGGGACGGCCGTGGGTAGCCCGGGATTTCAATCCCGGGCGGCGCAGGCCACGAAACCCGCTAAACTAACCCCGCCCCCCTCCCCCGTGTCTTCCCACCATGTCCTCCACACCCATGCCCGGCGATCCGACCACCCCCTACCCCCTCCCGCCCATCCCCTATCTCCGCCTGAGCCTTGTCCTCCGCGCCCTCGCCCCCGCCCGGCTGCCGCCGTACAAGGGCTCGATGCTCCGCGGCGCCTTCGGACATGCCCTGCGGCGGACGGTCTGCGCGATGGGACCCGAGCAGCCCTGCGAGAGCTGCCGGCTGCGGCAGGCGTGCGTCTATCCACGGATCTTCGAAACCTTTATCGAGGGAGCACCGCCGCCGTTCCTGCGCGGCCTGTCGTCGGCCCCCCGGCCCTACGTCTTCGAGCCTGGGGACGACGATCGACAGGACTTCGCCGCGGGCGATCCGCTGGCGTTCGATCTCCTCCTGATCGGCCAGGCCGTGGACCTCCAGGCCTACGTGCTGCTCGCCGTCGAGCGCATGGCGAGGTCCGGCCTGGGCGTCGCCCGTTCCCCCTTCGAGCTGGCCCGCGCCGAGTTCCGCGCCTCCGACGGCGCCGTCCACTCCCTCTTCGAGAACGGCCGCGCCACTGGCCCCGCCGCCCCACCGTCGTTTCCCACCCGCGACGGCCTCGACGCCGAACGCCTCACGATCCGCCTGCTCACGCCGCTGCGCTTCAAGGAGCGCGGCCACCTCTCCACGACCCTCGATTTCCGCTCCCTGGTCCTGGCCATGGTCCGCCGCACCCTGGAGCTCGCCTGGTTCCACGTCCCCGGAGCCGCCATCGACTGGACCTTCCGCCCCCTCCTCGACCGCGCCGCCACCCTCCGCTCCACCCCCAACCTCGCCTGGCACGACTGGGACCGCTACAGCAACCGCCAGCAACGCAAAGTCACCCTCGGAGGCCTCCTGGGAACCCTCCACCTCGAAGGCGATCTCACCCCCTTCGCCCCCCTCCTCCGCACCGCCGAGATCCTCCACGTAGGCAAAGGAACCACCGTCGGCCTCGGCCGAATCGCCATCGACTGAATCCGCGCTTGCTTTTCTCCCTCTTCTCCCGGAGGCCCGGGGGGGAGGCTGCCCCGCCGATCGATACAACGCCTTGCCGATCGATCGCCACTCCGGATATCGATCCAACACTCCGCCGATCCATACGACGGGTCGCGTATGCATCCGGCGAGCCGCCGATCCTTATCACCGCCCGCCGATCGATAGGACAGGCCGCCAATCCTTACAACCGGCCGCCGATCCGCACAACGCTCCGCCGATCGGTAGGACGCCTCGCCGATCCATCTGAAGGACCGCCGATGCTTCGAACGATCCGCGGATCGATACAACGCTCCGCCGATGCCTCCAACACCTCGCCGATCGATACGACGGACCGTTATCTCCATCCAACACCCCGTACATCCTTGCAACGCTCCGCCGATCGATCGGCAAGCCGTTCGATCGATCCGACAGGCCAGCGACGCATCGGTGAGATCGTGCCGAGGAATCTTTGAGTATAAAAAAAGGGGGCGTGCGGAGCACGCCCCCAAGACCTACCTTCAGGAATCCTGCGTCAGGCTACTGAGAGGAACCCGTGGGCGGATGAACCGCGGGCGCTCCCGGGGCCTCCGGCTCCGTCTTGGCCTTCCGATTCCGGCCCCGGAACGGCCTCATGCCGAATTCCGCGAGCTTCTCGGCCCGGATACCGAAGTGCTGCTTGACGCCCGCCCGCAGCAGGTTCGCCAGCCGGTCTCCCTCGACGATGGCCGTCTTGAGCGATTGGGATGCCTGCTGCTTGGCCGCCATCTGGGCCGCCTGGGTTGCCGCGATACCCCGGGTCTGCGCCATCATCGCTTCCAGCTTCAACCGGGTCCCCTCCAGATGCGCAAGCTCACTTGCATTTGCGGTCAGCCGCTCATTCAGCCGCTCCCAGTCCTCAACCTTCCCCTTGTACGTCGTTTCCGTTGACATGACCTACTCCTCTTTTTTGAGCCCGCGGGCCCGTTAATCCCGCGCCTTCAATGGCGCCGGAGCTTGAATCTCCACCAGATTCACCCGCGGCTCGTCGGACCTGCTCCCCCTGAGTCGCCGCCGCTGTTGCCAACCATGAAGCACCCATATCGTCAATTATGTTGTCATTTCTGTCAATACTCTCTTTAACAAGCTTGCTTAATCCGGTATGATGCCGCCAACTTGAGGGAGGAAGGCATGCCGAGAGATCAAACGTCCAGGAGCGCCGCCGGGAGACCACGGCGGTCCTGGTGTCCCGTTAACGATGCGAACGGGTCCGAGGTGGCCGGCACCCTGGCCACCCCGGGAGCTCTGGATCAAAACGCTCTCGAATCGAGCACACCCCTTCGACGAAGGCGGTAGAGACGTTCCAGGTCCTATACGACACCCTTGCGGAGGCCATGGGGACCGCGGAACGTCTCCGCCGGAGGGCATACCGCCGCCCAGGGGCACCACCCCACCAGGGCACACCCATGCCAACCAGAGCCCCCGATGGGAACGCTTTCAATTGCCGCGCTGATCGTTGTGCCTTATGATCTACTTGGCGGTCGCCGGTGCAGCACTCCGGCCAGGAGCTCAGAGCGCACGTTCTTTGAAAGCATCACCCATGCCTGACAAGAAACATGCCAAGCTCAAAACGCCATTTTTGACGAGGAGGTAACGGAAACGTGCGTAACCTTCTGAATCTCCTTGGGATAGGGTGCGATCCCACCCCTCTGAAACCGCTTGCCCGGCCCCAGAATTGGGAGCCTCACCTGGGGGTAACGGAAATCGGCCTCGGAACTTCAACGGTTCAAAGGACTTACGAGGCCCGCTGTCGGAATTGCCCTGATCTGTATTGAGGGATTGAGACCAAACGGGGGTGCCGGCCTGGTGGTCGTGATGGAAGAGTCGGAATTGCCCTGATCTGTATTGAGGGATTGAGACGGCGGTGGAAGTGCGCGGAGCACTGCCGGAAATAGATGCAGTCGGAACTGCCCTGATCTGTACTGAGGGATTGAGACACAGCAACAAGATTCTTCTCATCTGGATCCTTTCTTGGTCGGAACTGTCCTGACCTGTAATCAGGGACCCAGCCCCGCAGGGGCGATAGGAATTAGCCCGGACCGGAAGGTCCGGGAAGTCAACGCACCCCAACCACAACAGAGCCCCGCAGGGGCGGCAGGAACCCCAACGCGCCGGTCCTCCCTGTCGCCCCTGCGGGGCTGGGGTGAATTTGATTCAGTCCCGGACCTCACGGTCCGGGCTAATTCATGCCGCCCCTGCGGGGCTGGAACCGATCTACTCCTCTCCCCGCCCGCTCCGCCAACAGATTCCTTCCCACCGCAACTTTGCTCGTCTCTCTCAACCATTCGGCGCCATCCGGTGTCTGAATCCGTAACCTCCCGATCCCGGTCCGCCCGGAGCCTGGAGGGCAGGACGGCGCCATGCTCGAGCAACTCACCTCCAGGAGCACCCTCTACCAAGCCTTCGACCGCGTCCGAGAGAACGGCGGCTGCCGGGGCTCGGACGGTGTCTCCGTCTCCGACTTCTACGAAAACCTGGAATTTGAGATCGATCACCTCCAGGACCGCCTGCTCCGGCGCCGATTGAAGGACGACGGTTTCGAGGTACACTTGGTCGGCAGTAGCTCTCTTTGAAAACTGAACTCGCCGAGCAGATGCGAGGCCCCAGGAGAAGAAAACGCTCTCGCGCCGCAACTGCCGATTCGAGAGATAACACGTATCCGCCTTATAGCTCGTCTAGAACGGCTGCTGCCTTGGTAAGGTAGCCGTCCGAACTGCCCTGATCTGTATTGAGGGATTGAGACCTTCACGTAGATGATCCAGAGCCGACCGAAGGTGATTCCGTCGGAATTGCCCTGATCTGTATTGAGGAATTGAGACCAGAATCGGACGTGCAAATCGTGGCGTCCGATAGTTGCGTCGGAATTGCCCTGATCTGTATTGAGGGATTGAGACAGAAGTAACGGACCTGGAGCAGACCGTCGAAGATCGGCGTCGGAATTGCCCTGAGCTGTATTGAGGGATTGAGACATGTAGGTGTACGTCGCTTCCATAACCTCGTTGACCGCACCGTCGACCGCTTGGCGCACGCGCTCAAGGATTTCGGAGCGCGGGTGCAGTACTCGGTCTTCGAATGCCGGCTGGAAGCCGACGCGCTGGACAAGCTCAGCCGGAAGGTCAAGGCACTCATCGATCCCAAGGAGGATCGCGTAAGGATCTACCGGTTCTGCCTCAACTGCGAGCGGCAGATAGAGATCCAGGGAGCCGACAAGGTGACGGAAGATCCAGACCTCTACGTTCTTTGAAAACATAAACCATGCCTGACAAGAAGCATGCCAAGCCCAAAACGCCATTTTGGCGGGGAGGTAACGAAAATCAGTGTAACTCACTGGAGAATCTGGAGATAGGTGCCGAACCCACCCCCAAGAATGGCGTGCCCACCCCCCGGCATTGGGGGCCGCACGAGGGGGTAACGGAAATTGGCCTCGGAACTGCAACATTCCAAGGAGCTTCCGAGGCCCGCAGTCGGAATTGCCCTGATCTGTATTGAGGGATTGAGACTTCTTTGGTTCGCTACCATCTCCTGGATCCGGACTTGTCCTTCGTCGGAATTGTCCTGATCTGTATTGAGGGATTGAGACTTTCTTTGGTAGAGCTCGCTATTGAGCCAGAAGCATTGTCCTGGTCGGAATTGCCCTGATCTGTATTGAGGAATTGAGACCGATTAAACCCTGGTCGTGCGGCTTCACGCCGCATATCAGTCGGAATTGCCCTGATCTGTATTGAGGGATTGAGACTAACGCCAGCCGAATGTCATTGTCGGCGCTCCGATGTGTTGAAATTGCCCTGATCTGTATTGAGGGATTGAGACTTCTTCTGCGCCGTGTTGGAGACCTGGGGCGGGGAGTTGGTCTGGTCGGAATTGCCTGATCTGTATTGAGGGATTGAGACACCTCCACCTGTGCCACCATCCATTGTTCGGGGAAAGGGTCGGAATTGCCCTGATCTGTATTGAGGGATTGAGACTTTCAGCTTCCTGACGAGAAGCTCTCTCGTTGCGACGTCGGAATTGCCCTGATCTGTATTGAGGGATTGAGACTCGACGCCGTCCGTCCAGATGTGAGTGGTCGTCAGAATTGCCCTGCTCCGCATTGACCGGATCCAGCGCCTCTACCATCCACCTCCCCTGCTCCGGCTCCAGAGCCCGAAAACCCTTCCTAAAGTGCATTGCCGGACACGCATAGGCTTGAGATAACCAGCCGCCGCGGGATAGGCTGACTCCAGCAGCAAAGCCAAAAAATTTCACTCTTCAGAGGCGGACGCCTTCTGCAAAGGAGAGGTGTGTGAGGACCTTACTGGTGGGCCTTGGGGCGGTGGTGTGTCTGGTGGCGCTGGCGGGTCCCGCGGAGGCGGCCGTCGTCACCAGCCATCTCCCGGACTCCTCGTCCGCTCTGACGCTGGTCAACGCCAACGGCGGGGCGGTTCGGGTCACCACGGAGGCACGGACCGGCGGTGGCGGCGACTGGGAGCTGGGACTCCGCCGCGATCCGCTCGTCCTCACCGACGGTACGGCGGTCACCGCGAATTTCGAGGCCTGGAACAACGGCCACTCCATCCCCTTCCTCCTCTCCTACGACGGCCGGAACCGGGTGATCCTGACCCTGGTCCTCTCCACAGTCGTCAATGGGCCCTCGTTCAGCGTGACCGGCGACTTCAACGAGATCCTCATTCCCACCCGGGCGGTCGACGTCAACACGAGGGCCGTGGTCGGCGATCTTCTCCTCAACGGGCAGCCGGTCAGCGGCTCCTCCTCCGCGATCAACTCAGGCACCGACGTCCAGGACGTGCTGAGAATTCAGGGCGCCTCTCTATCGAACGGCTTCCTCCTCTCCGGCACGATCACGATGCACTGGAAAGGGGCGAAGCCCAGGGGTTCGCGACTCGACGCGCAGATCTGGCTGGCGAAGGTGGTCCAGGCGCCCTCGGACACCCAGGCGCCGGCGGTGTCCTTCACCGCGCCGGCGGCGGGGAGCCTCCTCGCCACGGCCACGCCGGCGATCGCCGCGACGTTTTCGGACGCCGGGTCCGGAATCGATCCCGCTTCCCTCCGATTCCTGCTGGACGGCACAGACCGGACGGGGCAGGCTCAAGCGAGCGCCTCCGGCCTGAGCTTCACCCCCTCCACCCCGCTCGCCGAGGGCGGGCACACGGCGCAAGTGACCGTCCGCGATCTGGCGGGAAATCAGGCGCAAGGGGCGGTGAGCTTCACGACGGATACGGCTTCGCCAACGATCACGTTCACTTCTCCGGCCGAAGGAGCTTTCGTCAAGACGGCCACGCTCCCGGTCACGGGAACCGTCTCCGACGCCAGCCAGGTGGCCGCCGTGAAGGTCAACGGAATTCAGGTCCCGCTCAGTAACGGAGGGTTCCAGACTTCGGTGCAGCTCGTGGACGGGCTCAATGAAATCCTGATCAGCGCCCTCGACGTGGCGGGCAACCAGGGGTTCGCCTCGCGGTTCGTGACTCTCGACACGACGCCGCCCCAACTCCTGGTCAAGAGCCCCGTGGCAGGGCAGATCGTGAACCGTCAGCAGATTCAGGTTTCCGGTCAGGCCACGGACGATCGCGAGCTCGCCGAGGTCACGGTGCAAGGGAACGCGGTCCCGGTTTCGGCGGATCTGTTCGAGACCACGGTCCCCGTGGTCGCGGGCGGCAATTCGATCTCCGTGCGCGCGGTGGATCGCGCGGGGAACGAGACCGTGACCCAGGTTGCCGTGAGCCGCTACGACCTGCCGGATGTCACGATCACCTCCCCGCGGGACCTGAGCTTTCTCTCGGCGACGACGGTGGACGTGAGCGGCACCGTGAGCGATTCCGCGGCTCAGGTCACCATCAACGGAACCCCCGCCACGGTCGCGGGGACGACCTTCACGGCTCCGGGCGTGCCGCTCATCGAAGGGGGGAACATCCTCACCGCCACCGCGACCGATGCCAACGGGCACGTGGCGACCGGCAGTATCAACGTCGTGCGGGACCTGACGCCGCCTCACCTCTCGGTGCAGTACCCGCCGGACGGCTCCACCGTCTTCGAGCCGGCGGTCACCGTCTCCGGGATGGTGAACGACATCGTGGCGGGAACGGTCAACGCCGCTCAGGCCACCGTCACGGTGAACGGCCGGCCGGCCACGGTCTCCAACCGCTCCTACGTGATGACCGGAGCTCCGCTGACGCCGGGCGACAACGTCCTGTCCATCGTGGCCACGGACGCAAGCGGAAATACCGGCGAGGTGAGGACCACCGTCCGATTCGAGCCGCCGGCCGGCCCCCGGATCTCCGCGGCCTCCGGCAATCTTCAGGAGGGTGTGATCGGGACCGCGCTTTCCCAGCCGCTGATGGTCACCCTCCTCGACGCGGCGGGCCAGCCGGCGGCGGGCAGGACGGTCCTCTTCAAGGTGCGGGGCAGCGACGGCAGCCTCGACGGCGGCAAGCGCCAGATCGCGGTGGTGACGGACGCCTCGGGCCACGCCGCGGCCCATTTCACGCTCGGCCTGCGGGCGGGAGCGGGGAATCAGGCCGTCGAGGCCTCCTCCGTGGGCTTCCAGGGGACGGCGGTGTTCCTGGCGACGGCGCGGCCCGGTCCACCCACCTTCCTCGTCGTGGATTCAGGAGACCAGCAGGTGGGGATCGCCGGCCGCCTCCTCCCGTGCCCCCTGGTGGCCGTGGTCACCGATCGCGGCCACAACCGGCTGGAGGGAACCGCGGTGAGGTTCAGCGTCGGGCAGGGCCGGGGCCGCTTCGAGAACGGCCTTCAGGAAGCGCTGACCTTCTCCGACAGCGATGGTCGCCTGATCCTCCCCTTCGAGCTCGACCCCGAGGAGGGGATCGCCAACAACATCGTGGAGGCGAGGATCGACGGGCTGGACGCGAGCCCGGTCGTGAGCTTCGCCGCCTCGGGGCGGGCGGCGGGCGATCCGGCCGCGACCTCGATCAGCGGCGTGGTGCTCGACAACTCGAGCCGGCCGATCGCCGGAGTGACCCTGCGCGTCCTGGACACCTCGCTGACGGCGCGGACCGACGCGCAGGGGCTCTTCCGGATCCCCGGAGCCCCGGTGGGCACCGTCAAGCTGATCGTGGACGGCAGCACCGCCGAGCGCCCCGGCTCCTGGCCGGACCTCGAATTCGCGCTGACCACCATCCCGGGGAGGGATAATACGGTCAACATGCCGATCTACCTCCTCCCTCTCGACCAGCGCAACGGCCTGGCCGTGGACGAGACGCGCGGCGGCACGCTGACGCTGCCCGAGGTGCCCGGCTTCGCCCTGGAGATCGCGCCCGGCTCGGTGACCTTCCCGGGAGGCTCCAGGAGCGGCGTGGTGAGCGTGACGGTGGTCCACAACGACAAGGTGCCGATGGTCCCCAACTTCGGCCAGCAACCGCGCCTCATCGTCACCATCCAGCCCGCCGGAGCCCGCTTCGACCCGCCGGCCCGCCTCACCCTGCCGAACGTGGAGGGCCTCACGCCGGGAGCCGTCACCGAGATGTACTCCTTCGACCACGACCTCGGCCACTTCGTGAGCATCGGCCCCGCCACCGTGAGCGAGGACGGCTCGGCGATCGTCTCCAACCTCGGCGTCGGGGTCCTCAAGGCGGGCTGGCACTGCTGCGGCTTCCCCCAGGGCAGCGGCGCTCCGAATAACTGCCCCGAGTGCACCAAGTGCACAGGTGCTTGGTGTGTGCCTACCAACCTCTGCGATTTTTGCTCTGCGCCTAGTAGCGCTTGCGATGGAAGCGGCTACTGCCGCACTGGGAAACAGTTACTTCCCCAAATATGCCCGCAACTCAAGGCCAAAGTCTCTCAGTCGCCTTCCTTCACATGTAAAAAATGTGGTGCTGGTATCTGGCGGGTCTACGAACAAGTGGATCCTAATTGTCAGCATGTTAGTTTGACTGGTGCCTCACTTCACGAGGAAGTCATACCGCTACTTCAGGAATGCACGACGAAGCCGCCAACAGTCGGATTGGTTTGCCCAATAATAGGGATAAGGCCAACAGATCCTGAGTTGAATCCGGACAACCAAAACTGCGCGGACCACATCGATATATGTGGTGACGCCGAAGCCTTTCCTTTAGGCTCTTGCCGGCAGAGTTTCCGCCAGATAATTAGAGTTGATGGCTGTGAAGTGGAAACGCACGAATGGGTCTTTACGATAACGCGTACTTCTACAGGTTGCAGTGCTGTAGTTGAAGAGAAAAAGTAACAGAAGAGGTGAAAAATCATGTGGCGCAAGAACCCCATTACCAAGTTCCCTCTTTCTCAGGTTCTTACCTTGAGCATGATAGCAACCCTTTCCTCAGCCCTATATGGGATTGATATAAAGGTCGATAAGGTCCCCGTATTTACAGTAGTAGAGTATCTGCGGACTCATGAATGCGCAGCTGTTTCTTTCATAGATTCCGGCCAACGGAGCGTCGTGAGCCTGAACCTTCGAGATGCGACCGTAGAAGAAGTACTATCCAAGATAGCGGCCCAAAGCTCCGCGTATCGCAATGAGAATATCGCGGGGCGGGATGTTCTCTATCCAACAGCTCCAGAGTTTCAGGCAACCGTCGACAACGTGGATATTCAACACCAAACCAGACAAGAGGCGACGGAGCTCTATGTAGACCTACTCAGGCGTGCGGTACCGGCCTTTCCCAGGCTAGTACCGCCAGTACTTTTCGGCGACAACAGAATGCCAGTCTATAGTGATAAAGTGACTCTTCGATCAAAGGGGCGAGTGATCGAGCATTTCGTCGATCTGCTCGGCAAAGATCAAAGTTTGTACTTTAAGTTTATAAAGGCGAGGTCAGGCTTGCCTTCTTTAGAATTCGAAAGAATTTCGTGCGAGACTGCCCTGTCGCGAAAAACTTCGAACTAGAAGGCTACTTGGAATTATGCAATGAGGACATTCCAAGTTAGGGCAGCGACACAGGGCTACAAACCACTATTGGCAGCTTTCTTGCTGCTGGCATGCGGGAATTCCGGGAGCATGGACTCATCCTATAGGCCTCCTACTATGCCATGCTCTGAGTACGCGAACGGCCTGGGCTTAGATTTTCTCAACAAGCGAGTCTCCGTATCGTACTCGGGCCCGACCTATCCGGAGACTCTGCGGCGGGAGCGCCAAGGTCTTGCTGTCGAGGGATTGCACTGGGAAGGCAATGATGTCGTGGTCGTCGCGCTCGCGCGTAGCCTGTGGGCGAGTCAGGGGCTCTTTCGAGAGAGCTCGCTGCGCGTCAAAATCGGAGCGCCACATTGACAGCCAAGAGGGGCCTTGCTGTCCTTATTGCAATTGTTTCGTACGGGTACGTAGCATTGCCCCTTGCTGCTGCAGTTGCGTCACCCTATACGTGCATGGAAGCTAGCGCCGAACAACTGTTGGAGCGGCACGTCGACGCCCTTTCGGTGACCGGAGTCAAAGTTGAGAAAGCGGTTGCCGAACTCTCCGAAATGGCCAGAGCACCTATGTCTTTCATTCAAGCAGAACCTGAGGAGACCGTGAGTCTTGACTTGCGCGAGATCACCGTGCGCCAAGCCCTGGATGCTATCGTGGCACGCGCTCCACGATATCGCTACGGCGTTGTGTCTGATCGTTTGGTAATCTACCCGAGAGATTCGAAGTGGGAGCTGCGGCTCGACGACGTGTACCTGGGACCTGGGCCGCGCGCGCGCATAACGAAGGAGCTGGCAGATGAGATCAGATGGCGCCTGCCCACTTTTTCTGACCTCCATGATTCTTGGAGAGGATTTGCTGGTAGTGGCAAACCTCACACCTATCAAGATGTGGTTTTGGTGGTTTGGCCGGGATCTATCCTCGAGCTTCTAGTCCAGCTTCTCGGCAGTTCGCCCTCGACATACTTTTTCGTGGTCAGACAAGATGGCCTTCCAGGCACAGGCCTTTCCACGAGCCCCATTAATCAACTCCAGTCGCTGCAACTCACAGCGCCTACCACGACCCTACGCCGCCGCGATCAGGCGGTACAACTGAAGCTCATTGGTGTCCTCGAATACGGCGGCGTTGTAAAGAACCTGACTGCCGGTGCTTGTGGAGCGTTCTACAAGGTCAGTGATGATCAGGTCCTCGCTGTAGACCAGGATGGCCTCGTGACCGCGCGCGGCAGCGGTATTGCGCGCGTGAGCGCAGAAATTGAGCGCTCAGTTGCCGAGGTGACATTCAGGGTCAATCTCCCCGCTGATCGGGGGAACAATGAGAGCAACTAAAGTGGCGAGAGAAGTAATCAGGGGGAAAGCTGAAGTGCCGATGAGCAACCCTTCAGGAGACGACATGGCCCCACGGAAGAGATTCCTCCGATTGATCCTGGCCGTTGCCGTGGCTGGCGTCTCCACGGCAGCCTTCGCCCAGCTCGACTCCTCCTGCATGGTCAGCGCCTTCAACCGCACGGCTCCCGTGCAGGCGGACGGCGTGTGGGTGTTGCCGAATGTCCCCGCCGGCCTGGGACCGGTGCGGGTGCGGGCGACCTGCGTTCAGAACGGCTTTGTGCGGTTCGGCGCCTCGGCCTTTCTCACCGTGCCTCCGAATGGCACCGTCAAGGTGGAGGACATCCAGTTCCAGGGCCCGCCACCGGTGCCGTCGAGCCTCTCTCTCGTCTCCCCCCAACCCGTGCTGAGCGCGATCGGCCAGACGGTGCAGCTCTCGGCGTTTGTCACCTACTCCGACGGCTCGACCACGGACGCGACGGCGGCGGACAAGGGGACCGATTACCGGTCGAGCAACCCGGCCATCGCGTCGGTGGACGCCAACGGACTGGTGACCGCGCACGCCAGCGGCGTCGTGGTGGTGAGCGCGGCCGACGAGGGGGCCCTGGGAGTGATCCGGCTCCAGGTGGTGACCTCGGGGGACTCGGACGGCGACGGCCTGCCCGACGACTGGGAGCTGGCGCACGGGCTCGATCCTAACAACCCCGTGGATGCGCTGGACGATCCTGACCAGGATGGCCTGACCACCCTGGCCGAATATCAGGGCGGGACGAACCCATTCCACCCCGACTCCGACGGCGACGGCCTGCCCGACGGCCGCGAGATCGAGCTGCGGACGAACCCGCTGCTCGCCGATACCGACGGCGATGGGCTGCGCGACGGTCTCGAGGTGAGGACGGGGAGCGATCCGCTCGACCCCGCGAGCTTCAACCTGGCGGCGGCGCTCCAGTCCCTGACCGTGACTCCTGGCCAGGTCCGGATCGTGTTCAACACCGTCTTTGGCGAAGCTTCGCGCCAGCTCAAGGTCACCGGTCAACTGATCGACGGCACCAGCCTCGACGTCACCTCCCGCCGCTACGGTACCGCGTACGCCTCGTCGGACCTCACGATCGCCAACTTCGGCCCGGGGGATGGCAGGGTGTTCGCCGGACGCAACGGCGAAGCCCTGATTACGGCGGCCGTGGGCGGCTTCTCGGGGCGAGCGAATGTGGCGGTCGAGACGTTCTCGCCGCGGGCGCTCTCTTTCCTCGACCTTCCCGGTTATCCCAACGCCGTCGCGCTCGCGGGCAACTACGCGTTCGTGGCGGCCGGCGCCACCGGCCTCCAGGTCGTCGACGTGACGAACCTCCAGGCGCCCGTCCTGGTGGCATCGGTCGATACTCCCGGCAACGCGAACGACGTACGGATCGTGGGCAGCCATGCCTTCGTCGCGGACGGCATTACCGGGGTGGTCGTGGTGGACGTGAGCGATCCGCTCTCCCCCCGGATCGTGGGCCTCGAATCGACAGCGGGACCGGCCACCGATCTCGTGGTGGCGGATGGAAAGGCTTATGTGGCGGATGAGGCGGGGTTGAGCATCGTCCAGATCTCCGATCCCGCTCACCCCCTCTTCCTGGGGGCGATCTCCCTGCCGGGGCGTGCCCGTGGGGTTGACGTCACCGGCAATCTCGCCGTCGTCGCGGCCTCCTCCGCCGGAATCTTCACGATCGACGTGACCGATCCCGCCAATCCCGTGATCGTGGGCCAGACCCCCACCCGGCCGGACGGCCCGTCGAACGCGGCGGACGTCACGATCCATGAACGCCTGGCCTACGTCGCCGACGGGGCGCCGCGGGTTCTGGGCGGAGTGCGGATCGTCGATTTCCGGGATGCCGCGAATCCGGTGGTGGTGGGCTCCAGCGGCGATGCCTACGGGCTGACCTCGGTGGCCTTCGATCGCGGGCTCGTGCTCGCCTCGGACTACTTCTTCGTCAATTCGGTGCCGATCTTCGGTGGCGATCCCGGGACCGTGCTGCTCCGGAGCCTCGTCGATTTCTCGCGGTACAACGACGACGAGGGGGAGAGCCTCACGGTCCGGGAGGGGGTCGTCTTTCTCGTCGCGAGCAAGTGTTGCACGCAGAGGGAGGACAACGGCGCCACGGGCGGCGGAGCTCTCTTCATCGGCCGCTACGCGGTCTCGGAGGAAGGGGACGCGACACCGCCGACCGCTTCGCTCACGGCGCCTCAACCGGGCGGGACGGCGGGCGAGCGCACTTTTCTCAAGCTCCGCGCCGAGGCTCACGACGACGGCGTCGTGGACTCGGTCCAGTTCCTGGTAAACGGCCAGCCGGTTTTCACCGACTACACCTCGCCTTACGAATACACCTTGCAGGTACCGACGGGGAGCGCGCCGCGAATCACGATCGGCGCCGTCGCCACCGATCTCGCGGGAAATCAGGGGCAAGCCCAGGAGGTGGAGGTGGCGGTGACGCCGAACAGCCAGGCGCCCAACGTGGCCCTCCTCGCCCCCGTCGCGGGCCAGGCGGTGACCGAGGGCACCTTTCTTACCGTGGCGGCGCAGGCGAACGACGATCAGGGCGTGGTGAAGGTGGAATTCCGCGTCAATGGAACGCTGGTGGCCTCGATCACGACACCGCCATATCGTTTCACTTATCAGGCTCCGTCCGGAGTCAGCGAGCTCGTGGTGACGGCGGTGGCCTACGACAACTTCGGCCCGTCCGCTCCGGCGGGCCCGGTCACCGTTCCGGTCAAGCCCGACACGCCGCCGACCGCCATCCTGCTGGCTCCGCGGGACGGCGCCCAGGTGGTCGAAGGAACGCCGGTCCGGATCGTGGCCGGTGCCTCCGACGACATCGGAGTCCGGACGGTCGAGATTCTCATCGACGGCGTTCCGAGGGTGATCCTCATCAGCCCGTTCCAATGGGAGGTTCCCGCCCCGCCGGCCGGCGAGACGATGCGGATCCAGGCCGTCGCCGAGGACACGCGGTTTCACCGCACCCCCTCCTCCGAGATCACGATCACCAGCATTTCCGATCCCCTGACCACGATCCACGGCCGCACGGTGGATGCCGCGGGCGTTCCCGTAGCCGGCGCGCGGGTCGAGGCGGGCGGATCGTTCGTCCTTTCGGCAGGCGACGGCTTCTTCTCGCTGGCCGGGCTGTCCACCACCAGCGGCGACCTCCAACTCGACGCCTCGGCCGTGGTGGACGCCTTCACGCTCCACAGCAGGGTGGCGGAGCCGATCCCGCCGATCCCCGGCGAGGTGATCGAGGTCGGCAACGTCGAGATGACGCGCGACGATCCGGGCACCACCGTCACCGGGCGGGTGGTGGATGAAGCCGGCACGCCCCTTCCGGGCGCCACGGTCAGGATCTACGACGACCAGGCGGTCTTCACGGCCTCGACGGATCCCGAAGGCCGCTTCACCGTGGCGGGAGTCCCGGCCACCCAGAGCTTCACGGTCAGCGCCACGGTCACCGTCGCTGGGACCCGGCTGCGGGGGGTGATCGGCGGCTCGCCGAGCGGGCTTGAGATCACCGACGCCAGCGACGTCGTCGTCTATCCGATGGACGAGTTGCCGGACCCGGGGACCACGGTGACCGGCACGGTCCTCGGCTCCTTCACCGATCAGCCCGTCGCCGGGGCGCGGGTCTTCGTCTTCACCTCCTTCGACGCCTTCCCGACCCGGACCGGCGAGGATGGCACCTTCTCGATCTCCGGCGTGCCGACCGCGGACGGCTACCTCTTCGCCGCCGCGTCCGCGGTGATCGAAGGGCAGCTCTGGAAGGGCGGGTCGGTCAGCGTCCCTGGAGAGCCGGACGGCACCACGGATCTGGGGAGCTTCTATCTCACGCCCGGCGGAATCGGACAGGTGCTCCTGCCCCCCGGGTTCCTCCCCCTTCAACGCTCCATCCCGTGGACCGCCCGGCGCTTCGACGCGCCCGTCTGCCGGGCGGCGCTCGGAGGGCTCTGATCGTCATGTCCGGCGACGTGAAGCGATTCACCCGTCGCGGGCTCCTGGCCGGCGCCGCGGGCCTGGGCGGCCTCTCCCTGCTGGGCCATCCGCTGGAGCTCGCCGCGCGCGAGCTGGCCGGCCATGGGACGGGGAAACGATCCGCCGGGAGCGCGGCGGACCGCCTACAACGAGCCTACGAGGTGCGGGTCCAGGCGGCGAAGCTGGCGCAGAGCGGCGGGATTCCGCGCCACCGCTCCAACGGCGACGAGGAACGCTTCCCAGGGATCGCCTGCTACTCGAAAGGGTTGCCGCACAACCCGCTCGGCGAGGCCGATCCGCGTGCGTACGAGATCCTCCTCGGCGCGCTCCGCACGGGCAAGCCGGAGGACTTCGAGCGCATCCCCCTGGGCGGTTTCGTGAAACTCGCCAATCCGCAAGCGGCTCTGGCCTTCGATCTCCTGGGGCCGGACGCGTGTCAGCCGGTCTGTCAGCCCGCTCCCGGGTTCGCGAGCCCGGAGCAAGGGGGAGAGTTGATCGAGCTCTACTGGAAGGCGCTCGCCCGTGACGTGCCCTTCATGGAGTACGAGGAGAATCCGCTGATCCAGGAGGCGGCGAGGGAGCTCTCGAAGCTGCTGGAATTCCGCGGTCCCAAAGAAGGCGGGAAGATCACGCCACGGACGCTCTTCCGGGGAGCCACCGCCGGAGATCTCGCCGGGCCCTACATCTCACAATTCCTCTGGAAGCCGATCCCCTGGCTGCCGCTCAAGGTCGAGCAGAAGATCCGCACGGCGGTTCCCGGCGTCGACTACATGATCGATCGTAGCGGCTGGCTCGCGGTTCAGAACGGGGCGATCGCGGGAGTCAATCGCTTCGACGACAAGCCGCGGTACATCCGGAACGGCCGGGACCTTGGCGAGTACGTCCACCGCGACTTTACCTATCAATCCTTCCAGGGGGCCTGCCTGATCGCCCTCAAGGCCGGCACGCAACCGGACGGCGGCAACCCGTACAAGCACTCCCGAACGCAGAGCGCGTTTGGCACCTTTGGCCAGCCGTATCTCCTGTATCTCCTCGCGGTGGTGACCCAGGTCGCGCTCAAGGCCTGCTGGTACCAGAAGTGGCTGGTCCACCGCCGGATCCGTCCCGAGGAGTATGGCGGGCGCGTGGAGATGGCCGCGGCCACCAGCCCGGCGCGGTATTCATTGCCCCCGGGGCTTCTGGAGTCGCGAGCCCTGGAGGAGACGCGGCGCCGTTTCGGCACGGCTCTCCTGCCGCAGGCCTATCCGGAAGGCTGCCCCACCCACCCTTCCTATCCGGCGGGCCACGCGGTGATCGCCGGCGCCTGCGCCACGGTCCTCAAGGCGTGTCTGAACGAGTCGCACGTCCTCCCGGAGCCGGTCGTCGCGAGCGCGGACGGCCTGTCGCTTCAGCCCTGGAAGGGAGCGGACCTCACGGTAGGCGGCGAGCTCGACAAGCTCGCCGCGAACACCGCCCTCGGCCGCAACTTTGCCGGAGTCCACTGGCGCTCGGACGGCCTCGAGGGCCTGAAGCTCGGGGAAGACGTCGCGATCCGGGTCCTCAAGGAGCTGAGCTACACCGGCAACGAGCTCTTCTCGGGCTGGAGCCTCAAGAACCTCGAAGGGAATCCGATTACGGTGCGGTAGCCGCGCGCGCTGGAGCACCCCTGTCGTTGCTAACTGCACGTTCATGCCGACAAAAGTCTTGCCGGCGCCAACCGAGCCCTCCCGATTGCCATGCAGCTCGTGGTCCTTTATGATGTTCCCGAGGGACTGCCCGCGAACGGACGTTCTTTGAAAACATAATCCGTGCCTGACAAGAAGCATACCAAGCCCAAAACGCCATTTTGGCGGGGGGGTAACGGAAACGTGCGGAACCGTTTGAGCTGTCGAAAGATAGGAAGCGAATCCGACCCTCTCGAAACCCCTGCCCAGCCCCGGAATTGGGGGCCGCACCAGGGGGTAACGGAAATAGGCATCGGAACTTGCACGTTCGAAAGGATCTACGAGGCCCGCTGTCGGAATTGCCCTGATCTGTATTGAGGGATTGAGACGATGCCGACCAGCACAGAGACTATGGTCGCCACCAGGGTCGGAATTGCCCTGATCTGTATTGAGGGATTGAGACGCCACATACTTGGCCACCAACGGTATTGCCTTGTTCATCGTCGGAACTGCCCTGATCTGTACTGAGGGATTGAGACCCGGGCTGGTAGAGCTTGACGACGTTGGTTTGCGGCTCTTCGTGACTTTGTGTGGGTAGCCTTGGTTCACCGGAGGTTTTCTGGGTAGAGGTCAAGGCCGCCGAGGTGGAAGTAGATGGCGATTCGGAAGCGCAACCGATTTCGGAAGCCACGAGCT
>Ga0193706_1000038_pt1 | contig 139578 bp, 103 predicted proteins | sample U3c1metaG_FD_160130 | JGI IMG/M metagenome (GOLD analysis project Ga0193706, IMG submission 160130) | Soil microbial communities from a riparian zone of the East river system, Colorado, United States - U3c1 | ecosystem: Environmental > Terrestrial > Soil > Riparian zone | place: USA: East...
GACGCCCACCGTTCCCCTCCACTGTTCGACTTGCGTCTTGACGACATCGAGCCCGACGCCGCGTCCGGAGACTTCGGTGATCATGCGGGCCGTCGAGAATCCGGCGTTGAAGATGAGCCGCATGGCAGCGTCGTTCTCGTCCGGACAGGGAATGCCGCGTCGTCGCGCGTGTTCGCGGATCGCCCCCACGTCGATCCCGCGGCCATCGTCGCCGATGCCAATCTCGACCCAGCTGCCGCGAACCGTGGCGGAGACCGTGATCTTCGCGCGCGGTGGTTTGCCCTGGGCCGTGCGCTTCGCGGGTGGCTCGATGCCGTGGTCGATGGCGTTGCGGACGAGGTGGAGCAGAGGATCGCGCAGACCGTCGAGCAGAGAGCGATCGAGCTCGGTGTCACCATTCTCGATGACGAGCTCGACCTCCTTGCCCTGTGAAGCCGCCAGGTCGCGCACGGCGCGAAAGAGCCCCTCGCACGCGTCGAGAAAAGGGAGCATCCGCACCTGGCGGATCTGTTCCTCGAGAGGGACGGCGGCGCGCTCGATCGCTCGCTGATCGTCGGCGGACGACAAAGCCAGATGGTCGAGGTCCCGCTCGAGGCGTCGCAAGTGCTCGTGGTTGCGCAGAAGGATGCGTTCGGCGCGCGACGTCAGCGAGAGTGCGCTGGTCTGCGGGCTCGCCGGGGGCGGAGCATCGTCGGCGCCATGCGCGCGTCGTGCTCGCTTGGTCAGCGTCTTGTCGACGATGCGCCACTCCGAACGCCAGCGCGCGACGAACTCCTGCAGGCTGCTGATCTGATCCAGGCGCGCTTCGAGCCGCCGCCGGGCCACCGAAAGCTCCCCGCTCTGGGCGAGCAAGATGTCGAGCTTGAGCCCCCGCACCCTCACGACCTGGGCGGCGTCGGGCGGCGGCGTCGCTGCGGCGGATGCGGGCGGGGGTGCAACGCTGACCTTACGAGTTTGCGTTTCGGCTCGCAGAGCGGGCGCCCGCGGGACCGCGATCGGCGCGATGTTCGGCACGCTATCGGCTGGCGGCGCATTCGGCTGCGGGGATCGCCCATTGCCGCTCTGCGTCGCATTGAGTCGTGCGAGCATCGCGTTCACGACCGCCTCGTGGTCCGCTCCCCCGTGCCCCGCAAACAACTTGCCGGCGTGATCGATGGCGTCGGCGGCGGCGAACAAAAGCTCGAAAAGCTCGCGCGCGGGGGGGCTCTGACCGTCGCGCACCGTCGCCAGCAGGCCTTCCAGGCGATGACAAATGGCCTCCACTCGCGTCGCGTTGACGGCGCGCGCCGCGCCCTTCAGGCTATGCGCCGCCCGAAAGAGCGTCTTGATGCGCTCCGCCCATGGCTCGGACGGCTGCTGCTCCAGCGCCAAGAGCTCGCGGTTGAAGACGCGGACGTGCTCGTCGAGCTCTTCCAGGAACGTGGCCGTCAGCCGCGCGATGAGCTTATCCCGGTCCAAGCGCACCTCTTTCGTAGTTCGCCAGCCGTTCGCGCAGGCGCCCGCCGAGCGCACTGAGATCTTTGGCGGCCTGTTCCATCTGCCGCGTCGAGCTGAGGTTCTGGTTGGTGACCTGATTGATGTTCTTCATGGCCTGGTGGATCTGGGCCGTGCCCGACGCTTGCTGACTGGCCGAAGCCGAGATCTGCGATGCGGCCTGGGCGCCGTCGTTGATGATTTCCGCCAAGGCCTTGATGGTCTCCCCCGCCTGGCCGATCACTTTCATCGCCGTGTTGACGCTCTTGTTGCACTCCTCGGCGATCATCACGGCGCCGTTGGTGGCCTTCTGAATTTCGCCGAGGATCTGACGCACCTGTCCCGTCGCCTTCTTCGATTGATCGGCGAGGGCCTTCACTTCCGTGGCCACCACGCCGAAACCCTTGCCGTGCTCGCCGGCGCGGGACGCTTCGATGGCCGCGTTGAGGGCCAAGAGGTTGGTCTGTTCGGCAATCTCGTTCACCGTGGCGATGATTTCGCCAATGGCCTGGGCCTGCTCGGCGAGCGCGAGGATGCTCTCGGCGGAGGAGTCGACCTGCTCTTTCACGTTGCCCATCACCTGGACCGTGTCATCGACGACCTTGCGCCCCGATCGGCTGAGATCGACGGATTTCTGGGAGCTATCCGCCACCGCGCGGGCTCGCAGCGCCGATTGCTCCGACGTCTGCACGACTTGGTCGACGGTGGTGACGGTCTCGGCGACGGCCGCCGCTTGCTCCTGCGCTCCCGCGGCTTGCTGCGTCGTGGCGGCCAAGATTTCCGAGGTCGCCGACACCAGGCTGGCCGCGGTTTCGGCGATGGTCTGCAGGAGGTTCTCCACCCGACCGCGCGCCTGTTTCTCGGTGTCGGCGGTGACCATGGTCTTGCTGAGGTTCTCCGTCATGCCGTTGAAGGTTTTCGAAAGCTGCGTCAGCTCGTCGTTGCCGGTGAGCGGGATGCGATGGGCCAGATCTCCAGCACCCACTCGTGTCGCGCCGTCGAGAAGGTTGCGCGTCGGACCGACGATGCTGCGCGTGATGACGTAGCTGGCGGCAATGACGAGCAGCGTCGCGAGACTGGTCCCCCAGACGATGGACGCCAGCGCATTGCTCGCGCCATCCTCGCTGATTTTGTTGCGCGCCGCGAGAAGACGATGCTCCTCGTCCTTCAGTTCGCGCAGGGTCATGCGAATGTCCTCCATCAAATTCTTGCCGACCCGCGTCTTGACCACGTCCGCCGCGGCCTCGAATCCTTTGTCCGCCCGGAGCTTGATCGTCCTCGCTAGCTGCTCCATCTCGCTGGCGATGAGGCGCTTCAGCGCTTCGGCGCGGCCACGTTGGACGGGATTGTCGGCGGTGAGCGTGGCTAGCTCATCGACCGTGGCCGCATGGCTGCTACTGGCCACGCGGTACGGTTCGAGGAACGCGTCATCGCCGGTGATGATGTAGCCCCGGTAGCCCGTGTCGCCGTCCTTCAACATCGCGTAGAGCGACTCGGCGCGCTCGAGCACGGTATGCGTGTGAGCGACCCACTGGGCGTCGCTGACGAGGTTCGTCGTGTTCCGGTGGGCGGCCCACCCCACAAAGACCAAGAGCACCATCGGTACCGCAAAGCCTATGGCAATCCTTCTTCCTATCGTCACTTTGACCTCACTTGTTTTAGGGTCTAGCTTCGGCCCCTTGGTCGCAAAAAAGGCGCGGATCCTCGAGTAACGCGGATCCGTCGAGCACAATCAGCGCGTCCTTGGTCACGCCGCGCAGGTAGCGACGCGCATCGTCGCTCACCGACGCAGGCGGCGGGAAGAGGTCCATCGCCGACAGGGCGACGAACTCCCGCGTCGAATCGGCGAGGATACCGAATTCAGCGCGCTCTTTGCCGAGCACGACGAGGCGTGACAAGTCGTCGAGGGCGCGCCGGCTGAGGCCGAGCAAGGCGCGCAGATCGAAAACGGGCAGGATCTCCCCGCGCACGTTGGTGATGCCGACGAGGTGAGGGGGCGCATGAGGCAGCGGCGTGTAGTCCAAAAGACGGCTGATCTCGACGACCAGATGCGCTTCGATCCCGTAACGTTCGCTGGCAAGCGCGAACGTCGCCAGACGGAGATCGGAGATGGCGGCGACGGCAGCTTCGAGCGGGCGCGCCAAGACGCGCGCGCGCTCCGCCAAGATGACCTCTTTCGCCTCCCGCGAGAGGCCGCGTTCCTCGGCCGCGGCGGCAATGCGTTGGCGCACGGCTGCCCAGTCGATGGCTTTCTTGGATGCGCCGTTCCGGCGGATCATGGCGCCCCCTGTCGCTCTTCGTTCGGCTCGGCACCGAGCAGTTGCATCTGTGCTCGCGCGAAGTCGGCGAGGCGCGCTGCTTTTTCCCCGTCGGCAAAAGGGACGACGTCGTTCGGAAGAGCCAGCTCGGCCAGATCGCGCGCATTGCGAAACGCGCGCACGGCTTCGTCGTGGCCGCCCGATTTGCCGAGAATGGAGCCGAGCAGCAAGTGCGCGACGACCAGCGAGCGATCGAGATAGAGCAAGCGCCGAGCGGCTTGTGTTGCCGCTCGGTAGTCGCGTAAATCGAGCAGCAGCGAAGCCTGTAGGACGTAAAGCTCGGCCTCCAGCGGAAAACGAAGGAGCGCCGCGATGCAGAGCCGCGACGCCTCCCGCGCTCCGAGCAGATTGGCGGTGGCGCGGATCTCGAGCGCCGCCGCTCCGGGGTGGTCGGCCAGTGTCTGCAGGAGCTCGATCGCGTGAGCGTACCGACCCGCTGCGAACGCCGCCTGCGCGAGCGCCAGCGGATCGGCCGCGCCCTCCCGCGTCGTCGCTGGCACTGAATCGCGGCGCGGGCGGCTCCATTGCCGATCCGATTCTGCGGAGCCCAGCCCGGCGGACCTCTCCGCCACCGGCAGCGAGCGCACGCCCGTCGTTTCGTCTTGCGCCGGCGCCGAGCGCGTCCCCGGGCCGTCGTAGAACGCTACCAAGGTGGCGCCGGCGATCGCCGCCTGGCCGTGAGAGCGCCGATAGAAAACGCCCGCGTCGGTGACCACCGTTTCGAACGGCGCGTAGTCACCGAGCGGAGGATCGGAAGGCCCCGTGATGAGCCAGCCGCCTTCCGCCAGCGCGTCGAAGAGCCGGCGTGCGACGGCTCTCACGGTGTCCCGGTCCAAGTAGATGAGCACGTTGCGGCAGAGGATGACGTCGTTGCCCCAGACGCCGTTGATGAACGAGGGGTACCCGTCGAGGGCGAGGTTCAAGTACTGGAAAGTGACTTGTTGGCGGATCCGCTCGATGAGCACGAACTGCTTGCCTTGCCCTCGCTGGAAATAGCGGGAGATCCAGTCTTCGCTCGATCCGCGCAGCGACCACAGGCCGTAGCGGGCCAGGCGCGCCTTGGTCAGCGCCACACGCGACACGTCGGTGGCGACGAGATGCAAGCTCGCGCTGAGAAACTGCTCTTCGAAAAGAATGGCCAGCGAGTACGCCTCTTCTCCCGAGGCGCACCCCGCGCTCCAGACGCGGAAGACGTGCGAGGCCCCCCGCAGCGCCAAGAGCCCGGGCAGCGCGCGCGTGCGAAGAAACTCGAAGTGGAGAGGTTCGCGAAAAAAGTACGTTTCCCCCACGGTCAGCTCGGCGACCCAGTCGTCGAACGAGATGCGACCCGAACCGAGACCATCGGTGTAGACGCCTACGTCGGTGATGCCGGCTTTGGCCATCGCGCGGCGCGTGCGGCGTTCGAGCTCGTCGTACCGCTCAGGGACGAAGGAAAGGCCGGCATGCCCCCGGATGGAAGTGGCGAGCGCCTGCAAGACCGATTGCGACCAGGCAGGCTCCATCATGTCGCCTCCGCGAGGATGGCCTGATCCAGCGTGGCGTCCTCTGCCTCGGAGAGAAATGCGTCGAGGTCGTGGATCAAGACGATACCGCCGCCGACCTTGGCAATCCCCGCGATGTAGCGCGTCCCGTTCACGATGCGCTCGGCTTTCACGACGTCCTCGGGGGCCAGCGTGACCAGCTTGATGGCGCGGTCGGCTCGGATCGCCACGACACGACGCCGCGCACGGGCGACGATGAAATGCTCGCTCGGCTCGAGCGGCTGGGACGGCATCCCGAAACGGGCGCGAAGATCGAAGACGGGGAGGATCCGCCCGCGCAAGTTGATCACGCCGGCGACGATGCGAGGTCCGTTCGGCAGGGGGGCGATGGCGACGGCCCTCACGAGCTCGAGGACGTCGTTCGACGGCAGCCCGTAGGTCCGGCCCGCCAAGTCGAATACCAGCAACTCGAGCGCGCTCGCCCCCATACTACCCATCCCCCTGACCACCCCTCCGCCGGTTTCCCACGCCCCCGTCTGGCGTCCGGATCGCGACTCCCCCACGATACCTAGATCCGGCGGCGGGTGATACGGCAGGCACCTTGCCAGTCTGCCCTTGGGGAACTAAAGTATCGGCCCCCCGCGCCGCGGAGGGCGTCCTCCGTGGACGGTCGTGAAAAAAGATTCATCGTTACGCCTATTTGGCGAATTGTGCCCCGTCCGAGAAGGAGATTCGATCATGGCTCGCGTCACAGTTGAAGATTGCCTCGAGCGGGAAGAAAACCGTTTTGCGCTCGTCGTTCTCGCCGCGGCGCGGACCCGCCAAATCATCAAAGGCTCCCAAGTGCTCGTCCGGGCCAAGAACAAGCCGTCCGTGCTCAGCTTGCGCGAGATCGCGGCCGGCAAGGTGCATTTCAATCGCCCCAGTCACCAGGTGGTCGAGGAGTGGATCGAAACCGCCGTGAAACGCGACCCCTGAGCGTCTCACGGCGCAGCGCGCGTCCGACCTATCGCGACAAGGAGCTCGAGGCGGGCTCGCTCGCGCACTACGACGACGCGGCGTACTACACCAAGACCTACCAAAAACGGAAAGACGACGTCGCCTTCTACGTCGAGCTCGCCGCGCGCCACGGTGAGATGCTCGAATACGGAGTGGGCAACGGGCGACTCGCTCTTCCCGCTGCGCGCGCGGGCGCCGCCGTCACCGGCGTCGACCACTCGCGCCCCATGCTCGACGATTTCAAGCGGCGGCTCGCCGACGAACCGGAGGCCGTGCGGGGCAAAGTCACGCTCCGCCGAGGTGACATGCGAAGCGTACGGCTCAAGCGCCGCTTTTCGCTGGTGACCTGCCCCTTCAATGCTTTCCTTCACCTCTACGAAAGGAAGGACGTCGAGCGGTTTCTCACCCGGGTGCGCGGGCACCTTGCGCCCAGGGGGGCCTTCGTGTTCGACGTCTCCAACCCGAGCGCCTATGAGCTGGTCCGCGATCCCAACCGAGCCTACTTTTGCCCGCGCTTTCGCTATCCGCGCACCGGGGAGATGGTCCGCTACACCGAGCGCTTCGACTACGACCAGGCGCGGCAGATTCTGTTCGTGACCATGGAGTTCTTACCGCGGGGAAGAGAACATGAATCGTGGGTCACCCCGCTCGCCCACCGCCAGTTTTTCCCCCGAGAGCTGGAGGCGCTGCTGCACTACAACGGCTTTGCCATCGAAGAGGTTTGGGGCGACTACAAAGGCACCAAGTTCGATCGCTACAGCGAAATCATGGTGATTTCGGCCCAAGCTCGAAAGTAGCGCAGGGGACCCGGGTACGGCGTGGAGGTTGCCCGCGTCGGGCCGGTGTCTTAGGTTCCCTCGACGACCATGGCTCGGGATTTCTATGGCATCCTCGGGGTTTCGCGCGGTGCCTCGGCTGAGGAGATCAAGAAGCGTTATCGCAAACTCGCCGGCAAGCTCCACCCCGACAAGAACCCGGGCGACAAAGGCGCCGAGGCAAAGTTCAAGGACGTCAACCGCGCCTACGAGGTGCTGAGCGACGCCAAGAAGCGCTCCCTCTACGACGAGTTCGGCGAAGATGCCTTGCGCGAAGGATTCGACCCCGACCGCATGCGCCAGTACCGCGCATGGACGAACCAAGGGGGGGCGCCGGGCGGCGTGCGCGGTGGCAGCACCAACGTCCCCTTCGACATCAACGACTTCTTGCGGCGCCAAGGCGGTCCCACCGCCGCCAACGCCGATTTCGACGACGCGGGCGGCGTGGGGGATCTCTTCGGCGATCTATTCAGCGGTCGTAAACGCAAACGCGGACCGGCGCGCGGAGCCAACCAGGAGAGCGAGATCACCATCGCCTTCGACGTGGCGGTGAAAGGGGGGACGCTGATGCTCCGCACCTCGGAATCCTCCGAGCCCATCACCGTGCGCATCCCGGCGGGCGCTACCGAGGGGAGCCGACTTCGCCTCGCCGGCCAAGGAGGAAAGAGCCCCAACGGCGGCGCCAGCGGCGATCTGATCTTGCTCATCCACGTGCGACCGCACGCGTTCTTTCGTCGTGAAGGCATGGACCTTCACCTCGACTTGCCCATCACGCCGGGGGAGGCCTACGACGGCGCCAAGGTCAAAGTGCCCACTGCCGACGGCGCGGTCTCGCTCAAGGTGCCTCCGCACACGCAGAGCGGCCAGATCGTGCGGCTGAAGGGCAAGGGCGTCGCCAGAAAAAACGCCGAGCCGGGCGACCTGTACGTTCATTTTCAGGTGCACCTGCCCACGGCAGAAAGCGACGAATTGCGCGAGGCCGTGAAAAAGCTCGACGGCGCTTTTGCCGGCGACCCCCGCGAGAACATCACGTTCTAGCTTCTCTCGATGTGACCGGGACGCGCGCGCCGAGCGCCGATCCGACAGCCTGGCGCGGTAGAGTCCCTCAACGTGTCCTCGTGCGAGGGGTCAGTTCTTGACGCTCATCGAGACGGATGATGTCGCACGCTCCGCCGGGCGCTCGGCGGGCTGAGCCGAGGTGGCCATGCTGCTGAGGGAGGACGGTACGCGCGCGTTGCCGTCGTCGTCGAAACGCGCCAGCTCTTGCCCCACCCGCCGCAGATGACCGTGCCGCTCGTGGAAGGGGAGGAATGAGCTCTTGAATCCCGCCATGATCATCGACTTGATATCGCGAAAGCTCATGCCCATTTGGGTGTGACAGAGCCACAGCTCTTTGGAAACGGTGGTGTCGGTGACGAGCCGGTTGTCGGTGTTGATCGTCACGCGAAGGCCGAGATTGAAATACAGCTTGAGCGGGTGCGACGACAGATCGCGTACGGCGCCGGTCTGCACGTTCGACGAGGGGCAGCATTCGAGCGGCGTGCGGTGATCGTTCACGTAGTGGAGCAGATCCCCGTCCTCCCGCAGACGGCAACCGTGCCCGATGCGGTGCGCTCCGCAAACATGGATGGCCTGGGCGATGGACTCCGGGCCGTATGCTTCGCCGGCGTGGATGGTGACGTTGATGTTGTTGTCGCGCACCAGCTGAAAGGCGGCCCGATGATGCTTGGCCGGATGGTCGTATTCGGCGCCGGCGAGATCGAAGCCGACGACGCCGCGCCCTTTGTAGGCCACGGCGATCTCGGCCATTTCCAAAGACGAGGCCGGGGAGACGTTGCGGATACCGCAGACGATGACGTTGGACTCGATGCCGAACTTGTCGCGCGCGTCCTTCAGCCCGGCCAAGACGGCTTCGATGACACGGGTCAACTTGAGCCCGCGCTTGGTGTGAAGCATGGGGGCGTAGCGCACCTCCATGTAGCGAACGTTCTCGCCGGCGGCGTCTTCGCCGAGCTCGTAGGCGATGCGAAAGAGAGACGATTCGGTCTGCATCACCTTCAGAGTGACGTCGAAGGCTTTCAGGTACTCCGCCAGCGAGCCGCAGTTTTCGCCGAGGTGCATGATGCGTCGCAGCTCGGCGGGGTCGTGCGATGGCAGCTCGACGTTTTCCTCGCGGGCGAGATCGATGATGGTCGCCAGACGGAGGGAGCCGTCGAGATGTACGTGGAGGTCGGCTTTGGGGAGGCTCTGGAAGAGCTCGAGGGGGAGCGGCTCGGGACGGTGTTCGGCCATTCTCGAAGATTAGCATCCCCGTGGCCGCGGTGTTCAGCGGGCGCGCTTACATCGCGTCTGGCTCACGTCGGCCGCGCAAGGCGAGCGCCCCGACGATCCCGAGAGCGACGGTGAATGCCGCCCACAGCAGCGACGTGGGGAGCCTTGCCTTCGGCTTGTCGTTGGCGGCCCGCGTAAACGCATCGCGGAGGTGGTCCGGGTTACGCCCGACGATCACCTCGTCCTCGACCCACACCGTGGGCAGTCCACCGAACCCGGCGCTTTTCACGCGCGCGATCTCGTCGTCGATGCGGGCCTCGGTGGCCGCGCTTTTCACGCACGCCTGGTATTCGGCGAGGGACAGCCCGAGCGCGATGGCGAGCTTCTCGCACCCTTGCGGGGACAGGTCGTCGGCCTTGAGGAGGGCGTCGGCCATGGCCGACCCTTTCTTCTGCTCGTCGGCGCAGCAATAGGCCCGCGCCGCCGACCGGGCCTGCGGGTGGTGGGGTAGGGGCATGTTGAGCCGCACGAAATTGACGCGGCTTCCGTATTCGTCGAGCAGCTCGAGGATGGCCGGGTGAAGCTCCCGACAGAACGGGCATTGGAAATCGACGAACTCCACGACGTTGATCTTGTCGGGGAGCCACATCGACGCCACCTCGCGTGGCACCGGCGGCGAGGGTTGCAAGAAGGACCAACCGGCTGGAATCAGCATCGCCGCGAGTGTCGCCACCGGCCACAGCCTGCCCATCGAGACGGACGTCGTCGGCGCGGCGGGCGGGGCGGACGCGTTCTTTTTCGAAACAGCCGACACGATGACGGCCAGCGCGGCCACGATGGCCGCCGTGTCCACCGCGACGCAGAGCTTGCAAAAGACTTTGAGCTGCAAGGCCTGCATCAGCAGGAGGGCCACGCCTGCCCCGCCTCCGATGACCCCGAACAGTCGGGTCAGCCGCGCCGCCCGCTCGCCCGGCACGAGGGAGAGCGTCATGGTGACGGCGAAGGCGACGACGCCGATGATCGGGATGGGGATGCGCCCGAACAACTGTCCTCTGCCCGAGGCGCGAATTTGATCGCAGCCCGAGCCGACGTCGCAAAACGCCGGGAGAGGGCGGAAGTAGTCGATGAGCAGGGCGGTGCTGACGCCGAGGGCAACGAGCACGGCGAGCCGAAAAACGAGGAGAGAAACTCGGTTGACCATCCGCCGAAGGTTATAGCGCAGAAGACTGCTCTTGCCCGTCGCACGACCGGCCTCGCGCGGTCGGTGTTATAGGCTGTCCATGCAAAATGAAAGAGGGGGGAAGGGGGCCGAGCGGCAGGGCATCCTGAGTGTGAATCCCCGCGGTTTTGGCTTCGTATCGAGCGTCGGTTACGACGATGATCTTTACACTCCCGAAGAGCGCATGGGCGGCGCCATGCATGGAGATCTCGTGGCGGCGCGCCTTTTGGCGCGCTCGGCGCGCGGTTCGGAGGGCGAGGTGCTGCGCGTCATTCAGCGGGCGGCCGCCAAGGTGCCCGGCGTGCTGCGGCGGCGGGGCAAAGCGATGTGGCTCGAGCCGGACGACAGCCGCCTGCGCGGCCCCATCGTCCTTCACGCGTCGTCGACCGACGCTTTTCTCCTGCGCGACGCCGAAGATGGAAAAGCTGCGGTGGCCCGCATCACGCGTTTCCCCGAAATGCCGCGGGAAACGCCGGAGGGGGAGATCGAGATCATCCTCGGCAACCCCGGAGACCCCAACGTCGAGGTGGCGAAAATCCTGGTGCGCGAAGGGATCGAAGAGGAGCACCCGAGCGACGCCATGCGCGAGGCGGAAGGCTTCGGCCAGGAGGTGGCCCGCGATGCTTGCGCCGGGCGCGAAGATCTCACTCACCTTCCGCTCCCCACCATCGACCCCGAAGACGCGCGCGATCACGATGATGCGGTGTGGGGCGTGCGCGAGCCCGATGGCTCGTACCGCGTGTGGATCGCCATTGCCGACGTCTCGCACTACGTCAGGCCGGGAACGGCGCTCGATCAGGCGGCCTTGACGCGCGGTTGCTCGATCTATCTGCCGGACCGCGCCATCCCCATGTTGCCGCGGCCGCTCTCGTCGCACCTCTGCTCGCTCTTGCCGAACACGATTCGATTGTGTCTCTGCGTCGAAGCGAAGATCGATCCCGCCGGCCAGGTGCAGACGTTTCGCCTGATCGAGGGCTTCATGCGGTCAGCCTTCAAGCTTACCTACGGCGGCGTGGCGCGTGCGCTCGGTTTCACCGAGCGTCCACCGCGGAGCCCCGAGGCCGAAAGCATCGTCGGCGATCTGCGGGTCCTTTACGACCTGGCCTTGCTCTTGCGCGGGCACCGCATGCGCCGCGGCGCGCTCGATTTCGAGCTCCCCGAAGTGAAGATCGTGCTCGATCAAGAGACCGGCGCCCCCATCGCCGTCGAAAAACGAAGCGAGGATCCGGGCGTCAAAAAGGCCTACCAGCTCATCGAAGAGCTGATGCTCCTCGCCAACGAGCTGGTCGCGCGGCACCTCGCCGAGAAAGGCATTCCCGCCATCTATCGGGTGCACGGTCCCCCCGACGAAACCAAGCTCGACCGCTTCGCCAGCATGGCGACCACGCTCGGCGTCGCCTTCGATCTGGAGGATGCCAAAGACCCCAAGCGCCTGACGGCGCTGTTGAAGCGCGTCGCCGAACACCCCTCGCGCCACGTCTTCAACATGCTGCTTCTTCGCGCCATGAAGCAAGCGACGTACGACACTGCCAACATCGGCCATTTCGGACTGGCCAGCGCCACGTATCTGCATTTTACGTCGCCCATCCGCCGTTACCCCGACCTCGTCGTCCATCGCGCCGTGCGCGAGCTTTTGAACCAGCGGCCCGCCGACCGCAGCGCCAATGCTCTGGAGGCCTTGAAGCTGAGCGCCACCGTGGCCTCGGAACGCGAACGCCACGCGATGGATGTCGAGCGCGAAGTCGTCGACCTCTATCGCGCGCTCTACATGAGGGCTTACATCGGCGCGACGTTCGCCGGTAAAGTGACGGCGCTCGTCGGCTCGGGCGTGTTCGTGCAGCTCGACAGCCCCTTCGTCGACGTGCTCGTGCGCGCCGAGTCGCTCGGCGCCGATCGTTACGAGCTGGACGATGATGGCATGCGCATGGTGGGGCTGCGCTCGGGCGACGCCATTTCGCTCGGTGACACGATGGAGGTCGTCATCGAAGACGTCGCCATTCTGCGGCGGTCGATCTACGGGCGGCGCGTCGGCGCGACGGTGAATGCGGAGCGGCAACCGCGCGGCGCGGGAAGGCGCGGCAAGGGCGCGCGCCCGGAGCAGGGACGCGGCGCCCCCGGTCGAGGGGAGCCCGGTCGAAGTGAGCAGGGACGCGGTGCGCCCAGTCGAGGGGAGCAGGGACGCGGCGCGCCCGGTCGAGGCGAGCAGGGACGCGGCGCGCCCGGTCGAGGCGAGCAGGGACGCGGCGCGCCCGGTCGAGGCGAGCAGGGACGCGGCGCGCCCGGTCGAAGTGAGCAGGGACGCGGCGCGCCCAGTCGAGGGGAGCAGGGACGCGGCGCGTCCGGTCGCGCGGAGCAGGGACGCGGCGCGCCCGGTCGAGGGGAGCAGGGACGCGGCGCGCCCGGTCGAGGGGAGCAGGGACGCGGCGCGCCCGGTCGAGGGGAGCAGGCGCCCGCCGCGCAGGGGCGCGATGACCGACGCGGCAAAGGTCGCGACGATCGCGGCAAGAGTAAGGGCGCAGCACCGAGCAAGGACGCGGCCGGCCGCGCCGCGGGTGGTCGGAAAGGCACGCCGAGCAAGCAACGCGGCGGGACGGCGGCGGCCAGCGGGGCGGGCCGTGGAACGAGCCGAATCAAGACACACCGCACCGACGCGGGATCGAGCAAGAAAAGCGGCTCGAAAGGGCAGGCGAAGCGGGGTAAGCGGCGGTAGATTTCGTACGCTTACCTAATCTGATGCAGATCGACGTCGAGGACTCTCGCGAAACCGGTGAAGTCGCGATCCGTGGTCAGGACGGCAACCCTTCGCCGCCGAGCCACCGCGCAGAGCAGGAAATCCGTATTCGACCCCTGCAAGCCGCGCGAGCGACAGCGATTGAAGCACACCGCCCCTTCTTCGTAATCCTCCGCGTCGAGCAGCAGATCAGGGAACGCTCGGAGACCGTCGCGCAGCCGTTTGAAGTGCTCGGGGACTCTGATGCCCGACAGAAGTTCCTGCCGAATTGCCCCCATCATGACGACGCGGCCCTCTTCGATGAGCGCGCGGAGCTCGCCCACCTCTGGCGCGTCGTTCGAGACCTTGCGTCGTAGCGCGAGAGACCAGACGGACGTATCGACGAGAACGTTCATCCCCGCCGTCGCTGGGCTTTAGGATCGTACTTGGGGTCGACGTCGATCGCCCCGAAGAGACGAAGAACGCGCATTTGCTTACGCCGCTGGATGTACTCCTGAAGCGCCTGCGTCACCGTCGCCTTCTTCGTTTTTTGCCCGCCGACCTTCAGCGCCTCATTCAGCAGCCGGTCATCGATCGCCAGGTTGGTCGCCATGTGTATTTTCTTACACACGCGTTTGTGTGACGCAAGCGGGAGACTCCCGCGCTGCCGTCAAATCCCCCGAATGACATCGGTCTTCATCCAGGGGCGCAGCGCTTCCGGTACCACGACGGTCCCGTCCTTCTGCTGGCACTGCTCGAGGATCGCCACCATGGTGCGCCCGACGGCGAGGGCCGAACCGTTCAGCGTGTGCACCAGCCGGACCTTCTTGGCCTCGTCGCGGTAACGAATTTGCGCGCGGCGCGCCTGGTAGTCGCCGAAATTCGAACAGCTCGAGATCTCGCGATACTGCCCCTGTCCCGGGAGCCACACTTCGAGATCGTAGGTGTGGCGCGAGCTCGCGCTGAGATCGCCCGCGCAAAGCTCGGCTACCTGGTAATGCAGGCCGAGCCGTTGCAACACCTCTTCGGCGTGGGAGGTGAGTTTCTCGTGCTCTGCATTCGACGTCTCCGGCGTCGCGAACCGGACGAGTTCCACCTTGTCGAACTGGTGCTGGCGAATGAGCCCGCGCACATCGGCGCCGTAGCTGCCGGCCTCGGAGCGAAAACAGGGGGTGTAGGCGGCGTAGCCGAGAGGAAGCTTCTGTCCGTCGAGGATCTCGGCGGCGTAGAGGTTGGTTACGGGAACCTCCGCGGTCGGAATCAAATAGAGATCGTACGTCGCTTCGGCGTCGGACTTCACCGTCTTGAAGGCGTCGCCGCCGAACTTCGGCAAATTCCCGGTGCCGAGCATGGCGATGTCTTTGACGAGGAGCGGCGGCGCCACTTCGACGTACCCATGTTCGCCGTGCAGCTCGAGCATGAACTGAATGATGGAGCGCGAGAGCCGTGCACCTTGTCCCATGAGAAACGTGAACCTCGGGCCGGAGATCTTGCTGGCGCGCTCGAAGTCGAGAATGCCGAGCGCCGTCCCGATCTCCCAGTGCGGCTTCGGTTCGAAGCCGGCGAAACTCGGCTTTTGACCCCACGAGCGCACGATCCGGTTGTCGGCGGCGGTCTTGCCGTCGGGGATGGCCGGATCGGGCATGTTGGGGACGACGAGGAGGATCTGTTCGATGCGCGCTTCGACGTCGGTGACTGTTTTCTGCAGCTCCTTGATGCGGGCCGACAAAGCGCCGAGGCTCTCGCGCTTCGCTTGGAATTCCGGCGATCCCTTGGCAAGCTTGGCCATTTCCTGGTTGGCGGCATTGCGCTCCTGGGCCATCGCTTCCGAGCGCGTGATGGCGTCGCGGCGCTCGCGCGCCAACTCGGCTATGGACGCCAGCGATTGGGCGGCTTCGGCGCTGCGCCGCGAGAGAGAAGCTTTGACCTCATCGAGATGTTCGACGACGTAGCGGAGTTCGAGCATGGCTTTCAGCCCCAATGGGGCCTAGGCCATAGCACGACTCCCACCCGCCATCCCCGCGCGACCGCACGCCGCCGGCCACCCGCTGCGGCCGTCACACCTCGGCCTGGGGCCGTGTTATGGGAATGGGGATGGCGGAAACGCTCCGCTCGGCACGGCACGACGCCCTGCGCATTGCGCTGGCGGTCGCATCGATCGTCGCGCTCATCGCGCTTCCGGGATCGTGCAAGAAAAGCAAACCGAGCACCCCGCGCATCGCCGTCATTCCCAAGGGGACGACCCACGAGTTCTGGAAGTCGGTCCATGCCGGTGCCGTCAAGGCGTCGCGTGAGCTCGAGGTGGACGTCGTCTGGAAGGGTCCGTTGCGCGAGGATGACCTGAAGGCCCAGATCGACGTCGTGCAGTCCTTCACGGCACAGGCCGTGTCGGGGATCGTGGTGGCACCCCTCAGCGACAAGGGTCTCGTGGGGGCGGTGAACCAGGCCGTTCGCGCCAAGATCCCGGTCGTCATCTTCGATTCGGATTTGCAGGGGCACGACTACACGAGCTTCGTCGCCACCGACAATTTTGCGGCCGGCAAGCTGGCGGGCGAGGAGCTCGCCAAACTGCTCGGAGACAAGGGAAACGTCATCGTCCTTCGCTACAACGAGGGCTCGGCCAGTACGGCCAACCGCGAAAACGGTTTTCTCGACGCCCTCAAGAAGCACCCTTCCATCACCGTCAAGAGCGATAACCAATACGGCGGTGCCACGACCGAGACGGCGCACCAAGCGAGCGAGAATCTGCTTTCGGCGATGCAAGCATCGCAAGGAGGTGTCGACGGCATTTTCTGTCCCAACGAGTCGACGACGTTCGGCATGCTGCTCGCGCTCGAAAAGGAGGGCCTGGCCGGCAAGGTGAAGTTCGTCGGATTCGACGCGTCGCAGAAGCTCGTGGAAGCGGTGCAAAAGGGGCACCTCGACGGGCTCGTTTTGCAGAATCCTTTTCAAATGGGTTACCTGGCGGTGGCCACGTTGAGCCGACATCTGCGCGGCGAGGCCGTCGAAGCGCGCATCGACACCGGCGCCACCTTCGTCGGCAAGCACAATCTCGAGCGCCCGGAGATCCGAGATCTGATCGCACCCGATCTCACCCCTTGGCTGGGGGAATAACTTTGCCCCAGCACAGGCTCGTGGCCGAGGACGTTCAGAAGACGTTCGGCGCCACCGTCGCGTTGGCCGGTGTGAGCTTCGCCGTCGCACCGGGACACGTGCACGCGCTCATCGGCGAAAACGGCGCCGGCAAGAGCACGCTCATGAGCATTCTCGCCGGAGCGACGGCGCCCGATGCGGGCAAGCTCACGCTCGAGGGCGCCCCGTTCCGCCCGCGTACGCCAGAGGAGGCGCGGCGGGCGGGCGTGGCCATGGTGCATCAGGAGCTGTCGCTGTGCCCTCATCTGACCGTCGAGGAAAACATTGCCCTCGGCGCAGAACCGGCGCGGTTGGGCATCGTGACGAGGGCGGAGGTGCGGCGGCGCGCACTGGCGGCCCTGGAACGTGTTTCCGGCCCATCCCGCGACGCGCAGCCGCGGCCCGACGCGCGCGTCGGCGATTTGCCTCCCTCGGGACAGCAGCTCGTCGAGATTGCGCGCGCCCTGGCGCTCCCCCATTGTCGCCTGCTCATTTTGGACGAACCCACGAGCAGTCTCGGCTCGGACGACGTGGGGCGGCTTTTTTCCGTGATCCGTGCCGTTTGCGCGAGAGGGATCGCCGTCGTCTACATTTCGCACTTCTTGGAAGAGATCCACCGCATCGCCGACGATTTCACGGTCCTGCGCGACGGCAGGACGGTCGGCGCGGGAGCTCTCGAGAACGTGGCAGCGGGCGACATCGTGGGGATGATGGTCGGTCGCGCGGCCCTCCAGCTTTTTCCGCGGTCCCCGCGAACGGCGGGTGAAATCGTGCTCGAAGTGAAGGACTTGGGCGGCGCTGTCAAACCGACCGGGGTCTCGCTCACCCTCCGGCGTGGCGAGGTACTCGGCATCGCCGGACTGGTTGGTGCGGGGCGTACCGAGCTGCTCCGCTGTATCTTCGGCCTGGATCGCGTGCGGCACGGCGATCTCCGCGTGCTCGGGTTCTCCGGTTTTCGCGCACCCCCCGCGCGTATCGACCAAGGTGTGGGGTTTCTCAGCGAAGATCGAAAAGCGGAAGGGCTGGCCACGGGGCTGTCACTCGCCGAAAACCTCACCTTGTCCGGCACGGCGCCGCTCGGCCCACGCGGCCTCGTGTTTCCGCGCCGGCGCCGGGCCGCCGCCGAGCGATGGATACGCGAGCTTTCCATCCGCGCGCACGATGCCGATCAGCCGATTGGTGAGCTCTCCGGCGGAAATCAGCAGAAAGTGGCGCTGGCGCGCCTTCTCCATCAGGACGCGGACGTCTTTCTCCTCGACGAACCGACGCGCGGTATCGATGTCGGCAGCAAGGCGCAGATCTACGAGCTCATCGACCGCCTGGCGGCGCGGGGCAAGGCGGTGCTGCTCGTGTCCAGCTATTTGCCGGAGGTACTCGGGATCTGCGATCGCATTGCCGTCATGCGACGCGGACGCCTCGGTCCCGCGCGCCCGACTGCCGAGCTCGACGAGCGCGCGGTGCTCATGGAGGCAACCGGCGCATGAGCGAAGGCAACCGTCGTCCGCCGGACGTCGCTGACGAGCCCTCCGCGACACCCGCGCCAGGCGGGAGACCGGACAAGCGGCGAATCAAGCGCTTGCTCGCCGTTTCCTGGCTCGGCCCCGTGGCCGCGCTCGCCTTCGTCTATCTCCTCTTTGCGTTGCTCGTCCCCGAGACGTTCGCGCGATCCACCAACTTCGTCACGATGGCGCGGCAGACGGTGGTGGTGGGCATTGCGGCCGTGGGGATGACGATGGTGATCATCGGCGGAGGGATCGACCTATCCGTCGGCTCGTCGGTCGCGCTGGCGACGGTCGTCATCGCCCGCGCGCTCAATGCCGGCGCCGGTTCTTTCACGGCTGCGGTGGCGGGCGTCGCGGTCAGCGCTCTCTGCGGGATGTTCGTCGGCGGCATCATCGCCTTGGGAAGGATCACGCCCTTCGTCGTTTCCCTCGGCGCCATGACCATCCTGCGCGGCGCCGCCAAAGGGCTCGCCCACGAACAGAAGATCGACGCCGACGCTCGAGGGCTCGACGGTCTTCTGGGTGTGCTCCCCGAGGGCACAAGCTGGATGATCTTTCCCCCCGGGGTGTGGATCTTCGTCGGCCTGGCGGCCCTTTTTGCGGGGGTGCTGCGCTATACGCGCTTCGGTCGACACGTCTTTGCCATCGGCTCGAACGAGCGGACCGCGCGGCTCTGCGGCGTTCGCGTGGAGGCGACGAAGATCGGCGTCTATGGGCTCGCGGGGCTACTCGCCGGGATCGCCGGCGTGATGGAATTTGCCACGCTCACGGTGGGGGATCCGACGGATTCCATCGGCCTCGAGCTGGAAGTCATTGCCGCGGCCGTCATCGGCGGCGCGTCGCTGCTCGGCGGAGAAGGGTCGATCGTCGGGTCGGTGGTGGGCGCGTCCCTGATGACCGTCATCAAGACGGGGAGCACACACCTCGGTCTGCCCAATTGGGTGGAGGAGGTCGTCACCGGCCTTATCATCGTCACCGCGGTCGCGCTCGACCGCTTGCGGCACCGCGCGCCCTGAACGCATGTCGAGTGAGGGTAAAGTCAATGCAAGATCGACGGCTTGCGAATGACGACAACTGCAAATCCTCATTCTCTTCAGGGCGGGTCCGACGATATAACGTGGCCCAGCATGGAATCGAGTGCCGTCCGTCGAGCGAGCTGGGGTGTCATCGTAGCGCTCTTCCTCCTCATCACGTGTTGGGTGAAGCCGGCCGAAGCGTACGCCTGGATGATCCGGCACGACTACACCGGTTGTAACCAGTGTCACGCCGATCCTTCGGGGGGTGGGCTGCTCACTGCGTATGGCCGGGCGCAGAGCGATTTCCTCTTGCGCATGCGCTACGGCGCGCCCGAGTCGTACGAGCCGCCTCGTTCGGCGGAGTTTCTTTTCGGCGTGATGAAGCTGCCCGAGAGCGTGCTCCTCGGCGGCGACGTTCGCTACGCGAGATTGGCCACCCGCGTGAACGGTCAGGACGAATCCCGCTTTTTCTTCATGCAGGCCGATCTCACGGGACAGGTGGCGATCGAGCGCGTGAAGGTGAACGGCAGCATCGGCTACGCCGAACGAGGAGCGCGGCAAACGGCCCTCACCCACGCCGACGAGAAGAATATCGTCTCCCGCGTGCACTGGGTCGGCATCGACATCGGGCGAGACCGAAACTGGCAGCTGCGGGGCGGGCGCATGAACATGCCGTTCGGCATCCGCACCGTGGAGCACACGCTCTGGGTGCGCGCTTCGACGCGCACCGACATCAACGTGTCGCAGCAGCACGGCGTTTCCCTGGCTTACAACGGGGCCGAGCTTCGCGGCGAGATCATGCTCATCGCCGGCAATTTCCAGCTCGCTCCCGACGCCTTCCGCGAGCGCGGTTACAGCGGCTATCTGGAATATGCACCGTCGCCCCACCTCGCCTTCGGCGTATCGAGCCTGGTGGCACGCGCCGAGAAGGATTTCAATTCGCAACAGTCGCTGGTGCGCCACGCCCACGGCATCTTTGGCCGCTACAACCCGGTGAAGCCTCTCGTTCTGCTCGCCGAAGCGGATCTCCTGGCCGAGGCGGCCGCCGACGACCCCACCGGCACCGGGTTCGTCGGCATGCTGCAGGCCGACGCCGAAGTGACCCAAGGGCTGCACGTCATGGCGACCGGTGAAGCATGGCAGGCCCCATCCCCAGCGGGTATCGGCACGTCCACTGGGGTGTGGGGCTCGGTGGTGTGGTTCTTCCTTCCGCACTTCGACACGCGCCTGGACCTCATGTGGCAGAGCTCCCCCACCACTTCGTCGTCCGTCGAAAAGACGACGCTGCTCGCGCAGCTTCACGCATTCCTCTAGGCCGTGACCATGAACTGTGCCGCTCTTCGGGTATGTCTCGCGCTGGTCGTTCTTTCGCTTGCCCCACCTGCGCTCGCTAGCGAGGTCTTCACCGACGTCGTCAAAGCGCAGCTCAACTTGCCGGAAAAGCCGCTCTGCACCCTCTGCCACCAAACGCTGGTGGGCGGCCCCATGATGGTCACCAAACCGTTTGGTCTGACCCTGCAAAAGAAATACGGGCTCCGCCTGCTGGACGTGGCGGGGCTGCAAAGGATCCTCATGCAGATGCAGGCCACCGGCGAAGACGACGGCGACGGCGACGGCATCGGCGACATCGCCGAGCTTTTGCAAGGCACGGATCCCAACGTGCCGGAGGGGGGCGTCGCGGCGGACGAGCCTCGCTACGGCTGTTATTGCAGCGCGGTGCCCGCTCCCTCGGCGCCGGCCGCGGCAGGAGCGGCCTGGCTCGCGGGTTTGGCGCTTTCGAGTTGGCGACGACGCGCCGTCCGGCGTCTTCGTGCGGAGAGGAAGACATGAAGATGCGTCGCGTGCTGCTCGCTTTTTTGCTGGCTGCGGCCCCCGCTTGCAACCAGGCGCCGCTCGACGTCGTGGAGGGGGTGGACCTCCAGCGCTTTCAGGGGCAGTGGTACGAGATTGCCAAGCTCCCCCGCGTCACGCAGGCGGATTGCACGGGTACCACGGCCCGCTATGAAATGAAGTCGGACCGCGAGATGGTCGTCACCAACGCGTGTCGGCTCGGGAACCTCGCCGGGAGTCGGCGTCAGGTCGTGGCGGCGGCGCGGGTTCCCAATCCGGCCGTGCCGGGCAAGCTTTCGGTGGAGTTCGGCGGTTTTTTTGGTGACTACTGGATCATCGACCTCGATCGGGACGACTACCGTTATGCCGTCGTGGGGCATCCCGCGCGGCAGTACCTCTGGATCCTGAGCCGCACGCCAACGCTGGAACCGGCCGACCTGGCGCCGATTCTCGAGCGTGCGACGCAAAAGGGTTTCGACGTTACGCGCCTCGAGTACACGAAGCAGGTGCCTTGAACGAGGGGCGCCGCGCGCGTGCCCGCATCCTCCGCGCGACGCGTGCGTGACGAGTGACGGACTGCTTATGGCATGACGAACATGCCGAAGCCTGCGCCCGAGCCCATGCCGATGCCCAATCCGACGTGCACACGTGACGCGTTGCGCCCGCGCATTTGGGAAAGAGCGATGACGTGGGTCACCAGCGTGCAGGTTCGCAGCGCGGGACCGCAGCCTGACCAGGCGCCGCTCGGGTGCGGGCCTCCTTCGGGGTCGAAGCGGACGACCGTTCCCGCCTCGTCCAGCGTCAACCAGGCGAAATCGACGCCCGGCGGGGAAGCATTGCGCAAACCGACTCTGCCGAGATCCACGTCGTCCTTACCGACGAGGCGACCGTCCATTTCCAATAACGCGATCGGGTCGTTCTCCCGATCGAATACGCGGCCGGCTGCATCGATGGTGAACAGGTGGTCACCGTTACCGAGCACGCGGCCGTCGGGCATGACGTCGATGACCCCATCACCCTGGCTGCAGCGGGCGCGAGGAATGTCGAGCCGCGACCCACCCTGCGCCCAATGAATGGGCGGGTGTGCCTGGCAGCTCGTCAGGGAGCACGCCAGCAGGGCGGCCCAAGCAGAAGCGCGCATCGGTTCAGCATAGCATTGCGTACGACGGGAACGGGCGGGGCGCCGCGCCCACAGTCACCGCGAGCGTCGTTCAAGGGTTCTCGCGCGCGACCGTTATGAATATCGGATGCATCCGCGCCCGCCTCCCCCTTCCAAACGACCGCAACCCGACTCGCGAGGGTCGAAGCGGCCGACGTTTCGGCCACTTCTGTCGCGGCGGCCCGGAGCCTCGCCGCTCGGCAGCCTTTTCCCGTTCGTGATGAGCCTGCGCCCCGGCCATCGTGACAGCATCCAGGTTTCGCCCAAGCCGCCGCTCAAGCCGGTCATCCATTTTCTCACGGATTCCGAGTCGCCCTCCGCGCCGTCAGCTGCGCCCGATGCATCCCCGGCCGAGACGCCGTCACCCGAACGAGCTCAGCGATCGATTCCCATCCCTGGCGAGGCAGGATCGCCGAACTACAAGGGGTGGCGCCGTTCGGCGGCGCGTATCGCCGTGCTCCCTGCGATCGGCCTTGCCGTCGCGGGAGCGGCGTTTCTCGTGGGCAAGGGCGATTGGGCACATCGGCAGTCGACGCCTACGCGAGGGGTCGCGACGCCGGCCTTGAAGCAGGCGATGAACGGCGGCCACGTGCGCTGGCACAGCGACGCCATCGATGTCGTCCTCGACAAGTCGTTCACCGATCTCGCTGGTCCCAAGGTCTACGGCGAAGCCATCAGTGCTTGGCGCGCCACGGGAGCCACCCTCCCGTCGGTCTCCACCAAGTCCGGCAAAGAACGCCAGATCGGTTACAAGAGCAGCGGCGGCAACGAGAACATCGTGGTCTACGCCGCGACCGGCTGGGCCAAGGCCAACGGTGCGCTCGCCATCACCGTTCTCACCTACGAAGAGCAATCGGGCCGAATCGTCGACGCTGACGTGCTCATCAACGGCGGCGGCCGTTACTTTGCGATTTTCGATAGCGACGAATCGTCCGGCGATACCATCTCCATCGACGGCTCGGGGACGACGTCGACCGGCTCGGCCAACACGACATCGAAGACGGCGAAGTTCGACGTGCAGAGCGTGGTGACGCACGAGCTCGGGCACTTCTTCGGCCTCGGTGAAGACGTCGACGACACCAAGGCGACCATGTACGTGAGCACGCGTCACGGCGAGATCCACAAGCGCATCGTCACCAAGGGCGAGGGGGGCGTGATGACTGCCCTCTACACCGACGACGTCGGGGTCACCGACGAGTCGCAACCGCGCGGTGGATGCGGGGGAGCGCAGCTGGCGCGTTCGCAACCGTCGTCCTCGACTTGGATCGGATTCGTCGTAGCGACGCTCGGACTCGGTCTCTATGCGGCGGCGCGGCGCTTTCGAGCGCAAGAGCAGCTGCCGCCCGTGCGCATTCGGGCCAGCCGTTCGCGCCGCGTGGCGCGCCTCGGAGGGTGGCTCACCGTGATCGGGATCGTCACCTCGCTCTCGCCCCCCGCCGTCGAGGCCGCTTCCGAGGAGGCGCTCGTGCGCAGCGACGCCGAGGTGCAAATCGTGAATGCCCAGCCCCGCTGGGTGGATGGTATCGTCGAAACCGAGCTCACCTACCGCGTCACCGCTTGTCACGTGACGAACTGCCCGGAAGGGGACCAGCGCGTCGTCGCACTCGGCGGCAAGCTCGACGGCGTGACCCAGATCGTGGGACCCTTTGCCTTGCCCGACGTGGGGGCGCGCGTTTCGATGGGACTTCGCGATGCGCGGGGCCTGCTCAAGACACTCCGTACGACTTTTCAACCATAATCGGAGCGCGCAGGCGCGGCATGCAAACCTCACGAGACAAGAACCTTCCCGCGCAGGCGGAAAGCGGAACGCATTCGTCGGGCGATGCGGCCCGCCCTTCCGCGCCCGAGGACACGGCGCAGCCGCGGCGCCAGCACGCGCGCCACAACGTCGAGCTCGAAGTGACGATGGAGAGCGAGACCAACTTCTACATGGGGCTCACCGAGAACCTCTCCGAAGGCGGGATCTTCATCGCGACCCACATGTTGAAGCCCCTCGGCACCCCCATCGAAGTATCGTTCAAGCTTCCGGACCTGTCCGACCCGATCAAGGTGAACGGCACGGTGCGTTGGCTGCGCGAATACTCGCCGACGAGCGACACGAGCCCGGGAATCGGCGTTCGCTTCGAGCACATCGGGACCGAGCATGCCGAGCAGATTCGGCGCTTCTTGGAGGCGCGCGATCCCTTGTTTTACGACGAAGACTGAGGCGGCTTCGACGCTGCCCGCGACGGGGGCGCGGGAGGCGACGAGGGCGCCGGGGGCATTCGCGATGGTCGCATCGACGGCGCGGCCGTGAAAGTGACGTGGTCGACGAGCACGGGGGTGCGCGTTCCGAGCGGGTCGGCCAGGCCGATCACCCAGGCGTCGATGGCGGAACCATCGGCGCGCACGCGCAGGCGCACGATGTGTTTGTAACCGGGGTGCCCGAGGGCGGCGAAGGCCTGATCGTGGTTGAGCCCAAAGAGCGCCAGCGCCGCGAGGTAGCAGCCAAAAACGAACGCGCCGCCGAATATCGCCAACCCGAAGACGAGGAGCGCGGCCGTTTTGGGCGAAGGGCTGACCTCGAGCCACGCCAAGGCCGCGTCGAAACCGGCGTGGGTCGCCGTCGGAACGAGCGCCATGAGCACGCCGGCCGCCGTGGCCAGGAGGACGACCGCGCGATAGGTCGCCTTGCGCAGGCCGGCGAGGGCCGCACAAACCACGGCTGCCAGCGCCGCGGCGCCAATCGAAACGTAATCCATGGCTTCCGGGCCCGTGCGCAGACCGACGCCGAGGGCGGGCGCGAAGAGCGCGGCCAGGGACAAGTGCGGAATGATGCCGCCGCGCCCGGTGGCGACGTGCCACGGCACCGTCAAGAGCAGTGCTCGCGACGCTCGCGGTCCGGGGAACTCGACGTCAGGAACGCGCTTCTTGGCGTCGCGCGCCATGCGCGCGCCGTGCAGGAACGCGCCTCCCCCGCCCGCAACCAGGTGGATCGACGGTCCCGTCTTCCACCGTTCATAGTGGTGCACGTCCCCGGCCAAACAGAGCATCGGATCGTAAGCAGGATCGAGATCGAGTGCCTGGAGCATCTCGGTGCCGACGGTGGAGGGTTCGAGGTAGAGGTAGAGGGGATCGGGAAGACACAGCAGGAGCGAATGCGAGGGAGCCGCGCTGCGTCGATCCCAGAAGAAGCGCCGCTGCTGGAAGTTGATCTGCCGAAGCTGTCGATCGACGCCCCACAGGTCGATGCCCGGCGCCAGGCCCAGCGCGAAGTAGCTGGCGCGCTGCACCGGTTCGTACCCGACCAAAGGCAGGGCGCGGCGCTTGACGATGTGTTTGCCCATGGCGAAGGCTTCCATCCACGAGACGAAGTGCTGGACCGGCTTTTCCGCGCCCGGCGCCGCGCTGGCGCGCTCCTTGGCGAGGGGGCCCGAGCGTGCGCGGAACATGCGAGCGAAGCCGTCGAGGCCGTCGAACCAATCGTGGTTGCCGGCGATCCCGAGCAGGGCTCGCGTTTTGCCGTCATAGCGGTCGGCGAAGATTTCGTTCCAAGGGCGAAGCAAGCGTGCTTCGATTTCGGTCGAGGTGGCCACCGGGTAGGCGGTATCGCCGCCGAAGAGGAGAATGTCGCCGCGGGGGACGATGCACGTGCCCTCTCCGTCGGCTAGCGGCACTTCGTACTCCGAAGCGACGAGCTCGGCGATGGCGCGGCTCACGTCGACGTCGTCGCCGGTATCGGCCACGAAATCGATGTAGACATCGCGACCGAGCGCCTCGGTGACCGACGTGGCGTCCTCTTTGGCGTCGCCGTCGATGGTCCGAGCAACGCTCTTGGTGAGCCCGCCGGGGGAGTCGGGGTGCATCCAATCGCGCGAATCGATGTCTTGCGTCGCGATGGCGCTCGCCACGAGGTGCCACAGGTGTCCGTAAAAGGAACGGATGCCGAACCAAGGCACGGCCCGGGGATGGGCCGTGCCGCGCCGAAACGAGCGGAGCGCCGTATCTCGCCCTGCTGGAGCCGGCCGTACCGGCCCTCGTGCGCGCGGCGCATCCATGTGTGCGGGGTGCATCTTCCCATGCCCTGGCCGCGCGCGGAAAAATTCCCCCGCCGCCGAACCTCGTTGGGCGGTCGTCGTACGCACGAGGTGGCTACGGGCGACTGGGGACGGCCGAGCTTTCTCGCGAATTCATCGAGCTGCTCGCTCGTGCACGAAGACGAAGGCGCCTTTCTTGCTGGCCACGACGATGTCGACCCATCCGTCGGCTGTCACGTCGCCGACCGTGACTTGGGTGCCGACTCCGGAAGCGTCGTCGATGAGGTGCGGGATCCAGGTGACCGCACCCTGGTTTCGCACGAGCTCGAACCAATAGAGATGAGCGGGGGCTGCGAAATCCGGCATTCCGGCCGGTATGTGCCCCCAGAAGCGTTCCCCCGTGACCAGATCCGGATCGCCGTCGCCGTCCACATCCGAGAGGGCGAGGGCATGCGGCTCGTGCAGGGTGACGCCCCCCGCGTCAGCGACCGGCGGAACGATGATGTGCTGCGTGAATCCGGCGGGCGACTGTTCGAACCACGCCAAGCCGTACCCGTGTGCCTCGAGGCTCGTCACCACATCGCCGTCGCCGTCGCCGTCGATGTCTGCCGTCGCTATCTGCGCGCCTCCGCTGCCGAAGTTCTCGGGGCGCCGAGCCCAGAGCGGATTGCCCTCCAGGGAGGGCGGCTGTTTCCACCAGCCGGTGGCTTCCAGAACATCCGGGCGGCCGTCACCGTCGACATCCCCGACGCCGAGACCATGCGTGAAGGCTTGGAAGCCCGAGGGGGGCGTCAGCGGGTGCAAAATCCACGGCGTCGTTGCGTCGACCAGGTCGGGCCCCGCCCACACCAGACGCCCTTCGGCAGCGAAGACGAGCTCGGGGCGGCCGTCGCCGTCGATGTCAGTGAAGTCCGGGGCCTCGGTGTCCACCACGTTCACCACTTGGTGACGGGGCCAGTGGCCACCGCTGCGTCCGGGGTTTCCGAACCACGAGGCGTCCGCTCCCGGGAAACCGACGCGCAGGATATCCGTCCATCCGTCGCCGTCGAGATCGCGCGAAAAGAGAAAGAAGCAGTCCGAATACCCCTTGGGGTCAAACGGCTGTGGCGGATAGACCTCGTGGCTGACCGTGAACGATGGCCCCTCGTACCAGCGGGGCCCCGCGGCGACGTCCGTGTCGCCGTCGCCATCGAAGTCACCGTACGTTGCCCCCTCGCAAACAAAGTCGGTGGCGAGCTGAATGCGGCGAAACCCGCGGTGGGTGCTGGTCGGTGCATCGCCCGCTTCGGCGGATCCGATCACGCGCTCCTCTCCGGCGTCGCGTGGCCCGCTGTGCGAGCCTCCATCGGTCGCATCGATGGCGCCTTCGGAACCGCAGGCGACGACATTCATGCACACCGCGACGAGCGCGCCCCGGGTTCTTCGCACGGGAGACGCGCTATTCCTTCAGCGCCTCGGCGCCGCCGATGATCTCCATGAGCTCCTTGGTGATGGCCGCTTGCCGCGCGCGGTTATACGCCAAGGTGAGCGAGTCGATCATCTCCTTCGCATTCTTGGTGGCGGAGTCCATCGCCGTCATGCGGGCGCCGAGCTCCGACGCGGTCGACTCGAGGAGCGCCCGCAAGATGGAGACCTCGACGTACATGGGAACGAGGCGGTCGAGCAAGGCGCGCTTGTCCGGCTCGAAGATGTATTCGATCTGGGCACCGTTCGCGGAAGCGGCGCTGGGGGCGGCCTCGCTCCCTTCGGCGCGCCGCAGCGGCAAAAGGCGCTCCACCACCACCCGCTGCGTCATCGCGCTCTTGAACTCGTTGTAAACGAGGTAGATGGAGTCGATCTCCCCTTTGACGAGACGCGGGACCATCGTGCGCGAGATGAGCCTCGCCTTGTCGAGATTGAGCTCGCCGGCCAGCGGAAAGTCGCCGGCAACGGGCGCCTGGCGCCGCTTCAAAAAATCGCGGCCCTTGCGTCCCACCGTAAAAAGCTGGACTCCGCGGCCCTGCGCGGCGTGCTCGCGCCAGGTTCGCTCGGCAGCTTTGTTGATATTGGTGTTGAACGCGCCGCAGAGCCCGCGGTCACCGGTGAGGACGAGTAGCGCTACGTTCTGCTCCGGCCGATCGGCGAGGAACGGATGGTCGGGCTGTTTCTCGACCGCGTCTTCGCCGGTTTCGTCTCGATTGGGCGCGGCGAGCGCGGCCAGGATCTCCTGGGTCTTCAGCGCATAGGGTCGCAGGGCGAGGATGCGCGAGAGCGCGCGAGCGAGCCGCGCCCCGGCCACCATCTTCATCGCCCGCGTGATTTTCTGCGTCGACTTGGTGGTCGCGATCCGCTTGCGAATGACCTTGAGCGAAGGCATGGCTAGCTAGCCCTTCTGGACGGTCGATTCGAACTTCTCGTTGAAGGAGCCGATGACCTTGTTGAGGCGCTGCTTCAAGCCGTCGTCGAGCGCTTTCTTCTTGGCGATGTCCTCGAACAGCGCCTTGTCGGCCGTGTCGATGTGCGCGTGAAGCTCGGTCTCGTAGCGCATCAGCGAGTCCACCGGGAACTTGTCGAGGTGCCCGTTGGTGCCGGCATAGATGATGACGATCTGACGTTCCACCTTCTGCGGCACGTATTGCCCCTGCTTCAAGATCTCGACCAGGCGCGCCCCGCGGGCGAGCTGCTGGCGAGACGTGGCGTCGAGATCGGAGGCAAACTGGGCGAAGGCCTCCATGGCGCGGTACTGAGCGAGATCGAGGCGCAGCGTGCCGGCCACGCTTTTCATGGCTTTGACTTGCGCGTTGCCGCCGACGCGGGAGACGGAGATGCCGACGTTGATGGCCGGGCGAACGCCGGAATAGAAAAGGTCGGCCTCGAGAAAGATCTGCCCGTCGGTGATGGAGATGACGTTGGTGGGGATGTACGCCGAGACGTCACCGGCCTGCGTTTCGATGATGGGAAGCGCCGTGAGCGAGCCGCCCGAGTTGGGGTCTTTGACGAGGCCGAGCTCGGCGGCGTTGGGCTGTGCCTTGAGCGCCTTCTCACCCAGTTCGTGCGCTTCGAGGCCGCGGTAGGTCTTGCCGTCGACGCCCACGGGGCGGAACGCTTCGCCTTTGCGCTGGATAGTGTAGACGTCGGCCATCTTCGCGGCGCGCTCCAAGAGGCGCGAGTGCAGATAGAAAACGTCGCCCGGATACGCTTCGCGCCCCGGCGGGCGGCGCAGAAGGAGCGACAGCTGGCGGTAAGCGACGGCTTGTTTGGAAAGATCGTCGTAGATGCAGAGCGCGTGGCGACCGGTGTCGCGGAAGTACTCGCCCATGGTGACGCCGGTGTAGGGGGCGATGAAGAGGAGCGGCGCGGTCTCGCTCGCGCCGGCGGTGACGACCGTCGTGTACTCCATGGCGCCGAAGTGGTTCAGCTTGTCGACGACCTGCGCGACGGTGGACTGCTTCTGTCCGATGGCGACGTAGATGCAGAAAACGCCTTGCCCCTTCTGGTTGATGATGGTGTCGATGGCGACGGCGGTCTTGCCCGTCTGTCGATCGCCGATGATGAGCTCGCGCTGCCCGCGGCCGATCGGGATCATCGCGTCGATGGCTTTGATGCCCGTCTGCAGCGGCTCTTTGACGGATTGGCGACTGATGATGCCGGGCGCTTTGATTTCGACACGGCGGCGGTGGGGCGATTCGATGGGCCCTTTACCGTCGACCGGCTGCCCGAGCGAGTTGACGACGCGGCCCACGGTGGCCTCGCCGACCGGCACTTCCATGATGCGCCCGGTGCGCTTGACGGTGTCGCCTTCTCTCACGCTCGACGTGTCGCCGAAGAGCGCGACGCCCACGTTGTCCTGCTCCAAGTTCAGGACGAGGCCGAAGAGACTGCCGGGAAACTCGACCAGCTCGCCGGCCATGGCCCCTTCCAAGCCGTAGACGCGGGCGATGCCGTCGCCGGTGCTCAAGACGGTGCCCGTCTCGGTGACCAGCGTCGCCTTGTCGAAGTTCTGAATCTGCTTCTTGATGATCTGCGAAATCTCTTCGGCTCTGAGCTGCATGGCTTCCTCGGACGAGAACGTTGCTAGGACAGCAAAAGGTGCGCGGAGAGCTCGGCGAGCTTGGTGCGCGCGGAACCATCGATGACCTGGTCACCGATGCGGATGGTGAGTCCCGCCAAAAGCTCGGGGTCGTGACGCTGATCGAGGACGATGCGCTTGCCGGTCATGGCCTTGAGCTCGTTGGTCAGCTTCTCGGCAAAAGCTTCGCTCAGCGGTTCGGCCGACACGACGGTGGCCCGCACGATCCCCGCGCGTTGATCGGACAAGCGATCGAGTTGGTTGGCGATGCCGCTGACCGCGTACATCCGCTTGCGCCGCGTGAGCAATCCGGCCGCGTTCTTGGCGAGGTCGGTGAGACCGAGTCGATCGGCGAGCTCGTTGACCGTGGCCAGGCGATCGGTCACGGAAACGAGGGGGTTGTTCATGATTTTTTTCAGCTCTTCCGATTCCTCGTACACCTCGGCGAGCCTGCGGAAATCTTCGATGAGCGCCGTCACTCCGCCGGTTTCGACGCCGAGCTCGAAGATCGCCTGGGCGTAGCGCTCCGCAACCGTTTCGCTCATGAGGGATTCCCCTTGGCCGCCGCGGGGCCCGGATACGAGCTTCCGCCGCGCGCGGGCGGGCCTGCGCCGAGCCGGGCGCCGCTGCGAAGCTGCTGGAGAAACGCTTCCGCGAAGCGATCGTGGTCACCGAGCGTGGTGTTCTTGGAGAGGATCTCGGTGGCGACACGGGTCGCCTGAGCCACGACTTCGGCCAAGAGGTCCTGGCGCATTTGCTTGCCTTCTTGGGCGAGCACGATCTCGGTGTCTTTGCGCATGCGCTCGCGGCGTTCTTTCGCCTCCTGGATGATGCGCTCCTTGTCGCGCTCGCCTTGCTCGCGGAACTCGCGGCGGACCCGCTCGAGCTCCTCGCTGATTTTGGCGAGCTTGGACTCGTACTGCTCGAGCCGCTCCTCGGCCGCCTTGCGCATCCGCGTCGCTTCGTCGATCTCGCGGGTGATGCTCTCCTTGCGCTTGACCAGCGAATCGGCGAGCGCGCGTCGCCCGTAGCGATTGACGATGAGAACGAGAATCCCGAAGTTGATGAGCGACGCCAGGAAAGGCGGAGGCTCGCCCGGCTGGCGCCAGAAGATGCTCGGAGGTTCGCTGGCTTTTTCGCCGAGGAGCCCGTGCCACCAGTTGATGGGGGGCGGCGGGGCCGATTCGTCGTGCTCGGCGTGTGCGCCCTCGGCGTGCCCGCTCGCCGCGTGGCCGGCAGCTGCGTGCCCACCCGGTGTCCCGCCGGCCGGCGCTCCGAAGCGCGGAGGAGGCTGACCTGGGCGCGGCGCTCCGCCAGGCCGTGGCTGCGCGGCGCCCGGAACGGCATTTCGCGAAGGGGGAGCGTGCGGATCGGCTGCGCCGGGGGCGGCGGTGCCGTGTGCCGGCACCGGATCGCGTGCCGTCTGTGCCGCGGCGTCCGGCGCAAGCAACGAGGCTCCCACCCCCGCAGAGCCCGCCACAGTCAGCGCCAAGAGGATGGGCCGGAGCGCTCTCATGCGACCTCCCGGCCGAGAACGCGCGAAGCGATGTCGCGGGCGATGTCGGCGGCCCGGGTCGAGAGCTCGGCACGCAGGACGCGCCGGTCGGCTTCCAACCTGGCTCGCCCCTGTTCGATCAGCTTGGCGACCTCGGCGCGCCCCTCGGCGAGGATCTGCGCTTCGAGCTTGGACCCTTCGGTGCGCAAGAGCTCGCGTTCTTCCGTTGCCGTGCGGCGCACGGCTTCGAGCTCGGCCTCGTAGCGCTGAAGCAGCTCGCCCGCCTTCTCGTCCATCTTGCGCGCCAAGAGCTTGGCCCCTTCCGTTCGGCGCTCCCGCTCTTCGAACAACTTCATCAGGGGGTCGAACAAGAGCGGCTTCAAAATCATGACGAGGACGGCGAACGCGACCAGGTGCGCCAGGAAGGTGAGGTCGAAGTCGAGGTTCACCCCCCCACTGGCGAAACTGCCACTCAGGAGGGAGTCCGTCGTTTCAGCGAGCGAATGCGTGGAAAGGAGGTGACTCGTCATCGGGCGCACGGGTGGCCTTCGATCGGTGGCCACACGAACAAGAGGTGACCTCCCGGCCATCGTCAAGGGGGGATGGCAGGCCGCGCGCCTCGTACCACTAAGCCTCGGACGAGTCCAGGGGGGCGATCCCCGCCGTCCCCAGTTCGGCGAGAATGGCTGCGTAGGGTTTGCCCGACGCGGAATCGGTGGCGTTGGGGACAACTTCCAGGAGCGGTGCCAGGGCGAACGCCCGCTCATGCAAGCGAGGGTGGGGGAGTTCCACCACGGGTGCTCCCGGCCGACTGATGCGCACAGGCGCCCCCTCGCGCCACAGCAGATCGAGATCGATGGTTCGCGGGGCATTGCGTTCCGACCGTACGCGCCCAAGACGCGCCTCGATGACGAGCAGCTCCCGCATCAGCTCTTCCGGCGGCGAAAAAGAGCGGACGGCGAGCGCTGCATTGTAGAAGTCGGGTTGCACCGGCCCCCCCACCGGCGCCGTTCGCCAGACGGACGACCGAGCAAGAATCTCGACCGTCGGCAGGGCGGCAATCGCGGCGATGGCGATCTCCATCGTCTTCTTGCGATCGCCCAGATTGGCGCCGAGACCGATGACGGTGATGGGGTGCACGGTTCCGGCGACCGTTATGACGTGGATGGGGCAAGGTGCCACCTCGGTCGACCCTTGCCAATTTACGGCGCGCAGAGGATGCCTTACCTGAGGGGAATGCTGGGCCTGTCCACGAGCGAGCTCGCGATCGTCGTCTTCATCCTGCTGCTCGTGGTCGTGGCCGGAAGGTTGCCGCGATGGGGGGAGGCCCTCGGAAGCTACCTCTACCGTCGGCGAAACGCCGGGAAGCTCAACGAGGCTCCGGCATCGCAGGATGACGCCTCGACGCCGACACCGGCGGGGACGGGACCGTCCGGCCAGGTGCCGCCTCGCTCGTGAGAAGCGGCGACGATGCAGGCGCGCGCCATCGCACTTCCGTTCACACGCTGCTCGTGCCGGCCGCGTGCGCCGACCATGGCCAGTCCATGGGAAAGCGCGCTAGCATCCTCTCGGGCGCCGGCAGAGACGGGACTCGTGCTCTCGCGTGACCGCCTCCGATCGTGGACGATGGCAAGACTAGGACTGAGCGTGTGAGCGTCTACCCTCCTCCGGATCTCGATCCGTCCGAGCAACAAGGCGAGACCCCGACCACCATCTTCGTCAGCGACCCTTCTGCGGAAGCTGATCGACTCTCGGCCGCGCTCCACGGTGAAGGTTACTCGGTCATCGATGTCCCCCTCTCGCTCCTCGTGGCACGGGTGGCTGTGCAGACGCCGTCCCTCGTCCTGCTCGACGTCGACGCGGAAGGAGCCCTCGATGTCGTTGCGCGTTTGCGCGAGCTGCCGGGCGCACAAGGGATCGACCTTCTTTTTCTCGGCGATGCCGGCCGGACCCTCTCCGACAACGCCGACGCTCTCCGCCAGGAGGGGAGCGGCTTTTTGTCCCGCCCGGTCGATGTGCAGGTGCTTCTGCGCAAGATTGCGGCTTTGATTGGCGCCAAACGAGACGGTGAGGACCCGGCATCGAGCGGCTCCTCGATTCGTCCGGGGCCCGATCGGTCGGTGCCTCCACCGATGCGCGGCATGCGGTCCCCGCTACCCCCGGTGTGGTCCGATGCGCCTGGGGGGCTGGCGGGCGCCGACGATGCGCTCGAATCGTCGTACGGCGCACCGATGTCCGGTCCGCCCCGGCTTCCTCTTCCGGCCCTTTCCATGGAGATCGAGCGATTGCTCCAGCGGGCCGAAGAGCGTTCGGTGCAAGACATCGGCCCCGGTTCGATGATCGCGGCGATGGAACTCCCATCCCCGGACCAGGAGGTCGACGCGGTGCTTCCGTCGGACGTGCTCGCCGCCCTCGATGAACCGCTCGACGAGATGGACGACGATCTCGAGTCCGATTCGGGTCTCGGAACGAGCGTCCCGCGGCACGTGATTGGGACGCCGGAGGTGGTGACGTCGAGCGGGCACCCTCCGAACGCGTCGGAGCACGACGAGCAGGCACCGGCCGAGGCGCAGGAACCCGAGCCACGACCTCCTCCCGAGCCCCGCGTTGCTCGCGTGCCTTCGCCGGTGCCGCTGCGAAACGCGGCGGGAGATCCCCAAGAAATCGAGACCCCGCGCCCGCCGCGCCGCGCGACGTCGGGCCCCCCTGCGAACATGCCCCGGGCGCCCGTGTCGCCTCGCCTACCGCGCTCGTCGACGTTGCCGCCGTCGGCACACGGGTCGACTTCGGCCGGCCCTCCGACGATGCCCCCTGTTTCTCCTCGCCGCGTGCGTCAGCTCCTGGCCGGGATCTCCGCGCCTGCTCCGACCGAGTCGCCCGCCGAACCTTTCGCCCAGCGTTCGCTCGGTCCGACACCGCTGCCGCCGCGCCGCAGCGAGGCGTTGCCACCCTCGCGGCGCACCGACGGCGCTCCGTCCCCCGAGACGAGCGATTCAGCGGCCGGCGTCGCGCCCAGCGAACTGCCGGGAGAGCTCGGGCTCGGGGATGCGCTTTCCGCGTTCGCCATCTGCGTGCGCGAACGCGCCACCGGCGCGCTCGTCATCGATGCGGAGGAAGGTGTCCGCCGCATCCTGCTGCGTGACGGCGATGTCGTGACGGCGGCCTCGGGCCTCGACGACGAGTCGCTGGTGGGTTTTTTGGGGACGCGCGGCGACATCACCCCCGACGTAGCGGAGCATCTCAACGGTAAGATCCCGGCCTATGGCCGTCATGCCGGAGCGGCCCTCGTCGCCAACGGGCACATCAATCAGGATCAGCTCTGGCCCGTGCTTCGCGCCCACGCCGAATGGATCCTGAGCTGCGCCGTGCTGGCCGAGAAAGGCGCCGCGAGCTTCGAGGTGAACCCACCTGGCCGCCTGCGCGCTGAACCGTCGGTCTTCGGTGGAGCCACGGGCTCGGAGGTGCTGATCGAAGTGGTGCGGCGTTCGATCCCCGCGGCGGCAGCTCTGGCGCGGCTCGGAGGAGGAGGCGCACGGCTCGAGGAAGGTCCGCGATGGGAGCTGCTTTCGGAGTGTGCGCTGTCCGAGGCCGAGCAGCAGTGGCTCGGGCGCGCCAAGGGGGCCGCGCTCGACGAAGCGCTTTCGGTCGCCCCGGGAGAAGACCTCGTGCCGGTCGTGTATGCGCTCGTGCAGCTCGGTGTTTTGGCCATCGAAACGCCAGGAATGAAAGCCAAAAAGAGGCGCCCCGCCCCGCGGGAACGCTTCGACCCCATCGATGCCCAAGCCGTGCGATCGCAGGTGAAGGCCCGCCTCAACTTGGTGGAAGAGGGCGACTATTTTTCGCTGCTCGGCGTGCCGCGTTCCGCGACGGCCTACGAAATCCACCGCGCCTACCTCGAGCTGCGCCGCGGTTTGGAACCGAGCCGTATGCTCAATGCAGCGACGGCCGATCTGGCCGATGATCTCAAGCTCATCATCGAAGTGCTCGAGGAAGCCCACGACGTGCTGCGCGATCAGGCGCGCCGCGAACGCTATCGGCGCGCCATCGAGGACAAGCCGCCTCTTTGACCTTTATTTCTTGGCGATCTCGACGCTGGCCTCGCGGACGATGCGCGCATCGCGGTTGGAAACGCGGAGCGTCCCTTTGAGCGCGGCGGGGGGCGCGCCGCTCGTCGCGAGCAGCATGAAACCGGTCATGGCCGCGTCGGCCTTGGGGTCTTTGGGCACCAGGTTGGCGCGCAGCTCGGTGCCGTCGAAAACGCCGGCGATCTTGAGATCGCCGAGCGGCCCGGTGAGCTCCCCTCGTGTGTCGCCTCGCGATCCGCTGATCGACAGCGCGATCGCGCCGGGCCCCACGGCCGCGGTGCCGGGGTCGTCGGTCCAAGCCTTCTCTTTGGCATTGTCCGGAGGTGCGACCGGCCCCACCTTGGCCAGGTACGATCCCGACCAAGCGGTGATCTCGGGGGTGGCCCCCTTTGCGGTCGACGATGCGGGCGAAGCGGACGCCGCGGCAAGCGGCGCAGCGCTCGCCGAAGCGGCGGGGCTCGGCTTGTCGCTGGAATCCTTGGAGCAGCTCGTCGCCACGGCGAGCAGAGAAACGGCAGCGAGCAGGCGCGCGTTTCGGATCATCTCGACCCCGAACGTTCGCGAATCCTGACCCCGAGCTCCCCTTCGATGTCGACGAGCTCACCGCGTGCAATCTCCGCTCCCGCGACGCGCAGGAGAACGGGCTCGTGCAGGCGACGACCGAGGGCGATGACATCGCCCGGGCCGAGGGCGGCCCATTCGCCTGCCGTGAGCGTCACGGCCCCCATCTCCACGCGTACGACCAGCGGCGCATCGAGGACGACCTCGGAAGTCGCCGTTTGGTCTTGGTTCGGGCTCGGCATCGTCGCCTCCACGTCGAGTAGGATTGTCTTTTCGCCCACTAGCACGATCTCGCCGCCGTCGCCGAGCTTCACGCCGATGCCCCGCGCGGAGCAAGGCGGAGCGAGGACGGCGTTGCCCACGAGGCGCGCTGGAGCACCCTCGCAGTGCGCGGTCCAGCCGTCACTGGGCAGCCAGACGTCGCCCACCGCGAGCGCAAAGGCGTCGCTCGCTCGGACCAGCGAAACCGCCGCCACCAAGGGAAGCGTGATGGGGAGACGGCCGAGGGACGAGAGCAGCACGACGGGGTCGACCGCCGCGGCCGGGGCCGTCGGGCAGAGCCCGATCGTCGCGCGCGCGGCATAGGCTTCAGCGTCGATCGTCACGGTGGCGTCGACCCGCAGGCGGCGTTCGCCAGGCGCGAGACGCCAGGTGCCGCTGCCGAACGGAACGAGGGGCGGGCTCGAGCCGTGGGCGCGTCGCGCCACGTGGAGCACGATGGCGCCAAGGGCTCCTTGCACTTCCGCCGCCAGCGCGTTCCGCGGATCGCCGAGCTTGACCGGCCTCCCGAGCACCCTCGCCACGACGACGCGCGCCAGCTCGACATCGAGCTCGAGGTGAATGCGCACGACGTCATCGAGCGTGCCGAGCGCCATCGAAGCAGCCGAGAAGCTGGGCGCGTCTTCCGTTGCCCATTCCACTCGCGAAACGTGCACCTGTGCCGCAGCGCCGACGATCTCGGACAAGGCGGGACCGAGTTGGTTCGCGTCGATGACGGCGCCCATCGCGCGTCGCACGTCCCGGAGTGCGCCTGCAGCTTCGCGCGCCACGGCGGGGAGCGCGCCCCACGGGTAGGGGCGAATGGAGCGGGGAGTTTCGGGCCTGGTGTCCATTGGCGGCGCGGCGGCACGATGATAGCCTCGCCGAGCGGCTGGTAGGGGCCCTCCCGATGCGTAGCCACTTTCTCCTCGGTTCCACGTTCGCGGCGACGCTCGCCGTCGCTGCTTTCGGATTCGCCGATCCGCCGGGCAAAGGGGGCGCGTCGGTCGGCGTCGCCGCACCAGGGGCGTCGGCGACCGTCGCGGCGCGAGGCGACGCCAAGTCGTCGACGACTGTCGCGAGCCCGTACGCCGCCGCGATAGCGAAAGGGCACGGCGCTTACATGGCGCGCGACTACACCGGCGCGATGCAGGCCTACAAGGAGGCAATCGTTCAGGACGGGTCCGACCCGGCGAGCTACTACTTTCTCGGCGAAGCGCAGATCGCGGGAGGAAGCATGGTGGAAGCCGAAGCCAGCTTTGCCGCAGGGCTGCGCAACGTCGGAACCAAGGACGACCTTCACGGCAAGCTTCTCTTCGTCGTCGCCGATTTGCGTGAGCGGCAGGGCAAGTGGCCGGAAGCCAAAAAAGCGTGGGAGGAGTACGCGCAGTTTCTCTCCACGCATCCCAGCGTGAAGGGTTACGCAGCCACCGCGACCGAACGGGTGAAGATCGTCGATGCACGCGTCGACCTCGACACCAAGTATGCTCCCGTCAGGCAGCGCATCGAGGATCGCGTCAAGGAAAATGCGGCCGTGCCGCCCGCCGCCGATGAGACGCCGCGTCCACCGGCGCCCGCGAAGAAGAAGTAACGCGTGCGCCGTTGCGCCCTATTTCCCCACCGCGATCACGATGTCGCGCATGGTCGCTTCGTCGGCACGCCGCACGAAATTCTGCAGCTCGGCGTACGCCGCGGGCTCGATGCGCCCAGCCGGGATATCGATGACGCGGTCGAGCACGAGGTTCTGCCCCTCTAGCCGGTCGCGCACGATCACGCGCCGATCGTGATCTTTGACCTCGACGGGCGTGAGGGAGGTCACGACGCGCGCGCCCGGCGGAAGCTTGAACGTGAGGTGGATCGATGTGTAGGTGGGCTCGCCCAGCACGAGGGGAGTTTGACGGCGCGGGAGCCGGGCGATCTGCGAGAGGCGAATGGCAAAAGGCGGCACCAGCACGAGATCGCGACCGCGGCGGCGCATGAAGTCGGACACCTCCACGTTCATCCGCAAGACGATCGGCTGATCGAGATCGGCTTGGTTCTCGATGGCGATCTTGCCGAGTCGGGCTCCCGGGATGGCCTGCGCCAGCAGCTTGCCCTCGATGGCGTCGTGCAGCTGCGCGGGCGGTAACTGCTCGAGACCGGCACGGAGCCCCATTCCCGGTTGACCGAGAAACTTCTGGGCCAGCTCGAGCACGGCGCTGCCGTCGCTGCGCAGCTCCCCCGTTCCCTCGTAAAGGATGCCGTCGGCGGTCCCCGCCACACTGGTCGTCTCCCGCGGCGTGCCCGCGATGAGGCGGTACGCAGGCTGCCCCCGCAACCCCGCGGGCAGGTAGCCGTAGGGAGCGAACTTGTCGCGCAGCGTGAGCCATTCGGGCGTCTTGCCACCCACGCGGATGACGAAATCGTCGTACTGCTCTGCCTCGGAAATGGGACCGAGCGGGGGAGGATTCAGCTTGTCCTTCGAGGCCGCCAGTTCCACCGGGATGCCGAGCGTCCGGCAGAGGTACATGAAAGCGGAGGCGCGGTTGCCCGACTTACCGACCACGACGCGCCGTCCGTCCGACTCCCGCCCGTCTTCGACGTTGGCCAGCAGCCAGCGGTAGAGCTTGCGCGCCTTGGCGGAGTCGTTCGACTCGTTGCCGACGATCTGCGCCGCGATCCGCACGAGCCGCGGATCGCGCGGCAACTCGTCGTTGGCGGCGTCGGTGAGCCGCCGCAGGTGATCGCTCAGGCCGATCCCCCAGCCGATGCGTACGCTCGGGAGAAACTCTTGGATGGGCGCACTCGCCGGCTCGTCGGGCGCGGCCGGGCTGCGATCGACGCGCCAGCGGCGGACCACGAGCGGCCCGTCCTCGCGCAGCGACGGCGGCGGCACCTCGCCCCGCGTTTCCACCACGAGCGGCTTGTCCTTGGGCGAGATGACCACGAACTCGCTGCGCCAATAACCGACGTCCGCTTCGCGGAAAAACCAATGGGGCCCGAGGTAGCGACGCCCAAGCTGTCCGTCACCCCCGCGGGAGGTGATGTTCTCCGTCTCGATGTAGTCGCCGATCTCGAGGTGCGGCATGGTGACGGTCTTCTTGCCCTCCACGAACTCCGGCTCGAGGAGGGTGCCGTCCTTCTTGATGACCCGCATCCGCAACAGCAATCCATCGGGGACCCGCTGCTCGGCCATCTTGCCGATGGCCTCTTGCGATTGGATGCGGATGAGCTCGTGCTCGAGCATGCGGCTCGAGCCGTCGGGGTGAATCCATACGCTCGAATAGTCGAGGATGCGGGCCGCGGTACCTTCCATCTCACCGCCCGAGGTCTCGTAGTCTCTCACGATCTTCGCGCCGTCGAGCCGATACGGTTCGAGCTCGGTGGTGCCCTCCACGAGATCGACGGCCTCGGACAGCTCGCCGGTGCTCCCACCGGCCAAAATGGCATCGGCGATCCCGTGACGCAGCGCCAGTTTGTCCCCGGAGGCGAACTTGGCGTCCGCGAGAGCGAGACGAAGGCCGGAGTCGCGCGGCTTCTTGGCGACGAGACGCTCCAGCAGGGAGAGCACCCCCGAGGAGTCGCCCGATCGCATCGTCGCTTCGACGATGCGATCGGCGATGTCCTTGCGATCGGGCCGCCGCTGTCCGAGGCGCTTGAGCTCGGCAATGGCCGCGCCATAGTCGTGCCGAGAAAGAGCGCGATCGACCTCGATCTCGCTGTCGGGGTCGAGGGTCCTGATGCGCGCCGCGATGCGATCGGCTTCGAGGTGTCGCCCCTCGTCCTCCAGCACTTCCAGCACTTCCTGCAGGACACGCGCGTTGCGCGGAAAGCGGGTGGCGAGATCTTTCAAGGTCACGCTGCGCTCCGCCGTCCAATTGAGCTTGGCATAGAGCTGGGCCAGCCCTTCGGGGATTTCCGGCACGTCGCGGAAGTGATCGGCCAGCTTTCTTACTTCCTCGACGGCGTCGGGAAAGCCCTTTTTTTCGGCTTCGTCGAGCGCCAGCCAGAAACGCGGCCACCACAGCTCGGCGTCTTTCGCGATCGCTCGCTGGCGCAGGTCGCGCGCCAAATCGTGGCGATCGGCGTCGGGAAAGATGGGGTCTTTCTCGGCGAAAACCGCGGCCAAAGCTTGCGCGAATGGGGTGGCCGCGCTGGGGTCGCTGACGAGCGGCTCGAGGATGACCGATGCGACGTCGTCCTCTTCCTCGACATGGGCGAGGAAGCTCGCCAGGTAGCGTCCGAGGTCGTCCTCGACGGGAAGGGGTTTGCCGTCGCGCACGAAGCGATCGAGCACGTTGGGATCTGCGAGGACCACCGGCGGGGTCGAGGTGTAGACGGGCCTCGGATCGTCACTCGATGCCAGCGCCAGCGGCGTGCCGTCCGGCTGCATGAGCCGCATCGACGTCTCCGGACCTCCGATCCGCGCCAAGAGCCGATGGCGCCCCGCGCGCAAGCGAAGGTGCACCGTGAATTTGCCCCAGATGCCCCACACGCGCGTGTCACGATCGAGCACGATCGTGTCATCGACGCTCAGGCGAAAAGCGCCCTGCGCGGCGACGATGACCTCCCGCTCCGCCGGCAAATCGACGAACGATTCGGCGTAGAAGATGCCCCCCGGTGTCGGCTCGGTGCTGCGGATCTGACAGCCGTGCCGCTCGGTGGGGAGCACGTGCGGCCGCAGGTGCACGCTGGGGTGCGCGGGAAATGTGCGCGGCCATGGCCCCGGGCGCTCGGCCTCGAAGGCTTGACGGCGATCGGAGGTTGCATCGTGGCCGAACGGTCCGGAAAGTCGGACGTTGCGCAGGCATCCGTGCCGTTCGGCGGAAGTGTCGAGCACGCCGCTCTTGGCGGCCTCGAAGGCCTGCTGTGTCCACCAGCTGACGAGCTCTCCGCGCGCGCGCCACCCGATCGAGCCCGGGTGGGCGATGGCGTCTTCGACGATGGGTGCTGCCTTTTCCCAGAGTCCCGCGACGTTCGGCGACATGCCGAGCAAGTGGTTGGTCGCGAACCACGCGACCATGGGCGCCCGCGGATCCCTCGAGTTACGCGCGGCCCGCACGACCGCGAGGTAGGACTTGGCAGCGGCGTCGATGTGGCCGTGCCCGCCGTCGGCGATGGCGCGGGCCAGCGATGCGTACATCCCGTCGCCCGCCAGCTTGTCGAGGCGCGCGCGGGCCTCGCGCGCCTTGGCGGTGTCGCCACCCTTCGCGACGAGCTCGTAGAGCGCCCATCTGCCCACCTCTTCCGCGTCGTTCGAACGCTGTCCGGCGCGGCGTGCGGCTTCGGTGCTGGGCTGCGCGCCCGGAGCAGCAGCACGGCCCCCGCAGGCCAGCGGCACGACGAGCACCGCCCCCGCGACGAGCGCGCGTGCCGCGAGGTGGCCGACATTGGCACGAAACGTCGTCCTCACTTGGACGCTCCCACGACCAGCCGCTGCGCGAACGCGCGATCCGCGGCCTCGCAGAAGGCGCGCCACTCCGCATACTCGGCAGGCGTGATGCGCGTTTTGTCGAACGCAACCCGCGTCTTGATGGTGACGGTGGCGCCGGAGACTTCCGCGCTCACCGAGAGGCGACCGAGCGCCGACGACTGCTGCACCGGGTCCGGCAACGTCTTCACCTTGAAGGTCGGCGGCAAGTGAACGACGAGCTCGTCTTCCAGCGTCGAGCGTACGTGCATGCGGATGTCCTGTTTGCGGCTCGACAACGAGGCAAAAGAGGACACCAGGCGGCCCGTCGGCCCGATGGGAATCGACACTTCGCTGCCGTCGCGCCGGCCGAGGCTCATGGCGCGCCCGCGGGCGTGCGTCTTCACCGGTTGCTCGATGTCCTCGAGGTCGTTCATTTCCAGCGCGCCCGCTCCGGGGGAAAACTCGAAGCCCGCGAACTCGCCGGAAAGATCGCGCGCCACACGTTCGCGCCGCGTCGCCTGGGCGTGGTAGCGCTGCCGGGCTTCGCCGGCGAGCGCGCCGCTCGTCTCGATCTTGATGTCGAGCTGCGCCACCCCCTCGGGCGACAGCGTGGCATCGATGCGCCGGCTGCGGCGCGTCGCTTCGGCGCCGGGATCGGGCAGATGAATGAGCTTACCCTTGCCGGACTCGTTGACGATGAGCGCGAGCGCGCCGCGATCGAACGCCGGCAGCTCGGTCGAGCCGGTATACTCCGCGGTGCCGTCGAGAAAAAGATCCATCGAGGGGACGTGGGCGATGGCGTGGTCGAAGGGTGAGAGGCTGGCAGGGTCGGTCTCGAACTCGCCGCGCATGCCGGTGCGCACCAGCACCATCGAAGCCGGTATACCGGCTTCCTTCAGCATGGTGACGATGAGCGCCGCCTTGTCTTTGCAGTCACCCCAACCGCGCGCGAAGGTGAGTGCACACGGTCGCGGCTTGTAGCCGTAGATGCCGAACTCCAGGGCCACGTAGCGGGTGCGCTGGACGACCTCGCCGTAGATGGCGCGCATCTTGGCCACCGGGTCGGAGAGCCCGTTGGTGAGCGCTGCCACGCGCCGGCGCACTTCGTCGTCGGGGATGAGCTGATCCTTGGAGAGACCGGCGTACCACGCGGCAATGTCGTCCCACGTCTTGTAGGTGGAAACGTGGATGTGTCCGAGCACTTCACCGAGCGGCGGCATGGTGGGCTCGGGGAGCAAGGGGGTCACCTCGGCGGCGCGGAAGGTGTAGACGCGCGTGTCGCTCTCGGTCGACTCGGCCCGTGAGAGTCCCGCCAGGGGCGAGGTGTAGAAGTAAAATGAGCGGCTCTTCGGCGTGCGAAGGACGTATTCGGAGCCGTAGACGGGCTGGAGCTGCTGGAGGTAGACAATCTCGCCGAAGTAGTCGGAGAACTCGTTGCGCTGACCGACGTCTTCCACGCGGTAGCGCAGCTCGACCACGTCGCCGGCGTTGAGCCGCGGGAAGTGCACGTAGAAGGTGCGCGCCGAGGTGTACATGGCGATGGCGGGGTTGTCGGCGGGGCCTTCGCCGCTTTCGACGGCCTCGTCGATCTTGCCGTCCGCGCGATAGACGCGCGCCGCGCGCAGCTGCACGATCTCGCTGTCGGCCTGGTAAACGAAGGCGTACTCGCGCGCCATCGCCGCCGCTTCGTCGGTCATGGGCTGGAAGACGACCTGACGAAAACGGGACGCCAATCCGTTTTGGTACACGGTGGTGACCGTCAAATCGCGCAGCGTTCGGCGGTTGTAACCGCCGGCGGGTAGCTTGCGCTTTTCCAGGAAACGTTCGGCTGCCCAAGCGTATTGCTCGTCGACGCGTGGCTTGGGGGGCTCGATGTGTTCGACGTACTCGCGCACGTCTTTTTCCTGGGGTCGCACGGTCAAGATCTGACGGAGCGATTTGAGCTGTTCTTCGCGGTTGCCCGATTCGGCGAAGAGGTCGGCCTGTGCGCGCAGTGTCTCCACGTCTTCGGGAGAGAGATCGAGGGCCCGACGGTAGAGAGCATGCGCCTGAGGTTCGTGCCCGAGCGCGCGGTGCGCGCGGGCGGCGGTGGAGAGCGCCCACGACGAGTCGGGCACCGCCGCGAGAAGGCGGTCGATCCAGCGCGCCGCGGCTTTCTGGTCGCGCCGCAGGACGGCCAGGTCGATGCGCTCCGCCAAGTAGTTGGTGTCGTCGAAGCGAAGGGCGGCATAGCGATCGGCGGCCTCGTCGCCCTCCGTCGTTCGTCCGACGTCGCGCAGCGCCGCCGCGTAGACGCGCAGGATGCCGACCGAACGAGGATTGCGTTCGAGCGCCGATTCCAAGGTCAGAAGCGCCGTCCGCTTGAGGCTGGCTTCGCGGTAGAGCTCGACGCGTCCCAGCACGCCGCGAACGTTGTCGGGGTCGCGTTGCAGCACCTCGTCGTAGAAGGGGGTGGCATCGCGCCAATTCGTTCCGGTGCGAGCCAGCTCCGCTTCGCCGAGCAACAGATCGACTGGCTTTGGACCATTGCCCACGAGAGCACGAGCGCGCGCCAACCATTCGCGCTTCTCGTTGCGATCATCGGTGAGCTCGGCCGCGAGAAGATGCCGGTTCACGGTGGGGCCGGCATTGGCCGCGCGCCGCGCGAAGTCTTGGGCGAGGTGTTGCGACCCGTCGTCCCCCTTGGTGAGGTGGAGATAACGGGCGTACGCCTCGAGCGCCGCGCCGTTCGCTTTGTTGCCCGCCACCAGAGCCTCGAAGGTGGGTACCGGCCCGCGGATGTTCCCCCCGGCGCCCTTCTTGGCGGGCGCCGCGCTGACGGGCGTCTGGCCGGCTTGCGACGCGATCGACGGATCGGCACCGAACTCGAGCGTCGGGTCGGGGGCCCCGCTCGCATCGGCGAAGCGCACGGTGAGCATCGGCTGCTCCTCGGCGGCGCAGACCTTCGCCGTGAGCCTGTTCCAACCGCGCGCCAGGTTCACCGGCACGGCGAACCGATCGGCATCGAGCCCGCGGTAGGCCGTATCGACCAGCACTTCCGCGCCGTTCCAGAAGAGTTTGAACGACCCGGAAGCACCCGCCCAAATCGACGCCGAGCGCGGCGCGCCCCCTTTGGCGCGCACGAAGGTCGTGGCGTACGCGCAGACCTTGTCGCGCGGTCGAACCAGATCGCCGATATCGAGCCAGCCATAGCGGTACACGTCGGGCACGACGCGCCAGCGGATCTGACGTTCCTTGCCCTGGTACGGACGGACGAAGTCGATCGTTTCGCCGAGCTCTTTCTCGGGCGGATTCGCGCGGTCGAGCCCTTCTTTACCCTCGTTGTCGAACGGCCCCAAAATGAGCCATTTGTCGACGATCCCCGCCGCCTTGATCTTGGCCAGGCTGCCGTCGAGATCGCCCCGCCGGCGGCGCGCGTAGGCGGCGATGATGGAAGCGTAGACGCGGACAGGCGCGGCGAGCGCCTTGTCACGTTCGATTTCGTTGATCGACTCCTCCACCCAGGCGGGGTCGGCCTGGTCCCATAGCTTCCAGAGGGACCGAAGGGCGGCGTATTTCTCCACGCCCTCGGCTCGGTGAAGATCGTCGACGGTGCGCCGGAGCGTCGCCTCGGGGCCGGAGGCGGGCGTCGCTCCCCACGCTGGACGGGCCACGATGCCGAGGAGCAACGCGCCGAGAGCGACGAGGGCGCGAAAGGCTCCAGGGGACAAGAGGATCACCGCTCGGTTTTCCCGTAGCCCACGGCGGGGGTCAAGAAGGCCGGGGCGAATGTTCAGACTCGCAAGCCCGGCGCCGGAAAACCGCGGCACATCTCTTTGACCTCACCGGCGATGCGCGCGATGAGCGTGTCGTCGCCCGGCGCGGCGATGACCTGATCGATGAAGGCGGCGAGGCGTTTCATCTCGGGAGTCTTCATGCCGCGCGAGGTGACGGCGGGCGTGCCCATCCGCAGTCCGGACGGGTCGAAGGGTTTGCGCGGGTCGTTGGGGATGGCGTTGTAGTTGGCGACGATGCCGGCCCGGTCGAGCGTTTTGGCGGCGACTTTCCCCGTCACGTTCTTGTTCGTCAGGTCGACGAGAATCAAGTGGTTGTCGGTGCCTCCCGTCACGAGACGAAAGCCGCGTGAAAGGAGCTCCTCGGCGAGCACCTTGGCATTGTCCACCGTCTGCTGCGCGTAAGCCCGAAATGCCGGCAGCGACGCTTCGCGCGCAGCAACGGCGATGCCGGCGGTCGTATGGTTGTGCGGCCCGCCTTGCAGGCCAGGGAATACCGCCTTGTCGATGGACGCGGCGAGCTCCTGACGGCACATGACGACGCCACCGCGCGGCCCGCGGAACGTTTTGTGGGTCGTGGTCGTGACGACATCGGCGATCCCCGCCGGCGAGGGGTGAACTCCGGCCACGACCAGCCCGGCGATGTGCGCGATGTCGGCGGCGAGAACCGCGCCCACCTCTTTGGCCACGTCGGCAAACGCCTTGAAGTCGAGCTCGCGCGGGTACGCAGAGATCCCGCAGAAGATGAGTTTCGGCTTGTGCTCGCGGGCGAGCGAGCGCACCTGATCCATGTCGATGCGCGCATCGGAAGCACGGAGCCCGTAAGGGATGCTCTTGAACCACCGGCCCGTGATCGACACCGAGTGCCCGTGGGTGAGGTGTCCGCCCGACGCGAGCCCGAGCCCCATCACGGTGTCACCGGGGGAAAGCGTGGCCAGATAGACGGCGAGGTTGGCCGGGCTTCCGGAATAGGGCTGCACGTTGACGTGATCCATCCGAAAGAGCTCTTTGAGACGGCGACACGCGATCTCCTCGATAGGGTCGATCGACTGCTGCCCCTCGTAGTAGCGCTTGCCGGCGTACCCCTCGGAGTACTTGTTGGTCAGGATCGAGCCGCTCGCCTCGAGGACGGCGCGCGATACGTAATTTTCGCTGGCGATGATGCGCAGCGTGTCGGCTTCGCGCCGCTCCTCCTCGCGGATGAGGGCGTCGATGTCGGGGTCGACCTCGGAAAGGGGCGGTTCGTGCCAGCTCAAGGCGCGCTCGTTGGACATGGGGCACGTAACCTAGCACTAGTTGGCGCGATTTCTCGCGGTACGGGTGGAGGCGGCATGCTCGAAAAGGAGCCTTCGCTTCGTGCCGCCCTCTGCCGTGAATGTTTCCTGGTCGGGCTGCGCTTGCGGCCTCGTTCGTCTCAGAAGCCGTAAACGGCGCCGAGACGAAAGCCGTAGACATGGCTCAAGTCGCCGCCCGCGAGCCGCCCGCCGATGGGCAGGACGATGCCGAGCACCGCCTTCAGCTGCCCGAAGACAGCGCGGATCTGCGGTTCGAGAACGAACTGAAGCTTGGAGGTGGGTGTCGAGCCGACCAAGGTGCGCTCGATGTAGTCGCTCGACATCCACATCAGCCAGGCGCGCGTGCCGACGTCGATCTTGTTGCGCGAGACGTCGATGTGAAAGTCGCCACCGACGATGGCCTGGAAGACAGCCGATTTGACGGCGTACTCGTCCGGCGGGCTGGAGGGATCCCCGCCGCCGACGCGAAGGAGGAGCGGCGTTTTCACGTATCCACCCGTCGAAATGCCGCCGGCAACATAGCGAAGCGAAAGCTTGGGAACGAGGCTCAACCGGTGCGGCGCGAAGAGCGCGTCTTCTTCCATGCCGCGCGACCATTGCGCTGCGGTGTTGACGAGGTAGGCGCGCTGGCGGCCGTTGCCCTCCGGCGGCGGGAAGCGGTCACCGCTCGCCACCGGCAGGTAAAGGCCGAGGTCGAAGGGGAGCTTGGTGTGCGGCCCCATGTCGGAGTTGTACGTCATGCCCATCTCGACGTTGCCCGCCGCCGACGCGCTGAAGGACGGCGTTCCCCCGAACTGCCCCGAATCCGCGCCGTCGATGCTGCCGTTGCTGATCGGAAAGCGCAGGCGCGCGTTGACTTTGGGGTCCGCCTGGTAACTGACGCCAAGCAGGATAGAAGCCACTTTGAACTCGACGTTGTTGGCCCCCACGTCCGTGCCCGAGCCGGCTCTGCCGATGCCGTAGACGATGTCGGCGCCGACGGCGAACGGCTTCTCCTTGGGCGGCGGCGCCTCCGCAGCTTCTTTGGGAGCGAGCTCGGCCTGCTCCGCTTCACGGAGCTTACCCGTCTTGCCCTTGGGAGCGAATGGCCCCTCGTCCTCCGCCGCTTTCTTGGGGGGTGTCGGCGCCTGCGCTTGCGCCTGGTTCGACCAGGTCAAGCTTCCCACCACAGCCAAAAATGCTGCGCGAACGAGCCACTTCGTCTCCATGCGGGACCTCTCGAGAACAGGGGGCGGTATGCGAACGGGCTACTTCGCCCCGAGCAGGTCGGCGTAAACTGGCCGATTTCGGAGGCGACCGAGGCGGACCCTATCACGAGTTTCTGGCGTTGGAATGGAGAACCTCCGGCAGCTGCATGCGAAAACAGGGGGGCGAGCGGCATCACCAGCCGAGGTACCGATTGCGACTAGCGCGGGCCGGGTGCGCACATGGAATGAGAGCGCTCGGCCAGCTAAGATGAAAGGGCGCGGCGTGAAGCTTTACCCGAAACTTGAAGCATCACAGGAGCGTCGCTCGGCTGCGCAAAGCATAGGCTAGTCTCGAGGCTGACGGGTTCATGTCCACCGCCGCACCTTCGTCCCCCACCCAGCTCGGAGGTTTTCAAATCGACCGCCGCCTCGGGGCGGGCGGGATGGCGGAGGTGTTCGTCGCCCGAAGACAGGGGGCCGAGGGTACCTACAAGATCCTCGTCCTCAAGCGGATCCTGCCCGTCCACGGCGCCTCGCGTCGATTCCGTTCCATGTTCGTGGAGGAGGCGCAGCTGGCCACGCGCCTCAACCATCCCAACATCGTCCAGGTGTACGAGTTCCAGGACTACGGCGAAGAGGGGCTCCTCCTTTCCATGGAGTTCGTGGAAGGGCTCGATCTCGGCAAGCTGATGAGCGCCGCCAAAGCCAAGGCGACCCGGATTCCGCCGTGGGTCAGCGCGTACATCATTTCCGAGGTTGGCAAGGGCCTGCACTATGCCCACGAGCGCAAGGAAGGCGGCACGCCGCTCGAGATCGTTCATCGCGACGTTTCGCCGCAGAACGTGCTGCTCAGCTACGAGGGCGCCGTCAAGATCGCCGATTTCGGCATCGCCACGGCCAACCTGTTCCGCGACGAAGTCGGTATTTTGAAGGGCAAATACGGCTACATGTCGCCCGAGCAAGCGCGCGGTGAAAAAGTCGACCGGCGCGGCGACATCTACGCGCTCGGCGTCGTGCTCCACGAGCTTCTCACCGGGCGTCCGCTGCACGGCAACCTCACCGGCGACAGCCTGCTCGAAGCGGTGCGCGCCGGCGTCGTCGAGCCGCCCTCGACTTTCGCGCGCGACGTCCCTCCCGAGCTCGAGGCACTGGTGATGCGTGCGCTCGCCAAGAGCGCCGACGACCGATTCCAGAGCGCGCGCGACATGTCGGCGGCGATCTCGCGGGCGCTTTTTCAGAAGCAGGAGTTCGTCGATGCGGCGGCGGTGGAGGCCACCATCGCGCGCCTCGCGCCCCGTCACGAAGCGGTCACCGGTTCGCAGCACCCCTCGGCAGCGGGCGACTCGCTGGCCCACGCCGCCATGGGGGCGACCGGACTACCCCGCCTCCCGACCGGGCCCCCTCCGGCGCCGACGTCGGAGCAGACCGGCGAGGGAGCCGACAAGAAGCCTCCCCCGCGGCCGGCCCGGGAAGTCCGGCACGTGGCGGTGCTCACCCTCAAGTTGCACGGGTTCAAAACGCTCGAGCGATGGGTGGGCCCCTCGGGGGTGGCGCGCGCCGCCGACAAGATCCGCGCGACGCTCGATGACATTGCCTACAAACGCGGCGCGCGCTTCGCGTGGGAGGGAAACGAAGCCGCCCGCGCGCTGGTCGGCCTGATGGCCAACCCTGCACGGGCGGCGGCCGATGCCGCCTGGCTGGCCCTCGACGTGCACGAGGCACTCGCCGGCGCGTCGGAGGACCTGGTGACGCCGATTCGCTCGTCCATCGGCATCGTGCGCGGCGTCGCCACGGGCCAACGGGATCAGGCGGGAAACCTCGTCAATCACCAGCTGCAAGAGCCGGCCAATCTGCTGAGCATCCTGGTAGGAGAACGCGCACCGGCAGGGGCGACCTGGGTCGCGGGAGGCCTTTTTCGGCTCCTTCGTCGCGAGTTTCGCTGGGGGGACGCTCCGACGATCGAGCTCGGCGCAGCGCGCGAGCAAAAGGTTCCGAACTCGATGCGCATTTATGCCCTCCAGCGGGCGTTGACGCGCGAGGAGCGCGTGGCCGAGCTGGCCATGGCGCCGCACGACCTCGTCGGTCGAGAGGCGGAAAAAGCCGATTTGCACGCCGCCTACCACCACGCCGTCTCGGGACCGGGCGAAATCGTATCGCGCGTCGTCATCGGCGAGATGGGCATCGGCAAGACGGCGCTCGTGGCCACCTTTCTGTCGGAGCTGCCCCCCGATGCAGTCGTCCTGCGCGCCGAGTGCTCGCCGGCCCGTTCCCAGCTGCCGTTCGGCATCGTGAGCGAATTCGTGCGCGAGGCGGTCGGTGTAGCCCCCGACCGACCCCTTGCCGAAGTCGAGAAACACGTGACCATGATGCTCGGGCCGCTCGCCACCGGCGAGCGCGGGCAGATGCTCGCCGGCTGCCTTGCCGAAATGGTGACCGGCCAGCGCATGGTCTCGGCGGACGACGAGGAGGTTGGTTACCGCCGCAAGCTCATCTTCACGGGCGTGCGCTACCTCCTGGCCACGCTCGCCAGCCGCCAGCCGGTGGTCGTCGTGCTGGAAGGGCTGCAGTGGGGCGATCGCGCGGGACTCGAGCTCTTGACGCGACTTTTGAAGCGCCGCGATCGGCTCCCCATTCTCGCCATCTTCGTCAGCCGCCCCGACGAGCGGATCACCTCCGTGATCTCGGAGATCGTCCCTATCGAGCTGAAAGGGCTGCGCCCCGACGAGCAGATGCGTCTCGTGCAATCGCGGCTCGCCGTACAAGGAGGCGTGTCGGAGGTGCTCGCCGATTTGGTCTCCAAGGTGGCCGGCAATCCGTTCTTCCTGCTGGAGATGGTGGATGCGCTGCTCGAGCGGGGGACATTCGAGATTCGCGAGACCCGCGACGGGCAGCACGCGCTTTTCCGGGTCGAACGCCCCGGGGAGCGAAGCCAGCCGCTACCGTCGACGCTCGAGCAACTCATCGCCGACCGTCTGCAAGAGCTGCCCCCCATCGAGCACCTCGTCGTCGATTGGTTGGCGGTGGCGGGCGGACCCTTGAGCGTCAACGACATCGTCGCGCTGGCCGCGCTCGAAAGCCAGGAGCCGCTCACCCGCCTCTTTGCGCGCGGTCTCTGTGACAAGAAGGGTGACGACGTCGATTTTCGCTATCCGCTCACCCGCGACGTCGCTTACGTCTCCCTCGACGCCTTCGAGCGCGTGCGAATGCACCGGCAGCTCGGCGAATACTTGAGCAACGGCCCCTTGGCCAAGGGACTCTCGGCGGCGATCCTGGCGCGGCATTTGGCGCGGGGCGACGCGCGGGAGGCAGCCGCCGTCAACTACTTGGAAGCGGCCGCGGCCGCGCGCGCGACGTTTCAGGGACGTCTCGCGATCCGTTACTACCAGCGCGCGCTCGCGCTCTTCCCGCCCGACGATCAACGCAAGCTCATCGCCCACGAAGCGCTGGAGACCATCTATCGCACGCTCGGCCGGCGTCGCGAACGGCGCAAGCATCTGCTCGCTCTGCGCGCCCTCGCCCGCAAGGTGGGCGTCGGCAAATGGGTGGCGCTGGCGCTCGTACGCACGGCGCGGCTCGACCTCGACGAGGGCTTTCTCGCCCGCGGACTCCCCAACGCCGAGCGCGCCGAGATCATCGCGCGCGCCGCCAAGATTACGGAGCTCGAAGTAGAAGCCCAGTCCATCCAGAGCGAGCTCCTGCGCGAGCTCGGCGACATGCAGGGGGCGCTGGCCGCGTGCGATCGCGCGCTCGCGTTGGTCGCCACCTCCGAAGTCCCCCTGCGCACCAAGGCGGAGGTGCTTCTCGCCCGGGCCTCGCTCCTGCGGCGCTCGTCGCGCGTGCAGGAAGCCGTCGAGGCCTACGCCGAAGCGATCGCCGCGTTTCGCAAATGCAGCGCGCGCCGACAGGAGGCGCGCGCCAAAAATGCGCTCGCTTTCTCGATGTTCATCCTGGAGAGGTTCGAAGATGCCATCGCCCTCGCACTCTCGTCGCTGGCCATCGATCTCGAGATCGGAGGGCGCTTTCAGATCGCCAAGACGCTCACCACCATCGGTCGTTCCTACTCGCGGCTCGGTGACCAACCCCGCGCCATGGCGTACCTCAAGCGCGCTCGCGACGCCCACGAGCGCTACGGCGATCAGAACAACCGCGCCGCCACCCTGCTGGCATCGGCCGAGGCCCTCATCGAGACGGGCGATCTCGACGCGGCCCATGTCTTCGCGTCCGACGCCGCGGCGCTCAATTCCGTGACCAACAAGACGTACGACTACGTCCACGAGCGCATCGTCCGTGCCCGCATCGCGCGCCGGCAGGGCAACTTCGCCGGCGCGGTGCGCTACGCAGAAGAAGCCCGCATGACGGCGGACGGACACTCGATGGTGAGCTTCGGCCTCTATGCCACCTCGGTGGAAGCCGTGTCCCGCCTCGATATCGGCGATCCCGAGAGCGCCATCGCCCTCGCCACCCAGGCGCTCGAGACCGTGGAGACGATTCAAGGCTCCGAATTCGGCACCGCCATCCGCGCCCGTTGTTACGAGGCCCTGGCCGGGGCCGGCTCTCCCCACGCCGCGTACGCGCGCGAGCGTTCCGCCGCGCACATCCAGGTGGTCGCCGACGCCATCCACGATGCTCGACTGCGCAAGCTCTTCTTGAACCGCCCGATGATCGCCAACGTGATGAACGGCGGCGGCCGCGGCGCGCGGGATACCACGGCGTAGGGGGCCTCATTCGATGCGGCCTTGGAAGTCATCGCATGCACACCTCGGTGGGTGGGGGCAGCCCCGGGGTACGCTCGGCCGCACTCGTGCCGAGCCGAAACGCCGTGACGACGTCTTCGCTCGTTTCGTCGTGTCCCGCGACGCCGTTTCCTTGCGCCGACGTCTCGCGCGATTCGGCATAGACGCAGCGGTGAAGCGAGCCCGCTTCGCCCGGCGCTGCGACCGCGTGCTGGGCGGTGGCGGGCGTGTCGGCGAGGTACGAGGATGCGCCGGCGATCACGCCGGTCTTGTCGACCATCGGGTTGGACGCGCTCGGCGCGCCGTAGAAGACATAGTCGACATCGGAAACGAGATCGCCGGCGCGATAGAAAAAGAGCACCACTGGTTCACCGCCGTCGGTGAGTGAGGCACTTGCTCCGATCGCCGAACCCCCCACCGCGAGCATGTTCGGCACCGCTGGGTCGTCGGCAGCTTGGTTGGCGGTGGGGCGTAGCTCGAAATCCGGCGCCTTGCCGTAAGTGGCAGCGAAGCTCTGCGACCCGCCCGAAGCGTTGCCCAGCGCGACGACGGCGTAGCGCCCCGCTTCGAGCACGGCCCCGTCGGGAAATCGCGCCGCGAAGTCCGAGCCGCTCGTGGTGGCGAAAGTGCCGGACGCCACTTCGTAGTAGAGGTGGCCGTCGCTCAGCCAATAGTCCGACAGAACCACCGAAAACCGCGTCGGATTCAGGATCTCGACGAACTCGGCGGCGGCGGGGCGCGTCACGACCTCGGTGATCAGCAGGTGGCTCGCTGCGGGCACACAATCGCCACAGCCGTCGAAGCGGTCGCGGTTACCGTCGTCGCAGGTCTCGACGCCGTCGCGAATGTACCCGTCGCCGCACACCGCGGTACGACACCCGGTCACGCAGGCATCGCCGTTGGCATCGTTGCCGTCGTCACATTGCTCGAGCACCGTTCCCAGCCTGACGCCGCACCCTTCGCCGCTGCACATTCTTCCGTCGCCGCACCGGTTGTCGCGGCAGGTCGGAAGGCACGGTGCGTCGTCGCGATTGGCGGTCCCTTCGTCGCACACTTCGCCCGGGTCGAGGATGCCGTTTCCGCACGATTCGATGAGGCACGCTGCGCTGCAGCCATCGCCCCCCGTGCGATTGCCGTCGTCGCAGCCTTCCACACCGGACCAGAGCAAGCCGTCGCCACAGGAAGCGCGGTCGCACGAGGTGAGGCACGCATCGGTATCGACTCGGTTGGCGTCGTCACACTCTTCCTGGCCCCCGCGGACGAAGCCATCACCGCATCGCGCACGCGTGCATGCCACGGTACACGCGTCCCCGTTTTCGTCATTGGCGTCGTCGCATTCCTCGTCGTCGCTCGCAACCACCCCATCGCCACAACCGCTTTGTCGCGCGCACGCCACGAGAGCTGCGGGGCACGCGCGCAGGAGACAGGCATTGCACGCGGTGAGCACGTACGCGGCGCGGCACGGCATGGTGCAGGCGTCGATCTCGCCCGCCAGCACCGGTTCGGCAGAAGCACGCGCCGCGGCGGACGCCGATCGCAGACACGCGGCCTCGCTCTCGGCGGTCGAGCGTACGCACGCTCGCACGGCCGCACAGCTTCCGAGCACGACGACAGCGTCACCCTCGCTATCAGCCGCATCGGTCGCGCCCGTTGCGTCGGTCGAGCTGCCGCCCTCTTTGGAATCGGAGCCGTCGGGCTTGGCGCCGTCGCTTCGCGTCCCTCGCGCGTCGCTGGCGCCGTCGGCGGACATGACGGGTGCGTCGACGCCCTTTGCATCCGCGAGAACGATCGGATCGCTCGCGCCGTCGTTCCTCGAGGGTGTATCGGCATCGAGCGAGCCGTCGTCGCGTGGGTCGCCCGTGGTGGCGTCCGACCCCGTCGTTCCGCTCGCCCCGTCCCGTCCCTGGGACCCGTCGGGTTGTCTCGGAGGCGTGACATCCGACAAGATCCGGATGCCGCTTTCTCTCATGTCGCTACTCTCCCCACCGTCATGTAGGACGCCCGTCCCCGCCGCGAGATCGGGCGACGCGGGGGCGCACGCCGCCAAGAGCCCAAGAAACGCACCTGCCGCAAAGCCGCATCTCAGCATGCTGGGCCCATCGGCCCGTCCCGCGCGGCGATTGCGACATTGCTGAAGCCGGGCGACCCTTCCGCGCCAGCGCAGCGCAGGGCGACCTGCTCGTGCTGCCGTCTCGGCGACGCCCAAGGCGATGCAATCGCCTCGCGGTGCTGTGTTAGAGTCTCGCCCCATGGAAGCCTGCACGTATTTCAACACCGCTGCTGCTTCGCTCCTTCTCGGATTGCTCTCTGCCGGCGCTTGCGGTGGATCGGCGCCTGCACCGAGCACGCCGCCGCCGTCATCGACCCAGGCGGGATCGCCGTCGGCCTACCCCGAGCCTTCGCCCGTCGCTCCCGAGCCAGTGCCCGCCGCGGCGACGGCCTCGCCGGCACCCGCAGCGGCTGCGCCTCTGGCATCGGCGGGCAAGGCGAACGATGGACCCGATCGCAGCCTCGATGACATCCGCGCCATCGTCGCTGGCAACCGCGACGCGTTCCGCGCTTGCTACGACAAGGCGGCCAAGGCCCGTCCCGGGATCCAAGGAACCTTCACCCTCAAGTTCGTGGTGAACCCCGATGGCACGGTGAAGAGCGCCGAAGCCGATGCGACCAAATCGGAGATCCACGCCCCCGACCTCGACAGCTGCGCGATCGCCGCCTTGAAAAGCCTCAAATTTCCAACGAGCAAGCGCGGTATGGAATCGGCGGTCAACTACCCGTTCCAGTTCAAGGCTGGCGCATCCAAGGGCGGCGCGCCCTAGCTCTACTGCGTCAGTTCTTCGCCATACCCGATCGCGATCGGGCCCGTCGGGGGGGAGTCAATTGCGGCGAGGCCGTTGGTGCCTTCCTTCCTCGAGACGATCTCACCGAGGAGCTCGGACAACGCCGCGTGTACGGCGCCGCGCAAGCGGTCTCGCTCCGCGGGACCACGTCGAGCGGGCAGAATCGGCTGACCGATCCTCACTTCGACGCGCGCCCGCCGCACGAACAAGGCGCCCTTGGCCAGCGCGCGATTCGTTCCGCGGATTCCGACGGGCACGATGGGCACCCTGGCCATCTCCGCCAGATAGAACGGCCCGGTCTTCAGCTCCTGCAACGATCCATCGGTGCTGCGCGTTCCTTCGGGAAACACGACGATGGAGTTGCCCGCGCGAATTTGTTCGGCCGCTTGTCGCAGCGAGGCCAGGCTCTGGCGCAGGTTGTCACGGTCGATGGGAATGCAGCGCAGACCGCGCATGGCCAGGTTGAAAACGGGCAGCCGAAAAAGCTCTTGTTTGGCGAGCATGCCGAAAGGCTGGGGAAGCACGGCATAGAGCGCAGGGATGTCGAGGTAGCTCTGATGACTGGCCATCACGATGAGCGGTTCGTCCCAGGCCACGCCCTCGCCGCCTCGCGACGTCACCTCCACGCCGCACGTCCGACAGAGTCGTCTCCCCCAGAACCGCGCCAGCCTGCGGGTGCTTTCGCCCGACGAATCGAGAATGCTCGAGGCGATGGCCGCTTCGCTCATCGCGAAAGTGAACGACAGAGAAAATGCCGTATTGAGCGGACCCATCATTGCAAGACCGAGCTCGTCGAAACGCTTATGCCGATATGTGGCGCGGAGGAAAGCATAAGATCGCAAAGGTGGGTCAGGCACGGCCGGCACACTCAGTGCTAGTGGGCAGAGTCCCCGGCGCCACGGGCGGTGGCTTCAACATCCACGCGAAGATGAGCGCCGATCACGATGACCGAGGTTTCCTCCTTTTTTCGGCGTTTTTTCAACTTCATGGCGCAAGTGAAACGTCCCTTGGCTCATGGAGCCCCGGCAACGACCACGCTGGTCCCGGCGATCGCTACCAACCGCCTCCAACTAAGAACCGACTTCTCCGAGCTTTTGCCCGGCGCGGCCGCCACGCGCCGCGCCAGGCGACGATGAGAGCGTCTACGGTGCCATGAAGCAGTACAGCCGACCGGCGCCGCCTTTGGGCGCGGTGTCGTTGCAACCGCCATTGGCGTGCGACGAGTTCCACGAGTTGTACGGCGGCGCGGAACTCATCGACGGTCCGAGCCCGTCGCTGTGACCCACCTGCGCCGTGTTCGTCATCACTTCCGACGTCCAGTTCACACAAGTCTGGCCCGCCAAGACGGTGCCATCGCCCATCGAGCCGGTGAGGACGTCGTGTTCATTGGGCGTCGGTGATCCCGTCCACTGTCCGTTGACCTTCTGCCCCTTTTCGCTGACAAAAAGCTCGGCGTCTCCATTGCGCGCATGCAGCGCCGCAGAATCGGCCGCCAGCATGGCCCCCTTGGAGTTGAAGTACGGGCCGGGACCGATGCGGTCGCGCGCGTTCACGGCGGGTCCACCGTCGGCCGCCTCGGCGCTGAGGTACGCGTGCCATGTCTTGCTCCCGAATCCCACTGCGGTGGCAAGGCGCTGGCACCGCGCGTCGGCTCCCGTGAGACCGCCGAGGTTGCCGGTCTTGCTGACGTCGCTGGTGACGAAGAAGTTCATGCGTGGGTCGGAGGTGCCGCCGTCCGCTCCACTGGCTCCGCTGCTTCCCGCGGATCCGGCGCTCCCGGCAGCGCCAGCGGTGCCCGCGCCGCCGCTTCCCGCCGCGCCAGCGGTGCCCGCACCGCCGCTTCCCGCCGCGCCAGCGGTGCCCGCGCCAGCGGTGCCCGCCGCGCCAGCGGTGCCCGCACCGCCGCTTCCCGCCTTGCCAGCGGTTCCTGCACCTGCGCTGCCCGCAGCGCCACCGGTTCCCGTGGATCCTGCGGTGCCACCGGTTCCCGTGGATCCTGCGGCGCCGCCGGTTCCCGTGGATCCCGCGGTGCCACCGGTTCCTGCGGCGCCGCCGCTTCCGGCTTGTCCGCCGCTTGCTCCGGTGCCGCTGCCAGCGCTTCCACCCGCGCTAGCTCCGCCCGTGCCGCCGGCGCCACCTGTTCCGGGCGGCGTGTCCTCGCCGCATCCCGCTGCGAATGCGACCAATGCGATGGCGATTGGCAACACCATGCGCCTTCGCTGATGAGTATTTCCACCGAGATTCATTCGGTCCTCCTCTCGTTGGCTCGTTGGCCTTGACGGCGCCGGTAAGGAATTTAGGGGGGCGCCTCTCTTGCTCGTAGCGTCGGCTCAGGTCGCGCGCAAGTCTGGCGCCCTTCGTCGTCGGCTCAGCCATGCACGCCATGCGCAGCCGCGGGCTGTCCGCTCTGGCGCCACCAGACCAAAGTCGCAATCGCGAGCGCCACGGGGAGCACCGCCATGGCGCCGCGGAGGGACGAAGCGTCAGAGATCGTTCCGATCAGCGGCGGTGAAATCATATCGCCCAGCAGGTGAATGGCGAAGATGGAGGCCGCCATGGCGCTGGCGCGAAGCTCGCTCGGGACGCTGCCCAGGATGACGGCGTTGATCGGCGACGTCGAAAGAAAGATGGCGAACTCGGCCGCGGCAATCGCAGCGAAAAAGCCGAACGCCGACCTCGTGAGAAGGCAAAGCACCGCGCAGGGCACGCTCACCGCGGTGGAGATCGCGCACACGCGCAGGTTCGCGCGCGCGCGGTCCTGGCCGGGCCATCGATCGCCGAGCTGTCCGCCTATGAAGGTGGCGAAAAGGCCCGCGATGACGAGGATCAATCCGAACCAGTAGTCGGCCGTTTGAAGGTCGAGCCCGAGGGTTCGGTAAAGGTATTTCGGCGCCCACGCCGCGAAGCCGCCGAGCGCGAAGGTCTGCGCCGTGTACCCGATGACCGTGTCGCGATAGAGGGGAATCCGGAAAAGGCGCAGAGCCGTCGCGCTGAAGCTTGCCGCTTTATCCTGTGGGGCACGTATCGCGCGCTTCGGCTCTTCGATGGCAAGCGCCAAGAGCGCGAGCACGAGTCCCGGCCCGCCGGCGATGAAAAAGGCGCTGCGCCATCCAAAAGCGTGCTCCAGCTGCCCGCCCACGAGATAGCCGAGCGCCGAGCCCACCGGGATCGCGACGTAGAAGATCGCGAGCCAGCGGTTCTTCTTTTCGGGGGTGGCGAGGTCGTCGATGATGGTCGGCGCGAGTGTCGCGTAGCTCGCCTCGCCGACACCGACGACGACCCGCGCCGCGATCATTGCCGCGAACGTCGTCGTGAAGCCCGATGCCACGGTGGCGAGGCTCCACACCGCCACACCGAGCGCGATGAGGCCGCGTCGCGGCAAACGGTCCCCGAGCGCGCCGAAGAGCGGGCTCGTCGCGAAGTAGCCGACCATGAAGGCCGTGACGACGAAGCCAAACTTGGCATCGGAGAGCCCGAGCTCCTCGGCGAGCTTCGGCCCCACGGCCGCGACGATGTAGCGATCGAGGTAGTTGACGAGGTTGAGCCCCGAGAGCACCGCCAAGATCCAATAGGGACTGCGGATGCGCATGCGCCTCGCGCTTCAACCTGGACCACAAAATGCGAACAGGCGGTAGACCTTGCGGTCAGCCGCCTGCCCGACTTTATCTATTAAGGACGAAACGGGCTCTATTCCTCTTCTCCCTCGTCGAGCCCAATCTTCGAAGGGGCTACCCCGCCCAACATCGGGGGGACATCCTTCGGAGGCTCGGCTTTGGGAGATCCGGCAGAGCTGGCGCGGCGAGCCCTCGGTGCGGCCGGTTTGCGTGCCGCCTTTCGCGCGCCCCGGCGTGCTACGGGTTTCTTTTTACCCTTCGCTTTCCCAGGTGCTTTCTTGGCACTCTTCTTGGCGCGCTTGGCGGTCTTTCGTTTCGGAGTCCTCTTCGCCACCTTGCCCGCAGCCTTTTTCGCCGGCTTCTTTGCAGTCTTTCGTTTCGTAGCCATCTGAGCCCTCCTATAGGCCTGCCTCGCACGGGCGAAGCAATGATGTTGCACGACGTATATGGCAACGCAGTGTTGGTTGTCAATGAAAAAAGTGAAGAGAAAACTTGACTCGCCGGCTCTTTGTCCTTGGCCCCCCTCTCCGCCCCTCCGCGGGACGCGACCGGGACGCCGACCGTGAAATCGCATCGCACGCGGCAATGACATTGCCCCAGGGGATGAAAACGCGTGGCTGGGTCGTGGCGCCGGACCACCGGCCGGTCGCGCCCCCCCCGGGCGACCCCTCGGCCCACCCGTGAGGTTGCACCAGCCTTGACGATCTCCTCGAGAGCCAGATACCTTCCGGCCCCGGTGCCCTTCGGCGCCAAGTCGACTTCAAGGGAGGCTCCCATGATCTGGCGGCAGAGGCGGTCGCTCGCGGCATTCATCATTGCGCTCGCGGCTCTTACGGTTACGGCTTGCGGTCACTCCGAAGAGGAGTGGCAGGCCAAACTCAAAGAGAACCAAGAGCTACAGAACCAGCTGAACGCCGAGAAGGCTGCCCATCAAAAAGCCGAGGCCGACCTTTCCGCGGCGACTGGGCAAGTCGATCAGTTGAAGGGGCAACTCAAAAAGGCGGGTGTCGACCTTTCCAACCTCAACGCCGATCTCGCGGAGCAGAAGGCCGCGCTCGAGAAGCTGCGCAAAGACAAGGAGCAACTCGAAGCGATTCGCAAGCGTTTCGAGCTCCTCAAGCAAAAGCTCGACTCGCTCACCAAGCTCGGCTTGAACGTCACCGTTCGCAAGAATCGCATGACGATCCAGCTCCCGGGCGACGTCCTTTTCGACTCCGGCCGAGTCGACTTGAAGAAGGACGGCAAAGACATTTTGCTCAAGGTCGCCGAGGTCATCCGCAACGACAAAGATCTCAACGCCCGATCCTTTCAGGTGGCGGGTCACACCGACAACAAACCCCTCGCCGGCGGCCCGTACAAGGACAACTGGGGGCTCTCGGTGATGCGTGCCCGTGAGGTGTTGACCTTCCTCATCACGCCCACCGGCGAGAAAGCGGGCGGAGGCGGACTTCAGGGCGACCACTGGAGCGCGTCCGGGTATGGCGACACCGATCCCGTCGCCGCCAACGACACCCCCGAGAACATGCAGAAGAACCGTCGCGTGGAGCTGGTCGTGGTGCCGAACGTCGAGGAGATGCTCGACCTCAAGAGCCTCACGAAATAGCTTGCGTGTAGCGGCGATCGACATCGGTACGAACACCGTCCTCCTGCTGATAGCGGAGGTCGGTGCGGGGGGGCTCGTGCCGCTCGTCGACCGCGCGGAAATCACGCGGCTGGGACAGGGCGTCGACCAGGCCCGCGCCTTGGCGCCCGCCGCGGTAGAACGGACGCTCGCGTGCCTGCGCGACTACGCCGCGGAGATCGCCAAGCACGGTGTGGCGCGACTCGATGTCGTGGGGACGAGCGCCATGCGCGACGCCGCCCGCACGACGACCGGGCCGGGCGCGGATTTCGTGGAAAGCGCGCGCGCCATTCTGGGCACCGCTCCGCGCGTCATTTCCGGCGACGAGGAGGCTGCGCTGGCGTTTGCGGGCGGGCTCGCCGGTCTCGGCCTTTCCGATGCGGTGACGGCCTTCGACATCGGCGGGGGAAGCACCGAAATCATACGCGGCCAGCTCGAGAGCGGCGCGGCGCGCATCGCCGAACGGCAAAGTCTCGACATGGGCAGCGTTCGACTCTTCGAGCGGCACGTTCGTGCCGATCCTCCGAGCGCCGCGGAAATGGCCGTGGTGCGGGCCTTCGTGTTGGATCAGCTCTCACGATTGGCGCCTCCTCCTCCCGGTCAACCGCTGGTGGGAATGGCGGGGACGGTGACCACCGTGGCCGCCGTGGCGCGCGGCATTGCGCCTTATGACCCGGCGCGGGTTCATGGCGCCCGCCTCACCTCGCGCGAGATCGCCGAAACGGCGCGCCGATTGCTCGACTTTCCGCTTGCCGAACGTAAGCAAGTCACGGGCCTGGAGGAAAAACGCGCCGACGTCATCCCCGTCGGTGCCGTCATCCTCGAGACCATCGTGGCCTGGGCGCGAGCCGAGGAGATTGTCGTTTCCGATCGCGGCGTGCGCTGGGGTGTCGCTTTGCAATTGGCAAAGACCCTGCGCCCGGCCGAGCAAGAGGCTGCGCCTAAGGACAAGCACTGACCACCGCCGCAGCGCGATCGCACCCTGGCTTGACCCAATCACCTGCCTTGAGCCCAATCGAGGGTCATCGCGCGGACGGGACTCGAGGGGCGCGCCCCCCTTGACGAGCGCGAATGGGGTACCCCTCCGCCGCCTCAGAAGGGCCCGACTTCCCGGCTTTTTCACGCGACCGCGCGATGAGTTCGGCCGGCACGAGGTGTGCCGCGATGCGGGCATTCGGTGGCATCTATGGAGCGACGGAGGTGGCGTGAAGTGCGATTGGAGCGCATAATCCCTTGACGGAAGTAACTACGTTCACTAGAGTGCGCCCGCCTGGCGCATTCTGACCTTGAAAAATAGGCCAGAAGACGCCGGTGACGCCCTCATTGAACTGCGGGCGCTCCGAGGAGCAACCGGAATGGAAACCGCCTACCCGAGGTTGGAATGGGCTGGGGCTCTACCCGGACGAGGTAAGGCAACGGGCAAGATGCAGGCGGTGTTTGAAGGGTGGAAGGAGAGATTATGCAGGCTCGAACGGATGTAAAATTCAAGGTTGGCGATAAGGCTGTTTACCCCGCGCAGGGAGTGGCCGAGGTCATCAGCATTGAGGAAAAGGACATCGCCGGCTCGCGCCAGCGTTTTTACGTGCTCCGGATTCTCGACACCGATCGCAAGATCATGGTCCCGGTCAGCAACGCGAGCGCCGTTGGCTTGCGCTGCGTCATCTCCGAGATCGAGATCCGCGAGATCTTCGACATTCTGAGGGAACGTACCGTTGCCTTCGACAACCAGACTTGGAACCGCCGTTACCGCGGTTTCATGGACAAGATCAAGACAGGATCGATCTTCGACGTTGCCGAAGTGTTGCGCGATCTTTACCGGCTGAAGACGGACAAGCAGCTGTCCTTCGGCGAGCGCCGCATGCTCGATACGGCGCGCTCGCTCATCGTCAAAGAGATCGCCATTGCGCGCGAGCAGACGGAAGATCAGGTCAAGACGGAGATCGAAGGGATCTTCCTGACGAACTGATTGTCGATCGCGTCGCTCGGGGCCGGTGCCCCGAGCCGTCACTTTACGCATAGGTTGTCTACGACCCCGGCACTTTGCCGTCGGGCCCTGCTGCGCTCAACCTGGCTCCGGGCGTTTTTCCGCCGGAGCCAGGGGCGGAAGCGGGATTTCGATTCGCCAGCGGCCCTCCTCGAGCACGCACGGGACTTCGGCCCGATCAGTCTCGGGATCGATGCCGGTCACGTCGACGACAGCGCGGTCGTCGGCGACGCGCGTGTGCATTTTGCGCGGCTCGAATCGCAGCGAGAAGCGTCCCGGCGCGAGCATGTCTTGCGGCGGGATGTCGCGACCGCTGGTCGTGCTGGCGCGGCGCGCGCGGTCGATGAGATTCTGCCTGGTTGGCGCCGAGAGCAGGTCGTAGACGGCGCGCGCTTCGGTAGGGTCCGTTTCGATGCGATCGATGCGATCGAGCAGCTCGCGCACTGCCCCCTCGGGGGTAAGGTCCGGGGGTTTGCGCTGGCATGCCGATAGGGCCCCTATCGTCAAGAGCACGGCCGGTAGCCGGCGGGACCTCCGCGCCTTCATGCCGCCGGCTTAACACTCTACTCCAGGGTTGTCAGGCCTCGGCCGCAAATGCCCCGATTGATTCGCGGCCGCGTGAGAGTTTTTAGGGCCGGTGACGCCAGGCGATGACCCTCGGTGGGTCAGAACGTGCGCAAAACTGGTCCGCGCGCGCTGCGGCAAGGCACGATCAGCGGGTGAGAAAAGCGAGGTCAGCAGTGGCGGCGGCCGAAGTGAAGTCCCCCCGGCGTCTGGCGCTCGAGCCCGGCGGCGCGTCGGTGCGCCTCACCTGGGCGGGCAAGGAAGCACCGGCCCCGCCACCCCGCGGTCGCCTGGTGCCGGTGGCACCGGGATCGGCCGCGGTACGGCTCATTCAGGGGGACAACCTCACCGCGCTGGGCGCGCTTCTGCCCGATCTTCGCGACCAAGCCACGCTGGCCTACCTCGATCCGCCGTTTTTCACCGGGCGCGTGCACGACCAGGTGACGCGCCAGCGCGATCGAACGGGCAAGATCCTACGGGACCATTCTCCCGCGTTCGATGACCGATGGACGGACCTGTCCGCCTATCTCACGAGTCTGCGCGATCGATTGGCCATGATGCGGGCGTTTCTCGCTTCCCACGGTTCGGTGGTCGTGCACGTCGATCCGCGCACCAGCCACTACGTGAAAGTCCTCTGCGACGAGGTTTTCGGGGCGGCGGCTTTCGCGAGCGAGATCGTGTGGCGCTACCGTCGATGGCCGAGCAAGACGCCGAACTTCCAGCGCGTGCACGACGTTCTCTTGCGCTACGTCCGCGATCCGGCGCAAAAACCTCGCTTCGTGCAGCTGTTCGAGCCGCTTGCCCCTTCGACCCAGTCCACCTGGGGCGTGGGAAAGCAGCGCGCCGTGGTGGGGCTCGATGGACGGCGGGAGCGGTCGAGCACGACGTCGGTGCCGTCTCCGGGCGCGCCCCTCGGCGACGTCTGGGAGATCGGCATCATCGCGCCGGTCTCCAAGGAGCGAACCGGGTACCCCACGCAAAAGCCCGAAGCGCTACTCGAGCGCATCATTCAGGCCTGCACCCTGCCGGGCGATCTGGTTGTCGACCCTTACGCAGGAAGCGCCACCACCCTGGCGGTGGCCGCCCGGTTGGGACGACGCGCGCTCGGCATCGACGAAAGCCCGGTCGCCATCCGGGTCGGGCAGGCGCGGCTGGCAGGCCTCGGCTTCGCTCCGCGGCGCGACCGCTGCATCCCCGTTCTCTCCCCCGAATAGCGGGGGCGGGGCCCTTCGCGGCCGGAAAAGGCGTGCTAGAGTGCCCGCCCGATGGCCGAGCCGGAGACGTCGCACACCGTTTTGCCCGCGGGGTCGCACCCGAAGGGCGTCGTGCGCTGGGGTTATTTCCTGGTCCTCAACGCCATCGCCATCGTCATCGCGGTCGCCATCTTCGCCGGTGTCCTCTACGCCGATGCCCTCGACCCCTATCTGCACGGCACCTACGACTGGCTCCTCGGCCACCCCGGCGCTACCAGCGCCATGGCGTTCTCCCCGCTAGCCTGTTCGCTCCTGGTGGGGTGGGGCTACGCGCAGCGGGCCCGCCGCCGCCGGGCCGCCGCCGCGGCGCAGGCTGCGCGCGTCAAGGTCGACCAGGCCGTGTCCCACGGTTAGGCCGTCGATGCGCCCGCGCAAAGGTGCCATCTTCGCGGCGGGTGTGATCTTGGCGGCGGTCGCCATGACCGCGAACGTCGTCGCCGAGGAAGACCCGAGCAGCGCGACCATCGTCGCCAAGGTGGGCTCGCGAAGGGTGACGGCACGTGCGCTGGTGCAGCGCTTGCGCACGGTCCCTGATTTTCAGCTTGCGACGTTCGGCTCCTCGCCGAGCGAGATCAAGCGCAATTTCCTGGAGCAGGTCGTGGTGCGCGACGAGCTCTTCTCCCAAGGCGCGGAGGCAAAGAAACTCGACCAGGTGACCCGCGCGCGCGAGCGGATCGATCACGCGCTGCGCACGGCGCGCATCAACCTCCTGAAGGAAAACCTCGACGTCACGCCCGTCGAGATCGCCGCCTATTTTGCGGAGAACCGAGCGCGCTTCGATGCTCCCGAGCGCATCGCCGTGACGCGCATCCTCTGCGCCACGCGCACCGAGGCCGTCGGCGTGCTCGCAGAAGCCAAGTCGAGCGGCGCCCCGCAGCGTTGGAACGACCTTACCCGCGAGCACTCGATCGACAAGGCGACCTCGATGCGCGGCGGAGCGCTCGGCTTTCTGGGACAAGACGGGTCCTCGAGCGAAGCGAGCGTGCGCGTCGATCCCGCCATCTTCGCAGCCGCCAGCAAGGTCAAGGACGGCGAGTTCGTGCCCGAGCCGGTCCAGGAGGGAAAGGGCTTCGCCGTGATCTGGCGCCGAGGCAGCACGCCGGCCGTGCACCGCACCCTCGAAGAGGAAACGGCTCCCATTCGCCAGGTCCTCGTCCGCCGCAAGCTCGCCGATGCCGTCAAGGCCCTCACCGACGCCTTGCGCAGCGCCGAGAAGATCGAGGACCACCCCGAGCTCGTCGATCTCATCGAAGTCGGCCCGGAGGGAACCGTCGCCCAGCGCAAGCGCCCCGGTGTGGCCAAGCGACGGCCGGCCCAGCCCCCGGCGCCGTCGGCGACACCGACTGGACTTCGCTGACGAGATCACGACGATCGCCCGTCGTTTCGAAGAGCGGGGTTACTCTTCTCCGTCGCGCAGGATGGTTTTGTCCTTCGCGACGACGGCGATCGCCGCGGCGGCCGCGGCCTGCTCGGCGAGCTTCTTGGTGCGACCGCGCCCCTCGCCGAACGGCTTGCCCGAAATCTCGACCGCGACGAGAAACTGGCGATCGTGATCGGGACCTTCCACCGCCAAAAGGCGGTACGCGGGGGCGGCCCCGCCGCCGGCCTGGACGAGCTCCTGCAGCGCCGTCTTGGCGTCTCTACGGCTGAGCTCGGCGATGTCGCCGAAGTTCGCCGCCACGATGAGGGTCGCCACCCGTCGTGCGCCCGTGAGACCCTCATCGAGGTAGACGGCTGCCACCAGCGCTTCGACGGTGTCGGCGAGCACGTTGGTGCGCTCGCTGATCCCGGTGGAGGCGGCCCCGCGGCCCACCAGGAGCGCCGGGCCCACGCCATTGTCGCGCGCCCAGCGTGCCAGTGATTCACCGTTGACCAGGGCGCCATACGCGCGCGAGAGCACGCCTTCGTCGGCGTCGGGCAGCTTTTCGAGCAGCAGCTCGCTCACGCAGAGGTCGAGCACCGCGTCGCCGAGAAACTCGAGCCGCTGGTTGTCCGAAACGCGCTGCGCGCGGTGCTCGTTGGCGTAGCTGGAATGGGTGAGCGCCTCGTCGAAGTGGCGGGGCGCGCGCTCGAGCCCTAGACGCGAGAGAAGGGCTTGTCGCGCACTGTCGTTGGCTTTGTCCATGACCTTCTCGGAGTGTCCGACCGAATCGTCGTTCCGGGGGCCGAAAAACGCCGCGGAAGCGCGCCCGGGCCCCCTTTATTGCCTTTTTTTGCGAACTGACAAGTGCCGACCCCGACCGCGGGTCCCGTCGCGCGCTATTCTCACGGCACCGGCCGTGGGCGACATCATTGCTTGTCCGTTCTGTCACGAGCTTTTCTCGCGAGGTGAGGCCAAAGAGTGCCCCGCGTGCGGCCTCACCCTGACGGACCTCGGCAAGGTGTCGCTCTCCCTCGATGCCCAGGCCGAAGACGACGACTTCGGCATCCCCGTCCAACCCCATCTCGAGCAGCTGCCCTGGTTCGAGCTGCGGCGAGGGCGCGGCATCCTGCTGGTGGGCGCGATTCTGGGGTTTATCGCCTTTTTTGCGCCATGGGTGAACATGACGTCACCGGAGTTGCGGCTGCTCTCGGGGGCCGACCTCGCGCGGCGCAGCGGGTGGGTCTGGGGCGCGTGCGTCGCCTGGTTCGTGCTCTTTCCCATGATGTTGTCGCGCCGATCGATCGATCAGATGCGGGGCGCGCGGGTGGCGGCCGCATTTCTCTCCGCCGTGCCGGTGATCACGACCTCGATCCTGTGGCTCCTTCCGCCGCACGCGCGCTACGTTCCCATCCGGTTCGGGTGGGGGTGGGGGCTCTACGCGACGTGGGGGCTCGGTCTCATCGCCACCGTCGCCTCGATCCGGTTGGGTGGGAGGATTGACGACATCCGCGTTTCGCGGGGGAGTCTGGCCGGCCGCGCGCCAACGCTGCATTGAGGGCGCTCCTGGTGGCTCGGAATAGGGGCGTCTGCCATGCTGTAGCGGCATGCCTCGTGTACGCGCGCCACGGCCTGCCGCGCAGGACTCCGACGACGAGACGGTCGACGTTCCGGCGGCAGTCATCTGCGCGTGGTGCGGGCGCGGCGATTGCGCGGGGTGCGCGAAGGAACGCGCCAGCGCGTCGGGCGTCATCGCCATCGTCCCCTGGGAGCGCCCTCTGTCGGCGTGGCCGGGACGATTCTTCGCGACCGTTCAAGCGACGACCAGGGGAGCCGAGGGATTTTTCCGCTCGCTGCCCGACGGGCCCATTTCACCGGCGCTGACGTTTGCCGTGATCGCCGAGGTCTTCGCGGTAACATCGACTGCCGCGCTGGTGACGCCGCTCGTGGTGCTCGGCGTTCCGGGGCTTCTCCTTCGTTTCCTCTCCGATCACGGCACCCGCAACACGGTGCTCTTGGCGACGCTGGTCGGCATCGTCGGATTCACGCTGCTGCTCGTGGGTGCGCATGCTCTGCACGGCTGGGTGCTCGCGCCGGAGGTTTCACGCACGCGCGGTCTGCGCCTCGGGTTTTATGCGTGCGGATGGGATTTCGGATCCAGCCCCGCCGGCGTCGTCGCGGCCACCTACGCGGAAGGCCTGGGCGCGGGCTTCGCGCTCCTCGGATCGTCGGTGACTGCGCCCTCGCGGTCCATCGACGCCGCCCTGACGGGCCTGTTTCGGCTCGACCCCGACGAGGCGCGGCGTTCCAAGCGGCGCGCGATGCGCCTTGCCATGCTGACCAGCGTGCCCGCGGTCGTCTTGGTCATGTCACTCATCGTCGCGACGGCGCTCTTCGCGCGCTAGCTCGTCAAAAAGCGGCGCCGACTTGGACGCCGATCGTGTTTTGCCGCGGAACGCTGGCGAGAGCGGCTGCTTCTTTGTCTTGGTTGGCGCTGGCCGGCGCCACCACGTCGGTGATGAACTGGCCTCCGACGACGATCATCTCGTAGCGGTAGGCAAGGCCGACCACCAGGCGGTGGCGGTTGATGCGCGTCTGTTGGAAGACCCGCGTGTTGCTGAGATCTTCGGACGAGCCGTTGCTGCCGGTGCTGTCGCCGCACACCGTCTGGCCGTTGTAGGGACCCTTGGTGTGATCGACGTCGTCGCCATCGAAACCGCCGGGAACTTTCTGGCCCTGGTAGTTGCAGTAGCCGAGGGCGTCGGTCCTCGGTGTGAGATCGACCGAATTCGAATCGCCGAAGATGCGCAAGAACTGGTAGCCGACGTAGGGCGTCAGCACCGAGGTGTCGGCGATGGGTATCGGTTTGGAGAGCACGGCGTCCCCGCTCGCGACGGTCATCTGGAACTGCGCCGTGCCGGTGATCGTTCGCACGCCGCCGCCGATGGCCAAATCGGGCAGGTACCCCAGCGCGCCGCGGCGAAATCCTTCGAGGAGGCTCCAACGGACGTCGGCGCCGCCGGAGACGATCGACGTGCGGGCCAGGTAGGCGATGCTTGCTCCGAGCTCGAAGCCAAGGGGCAACCCTTTGCGGACGTTCACGCCGTAGAGCTGCAGCCAGCTGTCGGGACTCTTGTTGCGCACGGAATACTGCCCGGTGGTCGCGTCTTTGGGACCCTGGGTGCCGGTTTGCCAATAGTCGGCGTTGCTGTCGATGCTCGTGAAGGCGCCCTGCGCCGTGACTTGGAAGCCCCCATATCCGGTCGTACGGGCGGGATGCATCGCCAGCGGTGCGACGGCGAAGCCGTACTGGTTGATGAGCCTTTTGAAGGCCGCTTCGTCGAGCGCGCAAGGGCGGGCGCCAGCCCGATAGAGACCGCCATCGGCGCAGGGCACGGTTGGGTCGACCGCGTCGTGAGCGAAGCGCTCGATGGCGGGGTCCATGGGATCGGCCCGGGCCGGCCGCGAGATGGTGACGGCGGATGCAACCGAAGCTGCGAGGGTGATCAGCCGGACACGCATCGCGTCATCTCCGAATTCGCGAGGCTACTTTCCCGCTGCGATCCGCGTCAAGCTTCGTGGCGCCACTGCTTTGCTCGGCGGCGCCTCTCGGCCTCGCGCGTCGTCCTCGCCAAACGGTCTTCGCCTTCACCCGCTGCCCCTACGAAATGGCTCGAAACCAAGCTCCGCGTCTGCGCTCGCCGCTCACTTTGCCGCCGCTCCACGTGGTGCTCGTCGAGCCCGAGATTCCTCCCAACACCGGCAACGTCGCCCGCCTCTGTGCGGCCACCGGATCGGTGCTCCATCTGGTGGGCACCCTGGGATTTCGCATCGACGAGAAGTCCGTGCGCCGGGCGGGCATCGATTATTGGCACCTCGTCGAGGTGCGCTCCCATCTCGACCTCGCCCATTTCCGTCACGCCCTGCCGGAAGCTCGCTGGATCTTGTTCAGCGCCTCGGCGGAGCGGAGCTACCTCGATGCCGACTTTCGGCCCGGTGACGCACTGCTCTTCGGACGCGAGAGCATCGGGTTGCCCGACGACCTCTTGGCCAAGCACCGCTCCTCGGTCTTCGGCATCCCCACGCTCGGCAAGGTTCGATCGCTCAACCTCGCCAATGCCGTTTCGATCGTCGTCTACGAAGCCTTGCGCCAAACGGGCGCGCTCGGGACAACGTTCATGGGTTAGCTGGACTGCTTCCGCTCTCGTTACGATCGATCATCGACCTTGCGCCGAGTCAGTGACTCACGCTCGTGCGGCGGACCAAAATGCGCCCGTGTGCGCCGGTGAAATCACCGGAGATGGTGACCGTCTCACCCGCTGCGAGGGGCACGTTCTGCGCGACGGCTTCACCGAGCGCGGCGCAGTCGAGCCTGACGAAGTGCGTTCCCGGGGGCAGCGCGATGTCGGCGATGGGCGCTGCACCGCGGGGCCTACCGTCGATTTCCACGTTGGCCATCGGATTGGCGAGGATCCGAAGGTGTCCAAGCTCCGCGTCGATGCCCCCCGCTGCCGTCGCGGTCTCCGACGACGCCGGGTTCGCTGCCCGGAGTCGTGCTCCTTCGTCGCCCATGCTGCTCGCGGCCGCGCGCGCACCGCCGTTCGCGCTCGTTCCCGGGCTCGCCGCGGGGCTCGGTGCGGCGTGCGGCACGGCGCTCCTCGTGTTCACCCCGGCGTCACGCCGTGCTTCGCTGCCCGGGGTTGCCTTTTCGTCGCTGGCGCGCGTTCCCGTTGCCAACGTTTCCAGCGCCGGCGCGGGAACGGCGGCGTTTTCCAGGAGCGCGACCGTCTCCCTTCGCTCCGTCGAAGCACCCGTCGGCGAATCTCCGTAGTGCCACGCTGCGCCAGCTGCCGCCGCGACGACCACGAGGCCGAACGCCAGCCCGGCGATGCTTCGGAATCTCCGTGCGCGAACCGGCCGCACGCTCGTGCGCGCCTCTTGGCGACCCCCCGCGCTCGACCAGCTCCCGGCGTCGTCGTTCATCCGGCGGGTTGCGATGTAGGGAGCCACGTCGGACCGAGGCCCCTTCGAGGGCGCTGTCGGAACGTCGCGCGCGAGCGGCTCGTACCCGCGGGTCGCGAACGTCCGGGTCTCGCTGGCCACCGGCGTCTCGCCGGCCGGGGTCTCCGACAGATCGAGCCCGGTCCCCGCATCGCTCGTGGCGCGAAGATCGCGCACGCGCTCGCCCACCTTGCGCCCGAGATCGCCGAGATCGGATTCCGCGATAAAGCGACGCAGCGGACGTGAGAGCTCTTCGGCGCTCTGCGGGCGATGGGCAGGGTCCATCGCGAGTGCCGAAGCGAGCAGCGCATCGAGGGGGGTAAACACCGGGTCGAAGGTCGACAGCGCCGCCAGCGGCTCGGAAAGCGCCGTCTGCGATTGCTCGACGGTGCGTCGGCGGAACGGCGGACGCCCGGACCAAGCTTCGTAGAGGAGCGCCGCCACGGCAAAGACATCGGCCGGGGGACCGACCTCGTCCCCCCGCAGCTGCTCGGGCGGCATGTGGCCTGGCGAACCGAACACCTCGTTGGCGCCGTCGTACGCGGGGGCGGCGATTCCGAAGTCGATGAGGCGCACCGCCCCTTCCTCGTCGATGACGACGTTGCGCGGCGTGACGTCGCGGTGGATGATGCGCGCCTTGCGGTGGGCGTAGTCGAGGGCGCGGCAGATCTCGATACCGACGTAGGCGCCTTCTGCGGGAGTGAGCTTCTGCGCTTTTTCGAGGAGCTCGGCGAGGGTGACGCCATCGCAGAGCTCCATGGCCAGGTAGTAGATCCCCTGTTCGACGCCGAGCTCGTAGACAGGAACGATGTTGGGGTGCGAAAGGTCGACCGTGGTTTTGGCTTCGTCGACGAACCGGCGAACGAACGCATCATCCGTGGCGAACTCGGCGCGGATCTGCTTGACGACGAGTTTCTTCTCGAACCCTCCAGCGCCGCGAAGTGTCGCCAAGAACACCCTCGCCATGCCACCGACAGCAAGAGGTCGCTCGAGCACGTACTTACCAAAGATCTGCGGAAACAAAGAGCTCGCCCCTAGCAAGTGTACACGATAGCTAGGCTTTCACGCCTGCTCCGCGCGCGGGCCCCGCGGGCGCGACGTTGTTTCTAGGTGGCGGATAATCCAACGGAAAATCGAGAACGTGCTCCGCGGAGTGGCCGGGCCTTCAACGCCTCTCTACGGTCAACCGCTTCACGGTGAGCATCGTCGGGCCGAGACCGCGCAGTCCCACGGAGACGCGGCCCTCGGGCCCCGGGCAGCTCACGGGCATGCCCCCATCGACCGCGACGAGGACAGTGCCCCCGCTCCGACTGACCGTGAACTTGGTTCCAGAGGCGGGCCAGGGGCACGGCGCGGGCGGGGGTGGCCCGATGATCGATGTGCCGAGCTGCAATGTAGGCAAGGACGATCCTGGGGTTTCACCGGAAATGACGATGTTGCCGTAAGTGGTGTCGGCGATGACGACGCCCTCGGACTCCGACAGATGCAGTCCCTCCGCGTCGGCCCAGAGCTCCCCATCGGGCCGAGGCGGGCGGCTCGGCGCGAGGTGCAGAGGGTCCGCCAAGAGGAAGTCGGGGTCGTTCGTATAAGGGCCGCGCATGCCATGTCGAAACCCGCGCAGCACGGTCTGCTTCTTGTCGAGGTCGTCGGGGTTTGGCTCGCGCGAGAGCCAGACGAAAAGCCCTGGATCGACGGCGACGGGAGGGGGCAAGTCGTCGTCGGGACCGTCGTCGGGCGCGCCGTCGGGCGTCACGAAAGCGCTTTGCCACGGATCGAATCGGAACCAGGCGTCGCCGTTCCAGAGCCAGGGGGCGCCGTCGCCCGCCGGGACCAGGCGAGCGCGCTTCGTGCCGCGTTGCTGGGGGGTGAGGGATGGGATCGCTTCCAGTGCACCGTCGGGGTCGATCCACCAGACGCCGTTTGCCGGAGCATCCGTGGTGGCCGCGAACCCGCCGACGGCCAACGCGCCTCCACCCGTCAGTGCGACGAAGGCCACGTCGGTCAGCCCCGCAAGCTCGGGCGGGTCGAGGCTGCAGACGGCGCGCGTGGTGCAAGGCCCCCCGTTCTTGGAAAACCACTCCAAGGTCGACACGTCGTTTCCGTTGTCATCGACTCCGCCCGCGACGAGAATCTCGTCCGTCGACAACCGGAGCACGGTGGGCCGCTTGCGCGGTCGAGTCAGCGATCCGAGCATGAAGAAGTCGGCCGCGCCGTAGGGAGGCGTCTCGGTGGGGGCAATCGATACCAGGGTGTCGATGACGCCGCGCTCGTCTTCGCCGCCCACGAGAAGTGTCGCTCCGCTGGCGAGGACGACCGCGCCGTGCTCGGCTCGCGGATCGCCGATGGAAATCGGAGGCTCCTGGAATTCGCCGTTGCGAAAGATGAGCGCGGAATCGAGATAACGGAGCGGCAAGAACTTGCGATCGAGGCCGCCGGCAATGAGCGCGCCGTTTCCGAACGGCGTCGCGCTGGCCCACGACACGCGATGTGTCCCCATGCTGGTGGGGGGCAGCTTGGCGCCGGTGCGGGTGTCCCAGGCCAAGGCGAATGCCGCGTCGCTGACCACGCCGCCTGTCGGCGGGTCGAGCCCCGCGACGATGACCGCCGCTCCGTCGTCGAATGCCGTCATCGCTTGACCCCCTTGGCTCGGGGGAACGGCGGCGCCTTCCACCGCGCGGCACGCGTGGGTCGTCGCCCACATCGTCAGGTGAACATCGTCGGGAGGCTCGGCGTAACCGACGCCGCGCAGCCCGGGCGGCAAGGTCTGCGCCTCGATGCCCCGCAGGTCGGTTGGCAAATCGGTCTCGCCCGAGCCCTTCACGTCATCGACGCTCGTGGCGCGCAGGGCGAAGTCGCCCAGCGCCGCCAGCAGAAGACGGCTGTCTTCGACCTCGCAATCGAGGAGGCGATGGGGGACGATCTTGCGCGCGCGGGGCGCGGCGCTCCCTTGACACCCTACGACGAGCCAGCAAGCTGCGACGAGCACGCTTCGATCGGTTCTTCGCCATCCTCCAATGATCGATCGGGCAGCGAAAATCTGACAGCGCGGTGCTAGCCGGCGGGCGGAGAGCGTCAACGCTTGAAGAGTTTACCGATTCCGGACAGGACGCCCCCTTCTTTCTTCGGCGGCGCGCCCGACGGTTTTTTGGGCGGGGGCGACGTCCGCGGCGGGGGGCTCGATCGCTGACCGGGGGGCGGCGTCGAACGGCGCGTCGACGGCGTCGTCCGGCGCTGCTCGGACATCATCTTGGAACGCCTCATCTCGAAGAGGCGCACCTCGCGGGCGGCGTCGAGGTTCTTGGGATTGAGCTCGTACGCGTCCTTGAAATCGACCATGGCCGACTCGATGCGTCCGATCCGCTTCTTGAGGTTCGCGCGGCAGAAGTAGGCGAGCTCGCAGCGCTCGCTGTTGGCAATGGCGTGGTCGCAGAGCTTGATGAGATCGTCCACGGGGGCGTCGGGCGGGCGCTTGGAGAGCTGTAGGGTGGCGTAAAGGGCGATGTAGTCGCTCTGTTCGGGGTCGGACTTGTAGGCGCGATTGATGAACTCTTCGGCGCCGGGGTCGCGTTTCTTCCAGAGGATCTCGGCACGCTGAAAGTCGGTCGCGGCGTCGATGATCTGCTGGATCTGGTCGGCCTCCTCGGGCGTCCCGCCCCCGCCCTTCATGACGTCGACGTAACGCTTGCGCCGCACGCCGTCGGACAGCGTCTCGAAGGCTTCGCTCATCCGGGCGAAGACCTTGGAGGCGGCGTCGCGAACGCCGGCGAGCTCCGGCGGAAGCCGATCGGGATGCCAAAGTTTGGCCAGCGCGAAATACGCGGACTGCACGTCCCCGGGCGCGCCCTGTTGCGCGACCCCCAGCATGGCGAAATAGTCCTCGCGATCGATGGATTCAGCGCGCTTGACGATGGCGTCGCGCCGCGCGGCGAGCTCGGGGGAGAGCGGGGCGGGTGGGGGAGCGGAGGAGCGCGGGCTCGCAGGGGGCGGCTCTTCGATGGGGACCTGACGCGCCGTCAATTTGACACGCGCCACGGGTACCCCTTCCGGCGCCGAGGCCGGTGCGGCCGCCGGCGTGTTGACCGAGGACGGCTTGGACAGTCCGACCGGCGGCGCCGAGTCGGCGCGGTGGTCGAGGTGGCGGGTAATGAGCAGCGTATAGACGATGAGCTCCGCGGTGCGCCGGGGCACGACGCGGGTTTCGATGAGACCGGCAAGGGAGGAGGGGCTCGCCCGCATGGTGTCGATCGCCGCCTGCTCGTGGGCAGAAAAACCGAACCTCGAGACATCGCTCATGATGTGGAGCTTGAGCGTGGTCGGGCCGAGACGGCGGAGCGTGGCATCGACGATCGGGTCGTCGGCCCGGACGCGCACGGCCGACCAGATGATGGGGAGGGTGTCGAGCGGAATCATCTCTGGACCGCCCCACTCAGCGAGGACGTTCACGTCCTGGTAGAAGCGGTACTTGGTGTCGCCGGGCAGGGCGAAGAGGAACGCCATCTTGCGGTCCGCCTGCACCTTCAGCCCTTCCATGAGGTTGGCGTGATCGATGACGCCGGCGCGTACGAGGTGCTCTCCGTGCAGATCGTTGCCGCGCGAGAAGGCGGCGAGTGAGGCATTGAGCGTCTCCTCACTGAGGATGCCCAGCTCGAAAAGAACCCGACCGAGGTGCGCGATCGGTTCGCCGGTGCGGACCTTCGAGGCCTGCCCCTCGAAGAAATAGATGGCGTGATCTTCGCCGCCGCTCCGACTGGACAAGACGAGCGAACCAGTGAGCTCGCGATCGGCCAGGTACACCAAAAGGTGCACGAGGGGCGTCTTCTCGAGCAGCCCTTCGGCGGTTGGTGTCAGACCGGCGATCTTCGTCATGGGCGGTGCCCAAGATAACAGAACTCTTCGCCTGGTCACGCGCCTGCCATCGGTGCGGCGGCGGCTCGGGAACCCCCCGAATCCTCGAGGCTTAGACGGATGAGCATGCTACTTCTTGGAAGATGGCCAGGGCGCACCTGCTCGTCGTGGATGACGAGCCCTCGATCCTCACCACCCTGCAGAAAGCACTGTCGCTGGAAGGTTACGGCGTCGACGTAGCAGGTGGGGTCAAGGTCGCCGAAGAGCGGCTCGGACGAAGGACTTACGACATGGTCCTGCTCGATGTGTCGCTGCCCGACGGCGATGGCGTGACCCTCCTCGAGCGTCTGCGTGCCGGAGGGACCGACGTACCGGTGGTCATGATGAGCGGTCATGCCACCGTCGACGCCGCGGTACGGGCCACCCGTCTCGGCGCCATCGACTTCTTGGAAAAGCCACTTTCGACCGATCGCCTCCTTCTGGTCGTCGAGAACACGCTGCGCCTCGTCCGCGCCGAGGAGGAGAGCCGCGCGCTGCGCAAAGCCACGGGACACGCCGGGGAGCTCATCGGACAAAGCCGGGCCATGGGGCTTTTGCGCGAACAGATCGCGCGCGCCTCCAAGGCCAACGCCAGCGTGCTCATCACGGGCGAGCGGGGCACCGGCAAAGAGCTCGTCGCCCGCGCCATCCACCAGACGTCACCGCGCGCCAAGGGGCCCCTCGAGAAAATCAACTGTGCGGCCGTTCCGGGAGAGCTCATCGAAAGCGAGCTCTTTGGCCACGAGGCGGGCGCGTTTACGGGCGCCACCAAGCAGCGGCGGGGAAAGTTCGAACGCGCCTCGGGGGGAACCATCTTCCTCGACGAGGTCGGCGACATGCCGATGCCCATGCAGGCCAAGCTGCTGCGCGTGCTCCAGGAGCGAGAGATCGAACGGGTCGGTGGTCACGAGACCATCAAGATCGACGTTCGGGTCGTGGCCGCCACCAACCGCGATCTCGTGGAGGCGACGCGAGCAGGGACGTTTCGCGCCGACCTCTATGACCGGCTCAATGTCGTCCCCCTCGCCATCGCACCGCTCCGGATGCGGCGCACCGACATCGCCGAGCTCGTGCACCATTTCCTGGCCTTGGCGTCGACCAACAACGACCGTCCCTCCATGACCATCTCCGACGACGCGCTCGCGGAGCTCACCGCCTACAGTTTTCCGGGCAATGTGCGCGAGCTGCGCAACATCATCGAGCGGCTCGTCATCCTGACGCCGGACGACCGGATCAACGCGTCCGACGTCCGCACCTGTCTCGGCGAAGGGTCGGGCAAGGAGTCCTCGGGTCTGTATCGACCCAATGTCCCCTTCCGGGTCCTCACCGAGGAGGCGGAGCGCGCCATCCTCGAAGCGGCTCTCGCGCACCACGAAAACCACATGGCGGCCACGGCCCGTTCACTGGATCTCGAACGAAGCCACCTCTACAAGAAATGCAAAGCCCTCGGGCTGCGTGGTGGAAAGGGCGAAGGCGAGGACGCCAAAGGGGACGTCGAGGACTAACGCTCCCGTCCCGGCGCACCGCGGGGTGAGACGATTGGCTAGCGCGACCGCTGGGTTAGCCGTTGGGGCCGCTAGCCTTTGCGCCCCACCAGCGCTCGGAAAGCCTGACGGGCGAGCAACGGGGTAGCGACGATGCTCTTGGCCAAGGACAGCGCAAGCGCCAGCGGCGTGGAGCCTGAGGCCTCCACCGCGACCTTTTGACCGTTCAATGCATCCTCCATCGCGCCGCGGGCGATGGTGCGCGTGCCGTCGGAGCGAATCTCAATCACCAACCGGGCAACCACCGGAGGCTCCCCTGGTCGTTCGGCCAGGCGTTCGGACCCGCGGGAGGCGTCCTCGGGGGCAAGGCTATCGGGCTTTTCCGTTCGGTCTCTGGCGTCCACGGCCTTGTCTGACACGGCCGGTCCCCCAGATCGAGTTACCCAGCCCCAAGGTCAGAGTCCGGCCCCTCGCACCGACCGAGAAAGGCATTCCCTCCGGCCCGGCGGCCCTCCAAGAGGCGCTGCGGCCCCCCTCAAGACCAAGACTCTACCTTTCCGGTCGGGAAAGGACGCTCAGCGGGAGCCGTGAGCGCGATGGCGGGCAAGGGGAGCACGCGATGGCAGGGGATGAGATGGAGCGCCGGATTCATCATGAACTACTGGTTTCCAGAGGCACCCATCGAGCGCGATGGCCTATGGTTTCCAATCGCACCCTAAGTTTCCAAAGGAAACCACTTCGCCGGATCGACGATGCGCCCATCCCACCTGAACGTCGGCCCGTGGGGAACGGGCAAAGCCAAACGAAGCAACCGCAAAGCCACAAAGCCGCAAAGCGAGAAGATACGTAAGAGCGTTAGTGCGCTTGTTGTGATGCGTCGTGTCGAAATATTTTTGTTTTCAATCGCTCAGGCGATTGATCTTCGCTTGGCGGCATTGTAAGGATTTATGGGTAGAAAAGTGCCGCGTCGTGTACCGGCACGCCCAAAGGAGTCTGTCCATGCGCCGGCGCCATGTTGTGCTTAGTCTGGGTCTCGCGGCAATCGTTGCCAGCGGTTGCGGAGGTCGGACCGATCTCGATTTCGACTCGAACGAGGAGCCGAGCTTTCCTGATGCGGGAGCCATCCCTGAGCCGCCGGAGGCTGGTACCGATCCGGATGCAGAAGCCGATGCGGACCCTCAAGCCGATGCAGATGCACGGGTCGATGCGGACGCAAGGGTCGACGCAGATGCTCGCGTGGATGTGCGGGTCGACGGGGATGCCCGCGTCGATGTGCGAGTCGACGGGGATGCTCGCGTCGATGCGCGGGTCGACGCTCCGGCCGACCGTCGTGACGCTGGCAACGGCGGGACGAACGGATTCGGCAATGCGTTCGGCAATGCCTTCGGCACCGGCAACACCGGCAACGCCTTCGGCACCGGCAACACCAACAACGGATTCGGCAATGCGTTCGGCAATGCGTTCGGCAATGCCTTCGGCAATGCATTCGGCAACGCGTTCGGCAATGCCTTCGGTAACGCATTCGGCACCGGCAACGGCAACAACGGGTTTGGCACCGGCAACGGCAACAACGGCAACGGCAACAACGGAAACGGCAACGGCAACAACGGAAACGGCAACGGCAACGGCAACAACGGAAACGGCAACAACGGAAACGGCAACAACGGAAACGGCAACAACGGAAACGGCAACGGCAACAACGGCAACGGCAACGGCAACGGCAACGGCAACGGCGGCAATGCGAACGGCAACGGTGGGACAGGTCGCGGCAACGCCACTGGCACCGGCACGGGCACTGGCCGCGGCAACGCCACTGGGACTGGCACGGGTACGGGCCGCGGCAACGCCACGGGGACAGGTACGGGCCGCGGCAACGCTACGGGCGGCCTGGAAGATCCCGAGTTGGGCGGCTCCGAGCTGAGCGACTCCGAACTCTAAGTTCTACCGCGTCTGGAGATCGCCTCTCAGCTCGGCCACGCGAGAACAGCGAGCGTCGCGATTTCACCGAGCTGCTCGGTGGCGCCCAAGAAATCGCCGGTCAGGCCGCCGATGCGGCGGTGATAGCGCCAACCGGTGAGGATGGTGATCACCGCGATCGCCGCCGCGGCGAGCCCTGCGCGCGGTGCGGCGATCCATCCCTGGCCGATGGCCAACGCGGCGGCTCCAAAGAACCATGCCGATGCGACCATGGCTTGCCGCCAGTTTGCCCGGACGATCGATTCACTCTTGGCAGTCTGCGCCGGTGTCACGTACGGCAGAAGGACCATGAGCCAGACCGGGCCGACGCGCGCGGCACACCACGCCAAAGGGAGCGCCCAGAAGCAGGCTTGCGCCAGCTGACCGAGAAGGGCCGCCCGCGCCAAGACCGAAATCGCGATGGCCGCGGCGCCGAACGATCCGATGCGGCTGTCCTTCAAGATGGCGAAGACTTTGCTCGCGTCGTGCCCGCCTCCCAGGGCGTCGCTGGTGTCGGCCAGACCATCCTCGTGCAAGGCGCCGGTGAGTAGCATCGACACGCCGACGACCAGCGTCGCCGCGGGAAATGCACCGAGTGGCAGCAGGTACGTGTCGAGCGCTCCCAGCGCCGCGCCGAGGACCCCACCCACCAAGGGCGCGTGGGCGGGAGCCCACGCGAGCTCGCGATCTTCATACGGAAAGCCTCCCACCGGGATCCGTGTGAAGAAAGCAAAGGCGGCGCGGACCCCCCGCACGATCGGCGGTGCGCGATGCGTTCGATCGTCGCGAGGCTCGGTCGGGGACTGCGCGCCGCGCAGATCGTCGCGGACGAGCGGTGCGGTCATGGGGCCGTGCCGCGTCGAGGGTCGCGATGAGGAGCGCCGCTCTCGACTTTGTCCTGGCGGTCTCCGGGAGGGCAAACGCTGCCCACGCGGCCGACGATTCCGGCGGTCGCGAAGGTGGCCATCGAGAGATGCACATCGACGGCGCTGCGCAGGACGGGCAGCGCGAGTGCTGCGCCCGTCCCTTCGCCGAGGCGAAGACCGAGGTCGAAGAGGGGCGCGAGGCGAAGATGGTCGAGCACGATGCGGGCACCCGGCTCGGGCGACGCGTGCGACGCCAATAGGAACGGCACGATGCCCGGATCCATGGCCGCCGCCACGAGAGCAGCCGCATTGGTCACGTAGCCGTCGAGGAGGATGGGCACCCTGTGACGCGCCGCTTCGAGCGCACACCCCACCAGCGCGGCAATCTCGAGCCCTCCCACGGCACAGAGAACATCGAGCGGATCGTTCGGGTCGGGTTGATGCAGAGCAAGCGCGTCTTCGACGACCGCGACTTTGCGGGCGACGACATCGTTGCCGATGCCGGTGCCCGGGCCGACGACATCGCGCGGCGGCGCTCCGAGCAGCGCGCTCGTCAATGCCGCTGCCGCGGTCGTGTTGCCAATCCCCATCTCTCCGAGAAGCACGACGTCGGCGCCTTGCGCCACCGCGTTGGAGGCGAGCGTCGTTCCCACCAGAAGGGCCGCTTCGACATCGCTCTGGCGCATGGCGCGTTCGCGGCGCATGTTGCCCGTTCCCGCGCGAATCGAGCGCCGCAAGAGACTGATCACGGGGCGCGTCGGTACCGCCGACAAATCGCCTGCCACACCGACGTCCACCAGCGCGATGTCGGCGCCGGCTTGGCGTGCCAGAGCGTTGATGGCCGCGCCACCCGCCATGACATTGGCGATCATCGCCGCCGTCACTTGCGAGCCGTAGGCGCTCACGCCTTCGACGACCACGCCGTGGTCGGCGACGAAGAGGGCGAGCGTCGCGCGTTCGATGCGATTCATCGGCGAAACGCCGCGCGCGCCTGCGTACCAAGCAGCGAGGTCCTCGAGGCGGCCCAAGCTTTCGGTCGGCTTGGTGAGACGCTTGGAATGTTCGCGGGTCGCGGCACGAAGGGTGTCGTCGAAAGGAGCAATACGCACGCCCTCGGGCGACGCGTACCGCGAAGGTCCGCGGACCGGCGGAGAGAGCGGAGCGCTCGGCGCGGCGCGCTGGGGGTCGCGTTCCTCCCAGCGATCGCGAGGATGGACGACCTCCGCGAGCGGCCGCCGCTTGCGCCAGCGCGTCTCTTCGAGCATCGGTCGTTCGCGAAAAGCGACCGGGTGCCCCACGCAGAGGTAGGCCACCGGTTCGACCCCTGCGGGAAGCGCAAGCTCGGCGCGAAGGACGGCCGGCTCTACGATGCTGACCCAGCCAACGCCGATCCCCTCCGCTCGTGCGGCGAGCCAGAGATTTTCCACGGCGCAGCATGCGCTGGCGCGCACGGCTTCCGGTTGCACGGTCGTCCCGAGGATGGCCTCGTCGCGGTCGCGCAGATCGACCGCGACGCAGATATTGAGCGGCGCTTCGAGAATGCCCTCCAGCTTGTGGGCGAGGTAAGCGTCGCGCCGCGCGGCGGGAAAGCGCCGCGCTTCCGACTCGCGACAGGCGACGAAGCTCTGCCGGATGCGCTCGCGCACCGCGCGTTCTCGCACCAGGACGAACCCCCAGGGCTGCGACAGTCCCACGCTCGGCGCCTGGTGGGCGCCCTCCAGGATCCGCTCCAGCACTTCCGGCTCGACGTCAAGGTCGGTGCGGAAATGCCGGACGTCGCGACGAAGCGCGATCGCTTCGTAGACGGCCCGACGCGCGTCGTCGGGAAAGGCGCCGATGGCTTCGGGATCGAGGAACGTCGTGGGCAGGCGCATGCTGCGAATCACCCGGGAGGTTGCGCACGCCGTGCAGCAGATTTCCTGGCTTCCGGATTCTTTCTTGGGCTCGAGTAAGCTCCGTCTTTCGGCCATCGTCAAGCGTGGATCGCGGCGGCTAAGCCAGAACACTACGCTGTCAGATTCTCGCTGCCAGATCGATCATCGGAGCAGGCATACGCCCACGGAGCCGCCTGACCAACAGGCGAAACGCCCCTCCAACGAAGCCAGCAAGGCGAGCACCTCGCGGCCATCCGAGCCCCTTGGCGGCGGCCTCGCCGCATCTTACGTGGCCGCCTCGCTGAATGGGCCGATCGTGATCTGGTATGGCGAAGAACTGACAGCGTAGTGCTAAGGCAACGGAAAATCGCGATCCTCGTACCGAGTGAACGGCGCAGAAGTGGTAGAGGGGAAATGAGATGCAACAGTACGACCTCCCCATCCCCGAAAATCGCATCGTCCTCGTGGGGGGCGGCGTGCGATCGGGCAAGAGCGCGTTCGCCCTCGAGCTGGCTCATCGGCTCGGCAAGCGGCGCGTGTTCATTGCCACGGCGACCGCATTCGATGACGAGATGAAGTCACGGATCGAACGTCACCAGCGCGAGCGCCGCGACGAGTTCACGACCGTCGAGGAGCCGATCGAGCTTTCTGCCACCCTCGACACCCTTACCAGTCACGATGTCGTCGTCGTCGATTGTCTCACGCTCTGGCTCTCCAACTTGCTCCTCCATCAGGAATCGGTGGAGGCGATCCTGGCCCGGGTCGATGACGTCGTTCGCATTCTAAAGAAGAAGCGATGGCACGCCGTCCTCGTGACGAACGCAGTCGGCATGAGCGTCCACCCACCGACACCCCTCGGGCGCACGTTCGTCGAGGTCGCCGGTTGGACGCACCAGCGGATCGCGCGTGTCGCCGACGAGATCTACCTCGCCGTTGTCGGCACGACGCTCAAGATCAAGCCGCCTTCGATTTGATCATTTGGGGATGATCTTACAAATGCCGTTCACGCAGTTGCCGGCTCCCGAGCAGCAGTCGGCACTGGTCCTGCACATTCCGTCCAGCGGCACGCATCCACCATCGGGCAAGGGAGGTGGCGGTGGCGGCGGGGGAGGCGGGGGCGGCACCGGTGGAGGCGGCGGCGGAGGTGGCGAGGGTGGCGGTGGCGGTGACGGCGGCGGAGGTGGCGCCGGCGGCGGGGGGGGGGGGGGGGGGGGGGGCGGCGGCACCGGCGGCGGCGGCGCGGGCGGGGGCGGCGTCGTCGGCGGCACGAGGCACGACGCCAGGTCGAAGATCATGAACTCCAGCACCTTCTCCTGCGCTGACATCACCGTGTTGATGCCGCACTCGGCAGGGAAGGTGTCGTTGTTGCCCCCGTAGTTGATGACGTGGAAGTCGCTGTAGATGACGCGACCGCAGGCGTTCTGGGGTGTGCTTCCGAGCGGCGTATTGGCGGTGAAATGCTGGATGGACGGGTTCGCGCTCGGCGGCGTCGTGTCCGAGTAGATCCAGCGCTGCCCACCATTGCCCGCCGTGATCGTATTGAGGTCGTGGCGCGGCTCATTGATGGAGATGCGTGGGGGAGTCGTGCTGCTGAGCGCGTTGACGATTTGCAGCCAGGTCGCGAAGTCCACACCTTTGGGGAATGAGGTGTCGATGGTGCCCGTCAGCGGCACCCCCATCGTAATCGTTTGCTGCGCCTGCCATTGGCCGATGGTGCCGAATCCACCGTTGGTGAAGAGCCACACGTAGCTGAAATGGGTCGCGAAGAGGCGCCCGCCGCTGTTCACGTAGTTGGTGAAGTTCGTCTGCGCGTTGGGAGGCGCCGTGGCGGTGTACTCCGCACCTTCACAGGGAAACAGGATCTGGTCGTACCTGGACCATTCGCCGGCGCTGCCGGTCGACCCCGTGAGCACCGCTTCCGCCGGAGTGTTGGCGTCGATGCGCGCCGCCCGCGAGGCGGCATTGGTGGGGCTGCCCATCCCCTGGTAGACGCGCATCCGTCCCGTGCCGCTCGGGTTCGTGAATTCCGAATCCGAGATGCCGATCTTGCGCAAGAGGCATTCGAGGGTATCGACGCGCCCCGTCGAAATCGCGGTGAGCGGGATATTCCCCTCACCCTGGTTGCGCGGCAAACGCACCGCGCCCGCGGGGAGCACGTTGTCGACGCAAGGGGTCACGTCGATGGTCGTGAGACGGCGCCATTTGCCGAGCTGAACGACGATGGGGATGCCCGTGCCCGCCGGTACGTTATGGAGGGTGAACCTGCCGTCCGGCCCGGTGATCGCGGTGGCCAGCGCGTCATCCGGAGAAAGAGGCGCGCACCCGCAGCTCGGACCGTCGGTGAACGGGGGCAACGTGGTGCCTGGCGGAATGTTGGGAATGTAAACGAGCGCGCCGTAGAGGGGGTGGGCGTCGGTGAGCGCGGGCGTGTAAGCCGTTCCGCTCACCGTCGTCGTACCGCCGTCAGCGCCCGCGCCGCCATCGGCGCAGGTCGGGACTTGCGGGCAGAGTGGGCACGGTTTGCCGCACAGATTGGGCGTGCGTGCGCCGCACACCTGGCCCGCCGGACACGCGGCGCAAGTGATGCTTCCGCCGCAACCATTGCCGACCGTGCCGCAATATTGACCATTGGGCGGCGTGCACGTCGTGGGAGTGCAGGTGCCGGAATCGGTGGGTGTGCCGCAGACGTTGGGGATGCCGCCGCCGCCGCACGTTCCGGTGGGGCAAGTCCCACAATCGACTTGACCGCCGCAACCGTTGCCGACGACACCGCAGTATCTCCCGCTCGTTTGGGTGCAAACGGTCGGGGTGCAAGTACCTGAATCGGGCGGCGCGCCGCACACGCTCGCGATACCTCCGCCGCCGCATGTGTCGCTGCCCGTGCAGGCGCCGCAGTCCATCTGACCACCACAACCGTTGCCGACGATGCCGCAAAAGCGGCCGTTGGCTGGGGTGCAGCTGAGGGTTTGGCACATGCCGGAGTCGGTCTGGTACGCGCAAATGTGGGGGACGCCCCCGGCGCCGCAGGTCTGCCCGGAGTCGCAGTTGCCGCAATCGATCTGACCGCCGCAACCGTTGCCGACGACACCGCAGTACTTGCCGTTGGGCTGCTGGCAAACCGTGGGCGTGCAATTGCCCGAGTCCGGCAAATATCCGCAGAGCCCGGGGATGCCGGCGCCGCCGCAGGTCTGCCCGGGATCGCAGTTGCCGCAATCCATTTTGCCGCCGCAACCGTCACCGACCGCGCCGCAATAGCGCCCGCCGGTGGCAGGGGTGCAGCTCGACTTCGTGCAATTGATGGCGCCACACGTTTGGGAAATACCCGCCGCGCCGCAGGCTTGGCCGGCCGGGCACGTGCCGCAGTCGATCTGCCCGCCGCAGCCGTTGCCGACCATGCCGCAATACTGGCCATTGGGCGGCGTGCAATTCGAGGCGTTGCAACCGCCCGAGTCGGGGTTCGCGCCGCAGATGTTGACGAGCCCGCCCCCGCCACAGCTGAGCGGCGACGTGCAGTCGGGGCAGTCGAGCAAGCGGCCGCACCCGTCGCCGATGCGCCCGCAATAGGAGCCCCCGGTCTGCGCGCAGACCAGCGGTACGCACGCATCGTCGACTTCGGCACCACAGATGTTGCTGCGACAGATTTGACCGCCCGGGCAATCGCCGCAGTTGAGCGTGCCGCCGCAGTTATCGCCAATCATGCCGCAATAACGAGCGGCGTCGGTGGTGCAAGCGATGGGATCGCAGCTGACGTCGGGTAGCGCATCGACGACCCTACCGTCCGGCAGGACGATCGGCGGTATTGTCTGCGGCGGTGCCGATGCATCGTTGTCCGGCCTGGAAGGCGGGCCGGCTTCCTTCGGGGGGTCTATCGCAAGATCAGGTTGTCCCCCGCAGCCGAGGGCGAGGGCCCCCACAGTGACCATGCACCCCAACCACGCAGCCCATTGCCGGTACATACTCATGGCTAATTTCGAGCGACACTATCACTATTTTTGTTCTCTTTAAAGACCGAGCAAGGGCTCTTTTTCTATTTTGAATGAGCGTCACCACGTTTTTCGCTTGCGGCCGCGCGCACACGCTCAGCGCCTGCGTGCGCGGCGACTAACCCAGTAGGGGAAACTCCAGGCGGTCACCTGTACGAGCGCGGTGGCAGGTCGAAGCCCGGCTTCGTGACGCAGCGGCGCACGTCGAAGAAGGCCGCGCCGAGTGCGGTCTCAAGGGATCTTCAGCGCGGACGCTTCGACGTTGCTCGGGTCGAGGCGCAGCGCCTCGCTTTGTGCGCTCTTGGCCTTGGCGCGATTGCCCATAGCAAGGTGCTCTTGGGCCAGCCGGACCTGAATGGTTGCCCCTTCGGGTCGGGGCGGATTGCAGAGGAGAGCCGATTCCAGCTCGAACACCGCATTGGCGTGGGCACCGGTTTTGGAGAGCGCCGTCGCGTACAGGCTATGGACGGCGTGGTTTTCCACATCGACGAACATAGCCGATTCACCGACGGCGCGTGCTTCGGCGAATTGACCGGCCGCCACCAGTCCCTCGAGAAGGAGGCGATACGTCTTGCGATCGTGCTGATCGAGCCGCGCCGCCATGCGCAGCCAATCGAGCGCCTCCGCTTCACGCTGGTCGCGGTGGGCGAAATCGTAGAGCGCCTGGATTGGTTCGACCGCGGAGGGGTCGAATTGATGTGCAATGTGGAACTCGAAACGCGCCGCATCGCGATTTTTCGCATCCGCAGCGAGGTCGGCCAGCATCATGCGGACCGCGTAGCCATCATGCCCGCGGCGCACCATGTCGATCAGCGCTTGCCGCGCGCCGCTCGCATCGTGCTTGGCCCGCAGCATCCTCGCGCGTAGAAAATGAGCGTCCGGGTCGATGGGGTTTTCCGCCAACGCGGCGCTGACCGCTTGATCAGCTCCGTCGAGATCGCGCCGCGCCGCCAGCGCGAGCGCCAGCTCGACTTGCCTGCGCGGATCGAGAGGAGCTTTCTTGGCATTGGCCCGAGCGATCTCGAGGTTCGGCGTCCGGGTGTCGGGTACGAACTGGGCATCGTAACGTGAGAGCCGGCGATTGAGCCACGCGCGCATGCGGACGTCGAACTCCGCCGGGGTGATGCCGAGCGCGCGCCGGAACACCTCGTCGGTCGACTTGCCCTCGCCCCACAAACGAAGCATCTCCGGCACCTTGGCCGCGCCGAACGCGCTCGCGAGGTAGACCTGGATCTGGCTGGCGGCGTAGTAGGCCGTCATGACGTCGCGGATATCGTCGACGTGGGTGAAGGCGCGGCTGAAGCCGTCCACAGGCGGTACCCGACCGCCCTGCAAGGCTGCATAAAGCGATGGGTCTTCTTCCCGTTGCCATTCGGGGCGGCGTACGATGGTCTCGTACTCGCTCAGCCCTTCGGTGAACCAGCGCGGCACGCGCGCCTTCGACAGCTGGATGGCAAAGACGTGCCCGAGCTCGTGCCACAGGACCTGGCCCCAGTTGGCGGGGTCGGCACGCGGACTCATGGCGGCGATGGTCTTGCCGAAACAGACCCCTTGTACCCCGACATTGGGGAGGCCGTTGGTCCGCACGCTGAAGTTCTGCTTGGTCGAGTAGAGCTCGATGAAGATCGGCGTTTGCGGCGTGAAGCCGTAGCGCTTGGCCATGGCGTTCCACGCTTCGGTCAGCATGACCGGAACGTAGCGAGAGAGGATGGGCCGTTCTTCCTTGTGGTAGCGGATTCGAAATGGCGTGCCCTCCACCGTTTCGTAGGAAACCGCGACCTCTTTTTCATAGAGGTTCAGCGTATTGAAGACACGTACGTTGAAATGGTCCTTGTCCCAGGCGCGACGCAGGGCATTGAGCCCGCCTTGCTCGTCGCCGGTCCGAATGAGGTTCATGCCGAGCTCGGCCCACGCTTTGACGTCGCCGGGGTCGAGCTGCACCGCCTCCTTCATCATGGTGGCGATCTCGTCGTGACGAGGCTGCCAGCTCGCAAACTCGCCGACGATCCGGTAGAAGTTCGCGTATTCGGCGTTCTTTGCAAATACCGACTGCTTCACCTTCTCGAAGCCGCTGCGGTCGTCGGACAAAAATCGGACGGCGGCCTTGGTGGAGAGGAGCCGGAGATCGTTCGGATTCACGGCGAGGCCGCGATCGATCGAGCGATCCGCGCTCGCGAGATCGCCGGCGCGCACGGCAAGCCCGGCCGCGACATAAAGAGCCCCCGCATTCTTGGCGTCGACCGCGAGCGCCTCTTCGACCTCGCGCTCGGCAGCGCTGAAGTCGAGCTCATGGGCGAATTTGATCTCCGCCATCGCCGCGTGTGCCGCGGCGTTGTGGGGCGCCAGGGACAGCGCTTTCTTGACGACTTGTTCGGCGTGTCCCGGGTCGTAGTTGTCGAGAAAGAGCTCGGCCCGCGCGAGCAGCGTTTCGACCTTCGCTGGCCCGGCTTTTTCGGCTTGGTTGTAAGCGTCGTTGGCGTCGCGAGGGCTGCGCAAGAGGTGCGCGGTGCGGCCGAGCAGCGTGAGACCTTCGGCGTCGCCAGCGGCGAGGGCATTCTGGTTGTAGTCGTTGACGATGCTCATCAGCGGGTCCTGCGCGCTCGAGCGCCGCCCGGTGGCGATGTAGAGTTCGCCCAGTAGAACGCGCGCGCGGCGCGCCCCCGGCTCGCCTTTCACGCCCTCCAGGGTCGACACGGCTTCGGCGAGTTTGCCTTGCCGCGCCAGGGCGTCGGCATGCACGGCCGCGGCTTCGGGCCGCGCCCCTTTTTCGGCTTCCGCGTTGGCAGCGCTCTTGGCGGCTTCGGCATAGCGCCCCGTGGCGAGCTGGACACGGGATAGCCCGATGAGCGCGGCGCTTCGGTTGGCCGCGCTGCCTGCCTGCGTCGCTGCCTTGAGCTGTTTTTCCGCCGCTTCGTAGTCGCTCGATTCGAGCGCATTGAGCCCCGCCTCGAGCGATGCCCCAGCGCCCTCGGCTCGCACCCGAGCCGACAAAACAGCGATGGCGAGGGCGATGGCGAACCCGACCTTGGGGGGCGTGAGCATGGCCGGAGCGCTAGCTTGATGGGCGCACTGCACGATGACAAGGGGTCGAACGCAGCGGCGGCATGAACCAATGCCGGAGCATCATGTAACATACACCCCTCGCATACCGGCGATTTCCTAAGCTATGATCATCGACAGGGGCGTCCCGGTCGCGGAGGCCATCGATGCCGTTCGAGCTTGGCACTTTCTTGCGATCCTTACGGTCGCTGCGGTTCTCACCGGGCCGCGCGAGGCGCTGCCTCGGGTGTCGTCTGGCCGCGGCGGCGCTCGTGTTTGGCGCCCTACAGCCCGGATGTGACGACGATACGGCGGTCGACGTCGCGGGTGGCGCGGCCGGCGCACCCCCTCACGCCGACAGCGCCGTCGATCGCCACACCGAGGACCGAGCCAGCGGGACGGCAGGGGGCCGACCCGAAGCGGGCGACCCTGAAGTCGGCGCACGAGACCAGAGCGCCGCCGATCGCGCGGGGGATGTTTCGCTCGACGAGGCGCAAGACGCGGATGACGTCGAACCCGACGCCGTCGAGGAGCCCGGCGACCCTCGGGATGCCTCGGACGACGGTGCGCAAGATGCCTCCCTCGACGTCGCCGCGGAAGCGTCGAGTGACGCGGACGACGCCACCGACGCTCCCCCCGACGTTCCTCGCGATACGGGCCCGATCGTCGTCGATCCGCCGTTTTGGCGCTCGGTTCGCTTTGCCGTGTTCGGCGACTACGGCGTGGCATCGACCGACGAGGCGCGGGTCTCCAATCTCGTCCATTCTTGGAACGTCGACTTCATCCTCACGACCGGCGACAACAACTACACGGGAAACAACGACGGCATCGATGGCGTGATCGGTCGTTACTACAGCGACTTCATTGGTAACTACTGGGGCGCGCACGGCCCCGGCAGCCGAACGACGCGGTTCTGGCCGACCCCCGGTAACCACGACTGGGATGTCGCCGGTCTCGCGTCTTATACGGACTACTTCACACTCCCCGGCAACGAGCGCTACTACGACATCCCTCTCGGTCTCGTCCACCTCTTCGCGCTCGACAGCGATCCGCGCGAACCGGATGGAACGACCGTCGATTCGATGCAGGCGCGCTGGCTCCAGGGTGCGCTCTCTCGGTCGACCTCTTGCTTCAAAATCGTCTTCTTCCACCACCCCGCGTATTCGTCTGGACCCCATGGATCGAGTTTCGAGATGCGCTGGCCGTTCGAAGCCTGGGGTGCGGACGTCGTGCTGGCCGGGCACGACCATGTCTACGAGCGCTTCGAGGTCGGCCAAATTCCCTATTTTACCGTGGGGTTGGGTGGAGCGAGCCCCTATTCGTTCGTGACCACGATTCCCGAATCGCGCGCCCAGTTCAACAGCGACTTCGGAGCGATGCGCGTCACGGCCACCCGGCGCGGAATGCGTTTCGAGTTCATCGACGCGAACGGTACCCTCGTGGAATCGTTCAATTCGAGGAAGCGCTGCCGCTAGAGCACCGAGCGTCTGCACCGTCGGTGCGCTAGCCATCGCCCTTCGGGCTTTGCCCCCGCGCCGCCGGAGCAAGTCCGGAGCAGGGCCCCACCCCCACCGTGCACCACCGTGCCTCCGGCTGGAAATTCCCAGGCCAGGAGCGTTGTGGTAGAGGCGAAGGCCCGATAACCACCTCGGTTCTCACCGAAGGGACGACCATGAACGAACAATACAGCTGGACAGTGAAGGCGCCCTGCTGGTTGCTCGTCGCGGTTGTCTCGCTGTCCGCAGGTTGCTCGAAGGGGGGCGCCGACATCGACGTCCTCACGGTCGGTGCCTTCTTCAGTCTCTCCGGTGCGGATTCCGCCTTCGGTAACGACAGCCGCGAAGGCATCGAGATGGCGACTGACGAGATCAACGCCGCTGGCGGCGTCAAGGGCAAGAAGATCCGCGTCCTCATGGAGGACGACAAGTCCAACAACCAAGAGACGTCGAACATGGTCCACCAGCTCATCGACCGCGACAAGGTCATCGCCATCCTCGGCGAAGTGGCCTCGGCGCGATCCCTGGCCGGCGGACTCGTCGCCAACGACAAGCACATCCCGATGATCTCGCCATCCTCCACCAACGTGGAGGTCACGCAAGGCAGGGAATACGTCTTCCGCGTTTGTTTCACCGACGATTATCAGGGCAAGAGTGCGGCGCGCTTCGTCGTCGACAAGCTCGGAAAGAAGAAGATCGCCATCCTCTATTTGGCGCAGGATACCTATTCGTCGGGCCTTTCCTCTTCGTTCCGCGAGGCGGCCGCCAAGCTCGGCGCGACGATCGTCGCCGAAAAGGGCTACCCGAAGGGGGAGACGAGCTTCACGACGTACTTGAACGAGATCAAGGCCGCGAACCCCGAGGTCATTTACACGCCCGTCTACTATAGCGACATGGTGCCCATCGCGCGGCAGGCCAAGGCGGTGGGTATTCCCGGCTCGATCTTCGTGGGGGGCGACGGCTGGGACTCGGAGGAGCTCTTGAAAGGCGCGGCAGCTGAGCTCGAGGGCGCCTACCTCACCAACCACTACGCGCCCGACGTTCCTTGGCCGAACACGCAAGCCTTCGTCAAAAACTACCAGCAGCGGTTTCACCGCGAACCCACCAGCGTCGCTGCCCAGGCGTATGATGCGGCGCGGCTCCTTTACGACGCCATGTCACGCGCCACAGGGATCGCGCCCGATCCGATCCGGGACGCCATCGGGGCAACCAAGGGTTTTCAGGGAGCTACGGGCACCATCAGCATCGACCAGAATCGCAATGCGCAGAAACCCGTCGTCGTCGAGCAGATCAAGAATGGTAAATTCACTTACAGTTCCACGGCCGGGGGCTGAGGTCCGCCGCTGATGCTGGGGGCGAAGTGTTCGTGATGGGCGACGATGCGGGGGTTTTCTTCATGATGATGCTGGGGGGCGAAGCAAGCCCCATCGGGGTCTGACGCATGCTCGGGCTCGGGATCGCGGGCCTCCTCATTCTCTTGAACGGCTTTTTCGTGGCCGCCGAGTTCGCGCTGGTCAAGCTGCGCGCGACGCGCGGCATGCGCGCCAAGACCACGGGCAAACGCGAGGCGCAGCTGCAGCAGGCGGTCGAGCGCCTCGATCGCTACCTCGCCGTGACCCAGCTCGGCATCACCTTCGCGAGCCTGTGCCTCGGCTGGATCGGCGAGCCGGCGGTGTCGGAAGTGTGCGAGCACTTGGTTCTCGGACTGACGGGTCGCGAGCTGGGGAGCACCGGACGCGCCATCGTCACCGCCATCGCGTTCGCCATCCTCACCTTGGCCCACGTGGTCTTCGGAGAGCTCATCCCCAAGCTCATCGCCATCCAGCGCTCGACGGAAGTCGCCCTCTCCACCGTCCCGTTTCTGCGCGTCGCCCACTGGGTGCTCTACCCGGGACTCTTTCTGCTCAATCTCGCGTCGCGCGGCGTCCTCAAAGTCATTGGTCTGCCTTTCGACGCTTATGGAGAGGCCGCCCTGTCCGAGGACGAGATCTTGGGCATTCTGGCCGCCAACGTGGCGCGCCAGCCGCGCGGCGAGCAGAAACAAGAGCTTCTGCGCCGCGTCATGCGGTTTTCGGCGATGACGGCGAAAAGCGTGATGATCCCGCGCGTCGACGTGGCGTCCCTCCCCCTCACCGCGCGCGGGAGTGAAGCCATCGAGTTTTTTCGGCAGCAGCAATACTCGCGCGTTCTTCTGCACAAGGGCGACTCGCTCGACGACGTTGCCGGCTACGTCTATGGCAAGGACCTCCTGTTCGACCCCGGTGCAAGCTCGCTCCCCGATCTGACCTCGGTGAGGCGCGACGTCCTTTTCGTACCCGAGACACAGGGGTTGGTCGACGTGCTGCAGAGCATGCAGCGGACGCACACGCCTTTCGCCGTCGTCGTCGACGAGTACGGCGGGACGAGCGGGATCGTCACCATGGAGGACCTTCTCGAAGAGATCGTAGGGGAGATTCGCGACGAGCTCGACGAGGAGACGACGCGCATCGAGAAGAAGGGGAACGGGTGGGAGATCGATGGGCGTGTGACGCTGGCCGAGCTCGCCTCCCTCGGGGTCGACGGGGACCCCTCGGAACGAACCGAGTCACTGGGGGCGCTGGTGATGGCGCGACTCAAGCGCCTTCCCCGCGTGGGTGACAAGGTCGACCTCGGCGAGGTCACCGCCGAGGTCGTCCACGTCGCACGCCGCCGCGTCACCCGCGTGCGCGTGCAGCCCAAAGTGACCGAGAAAGTCGACTAACGCTCAATCCATTTGCCGTTGAAGCAGCCGGGCATCGGGCCGCTGCCGTCGGTCAAGAAGTATCCGATGCCGAAGCACATCTCGCGCGGGTAAGCGACGGCCTCGGGCGTGTTGTTCATCCATTCGCAGTCCGTCACCAATTTGTCGCCCGGCACGAGATGGAGCGGCTCGCTCGCCGACCATCGGGTGTAGTTGGCCTTGAACTGCATCTCGTAGGTCCAGACGGGATCTTCGTGAACGAGCTCGGGGCTGATCTGGGTGCCGCGCTGCAGACGCGTGACGGCCGTCGTTCCGTAGTCATGCATGTGGTTGGTGAAGAGGATGAAATCGATCTCGCGCCCGATCGGACACTCGGCGGTGGCTTGTGCCTTGGCATTGCCCTCCAGCTTGAAACCGAAGGTGCCGTTGGCAAAGAGCGACGCGACTTTGCGGCCCGGCTCGACTTCGGCGAACTTGAAGTCGATGACCGAGTGACCGTCGATCACATTCGGGGTCGTGTTCAAGAAGTGCACGTTGAGAAGAATCGAGTTTCCCTTGAGGAGCCGGAAACTGACCCCTTCCGGCAGCGTGACGCCTCCGCCCCCTTCGCCGCCGATGCCGCCGAGGAAGCTGCCTGACAGGTTATCCTGCTCCGTGCAGGGGCCGCTCGTTCCGACGGGCACGTTCGCCGTCGACGCGAAAGCGACCGCGTGGTGTCCGGCGGCAGATTGATATCCTTGGGCATCGAGGATATCGATATCGCGGTCGAGCGGCGCCTGGACATATTGGCATACGGTGAGGTCGGCCCCCGGTTGGATGCCCCTCACGACCGGGCTCACGATGCGCGTGTAACCCGCCGCCGCGGGCGACGGGTTGAAACCTTCGGGCGTGCCGGGGCCTCCGCCTGGCTGGATCGTTTGATCTCCAGGGCTCGCGGAGCAGCCAAGGAAAACGAGCGCAGAAAGCGGGGTGATGCCTTTGAGCCATCGCATGGAAATCCTCCGTTTTGCGCCTCGACGTGGATGCTTTTGCGCCTCGACGTGAATGCTGAATACCCTAAGTCGCCGCCCACGAAAATGTCATCGGGCGGCCAATCGATGACTCCTTCGGCGGCAGGAACGTCCGGGGCGTGGTTCGATTCCCTGCACGACGACTCGTGCGACGGTGACGGATGGGCGCGATTCATCAGACGTGTGATTCTCCCGTCTCATGAAGGGCGGACGACGGAGGAAACGTCCGGTCGTTCCCGCTCGAGCAGCTCGAGCGCGCTTACACACTCTTCGCCCGCGACGCCGTGGCGGATGGCATCTACTTGACCTGGGCGGCGGCGGTGCAGGCAGTGGTTCGAGATGGAACCGATTTCACCCGGCTCGATCTATGGATCCAGCGCTTCGAAACGTTGGAGAAGACCGGGCCGCAGTGTCCGGAGCCGTTTCTTCCGATGGCCGCGATGGGAATGATGCTCGCATTGGCATTTCGGGCGCCTCGACGGTGTTCAGATCCGCAAATGGGTCTACCGCGCCAAGGAGCTGGCAGAGCAGTCCAATGATCTCGGTCATCGCGTGATGACCGGTGGCTTCGTGGCGATGTACCTCGCGCTCCACGAACGGCCGGCCGATGCGCTGCCGATCCTCGAGGTTTTACGAGCCTTCGCGCCTCCTCGTTCTTGCGCAAGCCCTGTTGCAAGTGCGCCGACCTCGTCGGCCGAGGTCGCATTTTCGATCGCCAAACACCGCGCCGAGGAAATGGGCAGCGCAGTGCTTCTCTACGTCTGTTGTCTGGTCGAATCGGACTTGGCGTGGGACGAGGATCGCGTTCGCGCACTCTCGTGTTTGAGACAGGTTTTGCCTACGTCCACCAACGGGGCTACCACAGCGCATACGAAGCGAATCGCAGTATGCTGGAGCGCGCCGCCGTTCGCGCGCTCCAGCACGGCATCGAGCCCGAGCACGTGCGCACCATCATTCGCACGAATCGGCTGAGGCCGGCAGGCTTGCCACCGCGTTTGGAAGTGTGGCCGTGGCTGGGGTAGATGGGTGACGTCGGTCGAGAGGGCGAGCGCCGTGCGACAGCTCGGGGACGCACTCACCCGCGACTTTGCCGCTGGAGCCGCTGGAGCGCTGCCGCCTGGCGCGATGGCCGATCCTGGGCCTGCTCCTTAGCCCGCGTGCGTTTCGATCGCCATTTGGTATCCTCGTGTGGGTGATCGACTCCGGTGCTCGGTTCTTCTGCGGCGGGGAGATGTACTTTCGGCAGCTGAACGAGCTGACGGTGACCGTTTCCATCGCCGAGAAGATCAGCGACGTCGATTGGACCGCCTACCTCGAGGGCACGCTGGCCATCGCCAAGGGGTTCGGTCTCGCCGCCAACGTCAGCCTCCTTTGCTGCATGCGCGCCTATCCCAATGCCCGCCAGCGCCAGATGGCATCCGACTTCATGGTTCGCCACTACCTACGGGAAATGCAGCGGGTGGCCGTCATCACCGAGAGCATGGTCGTTCGCGGCGCCATGACGGCCTTCAGCTGGATCATGCCCAAGGTGCGGGTGCGCGCATTCGATAGCACCGAAACCCGCAATGCCTTCATCTGGCTCCGCGAAATCGGCACCTTCGACGAGGCGAGCGCGCTCGAGTCGTGGCACGAGGCCAAGCTGAAGCTTTCCATTCGTTCCGGCAGCATGCACCCTTCGGCGCGCCCCGGGCCACGTTGACTCGCCAAGCTCGGGAGGTTCTACGCCGTGGCTACTCCACCGTCACCGTCTTGGCCAGATTGCGAGGCTGATCGACGTCGGTGCCCTTCAAATCGGCGATGTAGTACGCGAGGAGCTGCAGGGGCACGACGGTGACGAGCGGAAGCACGGATTCGTCGACCTTGGGCACCCACACGACGTGCTCGGCCACGCGGGAGATCTCGCGATCGCCCTCGGTGGCGATGGCGATCACTTTGCCGTCGCGCGCGCGCACCTCTTCGACGTTGGAGATGGTCTTCTCGTAATGACCATCACGCGGCACGACGACCACCACCGGCATGTTTTCGTCGATGAGCGCGATCGGTCCGTGCTTCATCTCGCCGGCGGCGTAACCCTCGGCGTGGATATAAGCAATCTCCTTCAACTTGAGAGCGCCCTCGAGCGCGATCGGGTAGGCGAGCCCCCGCCCGAGAAAGAGCATGTCGTGGACGTTGTGGAATTTGCGGGCGATGGCGAGGACGGTGTGGGCTTGCTCGAGCGCGGCCCGCATTCCGCTGGAGACCTGGATCAACGCCTGGAGCACGGCGCGGGCGCGCTCTTCGCCGAGTGTTCCCTTGCAGCGCCCGAGGTGCACGGCCAAAAGGAGCAGCGCCGCGAGCTGCGCCGTGAAGCATTTGGTCGACGCGACGCCGATCTCCGGTCCGGCGTGCGTGTAGAGCGCGCCGTCCGCCGAGCGCGGGATGGCGCTGTCGACGACGTTGCAAACCGCGAGCACCTTGGCACCGGCGGCGCGCGCCGCCTTGACGGCGCCGAGCGTGTCGACGGTTTCACCCGACTGACTGACGGCGACCACCAGATCGCCGGGGCAGAAGACCGGACTCCGATAGCGCACCTCGCTTCCGAGCTCGACGACCGCCGGCACACGCGCCAGCTGCTCGATCCAGTGGCGGCCGGCCATGGTGGCGTAGTGGCTCGTCCCGCAGGCAATGAGGTAGACGCGCCCCACGGCGCGCGCCATCTCCCGGTCGAGGCCAATCTCCGCGGCAATGACTTCGGCAGCCTTGAGATCGATGCGACCGCGCAAAGTATCTTCGATGGAGCGCGGCTGCTCGTGAATCTCTTTGAGCATGAAGTGCTTGTAACCGCCGCGTTCGGCCATCACCGGACTCCAGTCGATGCGCCGCGGCTTGCGATCGACCTTCTCACCGGCGAGTGTCTCCAAGCGCACCGAGGTGGCGGTGAGCTCGGCCATCTCGCCATCCTCGAGGAAGATCATGTTGCGCGTGTGGCCGAGGAGCGCGGCGATGTCGCTGCCGCAAAGCATTTCACCCTCGCCGATTCCGATGACGAGCGGGGACGCGGTCTTGGCGACCACCAGGCGATCGGGTGCGCTTCGGGAAACGACGGCGATCGCGTAGGCTCCCTCGATTTGACGAACGGCGACGCGGACGGCGTCGAAGAGGTTGGTTACGCCGCTCGCCATGGCGCGGTTGATGAGGTGCGCCACGATCTCGGTGTCGGTGTCCGACGAGAAGCGAACCCGATCGGCCTCGAGCGCCTGGCGCAGCGCCATGTGGTTTTCGATGATGCCGTTGTGCACGATGGCGATGTCGCCAGCGGAGTGCGGATGGGCATTGTGTTCGCTCGGGCGGCCGTGGGTGGCCCAGCGCGTGTGCCCGATGCCGGTCGTACCGGGCAAGGGGCGTTTGGCCAGCGCTTCGTCGAGGAAGGCGAGCTTGCCGGCAGCGCGCACGACCTCCACGGTCTTGCCGTCATGCACGGCGAGACCGGCCGAGTCATAGCCGCGGTATTCGAGCTTGCGGAGCCCGTCGATCAAAATGGGGGAAGCAGGACGGGGTCCGACGTAACCGACGATGCCGCACATAACGTCGATTCTGCGGCTTTGCGACCTGGGTTACAACCAGCTCGTCCTAGCGCCATCCCTCGGCCGGCCGGGGGACCAGCACCCGCGCCCCACGAGAGCCATTCCTTCGGTCAGCCGGGGTCCTCCGCCTGCCGATACTGAGCACGGGTTCACGCTTCCCTGGACGTCAAAGGAGCCCTCCAACCAGCATCGGGGGTCTCACTGATGTGCCTTCGACCGAGGCGTGCGCGGAGTTGACCTATTTTCGCTGCCGAACACCACTATCTCAATTGATGGCGCGTGATTTCAGCAAGGGCCCACGATACGACGGAAGTTCTGCCGCGGCGCGTCGAAAGGGCCTCGAAGATCCGGTTGATTTCCCGCGGATGGCCCTGCTAGTGCGGGCCGCCCAAGCGGGGGACGTGGCCGCCGTCGACGCCATCATCGCCGTCCTTACGCCGACGGTTCTTCATATCCTTCGCGCCCTGTGGGGCGCCAAACGTCACGACGTGGAGGCCATGACGCGCGACGTGCTCGTGTCGATCGTGGCGGCCCTCCCGGGCTGGCGCGGCGAGTGCACGCTTTTGCATTTTGCGACCCGGATTGCGGCGAGGCGCGCGGCGGCCGCGGCACCGCCGCCGCCGCGCACGTTGCTCGAGCGACTGGGGTGGCGAGGTTCCCGCCGTTGGGTGCCGGCGGCCCCTTGGGCAGAGGACCTCGCCGACCGCCGTCGCGAGCTTCTGCGCACATTCTTCAGCGAGCTCCCAGAAGTGCAGGGTGAAGCCATGGTGCTGCGCGTAGCCCTGGGCTACACCCTCCAGGAGATCGCGCTCATCTCCACCACGCCGATAGCGGTCGTCCGCAGCCGACTGCGCCTTGCCAAGGAGGCGCTGCGCGCGCGTATCGAAGCCGACCCCGACTGGGACGACGTCTGGGGTGACGACGCGTGAATTCGATCGACCTTCACCCCGAGGAGCTCTTCGACAAGGCGCGCCGCGGTGAAGCATCGGAACGGGACGTCGAACGCTTCCAGGCTCACCTCGAGCAATGTCGGGCCTGCCGTTTCGAGTACACACTCGCCCTCGAGTGCGCCGAAGGCTCTGCCGTGCTGCCGGGGGACGAGCTGGTCATTTCCCGCATCCGCCAGGCGACGGCGCGTTCGCTCGAAAGATGTGCGGAGTCAGGGGCTCTCATCGAGCGCGCACGTGGGCGTTTGCGCTCGCGACTTTTGTTGGTCGCCGTTGCGGCCCTTTTCTCGCTGGTCGGTCTCACGCTGACTTCCACCTTGCTCGCCCCGGCACTCAGCCTTCCGCAGCCCTCCTTTCTGCGGCGCTCCGTGGCGGCCGGCGTGCGAGGAGAAATCCTGGCCCGAATGCCCGTTTCGTCGAGCGAGCTTTTCGGCAAGGCAAACGTCGCGCAGCGCGACGGAGCGGCGACCGAGGCGGCGAGGCTCTACACCGAGCTCGGAAGGTCGTTTCCCGGCTCACCGGAGGAGCTCGTTGCTCGGGTCTTGCTCGGACGGCTCCTGCTCGATCGCATCGACGACCCCCGCGGCGCCCTCGCCCAGTTCGACAGCTACCTCGCCAACCCCGATCACGATGCTCTCGGGGAAGAGGCGCTCATCGGGCGCGCACTGGCGCTCGAGCGCCTGGGGCGCCACACCGAAGAGCGCAGCGCATGGGAGATCCTCTTGGGAACCTACCCCCGGTCATCCTACGCCGAACCCGCGCGTACCCGGCTCGACGAGCTGCGCTAGCGCGACGGATCGCGCCCCTCCCGCGGGTGCGCGTCTCGCCACACCTACGTTCGACTGCGTCGGTGGCAGCGAGAATCGAAACAGCGTCGTGCTAGTCGCGAGGATCGCTGTTGCGGCGCCCGAAAGAGAGTCGGCGCCCTTCGGGACGCGGCGGAAAGACGCGTCGGTCCTCGTACTCGTGCCGCCGCGACAACGGCGAACGAGGGTCGACTCCCGTCGCGAAGAGCGACCGCAGGTCTTCCCATGTCTTGGGCATGTGGATGGCGACCTGGCCGGCATGCTCGCGGCACAAGGCGAGCGAGCGCGCCTCGACCGTCACCCGGCTCATCCGGCTCGGCGGGTGACGAACGGAGCGACCGCACGCCCGGCAAACGACACAGGCGTAACCTTCGGCTTTTTGCCCCATGTGGCGACGATGCGACCTGCCTCCGCAATGGGCCAAGTTTTTGCCGAGGTGTCGCTGGTCAGCTCCTCGGCCGCAGCGTTCGCGCCTCGATCCAGGCGATGACCTTGTCCTCGGGGTGGGAATTGGTGAAACGGCCGAGCTGCTGGATTCCGGTCGGGCTCGTGACGTTCACCTCGGTGAGCCGCTCTCCAATGACATCGAGCCCCACGAAGACGAGCCCGTCGGCCTTGAGCCGCGGTGCCATGGCTTGGATCATGGTGTGTTCGTTCGGCGTGACATCGGTCGGCTCGACCGCCCCTCCCACGTGGATGTTGGAGCGAATGTCGTCCGCGCGCGGGACGCGCAAGATAGCCCCCAGAGGCTCGCCGTCGAGGAGCAGGATGCGCTTGTCCCCTTCGCGCACTGCCGGCAAATACTCCTGAATCATCGCTGGCTTTCGCCCCTCGCCCGTCAGAAGATCGACGATGGCTCGCGCATTCTGGTCGCCCACGGAAAGCCCGAGCACGCCGAAGCCGCCGGCACCATCGAGCGGCTTGATGACGGCTTTGCCCCCGACCTCAGCGGGAAAGGCGAGCAAGAGCTCGCGGTTCGCCGTGACCATCGTCCGTGGAACGAAGGCGGGAAACTGCAGCGCATAGATCTTCTCATTCGCCTCGCGCAGACCACGCGGGTCGTTGATGATGAGCGTCTTGCCGCGCGCATGCTCGAGGAGCAGGGTGACGTAGAGGTAATGTGCGTCGAAGGGTGGGTCTTTGCGCACCAGCACCGCATCGAACGCCTCGACAGCCATGTCGATCGGCGCTTCCTCGAGCACCGAAAATGGCGCCGTTTCGTTCGTGCGCACCCGACGGGCGCGCGCCCGCACCTCACCTCGTGTTAGGTAAATAGCGGGTAGCTCCGCGTGAAAATTCTCGTGTCCGCGGCGTTGCCCGCTTCGGAGCAATGCGAATGTGGTGTCCTGTTCCGGAATCATGATTTCGACCGGATCCATGATGTAAAGAAGTCGCATCGCGTTTTTCTTCTCCCGCCGCTTCGGCCATCCTAACCCGACTCCGGTACCAGGTCCCCATGCACCCCGCCCGCCGTCGCCTCTACCTCGTACCCCTGGGGTTGTGTGTAGCGCTCGTCGGTGCCGGCGCGCGCAAGGCTTGGCGAGGATGGGAGCACGAAGATCCGGCGCCGCGCGCGCATGTCGACCACTTTGCCGTCGCGACCGAGAACGCGGCCGCGACCCGGGTCGGTATCGAAGCGCTTCGCTCCGGCGCGAATGCCGTCGATGCAGCCATTTCCGTGGCCCTGACGCTGGGGGTGGTCCAGCCGGCGTCGAGCGGGATCGGAGGCGGCGGATTCGCGCTCGTTTGGGACGCAGCACAGCGCAAGGTCACCGCCCTCGATTTTCGTGAAGTCGCCCCCGGCGCCATCGATCCCGCCCAGCTCGAATACCGACCGAAGGAAGCCATCCAGAGTGGCCGCGGCCGCATGATCGGCGTTCCCGGCGAAGTGGCGGGCCTGGCCGAGCTGCACCGACGGTTCGGCCGGCGCTCGTTTGCCGAAGATGCCGCACCGGCGATCGCCCTTGCCGAGCAGGGGTATGCGACCAGCGACCACCTTGCCCGTCTTGCCGTCGCCTACCACGCGCAGATCAACTACTCGAGCCCGATCCGAGCGCTCTTCAAGCCCGACGGGTATGCCGTGGGCGTCGGACGGCGCATCGTCAATCGCGAGCTCGCCGCCACGTTGCGCCGGATCGGCGCGGAGGGCCCCAAAGCCTTTTACGAGGGCGAAGTGGCCAGCGAGATCGTCAAGGCGGCCCAGGCAACGGGCAGCTCGCTTTCTCTGCGCGATTTGCGCGCTTACCGCCCTATCGAGCGCGAGCCCCTCAAGGTCGTCTGGGAAGGCCACACCGTCTACACCATGCCTCCCCCGTCCGCCGGCGGGCTTCTCTTGGCGGAGACGCTCGGCATGTTCGGCAAAGCCGATCTCGAACCTCTCGGGTTCGGCAGCGGATCGTACAACCATCTGCTCGCGGAGACGTTTCGCGGCGCCATCGTCGATCGTATGCGCGCCATCGGTGATCCGGCTTTCGCCAAGGCTGACCTGTCGGCGCTCATGTCCAAGGGGCGGCTGCTCGACCGACGCGCGCGGATTGCACGCGACCGCACGCGCGTCCAGCCCAGGTTCGAGCTGCGTGAGCACGGTACGGCCCACCTGGTCATCGTCGATGCCCACGGGAACGTCGTCTCGCTCACCACGACGATCAACGACGCTTTCGGTTCCTTGGTGAGTACCGAAACCACCGGCGTCATTCTCAACGACGAACTCGATGACTTCACCACCAAGGCCGCGTCGGCCATGTTCGCGTCGAGCGCCGCGCGATTGATGGACGGGACCGGCGACGCGGCGGGCGCCAATGCATCCAAGGTGCCGGCGTCGAGCACCGACAGCGCGGGTCCCAACGAACCGCGCTCCTTCGCGCGACCGACGTCGAGCATGACCCCTACCTTGGCTTTCCGCGACGGCCTTCCGGTGCTCGCCCTGGGCGGGTCAGGCGGGCTGCGCATCGCAACCGGCGTCACCCAGGCACTGCTCGCCCGCATGGTGTTTGCCTTGCCGGTGACCGACTGCGTGGCGCTGCCGCGCGTGCATACCCCCACCGACGAAGCGTCTACCGTGATGGAAATCGACGAAAACGTGTCGGAGTCGGTCGTGAATGACCTGAGGAACCGCGGCGAGACGGTGCGCCTCGGTCCGAACTACAGCGCCGTGCAGATGGTCGCCATCGACCGTGGACCCGGCGGCGCGCTGCGCATGTCGGCCGCATCCGATCCGCGCAAGGGCGGCGTCGCGCTCGTCGAGTGAACGCGGCGCGACGTCAGGGTGCCGGAGCTGCCGCGAGGGCCAGCTCGGCACTCGCGTCGTCACCGAGGTCGCTCGCGATGGCGTAGCCCACGCCGCTGCGCTCCGCGGCAGCGATCGACCATCCTTTGATCTGACCCACGTACACCGGAGCGCTGCCGATGATCTTGGCGTGCAGCTTCGATGGGTGCGTCCCTACACGGCGCGGGTCGAAAACGTAGATGCTGACGCGATGGCTGCCATCGAGCGTGTACTGCAGCATGGCGGCGCAGTTCTGTTCCCTCACGGGGAGGATGCGCCCGCCGAGCAGCTTGGCACCGAATGGCGCCAGCGCGCGAGGCCGCACCGGTACACCGACATAAGGCTCGAATCCCGGCAGATCGTTGACGTTCGTGATCTCGGGGGGCAACGGCCGCGCGTGCCAATCGACGAACTGGTCGATCATGGCGTCGAGGCCCACCGACGCCGACGCGTTCGCCTGTACGGGTCCCGCGACCCCATCTGTCTCCGGACGGTTCTGCCGCTCCAAGCCCATCACCGCCGCCACCGTCGCCGCCACGGCGAGACCGACGGCTCTCCATGTCGGAACGCCGCTCGCAGCCGCCCTTTCGGCGCTGGCCCACCGCTCGGCCGTCATCGAATGGGTAACGCGGGCACGGAAGCTTACGCTCGCCTTGGTGTCCACGCTCCGCCGAACGCCCATCCGGATGGCGCGATCGAGCTGAATCCGTTCCCGGCAAGTGGTGCACGTCGTGGTGTGCTTTTCGACCTCCAACAATTGCGAAGGCTCGAGCTCGTCATCGAGGTACGTCTCTACGAGACAGGCTACGGTACGACACGGCGTCGTCATCCATGCCCTCGTTTGCGCGCTCGGTACCGAGCGATGTCGACGGCGCCCGCTTCTTCGCTTAGCGCGTCGTCGGCGGGGGCGATGCCGAGGTAGACGGCGTGGTCATAGAGCCGCTTCTGCAAGAGACGCCTTCCGCGGTGCAGGCGCGACATGACCGTACCCACCGGGCAACCCATCACCTCGGCGATCTCTTTGTAGGACAGCTCCTCCACGTCCGACAAAACCACCGCCAGACGAAATTCTTCCGGGAGCTCGTCCAAAGCCTTGTGAATTTCTTCCTGAACGAGCGGCCTCAGGGCCTGTGACTCGGGGTCGCGCAAGGCCCGCATCGAGGCGGCGCTCACCCACCCGTCGGCCAGAGGGTCGGCGTCGGGGCCTTCGAGCACCAAACGCTCGAGCCCGCCGCGCCGATACTTGTTGATGAACGTGTTGTGGAGGATCTTGAAGAGCCAGGCCTTGAGGTTCGTGCCGGGCTCGTACTGACCGCGGGCGCGCATGGCCTTCACCAGCGTGTCCTGCACCAGATCCTCGGCGTCGAGGGGCGCCTTCGTCAGCCGGCAGCTGACGGCGTAGAGGGCGTCGAGGTGCTCGAGCGTCTGAGCTTCGAAGGCGTCGGGGAGGGAGGGTCGTTTTTTTCCGAAGAAGGACATGGGTTTTAAGGGGCGAATTCGGCGGCGTTCGGAGGTGCGCACCTCCTAGAACATGGGCTCTCGTACAACCTTTCGCCAGCCCCTGGTATTCCCCATCCCGATTTGCTTCAAGGCTTACGTCGAGCGAGCTCGGCTTCCAGCTCGGCGACCTTGCGGCCCAGCTGCTCGACCTTTTGTTGCAGCTCGCGGTAGCCGCCAAAGCTCGGTAAAATCATGCGAATACGTTCGTCGACGGTGTGGCGCCAATGCTCGAATTGGCTCCCCTCGTTGCGCGCTGCTCCCCCCGCTCCTTCCGTGTGACCGGTGCCCCCACCCTGCCCCACCGAGCCGCCGCTCGGCGCTTCGGGTCGCGCCTGGGCGGCGTCGCTGCTCCCTTTCGCGCCCGCCTCCTCGGAATCCGGCATGAGCTCCTCCTTCTTTTCGTCGAGCGGCCCGCCCGGAATCAGGCGAGCGATGGGGCCCTCGCGCAGCTGGCTGAGCAGTTTCTCGCCGCGTTGATGGATGAGGTCGCGAAGCGTGCCGAGAGGTACCGAGCGCGGCTGGGATTTCAGCTCTTCGGAGATGATGAGAGCGAGGGTGACCTCTGTTTTGTCTTCCTTGCTCGCATTGTCGATGATCTGGACATCCTCACCGGCGCGCACCATGTCCGCGATTTGCAAAAGCGTGACGTAGCGACTCTCGCGAGTGTCGTAGAGCTTGCGGTTCGAGTAGCGCTTGATGATGCGCCTCGAGCGTTCGGAGCTGGGCGGCTTCACGGAACTTGGAGGGGCTTTTTGGGCGTGCCGCGCCGGAGGGAAGACCTCGTCAGCGCAGGAGACCACGCAGGCGCGGCGAGCGCAAGTCCTGATACTCGACCTTCTCTTCCCATCGATCTATAAGCAGGGCCGCCATGCGCGTATCGAACCGCTTCGCCGCCCTGGTTTTGTCGGTCTGGTCGGCCCTGGTGCTTGCCACGTTGTCGGGGTGCGTTTCGACCGAGGTCCCCCCTCAGCTCCTCAACGTTCTCGACTTCGCCCCCCGTGAGGCCGAGGTAGGCGATCGTCTCGAAGTCATCGGATCGGGTTTCCCGGAGGGAAAGACCGCCCGCGTCGTCTTCAAAGGGACGCTGAACCGCCCCGGGAAAAAGCCTATCAAAGGGGTCGAAATCGACGTCGAAGCGGCCCAGAGCTCCTCCGACAAGATCGTGATGATGTTCACCGAGGGCCTGCAGACGTCCTTCTGCGGCTCGGGGGATGCCGCCGTCCACACGACCTTCAAGGGCGATGTCATCGTTTCGTTTCCGGCCGCGACCGTGGGCTCTCTGCCCATCACCGGCTCCGTGCGCCAGGTGCAAATCGATTTTCGCGCCCCCACGGCGCGCCGCGCCGTCATCCAGGCGCGCGAGCAAGAGGGGGAACGGGCGCTCGAATTCATGGGGCTCAGCGTCGCCAACGATTCGCCTGCCGCTGGCGGGCTGCGCGTGAACACGGTGCAACCCGCGAGCCCCGCCGACAACGCCGGGGTTCTGCCGGGCGACCTCATCTCGAGCTTCGAGAACGTGCGCGTGCTTTCGAAAGGCGACGTCACGCCGAGCGGGGCCTCGCGTTTCGCGATCATGACCTTCCGCCGCGGCGAAGCCGGTGCCGCAGAAGAGACGCGCCAGATTTCGATCGAAGGTTTTCACGCGAGCGCCCCGGCCGACCTGCTCGGCGCGGGGCTCGTCCTGCTGGTCGCCGCCGCTATCATCCTGCTCTTCATGGCGCCGGTCGCCGGCATCATCACCTGGGTCGAGCGGCGTGTCTCCGCGCGCATGCAGTCGCGCATCGGCCCGAACCGCGCCGGTCCCCAGGGGTTTTTGGTGTGGATGGCCGACGGCATCAAGTCGATCATGAAGGAAGACATCATCCCCACCGAGAGCGATCAGGTGCTCTTTCGGCTGGCGCCTTACCTCGTCTTCATCGGCGTCTCCGCGACCTTCTGCGTCATGCCCTTCGGGCAGCATCTCATCGCCGCGGACCTCGACATCGGCATCCTCTTCGTCATCGCCGTCACGTCGCTGGTGACGATCGGTCTCATGATGGGCGGCTGGGCATCGAACAACAAGTGGTCGATGCTGGGCGGCATCCGATCCGCGGCGCAGATCATCAGCTACGAAATCCCGGGCGCCATCGCCATCGTCTGCATCGTGATGATGACGGGCAGTCTGCGCGTGCAGGACATCATCCGCGCCCAAGGGGGCTTCCCCTGGGAGTGGTTCATGTTCCGCAACCCCATCACGTTCGTCCTCTTCTTCCTCTGGTTCACCACGGCGCTCGCGGAAGGCAACCGCGCCCCCTTCGACCTGCCGGAAGCCGAGAGCGAGCTCGTGGCCGGCTACTCCACCGAGTATTCGGGGATGCGCTACCTCTTCTTCTTCTTTGCCGAGTGGGCGAACGTGTTCGTGATGTGCGGCATTGCGTCAGCCCTGTTCCTCGGTGGCTGGCAGGTTCCGGGGATGAGCCCCGAGCAACAGGAGGCAAACTTCCTGCTGCAGTGCGTGGGCGCCGTCGTCTTCCAACTGAAGAGCTGGTTTCTCATCTTCGTCGTCATCTGGATCCGCTGGACACTGCCTCGCGTGCGCATCGATCAGATGATGAACCTCTGCTGGAAATGGTTCGTCCCGGCCTCGTTCGCGGCGTTCCTGATGACGGGCGTCTGGGTGGTATGGACGCCGCTCGAGCGGGTCCAACAGCTCATCGGCATCGGGATGTTCGCGGCGTGGATGCTCGTGGTCTTCTATTTCTTCGCGCGCGTTCGTTACAACTTGCGCACCGCCAATGCGCCGATTCATTTGAATCCGTTCCTCTGATCGGTCCGCTGGCGGCGCCATCGAGGTTTGCCGCTAGTGCCAGAGGGCGATCTTGGGCGAAACGCCGAGAAGCACCCCCGCCCGATCGCCGCCGCGCAAGAAACCGATGAGACCGATCAGCGAGACGTCGAGCGCCTTCGTGGTGGCCCAGGTGATCCCCGCCGTGGCGTGGAGCTGATGAGGGTCGGCGGAGAAAAAGCCCACCCCGGCCAGCTCGCCGCTCACGGAAAGGCTCGTGCCGCGCAGGCCGACGCTCAGATCGAGGCCTCCTTCGAGACCCACCGGTCGCCGTGCGGCCACCGCGCCTCCCGGATCGACGAGCCCCCCCACGTTGAGCGCGACGTGGCTGTCGCTGCCCCAGTGACGACCGACGAGGATCAGCCCTTCGTAACCTATCCCGTGCGCGTCGCGCGCGGCGGGAAGCTTCGGACCGAGCTGGGCGCCGATCGCCCAACCCGCGTCCGCCCCCTCGTCGACCATGTCGTAAAGGCCGAGCTTGGCAGCGACCCAGAGATCGTCGGGTCCGGCATGATCGAAGGAGAAACCGCCGTCGTCCGGGCCCTCGATGGCGTACGCGCCGTCGACGTCGATTTCGACCCCTGGCGCCAGACCGATGTCCACTTCGAAGTCGGGCACGGGGGTGCGCCAGGGGGCGTCGCCGCGCAGAACGCCGAACTGAAGGTCGACCTCTAGCGTGCCGGGGTCTTCCATTTCGAGATCGGTCGGTTCGAAGAGCGGTCGCCGACGCGCCCCGGCGTCGCGGCCCGCCAGCACGCTTGCCACGAGGGCCAGCCCCATTCGCGCGGTGGTCCGCACGTCTCGCAGCCTACACGAAACCTGCCGCCCACCATCACGAGCTCTTCCTCCTCGCGGCACTGTTCTCATGGGCGGGACGACGGCCGGGTGAGGTCGGTGGGGCGAGCGCCGTAGAAGGGCAGCGGTCTTGCCGGCGCGCCTACGTGGCCCCATATGTCCACCGTTGTCATGCCTGTCGCGGCGAGCCGCCCTATCTGCTAGGTTCCGGGGGCCGTCGCCGGAAAAAACGGCGCCGCGTCGAAGCCGAGGAGCACGCCCAGGATGAATTTGGCCGAGTACATCGCGAGCGTTTCGAATGCCGCGAATACCATTCTCGAAGGGATGGCCGTCACCTTCTCGCACTTGTTTCGCGAGCCCATCACCATCCAGTACCCCGACAAGACCGATCGCCCGGTCGTCGACATGCTCCCCCCCCGCTACCGGGGCCTTCTCGAAGTGCAGATGGACATCTGCACCGGGTGCAAGCGCTGCGAACGCGCCTGCCCCATCGAGGTCATCGCCATCGACCTCACCAAAGACCCCGTGACGAAGAAGCAGATGATGAGTCGCTTCGACATCGACATGGGAAAGTGCATGTTTTGCGGCCTTTGCGTGGAGGCATGCAACAAGGAATCGACCGGCGCGATTCGGCATACGCGCGAGTTCGAAGGAGCCGCCAACACCCTCGATGCCATGGTGTTCCGGTTCATCCCCGAAGGCCTGACGCCGCTCTACAAGGCCCCCAAAGATCTCTCGGAGCTCCCTGTCGGTGAATACGGCCCTCACGCGCGCGAAGCGCGGGAGCGCGCCATGCGCGACAACCCCGCCGTCCTCGAAGAGCTACGCGCGCTCTATGCCCAGCAGAACAAGGGCAAGAAGAAGAAAGAAACGAAGAGAAAGGGCGGGGGACCGGTTCGCATCGACCCCGCCAAGATGCCCGTCATCAAGCCGCAAGTGCTCGCCACGCCCAAAGGGGACGTCGACAAATTCGCGCGCCTCCTGGAAACGCTCACCGCACAGACGGATTGCGGCGCCTGCGGGTACCCCACTTGCTACGAATACACCACGGCCATGGCAGCCGGCGCGGACTACGACCCGTCCAAGTGCGAACCGGGCGGCAACGAAGCGACCGCCGACCTCGGCTATGCGATGGACGTGTACTGGAAGGGCCCCGAACAAGCCGACGCCGTCGCCATGGGGCCGGCACCGGGCGCCGCTCCGGCTGCGGACGCGGCCGCGCCTGCCCCTGCCCCCGCCGCCGCGCCGGCGCCGCCGCCGGCTGGCTGAACCGTGGTCCGCGGACGTGACCCGGCACGTGGTTCCGCTCGCATCGAGCGATCAGCAACGGTCTTGAACGTCGTCGCCTCGCGATCTACCCTGCGCGCGCCGTGCCTTCCGATCTGACGACCGTTTCGTTCATGGTTCTCGCCGCGCTCACCCTCGGTTCGGGGGGGATCGTCGCGTTTTCGCAGAACATCATCTATTCGACGGTCGCCTTGCTCGGCTGCTTTCTCGGTATCGCCGGGCTTTACGTGCAGCTATCCGCGGACTTTCTCGCCGCGGTGCAGATCCTCGTCTACGTGGGGGGCACGCTGACCTTGATTCTCTTCGCCGTCATGCTGACGAGCCGCATCGAAGACATCCGGACTTCGAACTCCGGGATGGGGCGGGCGTCGGCGTTCGGCATCGTCTCGGTGGTGCTGCTCCTTCTCGGCAAGGTGGCGGCCACGACGAACTGGCCGGCCCAGGATCGCCCCCAGATGCCGGCCACGGCGAAGCTCGGGCACGCCTTTCTGTCCGAGTACCTGCTCCCGTTCGAAATCGGCTCCATCGTGCTGCTCGGCGCGATGATCGGCGCCGTCGTCCTGGCGCGCCGCGCCGTCAAGCGCGATTGGGAGAAGCACTGAGATGTCGCACGTTTCGCTCCTCCACTACCTCACGGTGGCCGCCGTCCTCTTCGGGCTCGGCCTGTTCACGGTGATGACCCGGCGCAATGCGGTCGGCATTTTGCTCGGCGTCGAGCTCATTCTGAACGCGGCCGCTCTCAATTTCGTCGCCTTCGAGCATTTCGTTGCGGGCGGCGTCTCGGGCCAGGTCTTCACTGTCTTCATCATCATCCTGGCAGCGAGCGAAGCCGCCATCGCGCTGGCCATCGTGCTCCAGGTCTACCGCGGGTTCCGCAGCATCTTCTCCGACCAGCTCACCGACCTGAAGAACTAGCGGAGCCGTCGGAGGCCGTCCCGCGCGGGGTCTCATCGTCGTGGCGTCCTGGCGGTTTTCCCCAGTCACGCGACGCGATGAAGAATCGTCTTTTCAGCCGCCAATGGCGTGCCGATTCAATCGACGAAATTTTTGCGCCGCGGATCCGGCGAGAGCTAGACAGACGAGCACCCTTCGAAGCGTCGTCGACCGCGAACCCCGCTGAAAACGCAGCGAAAAACGGGCTCACCACCCTTGACCTTGGAGACCCCCCTCCGCTAACGTGCGCGCGCGCCGGCGGCTCCCAGACCTCGGTTGCGCAACGATTCCCATGCCCGAGTTCACAGGACCCGTCCAGCACGTCGAGCTCTCGACGACCCTCTGGCTCATCCCGTTTTTGCCGCTCGTCGGCTTCGTCATCAACCTGTTCTTCGGGCGGGCGCTCCAGGCGAGTGGTTTCGGAAGGGACCTTTCGAGAAAGCTCCACATCGGGAGCTTCGGGGTCTCTCTCGTTGCTGTGGGCGCGATGCTCGCCGCCTTCGGGCTCTCGGTCTTCCATGTTCTGAAGCTGATCGCCCTCCCCGCGGATGCGCGGTACCTCTACTGCCACGCCTGGCAGATGGTCCGTATCGGGTCGGTCGAGTTCAATTTCGACTTCGGTTTGGACGCGCTCTCGGCGGTGATGATCCTGATCATCACCGGGGTCGGCTCGCTCATTCACATCTACGCCGCCGCCTACATGGAAACGGAAAAGGCGTATTGGCGCTTTTTCACGTACCTGAACCTGTTCGTCTTCTCGATGCTCCTCTTGGTGCTCGGCGACGGGTTCATCGTGATGTTCTTCGGGTGGGAAGGGGTCGGCCTTTGCAGCTACCTCCTCATCGGCTTCTGGTACGAGGACTACAAAAAGGCGAGCGCCGGCATGAAGGCGTTCGTCACCAACCGCGTCGGCGATTGGGGTTTCGTGGTGGGGCTCATGCTGCTCTTCTGGGGGCTCGGCGGTAGCTGGCTCCAAGGTGGCTTTTACCAGCCGGACAACTTGGCGCGCCTGGCCATCGTCTCGGCGGAAGTCGAAGAGCATGGCGCCGCCGCGCACGGCGGGGCGCCGAAATCGCACGGCAAGGCGCACGGCGCGGACTCCGGTCACGGCGCTGCATCCGCGCCGGGCACGCCCGTCGCAGGCCATGGAGCTCAGCCCGGCACGCCCGCCAAGGAATCCGAGCCGGGCGCGACGGTCCGCAAGGTCACTGGGGGCAAGGCCTATCTCACCCTGACGGCGTACCCGGGGGCTCAGGTGTACATCGACGGCGCCACCACGCCCTTCGGCGTCTCCCCCTTCGTCAAACGTGAGGTTCGTCCCGGCATCCATGCGCTGCGCATCGCCCCTGGTGGCGCCGTCGAAGATCAGGAGATCCCGGCTGCCACCATCGAGGCGGGCAACGAGTCGGTCATCGCCGTGGTGGGCTCGACGCTCGTGTTCCGGCAGCTGCACGACCAGCTGGTCGTCCGCGATCGCACGGGGCAGCACGTCCTCCGCGACGCGCTCACGTCGAAGACGGTGTGGGGCGGGATCAGCTTGGTCACGCTGGCCTGCATCTGCTTTTTCATCGGCGCGACGGGCAAGAGCGCGCAGATCCCGCTCTACGTGTGGCTGCCCGACGCCATGGCCGGCCCCACGCCGGTGAGCGCGCTCATCCACGCTGCCACCATGGTCACCGCGGGCGTCTACATGATCGCGCGGATGTCGTGGCTCTTTTCCTTGAGCTCGACGGCATGCGCCGTCGTGGCCGGCACTGGCGCGGCCACGGCGCTCTTTGCAGCGACCATCGGTTTCTTCCAATACGACATCAAGAAGGTCCTCGCGTACAGCACGGTGAGCCAGCTCGGCTTCATGTTCATCGCCGTCGGCGTCGGCGCCTATTGGGCCGGCGTGTTCCACCTGATGACGCACGCCTTCTTCAAGGCCTGTCTCTTCCTCGGCTCCGGCTCGGTCATCCATGGCATGCACGCCGTGGAGCACGACGCCGATGCGGCGCAGGACATGCGCAACATGGGCGGCCTCAAACGGGTGATGCCCTTGACGGCGAGGACGTACCAAATCGCGTGCATGGCCATCACCGCCGCCCCCTTTCCTCTCTTGGCCGGCTTCTGGTCGAAAGACGAAATCCTCTGGAAGGCGTTCAACACCGAGAACACCGGGGCGCTGCCGGGCAAGCTGATTTACATCGTCGGCCTCGCGGCGGCGGTGGGTACGTCCTTCTACATGTGGCGCAGCTACTTTCTCACCTTCGAGGGAGAGCACGCCAAGCCGGAGATCGCCACCAAGGTGCACGAGTCGCCCGCCGCGATCACCTGGGTGCTCGCCACCCTGGCCTTCTTGTCGACGTTCGCCGGCGTCGTATTCGGCTTCTCGACGCATCTCCTGGGTCAGCACGGCGAACCGCTGCTCGAGCAGTGGCTGCACCCCGTGCTCCAGCACGCCGAGGTGAACTTCACCGACCCCGGGCTCTCTTTCGAGTTCGCCCTCATGTTCTTGTCCGTCGGTTTGGCCATCGCCGCGTACGGCGTGGCCAAGAGCCGTTACGGCGCGAGCCGCGCGCGCGACTGGGCGGCGCGCGAAGCGACCGCGCCGCTCTTCGAAGCCATCCAAAACAAATACTGGGTCGACGAGTTCTACCAAGCCACCGTCATCGCCTGGGCCCTCAAGCTGCGACTCGTCTTGGCGGACATGGATCGCTGGGTCGTGGACGGTATCGTCAACGGCGTGGGAGTGGTCGGCAAAGGCGCAGCCTGGGTCACGGGTGCCATCGACCACTACCTCGTCGACGGCGCGGTGAACTTCGTCGCCGAGGGCACACTCGCCGCCGGCAACCGCCTCCGTCAAGTGCAGACGGGGCGCATCCAGTCCTATGTCTACGGCCTCCTCGGAGGGGTCGCATTCTTCTCCATCCTCCAATACTTCCTCGCCAAGTAGCTCTCGTGCCTCAGATAGGGCGAAGAACCGACACAGCAGAGACAAGAGAAGGCCCGTGAAACGACACGCAACCTCCCGCATCCTACGCAGCATCGCGCTCCTCGCCGTGGCGCTGCTCGCCCTCCTCGGGGTCGGTCTCGGCGACGTCGCCTGGGCCGCCCCCGCCCCCGCCCCCGAACCCGAGCACGCCAGCCAGCCCCCGCCCGCCAAGCCGAGGACGCCCGGGCAAATCCAGCTCTCGGTGCGCGGAGCCTACGGACCGGCGGAGCTCGTCCAGGAGGGGGACGCTTTCAAGGGTTCGTTCGATGTGAAGAACCTAGGCCCCGGGGAGCTCGACGTGACGCGCGTATCGGTACGCACCTCGCCGACCGACCCCCGCGCTCCCCTCGGCGTCGATGCCTCGTTCGACGACGGCAAGCCCAATGCCCACCTCGGCCCCGGCGTCGTCAAACGCGTCTTCGTGCGCTGGACGCCCAACAAGGTCACGCCGCTGAAAGAGCTCTACGGGCACATCGTCGTCGAATCGAACTCGAGCGACCACCAGGCGGCGGCCATGGGCGTTCACGCCGAGCTGTCCGGACCGGCTCCGTGGCTTTTCCAGCACGTCTTGAGCTGGCTCACCTTCCTCCCCATGATCGGCGTGGTCCTCATCTTCCTCGCCTACCTCGCCGGCTACAAAGACGACGTCACCATCCGGTGGCTGACGCTCGGCATCATGGGGCTGAACCTCGCGCTCGCGACGTGGCTCTATTTCCATTTCGACGCCAGCGTTCACAAAGCCGATGGCAACGACGGCTACCAGTTCATCGAAAAGGGCATCTGGATACGCTCGCTCAACGTCGAGTACTTCATGGGCATCGACGGCATCTCCGTCACCATGGTGCTGCTCACGGCGCTCATCTCGTTCATCGGTGTCATCGCCAGTTGGTCGATCGACAAGCAGATGAAGGGGTACTTCACGATGTACTGCTTGCTCGTCACCGGGATGATGGGCGTGTTCGTCTCGCTCGACCTCTTTCTGTTTTACGTCTTCTGGGAGGTCATGCTCCTGCCGATGTACTTTCTCATCGGCATCTGGGGCGGCCCGCGCAAAGAGTACGCTGCCATCAAGTTCTTCCTCTACACCTTGGCCGGCTCCGTCTTCATGCTCTTGGCGTTCATCGCCCTCTACTACAACGCCGACCCCACCTACCTTTCCGATGGCACCTCCGTCTCGCACAACTTCAGCATCCCGGACATCGGCCGCGTCGACTACGCCGGCAAAGGGCTCAACATCCTGGGGCTCAGTCTGGTCAAGGTCTGCTGGGTGGCGCTCTTCGTCGGGTTCGCCATCAAGATTCCGATGTTCCCGTTCCATACCTGGCTGCCCGACGCACACGTCGAAGCGCCCACGGCCATCAGCGTCATCCTGGCTGGCGTGCTGCTCAAGATGGGCACCTACGGCATCCTGCGCATCAACTTCGGCATCCTGCCGGAAGCGACGACGTGGGCGGCGCCGGCCATGGCTGCGTTCGGGACGATCAACATCCTCTACGGCGCCTTCTGTGCCATGGCGCAAGAGGATCTCAAAAAGCTCGTCGCCTATTCGTCGGTCAGCCACATGGGCTACTGCCTCTTGGCCATGGCGGCCCTCACGCCGACCGGAATCCAAGCGTGCATCGTGCAGATGTTCAATCACGGCACGATCACGGCCATGCTCTTTACGTTGGTCGGTGTCATCTACGACCGCGCCCACACCCGCCAGATCGGAATGTTTGGCGGACTCGCCAAAGAGATGCCGCTCTACACGGCGTTCGTCGGCTTTGCCTTCATGGCGTCGCTGGGACTGCCCGGCCTCTCCGGGTTCATCGGCGAGGTGCTCACCTTCATGGGCGCTTTTCCCGTGTATCGCGTGATGACGATTCTCGCCGCCACTGGAGTCATCATTACCGCCGCTTACCACCTCTGGGCGATGCAACGCATGTTCCTCGGCAAATTCAGGGAGGAATGGCGACACAGCCATCACCTCGAGGCCTTCGGCGGCAAGTTTCCCGAGATCAACGCGCGCGAGATCGTGTCGCTCGTGCCGCTCGCGGTCATCGTGCTCGTCCTCGGATTTTATCCGAAACCGCTCTTGTCGCTCATCGACCGCGGCGTGCTCGATCTCTTCAATACGGTGAGCCCGCCCGGTCCCACGCAGATTGCGCTCGGAGCGCTCGGAGGCAAATAGACCGTGCCCTCCGTCGTTCTCTCCAACTTCGACAGCATGCCGCTGTTCGCGCCCGAGCTCGGGCTCATTCTCGGTATCCTCCTGCTCATCGGTTGGGATCTCGCCAAGCGCGGGCCGGGCAAGGCCTCGGGGCTCGTCGCCATCGCGCTCGTGACGCTGGGTTATGCGGGCGTGCAGTCAGCGATGTACCTCGTCAAGGACGAGCCGAGTCGGGTGCTCTTCGGCGGCCTGATGGCGTCCGATCGCTTTGCTCACACGTTCCGCACCCTCTTTGCCGCCGTCACGGCGGTCATCGTCCTTTTTTCGGCCCCTGAGCACGAGAAACTCAAGGGTCCCGAGGCGCAGAAAGGGGTCGGCGAGTTCTTCGTCCTTCTCCTGACGATCGCGCTCGGTCTCAACATGATGGCCATGAGCCGCAACCTGCTCATGATCTACCTGTCGCTCGAGCTGGTCAGCATCATCTCGTTCATCATGGCGGGCTACAAGATGGACGACCGCAAGTCGAGCGAAGCCGGCCTCAAGTACGTCATCTTCGGCGGCGTCGCATCGGGGATCATGCTGTACGGCATGAGCTGGCTCTTCGGGCTGACCCAGTCGCTCAACTTGGCCGAGATCAGCCGTCGCGTCGTGGCGCTGTCGGCCGAGCAGCACCGCGTGCCCGAAGCGGTCTTCATTGCCGTCATCTGCATGCTCGCCGGCTTCGGGTACAAGATCAGCGCCGCGCCGTTTCACATGTGGACGCCCGACGTCTACGAAGGCGCGCCCACGCCGGTCACGGCTTTCCTCTCGGTCGGGCCCAAGGCGGCGGGCTTTGCCATTTTGCTGCGCTTCTTCGCCGATGCACTTGCCGCGCGCGGATCGATGGGCGGCTCGGTGGGAACACCGTGGCCCATCGTCGGTGGCGTGCTCGCCATGGCGACGATGACGGTCGGCAACCTGTCGGCTCTCGGGCAAAACAACGTGAAACGCATGCTCGCCTATTCGAGCATCGCTCACGCCGGTTACATGCTCCTCGGCTTCTGCGTGTTCAGCGACGCCGGCACGGCGGCCATCCTTTTTTACATCGCGACGTATTGCTTCATGAACCTCGGCGCTTTTCTGGTTGTCATCGCGGTCGCCGAGCGGAGCGACGGTGACGAGACCATCGAGGCTTTCCGAGGGCTCGGCACGCGCTCGCCGGTGCTCGCCGTCTGCATGGCCGTCTTTCTCTTCTCGCTGACCGGGCTGCCCCCTTTCGCCGGCTTCGTCGGCAAGTTCTACATCTTCGCGGCGCTCGTTCGCGCGGGCGGCAGCTGGTACTGGTTCGTCGCCATCGTCGGCGTGCTCAACAGCGTCGTGTCGCTCTTTTATTACGCGCGCGTGCTCCGCGCGATGTTCCTGTCGCCGGCAACGCAGCCGGCTGGCATCGACGTGCGCCCCATGTTCGGGGCCACGACGGTGGCCCTCACGCTCCCCACCATCGTCCTCGGCCTCTACTGGGGACCGGTCTACGATTTCGTCACGCGGTCACTGGCGATGGTGCATTGACGTGAGCCACCCTTCCTCCCACGACGAGGCAACGCAGACCGACGACGGCGCCCATTCCACGGCCGCCGACGCGCATGAACACGAAGAGGCGGTCCCCGAGGAGCCCAAGACGCCCCTTTGGCTCACGGCCCTCGGTGGCGGGCTCTTCTTCATTCTCGCCGTTGCTTGGCTCGCCGGGCTGACGAGCGAATCGGCGGCCGCCGTGGAAGCGGCCTCGGCAGCGAGCGCAAGCGCGGCAGCCGCAGCGTCGGTTCCCCCGGCGCCAATACCCAAGACGCCCCCCCCGTTGCCCCCGCCGCCGCCCCCTCCCATCGCCGCCGCCCCCGCCCCCATCCCACCGCCGCCCCCTCCCATCCCGGGCGGCGCGAAGAACATCAAGAAACCCGCCAAGTAAGCCGCGGGCGCCCTTCTCCCCGCTCGGCGTCGTGCCGGGGGCCGAAGACGCCCGTAGGGCATCGAGTCTCCCCACTCGGCCGTCGAGCGCGCGTGCTTCGAGCACGCATCAGAACCGCCGCTGGCCCCCCACTCGCGGCGCCCGGCCGAGTGTTCGACGACCTGGTGCGGGACGTCTCGGCGCGCCGTTCCTGGCGCTCGCGCGGTGTTTCAGAACGCGCCCATGGCGTCTTCGCGTCGCCTCACGTCGAGCCATTCAACCGGCGTCGATGCGAAGCACCCATCGCAGGCGCGTGGCGAGGATCCCGCGCCTGCGGCGCCTGCGGCCACACGTGATCCCCTGCGAAGTCTCCGGGCCGAGCTCGGCGGGCCCCATGTCGAGTAGAAAAGGAGGAGCGGAATCGTAAGGAGAAGCGAGGAGAAAAGGGCTGTGCGATGCAAAAAAAGCCGTTTCTTCTGTGGGCTGCCGATGGAAAAAGTGATCACGAGATGATAATATGGGGGTTTTGCTGGTCTCTCCCCCGACGCCCCGACACCGACCCCAAAATAAAGGCACCCGATCCGCGCGGTGCGTCGCACTAAAAACCCGTGCTGTTGAATCCCCGGAGCCAGTCGATCGATACCGCCGGGTTCGACCCAAAGCACCGGGGATATGTGGGTAGCGACCATAAACGATCGGAGTGTAAAATTTCGAATCCCGGTCCCACCCGAGACAGATGCGCCACGCGCCCGCGAGCGTGCCTCAGTGCTCATGCGTCAGGTTCTCACTGGCGAGCAACGAACACAGCGGTGCGACATGAACTCGCGATCCCTATCGGATAAGGGCTACGCGTATGGATAATTCCAATAAACTTGCTGAATGCCCATTCAGTTTTAGCGAATTGAGTCTTCGAGGTACGATCGAAGCTGTGGTGCCCAGGCTGAGCCAAGGTAGAACACGTATCACTTCCCTCGCTTTCCCCCTCTAACCGCCCCCCCCACGAGCGCATGGTCAGTACTTTCCCCCAAAGATCCGCCGCGCTTCGCATTCCCGAAGTCATCGCTTCCCCGAAGCGAGTGGCGCCACCCCGGGCCGATGTCGAGTTTCCTGCGGATTGGCCAGCACCAGGGCCCATCGACCTCGACGTTCACGACTTGCCGCATGCGTCATCCGCGCTCGAGTGGTGGTACGTGAACACCCACTTCGAGACGGAGGATGGTCGCGAGCTTGCGCTCTTTGCTGCCTTCTTCCGGGAGCTCAAGGGTCGCCACCCCATCACCGGCGAGCCGGAGTACGCCCACTCCATCACCTGGGCGCTGAGCGATGCGGCGCGGCAGCGATTCTACCCGTGCTGCGCCGTCGATCTGGGTGCGCCCGAGTTCGGGCTGCGCAAGCTCGATGCCGGTGCCGGCGTGGAAGACGAGCGCCTCAACCGCGCCATGCGCGAGGTGCTCGCGCGCGGTCGCATCCCGGGCCCCACACGGATGTTCGAAAAGGAAGCCGTCGTGCATCGCGACCGCCTCGATCTCGACTACGCCGGCGATCGGTTCGTCAAGGGCGCTGATGGCACCTACGAGCTTCACCTCTACGACGCGAGCACGCAGACGGGCTGTCACCTCACCTTCAATCCCAAGAAGCCGCCCACCCGGCACGGCAATGACGGCGTCTGCCACGGCGTGGCCGACGAGCTCATGTTCTATTACTTCATCCCGCGCTGTGAGCTCAAAGGGAGCGTGGTGGTGGAGGGCGAGGAACAGCTCCTTCGCCGCGGGACGGGTTGGTACGACCACGAGTTCGGATTCATTCCGAAGAAGAAGGCGAGCCCCGTCAAACCGGCCAAGCCGAAGAGCGGGCTCACGGCTTGGAACTGGGCGGCGCTGCAGCTCGAAAACGGCGTCGACGTCACCATCTACTCCATCACGCGCATCGCCACCGGCGAAGTCCTCGACAACTGGGTCATCATCAGCGACGCGCACGGGCGCCGCCGGCAGTTCGACCGCGTGGCCTTCCAACCGGTCGGCACCTGGAGCAGCACCCGCTCGTTCGTCGAGTATCCGACGAGCTGGACGCTCAAGGTTCCCGAAGCGAACCTCGATCTACGCATCGACGCGACATTTGCCGACCAGGAAGTGCTGACGGTCATTTCCGATCCGGGCTTCTGGGAAGGGCAGGTCGGGGCGCGCGGCTATTACGGCGGCACCGCGGTGTCTGGCCGTGGTTGGGTCGAACGCAAAGGTTTCCGCTTCAACCAGCTCGACGAGTTCTTCAAGGCGGCGGGCAAAGAGGTGCGCAAGCAAGTCTCCCGCGTGCTGCCTCTCGAGCCTCGTCCCGGCGACGACATGCGTCAGCTCGTCGCGCGCCGCGGAGACGACCCGTACACCGAGGGGCTGGACCCCGAGCAGCTCGGCCGCACCCTGGTCAAACCCATTCGCGAAATCGTCGACCGCGGCGGGAAAGCCTGGCGTTCCTACGCCGCGCTGGCGTGCATCGACGTGGTCGGCGGCGATTCGCGAAAGTACGTGCACTGGCTCGCCATGCCGGAGCTCTTGCACGTGGGATCGCTCATCGTCGACGACGTGGAAGACCGCTCCGACGTGCGTCGCGGCGGGCCGACGTCGCACAAGATTTACGGCGAGCCCCTCGCCATCAACGCCGGCACCGCCGCGTACTTCCTCTGCGAGCCGGACATGGAAGGCCTCCCGGTCGAAACCAAGCTCCGGATCTACGAGCTTTACTTCGACGGCATGCGAGCCGGACACGCCGGCCAGGCGATCGACATCGATGGTCTTGCCGACCTCGTCCCGCAAGCGCTGGAAACCGGTGACGTGAGCGAGCTCGAGCGCCGCGTTCTCGCCATTCATCGCCTCAAGACGGCCGTGCCGGCCGGCATGGCGGCGCGTATCGGCGCCATCCTGGGCCGCGGAACCGACGTGCAGATCGATGGCGTCGGGAAGTTCTTCGAGGCCGTCGGGCTCGCCTTCCAGATCGTCGACGACGTGCTCAACCTGCGCGGCTTCAAGGGGGACCTGAAGGCGCGCGGGGAGGACATCCAACAGGGCAAGCTCACCTTGCCGGTGATCAAGGGCCTCGGCAAGCTCTCCAAGAAGGACCGGCGCTGGCTCTGGAAGACGCTCTCGAGCAAGCCCCAGGACATGCAGGTGGTGGGCAAAGTCATCGACAAGCTGGAGTCCGTCGGAGCCATCGAAAGCTGCGCTAGCGAGGCGCGCGAGCTGGTGGAGCGCGCCTGGACCCGGCTCGATCCGCTCGTTCCCGACACGCAGTACAAAGTGATGTTCCGTGCGTTTGGTTGGTACGTGCTGGAACGTCATTACTGATCAGGGCGCCCGGCCGGGCCCCTCGTCGAGCCATGCGTTTGGTGGATCCCACCGAGGCATCCTTGCCCGCGGGCGCCTCGGACCGTGGTACGAAGTCGGTATTGATCGGGACAACGGGCAGGGCTGACGCGATCAAGCGCTTCTTGGCACGCCCTGCCGCCCCGTGGCTCATCATCGGGCTGGCCTTGGCTCTCTCGAGCCCGAGCCTCTTCACCGGCCTCTGCGCCGACGACTACATCCACGAGCTCATGATGCGCGAGCATCCGGGTATCGCTGGCTACGCCTTCCGGCCGTTCGATCTCTTCGCGTTTGCGGATGGCAATCCCGCGCGCGCGCACCAGCTCATGGACGAGGGCGTTTTCCCCTGGTGGACCGATCCCGGCGTCGTTCTTGCGTTTTTCCGCCCCATCACTTCGGCCACGCACTACTTGGACCACCTGCTTTGGCCGGACCGCCCCGCGCTCATGCACGTGCAGAGTCTCTTCTGGTTCGCGCTGCTGCTCGTCGTGGTGGGGGCAATCTACCGGCGTTTCACGCGCACGGCGTGGATCGCCGGATTGGCGTTGCTCCTTTATGCGGTGGATGACGCGCGCGCGACGACGGTCGCGTGGCTCGCGAACCGCAACGCGTTGGTCGCCCTGACGTTGGCGCTCCCCGCCCTTCTTGCCTACGACAAATGGCGGCGCGACGGTGTGCGCGCCGCCGCCTGGCTCGGCCCCTTGGCGCTTGCCACGGGTCTTCTGGCGGGCGAATCCGCCCTCCTGGTGGTCGCCTACCTTTTTGCGTATGCGCTGTTCCTCGACGATGGGCCTTTGCATTCGCGCCTTCTGCGGCTGGCTCCGCATGCCGCGGTGGTCCTCGTCTGGCGCGCCATTTACGGACGTCTCGGCTATGGCTCGCAGGGCTCGGGCATCTACTTCGACCCGGGTCGCGATCCGATCGGATTTCTCGAAGCGGCGGCGGCGCGCTTGCCCGTTCTCTTGGTCGGCCAGTTCGCGCTGCCACCTGCGGATCTCTGGGATCTCTATCCGTTGATCCTTCCCGCTGGACGCTGGGCGGTGATGCTGGTGGCCGTGGTCGTCGTCGGGGTGCTCGGCGCGCTGCTTCTTCCGCTCTGGCGCCGAGACCCCGTCATCCGTTTTTGGACGACGGGATGCCTGCTTTCCACACTGGTGATGTGCACCACGTTTCCTCACGATCGGCTGCTCACCGGGCTCGGTATCGGCGGCATGGCGCTGGTGGCGGAGATACTCGCCAGCGCCGCCGAGGGGACCCACCCGCACAAGGGGCGATGGGTTGCGCTCGCCGCTGGAGCGCTCGCCACCGTTCACCTGGTGTTGGCCCCACTGCTTTCGCCGTACCGAGCACGGGCCATGAATGACGTGAACCGGATGCTCGAGCGCGCCAACCAGTCGATCCCGAGCGATGCTTCGATCACCTCCAAGAGCGTGATCCTCGTCAATCCGCCCCTCGATCCCTTTGCCGGCTATTTCCTCATGTACCGCGCCGTCGCCGGCGAGCGCCGCCCCAAGCATCTGCGCTGGCTCGCCACCGGCGTCACCGACTTGCGGATCGAACGCGTGGACGAGCGAACGTTGCGCATCCGGCCCGGCGCGGGCTTTCTCTCGAGCACCAGTCAGATGATGCTGCGCAGTCTCGACCACCCCACGCGCCTCGGCGAACGGATCACGCTTTCGGACGCCGTCATCGAAGTGACCGATCTGGCTCCCGATGGCCGCCCGCTGGAGATTCTCGTGCGCTTCGCCCTTCGGCTCGAAGATCCGTCGCTCCACTGGCTCAAGTGGGGCGAACACGGTTACGTCCCCTTCCGACTTCCCGAGGTGGGGGAAACGGTGGTGCTGCCCGCCGCAGACATGAGAGACGTCCTCTTCGGATGAGGAGGGCGATGGTGCTAGGTTCTGTCGACGGAGAAGCACGGACGTCATGAACGCCAGCCACGTCTGCAACGTCTGCGATCCTGAGGGCGTTCCCATCGCCAAAGCGGAAACGGCGGTCGTGCGCCCCAACATCCGCCGTCTGCAGAGCGAGCGGTTCAACGTGTGGCGCTGTCCCCGTTGCCGCAGCATCCACGCCGAAGAAAAGGTCGATCTCGACTTCTACTATCGAGACTACCCGTTTCTCTCACTACAAATGGATTGGCGCGTCCGCGCAATGTACGCAAGCCAACTGTCGCGGCTGAAGGCGGCGGGCCTGCGCCGCGATGCGCGCATTCTCGACTACGGATGCGGGGCCGGGAAATTCGTGCAGTACCTGCGCTCGCGCGGCTACGCCGAAGCCACGGGCTACGACGCCTATTCCTCCGAATTCGGCGACCCGTCGGTGCTCGAGCAGCGCTACGACTGCATCGTTTCCCAGGACGTCATCGAGCACGTCGCCGCGCCGTGGGAGCTCCTGCAAACCTTCCACAAGCTCGCTCGCCACGACGCCATCATCGCCATCGGTACACCCGATGCCGACGCCATCGACCTGCAGCGTACCGACGACTTCATCCATCCCCTGCATCAGCCCTTCCACCGTCACATCCTGTCGACGCAGGCGCTGCTCGAAGCAGGGCACAAGCTCGGCTGGCGGCTCTTTCGCTACTACCCGACGATGTATGCGAACACGCGGGTGCCGTTCATCAACTCGCGCTTCGTCTTCCATTTCATGAAATGCGGCGACGACACCATCGACGTCGTCTTTGGACCGATCAATCTCGCCAACGCCAAACTGTGGACGTTGCCTACGCTCTATTACGGGCTTTTCGGCTATTTTCACGCGCCGAAGACGGATGTGATGGCGGTGTTTCACGCGCCGTGAGGGTCCGGTTTGCGGCTCGGCAACGGTGCGGGCGTGCTCGACGGCGTGCACGCACAAGTCGAGCTATCCCCCATCCACCGCATGGCTCGCATCGGCATCGGACCACGTCCCCGCCTCGGCGTCGTCGGGCGAAAGGACATCGGGGTTCGTGTCTGGAGTCGTCGCATCGGCATCGATCGAGGACGGGACGTCGGTCGTCACATCGGCATCGAATCCCCCGTCGGAGTCGCAGACCGTGGTGGAGACGAGACCGCCGTCGGCAGCGCAGCCTGCAGCGGGAAAAACGCCCGCTTCAAGCGCGATAACATTCGCCGATCCGCACGCGAAGCGGTTCGTGTCGGTCCGATAATATGCGCCGACCATCTCGTGCGTGGTGGCGTTGTAGACATAGACCGACATGTCTTGGCCGTGGTGCTTTTCGACAGAGACGAGATTGCAAGCCTGGTAATTGTTCACCACCAGGCGATTGCCGGTGCCGGGGATGGAGGGGGGACACTGGGTCGACGCGACGTCGTACGTTGGACAAGCGACATCTCGACACAAACAAGGGAGCGACGTCGCTCCAGAACGTGACGGGAAGGGGTTCGTTCCCGCCTCGCCAGACGGCACGCATCCGCAAGTCGAGCCATCCCCATCTGGCAGCGTGCTCGCATCGGCATCCCCCGACGGGGCATCGCTCGCAGAGGCATCAGCATCGCCAGCGGAGGCATCAGCATCGCCAGCGGAGGCATCAGCATCGCCAGCGGAGGCATCAGCATCGCCAGCGGAGGCATCAGCATCGCCAGCGGGCGCGGGGGGATCGTGCGGATCACTGCAAGCGGCTAGACCCCCGAAGAGCAGAAAGACCGACAGCGCGGAGCGGAGCATTGTCCCGTCGAAGAGCATGCCTGGCTATGAGCAACGACAATGCCAAGGTTGGGCGCTTGGACTTGGCGCGGTTCAGGGCAAGCTAGGACGACAGATCCGCCCGGTGCGGGCACAGGTTCGGCACAGTTTGCGCCATTGCCGAAGGTCGAGCCCTAACGGCACATCGTCGGATTCGGCAGTGTGCACCTGCCCGACACGCAGCGCGCAGGGGGCATGCAGTGAGTGCCGGTGTCCGATGTGCTGCACGACGCGCCGTCCATGCCGACCGCCGAACATCGGCCGGAGAGCACCGCGCTGCACGTCCCCGAGGCGGGGCAAACGCCGACGCTGGTCGGGAAAAGGGAGTCCGCACCGCACGCGCCGCCGGCCGTGGCGAGTGTCAGCGCGATGCATCTGCTGTTGGTCGGGTTGCAGCCGACCTGATGACCGACATCGCATTGCTCGTGGCCGATGCACGAGTCGCCGACTTTGCCGGCTACTGGTTTGATGCAGGTCGTTTTGCCGGCCGGGCAAACGGTGTTGGTGCTGACGCTGCACGAGCTTTGCACGCACGGGTCGCCGGCCATGGTCGCCGCCTGGCACGTGCCGCACACGGCATCCGGGGCGCGTGCGCAAAAGGTCGACGCGCACTGCGCGTCGTCGCCGCACGGCCCACCTTGAGCCACGGTGCCCGCGCCGGTGGCGCACGCCGTTCCCAGATCACCGGACAGGAACGTCGGACAGGTAAGAGCCGCCATCGATTGCGCGCACGCGCTCGTGCGGGTCGGCGTCGCGCTCGTGCCCGTGACGCCGAAGTTGGGGACGCAATTCAAGACCCAGCGCTGTTTGCAGGTGGCGAGATCGCCATAAGCGACGTTCATCACGAAGGTCGAGCAGGTCTGCAGCTTCGCGCAGTACGCGTCGGCGAAGGCGGTGCACGCTTGCTGCGAGTCGCCCCCTGCATCGGTGCCCGTCGACGCATCGGTCGCGCCCGAACCGCCCGTGCCGCCTCCACTCGCCCCGGCCGTCCCGGCGCCCGCTTTTCCGGCGGTGCCTGGCCCGCCATCGGCGCTGCCTGCCGTGCCGCCCATGCCTCCGGCGCCCGTGCCTGCCGCGCCGCCCGCACCGGCCCCTGCCGTACCTCCGCCTGCTGCGCCAGCCCCGCCGTTACCCGCCCCGCCGTTACCCGCCCCGCCGCTCCCAGTGCTGCCTCCGCTGGCGCCGCCGGTCCCGGTCGCGCCACCGGTGCCCGTGCTACCGCCGCCACCGGTCCCACCTGTCGCGCCCGATGTGCCTCCGGTACTCGATCCAGTACTCGATCCCCCGGTGCCCTCTTTCCCTCCGCGCGGCCCGGTCGTCGTGGAAGGTCCTGGGGCCGAGCAGGCGATCGCTGCTCCAGCCAGAAGAACAAACCAGCCTCTCATGAAGGGCCTCCTGACTTCAGACATGCTGTTTTCGCCATGCAACATCACGGTGGGCTCGTATCGAGGCGGCCGCGAAAGAATGCGGCACGATCGCGGGTTCGGTCGAGAGACGTGGCTCCGGAGATGCCGCTGGGCGGCGATTCACCCTATAGCGCATCTTGGGCGCAATCCGAGCGTCGGTGTCGTCAATACTGCCGTTTTTGATCACGCAGCGCGGCGGAAGAGTGACCCCAACACGTTTTCGAAGAGCATCTTCACGAAATCGCTCGCCGGAAAGACGAGCGTCTCCCCCACACGCGGGGGGTCGCAGGGGGCGCACGCTTGTCCGGTCCACCGCAGCCAAAGATAGCGTCGTGCGTCGAGTGTGTCGCGGAACTCGAAGTCGGCTTCGGCCGGGTTGCCGTTCGGCGTCAGGGGACCGATGGTCACCGCCATGTCGGAGAGCTCGATGCGTTCCCCCGTTCGCAGAGAATTTCGCTGGCTGCGGTAAAGTCGGTCGGTCCAGTGTGAAAAGAAACCTCGCGCAGGGCGGACGCGAAGAACGCGATCGGAAAGGCGCGTGATGGTGAGCTCGGAATCCGTTGGCGCCAGCCATCGCACATGCTCGGGAATAGCGGCCCCACGTGTTGCCAGTGTCAGCGCGAGGTAGCTGGCGAGCACGTTGGCCGGCGTATTGAGCACGACGACGGTCCGCGACGAGGGATCGGACGCGCCTTGTACGGCGTCAGCGGCAAAATCCGCAAGGTGACCAACGGCGTCCATCGAGTGCGCCCGAATGGGGAGCATCACCGGTGCAGCGACGACCCGACGAGCAAAAAGAAGGGCCAACGGAAGTGCGAAAAGCAGCCGCCCCACCCCCCGCGTCGGAAATGGCGGCCGCTTTTCGGCGAACGCCGTCATCAACTGGGCCAAGAGGGCCATCACGCCGACCCCTGCCAACAAGAGCAGGCGATCGCCGGGGATCGACGACGCGCTCGGAAGGAGCGATCCCACCACGCCCGCCGCCCAGAAACGCGCCATCGCGTCCGCCTTGAGCAGCGGGAAAAGCAAGACGGAGATGAGGACGCACGTGATGAATGCAGACACGACGAGCGTCGCCGCGACGTCGCTCGGCGACCAAAACCAAAGGTCGGCGCTGAAAATCCCGAGTTGCCCCTGGATCAGCACCGCGACTTCCTGGGGAAGCCGCGCCAGAAACGCGGCCGGCTCTCGGCCGGGATCGACGTAAGCGTCGGAGCCGCGGGCGCCGTAGCCGAGCCACTGGTACGCGATTCGCCACACCACGACGATCGACGCATAGGGGAGGAGCGAAAACGCGCGAGATTTTCGATCGGCCGGGTCGACGAAGAGCGCGTAAGCAGCGATGTAGCCACAGGCGCCGATGGCCGCCTCTCCGGCGAGAAGGCCCAGCACGAACGAGCCGAACGCGAGCATCGCCAGAGTGCCCCTCCCCTGGCGGCGCCAGCGATCGTGGAAGAGCAGCGCCAGAAGTCCGAATGCGCTGGCGAGAAAGGCATTGCGGTTGGCGATCCACGAAACCGTTGCCCCGTGCGTATCGTCAATCGCATAGAGCAGGAATGCGGCTCCCGCGAGCCACGCCGGCTGGACGAAGCGCCGGTACACCGCCGAGACGACGCCGAGCAAAAGCGCGTACCACGCGACGCTGTGCAAATGCATCATCCGCGCGGAGCCCGGCCAGAGCCACCCATCGATCACGTGGGTGAGCGACGCGAGCGGACGAAAGAAGGCGATGAGAAGTTGACGGTCGGTCCACCAAGGCAAAAGCATGCCGCGGTCGATGAGCATGTCGTTGAGCGGTCCCGGCCGAGCGAACGCGAAAAGGTCGAACGGCGCGTAGGGCATTCCCGGCACCCGTGATTCGGCCGTCCTCATCAACGCTTGGAGGTGGTCGTCGAAGACGAGCCGCGGACCCGCCGACGGGAGCACGAGCAACGTACTCGCCAAGAGGATGATCCATCTTGCGCGCGGGCTTCCGAGCCAGGTCTTCACGCCGTCGAGCATCGGTGCCGCATCTTGTCAGCTCGGTGCGAGGGGAATGCCGGCCGCTCGGAGAGAGATGCGTACCTTACCACACCGCCCGCTTCGTCGAACTCGGGGGGTGGCGCAAAGGCACATCGGGGTGCCGCTCTGGTTTCGCATCCCGCGATGTGACCTGGGCGAGAGAATCGACTCGCGCGGAGCCAATTGCATTGCAAACTGATTGGAGCACGACGAAAGCCTCGATTACCTCGGACCGGTCCGGTAAAGTGAACCGTCCATCAATTAGAATTCGAAGAGGGATTTTCATGGGCAAATGGCTTGTTCTCTTAGCCGTAGCCGCGATCGGCTGCTCTCCGGAAAGCACGTCGAGCAAGACCACGGGTCGCCCGACCGGCACGACGGGGCCGGGTGGCAGCGGAGGCTCCGGGAGCGGAAGCGGCGGCACGGGTGGCGGGACGCCGGGGGGACCGGGCGGCAGTAGCACCGGAACCGCTGGCGGTAACACCGGTGGCACCAGCGGCGCCGGTGGCGCCGGTGGCGCCGGCGGCACCGGTGGCAGCGCGGGTGGCAGCGGCGGCACGGGTGGCACCGCAGGCAGCACGGGTGGCAGCAGTGGGTCGGGCGGGGGCACTGGCGGCACCGCGGGCGACCCCGATGGGGGCGTCGCGCCCGACGCGGCTGGAGGAACAGGAGGCGGCGACGCTTCGCCGCCGGACGCGGCTGTCGACGAGCAACAGGCGTGCACCAACTTTGCCGACACTTTCTGCAGCCGGCTTCAGACGTGCTCTGCGTTCGTCATGAGCGTCCTCTACGGCGACGTCGCGACGTGCAAGCAGCGCTGGTTCTTGAACTGCCGTCCCAACTTCGGCGTCACGGGCACCAGCGCGTCGGCTGCCAAGACGAACGGCTGCACCCAGACGCTTCCCGCGCTGGCTTGCGACAAATTCCTGCTCGGTGACTTCGGGACCGCTTGCACCGCGTCGCCGGGCACCCTTCCTCAGGGGGCAGCGTGCGGCGACGACGCCCAGTGCGCGACCACCTTCTGCGCGCGGTCGGCGACCTCCCTCTGCGGCACGTGCCAGCCCGCGACCAACCCGGGCGATCCGTGCCCGCAGGGGTCGTGCAGCGTCAGCACGAACACCGTCTGCCGGGAGGACGGGACGACCTGCATCAAACCCAAAACAGGTCCGGTGGGGGCCGCTTGCGTCGGTCAAGAGGAGTGCGACGTCGGTCACCAGGTCGGCTGCAATACGGCGAACCGCAAATGCGTCGCGCTCACCCTTGCCGCCTCGGGCGGGCAGTGCGGCGCGAACAGTGTCGTCGCGACGAGCATCGCCGTCTGCTCGGCCGGCGGGACATGCACTTTGGCGCTCGCCGGGAGGTGCACGGCGTTTGCCGCCGATGGCCAAACTTGCAGCACGGCGGACACGGGTGCGCACTGCATGCAGCCCGCCAAATGCGTGGGGGGCAGATGCGCCGTCCCCGACCCGGGCAGCTGTAAATGAACTAGCACTGCGCTGTCAGTTCTTCGCCATACCAGATCGCGATCGGCCAATTCAGCGAGGCGGCCACTTGAGATGCGGCGAGGCCGCTGGCGAAACCTGCTCTGATAACCACGGCCGCGAGGCGCTCGCCTTGCTGGATTCTCCGAAGGGTGACATCGCCTGTCGGTCAGGCGGTTGAGTGGGGGTATGGCCACTCCGACGATCGATCTGGCAGCGAAAATCTGACAGCGTAGTGCTATTCGGGAAGGCCGAAACGCGTCTTTTGCTCGCTGACGAACGCCACGTAGGCCTCGTTGTCGAGGCGCGGCGCGATCTCGCCCGCCTCCACCGCCGCCATGAGCGCGCGCTTGATGTCCCCGATGAGACGCGAAGGCGGAAGGTGGAAGGCGTGCATGATGGCGTCCCCCACGCCGCTCGGCAGCGCCGGCAGAACGGCGTCTTGTTCGGCCAGCGTGCGGATGCGCTGGGCGAGCTCGCTGATCTGCTCGAGCCCGCGCCGCTTCTTTTCGGGGCGCTTGGTGGTGATGTCGGCGCGCGACAAGCAGAGGAGGTCGTCGAGGTTTCCCCCCATTTCCCGTGCGAAACGGCGCACCGCGCTGTCGGTCCAGTCGCCTTCGTATTGGTTGGCGCGCAAGTGGTGCAGAATCAAGAAGCGAACGCTCGATTTGAGGGCGGCCTCTTTTTCGAAAAGAGGAAGTCGGCGGTTCAGCCGATCGAACATGCGGGCCCCGACCTCGGCGTGCCCGAAGAAGTGAACCTCTCCCGACGCCGAGATCGAGCGCGTCTTCACCTTGCCGACGTCGTGCAAGAGGGCGGCCCAGCGGACCTCGAGCCGCGGCACTGCCTGCCGCACCACTTGCTTGGTGTGTTTCCAGACGTCCTTGTGGCGCCATTCGCCATCGCCGAAGCCGACGAGCGCCCCTACCTCGGGGAGGAGCGCCGCGAGCGCACCGCACGTCAAGAGCGCATCGAGGCCGGCCTCGGGGTCTTTGCCCAGCATGATCCGATCGAGGCGCGATCGCAGATCGGGGAGTAGACGCGCTATCGCGGCCTCCCAATCGGCCGCCGTGGCGACCACCGCCGGCGCCTCGGTCGAGCTGCTTTCGGCCGTGACGATCGCGCTTTCCAAGGCGTCGATCGCGCGCACGGCATTCCCAGGTAAGGTGATGGTTTGCGGCTGCGGCATCGTAAGGGTGTCGAGTTCGGTCGTGATGTCTCGGAGAAGGTAGCCTAGCTAGCTTGGATCGGTTCGCCTTGCCAGGCCCCGCCGCCGCGCGGGCGGGCGTGGGTCCAGGCCCTCGGTACGCCGTCGCACCGGAAAAACGGCCACGAAAATGGGCCTTTATGCCCGATCGAAGCTACGATCCTCGAGCGTTCTATGACGCGGACTGCACCTGGCTACCCGCGAAGGCCCCGCCGCGACTGGGGACGGCTCCTCGCGCAGCTTCTCTGCGTCGTCTTTGGGGTGATTGGCGCCGTCCCCTTGGGGGTCGGGTTGCTGGTGCGCACGTCGTACGTCCGCGGTTGGGCGGCGCGCGAGACGGCCGGGCTGCTCGAGCGGGAGCTCGGCCTTTTCGCCCGTTACCGGGTCGAAGTCCAGGCCTGGCCGTTGTCGCTCGGGCTCTCCGACGTCGTGGTCGAGGGGTCCGACGCGCACGGCGCGGCGCTCGAGATGGCGCGCATCCTGGTGCGGCCCCGGCTCTTCGCCTTGCTCGGGGGGCACATCGACGCCGGGCACATCGAGATTGACGGGCCGCGTGTGCGGCTCGTCGTTCGTGACGGCGCGGTGCAGAACCTCCGCTACCTCTTACCCGACACGGGGGAGCGCCCCCCGTCGCGGCGCGCGCCGTTCACTTCGCTGGCCGTCACCGATGCCGCGCTCGACCTCGACATCGAGGGCGTACGCATCCAAGGCGGCGACGTCGATGTCGACGTGACGACCGAAGATGGTCCGAGGTTCGAGGTCATCCTGAAGACGGGCGAACAGTCGATTGTTCGCCAGCACGCGGTCCTCTCCGTCGAACCCGTGCCGCCGGGGAGCGTCGACGTCGACGAGGACGTTTTGTGCCAGCTCGACGCTCGGGTTCGCTTCGGCGCGGGCTCCCTGGTGGTCCACCGGGTGGCGCTCTCGGGGCTGGCCGACAACGACGGGCGACCGGGCACGGCGCCGAGTTGCCAATCCGGCGCCGACGATCCGCGGCGGATGGAGCTCGGGTTGCGCCAGGCGCAAGCGACCATGAACCGCGGAGAAAAGCCCGATCTCGACGGCAGCGTCCACGCGCGCGTCCCTCTCGGGCTCGTCAATCGATTCCTCCCTTTTCCGGCCGTCCGCGGCTACGTCACCCTCGACGTCGAAGCGCACTACGGCAAAACCAGCACGCTCCCCACCGTGCGCGGCAAGATCGGAGGGGCGGGCCTCGGCATCGAGCGGTACCACCTCATGTCCGAGCTCTCCAGTGACGTCGTCATCGACGATGACGTCATTCGCGCCGATCACGTCGACATCGGCTTCGGGGAGGGCACGCTGGTGGCGAAGAACGTCGTCGTCGAGCCGCTCAAGAAGGGGAGCCCGCTCCGCGTTGGTGCCGTCGACGCCTCCAACGTCCGTTTCCCCGCCATGATGCGCGACCTCGGCGTGACGCCGCACGCGCACGTCAACTGGATCTACAAGACGACCCATGTCGCCGGGCTGGAAGGGACGCTCGCTCCGCTGCGTCTCGATGGCGACTTCAGCGGGGTCACCACCGATTTCGAAGTGTTCGACCGGGCCATCGATGACCCGGCGCGTCGCCACATGATCGGCGTCAAGGAGGCGCGCGTCGCCGGTCACGCCGCTATCCGCGCCGACGCCGTCGTCTTCCGCAACTCGCGCATCGACTTCGGCGAGAGCCACATCGACGCCACCGTCTCGCTCGGTTTCGACAACGACCTCGCCCTCTCGATCGCCCCGACCACCAGGATCGATCTTGCCAACGTTTCGCCGCTGGCCAGCCTGACGATCGCGGGCAAGGCCACGCTCGGCGGCGAGATGAAGGGAAAATTCAACGACCCGATGCTCATCGGTGATCTGTCGGTCGCGGGCTTCTCGCTCCAGGATTTTCCGCTGGGGGACATCACCTCCAGCAAGGTCCGGTTTCACCCGCTCACCATCGATTTTTCCGACCTTCACGCCAAAAAGGGCAAGAGCACCTTCGACGTTCCGACCGGGCGACTCGATTTCAACGGACCGTCGACGCTCGTCGCCACCGCCGCGGTCGATGCCAGCGATCTCTACGTGCGCGACTTCCTGCAGATGTGGCACTTCGATACCGATCCGCGCTTCGACGCCGTCGACGGCCGCGGACGGATCAAGGCCACCCTGCGCTACGATCTCGGCGGGCGAGGGGATCCCTGCGGCGACGGCGCGCTAGCGATCCGTGGCGCCGCGCACATGACCTCGATGGATCTCTTCGCGGAGCACTACGATAGCCTCGACTCGGAGTTCAACTATCGCTGGCTCGATCGCGACGCCGCTGACCTCGGGCTCGATGTGGACATCCGATCGGTCACGCTCAAGAAGGGGCGCGGAACGCTGTTCGGATCGGGCACGATTCGCCGCGGGGGCGTCGTGCGGGCCGAGCTCGTGGCCGACGATATTCCATTTTCGCACATCCAGGCCTTGCGGTCGCTGGCCAAGGAGCTCGACGGGACGGCCTCCGCGGTCGGCACGGTGAGCGGTACGCTCGACGAGCTCGAAGCGGACGTCGACGTCAGGATGTCCCCCGTCCGCATCGGGACGTCCGTGCTCCCGGCCTCGAAATTCCACGTGGGACTCGTCCCCGCGAAGAAGAACCCGCGCGTCATCGGCCACACGCGCTGCGGTCAGCCGATGACGCCCCCTTTCGATCGCGCCGAGTTCGAACACGACGCCCTGCAGGGCACTTTTCACGTGACGGGCCAGCTTTTCGATGGACAGATCGCGTTCGACGACTTCAAGATTTCCCGACAGCAACACAAGACCATCTCCGGCGCCGTCGCCTTCGACAAGCTCGATCTCTCGGCGTTGGGGTCGCTGCGCGCGACCAAACCGGGAGCCGAGCCGGGCGCCAAGGAGACGTTGGCGGGGTCCCTCTCGGCGTCGCTCGCCATCGCCTCGCTGCCGCTCGACACGCCGGAGCGCATGCGCGCCACCCTCGCGCTCCGGGCGCTCGACGTGCATTCCGCCTCGGGCAAGATCCAGCTCAAGTCGGCGCCCCCGCCGCTCACCATCGGAGACGACCGGCTCTCGCTGCCTCCCATCGATTTCGAATTCACTGCGGGCAATGGTTTTCGGGCGCAGGTGACGACCTCGGGAGAGATGCGGAAGCTCAGCACCAGCCCCGAAGTGAACGTCTCCGCCAAGGTCGCTCCCATGAACCTCTCGTCGTTGGCGTCGCTTCTGCCGCGCGTCGAACGGGCCAGCGGTACCCTCGACGCGAGTCTCGACGTGACCGGTAAACTGTCGGCTCCTGCCTATGCCGGCGAGGTGCACCTGCGCGACGGCGAGCTCGTCTTGCGGGGCTTCCCCATGCCCCTTTCGCAAATGAACGTCGATCTGGCCATCGGCGACGGCGAGGTGCGGATCATTCACGGCTCGACCAACGTCGGCGGCGGGACCGTCAGCATCGGAGGTCACGCTCCCATCCGCGGCTTCAAGCTCGGCGAAGTGTCGGGCTTCGTCACCGCCAAAGGGGTCAACGTGCCCGTGGTGGATGGCATCAACATGACGTGCGATGCCGATCTTCGCGCCGAGTGGGGCGAAGGGGACGACGACGAGACGTCGCTCCCTCGGCTTTCGGGCGAAGTCGTCCTCACGTCGTTCAGCTACACGCGGCCCATCGCCATCGGCGCCGCCGACATCGGGGCCATCACCCAGCGCGGTCGCCGCAAGACGTTCGAATCTTACGACCCCGCCGACGACATGATGGCGTTCGACGTGCAGCTGAAGTCGCGCGATCCGTTGCGGCTCCGCAACAACCTCATCGATGCCCAGCTCATGGTCGACTCCGACGCGCTCGTCTTCGCGGGAACCAATCAGCGCTTCGGATTGCGCGGTCGGCTGCGGATTCTCACCGGTGGTCGGCTGCGGCTGCGTGCCAATGAGTTCGAGATTCGGCAGGGCTACGTGCAATTCGACGACACGACCCGCATCGCCCCCCACGTCGATGTAACGGCGGTGACCGAATACCGTCGCTATTCGGGCAGCGCCACAGCTGGCGCTAGCGCGGCCACCGGAGCGCGAGCGGGCGGCGTGTGGCGCATCACCTTGCATGCCTTCGGCGACGCCGACAACCTTCGCCTCGACATGACGAGCGAGCCCGCGCTGTCGCAGGAAGACATCGTGCTTCTCTTGACGGTAGGAATGACCCGCGCCGAGGTCGATCAAATGGCCGCCAGCGTCGGTGGCAGCGCCGCGCTCGAAGCGCTGTCGTCGCTCACCGGAGCCGATTCGGCGGTGAAAAAGGCAGTCCCCGTCATCGACGAGTTCCGTTTCGGCAGCGCGTACTCGTCGCGCACCGGACGCTCGGAAGCGACCGTCACCGTCGGCAAGCGGGTCACCGACAAAGTGCGCGCCAACGTGACGAGCGGGCTGCTCGAGAACCGCGAGATCCGCTCCAATCTGGAATGGAGGCTGACCCCGCGCGTCAGCGTGCAGGGCAGCTACGACAACGTCAACGACGTATCCAGCTCGTCGCTCGGGAACCTGGGAGCGGACGTGCGCTGGAGGCTCGAGTTCGAATAGCGCGCCTCGGCCGATTGCCGGCGAGATGCGGGTGCGACGATGTCGGCAGTGCGCTTTCGGGTCGAATTCGAGTAGCGTCGACCTCTCGGTGACCTTTCGCGGCTTCCAATCACTACACTGTCGAACGCTCGCTGCCAGATCGATCGTCGGAAGGTGGACGGCGGCGTTGGCAGTGGTCCTTGTGGCGTATCTCGCCCACGCCGAGCCGTCCCCCAGCGCGCGCCCCGCGCCGTCCCCCAGCGCGCGCCCCGCCCCTTCGCCGCTTCCGTCGCGAAGCGGTGCCGGAGGCGAGGACAACGCCGCCGAAACGCCGGAGGTTTCCCCCGCCGCCCCCCTCGGGAACCTCGATGGTCGAGTCCTGCGCGCCATCGAGATCAAGGTGCTCGGCAACCGCTGGGCTCAACCTGTCCAGCTCAAGACGGTGCGGGTGGGGGACCGCTTGACGGCGGCGCTGGCGCGCAGGGCCGTTCGGGAGCTCACCGATAGCGGGCGGTATGCACGTGCATCCGTTGCCGCAGAGGAGCTCGGCGAAGGGGTCGTCTTGAAGATCGCCGTTTTACCGAGGCGCCTCATCGCCAGCGTGACAGTCGAAGGAGGCCACCTCGAAGAGGATGCCCTGCTCAGCGAAGCCCACATCGTCATCGGTGGTGAAGTGACGGTCGTCACGTTGCCGCAAATGAGCGCGCGGCTGGTCGCGCTCTACCGCGAAAGGGGCTACCGACGCGCCCTGGCCACCATCGACGTACGCGAGACCGATGACCCGATGCAGGTGGCGCTCGTCGTCCGCATCGAGCCTGGGCCGAAGAGCACGGTGACGCGCCGCACGTTCGTGAGGGACGGTGGTGCCCAAGCTCCAGACGCCGATCTCGATGGCGAGCTGGACGGTATCGCGCGGACTTACGCGGTACAGGAGGGAGATGCCGTCGACGAAGAGGCCCTCGCCGCGGCGGACCGCACCTTGACCGAGCGCCTGCGCAGCGCTCAATACAGCCGCGCCGTCGTGCAGCATCAACTCGTCGTCAAAGAGGCCTACACCTTTCTCTACGTGCGCATCGATCCCGGGCCGAAATTCGTGACCCGCTACGCGGGACTCTTGCGTTTCGACTCCGAAGACATCGATCGCGCGCTCGAGATCGACAAGGAGCTCGATCGGAGCTTGCGCCGGCTCGCCTCCAAGATCACCGACTTCTACACGCGCCGCGGGTTTCTCGACGTCGAGGTGGACGCCGAAGAGCGGGGCGGGCCGGGTGATCGCGTACACGTCCTCTTCTTTTCCGTGCGCGAGCATGGGCAGGCCAAAGTTTTGTCCCGCGATTTTCCCTGCCTCTCTGGCGGGCCGCTCTCCGTCGTCGACGCCACGCGCGACATCGACAGCTTTCTCGAGGAAGAACTGCCCGGCAGCGGGTTCTTCGGCCCGGTCGACCCCGCGGGCGTCGACGATCTGCATGGCCCGACGGCGTCTACCGGAACCCGCGTGCGGCCCCTCGATCTCGACCCCCGCGCGACCTACGTGGCCGACACCTACGACAGGGCCCTGAAGCACCTGCAGGACTATTACCGGAGTCAAGGGTACCTGTCGGCCGCCGTCGGTCCGCTCCAGCTCGTGCGCCGTCAGTGCGATCGTCGATCGCCGCCGGGGCAATGTATTCCTACGGACCTCCCGGTGGCGCCGCGCAGCGCCTGTCTCTTCGATGCCGAAGGCCTGCCCCTCGAAGAGCCTCCGCCCGATCCGCGGTTGCTTTGCCAGCCCGATCCCAAGAAGGGCATCTCCTGCGAGCCCGGATTGCGCATGCGTATCCCGGTGAAGCTCGGCCCGCGCACCATGCTCTACGACATCGCCTTCGAAGGCAACAAGATGCTCGTCGAGCAAGACCTCGCCGAAAAGGCCGAGCTCGAGCTGGGGAGCCCCGTGTCGCAGACGGCCCTCGAGGCGGCACGCCGCCGCGTGCTCGACGCGTTCAAGGAAGAGGGGTTCGCCTTCGCCGAAGTGCGTACCGTGCTCGACTATTCTGCCGACCGCACCCGTGGCCGCGCCCGCTTCATCATCAGCGACGGCGAACGGGTCTACGTGGACGGCATCGTCGTGCGCGGCGCGAAACGCACCAATCCGGCGCTCATTGCGCGGCGAATCAGCTTGACGCGTTGCGGTCGCGATCGCCCCGTCGATCAATGCGAGCCTTACCGCACCAGCGACGTTCGCAAGAGCGAAGAGCGCATCGCCACGCTGGGCACTTTCTCGAGCGTCTCCATTTCCCTGGAAGACCCGCAAGTGCCGGCCAAACGCAAGGTCGTCATCGTGGAGGTGCAAGAGCGGGTCCCGCAGTACCTCGATTTACGCCCCGGCTTTTCCACCGGCGAGGGCGTGCGTGCGACGCTGGAGTACGGGCATCGCAACCTCGGCGGTCAAGCCATTCAACTCACGCTCCGCGCGCAGTTCGGCTACTTGCCCGACGCTTTCATCATCGACAAGGACGTCCTCGTCAATTACCAAAGCCTCGGTGTGTCAGAGCGGCTCGAGCGCCGCAACACCGTGTCCGTCGTCTTTCCGGAGATCGGCCTGGGGCCGCTCATACGGCTCGGTCTGGATGGCGTCGATGTGCGCGACAATGCGCGCGACTTCGGGCTCACCAAAGAGGCAGCCATCGCCACCGTCACCTACCGCCCGGTGCGCGGCGTCTTCGCGCAAGTCGGCGGTTCGCTCGAGCGCAACGACGTCACCATTTTTCGTGGCGGCACCATCGAGGCGTACCTCAGAGACGTGGCCTTGCGCGGCGGTTCCACCCTCGATCTCAGCCGTCTCTTGCGCGTCCCCACCGGGCTTTCCTTCGCCGTGGCGCAGCGCATCTCGGCCACGTGGGATCGCCGCGACAACCCTTTCGGCGCCACCCGCGGCACGCTTCTCGTTGCGGGCGTCGAGCACGTCCACTCCTTTCGCGCCGGTTCCGTGCCCGCCGTCTGCTCGGTGGAACCCCAACAGGGCGAGGTCGTTCCCGACGGTTGCCCCAGCGATTTCCTGCGCCTCACGGCGACTGCCGCCGGGTACGTTCGTCTCACCGAGGGGGGCATTGCCATCGCCATCAGCGTGCGCGGCGGGCGCATTCAACAGCTCGTCATGAATTCGAAGACGTATCCGGACCGTCTCTTTTTTCTCGGCGGGGTCGACTCCCTGCGCGGCTTCTTGGCCGACTCGCTGGTCCCCGAGGACATCGCGCAGGAGATCCTCCATCCCACCAAACCCGAAAACCAGTTGACCATCAACGACGTCCGCATCCGCGGCGGCGATGTTTTCATCAATCCGCGTCTCGAGCTGCGCATCCCCGTCAGTGGCGTCTGGGAGTGGGGGATTTTCCTCGATACCGGCAACGTCTGGGTCGAGCCCAAGAACTTCGATCCCCTGGCGCTGCGCTACGCCGCCGGCGCGGGATTGAGGGTAGGAACCCCCATCGGGCCCATCGCTTTCGACTACGGCTTCAACCTGCTGCGCCGTGAATGGGAAGACCGCGGCAACTTTCATTTCTCGATCGGCCTTTTCTAGTCGAGGGCAGGCGAGCGCCTCGCGGCGGCCCCGATCACCGTCGGGTACGGCGAAAGAGCGGACGGATGAGCGCGGCGGAGAAATGTCGCGTATGATGTGGGCAGTGTTAAAAGCCAAACTGACTGGAGCGCCGCCGCGTGTCCGCTGAAATTTGCGGGATTTGCGGCGGCGATGGGCGTATCGGAAACGCGTTCGGGCTCACCACCACCTGCCCCGGCTGTCACGGCTCGGGAAAGCGGTCGAGCGAGCCGACCGGAATGCGCGACGTCACCAAGACGAAACCCTCGCACCACCGTCAACCGAACAAGGCCGCGGTGGCCGAGAAACAAATCTGGCCCATCACCTTCGAAGGCGGGCAGCTCGCTACCGAGGTGCGCGACAGTGCCGGTTGCTCGAACGATCTGAAAACCAAGCTCATTCGCGAGATCATGGACTACGAGGGCAGTCACGGCAGCTGCACGCAGACCTTCGTCAAGAAGATCCGCAAGCAGATTCGCCCGCCCGCTTCTCCCTGATCAGCACCGCGGCGCTAGTTTTACGAGCTAGCGGCCCTTTCACGCGCAAGTTCGCTGTCCAGGGCGTCCGCCAGCCGTTCGTACTGCGCCCGGTGGTTGTAAATCTGCGCCGACACGCGCACGAGCCGTTTCGGTGCCGCTGGCCAGGCGAAGACCGGCACGTCGATGCGCCACTCGTCCTGCAGCAGCGTGTGCAGCGCCTCGGCGTCGGGGCCGACCGCATCGGGAAGCGGCAAGGCGGCCATCGATCCCACCATGTGGTCGGGGCAAGGCAAATCGACGTCCAAACGATCGGCAAGAATGCGCCGCGCTTCGAGAGCGAGCGCGTGGTTCATGGGCATCAGCGCAGAAAACCCGCCCGGAACGAGCCCATCGAGGTAACGAAGCGCGTAGGGAATGGAAAGAACGGCGCTCGGGTCCCGGGTCCCCATCCAGTCGAACTCGAGAAGAAAGCGCGAGCGATCCGTGCGCGCCGAGTTGGCACCGTGGCTGATGACGAGCGGACGAATTTTTTTTTGTCGATCGCGCCGCACATAGAGCATGCCCGCGCCCTTGG